>ENA-ORNI01000001-ORNI01000001.1-human-gut-metagenome-genome-assembly--contig:-NODE-1-length-534678-cov-13.1417_pt1 | contig 534678 bp, 578 predicted proteins | sample MGYA00242118_ERZ509028 | MGnify/ENA primary metagenome ERZ509028 (study PRJEB26280, sample SAMEA2338755) | human gut metagenome | biome: human gut; feature: human-associated habitat; material: faeces...
TGATGAAAGATAAGAACGAGGTGGATATCCGTTTCGCTATGTGCTTTCCGGATGTGTATGAGATCGGGATGTCTCATCTGGGTATCCAGATTCTTTACGATATGTTTAATCGGAGGGAGGATGTCTGGTGCGAACGGGTGTATTCGCCGTGGATGGATTTAGACAAAATTATGCGGGAAAAGAAGATTCCTCTGTTTGCGCTTGAATCTCAGGATCCAATCAAACAATTTGATTTTCTTGGAATTACGATCCAGTATGAAATGTGTTACACAAACATCCTTCAGGTGCTGGACTTAAGTGGAATTCCGTTGTTTGCCAGTGAAAGAAACGAGGAAGATCCGATTGTGATCGGCGGAGGTCCATGTACTTACAATCCGGAACCGTTGGCAGACTTTTTCGATATTTTTTATATCGGAGAAGGAGAGACAGTCTACGATGAACTTTTGGATGCGTACAAAGAGCATAAAAAGATAGGAAGCAGCAGGAGGGAGTTTCTGGAGCGCGCAGCAGAGATTCCTGGACTTTATGTGCCGGCATTTTATGATGTAACTTACCATGACGATGGGACGATTGCCTCTTTTGAACCGAATAATGTTCACGCGAAGCCGACTATTGAAAAGCAAATGGTACTAAATGTTACAGACACCTATTACCCGGAGAAGCCAGTTGTGCCATTTATCAAAGTGACTCAAGACAGAGTTGTGTTGGAAATTCAGAGAGGATGCATCCGTGGATGTCGTTTCTGTCAGGCGGGAATGCTGTATCGCCCAACAAGGGAACGTGCGTTAGAGCGCTTAAAAGAGTATGCATACAAAATGTTGAAGAGTACCGGACATGAGGAAATCTCACTAAGTTCATTGAGCTCCAGTGATTATTCGCAATTGAAGGGGCTTGTGAATTTTCTGATTGAAGAATTTAAAGGAAAAGGAATCAACATTTCTCTGCCATCCCTCAGAATAGATGCGTTCTCACTGGATGTCATGAGCAAAGTGCAGGATATCAAAAAGAGCAGTCTGACCTTTGCTCCGGAGGCAGGTTCTCAAAGACTTCGTGACGTTATCAACAAAGGTCTGACAGAAGAGATTATTTTAGAGGGGGCAGGTCAGGCGTTTGAAGGAGGGTGGACGAGAGTAAAATTATATTTTATGCTGGGCCTTCCGACAGAGACGGAAGAAGATATGAAAGAGATTGCACATTTGGCTGAAAAAGTGGCAGAGCGCTACTATCAGATTCCAAAAGATCAGAGGAATGGAAAATGTCAGATTGTTGCAAGTACTTCTTTCTTTATTCCAAAGCCGTTCACACCATTTCAGTGGGCGACGATGTGCAACAAGGAAGATTATATCCAGAAAGCACATATTGTAAATAATGAAATGAAAGCGCAGTTAAACAGAAAGAGTTTGAAATATAACTGGCACGAGGCAGATGTCACTGTGCTGGAAGGAGTTTTTGCGCGCGGGGATAGAAAAGTATCAAAGGTAATTTTAGAAGCTTATAAAATGGGATGTCTGTATGATTCATGGTCTGAGTTTTTTGACAATGAGAAATGGATGGAAGCATTTGAAAAGACAGGTGTTGATATTGGATTTTATAATTTGCGGCAGAGAGATATGGATGAGATTTTCCCATGGGATTTCATTAATATCGGTGTGACAAAGAAATTTTTACAGCGCGAGTGGGAACGGGCTATAAAGGGCGAAGTGACACCAAACTGCAAAATGAAATGTGCAGGATGTGGAGCGGCGATTTACGGAGGAGGTGTCTGTGTTGAAAGCAAGAATTAAATTTCGAAAATATGGTGTGATGAAATTCATCGGACATCTGGATATTATGAGATATTTTCAAAAGGCAATGAGAAGGGCGGAAATTCCAATTGCATTTACGGGCGGATATAGTCCGCACATGGTGATGTCGTTTGCAAATCCGCTTGGAGTGGGTCTGACAAGCGATGGAGAATACTTCGATATTGAATTGTCTGAGTCTGTTGATTTTGCGCAGGCAGTTCGAAGATTAAATGAAGCAATGGTGGAAGGGATGGAAATCGTCAATATGATTGAAATCTCAGACGATAAGAAGAAAACCGGAATGGCGATTGTCGCTGCAGCAGATTATCTGTCTGAGTTTGTAATGGAACATCCAGTGGAAAATCTTGCTGATAAGATTGATGCCTTTCGGAGTCAGCCAGAGATCATCGTATGGAAAAAAACGAAAAAGAGTGAAAAAGATGTCAATATTAAGCCTATGATCTATGATATGAGAGAACAAGACGGAAAGGTTTATATGCTTGTGGCAACTGGAAGCGTGGAGAATTTGAAACCAGAGCTTGTTATGCAGGCATTTGGAAAATTCCTTGGAATAGATTTGGAAGAGACTGCGATGCGCCATCATCGTCTGGAAGTGTATGCGGATGTGGGAAGTGAGGGACAACGTCATCTAGTACCATTAGACCAGCTGGGGATATAGGTGATTCGGAATATGAAAAGAAAGTTAGTGATCACAAAAATAGCAGAGCAGGTCGTGACAGCCGTGTTAGAAAATGAAGAAGTGGTGGAAATTCATGTCAGCGATAAAGATACAGAGGCGTACCGTGTTGGAAATATTTACGTGGGGAAAGTAAAAAACATTGTCCCAAATATTCAGGCTGCCTTTATCGAAATTGCAAACGGGGTGGAGTGCTATTACTCTATCCCTCAGAATCCTTCCCCACATTTCACGCAGAAAGTCGGGAAAAAGCCGCTCTGTATCGGGGATGAGCTGCTTGTTCAGATCCAGAAAGAGGCAGTTAAAACGAAGGTGCCGACAGTGACTTCCAACTTAAGTTTCACAGGGAAGTATGTTGTCTTAACGTCTGGTATCAAAAAAATTGGAATTTCTTTCAAGATCACAGGAGAAAAGCGGGCACAGATTCAGGAGACTGTCGAAGTTCTCCGATCGGAAAGATATGGATTTATTGTCCGCACAAATGCCAGAGATATTCCGGCAGATCTTGTGAAAGAAGAGTTGGGGCAGCTAGCAGAATCTTACATGCATTTAGTTGAGATTGCGCAGTCACGCAAGGTATTTAGCTGTCTTTTGGAGGCCCCTTTTACATATCTGTCAAATATCCGTGATATTTATCAGGAAGGATTGACAGATATTGTTGTAGAGGAGAGCCTTTTTGAAGATGTAAAGCAATATTTGGCGAAAGAGCAGCCAGAGGATTTAGAAAAGCTTGTATGTTATGCTGACAGGCAGCTACCACTTTATAAGTTATATTCGCTGGAGTCTGTCATTTCACGGGCGCTATCAGAGAGGGTGTGGATGAAATCAGGCGCTTATCTTGTGATTCAGCCGACAGAGGCGCTGACGGTGATCGATGTCAATACAGGAAAATGTATTGCAGGTAAGAAAGATGACGAAGTTTATATGAAAATCAACCTCGAAGCAGCCAAAGAAGCGGCAAAGCAGATTCGGCTCCGCAATCTCTCAGGGATCATTCTGATTGATTTTATTAATTTGAAATCAAAAGAGTGTACAAAAGATCTGTTGGAAGTGTTTCAAAAAGAATTGCGGAAAGATCCTGTCCAGACAATTCTTGTAGATATGACGGGATTACAGCTTGTAGAAGTGACTCGAAAAAAGGTTCGAAAGCCATTGAGAGAGGTTGTTGTCTCTGCAAAAGAAGCAAACAGGCGGAAATAATAAGAAAAGAGGAGAAAAATGGCAAAAAAAGAGCTGAAGACCAATGCGATGAGGATACTGGAAAAAAAGAAAATCCCATTTACATATATCACTTATGAGTGTGAGGAGTTCGTGGATGGGGTACAGATTGCAGATAAGCTCGGACAACCGCATGAGCTGGTGTATAAAACACTTGTGACAGTCGCAAAGAGCAGAGAGCATTATGTATTTGTTATTCCGATTGAAGAGGAGCTGGATTTAAAGAAAGCGGCCCGGGTTGTCGGAGAAAAATCTCTCCTTATGCTTCCGCTGAAAGATCTGACTGCCGTGACAGGGTATATCAGGGGAGGATGCACTGCGATTGGGATGAAAAAGCCGTTTCCGGTTGTCGTAGAAAAATGTGCAGAGGCCTTGGAGGAAATGATTGTAAGTGGCGGCAAAATAGGAATGCAGATCAGATTAACGCCGCAGGATTTTCAAAAAGTGACAGGAGCGGTGTTTGAGGAAGTGGTTGTATCTGTAAAAACAGAGGAGATTTTATAGAAAAAGTTATAAATTTCTTAAGGCTTTCTGAAAGAGATAGAAATTTTTAGTCAGATATAGTAGAATACAGAGAAAATAAGAGAGAAAGGATAAGAGGAACAAGGAATGTGGAACAGAGTGATTTTTGGCTATGATTTTTATCATGTGTTGCTGTGGTTTCTTGCGTATAGTATGCTTGGTTGGCTGGTAGAGTCCATTTATATGTCGATCTGCAACCGAAAGCTTACAAACAGGGGATTTGCAAGAGGACCGATCTGTCCGATTTACGGGGTGGGAGCTTTGACAGTATTTTTTTTATTGAAGCCATACAGTGATAATCTTTGGAAATTATTTTTCTTTGGATCTTTGCTTGCAACGACTTTGGAATATTTCACAGCAGTATTGATGAATAAAATTTTCGGAGAGATCTGGTGGGATTATACGGACAAGCCATTCAATTACAAAGGGATTCTCTGTCTGGAAAGTTCAATCGCATGGGGGTTTTATACGATTGGATTATTTGTATTTCTGCATAAATTTGTAGAGGGATTCGTAAACGGGATTCCGATGATGGCAGGAAAAGCGCTCGGAGGATTTTTGGCGGTGCTGTTTACACTTGATTTTGCAAATGCATTCTATCGTGAGAAGCGGGAGGCACTTCCAAAGCAGTTGATTCGGATTCGAGAGGGAATCCTGAATAGATTTTCAAGATAGAAGAAAGTGCAGGAGGTCGTTAGGACATTCTGTACTTTTTTTCTTTACAGAGTAAAGAAAAGGTGTTATAGTACGCTTATAGTTAAGAAATATTCTGAATCATTCGGGCGTGTCTGCCGAAGAACCCAACGAGCTATGAGAAAAGTGAAAAAAGAATTGACAATCACAAGTAAGTAAGATACTATATTAATTAGAAAAACGAACATAAGTTCGTATTTGAAAAGGAGAATATTATGGCAGGAGACGATAAATTAAAAGCATTAGATGCAGCAATTGCAAAGTTGGAGAAGGACTTTGGAAAGGGAGCAGTGATGAAACTTGGAGATGCGGCGGCAAATGTCAGTGTTGAGACAGTACCTACTGGTTCTTTAAGCCTAGACATTGCACTTGGTCTTGGTGGAGTGCCAAAGGGACGTATCATCGAGATTTACGGACCGGAGTCAAGTGGTAAGACGACAGTAGCGCTCCATATGATTGCAGAAGTACAAAAAAGGGGAGGCATTGCAGGCTTTATTGATGCAGAGCATGCTCTGGATCCAGTTTATGCGAAGAATATCGGGGTAGATATTGATGAACTGTATATTTCACAGCCGGACAGTGGTGATCAGGCGTTGGAGATTACAGAGACAATGGTGCGCTCGGGAGCGATGGATATCATTGTTGTCGATTCTGTTGCCGCACTTGTTCCGAGACAGGAGATTGAAGGGGATATGGGAGATAGCCATGTTGGTCTTCAGGCACGTTTGATGTCTCAGGCGCTCAGAAAGCTGACACCAGTTATCAGTAAGTCTAATTGTGTTGTGATCTTTATTAATCAGCTCCGTGAGAAAGTCGGTGTGATGTTCGGAAATCCAGAGACAACAACCGGTGGACGTGCGTTGAAGTTCTATGCATCTATTCGTATGGATGTCAGAAGGACAGAGACGTTAAAGCAGGGTGGAGAGATGGTCGGTAACCGTACCAGAATTAAAGTAGTGAAGAATAAGATTGCACCGCCGTTTAAGGAAGCTGAGTTTGACATTATGTTCGGGAAAGGAATTTCGAAGGAAGGAGACATTCTAGATCTGGCAGCAGGGCTTGATATTATCAATAAGAGTGGTGCATGGTATGCATACAATGGCGATAAGATTGGACAGGGCCGTGAGAATGCAAAGACATATCTCTCTACACATCCAGAAGTGATGGAAGAGATTGAGGCAAAAGTACGGGCACATTATAAGCTTGACGGAGCGGCAGGAGAAGAGGAACTTGCAGCGGAACAGAAGGCAGATGAATAAGAGATGATTGTCACGAAGGTAGAGATTGTATCAAAAAACAGGTATAAAGTAGAGGTTGACGGAGAGTTCGCTTTTGTTTTGTATCGAAGAGAATTGTCACACTATCAGATCAGAGAAGAATGTGAAGTCTCAGAGGAGAGTTTTGAACAGATTAAGAAAGAAGTGATTATAAAGCGGGCTAAGCTTCGCGCAATGCATCTTCTCAATGACATGGATCGGACAGAATCACAGCTCCGCACGAAACTCAGACAGAGTTGTTATACTGAAGATGTGGTAGAAGCTGCACTGGCATATGTGAAGTCATTTGGTTATATAGACGACCTTGACTATGCAAAGCGATACATTCAGAACAGACAGAATCAGAAAAGTAAAAGGGAATTGTATGCACAGCTTGTAGGAAAAGGGATTGAAAGAGAACTGATTGAGCTTGCCATGGAGGAATGCTATACAGGAGAAGATGATGAGATAGAAGCGATCCGCCAGTTGGCAGCAAAGAGGAAATATCATTTTCGCGATGCTACAAGAGAAGAGCAGCAGAAACAAACGGCTTATTTTATGCGGAAGGGATTTTCTTATGAGAATATCCGAAGAGCTCTGGAGGCGGAAGAAGTATATTGGTAGAGATAGCTGAGAGGTTCATAAAAATGACCAAAACGGTGTAAGGATACTTGACATATTTGTGAAAACGGTATAAAATCTAAGTGTTGTATTTGTGTACAATGAAAATTAAATAAGGAGGTGCTCCTGTGCCGATAGTATCAATAATTGCTGGTCTGATTGCAGTTGTGGCAGCTGTTGTTATTACTTACTATGTAACGGTGAACAATCTGAAGAAAGATGCAGATTCAAAGATTGGGAATGCTGAGAACAAAGCAAGAGAGATAATAGATGATGCTTTAAAGAATGCAGAGGCAAAGAAGAAGGAAACGCTTCTGGAGATCAAGGAAGAGTCCATTAAGACAAAAAATGAACTTGAGAAGGAGACAAAAGAGCGTAGAGCAGAGTTACAGCGCTATGAAAAACGTGTCTTATCTAAAGAAGAAGCGCTTGACAAGAGAGCCGATGTACTGGAACAGCGTGAATCGAAGATTACAGTAAGAGAAGAGCAGATCAAACAGCGTGAGATCAAAGTAGACGAGCTTAACAGTAAACGAGTACAGGAACTGGAAAGAATCTCAGGACTTACCTCTGAACAGGCAAAAGAATATTTATTAAAAACTGTTGAAGATGATGTAAAACATGACACTGCGAAGATGATCAAGGAACTTGAAAATCAGGCAAAAGAAGAGGCTGGAAAGAAAGCAAGAGAATATGTTGTGACAGCAATTCAAAAATGCGCGGCAGATCATGTTGCAGAAACTACAATTTCTGTAGTACAACTTCCAAGTGATGAGATGAAGGGACGTATTATCGGGCGAGAAGGTCGTAATATCCGTACACTTGAGACAATGACCGGGGTAGAATTGATTATAGATGATACACCGGAGGCTGTTGTGTTATCAGGTTTTGATCCGATTCGCAGGGAAGTGGCAAGAATTGCGCTGGAGAAACTGATTCTTGACGGACGTATCCATCCGGCAAGGATCGAAGAGATGGTAGAGAAAGCGCAGAGAGATGTAGAAGCAATGATCCGTGAGGAAGGAGAAGCGGCAGCTCTCGAAGTGGGCGTACATGGTATTCATCCTGAGTTACTCCGTCTTTTAGGAAGAATGAAGTTCAGGACAAGCTATGGACAAAATGCATTGAAACACTCCATTGAAGTTGCACAGCTCTCAGGACTGCTTGCAGGAGAGATCGGTCTGGATGTCAGACTGGCTAAGCGAGCAGGGCTGTTACATGATATCGGAAAATCGATTGATCATGATGTAGAAGGATCTCATATCCAGATTGGTGTGGATCTTTGTAGGAAATACAAAGAATCTGCTACAGTTATCAATGCAGTGGAATCTCACCATGGTGATGTAGAACCGGAAACACTGATTGCATGTATTGTGCAGGCAGCGGATACAATATCGGCTGCAAGACCGGGTGCGAGAAGAGAAACGTTAGAGACGTACACAAACAGATTAAAACAGTTAGAGGATATTGCGAACCAGTTTAAAGGTGTCGATAAATCTTTTGCAATTCAGGCAGGTAGAGAGATTCGTATTATGGTAGTTCCAGAACAGGTATCTGATGACGATATGGTATTGATGGCAAGAGATATTTCAAAGCAGATTGAGTTTGAATTGGAATATCCTGGTCAGATTAAAGTAAATGTAATCCGTGAGTCAAGAGTGACAGATTACGCAAAATAGACCAAGAACTATATAGAATCAAAGACCACAAAAGTGAAAAATAACAGGCAGTGGAGAGCAGTCTCTATTGTCTGTTATTTTTTGTTATAGGAAATATGTTCTATGAAATAACAGCGCTCCGCACTTAAGGGAATGCGGAAGTTTACAGAGAAAGGAAGCAAAGACAATGGAAAAAATTAAAAGACGGAAGCGGGAACTGGTTTATCAGGGGGCAGTTCTGAATGTTTACCGAGATCAGGTAGAGCTGCCAAATGGAAATGTGGCAGAGTGGGACTATATCCACCACGATGGCGCGGCGGCGGTTGTCCCTGTGACAGAGGATGGGAAGATTCTTATGGTAAGACAATACCGGAATGCGCTTGACAGAGCAACCTTGGAGATTCCGGCGGGAAAATTGGATGATCCAAAGGAGGAAGGAATTATCTGTGCAAAAAGAGAATTGGAGGAAGAGACAGGATTCCGATCAGAGCAGTTGGAATGGTTGATCACACTTCGTACGACAGTGGCATTCTGTAATGAGCGGATTGAAATTTTTGTGGCAAAAAATCTAATTCCGACAGAACAACATTTAGACGAGGATGAATTTGTTGAAGTGGAAGCATATACAATGGAAGAACTGAAAGAAAAGATTTTTGCAGGAGAGATTGAAGATGGAAAGACAATCTCTGCATTGATGGCATATGCCGTAAAGTACTGTTAGAAGAAAATGATAGTTGAGAATCTGGGAAAGAAATCGAAATAAGCGGAAAGGATAAATACAATTCCATCAGCCGAAGAAGAGGTCATGAAGAACATGTGGAGGACATATATATAGAGTATCTGAAAACAGGAGGGATGTTTTTGAAGATACAACAGAGTAAAAAACAGTTTTTGATTTTTTATATGTCTGGATTTCTGGCGGGAATCTTATATGCGAACATGGTATCGGACAGTTATCTGGAATCGTACGGTGTTTTTAGTGAGTACTTTCTCAGACAGTTCCAGATTACAGAGATTATCCCAGAAGCATATTTGGGATATCTTCTTCGTATTCGGATAATCCCAGCCGGAGTTCTTCTGGCAGCGGGCTGTACAAGATGGAAACAGATGGTGGTGGTGGTGACGCTTCTTTGGACAGGCCTCACAAGCGGCATTGTATTGACGTCAGGAATTCTTCAGCTTGGAGCTACTGGAATCGTGATTTGTGCGGTGGGAGTATTTCCGCAAATTTTCTTTTACCTCCCGTCGGCTCTTGTTTATCTATGGTATCTATATTTATCGCCGCAAGTCAGGTGGAATAGCGGGAAAAGCATTTTCACAGGCCTAATGTTTCTGACAGGTATCGCCTTGGAGGCATATATCAATCCGGTATGTTTAAAGGCTGTCATTCGCTTGTTTGTGAAGTGATGCAAAGAGTTATGAGAAGAGAAAGCATATTCTGACAGAGGGAGTATCCTTTGGTCAAAATATGCTTTTTGTGTTGCATCAGACTGAGGGATTCCGATGAAAAAGATGGAAGAGTTCCCAGAGACAGAGAAGTGTGATTGTCAGCTGGCTTCCAAGCAGTCCCCAGAGATAACCGCGGATTCCGGCAAGAGGAATCAAAAAGAAAACACTAGCGATACGCAGCAGCAGTCCGACGGTATTGACGAAAAAGGAAGAGACGGTATATCCTAGCCCGTTCAAAATGCTGACCAGTGTGGAATTTGTGTAGAGAAAAGGGCAGATCCAGGCGAGTGTAAGAATCAGACTACCTGCAAGGGTGCTGTGAAATAAGGTGCTCCCAATGAAACGACCAAACAGCAAAAATCCAATGGTACATGACAGACCAAGTGCAAAACAACAGAAAAAAACTTTTTTAATTAATAACAGAAGCGTTTCGCGTTTTTGTGAAGCTTGAAGTTCTGCAACTGTAGGGAGCAGCATGACGGAAATCGAATTTGTCAGCGCAGATGGGAATAAAATACATGGGAGAGCCATTCCAGTCAGAACGCCGTAGAGGCTAAGAGCTTCGCTTCGGTTGCTTCCATATGTGATCAGTGCTTTTGGAATAGAGATCGCCTCAATACTTTGCAGAAGGTTTAGTAGAATGCGGTTGGCAGTCAGTGGGACTGAAAGCCGGAAAAGTTCTCCTACATAGGAAAGACAACGGTGTACTGTTTGAATAGAAGTGTGTACAGGATGGAGATGGTGCGTATGAAAAAACATTTGGGCACAAAACAAGGAGGAAAAGATTTCTCCGGCAACAAGCCCTGACACGGCAAGCGTCACAGAAAGTGTACCCTGATCATGAAGAAGATAAAGGGAAAAAAGATAGACGGAGAGTACGCGGGCAATTTGCTCGATGAGTTGTGAGGCTGCTGGAATACCGGTGCGTTTGAGACCAAGATAATAGCCACAGATACAGCTGTGGATCGCGGCAAATGGAAATGCATAGGACATTGCAGTGAGAAGCGGGATACAGCGTGTTTCACCAATAAAATAAACGGCAATCATGTGTGCGTTATTCTGGAGAAAAATGGTAACAATACATGAGAGAAGAAAGGAAATACTCATTCCGGTAAAGAGAAATTCCCTGGCTTCCTGAAGTTTTCCGAGCGCTGCTTTTCTTGCGACGCAGCGGGAAATGGTCGTCTCAATTCCTGCTGCTGTCAGAGAGAAGCAGAGGGCATAAACTGGAAAAATAAGTTGATAGAGCCCCACACCTTCTTCGCCAAACGTCTGACTTAAGTAGACACGGTAGAAGAAGCCGATCAGGCGTGTGATGATGCCGGTGGTGGTAAGGATGAAAGTACCTTTTAAGATTGTATATTTTTTAGACATAATGACTCCGGTGACAAGATATGTAATCTGTATAAACATATTCAAAACAGAGTCTTGACAGAACAAAAAAGGAGTGGTATTCTACAAAATGTAAATCCTAGTAATTAAGTAGGGATTGAGAATAAAGAAGGTGAGAACTTGAAATTATCTACAAAGGGGAGATATGGACTCCGCGCATTGATTGATCTTGCACAGTACAGTGAGATTGAACCGGTTTCAATCAGCAGTATTGCAGCGCGTCAGGGGATTTCGGAACGTTATTTGGAGCAGCTGATGGCGAAATTAAAGAAGGCAGGGCTGATCAAGAGCATTCGTGGTGCTGGTGGTGGATATGTGCTCGCCAGAGAAGTAGAAAGTATATCCGTTGGAGACGTACTCCGTGCGCTGGAAGGAAATTTAGAACCGGTAGAGTGCAGTGGGCTTCACCCAGAAGAAGGATGCGAGGCCGCAGGAGGATGTGTGACGAAGTATGTCTGGCAGAAAATCAACGAAAGTATTAATCAGACGGTGGATGAGATCAAGCTTGACCGTCTGGTAGAAGAGAGCAAGGCGATGAAGGGACAACAGATTCCTGGTCAGATGCATTGCGGAAATTAGGAGGATACAGACATGGAAAAATTGATTTATTTAGATAATGCAGCAACGACAAAGACAGCTCCGGAAGTTGTAGAGGCAATGCTGCCATACTTTACAGAATATTATGGAAATCCATCCAGCGTGTATGGGTTTGCAGCAGGCAATAAAGAGGTTATCACGAGACAGAGAGAGACTATTGCAGAGATTATTGGCGCAGAGGCAAATGAAATTTATTTTACAGCAGGTGGTTCAGAGTCTGATAACTGGGCGCTGAAAGCAACTGCAGAATGTTATGAGAACAAAGGCAGACATATCATCACTACAAAGATCGAACACCACGCAATTCTTCATACAGCAGAGTATCTGGAGAAAAAAGGGTTTGAAGTGACGTACCTTGATGTGGATGAGAAGGGATTGGTAGACCTGGAGCAACTCCGTGCGGCAATCCGCCCGGACACTATTTTGATTTCTGTCATGTTTGCAAACAATGAGATTGGTACAATTCAGCCGATCAAAGAAATCGGGGAAATCGCACAAGAACATGGGATTTTGTTCCACACAGATGCTGTACAGGCATTCTGTCAGGTGCCGATCAATGTAGATGAATGTCATATTGATATGTTAAGTGCGAGTGGGCATAAGATCAACGGGCCAAAAGGAATCGGATTTCTTTATATTCGTAAAGGGGTAAAGATTCGCTCTTTTGTTCATGGTGGAGCGCAGGAGAGAAAGAGACGTGCCGGAACAGAGAATGTGCCTGGAATCGTAGGACTTGGAACTGCTGCAAAAAGAGCAGCTGAGTCGATGGAAGCGAGAACAAAAAAAGAAGTGGAATTAAGAGACTATTTTATCAATCGGATTCTCACTGAGATTCCATATAGTAGACTCAATGGACATGAGAGCAAAAGACTGCCAAATAATACAAACTTTAGTTTCCAGTTTATTGAAGGAGAATCGCTTCTAATTATGCTGGATATGAAGGGAATCTGCGGTTCCAGCGGATCGGCCTGTACATCTGGATCTTTAGACCCATCTCATGTGCTGCTTGCGATTGGACTCCCGCATGAGATTGCACATGGCTCCTTGCGTCTGACTCTGAGTGAAGAGACAACGAAGGAAGATCTTGATTATACAGCGGATGTATTAAAAGAGATTGTGGAGCACTTAAGAAAGATGTCCCCGCTCTATGAAGATTTTCAGAAGAAGCAGAAAAAATAAGAAAAGAAAGCAAAATAGAATCAAATAAAAAATCAAAGAGCAGTAGGCCGGGATCAAGCAGCCCTGCTGGAAGAATCAGGAGGAAAAATATTATGTATACAGAGAAGGTTATGGATCATTTTCAGAATCCAAGAAATGTAGGAGAATTAGAAAACCCAAGTGGGGTAGGAACTGTTGGAAATGCAAAATGTGGTGATATTATGCGAATTTATCTTGATATTGATGAAGATCAGATCATTCGTGATGTAAAATTCAAAACATTCGGTTGTGGAGCTGCTGTTGCCACAAGCAGTATGGCAACAGAACTTGTAAAGGGAAAGAGTATTTATGAAGCACTGAAAGTGACAAATAAAGCTGTTATGGAAGCGCTTGACGGACTTCCGCCGGTGAAAGTTCACTGTTCTCTTCTCGCTGAGGAAGCAATTCATGCAGCGCTTTGGGATTATGCAGAGAAAAACGGAATCAAGATTGAAGGATTGACGAAGCCGAAATCTGATATCCATGAAGACGAAGAGGATGAGGAAGAATACTAATCCGAATACAAAAACACAGTCTGGCATCTGCCGGGCGGGAGGAATTTAGATGAAGAAAAAGGTAGTCGTAGGAATGTCAGGAGGTGTGGATTCTTCGGTAGCAGCATATCTGCTCAAAGAACAGGGGTATGATGTAATCGGGGTGACGATGCAGATCTGGCAGGATGAGGATCGCGCAGTTGAAGAAGAAAACGGAGGCTGCTGTGGGCTCAGTGCGGTTGATGATGCAAGACGTGTTGCGGCGGCACTTGAAATTCCATACTATGTAATGAATTTTAAGAAAGAATTTAAAGAAAAGGTCATTGATTATTTTGTGCAGGAATATCTGCATGGGCGAACTCCGAATCCATGTATTGCCTGTAACCGTTATGTGAAATGGGAATCCTTGTTAAAGAGGAGTATGGATATCGGAGCAGATTATATCGCAACCGGGCATTATGCAAGAGTTGTGCAGCTGGAAAACGGACGGTATACATTGAAGTGTTCAGCGACTCTGGCAAAGGATCAGACGTATGCTCTTTATAATCTGACGCAGGAACAGCTGAAGAGGACACTGATGCCGGTCGGTGAGTATACGAAAGACCAAGTGAGGGAGATTGCGGAAAAAATAAATCTTCGCATTGCCAATAAGCCGGATAGTCAGGATATCTGTTTTGTACCAGATGGAGATTATGCTTCTTTTATTGAAGAAGAGGCGGCTGTGAAGATTCCGGAAGGAAATTTCGTAGATCTTGATGGAAGAGTACTTGGGAGACACAAAGGCATCACGCACTATACGGTCGGTCAGCGAAAAGGACTTGGGTTGTCTTTGGGACATCCGGCTTTTGTTCTTGAGATTCGGCCGGAGACAAATGAGATTGTAATAGGAAGTAATGAAGATTCTATGTCCTATACACTGAGAGCGAATCAGTTGAATTTTATGTCCATCGAGGATTTAACCGGTGAGATGCGCGTATGGACTAAGATTCGTTACAATCACAAAGGGGCATGGTGTACAATCCGAAAGAGCGGAAAAGATGAGGTTACATGTACCTTCGAGGAACCGCAGAGAGCGATTACTCCGGGACAGGCAGTTGTTTTCTATGATGGAGAGTATGTTGTCGGAGGAGGTACTATTCTATAGAAGCAACATGCTGTTCGAACAGAAAAAATGTGAAGGAGGGAAAGGATGAAAGCGGATTTTCATATGCATTCCAGTTTTTCATCTGATGCAGAATTTGAACCGGAAGCAATGATACAAGAGGCAATCAGAAGAGGGCTTCAAACGATTTGCTTTACCGACCATCAGGATAAAGATTATCAAGGAGGATCTCTTTCCTTTACGTTCGATACGGAATCTTATTTTCGGACAATGCAGAGACTTCAGCAGGAATATCGCGAGAAGATAGATGTGCGGATCGGTGTAGAACTGGGACTTCAGCCGCACCTTGGCGAGTACTATAAACAGTATGTCAGTCAGTATCCGTTTGACTTTGTGCTCGGATCGGTGCATGTGATTCAGTCGGAAGATCCGTATTATCCACAGTTTTTCGAGAAAAGAACAGATCGGGAAGCATATGAGGCGGCTTTTTTGGCAACACTGGAAAATATCCGTGCAGTCTCAGAATTTGATGTACTCGGTCATTTGGATTATATCGTGCGCTATGGAAGGAGTATAGAGAGCTATTCTTACAGTACCTTTTCAGATCTGATCGATGAAATCCTGCGGGAGCTGATCGACCGAGGGAAAGGGCTGGAGCTGAATATGGCAGGATATAAGTATGGACTTGGATTTGGTCATCCGCATCCGGATATTTTAAAGAGATATCGGGAGCTTGGCGGAGAGATTGTTACAGTCGGTTCGGATGGACATAGACCGGAGCATCTTGCTTATGCATTTGGACTTGTAAGTGAGATCCTGCATAGCTGTGGCTTTCAATATTATACAGAGTTTAAAGGAAGAAAACCTGTTTTTCAACAACTTCCATAAAATTGTAAATATGACTTGAATTTTCTGTGCGGATTTAGTACAATAAATAAAGGTTGATGAATCTTTAACAAAGTTAAGGAATTGTCAAATACAAATAATAGTTTAAGAAACTTTAGGAGGAATTAATCATGGCAGTAAAAGTAGCGATTAATGGATTTGGACGTATTGGACGTCTTGCATTCAGACAAATGTTCGGAGCAGAAGGATATGAAGTAGTTGCAATCAACGACTTAACATCTCCAAAAATGTTAGCTCACTTATTAAAATATGATTCATCTCAAGGAAAATACGCTTTAGCTGACAAAGTAACAGCTGGAGAAGATTCTATCACAGTAGATGGAAAAGAAATCAAAATCTATGCAAAAGCAAACGCTGAAGAACTTCCATGGGGAGAAATCGGAGTTGACGTTGTATTAGAATGTACAGGATTCTATACATCTAAAGCAAAAGCTGAAGCTCATATCAAAGCAGGAGCAAGAAAAGTTGTTATTTCTGCACCAGCTGGAAATGATCTTCCAACAATCGTTTACAATGTAAACCATGAAACATTAAAACCAGAAGATACAGTAATTTCTGCAGCTTCTTGTACAACAAACTGCTTAGCTCCTATGGCTGATGCACTTAACAAATTAGCAACAATTAAATCTGGTATCATGTGTACAATCCACGCTTACACAGGAGATCAGATGACACTTGATGGACCACAGAGAAAAGGTGATTTAAGAAGATCACGTGCAGCAGCTGTAAATATCGTTCCAAACAGCACAGGTGCAGCAAAAGCAATCGGACTTGTTATTCCAGAATTAAACGGAAAATTAATCGGATCTGCTCAGCGTGTTCCAACACCAACAGGATCAACAACAATTTTAACAGCAGTAGTAGAAGGAAATGTAACAGTTGAAGAAATTAATGCAGCTATGAAAGCAGCAGCAAACGAATCTTATGGATACAACGAAGATGAGATCGTATCAAGCGATATCGTTGGAATGAGATATGGTTCATTATTCGATGCTACACAGACAATGGCTCTTCCATTAGACAATGGAACAACAGAAGTTCAGGTTGTAGCTTGGTATGACAATGAGAATTCTTACACAAGCCAGATGGTAAGAACAATCAAATACTTCTCTGAATTAGCTTAATTTTAAAAGATTCGGAATAAGAAGATCCAAAAGGGTCCGGTCTTATGGGCCGGACCCTTTGCGGGTTTAAAAAAGATAAGTTGACTTTTATTTTTATAGTCAAGGAGGATATAAACATGCTTAACAAAAAATCAGTAGATGATATTAATGTAAAAGGGAAAAAAGTACTTGTAAGATGCGACTTTAATGTACCGCTGATCGATGGAAAGATTACAGATGAGAACCGTCTTGTAGCAGCGCTCCCTACAATTAAGAAATTAATCGCAGACGGTGGAAGAGTGATTCTCTGCTCACACCTTGGAAAACCAAAGGGAGAGCCAAAACCGGAATTATCTTTAGCACCGGTTGCAGCAAGACTTTCTGAGTTATTAGGACAGGAAGTGAAATTTGCAGCAGATCCAGAAGTTGTTGGACCAAATGCAAAAGCAGCAGTGGAAGCTATGGAAGACGGAGATGTGATTCTTCTTGAAAATACACGTTACAGAGCAGAAGAGACAAAGAACGGAGAAGCATTCAGCAAAGAACTTGCTTCTTTATGTGAAGTATTCGTAAACGATGCGTTCGGGACAGCACATAGAGCACACTGCTCAAATGTTGGTGTGACACAGTTCGTTGATACAGCAGTAGTAGGATACTTAATGCAGAAAGAGATTGACTTCTTAGGAAATGCAGTAAACAATCCAGAGAGACCGTTTGTTGCAATTCTCGGAGGAGCAAAAGTATCAAGCAAGATTTCTGTTATTGAAAATCTGTTAGAGAAAGTAGATGTTCTGATCATTGGTGGAGGTATGTCTTATACATTCAGCAAAGCGCAGGGTGGAACAGTCGGAAAATCTTTATTAGAAGAAGATTACTGTGAATACGCACTGAACATGATCAAAAAAGCAGAAGAAAAAGGTGTAAAATTATTACTTCCAGTTGATAATGTAATTGCAGATGATTTCTCTAACGATGCAAATACAAAAGTTGTTGCAAGCGGAGAGATTCCGGACGGATGGGAAGGACTCGATATCGGACCGAAGACAGCAGAGTTGTTTGCTGAGACAGTAAAGACAGCAAAGACAGTTGTATGGAATGGACCGATGGGAGCATTTGAGATGCCGAAATTTGCAGCAGGTACAGAAGCAGTTGCAAAAGCACTTGCAGATACAGAAGCAGTTACAATCATTGGTGGTGGAGATTCTGCAGCAGCAGTAAACCAGTTAGGATACGGTGACAAGATGACACACATTTCAACCGGTGGTGGAGCTTCTCTTGAATTCTTAGAAGGAAAAGAATTACCAGGTGTTGCAGCAGCAAACGACAAATAAGAAAATACTTTAGCGCAAAGCAGGGGTGCTGCAAAATAGAAAGTTTTTACAAGGGATCAGCAATGTTTAATGGGTGACAGATGCTAGCTTGTAGAAAAGCTTCACTTTGCGGCAGCCCTGTTTACATATAGATATTTTTAGGAAAGAGGACGTTAAAAATGGCAAGAAGAAAAATTATCGCAGGAAACTGGAAAATGAATAAAACTCCAAGTGAGGCAGTGGCACTTGTAAATGAGTTAAAACCATTAGTGGCAACAGAAGATGCAGATGTTGTATTTTGTGTACCGGCAATCAGCATTATTCCGGCAATGGAAGCAGCAGAGGGAAGCAATATTGCAATCGGAGCAGAGAATATGTACTTCGAAGAGAGTGGAGCTTACACAGGAGAAATCTCTCCTGCAATGCTTACAGATGTTGGTGTGAAATATGTTATCATTGGACACTCCGAGAGACGTGAATATTTTGCGGAGACAGACGAGACAGTCAATAAAAAAGTGAAAAAAGCATTTGAGCATGGCATTACACCAATCGTATGCTGCGGAGAAACTCTGACACAGAGAGAGCAAGGAGTAACAATCGACTTTATCCGTCAGCAGATTAAGATTGCATTTCTTGATGTGACAGCAGATCAGGCAAAGACAGCAGTAATTGCATATGAACCTATCTGGGCAATCGGAACTGGTAAAGTGGCTACAACAGAGCAGGCACAGGAAGTGTGTGCAGCAATCCGTGCATGTATCGCTGAAATCTATGATGAAGCAACTGCTGAAGCAATCCGCATCCAGTATGGCGGCAGTGTGTCTGCAGCAAGTGCACCAGAGTTATTTGCACAGCCAGATATCGATGGAGGACTTGTAGGAGGAGCTTCCTTGAAACCAGATTTTGGAGCGATCGTGAACTATAATAAATAATAGAAACACTTTTTGTGGAATCATTGCGGATGCTGCAGCAACGCATTAGGAAAGCGTGTTGCAGCAGATGACTTTATGAAAAACGAAATGACCGGCAGAGGGAAGACGATAGAATTTGAATCTATCCCTCTGGCGGTCATTTGTGATATGCCCGGTTTATGTTTATGTTTGAAAAATGTAATTTTGATCGGGAACAGGAATAAGATCCCATAGCAAATGTACGTTATAAGCGGAATAAAAACTGTGCGGCTTCGTTAATGGCTTCTGTCGCCGTCTTCATATTTGACATTTGAAAAACATGCCACATTCCTTTGTAGATAGTCAGCTTTGCAGCGACATCCTGTCGAAGAAGTTTCTTGTGTAAGTCTGTGGAGTCATTCAAAAGGATTTCATTGGTTCCAACCTGGATATAGACGGGAGGAAACCCCGTGTAATCTCCGTAAAGTGGGGAAACAAAAGGATCTGCATAAATGCTGGCATCACTATTGCTCTCTGGTACATAGGCACACCGCGCGCGTTCAAGATAATCCTTAGTCAGGATTGGATCCAACGCCGCTTTTTTTTCGTGGGATGCGCCACTTAATGTCAGATCTGTCCACGGAGAAAAGAGAACAAGAGCTTTTGGCAGAATCCGTCCATCTTCCTTTAGCTTCAACGCAAGTGAGAGAGCCAGATTACCGCCGGCAGAATCCCCAGCGAGAATAACATTTTTTGCACCGTATCCCAAGTGCATCAGATACCCCCACACTTTTAATGCATCTTCCAATGCTGCCGGGGAGGGATGCTCCGGGGCAAGGCGGTAGTTGAAACTTAAAATGTCAGAGGAAGAAGCAGATGCAAGCTTTGTTGTCAGTGTACGGGAATATTCGAGACTTCCGGTAAAGAAGCCGCCGCCGTGACAGTATAAGATAATTGTCTCGTTCTGGTGTGGACGATTCAGGCGGATCCACTCTGAGGGAATATCATCGATCAAAAATTCAGTGTAGGATGCTTCGCTTTGCTTTGTCCCGAGCAGTCGCCCGAGGTTTGCCTGAGAGCGTCTGTATTTTTCTAAATCGTCATTGACTGTAAAATTATGAATAGCCTTGATGATCTTCATCAGACCCTGTTGTTTTTTCTCTTGATTTGGCATAAATCCTCGTATCCTTTCTTGTAGTAATTTATTCTATCACAAAGCAGTTGTCATATACAATCAAATTCTTTATAATAAAGCTAGGAAAGGAAGAAAAAGATGAATAACAGAAATCAATGGTTAAAACTGGACTTGTCGGGCAATGTTTATCCGACACTTCAGAGAAAAAGTTTCTCATCGGTATTCCGCGTTTCTGTCACCTTGAAAGAAAAGGTAGATCCTCAGATTCTCCAGAAAGCTTATGAGAAGACACTTCCGAGATTTCCATCCTTGAAAGTTGCATTGCGAAAAGGATTGTTTTGGCGTTATCTAGAGCCAAATAAAAACCCGGTGCCGCAGGTGGAGCGAGATGTCAAAAATCCATGCATGCCGATGGATTTTAAGACAAAGCACCGCTATCTGATCCGTCTGTATTATTATGAATGTCAGATTTCTTTTGAAGTATTTCATTCTCTGGCCGATGGTCTTGGGGCAGTTACTTTTTTAAAGACACTGACAGCAGTTTATCTGCGGATGCACGGTGTGAAGATTCCGGATGAGGAGGGGATTCTTTCTGTAGAGGAGGAACCAAAAAGAGAGGAACTGGAAGATTCTTATATGAAGTATGCCAATTCTAAGGTGACACCAAAGAGGAGTCAGGGCAGTGCCTATAGGGTGCGCGGGACAAAAGAACCGTTCTATACACTGAATATTATCAGTGGAAGTATGAGTGTCAGTGATCTTAAGACAGCATCGAAAAAATACGGTGTGACGATCACGGAGTATTTAAATGCCGTATTGGTGTATGCATTGATTGAGAATCAGAAGTGCAGCAAGGTGTGGAGGGAAAAGCCGGTGAGGATTGCAATGCCAGTCAATCTGAGACAGTTTTTCCCATCAAAGACACTTCGGAATTTTATTACAATGGTTTATCCCGGAGTGGATCCGCGGATGGGTGAATATAGTTTTGAGGAGATTTTAAAAGAGATTCACTATTATATGCGATATCATATCAATGAGAAGTTTTTGAATGCAGATATTACGACGAATGCAAAGACACTGCAGAGTCCGCTAATCCGTATTGTTCCGCTTTGTATTAAGGATATTGTCGTTAAACAGTTTTACAAACATGTGCAGGATTGTCAGTCTTCCGCGGGGCTTACCAATCCTGGAATCATCAAAGTTCCCGCGGAGATGGAACCGTATCTGGAACGATTTGATGTGCTGATGGGACAGCCATTCTCCGCTCGGACGAATTGTGCGATCGTAAGTTATAACGGTCTTACGACCATCAATTTTGCGAGCAGTATTGTGGAGAATGACATTGAGCGGGTATTTTTCAGAAAATTGGTAGAAGAAGGGGTTGCTGTGACAATTCAGAGCAACCGAGATTAGAGGTGTGAGATGGCTTATTGTGTAAATTGTGGGGTGAAACTGGAGGAGACGCTGACCAAATGTCCGCTTTGCAATACTCCGGTGTATCATCCACAGGAGGAAAAAACAGAGAAAAAAGTTCCGCCCTATCCATCTGAGCGCGGAACAGTGGAGAAGGTAAAACGGACAGACCTTGCAATCCTTTTGATCGTGCTTTTTGGAAGTACAGCTGTGGGCTGTGGACTTTTGAATTTGTTTGTATACAAGGGAAGTTTATGGTCGCTGTATGTGATTGGGGCATGTCTTGTATTTTTAGTGTTTTCCATTCCAATCATGGTGTATCGGAAGTTGCCGTATATTTTGATGGTACTGATAGATGGATGTGCGGTTCTTTTTTATCTGGCGCTTGTGGCATGGGTGAATCACGGGATGGACTGGTATGTGCAGATTGCAGTCCCCATTATTCTGCTCGGAACGGTTCTTGTGGCAGTACTGCTATATGTCTATCAGCATGTCAGCAGATCTATTTTGTTTACGGCGATGGTTGTTGTGATCGAGATGGCAGTGTTCTGTGCGGACATTGATCTGAGTGTGTGTTATTATCTTCATGAAAAATTCTGTCTGACATGGTCCGCAGCGGTTGTTGTCTGTGCAGCGATCATTACAGTGTCTCTGATTACTGTAATGCGGATTTCAAGACTGCGGGAGGAAGTGCGTCGCCGAATGCATATTTGAGTCTTGCAACGAGAGAAAAAATCATGTAAAATAAACTTCGTAGAAATTACGACATTTTTTTAACATAAAGGAGATTTGCTATATGAGTAAGAAACCTACGGTTTTAATGATTCTTGACGGATATGGTCTGAATGAAAAGTGCGAGGCAAATGCGGTGTGCGAGGCAAAGACACCGGTTATGGACAGCCTGATGAAAGAGTATCCGTTTGTAGAGGGAAATGCAAGTGGAATGTCTGTGGGACTCCCGGAAGGACAGATGGGAAACTCAGAAGTAGGACATCTGAATATGGGCGCTGGAAGAATTGTATATCAGGATCTGACAAAGATCACGAAAGCAATTCAGGACGGAGATTTCTTTGAAAATGAGGCGCTGCTTACAGCGTGCAGAAACGCAAAGGAAAACAATTCTGCGCTTCATCTGTTTGGACTGGTATCCGATGGTGGAGTGCACAGTCACAACAGCCACATTTACGGACTTTTAGAACTTGCAAAGAAAGAAGGGCTTGACAAAGTCTATGTACACTGCTTCCTTGATGGCCGTGATACTCCACCGGCTTCAGGAAAAGATTATGTGCAGGAATTATCTGACAAGATGAAAGAAATTGGTGTTGGAGAAGTGGCTTCTGTAATGGGACGTTATTATGCGATGGACCGCGATAACCGATGGGATCGTGTAGAACTTGCATACAATGCAATGGTAAAAGGAGAAGGAGAGCAGGCCGAATGTGGAGTTTGCGCAGTGCAGAAATCTTACGATGCAGGAAAGACAGATGAGTTTGTTGTGCCGACTGTTGTTGTAAGAGATGGGGCTCCGATTGCAACGATCAAAGACAAGGATTCTGTGATTTTCTTCAATTTCCGCCCGGACAGAGCAAGAGAGATCACAAGAACATTTTGTGATGATGCGTTTGATGGATTTGACAGAGGAGAGCGTGTGAAGACAACTTATGTATGTTTCACAGAGTACGATGTAACGATCCCGAATAAACTTGTTGCATTCCACAAGACAGAAATTACAAATACATTTGGTGAATTCCTTGCGGCACACAACATGACACAGGCAAGAATTGCTGAGACAGAGAAGTACGCACATGTGACATTCTTCTTTAACGGTGGTGTGGAAGAGCCGAATAAAGGAGAGGATCGTATTCTTGTAAAGTCTCCAAAAGTGGCAACGTATGACCTTCAGCCGGAGATGAGTGCTTTTGAAGTGTGCGATAAACTGGTAGATGCGATCAAATCTGACAAATACGATGTAATTATCATTAACTTTGCAAATCCAGATATGGTAGGACATACCGGAGTTGAGAATGCAGCGATCAAAGCAATTGAAGCAGTAGACGAATGTGTCGGAAGAACTGTGGAAGCGATCAAAGAAGTGAATGGACAGATGTTTATCTGTGCTGACCATGGAAATGCAGAGCAGCTTGTAGATTATGAAACAGGAGAGCCGTTTACAGCACATACAACAAATCCGGTTCCATTTATTCTTGTCAATGCAGACCCTGCATACAAGTTAAGAGAAGACGGATGTCTGGCAGACATTGCTCCAACGCTGATCGAACTGATGGGAATGGAACAGCCGGAAGAAATGACAGGAAGATCCCTGCTTGTAAAATAGCGAGAGGCTGATTTGTTGTTAGGGAGCAAAGTGAAATATTCCCCAAAAGGCAAAAGAGAATATTCAGAAGAATTTACGACCTTGGATAGAGGAAACTCCTCTATTCAGGGTCTTTTTTGGCTCTTTGTCAAGGATTGGGGTAAAATGCTTTTGTTTTGCGTTACAGTAAATGTTGATAAAAAAACACAGCAAGCTGCGTGCGGTCCCGCAGCTCTAATTTTTCTAAAATGCTGCTGAGGTAATTTCGTACGGTGCCTTCGCCAAGATACAGTGCTTCGGCAATTTCTCTGTTGCTGCGTCCATCTGCCACAAGCTCAATGATAGAAAATTCACGGCTGGTAAGTTGATACGTTTCGTAATCGAAAGCTTTCTGTGGCTCAAAGAGCTTTGGAATCCGTGTCGTGATCTCTGCGCCAAATACAGTTTGTTCTTTCAGGACAGCACGGATTGCAGGGGAGATTCCAGTATAATCTTGTTTTAAAATATAGCCGTGGGCTCCCAGGTGCAATGCCTTTATAATGTACTCGTCATCAGAAAAAGTAGTGAGCAGAAGAATACGGGCATCGGGATAGCTCTGCAAAATCTGTTCTGCGGCATTTAGTCCGTCCAGATGTTCCATGCGGATATCCATGAGAAGGAGATCGGGCTGAAGCTGCTTATATAATCTGACAGCATCATTTCCGTCTTTTCCGATGCCGCAGACAGAAAGATCTCCCTCTGCCTCGAGGATAGTCTTTAATGCGGTAGTGATCAGATAATCATCATCGACAATTAAAAGTCGTATCATAAATCAGATTCCTCCTTTTTGTTCTTTGGGATTGCAATAAAAATCGAAAAACCGTTTTCGCAGGAAAATGTAATCGTGCCGTTTAGTTTTCGGATTCGTTCTTTCATATTTTCCAAGCCGATTCCTTCTGTGGCAGAAGGAGATTGTAAAGTACCGTTATCCTGGATGACAAGTTGCCAGAGTGCAGGGTGTTCTCTCATGAGGATTGAAACGGCGGTAGCGTTACTATGTTTGATAATATTAGAGAGGGCCTCTTTTGTAATAGAGAGAAAAGCATATTTAATAGTTCGTGGGACCGTGATCGGCATGTCGTACTCTAGTGTGATCGGGCAGAAAGTAAAGGAGGAGGTCAGTTCCTCAGTGACTTCTTTTAAATTGACTGAGTCGTCGTGCAAGTCATGGACACTTGTGCGGATATTGTCCATTGCAAGAGATAATGTATCGGTGAGCTGTCTGAGTGGTTCCTGTAACGATTCTTCCTTGTTGATCGTCCTAATGGCACCGGATAGAAGAATTGCCCGAGAAAGCATATGGCCTACATTGTCATGGATTTCTCTGGCAATTCGGTTACGCTCCTGTAAGGTGGCAGTATAGATTTCAGAATCCTGTTTCTGGAGGAGTGCCTCATGTTTCTGGGATAGGAGCATGTTTTTTTCGGTCTGATCATCTATGGTGTGAATATATTGTTCCTTTAGCTGATCGTAATCAGAAGTATGTTTTTCCAGCAAAATGGCTGTGATACATCCGAAAAGTATATATAGAATTTGATCAGTAGCGGAAGAAGTTATAAGGAAAAGAAAGTCCGCAACTACCAGAAAAAATAGGGGAAGGATTCTGTAAAGGCAGAGATCGTAGCAAATGACCGGGAAAAATAAAAAGAGCGCCGGATAGAATGGAGCTGCCACAAGAAAAATAGGAAGAACAGAACAGGCATAGCGGCGGGATGTAAAAAAGAAAGTAGTCATTGCAGTAAAAACAGCAAGAAAAAATCCCACAACAAAAGAACGGTCCGTATTTGTCGGGCAGAGGAGAAGCAGAGAATATAATATGAGAAATGATTTATTTAAAAACTGGCGCATGGGAAATCCTTTCCCGGAAGTGATCCGGACTGTTACTATGAGAAATATTATACCATCTGTATGAAATGACGTCATTACTTTTTTATCGGTCTGCAGAAATTCTGTCTGTTTTAAGTTCTTTCCTCCCATTTAGGATTAAAAAGTGACAAATGTCATATAGGGAGCTGACGTGTGACACTGTTCGAAGCAGAATAGATTTTTTATAATGGCAGTAAAGAAAATGATGAACATGGGAGGAGAAAAAATTATGATTTTGATAGAAAATCTTGTGAAACGTTATGGAAAGATACTTGCACTGGATCACTTGAATCTCGAAGTACAAGAGGGAGAAATCTACGGACTATTAGGGCCAAATGGGTCGGGAAAGACAACCGTAATTAATTGTATTCTGGCACTTTTAAAATTTGACAAAGGAAGTGTAAAAGTATTTGGGGAAGAAATCCGGCCGGAAAGTTATCATCTGAAGAAACAGATTGGGGTTGTGATGCAGAATGTGGCAGTTTTTGAAGAACTTAGTGTTTATGAGAACATTGATTATTTCTGTGGACTTTACATTCCTGAGAAATTAAAGCGGAAAAAACTGGTGGAGGAAGCGATTGCGTTTACAGGACTTGAAGAATATTTAAAATTCCGTCCGCAAAAGCTTTCTGGAGGACTTTTGAGACGGCTGAACATTGCCTGCGGAATTGCACATAAACCGCGCCTGATCATTTTGGATGAACCGACAGTGGCAGTCGATCCTCAGAGCAGAAATAAAATTTTAGAGGGGATTAAGGAGCTTAATCGTAAAGGGAGTACGATTATCTATACCTCCCACTATATGGAGGAGGTTGAGCAGATCTGTACAAAGATTTCCATTTTGGATCGAGGCAAATGCCTTGCGACAGGGACGAAAGAAGAGCTGAAACGAATGGTGAAGACAGGGCAGAGAATTGTGATTGACACGGTTGTTTTAAATGAGAAACAGATTGAGAAAATTCGGACATTGCCACATGTCTTCTCGGCAGTTTGGAAGGACCAGCGCCTGATGGTACACTGTACGGAAGATGGAGAGAATCTGATCCGGCTTCTCAGCTATCTTTCCCAGGAGAAGATTCCTTTTGGAAGAGTGTTCTCAGAGCAGCCGACACTGAATGATGTATTTCTTGAAATTACTGGTAAGGCTCTTAGAGATTGAGGAGGGAGAACGATGTTACATTTAGTTAAATACCGTTTTTTACAGATCATCCGGATGCGTGCATTGATGTTCTGGGCATTATTATTCCCAGTGATTCTCGGAACACTTTACTATTTTGGATTTTGGAAAAATGCAAATTGTCCACAGCTGGAAATGATTGATGTGGCAGTTGTCGCGGAAGAAGATTCTCCTTTTCTGACATTTTTGGAAGGCGTAGAAGATCTGCTATCTCTTCATGTGATGGAAGAAGAGGAGGCAGAAAAAGCACTGGAAAATGGAAAGGTGCAAGGAATTTATACGGAGGGAAGGGAACGGACACTGACAGTTGCCGCCACGGGAGTTGCTCCCAGCATATTAGAAACGATACTGGAGCAGTATAATACAAATGAAAGACTGATAGAGAAAGTGGCGGTAGAACATCCGGAGAGGCTTGAAGGAATGATGGATTCGATGAAAGCATACAGGGATCGAACGACAGAAACTTCTCTTGGGGGAACGGTAAGAAACTCTCTTGTAGAGTATTTTTTTGCACTGGTTGGGATGGCTTGCATGTTTGGCTGCGATTTGGGGTTTGCTGTATCTCTTAGCAGCAATGCGGATCAGTCACCGGTGGGGATGAGGAGAAATATAAGTTATCTGTCCAGAGGAAAGATAATGATGGCAGATTTTCTCGTTGTGTACGGGATCCATTTTGTAAACTTGTGGATTTTAATCTGTTACCTGAAAGGAATTCTTCGGATTCCGCTTGGGGAAGATAATGGGAAAATCTTACTTCTCTGTATGGCAGGAGGAATGATTGGAGTGTCTTTCGGCATTATTGCAGGAAGTATCGGAAAAAGTTCAGGAACACATAGACTGAATTTCTTGACGTTGATTACGATGTTGCTCAGTTTTTTTGGAGGGCTTATGGTACAGAATATGAGACATATTGTGGACAAATGTTGTCCGCTACTCAATGCATGGAACCCGGTTGCGCTGATCTCGGATGGATTCTTCAGTATGACAATTTATGAAGATATGGAAAGATACTGGAGAAATGTGATTATGCTGTTTGGAATGGGGATGATGTTTCTTGTTGCCGGATGTATTGTAATGAGGAGGAAACGCTATGACAGTATTTAGAGGATATCTTTTGATCATCAAGCGGAACTGGGGATTTATTTTTATTTACACAGCACTGTTTCTTTTGACAATGCTGATCATACAGGGGGAAACACAGAAAAAGGAAGAAAAAGAATTTCAAAGAAGCCGTCTGAAGATTGCAGTTGTGGATGAGGATGGAGGAATGCTGGCAGAAGGGCTTACAAATTATCTTGCGACTTTGCATGAAATCACAGAGATAGGCAATGCGGAGGGGACTCTTTTGGAGGCAATTTACTATGGGGAAATTTCTAGTGTGATCCGCATTCCGAGAGGAGTGGGAGAAAAGTGGGAAGTACAGTTGACAAAAATACCGGGATATGCAGAAGCGGATTATTTGAAACAGCAGATCAATTTGTTTCTGAATCAAGTGCAGTTCTGTACAGAAAATGGGTATTCCATGCAGGAAGCATTTGCGCTTGTAAACCAACAGTTGGAAGAGAAATCGGTCAGACTTTTAAATCTCAATGGGAATCAGGGGAAATGGGAATCTTATTATTATATTTTTCGTTTCCTTCCATACCTTTCCATTGCAGTATTGTGTCTGATCTTAAGTATTCCGATGAATGCATACCGGAAGAAAGAAATCAGACAGCGGCTGCAATGTTCTGCAGTTTCTCTGCGTCGCCAGACGGTGGAAGCAATGCTTGCATTTCTAGTTGTAGGGATTATTTTCTGGGCAGCGATGATCGGAGTTGCCATAATTTTTTCAAAAAATAGTTTTTTCGAAAGCCCGCATGCGACGTATCTGGCAGGAAACAGTTTCCTGATGGTTCTAACGAGCCTTGCAATGGCATTTTTGATTGGCGCAGTCGCAGAAAGTGAGAACGTCATCAATATTATTGTGAATGTGACAGCGTTGGCAGTTTCTTTTCTTGGAGGGGTGTTCACTCCAACATCTGTATTAGATAAAGGGATATTGAAATTCTCCAGAATACTTCCGGTTTATTGGTATGAAGAAGTCAACAATCTGCTTGCCGGGTTCCGGGAGATTATACCGGAGAGACAGAGCGAAATCTGGAAATCATTTGGGATTCAGTGTTTGTTTGCAGCAGCATGTATCAGTATCGGTATGGCAGTGTTGAAAATAAAAGAGCAGAAAGAAGACTAAAAATTAGTCTTCTTTTCGCTCCAGATTCTTTTGTGCGGTAGACAGCATCAGTTTGATCCGATTCAGCTGGTTGACTTCACTTGCGCCTGGATCATAGTCGATGGCAACAATATTTGCAAGCGGATAGCGGTGTCGCAGCTCTTTGATGACACCTTTTCCGACAATATGATTTGGGAGGCAGCCAAATGGCTGCGCACAGACGATATTTGTAGTACCGCTATGGATCAGTTCTAACATTTCTCCGGTCAGAAACCATCCTTCCCCAGTCTGATTTCCAACAGACACAATGTCTTGTGCCATTGCTGCCAAATCTGAAATCTTTGCTGGTTCAGAAAAACGTTTGCTCTTTGCAAAGGCAGCAGAAGCCGGTGCCCGGAACCAGTCCAGTGCGTGAATTCCAAGGTTTCCCTTTGTGGCCGAAGATTTTTTCATTCCAAGGTGGCTTGCTTTGAAATTGTTGTTATAGAAGCAGTAGGCAAAAAAGTCCAAGAGATCCGGAACAACAGCTTGGGCGCCTTCCTGTTCTAAGAGTTCCACAAGGTGATTGTTGGCTGCAGGGAGAAATTTTACAAGGATCTCTCCTACGATTCCAACACGCGGTTTTTTTCTATCGAGAATCGGAAGTTCGTCAAATTCATGTATGATCTGTGCGCACAGCGATGAGAAAGTTCGCCTGGATGGATAACCACCAGATAAAAATTCTTTACACTTCTTTCTCCATTTTTCATGAAGCGCATTGGCAGAACCAGGGACTGCTTCGTATGGTCTGACACGGTACAGACATTTCATGAAGACATCTCCCAGAACAACCGCATAAATTCCCTTCATTGCAAGAGGGAGAGTGATCTGGAATCCAGGGTTGCTCTCAAGGCCGCTCAAATTCAGGGAAATGACCGGAATGTGAGGGTAGCCGGCTTTTTTGAGTGCCCGTCGGATAAAGCCAATATAATTCGAAGCACGACAGCCACCACCAGTCTGCGATATGATCACAGCGAGCTTATCGGTGTTATATTTTCCTGATAAGATGGCATCCATAATCTGTCCGACAACGATCAGTGACGGATAGCATGCGTCGTTGTTGACGTATTTTAGACCTACATTGACCGCTTCTTTATTATCATTCGGAAGAATTTCCAGTTGGTAGCCGCAGGAGCGGATTGCCGGCTCCAAAAGGTCAAAGTGGATCGGAGACATCTGCGGACAGAGAATCGTATAGTCTTTTCTCATCTCTTTTGTAAATACTGCCTTTTGGATGGAAGATGGCTGGATCGTACGGGTTGTGTGCATCTTTTCGTGAACGCGGATCGCTGCGATCAAGGATCGGATACGGATGCGGGCAGCTCCAAGGTTATTGACTTCATCAATCTTCAGGGAAGTATAAATCTTTCCTGAGTTTGTCAGAATATCAGAGACCGCATCAGAAGTTACTGCATCTAGTCCGCATCCAAAAGAAGTAAGTTGGATCAGATCCAGGTTATCTTTTGTCTTGACATAGTTTGCCGCAGCATAGAGGCGGGAATGGTACATCCACTGGTCCATGACGATCAGAGGGCGCTCTACTTTGTGTAAGTGTGAGACGGAGTCTTCTGTAAGTACAGCGATCCCGTAGGAGTTGATCAGTTCTGGGATTCCGTGATTGACTTCCGGGTCAATGTGATATGGGCGTCCGGCAAGAACGATTCCCCTCTTATGATGTTTTTCAAGCCATGCGATCGTCTCTTCTCCTTTTTTTCGGATATCTTCCCGGCAGGCGGCAAGTTCGTCCCATGCTTTTTTTACTGCATGGCGAATTTCCTGTTCTGGAATCTGGAATTCTTTTGAAAATTCTTCTATGAGCCGCTTGGACAGCACTTCCTCACTTTTGAAAGAGAGGAATGGATTTTTAAAGTGAATCGTTCCATTGGTGATTGCATCCATATTATTTTTGATGTTTTCAGCATAGGATGTAACCATTGGGCAGTTATAATGATTGTTTGCATCTTTAAATTCTTCCCGTTCATAAGGAATGCAAGGATAGAAAATAAAGGTCACTCCCTGATTGATCAGCCATTCCACATGTCCATGTGCCAGTTTTGCCGGATAACATTCAGATTCACTTGGAATAGATTCGATTCCGAGTTCATAAATCTTACGGCTAGACGGTGGCGAGAGCACAACGCGGAATTTCAGTTCATGGAAGAAAGTAAACCAGAACGGGTAATTTTCATACATGTTCAAGACACGAGGAAGACCAACCGTTCCGCGTACGGCTTCTTGTTCGGAAAGCGGCTCATAGCCGAAGCAACGTTCGCTTTTGTATGCGAATAAATTTGGGAGTTCCTGTTCTTTTTTCTCTTTTCCAAGTCCGCGTTCACAGCGGTTTCCGGTAATAAAACTTCTTCCGCCGCTGAAACGGTTGACAGTAAGCCGGCAGTTATTTGTGCATCCGCGGCACTTTGTCATTGTTGTGCTGTATGTAAGCGCTTCAATTTCTTCTATCGGAAGCATGGTTGTTCCTTTACTTTCATTGAAACGCTCGCGGGCAATCAGAGCAGCGCCGAAAGCGCCCATGATCCCTGCGATATCTGGTCGAATACATTCGCAGTCTGCAATTTTTTCAAAACTTCTGAGCACGGCATCGTTGTAGAAAGTACCTCCCTGTACGACAATATTTTTCCCAAGCATACTGGCATCTGATACTTTGATAACTTTATACAGTGCATTTTTGATGACAGAATAGGCGAGTCCGGCAGAAATGTCCGAGACAGATGCCCCTTCCTTTTGTGCTTGTTTGACTTTTGAGTTCATAAAAACAGTACAGCGTGTTCCGAGATCAATCGGATGCTTGGCAAAAAGTGCTTCATGTGCAAAGTCTTCCACGCTATAATTTAAAGATTTCGCAAACGTCTCAATGAAGGATCCGCAACCAGAAGAACAAGCTTCATTTAACTGTACACTGTCCACAGTGTGATTTTTGATTTTAATGCATTTCATATCCTGTCCGCCGATGTCTAAAATACAATCGACATCTGGATTGAAAAAAGCGGCAGCATAATAGTGGGAAATAGTCTCCACTTCACCCTCATCAAGTAAAAGGGCGGCTTTTATAAGGGCTTCTCCGTATCCTGTGGAGCAGGAGTGGGCAATTTTAACCCCATCTGGAAGTTTTGTATAAATATCTTTAATTGCCTTGACCGTTGTTCCTAACGGATCACCATCATTGCTGTGATAAAAAGAGTAAAGAAGATTTCCGTCTTCGCCGACAAGTGCCGCTTTTGTTGTGGTAGATCCTGCATCAATCCCGAGAAAACAGTTTCCCTTATAGGAGGAGAGATCAAGTACAGGAACCTGATGTCGTTCGTGCCTGGTCTTGAAGTTCTGATACTCTGCTTCACTTGCAAACAGTGGTTCCATACGTTCTACTTCAAAATCCATATGGATATGTTCCGCCAGTCTTGTCTGAAGGGCTGTCAGGGAGGTTTCGTGATCTCCCTTGGAGTTAAGTGCAGACCCAATCGCAGCAAACAAGTGGGAATGCTTCGGTGCGATAATATGTTCATCGTCGAGATTTAGAGTGCGGATAAAGCTATTTCGCAGCTCTGACAAAAAGTGGAGAGGACCGCCAAGGAAGGCGACATGTCCGCGGATCGGTTTTCCGCAGGCAAGTCCACTGATCGTCTGATTTACCACTGCCTGAAAAATAGAAGCGGCGAGATCTTCTTTTGTAGCGCCCTCATTGATCAGAGGCTGGATATCTGATTTCGCAAAGACACCACAGCGTGCAGCAATGGAGTAGAGCGCCTGATAATTTTTTGCGTAGGAATTTAATCCGGTAGCGTCTGTCTGCAGAAGAGAAGCCATCTGATCAATGAAAGAACCAGTACCACCGGCGCAGATTCCGTTCATGCGCTGTTCGACATTTCCGCCTTCAAAGTAGATGATTTTTGCATCTTCTCCACCGAGCTCGATCGCAACATCGGTCTGAGGTGCGTAGTCCTGGAGAGCGGTAGAGACTGCGATGACTTCCTGTACAAAAGGAACTTCCAGGTGATTGGCAAGTGTCAGCCCGCCAGAACCAGTCATGACAGGAGATACTAAGATTGGACCGAGTTTATAAAGCGCTCGCCCGAGAAGATCGGAAAGGGTCTCCTGAATATTAGCAAAATGACGCTCGTAGTCAGAAAAGAGTACATTATTTTCTGTATCAAGAATTGCAATCTTTACAGTAGTAGAACCGATGTCGATTCCCAGTTTATATAGTTGTTTGTAATTCATAAATATTGCTCCTTTTAGAAGAAATAAGGTCTGTTCTAACCTATTAAAATATAGTCTGCTTAAAAAAACAATTTTCATTATATGACAACAATTTGCAAAATACAACGAAAAAATAATAAACTGTTAGAATTGACAAAAGAGGAGCTTGCAGGTACAATTAGTATGAGTAAATTTTAAGAAAGGTCAAGAGGAGTAGTTATTCATATGAATTGGATCAACAAACTAGAACGTAAATTTGAAAGATATGCAATACACAATCTGATGCATTACATTATCATCCTTTATGCGGTTGGCTTCGTTCTGAACCTGATCGCACCTGGTTTTTATATGGAGTATCTGAGCCTGAATGCTAACGCAATTCTGCATGGACAGATTTGGAGAATTGTGACATTTTTGCTTCAGCCACCAGACGGAAGCCCGATTTTTATTGTTTTTGCATTGTATTTGTATTACATGATCGGACAGAATCTAGAGGCGGCATGGGGAGCGTTCCGGTTTAATCTGTACTTTTTTACCGGGGTATTGTTTCACTTGATTGCGGCGCTGATCGTATACTTCCTGACAGGAATTTCATTCCCAATCGGGACTTCGTACTTGAATCTGTCACTGTTTTTTGCCTTTGCGGCATTGTATCCGAATGTAGAGTTTTTGTTGTTCTTTGTCATTCCGATTAAGGTCAAATATCTGGCATTGCTGGATGGGGCATTTTTTGCATTCACGATCTTGCAGGGAATTCTTCCGGCTTACGCAGGAGGGGTCTTTGGAATTATGTATAAAGCAGACGCAATCGCAGCATTCGTATCTCTTTTGAATTTCCTGATCTTCTATGTATCATCAAGGAATATGAAGGCTTACTCACCAAAAGAAATCAGAAGGAAACAAGCATATAAGAAACAAGTGCACCGGGCAGAACACACTTATGCCAATGGAGCAAGACACAGATGTGCTGTGTGTGGCAGAACAGAACTGGACGATCCGAATCTGGAGTTTCGGTATTGTACAAAGTGCAATGGCGATTACGAATATTGCCAGGATCATTTATTTACGCATGAGCATGTCAAATGATTTTGAGACTGAAGTGAGATAAGAAAGGAAAAGTAAAAGATGAGAAAGACAAAAATTATATGTACGATGGGACCAAATACGAACGATAGAGCTATGATGAAGCGTCTCGCGGAAGAAGGCATGAATATAGCACGCTTTAACTTTTCGCATGGCTCTCACGAGGAGCAGAAAGGAAGAATGGATCTTCTGAAATCTGTTCGTGAGGAGATTGGGAAGCCGATTGCGATTCTGCTCGACACAAAAGGACCAGAGATCCGTACAGGTGTGCTGAAAGACGGAAAGAAGGTAATGTTAGAAGCAGGAGAGATGTTTACACTGACAACAGAAGAAATTGAAGGAGATGCAAAAAAAGTATCTATCACGTACGATGGACTTGCAGAAGATGTAGAACCAGGAAAGAGAATCCTGATCGACGATGGATTGATTGAGTTAGAAGTAAAGACCATCAACGGAAATGAAATCACTTGTAAAGTGTTAAATGGAGGAGAGCTTGGAGAAAGAAAGGGTGTCAATGTTCCAAATGTTCCGGTACGTCTTCCTGCACTTACGAAGAAAGACCGTGAGGATATTATTTTTGGTGTGGAACAGGGAATTGACTTTATTGCAGCATCCTTTGTTCGCTCCGCAGAAGGAATTCTGGAAATCCGAGCATTATTAAAAGAGTGTGGAGCACCACATATACCGATTATTGCGAAGATTGAAAATGCAGAAGGAATCAAAAATATTGATGAGATCATTCACTGTGCAGACGGTATCATGGTTGCGAGAGGAGATCTCGGTGTGGAAATCCCGGCAGAGAAAGTACCGTACTTACAGAAAATGCTGATTAAGAAATGTAATGATAACTATAAGCCGGTAATCACTGCAACACAAATGTTAGACTCCATGATCCGTAATCCGCGTCCGACAAGAGCGGAAGTGACAGATGTTGCCAATGCTGTTTACGATGGAACAGATGCAGTGATGCTTTCAGGTGAAACAGCACAGGGAAAATACCCGGTGGAAGCTTTACAGATGATGGTGCACATTATTGAAAATACAGAGAAACATCTTGATTATGATGTGCTTCTTGAAAAAGCGCAGGAGCATAGAAAGAAAGGAATTTCTAGTGCGATTGGATATTCTTCTGTGGCAACTGCAATGAATCTTTCGGCAAAATGTATTATCACACCGTCTGTAACTGGTGCAACAGCAAGAGTAGTGTCTAAGTTCAAACCAAAGGCAGATATTATCGGTGTGACACCGTATGAAGAAACTTTGAGAAAAATGCAGATCTACTGGGGTGTAACACCAGTAAAATCGATTGAATACAACACAACAGAAGACATCTGTAACGATGCGATCGATCTTGTGACAGCAAAGAGACTTGTGGAGCCGGGTGATATTGTCGTAATGACAGCGGGAATTCCGTCCCCAACGATCAAAAAATCACGTGACGGCGTAAGTAATATGATGAGAATCGCTGTAGTGGAATAAAATAGTCCGAGAGGGCATGACAAGACGGTATACAGCTGTTCGGTCATGCCTTCTCTGCAATAGAAAAGGAGAAGAAACGATGACGAAGAAACCATTTGTGACAAAAGAGCAACTGGAAGAGATTGCAAAAGTCTATCCGACTCCGTTTCACATTTATGACGAGAGAGGAATCCGTGAAAATGTGAGAGCACTAAAGGAAGCTTTTTCTTGGAATAAGGGATATAAAGAATATTTTGCGGTCAAGGCAACACCTAATCCATTTTTAATTCAGATTTTAAGAGAATACGGATGTGGGTGCGACTGTTCTTCTTATACAGAATTGATGATGTCGGAAGCAATCGGAGCTGTGGGAGAAGATATTATGTTTTCTTCCAATGCAACTCCGGCAGAAGAATTTGTCTATGCGGATAAGTTGGGAGGAATTATCAATCTGGATGATTTTACCCATATTGATTTTCTGGAGAAGGCAATCGGACATATCCCGGAGACCATCAGCTGCCGGTACAATCCGGGTGGGCTGTTTCAAATCAGCAATGATATTATGGACAATCCTGGAGATGCGAAATATGGAATGACGACAGAGCAGCTGTTTGATGCATTCCGAATTTTAAAAGAAAAAGGGGCAAAACACTTCGGAATTCATGCCTTTCTTGCAAGCAACACAGTGACAAATGAATATTATCCGATGCTTGCAAAAGTTTTGTTTGAAGTGGCAGTGAAGTTGCAGAAAGAAACAGGAGTCCATATTAAATTTATCAACCTGTCTGGTGGAATTGGAATTCCGTATCGCCCGGATCAAGAACCGAACGATATCCATGCGATCGGGGAAGGGGTCAGAAAAGTATATGAGGAAGTACTTGTGCCAGCAGGTATGGGAGATGTTGCAATCTATACAGAACTTGGCAGATTTATGATGGGGCCGTACGGTGCACTTGTGACAAGGGCAATCCATGAAAAACATACGCATAAGGAATACATTGGCTGCGATGCATGTGCGGTAAATCTGATGCGCCCGGCAATGTATGGGGCTTATCATCATATTACAGTTATGGGAAAAGAGGATGCGCCATGTGACCATAAGTATGATGTGACGGGATCACTCTGTGAAAATAATGATAAATTTGCGATTGATCGCATGCTTCCAAAGATCGATATTGGAGATCTGCTTTATATCCATGATACTGGTGCACACGGATTTGCAATGGGATATAACTATAATGGCAAATTGAAATCGGCAGAACTTTTGTTGAAAGAAGACGGAAGTGTACAGATGATCCGGAGAGCAGAGACGCCGGCGGATTACTATGCGACGTTTGATTGCTTTGAAATTGGAAAAAAATTGATAAAATAAGTAAAAAATAGAAAAAAGAACTTGCAATTCAAAAAAAAGTGTGTTATGATAAATCTCGGTTCTGAGAGATGAACCGAGGTAAAAGAGCCGATGTGGCGGAATTGGCAGACGCACATGACTCAAAATCATGCGGAGCGATCCGTGCCGGTTCGAGTCCGGCCATCGGCAGTAAAATCCAGATTACTTTAAGTAGTCTGGATTTTTTGCATAGAAAAACACTTGCAATCGGGGGACGCAAGCGGTCATATGTAATTTGTAAGTTAGAGAAAACAGTGTATTTTAGAAAGATAATTAAAAATAATAGAAAACTATAAATAAGTAATAAAAATAATTGACTATTTTGGTAAATAGAATTAAAATAAAGAAAACGAAAAGAAAAGGGGTTGAAGGCAATGTTGAATCATATTCAGAGTATCATTGTAATGACTACTGTTGTATTGACTGGAATTGTGGCTGCGCTTTTTATGAAAGGGCATGTAGATTACAAAATTGAACCGTTCCATAAGTTCTTTAACCTTTTGGAACTCGGATTTTTTAAGATCTGTGATAAGATCGGTGCCAGCAAAAAGTACTTTGATTTAAAGAAGAGTGAAGAAGTACAGAATTATCAGCTAGAGCTTGGCTGGACAGATGTGGTAGAGAACGGACATAAGAAAGCTGCAAGATAGTTGGTACAGACAAGGTTACAGTAGTAAGAAATCTGTCGGACGATAGTCAAAGACAGATTGTACGGAATATCAATAGCAGAAATAGGAATGTGTCAGACACATTCCTATTTCTTTGAGAAGAAAGGAAGAACAGATGCAGATTAGAAGAGGAAAAGCAGAAGAAATCGATAAAATTATGAGGATATATGAGCAGGCACGTGCATTTATGAGAAAAAACGGAAATGCGACACAATGGGACAAGGGTTACCCTTCCAGAGAATTGATTCTAAAAGAAATTGAACAAGGGTGTCAGTACGTTTGTGAGGAGGAAGAAGCTATTGTGGCAGTCTTTAGCCTGTGTGGCAGACCAGATCCAACTTATGAGAAAATATGGGATGGACAGTGGTTGAACCAGTCTCCCTATCATGTCTTGCACCGACTGGCATCCAGCGGAGAAAGAAAGGGAGCGGGAATGTTTTGCCTGCAATGGAGCATTGAGCAAAGCGAGGAAATTCGAGTGGATACACATGAGGCGAATCTGCCTATGCAGCGCCTGCTGGAAAAGAATGGATTTGTCAAATGTGGAAAGATCCAAGTGGCAGACGGCACAGAAAGAATCGCCTTTCAGTTAAAGAAGTAATTTGTTTCAGAGAAAAACAGTAGGCAGGTTGAGATGTGGGGATTTGAGTGTGAATGAAACTATGTTGTCTGGATCAGGTCGTTTAGAGAGCCGAAAGTATATCCCATCTCTTCCCATTTTGTGAGCAGTTCGTCTAAGATAGAGGCATTTGTGCTGGAAGTACTGTGGAGGAGGACGATCGCACCAGGGTGGATGCGGCCGAGTAGTTTTTCAAATGCTTCTTCCCTGGTCGGTTGCTGATCCTGATACCAGTCTACATAGGCGAGGCTCCAGAAAAAGGTGTGATACCCCATCTCTTTTGCCATCTGTAGATTGGCTTCGCTATATTTTCCTTGTGGCGGGCGGTAAAATTTTGTCATTTCTTCTCCGGTTGTCTTCTGGTAAAGTGTCGACAGTTCTCCAAGCTCTTTTTCGAATGCTTCTTTTGTAGAGATTTTAGACATGTCAGGATGGGTATATGTATGATTCCCAACGATGTGTCCTTCTTGCTGCATGCGTTTCACTAAATCCGGATTTTCTTTTAGAAAATTTCCGACGACAAAAAAAGTTGCAGGGACATGATGCTTTTTTAGCGCATCGAGGATTGGAACAGTATTTCCGTTTTCATATCCTGCATCAAAAGTAAGATAGATTATTTTCTTATCGGGATTTCCGGCATAAAATGCATTGTATTTTGAAAGTTCTCCGGAGGTGGCATTCCCGGTTGGTGTTTTTCCTTCTTCGGGAAAACTTAGTCCCCAGTTACCGTCGGCAGCTGTGGGGATTGCCTTCAAAGACTGTTGTTTCTGTAAATGGGCAGTCATGGTGCCGATACAAAATGCGGCGCTGAATAAGAAACATAGTTTGAAAGCAGAAATCAGATACTGTTTTTTGAACATAGAAAACTCCTGAAAGATATTGTTATTCTAATATATGGAAAATCAGAAGTCGTATGCATTAAGAAACAAAGTGAAATTTTTAAAAAAGATTGTAGTATCCCCCAAAGTGCAGTATAATAAGACACAAAGTGCGGCATATGACAGGAAAGCTGCCATTGCCCGGAATACCAGAGTTTATCTCTGCGATTTCATTATAAGTCAGAAGAAGGGAAGGAAGAGATTTATGCAATACAGAGAACAGATTGAAGCTTATTTAGACGCACACAAAGAGGAAATGCTCGCAGATATCTGCCGTCTGATCAGAATCAATAGTACAAAAGGGGAAGCAGCCATCGATTGTCCGTTTGGGGAAGGACCGGCGAAAGCACTTGCAGAAGCACTTGAGATGGCAGAAGGATACGGATTTACAGTGAAAAATTATGAAAACTATGTCGGAACAGCAGATTTAAGCGACATGGAAAAGCAGTTGGACATTTTGGCACATCTTGACGTAGTTCCGGCAGGTGACGGATGGAGCGTGACAGAACCGTACATGCCAGTTATCAAAGATGGAAGAGTGTATGGCCGGGGAAGTGCTGATGACAAAGGACCTGCAATTGCGGCAATGTATGCAATGCGTGCAGTGAAAGAACTTGGTATTCCATTAAACAAAAATGTACGTTTGATTCTTGGAACTGACGAGGAGTGTGGAAGCAGTGATATCGCACATTACTACGCGGTAGAGAAAGAAGCACCGATGACATTTTCGCCGGATGCAGATTTCCCGGTGATCAATATTGAGAAGGGAAGTCTGAATGGACATTTTGTTGCAAAATGGGACACAGAAGAGGTATCTCCACGTATTTTAAGTGTTTCTGGCGGCAAGATCGTCAACATTGTTCCGGGAAAAGCTACTGCAAGTGTAGTTGGAATTGGTAGCGCAGAGATTCTGGAGAAGGCAGAGCAGGTACAAAAGAAAACTGGCGTTGTCTTTACTTGTGAGGAATCAGAAGGAACTGTGATCATCCATGCAGAGGGAGAAGGCGCACATGCTTCTAAGCCGGAAGAAGGAAAGAATGCATTGACAGCACTTCTGGAATTATTATGTATGCTTCCATTTGCAGCATGCAGTACAACAGATGCAGTAGAAAAATTACATCGGATGTTCCCGTCCGGAGATCATCAGGCGGAGGCGCTTGGTATCAATCTGGAAGATGAACTTTCTGGGAAACTCACAATGAATTTTAGTGTTCTAGAGTTAAATGAAGATGGACTGGATGGAATCTTTGACAGCCGGATTCCGATTTGCGGTACAACAGAGAACGTATTAAATGTCGTAAAAGAAAGAATGGAAGAAGATGGGATCACATTATTAAATGAGACACAGAATCCGCCGCATCATGTTCCGGCAGATTCTCCTCTTGTTCAGACATTGCTTGCGTGCTATGAAGAATATACCGGACAGAAAGGAGAATGCCTGGCAATCGGAGGAGGTACTTATGTACATCACTTGGAAAGAGGTGTCGCTTTCGGATGCTCGATGCCGGGAACGGATAATAGAATGCATGGTGCGGATGAATTTGCAGTTGTCGATGAGTTGGTGCTCAGCGCTAAAATTTTCGCACAGGTAATCTGCGAACTCTGCTGTTAGGAATAAGTTGATGAGAACAAAAAAGATGATATACGGCGGTCTTTTGACTGCCGTTGGACTTGTACTGCCGCAGGCATTCCATGTATTTGGGCAAGGAGTGGGCATGGCATTTTTGCCGATGCATCTTCCTGTGATGATTGCCGGAATCTTGCTTGGACCTTGCTATGGCGGGCTGATTGGACTGATTGTCCCTCTCGTAAGCTCTATGCTTACCGGGATGCCGCCGGTACCTAAACTTTATTTTATGCTTGTGGAACTTGTGGCTTACGGAATTTTCACTGGAATTTTTATCAGAAAAATGAATGTGTATTTCACTTTGCTCAGCGCGATGATCCTTGGAAGAGTGTTGTATGGATGTTCCTTGATCATTGGTGTTAAGCTTTTGGGATTCCATTTCCCGTTTGCCAATATGGGAGCGTTTATGGCAGGGATTGTATCTGGAATTCCGGGGATGATCCTTCAGATCACGGTAATCCCACTTTTCTATTTTACATTAAAAAAGGGAGGATGGATGATTGAACGAGACAGAGGTGAGGAGTAAGGAGCAGAAGATCGAAGAACAACTGAGGAATGCGGTTACGATTCTGAAAGAGGAGCAGAAAAGCTGTGTAATCTTATCGGAAGATGGAGCGGTAAGGTGTTCGGATGCCATCGGGATCAAGCCGCTTATGGTGGAGCTACGCGCAGACAGAAAAGCATTTCAAGGATCTGTAATTGCGGACAAGGTTGTTGGAAAGGCTGCAGCACTTCTGGCGGTTCTCGGAGAAGTTCAAGCCGTATTTGGAAGAGTTATGAGTGAGGGTGCTGTTAGTATATTTGAAAAGCATCAGATTCCATATCAATTTGAAACCCTTGTGCCGTATATTGAGAACAGGACAAAGGATGGCATGTGTCCGATGGAAGAGACGGTACAGTTGGTGGAAGATCCAGAGGAAGCGTTTGAAGCATTAGAAAAAACGATCGCCCGGTTGATGAAAAAATAAAATCTCTTTTAAAACGATCTGATTTGGTGTATGATAAATAAGAACGAGACACCGAAACGGAGAGAGAAGAATGAGTGAAAAAATTGTATTAATAGATGGACATAGTATTTTAAACAGAGCGTTTTATGGGGTCCCTGATCTGACGAATGCAGAGGGGCTTCATACAAACGCTATTTATGGTTTTTTGAATATTTTATTTAAAATATTAGAAGAAGAGCGCCCGGACTATCTGACCGTCGCATTTGATGTCCATGCTCCTACTTTCCGCCATAAGATGTTCTCGGACTATAAAGGGACGAGAAAACCAATGGCAGAGGAGTTGAGACAGCAAGTACCGGTGATGAAAGAAGTACTCCGTGCGATGAAGATAAAAATTGTAGAGCAGGAAGGCCTGGAAGCGGATGATCTGCTTGGGACAATCGCGGGGATCGGAGAGCGTGCAGGAATGGATGTGGCGATTTTGTCGGGGGATAGAGATTTACTGCAGCTTGCTACGGATCATGTCAAAATACGGATTCCAAAGACAAAACAGGGAAAGACAGAGATTGAAGATTATTATGCCGCGGACGTGAAAGCAAGGTATCAGGTAACTCCGCAGGAATTTATTGATCTGAAAGCGCTGATGGGAGATGCCTCAGACAATATTCCGGGAGTGCCGAGTATTGGAGAGAAGACTGCGACAAAGATTATCACAGAGTATGGGTCTGTGGAAAATGCTTATGCACATGTCGAGGAACTGAAGCCACCGCGTGCGGCAAAAGCATTAAAGGAACATTATGACAAGGCGCAGATGAGCAAAATCCTTGCCACGATTGAAGTAAATGCACCGATTTCTTACGAACTTTCAGAGGCAAAAATCGGAAATCTATATACCGAGGAAGCTTATGAGTATTTCCAGAAACTTCAGTTTAAAAATCTGCTCGGCAGATTCGATGTGGAAGCAAAGGGAAATCAGATAGAAAATGCATTTGTCCGTGTGACAGATAAACAGCAGGCAGAAGAACTGTTTGCCCGTGCAGGAAAAGAAACTTTTGTCGGAGTAAGCTTCGGGAAAGAAGAAAAAGATGCAGTACCGCTGTTTTCTCATTCTTCCGGATTTGGAAGTGTAGGACTTGCTTTTAGTGAGAAAGAAATCTACACGATTGTGGCAGAGGGAGAGCTTACGATGGAAGACCTGTTTTCGCTTGTGGGAACATTGGCTAAGACAACGGTTGTTGCATTGTTTGATGTGAAAGCAGCGCTTTCCTATGTGAGGATAGAAGATCCTGAGTCGTGCTTTGATGTCGGAATTGCAGCGTATCTGCTAAATCCGTTAAAAAGCGACTATACGTGGCTGGACGTGGCCGCAGAGCATTTGTCACTGCTTATCGATGAGAAGACAGAAGGCTATTGCAGAAGCTGCTACGAAGCATATGTAATCTGGGCGGCGGCAGCTGTGCTGGAAGAAAAAATGAAAGAGAGCGGGACGGAAGAACTATTCCGCACCATTGAGATGCCGCTTTTGTTTACTTTATTTGTAATGGAACAGGCTGGTGTGCGCGTGGAAGCGGAGGCACTCCGTTTTTATGGAGAGCAGCTTGGGACAAAGATTGTAGAGTTGGAAAAGGAAATTTATGCGCAGGCAGGAGAAGCGTTCAATATCAATTCGCCAAAGCAGCTTGGCGTGATTTTATTCGAGAAACTGAAACTGCCACATGGGAAGAAGACGAAGACCGGCTATTCAACGGCAGCAGATGTCCTTGATAAGCTTGCACCGGAATATCCAGTTGTCGAGAAGATCTTAGAGTATCGCCAGCTTACGAAATTAAAATCGACTTATGCAGATGGATTGGCGAATTATATCTGTGCCGATGGAAGAATTCACGGTAAGTTTAATCAGACGATCACTGCAACTGGACGAATCAGCAGTACAGAACCGAATCTCCAGAACATTCCGGTTCGGATGGAACTTGGAAGGCTGATCCGGAAAGTCTTTATTCCGGAAGAGGGGTATGTATTTGTGGATGCAGACTATTCACAGATTGAGCTTAGAATTCTTGCACATTGCTCGGGGGATCAAGAATTGATCCATGCCTATCGCGAAGCGAAGGACATTCACCGGATTACTGCTTCTCAGGTATTCCACACACCGTTTGATGAGGTGACAGAACTTCAGCGGAGAAATGCGAAGGCGGTAAACTTTGGAATTGTTTATGGAATCAGCTCTTTTGGACTGAGTCAGGACCTAAGTATTACGAGAAAAGAGGCTTCGGAATATATTGATCGCTATTTTGAGACCTATCCGGGGATTAAGAAGTTTTTAGATGACACAGTCGCCCATGCAAAAGAGATGGGATATGTTGTCACACTGTTTGGAAGAAGACGTCCGGTACCGGAACTTGCATCAAGCAACTTTATGCAGCGGTCTTTCGGGGAGCGTGTGGCAATGAATGCTCCGATCCAGGGAACAGCAGCAGATGTGATGAAGATTGCAATGATCGGAGTACACCGGGAATTGACGGAACGAAAGATGAAATCAAGACTGGTGTTGCAGGTACACGATGAACTTCTGATCGAGGCATATGAAGAAGAAGTGGAAGATGTGAAGAAAATTCTGAAGGAACAGATGGAGCAGGCGGCACAGCTGGATGTTCCGCTGGAAGTGGACATGCACACAGGACGAAACTGGTATGAGGCAAAATAGCATGAAGATTATCGGGATTACCGGAGGTGTTGGATCCGGGAAAAGTGAAGTGCTGAAGTTTTTAGAAAAAAATTATCAGGCGACTGTCTGCGAGGCAGATAAGATGGCGCATAAACTACAAATGCCGGGGGAGCGCTGTTATGAGAGAATTGTCGAACACTTTGGGGCGGAGGTTCTTGATGACGAAAAAGAAATCGACCGAAAAAAGCTTGGAGCGATTGTATTTGCAGATGCAGAAGAATTACAGTTTTTAAATCAGATGATCCATCCAGAAGTTAAGCGGGATTTTTTAGAACGGATCCAATCAGAACGTATGAAGGGCACAACACTTTTGATTTTTGAGGCGGCACTTTTATTGGAGGAGCATTATGAGGAAATCTGTGATGAGGTTTGGTATATTTATACAGAAAAAAGTATCCGCGTACAGCGCCTGAAAGAGGCTAGAGGGTATACAGAGGAGCAGTGCGAAGAGATTATGCAAAATCAGAATCCAGATGAGCTTTTCTTCCAGAAGTGCGACAGAGTAATTGATAATAGTGAATCTTTGGAAGAAACAAAGAGACAGATAAAGGAGATATTAGAAAAAATGGAGATACAGTCACGATGAGATTATGCAGTATAGCAAGCGGGAGCAGTGGAAATTGTATTTATGTGGGAAGTGATCATACGCATCTTCTGATTGATACGGGAATCAGTAAGAAACGAATTGAAGAAGGATTGAAAAATCTGGAGATCAAAGGAGAGGAACTGGATGGAATCTTACTTACGCATGAACATTCTGACCACATTCAGGGACTTGGTGTGTTCAGCAGAAAATATGAGATTCCTGTCTATGCTACACCAGGAACCATTCGAGGAGTCAGGGAATACAAAAAACTTGGAGAGATTCCTGACGGACTGTTTCATGAGATTGATGTAGATCAGAAATTTACGCTTGGAGATTTGAGTGTGGAAGCATTTGCGATCTCTCATGATGCGAATGAGCCGTCCGGGTACCGGATCGAGCAAGGTGGGCAATCGGTTGCAGTGGCGACGGATCTTGGGATTTATGATGAATATACCGTGTCAAAGCTACAAAATTTGGATGCGGTTCTTTTAGAGGCAAATCATGATATTCATATGCTGGAAGTGGGGAGTTATCCGTACTATCTGAAGCAGAGAGTTCTGGGAAATCGAGGACACTTGTCAAATGAATTGTCAGGTCGCCTTCTCTGTGATATTTTGCATGAGAATTTGAAACATGTCCTGCTTGGACATTTGAGCAAAGAAAATAATTATTCGGAACTGGCATATGAGACGGTGAAAATGGAAGTGCTGTTAAGTGATGTTCCGTACAAACCGGGAGATTTCCGGATGGAAGTCGCAAGGAGAGATGTGCCATCAGATATTATCACTGTTTAATGGCAAGAAGGAGAGATGTATGAAAAAGATAGCAATTGTAACAGACAGTAACAGCGGGATTACGCAGGCGCAGGCAAAACGTCTGGGGATAGAAGTAATACCGATGCCGTTTTTTATAGATGGGAAATTATATCTGGAAGACATTACGCTGACGCAGGAAGAATTTTATCAGCATTTGACACAAGATTCTGATATTTCGACTTCTCAGCCGGCGCCGGGAGAAATAATGGAATTATGGGATAGCCTTTTGGAAGAGTACGAGGAGATTGTACACATTCCGATGTCCAGTGGATTGAGCAGTTCGTGTGAGACTGCGATGGCGCTTGCAGCAGATTATGACGGTCGGGTGCGCGTGGTAAATAACCAGAGAATATCTGTGACGCAGAGACAGTCTGTTTTGGATGCAATGGAACTTGCAGCAGAAGGGAAGAGCGCAGTGGAAATCCAGGAGCGTTTGGAGGAAGAAAAACTGGATGCGAGTATTTACATTACCGTAGATACCTTGAAATACTTGAAAAAGGGAGGGCGGATCACTGCGGCGGCAGCGGCAATCGGAACGGTGCTGAATTTAAAACCCGTTCTCCAGATTCAAGGCGAGAAACTCGATGCGTTTGCAAAAGTGCGTGGATGGAAGCAGGCAAAAAAAGCGATGTTAGATGCGCTGGAGAAAGACATTAAGGAACGTTTTGGAAAGGAAAAGGTATATCTCCAGGCTGCGTACACCTGTTCAGAGGAAGATGCTGCCAAATGGAAAGAAGAGATCGAGAGCAGATTTTCGGGATATGAGGTACATATGGACAAATTGTCTCTGAGTGTGGCGTGTCACATCGGGCCGGGAGCAATGGCAGTCGCATGTACAAAAGTGATGGGAAAATAATACGAATAGAGGAAGAATGATAGTAAAAAAACTCCGCCCTGCAAGGCAACTGAGAATCTAAAAAGATTTGAGAGCCTGGCTGGGCGAAGTTTTTTGCCTTTTAAAGGCGTATAATGGATTGTCTGTATTCGTTGTGAAAAGGCCTCTGAAATTTGTCTGTGACGACGGATTCATAGAGATTAGCGCTGTGAACGTCTTCTTGAATCATATCTTCGGCAGCTTTGGATGTGAGCGCGGCAGAAGCAAGCTTTGTGATCAGAGGGATACGGCTTTCCTTTTTCAGGAGTGAAAAGAGCGGGGTGGCTGATTTTTGGAATCCCAGTATACGCGCATAAAGAGGGGGAGCACTCTTATCAGGGTCCGGAATTTCCAGACAGACATGGAGAAGAGCACGGCTGATGCGCGTGTAGGTAAGCTCCTTTGTTTTTAACAGCTCGCAGAATTGTTCCCAGTTTTGGAACTGATCTCTGCATCGGATGATCCGGTTTGCAAGCGGTGAAGAGATATCCTGCCAATGCACGAGGGAGTCTGCAGTTTCCTGTAGCAGTCGGTATTTCAGCAAGAGAGAAAAGTCGTTGGAACACACTGGGAAGCGAATGTTATATGCCTCTTTGCAAAGTAGATGGACGGTCTCGGGAACATGCCCGACAAGAGTAGAAAGGGCATCTTCTCCTTGGGAGAGAAAAAGTTTGCGGATTGCAGAGGCAGAACTAAAAGTTTCATGAGGAACAGCGTCATGATAGTGTGCTCCTTGCCGCTGGATCGTGAGTGGACGGATGGGGCTCTTTCGTCGTTTCAATGCTTTTAGGTATTCAATTCCTAAAATATTGTTTGGTTCATTTAAAATATTGCAGAGCGCTTGGTCGTTGAGTGTCTGCAAGGCGGCTTTTTTTCGGGCTACAGGATAAGAAAGGCCAGATTTTAGCGATGCCTGGAGTGCTTCTTTGAAACTGGCGGGCTCTTCCAAAAGAAATTGAGCGAGCGAAAGAAGCTTTTCAATCTCACCGCATTCACTTCCAAAACAAAGGAAATCAACACAGCCAAGCGCGTCTAGAAGAGATACAGCCCCAAAGGCGAAAAATTCTGCACTGCCTGTGGCATAGCGGACGGGAAGTTCTAAAACAAGAGAAGCACCACATTGAAGAGCCATCTGCGTACGGACATCTTTTGGAAGAATTGCGGGACCGCCGCGCTGTACGAAGTCTCCGCTCATGATGACGATCAGGTAATCGGCATCCGTCAGTTCTTTTGCTTTTTGAATGTGATAGAGATGTCCGTTGTGGAACGGATTGTATTCGGTGATAAGACCTGCGATTTTCATTGTTGGTTCTCCCTTTCTATAATCGTATTTCAGAATTATACTATAATATTTTTTGTTTGACAATCGAGGGAGAAGTCGATACACTTAAATTAGTGCGATTTATTTAAAACAGGGTAAAAAAGAGAAGAGGGAGGGTGCATATGCCAGAAGAAAGAATTGAAGAACTACTTGAACAGCGTGATTTTAAACAGTTGAAGCTGGAGTTGGAAGATATGTATCCTGTGGATCTCGCAGAGATCATGGAAGAGTTGACAGATAAACAGGTTGTATTGATTTTCAGGCTTCTCCCAAAAGAGGAGGCAGCAGAGACTTTTTCGTATATGAATGCGGAGATGCGTCAAGTGTTGATCGATGCACTGACGGATTCGGAATTACAGGAAGTCATGGAAGAGATGTATATTGATGACACGGTCGATGTACTGGAGGAAATGCCTGCAAATGTGGTAGATCGTCTTTTGCTTGTGACAGATGAGGAGACGAGAAAGCAGATCAATATGTTGCTCCAGTATCCGGATGACAGCGCTGGAAGTATCATGAATGTAGAGTACATCGCGCTGAGAAAAGAGATGACAGTGGCAGAAGCAATTTTGAAAATCAGGCAGGTCGGAATCAATAAAGAGACGATCTATACTTGTTATGTGACAGAAAAGAGAAAACTGATTGGAAGTGTGGATGTCAAAGATCTTCTGACAACAGGTGAAAATAAGGTGATTGAAGAAATCATGGAGACCAACCCGCTGTTTGTCAGAACATTAGACGACAAAGAAGATGTGGCAAATACAATACACAAATATGGACTGATCGCGATACCCGTGTTGGATCAGGAGATGTGCATGGTAGGAATTGTCACGGTCGACGATGCGATGATCGTTCTGCAGGATGAGGCGACAGAAGATATGAGTGTAATGGCAGGTGTGGTTCCGAATGAGGAGTCTTATTTTGGTACGTCTGTCTGGAAACATGCCAGAAACCGTTTTCCATGGCTGCTGTTTCTTATGCTCTCGGCAACGATCACAGGTTTGATTTTAGGACATTTTGAGGCAGCGCTTGCAGTGATGCCGATTTTAAATACGTTTATTCCAATGTTGACAGGAACAGGAGGAAACTGTGGATCACAGAGCTCTACATTGATCATCCGTGGTCTGACAGTAGGAGAGATTGAGTTTAAGGATATCTTCCGAGTGTTGTTCAAGGAGATACGGGTAGCACTTCTTGTAGGACTCTGTCTGTCGATGGTGAATGGAGTTCGCGTGATCATTATGTATGGCGATCCGCTTCTTGCCTTTGCGATCGGATTGACAATGATTGCAACGATCCTTCTTTCTAAGACAGTAGGGTGTGTTCTTCCGCTGGTCGCAAAAAAGTGTGGACTAGATCCGGCGATTATGGCAGCGCCGCTGATTACAACTTTAGTGGATACAGGTACAATTCTTGTGTACTTTGCGATTGTGACAAGGATTTTTCATATCTAATTTGGGAAAAATTTCGGAAGATTAGTGTAAATTAGCAAAAAATGAGAATTATTGACATATAATTAACAAAGCTTGTATACAAAAAGCATTTGCGCTATAATAAGATATATGAGAAAAATGAAAGGGGTCATAAATCATGGGATTTATTGATGTAATTAAAGCAAAAGCAAAAGCAGACAAAAAAGTAATCGTACTTCCGGAGACAGAAGACAAAAGAACTTATGAAGCGGCAGAAGCTGTTTTAAAAGAAGGCACAGCAAATCTGATTCTTGTCGGAAGCAAGGAAGGGATCGAGAAGAATGGAGCTGGATTTGATCTTACGGGAGCAGTGATCGTAGACCCTGCAACAGATGAGAGAACAGCAGGATATATTGCAAAACTCGTAGAACTGAGACAGAAAAAAGGAATGACAGAGGAGCAGGCAAAAGAGATTCTTCTGACAAATTATTTATATTATGGAGTAATGATGGTGAAAATGGGAGATGCTGACGGTATGGTATCCGGAGCATGCCACTCCACAGCGGATACATTAAGACCATGCTTACAGATCTTAAAGACAAAACCAGGCACAAAATTAGTATCTGCATTCTTTGTTATGGTTGTTCCAGACTGTGAGATGGGAGAACACGGAACATTTATCTTTGGAGATTCTGGTCTTGAGCAGAACCCAGATCCAGAAAAACTTGCAGCAATCGCAATTTCTTCAGCAGAATCTTTCCGTACATTAGTTGGAGCAGAACCGAAAGTTGCTATGCTTTCCCACTCTACAAAGGGAAGTGCAAAACATGCAGATGTTGATAAAGTTGTAGAAGCAACAAAGATTGCAAAAGAGGCAGCTCCAGAATTAATGCTGGATGGAGAACTTCAGTTAGATGCAGCAATCGTTCCGGAAATTGGTGAATCAAAAGCTCCGGGAAGCAAAGTGGCAGGACATGCTAACGTACTGATTTTCCCGGATTTAGATGCAGGAAATATCGGATACAAACTTGTGCAAAGACTTGCAAAAGCAGAAGCATATGGACCGCTCACACAGGGAATTGCAAAGCCGGTTAATGATCTGTCACGCGGATGCAGCGCAGCAGACATTGAGGGTGTAATTGCAATCACAGCAGTACAGGCTCAGGCAGCAGAATAAAAGTGCATTAGACAGGAGAAATGTAAAAGTGGTAGCATTTCTTCTGTTAAAATAAAATATCATAACCAAACGGAGGAAAGAAACATGAATATTTTAGTAATCAACTGTGGAAGTTCTTCTTTGAAATTCCAGCTGATCAACTCAGAATCAGAAGGAGTTCTTGCAAAAGGACTCTGTGAAAGAATCGGAATCGACGGAAAGCTGACCTATCAGCCAGAAGGTGGAGAAAAGACAACATCTGATAAGGCAATGCCGACACATACAGAGGCTATTCAGTTTGTGATCGATGCCTTGACAGATGAGAAGACAGGTGTTGTAAAGAGCCTTGATGAGATCAATGCGGTTGGACATCGTGTTGTACATGGCGGAGAGAAATTTGCAAGTTCTGTAGTGATCGATGACGAAGTGTTAAAGGCGATTGAAGAATGTAACGACCTTGCACCATTACATAATCCTGCAAACCTGATCGGAATCAATGCATGCCGTGAATTAATGCCGGGAGTTCCTATGGTAGCTGTATTTGACACAGCATTTCATCAGACAATGCCAAGCAAAGCATACATGTATGGACTTCCATATGAGTATTATGAGAAATACAAAGTAAGACGCTACGGATTTCATGGTACAAGCCACAGCTTTGTATCAAAGAGAGTTGCAGAACTCGTTGGAAAAGCTTACGATGAGACAAAGACAATCGTATGTCATTTAGGAAATGGAGCAAGTATCTGTGCAGTGGAAAATGGAAAATCCGTGGATACTTCTATGGGACTTACACCGTTGGAAGGACTTGTAATGGGAACACGTTCTGGAGACATTGATCCTGCAATCATGGAATTCCTTGCAAAGAAAGAAAATCTTGACATTGCCGGACTTATGAACGTACTGAATAAAAAATCAGGAGTATATGGACTTTCTAATAACTTATCAAGCGACTTCAGAGATTTAAGTGAAGCGGCAGCAGACGGAAATGAAATTGCAGAGCTTGCGTTGGATGTATTTGCGTACAGAGTAGCAAAATATGTTGGAAGCTATACAGCTGCAATGAACGGAGTAGATAATATCGTATTTACAGCTGGAATCGGAGAAAACTCAGCAATCGTTCGCACAATGGTATGCAAATATTTAGGATATCTTGGAATTGAGATTGATGAAGAGCTGAACGGAAAACGCGGACAGGAAATCATTATCTCTACACCAGAATCGAAAGTAAAAGTGCTTGTAGTTCCTACAAATGAAGAACTTGCGATTGCTCGTGAGACAGTTGCCTTAGTTTAATTTCTGATTATTTTGTGGAAGGAAGATAAGAAAAAAGTCTGTGCCAGACTTTTTTCTTATTTTTGTCATATAAAAGCATTGACAAACGCGTTGAACGTGATATAATAATTGAGGTGTGAATAGGAGAACTGTTTTATGATAATCAGCCTATTGAAAGTCGTGACAGCAGAAGATAAGACGATGCATCTGAATGCAGAGATGGAACTGGAAGAGTTTCGCACGAAGGCTGGTAGATTTCCGATTATAGAGAAAGAGCCAGTAGAGTTTGTGATCCGGCATGTGAAGAACCGTCAGGTACTTATTTCCGGGAAAACAAAGGTTGTAATTTCGATTCCGTGTGATCGCTGTCTGAAAGAAGTACCGTATGAATTTTTGATTGAGTTTGAGAAAGATGTGAATCTGAACGAATTGAATCAATCAGAAGCGCACGATGAAACAGCAGAAGAAAAGAATTATATTGACGGATATAATCTTGACGTAGACAAATTACTCTATAATGAGATTTTGATAGGATGGCCGATGAAAATTCTATGTTGTGAAGACTGTAAAGGAATTTGCAACGTATGTGGTCAAAACCTAAATGAGGGAACTTGTGACTGTGAAGACACAAGCCTTGACCCTAGAATGTCAGTTATCCGCGATGTGTTTAAGAATTTTAAGGAGGTGTAACCTATGTCAATTTGTCCAAAGAATAAATCTTCAAAAGCAAGAAGAGACAAAAGAAGAGCAAACTGGAAAATGAGCGCTCCGAATTTGGTAAAATGCAGCAAGTGTGGAGAATTAATGATGCCTCACAGAGTTTGCAAAGCTTGTGGATCTTATAACAAAAAAGAAATTATCGCTCAATAATAAGAGGATAAGGTTGAAAAGGAGGTTGGGAATCAGCCTCCTTTTTTCCATTCTTTTTTTGCTTTAGAAAGAGGAGGAAGCATATGCAGGTTGATTTATGGAAAGTCCTTGAAGCCTTTCTGGAAAATTTTAATATAAATCTGACATTGATTTCTTCAAAAGAAGATGACATCACGAAGTTTGATTTAGGAATCAGAAAGATTTTTGGGAATCAGAATACTTATGAGAAGATTGCAGCGTATGTCTGTGACACTTGTGAGAGCAGGAAGCTGTATGTCTTACAGGATGTTTTTGAAACGGAATACTGTATGTTCTGTCTGCCGGAAGAAGAGAGAAGTGTAGGAAACTACTGTTTGATCGGACCATATCAAAATGAAAAGGTAGAAGAGAACTGGCTGAATGAACTGGTGCAGACACATAAAATCCCTACAATTTATATGGGGGAACTTCAGGAATATTATCAGGCAATGCCGATTCTGCCAAACTATCAAGAGTTTAAAGAATGTCTGGTATCCATCATACGTATGTTATATAAAAATGAAGGGAAACTGCAAATCTGTTATCTAGATCACTTTACATGGACAGAAGAGCTTACTGCACCGGAAAATCAGGAAGAGTCAAACTTGTCGGCGAACTTGATAGAAGAACGCTACAAAATTGAAAATGATCTTATGAAAGCAATTTCCCAGGGGAATATTGATGCGGCTCTGAATGCAACGGCCAGAATGTCCAGTTTTCGCATTGCAGATCGCTTTAAAGAAGCAAGCAGGAATTACAGGAATTTTTTGATCACTGCAAATACGCTTTATCGAAAAGCGGCTGAGATGGGAGGAGTACATCCTTATTTGATTGACAAGGTGTCCTGTGCGTTGGCAAAAAAGATTGAGACAGTTTGCACTCGTGCAGAGTACAGCCATTTTAATCGAGAAATGATTCGAAGATATTGTATGTTGGTGCAAAATTATTCGTTTCAGAAATATACACCGCTTGTGCGAAAGGCGATGAATTATATTGAACTGAACATCAGTCAAGGGGTTTCTTTGAAAAATCTGTCGGAAGAGCTCAATGTGAATGCAAGTTATCTTTCCACGGTGTTTAAAAAGGAGATGGGGCAGACGGTGACGGAATATATCAATCAGCGCAGAGTAGAAATAGCCATTCTCTATTTAAACACAAGCTCTATGCAAATCCAAGACATTGCTTTCCGGGTGGGAATCTGCGATGTGAATTACTTTAGCAAAGTTTTTAAAAAGATCACCGGGATGACTCCGACAAAATATCGTGAAAAAGTACTTTCAGCAACAAAAATGTAGAATAAGGAAATACAAAAGCTACAAAAAAGCAGCAGAAACAAAGGGGTTTCTGTTGTTTTTTTACATTGCAAGTCAAAAAAATAACAATTTTCCTTATTTCAGACAAAATTTTACTTATTTCTTTTGCGAATACATGTTAGAATGTCAACATAAGGAGGGACGAGTAAATAATAGAAAGGGAATTCTAAAATACCATTTGCCTTGAGTATTTTCATTGATTTGAGAAATGAAAGAAAGAGGAAAATAAGAATGAAAAAACCTTTAGAAGAAAACGGTATCCACCGTGCGAAATTATGGGAGATAGCATTCTATGCGTTGAATAATACTTCCACAAATATTTATATGGCATTGATGGGATATATCAGTTATTATCTGATTGGTATTGTCGGAGTAGGAGCAGTTTTAGCGGGTTCATTTGTTACTGTTATGAGAATTTGGGATGGTGTGACTGACCCATTTGTTGGCTTTGTTGTAGATAAGACAAATACAAAGTTTGGTAAAAATAGACCATTTATTGTAGTCGGACAGATTATTTTGTTTGTATCTTCATTTATCCTGTTTAATGTGACACCGAGTATTCCAAAAGCTGGAAGATTTCCATTTTTTGTTGTAGTTTATATGGTTTATATCATCGGATATACTTGCCAGTGTGTTGTTACAAAATCAGCACAGTCTTGCTTGACAAACGATCCAAAGCAAAGACCAATCTTTGCTATGTTCGATTCCGTGTATAATGTTGTAGCATTGACAATGATTGTTCCGATTTATATTTCTGGTACTTTGATTCCGAAATATAACGTAACAAACGATGCTGGAGAAGTAACACTTTCTGCATTCTATAACCCTGAAATGTTCCACCACCTTCAATTACTGTTTGGTTGTATCGCAGCAGTTTGTGCAGTGCTGGCAGTAATTGGTCTTTGGAGAAAAGACCGTCAGGAATATTTTGGAACTGGAGAAGTTGTGAAAGTCGGATTTAAAGATTATGTGGATGTACTCGCACATAACCGTGCGATTCAGATGCTTGTTGCATCAGCTTCTTCAGACAAACTTAGTATGTCAATGAGAAACAATGCGACAATTATGATTACAATGTTTGGTGTTATTTGTGGTAATTATGCGCTTTACGGTTCTGTATCTGCATTAACATCTATTCCGGTTTGTCTTTTAACAATCCTTGGTATGGGATATATCGGAAGAAACTTAGGGCAAAAGAAAGCTCTTGTAATCGGAACAATAGGATCAATCGCATCAGCACTTGGAATTTTCTTGTTAATGTGGCTCGGTGATCCAACATCTATGAAGCTTCCAATTGTAAACGGTATCAAAGGTTTGCTGAATCCGGCTACATGGTCTCCAGCTAACTGGAGCTTATTTGGACTGACATTTATTTTCCTGTATATTGTACTGGGAGGATTTATGAGTATTGCTTCATCCATCGTTATTCCGATGACGGCAGATTGTGCAGATTATGAAGTATATCGTTCGGGAAGATATGTTCCGGGACTTATGGGAACACTGTTTAGTTTTGTTGATAAAATCATCTCATCACTTGCGGCTACATTTGTTGCGTTGATGTTTGCAGCAATCGGTTTCACAAAGGAACTTCCGGTAGAGTCTACACCATACAGTGACGGAATCTTCTGGGTGACAATGGCATGCTTTATCGGAGCACCATTGATCGGATGGATCATCAACTTGATCGCAATGAAATTCTATCCACTTACAAAAGAAAAGATGGAAGAGATTCAGGAAGAAATTGCAGCAATCAAAGCAAAAGCAATGACAAAGAAATAATATTTACAAAGAATTGGTTAAAAGGGGGAGGATTCCTGGCTGACAGTCTTTCCCATGGGAGGTAACAGACATGAAAAAAAAGGAAAGACTGGACAGTCCGGAAGACATTAAAAAGTTTTTAGAGTTAGAAAATGAATTACAGAAAACAAAAGAGGCATATGGTATTGAAGAAAAGGAGACTTTGCTGCAAAAGTTCGCAGGGTGGTATCATAACCTGCTCAACAGCAGAGAAAAGCGGCTGGTAAGCCGTAAAACATACATATGGCTGGCAGTGCTCACAGGGTGGATGGGGGGACACCGCTTCTATACACATCAGTATAAGACAGCACTTATCTACCTGTTGACATGCTGGACTGGATTTCCGCTTGCAATGACGCTTGTGGATCTAATGATTGTCATTCCGATGCAGTCGGATGATAATGGAAAAGTATTGATTTAAAATTTTAGAAAGAGGTGGAAGAAATGGAACATATTTTAATTTCTGGATTTGCAGATGAAATTAGTCCGGATTTTGATGAACAGCTTCGTGTTGTGACTTCTCTTGGAATGGAGTACATTTCTCTTAGAACAGCAGACGGGAAAGGCATCGCAGATTATACAGCAGAAGAGGTTGAGGAAAAGCTTCTGCCAAGATTGCGGGAAGCAAATGTAAAAGTTTCTTCTCTGGGATCTCCGATTGGTAAGATTAACGTAGATGATGAAGAAGCATTTGAAAAACAGCTTGTGCAGATGGAAGAACTCTGCAAAATCTGTAAAGTGCTTGATTGTAAATATATTCGCATGTTTAGCTTCTTTATTCCGGAAGGAAAGAATGCCGATGATTACAAAGAGATTGTTATTGAAAAATTAAAGAAGTTTGATGCGATCGCAGCAAAATATAGTGTTGTTATGATCCATGAAAATGAAAAAGATATTTATGGTGATATCAAAGAACGATGCAAAATCATTTTAGATGCACTTGGAAGCCCGCATTTCAAATCGGTATTTGATTTTGCGAATTTCGTACAGTGCGGGGAAGATACAATGGAATGCTGGAAATTGCTCCGTGACCATGTCGCATACATCCATATTAAAGATGCTGTGACAACAGATAAGGAGAATGTTCTTTGCGGAACAGGTGAAGGAAAGATTGTAGAAATCTTAAAAAGAGCGATCAAAGAGGAAGGTTATCAAGGCTTCCTGACATTGGAGCCGCACCTGGTACTGTTTGATGCACTTCAGTCTCTTGAGACAGAGAATGCAGAAAATATTATTAAAGAAAATAAAGCAAAAGATGGTGCAGAAGGTTACTCCATGCAGTATCATGCTTTAATAGATATTTTAGATTCCATAGAGAAATCAAACTAAGGAGGAATATAAACATGGAAAAAGTAAGATTTGGTTTAATTGGTATTGGTGCGCAAGGTGGCGCGTATGCAGGATTTTTATCAGGAAAGGGTGGATTCCCAGGAATGCCGGCACCAGAATGCCCACCGCACTGTGCATTAGGAGCACTTTGTGATATCGATCCTGAGAAGGAAGCAATGTGCAAAGAAAAATATCCGGAAGTTCCTTTCTTCAAAGATTGGAAAGAAATGGTTGCTTCTGGAACAGTCGATGCAGTAATCACAACTGTTCCACATTACTTACATACAGAAATCGCAATTTACTGTCTGGAACATGGAATGAACGTACTTGTAGAGAAACCAGCAGGGGTATATGCAAAATCTGTTCGTGAGATGAACGAGTGTGCAGCAGCTCACCCAGAGGTAGCTTTCGGAATCATGTTCAATCAGCGTACAAATAAATTATATCAGAAAGTAAAAGAAATCGTTGCTTCCGGAGAACTTGGAGAAATTCGTCGTTCTAACTGGATCATCAACTCATGGTGGCGTCCGGACAGCTACTACCGTCAGAGCGACTGGAGAGCTACATGGGGCGGAGAAGGTGGAGGTGTCCTTGTAAATCAGGCTCCTCATCAGTTAGACTTATGGCAGTGGATGTGTGGAGTTCCAAGCAAAGTATATGCAAAGATCATCTGCGGAGCTCACAGAGATATTATCGTTGACAACGATGTAACAATCGTTACAGAATATCCAAACGGAGCAACAGGAAGCTTTATCACATGTACACATGATCCAATCGGAACAGACCGTTTTGAGATTGACTTAGACGGTGGAAAGATTGTTGTGGAAGACAGCAAGAAAGCAACTGTATACCGTCTGAAAAAATCAGAAAAAGAATTAAATGATACAATGTCTATGATGGAACTTGTAAAACTGACTCAGGGAAATTCTTCAGGAGCAGACGGACTGTACGACATCGAAACATTTGAGAACACAGATGGATGGGGAGTACAGCACACAACTGTTATGGAAGATTTTGCAAAACACATCATCGAAGGAACACCGTTATTAGCTCCTGGAGCAGACGGAATCAATGGAGTAAACCTTGCAAATGCAACACTTCTGTCAAGCTGGTTAGGAAAAGAAGTAGAACTTCCTGTAGACGAAGATGTATATCTTGCTGAATTAAATAAGAAAATTGCAGAGGAAGGAAAATTCCCAACACGTTAATTTCACAATTGAAAATGGGAGGAGTTAGGATGAAGAGAGCAGCGATCATTGGATTAGGGGATATTTCCCAAATTCATATTGCGGGTATTCTTGCGAATCCAGAAATAACACTCTGCGGACTGTGCGACATCAATCCGGAGGCCAATCAAGGGCTTCCGGAAGGTGTCCCTTTCTTTACAGATTACAAAGAAATGGTAAAACAGACACAGCCGGACTGTGTCCATATCTGTCTGCCGCACTACCTGCACTATCCGGTTGCAAAAGAAGTAGCTGAGATGGGATGCAATGTATTTTGTGAAAAGCCGGTAGCGCTTACGACAAAAGAAGCGGAAGAATATGTAAAATTAGAAGCAGAGCATCCAGAGCTTCATATTGGAATTTGTCTCCAGAATCGCTTGAATGAGAGTGTGGAGATGTTAAAAGAGCTGATTGACAGTGGAAAATACGGAAAAGTTACAGGAACAAGAGGAATTGTCCCATGGTATCGCGCAAAGGAGTATTACGATATCAAACCATGGCGCGGGAAATGGGAAACTGCCGGCGGCGGATGTATGATTAATCAGTCTGTGCATACACTGGATCTTTTATATTTTCTTGGTGGAACTATCAAAGGGGTACATGCTTCGGTAAGTCAGCTTTTAGATTATGGAATTGAAGTTGAAGATACTGTGACTGCGAGACTGGAATATGAAAATGGTGCAAGAGGTCTGTTTTTTGCAACAAACGCTAACCATAAAAATGAATCTGTACAGATTGCAGTTCAGCTCGAACAAGGAGAATTTCTGATTCGGGATAATGTACTTTATGAAGTGCAAGAGGATGGTACCCAGAAAAAACTGATCGAGGATGAGAAGATGCCTGGAAGCAAGTTTTATTATGGCGCGAGCCATAGTAAACTGATTGCCAGATTCTACAAATGCCTTGAGGATGAAACAGATAATTATATCAAAGTGAAGGATGCAAAGATGAGCATTCAGTTGATTGATGCGATCCAGGAGTCTGGAAGAACAAACAGTTATGTGCCTGTGCGATAAAATGTCTCATGCAAAAGATCATTTTTACCAGGCTGTGTCATGACGAAAGAAGATAACGGATTGTTTTTATAAGTAGGAGGAACATTGATGAAAAAAGGATTAATTGGTATTCAGATGAGTACAATCAAAGATAAAATTGCAGAATTAGGTGCATATGGAACATTAAAAGCATGTGCAGAGCTGGGATATCACTGTGTGGAAGTATCTCAGGTTCCGATGACAGAAGAAAACGTAGCAGGAATGAAAAAAGCATGCGAAGAATTCGGAATTAAGATTGCAGCGCTCAGCGCAGCATTAGAGCCGATGATGCCAGGAATGCCAGGAGAATACCTTACAACAGATTTTGACAAAATCGTAGCTGATTGTAAGACATTAAACTGCGATATGCTTCGTATCGGTATGCTTCCGATGACATGTATGGGAAGCCGCGAAAAAGCGCTTGATTTTGTAAAACGTGCAGATGAGGTTGCTGGAAGATTAAAAGAACATGGAATTGATTTATACTACCACAATCATCATGTAGAGTTTGTAAAATATGATGGAGAATACTTATTAGACATCATCAAGAACAATACAAAACATATGGGATTTGAGTTAGATATCCACTGGATTCACAGAGGAGGAGAAAATCCGGTAGAATTTATTAAGAAATATGACGGACGAATCCGTCTGCTTCACTTAAAAGATTACAGAATCGGTGAAGTAAAACTTCCAGAAGGAAAATTTGATCCTGAAACATTTATGGCTGCATTTACAAGCAATGTAGAATTTGCAGAAGTTGGAGAAGGTTCTCTTCCGGTAAAAGAATGTATCGAAGCAGGTCTTGCAGGAGGAAGCGAGTACTTCTTGATCGAGCAGGATGCAACTTATGGAAGAGATCCATTTGAAAGCTTAAAGATCAGCAAAGCAAACCTGGAAAAACTTGGATATGCTGACTGGTTTAATTTAGATTAATCTAGGAATAGAAAAAGAAAATAAAACAGACAGAGAACGAAACGATCCTGTGACAAAAAATCGCTTTATGGGTAAACATAAAGCGATTTTTGTGATAGAGGGAAGTACAAAAAATTATATTGATTTTTGCAGAGATGTCTAGTAATATTATTAATAGTAATGCTGGGAGGAATGAATATGGCTGATTTAACAAAAGTAGTTCTGGATGCAATGGGCGGCGATCATGCACCTGGTGAAATGGTGAAAGGTGCTGTGGATGCCGTCAGCAGACGTCAGGACATTAAAGTTTTTCTCGTCGGACAGGAAGCTGTGGTCAGGGAGGAACTTGACAAGTATACATATCCGAAGGAGCAGATCGAGGTTGTCGGCGCCACTGAAAAAATCGAGACGGCAGAGCCGCCAGTTATGGCAATCCGCAAGAAGAAGGATTCATCGATTGTTGTTGGGATGAATCTTGTAAAGAAGGGAGAGGCAGATGCTTTTGTCTCTGCTGGAAATTCTGGTGCAGTTCTTGTCGGAGGACAACTGATTGTTGGAAGAATTAAAGGCGTGGAGCGTCCGCCGCTTGCACCGTTGATTCCAACAGAAAAGGGCGTCTCTCTTTTGATTGACTGTGGGGCAAATGTGGATGCAAGACCGTCACATTTAGTGCAGTTCGCAAAAATGGGATCTGTTTATATGGAGAATGTGATGGGAATAGCGAAGCCAAGAGTCGCAATTGTTAATATCGGTGCGGAAGAAGAGAAAGGAAATGCACTTGTAAAAGAAACATTCCCACTGTTAAAGGCATGTAAGGATATTCATTTTATCGGCAGCATTGAAGCAAGAGAGATTCCACATGGGATGGCAGACGTAATTGTCTGTGAAGCGTTTGTCGGGAATGTTATCTTGAAGTTATACGAAGGTGTCGGAGCGGCGCTCACAAGCCAGATAAAAAAAGGGATGATGTCTACATTGAGAAGTAAGATTGGTGCACTGTTAGTAAAACCAGCTTTGAAGCAGACATTGAAATCATTTGATGTCAGTGAACATGGTGGGGCACCGCTTCTCGGATTGAATGGACTTGTCGTGAAGACGCATGGAAGTTCTTCTGCAAAGGAAGTTTCCAATTCTATCATACAGTGTGTGACTTTCAAAGAACAGAAGATCAATGAGAAGATCAGAGAGCACATTCAGAAAGAAGAAAAGCAAAAAGACGAAACAACATCCTAAAAATCAAGTGGAATAGCAGAAAGGAAATCAAGTTATGGAATTCGAAAAATTACAGGAAATTATTGTGGACGTATTAAATGTAAATCCGGATGAGATCACAATGGATACAACTTTTGTAGATGATCTCGGAGCAGATTCGCTGGATATTTTCCAGATCATTATGGGAATTGAGGAAGCATTTGACATTGAAATCGCAAATGAAGATGCAGAAAGCATTGTAACAGTTGGGGATGCAGTAGAACAGATCAAGAATGCTACAAACTAACAGCAGGCGATATTTCTATTATTTTATAAATGAGAAAGCCCATCCGGGCTTTTTCGTTTTATCAGAGGAGAATCAGAATGCAGAGATTAAAGGAATTAGAAAAAAAAATCGGTTATACATTTCAGAAAAAAGAATTGCTTCAAAAGGCGATGATGCACAGTTCTTATACAAATGAAAAACATATGAAAAAGCAAGACTGCAACGAACGGTTGGAATTTCTCGGAGATGCGGTATTAGAACTTACAACGAGTGAAGCACTCTTTTTTGACAATCCTTCTATGCCGGAAGGTGAATTGACGAAAACGAGGGCAAGTATTGTCTGTGAGCCTGCGCTTGCATTTGTTGCAAAGGAATTGATGTTGGGCAGCTATCTTTTACTCGGAAAAGGTGAGGAAGCAACTGGTGGACGGCAGCGAGACTCAATTACTTCGGATGCCGTGGAGGCATTGATCGGAGCGATTTATTTAGATGGTGGTTTTGCTAGTGCAAAAGAGTTCATTCAAAAATTTATTTTGTCAGATCTGGAAAACAAAAAGCTCTTTTATGATAGCAAGACTATCCTTCAAGAGATGGTTCAGGCGAAATTTACAGAAAATGTAAGATATGTGCTTGAAAAGGAGGAAGGTCCAGACCATAACAAATCTTTTACAACGTCTGCCTACATTGGAGAGGAATGCTACGGAACCGGAAGTGGAAGAACAAAAAAAGCTTCTGAGCAGGAGGCGGCATATCAGACGATTTTGATGCTGAGAAAGAAAGAACAGTAGGTGGAAGATGTATTTAAAAAGTATCGAAGTGCAGGGATTTAAGTCTTTTGCGAATAAGATTTTGTTTGAGTTCCATAATGGAATTACAGGGATTGTAGGACCAAATGGAAGTGGAAAAAGTAATGTCGCTGATGCAGTGCGCTGGGTGCTTGGAGAGCAGAGGGCAAAGCAGCTGCGTGGAGGATCGATGCAGGATGTTATTTTTTCGGGGACAGAGAACCGCAGACCCTTAAGTTATGCTTCGGTTGCAATCACATTGGACAATGCGGATCATCAGCTTCCGGTTGACTATCATGAAGTGACTGTCACAAGAAAGTTATACCGTTCTGGGGAAAGTGAATATCTGATCAATGGAACTGCTTGCAGGCTGAAAGATGTGAATGAGCTTTTTTATGACACCGGGATTGGGAAAGAAGGGTATTCAATCATCGGGCAGGGCCAGATTGATAAGATTTTAAGTGGAAAGCCGGAAGAGCGGAGAGAGCTTTTTGATGAAGCGGCAGGGATTGTCAAATTTAAGAGACGAAAATATCTTTCTGTCAGAAAGCTGGAAGACGAGAGACAGAATCTCGTTCGTGTCAATGATATTTTGTCAGAACTTGAGAAACAAGTGGAGCCACTGAGAAGGCAGTCAGAAACAGCGAGAATCTATCTGAAGAAAAAAGAAGAATTAAAAATTTATGATATTAATATGTTTTTAATGGATACGATTCGGCTGAAAGAACAGATGGAAACCGCTCAGCGATCTTTTGATGATGCCAACAGAGAACTGACAGAAGCAAAGGAAAAGCAGGAAGCGTTGAAACATGCCTATGAGAAACAAGAACAGAAACTTGTTGAAGCTGAATTGCAGATGGATGGGTGTCGCACAAAGCGAGATGAAAAAACATTGGCAAAACAGCAGGCGGAAAGTCAGATCCAGGTATTGGAGGAACAGATCCGGACTGCGAAGATGAGCGATAGCCATTATGATCAGCGTCTTCTGGCAATTGCAAAAGAATTAAAAGAGTATCAGGAACAGAAAGCAGCATTTGCAAAAGAGCAGGAGCAATTGGGAGAAAAGATTTCTGGCGCAAAGATAGAAGAGCGTCAGGTAGAAGAAAATCTAAAGGAAATCCAGACGCAGATCGCAGAACTTCTTGTGGCGGTAGAAAAAAAGAAAAATGATACGATGCAGTTATTGGAAAATCGTGCTGTAACAAAAGCGAAGCTGCAACATTATGATACGATGATGGAGCAGACAAAAGTTCAGCGGGCACAGATGAATCAGCGACTGATCGAGATGAAAAGCAACTCCGGAGAACAGGAAGCACAATTAAAGAAATATGAGGAAGATTTTCTTACAGTCCAGGCGGAAATCGAAAAACATCAGGCAGAGAGCAATCGTCTGGAAGATGAGATCGAACAGCTTCAAAAACAGCTGAAAGATCAAAATGAGCAATTACAGATCGGTCAGACAACATTCCACAGAGAGAAGTCAAGACTGGAATCTCTTAGAAACTTGACGGAGCGGTACGATGGTTATGGAGGAAGTATCCGCAAAATTATGGAACGAAAAGAGGAAGAAAAAGGGCTTCTTGGGGTTGTGGCGGACTTGATCAAAGTTGATAAGACCTATGAGATCGCAATTGAGACAGCGCTTGGCGGTAACATTCAGAATATTGTTACGGATTGTGAGGAGACTGCAAAACGCATGATCGATTTTCTGAAAAGGAATAAGTACGGACGTGCGACCTTTTTACCATTGACTGCAATCAATGGAACCTCCGGGATTCGACAACCAGAGGCATTACAAGAGAAAGGGGTTATAGGACTTGCAAGCACACTGGTAGCAGCAGAGCCTAAGTATCAAAAGCTTATTGACCACTTACTTGGCAGAACAGTTGTTGTTCATACCATTGAGGATGGAATTGCACTGGCAAGAAAATACAGACAGTCTTTGCGGATTGTGACACTGGAAGGAGAACTGATGAACCCCGGCGGTTCCATGACAGGAGGATCTTTTAAAAATACAAGCAATCTTTTGAGTAGAAGGCGCGAGATTGAAGAGTATGAGAAAGCGGTAAGAAGGCTGTATCAGGAGATGCAGCAGATGCAATCTGCTGTGATTCGGGATAAAGAGAAGCGGACAGCTTGCTATGCAGATCTTGAAAAAAATCGAGAAATTCTTCAAAACCTGTATGTGAAACAAAATACAGTAAAGATGAATCTTGCACAGGCAAAAGAGCGACAGGGAGAAACGAGCCAGGCATTTACCGATATTCATCAGGAGGGAATGCGGCTGGAACGTCAGATGGCAGAAATTTTTGAAAACAAAGAGTCAATCCAGATGGAACTTGAAACGTCTGAATTACTTGAGAAAGAATTTCAGCGCAGAATCCAACAATTGCAGAAAGAAGTTGAGCAAAAGAAAGAGAAGGAAGCAATCTGTCTGAAAAGTGCAGAGGCAGCACATCTTGAGAGTGCTGCATTGGATCAAAAAAATCTATTTTTGCAGGAAAATGTGAAACGAATGGAAGAAGAAATGTTTCGCAGATCACACGAGGAGGAAACACTTCAAGCCGGAAAAGAACATGCGGCAAATGAGATTGCGGAGCGGGAAGGGCAGATTTTAAAACTACGTCAAACAATCGTACAGCTGAGTGAAGAACTTTATGCAGCAAAAGAGGAACTGGCATCTTATATGGAGCAGAAAGAGAAACTGCAGCTTGTACAGAAAGAAATTTTCCAGAGCCGGGAAGATTTATCCCGTCATCTTTCTGATCTGGACAAAGAAACTTTTCGCTTGGACAGCAAAAAGACTGCTTTGGAAGAGCAGACTGAAAAGTTGATGAATTACATGTGGGAAGAATATGAACTGACCTATTCTCATGCACTGGAAATGAGAAAAGAAGAGCTGCTTGATCCTGTGCTTCTAAAGAAAGAAATTCAAAGATTAAAAACAGAGATCAAAGCGCTTGGCACAGTCAATGTCAATGCGATTGAGGACTACAAAAATGTACTTGAGCGCTACGAATTCTTAAAAGGACAGCATGATGATCTTGTAGAGGCAGAAAAGACTTTGGTTCAGATTATTGAAGAACTGGATATTGCGATGCGGAAACAATTTGAAGAACAGTTTGCAAAGATCGCAAAGGAGTTCGATAGTGTATTCAAACAGCTTTTTGGCGGAGGAAAGGGAACGCTCGAATTGTTAGAAGATGAAGACATTCTAGAAGCGGGTATTCGCATTATTGCACAGCCGCCGGGGAAAAAACTGCAAAATATGATGCAGCTTTCTGGTGGAGAAAAGGCGCTGACGGCTATTGCACTTTTGTTTGCTATCCAAAATTTAAAGCCATCCCCATTCTGTCTTCTTGATGAGATTGAGGCTGCGCTTGACGATTCGAATGTAACGCGTTTTGCAAAGTATTTACATAAACTGACCAAACATACACAATTTATCGTAATTACGCACAGGCGTGGTACGATGACAGCGGCAGACCGTCTATACGGAATTACGATGCAGGAGAAAGGGGTATCGACATTAGTGTCGGTAAATCTTTTGGAAGATGAGTTAGAAAAGTAGGAGGAAATAGATATGGGAGAAAAAAAAGGATTTTTTAAACGACTGGTATCTGGACTTGCAAAGACAAGAGATAACATTGTATCAGGAATTGACAGCATTTTTAATGGATTTTCAAGTATTGATGAAGATTTCTATGAAGAACTGGAAGAGATATTGATCATGGGAGACTTGGGAATCCATGCGACGATGAAGATCATTGAAGATCTGAAGGCAAAAGTAAAAGAGAACCATATTAAGGAGCCGGCAGAATGCAAGCAGCTTCTGATTGACAGTATCAAAGAGCAGATGAGCATCGGAGATACGGCATATGAATTTGAAAATCGTACTTCCGTTGTTCTTGTCATTGGAGTAAACGGTGTTGGAAAGACAACAACAGTTGGAAAACTTGCAGGAAAACTTCGAGAAGAAGGAAAGAAAGTTGTTTTAGCAGCGGCAGATACTTTCCGCGCAGCAGCAGGGGAACAACTTACCGAGTGGGCGAGAAGAGCAGATGCCTATATGATCGGAGGTCAGGAAGGAGCAGATCCGGCGGCAATCGTTTATGATGCAGTACAGGCTGCAAAAGCAAGAAAGGCAGATGTACTGCTATGTGACACGGCAGGGCGTTTGCACAACAAGAAAAATCTGATGGAAGAGTTAAAAAAGATCAATCGGATCATTGACCGGGAATTTCCGGAAGCATATCGTGAAACACTTGTTGTATTGGACGGAACAACCGGACAGAATGCGCTCGCACAGGCAAGAGAATTTAAAGAAGCAGCAGATATTACAGGAATTGTTTTGACTAAATTAGACGGAACAGCTAAAGGGGGAATTGCTGTGGCAATCCAGTCAGAACTTGGCATTCCGGTGAAATATATTGGTGTCGGAGAACATATCGAGGATCTTCAAAAATTTGATCCGGATGAGTTTGTAAATGCATTGTTTGCGACAGAAGAATAAAAGATAGATGGAGCGGGATTGAAAAATGCCCGCTCCATTGTTATATTGAAATCTGTGTGATAGATGAAGGTTGATTATCATAAGGTGTGGTCCGCTTGATATTTTTCTTATAGCAGCTTGGGGTTACACCAACCGCCTTTTTGAACAGTTTTGTAAAATAATTGACATCATTCATTCCTACACTCCATGCCACATCCTGAATTTGCAGATCGGTGGTATTTAATAATTTCACTGCAATGTGTATTCTTTGCTGGTTGATAAATTCCGTCAATGTAATTTCAAGTTCCTTTTTGAAAATGGTTGACAGGTAGTTTGGATTTACATTCAGCACTTCTGCAATTGATTTTAATGAGAGTGGATGATGCAAATTAAAATGGATATAATTCAATGCTTTGCGGATGACTGGGCTATAATTCATCATGGACTGATTTTGAACAAGCAGACAATATCTCCGGATCATATCGAGCATCAAGGCATTTAAATCTTCAACAGAAGAAGAGTCTTCAATTTGTAAGGCATAAGATGTCGAAATTTCATTTAAATAGATAGGATGGACAAAACTCTTTTCAGCTGCTTTTCGGCACAGCGTATTTAAAATTACAAGCCGATTCTTAGCATCACGCAGAAGATCTTTTGTCCGATTCTCAAAGCGAGTGCAGCTAAATGCGTGAAAAGACTTTAGTGCATTTCTCCGGTCTCCTCTGGAAATCGCTTCTAGAAGTTCGTTCTCCATCCGATAACGTTCTTCCATGACATCCATGGAAAGATAGAGCTCCGGTGTGGAAGAAGATTCGTAGCTTACGTCATTTGTTCCCCAGTTTTCAGTGATGAAATGGACCAGGTAAGATTCCGGGCCACCGTATAGATAACTGCCTATTGTGTTGAGTGTGGCGATCATCGTTCGCATTTCCAACTGTGGAATTGTGTTATAGTAAGTACGGAGCGAATCACGCATATTTTCGGAAAGCTGATTTTTCTGAAGAATTTCCAAAAGAAAGGTATCATCCGCAGTTCGGGTGAGAAATGGACCTACATAATAATAACTGTTGGCAATCTCGGGATGTTTAAAAATGATATAATGTGAATAAAAATTATCTTCCATGAAATAAATAGAATTATCAAATGTTACATTTGGTGCTCCGTAGAGTAGAGTCTGGTAGTCAAAATCGCTCCAAATCTTTCTGCGCAGTCCGAAGTCAATCTGCTCCAAAGATTCAAATGGAGGTGTCAGGACGGCAGAGTGCACTTTGAGTGTAGCGTACAAAAGGTCTGTGAGGAATGCAAAAATATTCGGTTGTTTCATACTCATCTCCTTAAAATTATTCTATATAATAATAAAATACATGAAAATAGTACGAAAATCAATGAGAATTCTACTCTCGCTCAAAAAAAATATGTGTTAAAGTAATAACAAGGTCAAGACAGACCGAATGCTAAAAGTCTTTTTGCCCATCCGACAGTGACACAGGTGTATACCAAGATCTGCTTGTTGCTGGGAGAGGAACAAAAAGCAAAACATGCCGAAAGAAAAAGATTTTAGGAGGATGACAATGGCAAGTTCAACAAACAACAATCAACCTTTCGGAATCAAAGACAAAATCGCTTACATGTGTGGAGACTTTGGTAACGATTTCTTCTTTATTCTGATTAGTCAATTTTTAATGGTGTTCTACACAAGCGTGTTGGGAATCAATGCAGGTGTGGTAGGAACTTTGTTTTTAGTAGCGCGTTTTGTTGATGCGTTCACAGATATTGGAATGGGACGAATTGTAGATAGTTCCAAACCTGGAAAGGAAGGAAGATACCGTCCATGGATCAGAAGAATGCGTATTCCAGTAGTCCTTGCGGGAGTACTTGTATTTATTCCATGGGTAGCAAACCTTCCGTATGCACTGAAGATTGTCTATATTTTTGTAACTTACATTTTATGGGGAAGCTTCTGTTACACAGCAATCAACATCCCATATGGTTCTATGGCTTCCGCAATCTCTACTGATCCGGTAGAACGTGCACAGCTTTCTACATTCAGAAGCGTGGGTGCAGCACTTGCAGGAGTTATCGTTGGATTTGTAGCGCCGATGATCGTATACGTAAAAGATGAGGCGGGAAATCAGGTATTAGTTGGGGAGCGTATGTTTATTCTCTCACTTATTTTCGCTGTATGTGCATTCATCTGCTACACAATCTGTTACAAATGGTCTACAGAGCGTGTTGTGACAGAGACAAAAACAGTAGAAAAGAAGGCTTCTGCAAAAGACCTTGTAAAAGGACTTGTTGGAAACCGCGCACTTGTATCTATCATTGTTGCGGCAATCGTATTACTTCTTGCAATGCTTCTTGCGCAGTCTATGAACGTATATCTGTATCAGGATTACTTCAAAAATACAAAGGCAATGTCAATTGCAAGTTTATTAGGTACTGCATGTACATTGATTTTAGCTCCATTTTCTGGTAAAATTACTAAGAGATTTGGAAAGAAAGAAGCATCTAGTGCGGCATTACTTTTTGCATCTGCAGTATATGTATTCTTATTTGTTGCAAAGATTAAAAATCCATGGGTATTCTGCGGAATCATTTTATTAGGAAACCTTGGAAGCGGTCTTTTCAACTTGATGATCTGGGCATTTATCACAGACATCATTGATTACCAGACTGTAATGACAGGTTCTGAAGATGGTGGTACTGTTTATGGAGTTTACTCTTTTGCAAGAAAGCTTGGACAGGCTCTTGCAGGAGGACTTGGCGGATATGCGCTTGCACTGATCGGATATCAGTCAGGTGCAGGTATTGACCAGACAGAAGCTGTAAAGAACTCTATCTATGCGGTGGCAACAGGTGTTCCGGCAATCGGATATCTTATCATTGCATTGATCTTGATTTTCTGGTATCCTCTTTCTAAGAAGAAACTGGAAGAAATCAGAGAAGAATTAGATAAAAGAGCAGCAAAATAATTTGCGCTAGATACATCCGGCAGTCAGCGATATGGCTGCCTGTCGGTACGAGAAGAGATATTTTGCGTTCCTTATAACGCATAATAAAATATATAAATGAAACGAAAGGAGAAATGTGTATGAAAATGACATTTCGCTGGTATGGACCAGACGATCCGGTAACTCTGGACAATATTCGTCAGATTCCGGGAATGACAGGTGTCGTGACAGCTGTTTACAGTGTTCCTGTCGGAGAAGTATGGCCGGAAGAAGAAATTCTGAAATTGAAAGCTCAGGTAGAAGCAAAAGGACTTGAGATGGAAGTAATCGAGAGTGTTCCGGTTCACGAGGATATCAAGTTGAGAAGAGGAAACTATCAACAGTATATCGAGAACTATAAAGAGAACATCAGACGTCTTGCAAAAGCAGGCGTGAAGTGCATTTGCTACAACTTCATGCCAGTATTCGACTGGACAAGATCACAGCTTGACAGAGAACTTCCGGATGGATCTAACGCACTTGTATACTACAAAGAGCATGTAGCGCAGATGGATCCGACAAAATTAGCTCTTCCGGGATGGGATTCTTCCTACTCAACAGAAGAGATGGCAGAGCTGATCCAGGCGTACAAAGATCTTGGAGAAGAAGGTCTGTGGGAGAACCTGGCTTATTTCATCAACGAAATTATGCCGACAGCAATCGAATTTGATGTCAACATGGGAATTCATCCGGATGATCCACCGTGGTCTATTTTTGGAATTCCGAGAATCATTACATGCGAGGAGAACATTGATCGTTTCTTAGGTCTCTATGATGATAAACATCACGGACTGACACTCTGCAGCGGAAGTCTTGGATGTGCGACATTTAACAACTACGCAGAGATGGTAAAGAAATATGCGGCAATGGGACGGATTCACTTCGCTCATGTAAGAAATGTTAAGATTCTGGAGGACGGATCCTTTGAGGAGAGTGCACACTATTCTCCGTGTGGATCATTAGATATCGTTGAAATATTAAAAGCATATCACGATGCTGGATTTGAAGGATATTTAAGACCGGATCACGGAAGAATGATCTGGGGAGAGACTGGAAAACCGGGATATGGACTGTATGACAGAGCATTAGGTGCGATGTATATGACAGGAATCTGGGAAACCCTTGATAAATTAGACAAATAGTTCGAAAAAATAAAAAGATTGGAGCGTGGAAAAATATGAAACTTCCATTTCAAATTGATCTGAAAGATAAAGTAGTAGTTGTAACAGGAGCCGGCGGTGTACTTTGTTCTATGTTCGCAGCAGCTGTTGCTGAGACAGGAGCGAAAGTTGCACTTCTTGACCTGAACGAAGAAGCAGCAAAAGCAAATGCTGAAGCAATCGTCAAAGACGGAGGAATCGCAAAAGGATATGCATGTAATGTACTTCAGAGAGAGAGCATCGAAGCAGCAAGAGATGCGATCCTTGCAGATTTCGGAACATGTGACATCCTGATCAACGGAGCGGGAGGAAACAATCCGAGAGCAACAACAGACAATGAATTCTTCCACAAAGAAGATTTAAATCAGATGAAGACATTCTTTGATCTTGATGTATCTGGAGTAGAATTCGTATTTAACTTAAACTACCTTGGTACACTGCTTCCAACACAGGTATTTGCTCAGGACATGATGGACAAAAAAGGTGCGAGCATCATCAACATTTCCAGCATGAATGCATTTACACCACTGACAAAGATTCCTGCATACAGCGGAGCAAAGGCTGCTATTTCTAACTTTACACAGTGGCTTGCAGTACACTTCTCAAAAGTTGGAATTCGTTGCAACGCAATCGCACCAGGATTCTTCGTTTCAAAACAGAATGAAAAATTATTATTTAACGATGACGGAACACCGACAGCACGTACAGAGAAGATTTTAAGAAACACACCTATGGATCGTTTTGGTAAATCAGAAGAGTTGATCGGTACTTTATTATACTTAATGTGCGAAGATGCTTCTAGCTTCGTAAATGGTGTAGTAATTCCGGTAGACGGAGGGTTCTCTGCTTACTCAGGCGTATAATAGTAATCAGATAGAAAAGACACATTGCCAATGCAGAAGAACATGCAGAGTCTGTTTTTCTGCATTGGCGTTCTTTATCATAGAAAAAGTGAAATGACAGATGCTTTGGCAAGCATACAATCTTCCAGAGCGCACAAAAAGATAGGATAAGGAGAAAATAAAAATGAAAAAATTTATGGATAAAGATTTCCTCTTAGAGACAGAGACAGCAAAAGTATTATATCATGACCATGCGGCAAAAATGCCGATCTGTGATTTCCATAACCACTTAAATGTACAGGAAATTTATGAAGATAAAGTGTTTAACGACATCGGAGAAATCTGGCTTGGAGGAGATCACTACAAGTGGCGTGCACTTAGAACAAACGGAATCAAGGAAGAGTATGTGACAGGAAAGGAAGTTTCTTTCCAGGAAAAATTCAGCAAATGGGCTGAAACAATTCCATATACATTCGGAAATCCACTGTATCACTGGACACATCTGGAATTACAGCGTTATTTTGGAATTGAAGAGCCGTTAAGCCCGAAGACAGAGAAAGAGATTTACGAAAAGTGTAACCAAATGCTCAATACAAAAGAATTCTCTGTTAGAAATCTTCTCCGCATGATGAATATCACAGTACTTTGCTCGACAGATGATCCGGCAGACGATCTGAGATACCACAAAGCATTAAAAGAAGATGGATTTGAAATTCAGGTACTTCCGACATTCCGTCCGGACAAAGCGCTTGGAATCGACAAGGCTGATTTTGCAGAATATATTGCAAAACTTTCAGAAGTTGTAGGATATGAGATCGATTCCATCGAAACATTAAAGAAAGCACTGGAAGAGAGAATTAACTACTTTGCAGAAGTTGGATGCCGTGTCAGCGACCATGGATTAGATGAAAATCTCTACATCAAAGCATCTGAAGAAGAAGTAGATGCAATCTTTAAAAAAGCATTGGCAGGGGAGAAACTGACAGCAGAAGAGATCAAGAAATTTAAAGGAAACGTTCTTGTATTTTTAGGAAGCCATTATCACAAGAGAAATTGGACAATGCAGCTTCACATTGGAGCAGTTCGTAACAACTCTACAAGAATGTTTGAAAAGTTAGGACCGGATGCAGGATTTGACTCTATCGATGATATCTGCTATGCAAAAGAATTAAGTGCACTTTTAAATGCAATGGATTACAACGCAGAACTTCCAAAGACAATCCTTTACTGCCTGAATGCAAAAGATAATGAGATGCTTGCAAGTATGGCTGGAAACTTCCAGGATGGTTCCTGCAAAGGAAAAGTACAGTTTGGTGCTGCATGGTGGTTCCTTGATCAGAAACGCGGTATGGAAGCACAGTTAGACGTATTGAGCCAGATTGGTCTCCTGTCTGCATTTGTTGGAATGCTTACAGACTCAAGAAGTTTCCTTTCTTTCCCAAGACACGAATACTTCCGCCGTATCCTCTGCAACTACATCGGAAATCTTGTTGAGAATGGAGAATATCCGGCAGACATGGAATTCCTCGGACAAATGGTAGAAAATATTTGTTACAATAACGCAATGGAGTATTTCGGATTTTAGGAGGCATAGATGTCAACGATATTTGATTCTTTTGAAAGAAAACATGACTTTTTAATCTGCGTCGATTCAGACGGATGTGCAATGGATACAATGGATATCAAGCATTTTCGCTGCTTTGGCCCATGTATGATCGAAGTCTGGGGACTCCATGCTCATGAACAAGAGCTTCTTGCACGTTGGAATGAAGTAAATCTTTATACAATGACAAGAGGGATCAATCGGTTCAAAGGACTTGCGATCGCATTGAAAGAGGCAGAGGAAACCTACGATGATGTGCAGATTGATGATCTGGAGACATTTCTTCGTTGGACAGAAACAACAAAAGAACTTTCAAACCGTGCGATTGAGGAAGTGCTTGCTCAAAAAGAGAGCAAGTCACTTCGGATGGCGCTGGAGTGGTCAGAGCGGGTCAATGTGGCAATTAAAAATCTTCCGGAAGAGGAAAATCTTCCATTTGAAGGTGCGAAAGCAGGACTTGCAGCTGCTCATGCTGCAGCAGATGTAGCGATTGTGTCTTCTGCAAATGCAGGAGCAGTCAGAGAAGAGTGGACAAGGCATAACCTGATTGAGCATACGGACATTATGCTGGCGCAGGATGCAGGAACAAAAGCTTACTGTATCGGTCAGCTTTTACAGAAAGGGTATGAAAAAGCCCATGTACTGATGATTGGGGATGCTCCGGGAGACCAGAAAGCGGCGGAGGACAACGGAGTGCTGTACTATCCGATTCTGGTGAAAAAGGAAAAAAGTTCCTGGGAGCGGTTCCTGTCAGAGGGACTGGAAAAATTCCTTTCAGGAACATATTCAGGAAAATACCAAGAAGAAAGAATTAACGAGTTTCAGAAGAATCTTTCCGAGTAAGTCATTTGAAAGAAAAAGGAGGAAGCAGCATGAGAGAAATTATTAATATCAATGAAGGATGGTCTTTCAGTAAAGAGCAGAAAGAACTGCCGATCGCGTGCGAAGAAAGCTGGGAAGTAGTCGATCTTCCACATACATGGAACCAGTATGACGGGCAAGATGGAGGTTCGGACTACTATCGTGGAGCTTGCTGGTATGTAAAGGAATTAGGACCATATACAGTGAAGCCGCATAGCCGCATTTACCTGGAATTTCAGGCAGCAGCAAATGTATGCGCGGCTTATGTAAATGGAAAGAAAGTGTGCAGTCATGAAGGTGGATTCAGCATTTTCCGTGCGGATATCACAGAGCAATTAGATGAAAACGGAGAAAATCTGATTGCCGTATGCGTGGACAATGCACCGAAATCAAATGTCTATCCACAGATGGCAGACTTTACATTTTATGGAGGTCTGTACAGAGATGTGAATCTCGTGATTGTAAATGAATCTCACTTTGATCTGGACTATTATGGAGCACCAGGAATCAAAGTTTCCTCTAAAATCCAAGGAGAGAATGCACTTGTAGATATTCATTCTTATGTGACAAATCCTTTGGAAGGTGACCGTGTAGAGTTTGAGATTTATGATGAAGATGGAGAGACAAAAGTATTTGCAGTTCGTCCGGCGACACAGGAGACACAGGTAGCTGTAGAGCTTCTTGATGCACATCTGTGGCAGGGAGTCGAAGATCCATATCTTTATACCGTTTCTGCGAGATTGGTACGACACAATGAAGTACTGGATGAAATTGAAACGAGAATAGGTATTCGTGAATATACAGTGGATCCGCAAAAAGGATTTTTCTTAAATGGAAAAAGTATGCCGCTTCGCGGAGTATCCAGACATCAGGATAGATATGATCTTGGAAATGCACTGACATTTGAGGAGCATTACGAAGATATTCTGTTGATCAAAGAAGTGGGGGCAAATACCATTCGCCTTGCACATTATCAGCACAGCCAGGATTTTTATGATCTTTGCGACGAAGCAGGATTTATTATTTGGGCAGAGATTCCGTTTATTTCAGCGATGAACGCAGATCCGGATGCCCACGAAAATTGCAGAAGCCAGATGAGAGAGTTGATTTTCCAGAATTTTAATCACCCATCCATCTGTTTTTGGGGTATCTCAAATGAGATTACGATTGGAGGAGAAGTGCCGGGACTGGTAGAAAATCTGAAAGATCTACATGCGCTTGTCCATGAACTGGATGATACAAGGATGACAACGATGGCTCAAGTGTCCAACCTTCCGATGGAAAATGAGCAAAATGACATTACCGATGTGGTAAGTTATAACCATTATTTCGGATGGTATGGCGGAAAGCTGGAAGATAATGAGGCATGGCTGGATGCGTTCCATGAGATGCACCCAGAAAGACCGATCGGAATTTCTGAATATGGATGCGAAGGAATTACAACATATCATAATGATAATCCAAAAGGCGGAGATTACAGCGAAGAATTTCAGGCAGTGTACCATGAGCATATGGCGAAAATCATTGAGGAACGTCCGTGGCTTTGGGCAACACATGTATGGAATATGTTTGATTTTGGATGTGATGCAAGAAATGAAGGTGGTGTCAAAGGACGTAACAACAAAGGTCTTATGACAATTGATCGTCTGATCCGCAAAGATGCATTTTACCTGTATAAGGCATATTGGACAGAGGAAGAATTTGTTCATATTTGCAGCAAGCGCTATGCACAGCGTACAACAGACACTGTGACAATCAAAGTTTACACGAATTGTCCGGAAGTTACACTTTCTATCGGCGGAAGGGTAATTGAGAAACAGGCAGGAAATAAAGTGTTTACATTTGAAAATGTACCGTTACAGGAAGGGTTTACAACAATTGTGGCAAAAGCCGGAAATTGTACGGATACAATCACTCTGGAAAAGGTTGCAGAGGCAAATCCATCTTATATTTTTGAAGAAAGCGAAGATGATAAAGTAGCAGGTGTAACAAACTGGTTTGACAATGTAGATTTATCAGTAGTACGTCCGATGGAATTTAAAGAAGGATATTTTTCTTTGAAAGATCTTGTGAAAGATATTTTAAAGAATACAGAGGCATGCCAGGTTCTGTTAAATGGTCTCAGCAGTACGATGGGAATTAATATTAAGAAATCGATGCTTGAAGTTATGGGAGACCGTCCGGCAATGGATATGGGTGCAAACAGTGGAGACGAAAAGAAGATGGCTGTAATGGCATATATCAATACGGAACTTCAGAAAATCAAAAAAGAAGACTAACGATTGTTTTTGTGAAATTATATTGAAAACATAGACAAAACAGGGGTGTTCCTATGAACATCCTTGTTTTTGTCTATAAAAGTATTTTTAAGATACTATGAAACAAAAATCTTCTAACAAAACGAAAAAGAGCAAATAATTATTGACATAATCTGTATTAAAATGTAAAATATTTAGAATAATTTGAAATTCAAAAAGATATTCAGAATATTTCTCAAGTGTTTTGGATGGAGCTGTGGAAGGAGGAACTTACTATGGAGAAAATTCATATGACGACACCGCTTGTGGAGATGGATGGCGATGAGATGACGAGGATTTTGTGGCAGATGATCAAAGAGCATTTGATTTTGCCTTATGTGGATTTGAAGACAGAATATTATGACCTGGGGTTGGAATACCGTAATGAAACGGAGGACAGGGTTACAGTAGAGTCTGCAAATGCAACAAAAAAATATGGGGTTGCCGTAAAGTGTGCGACGATTACACCGAATGCTGCCAGAATGGAAGAGTACAATCTGAAAGAGATGTGGAAAAGTCCAAATGGGACAATCCGAGCTATGTTAGATGGAACGGTATTTCGTCAGCCGATTGTTGTAAAAGGAATTGAGCCGTGTGTTCGGAACTGGAAGAAACCGATCACACTGGCGAGACATGCCTATGGAGATGTGTACAAAGGTGTGGAGATGAAGATTCCGGGGGCTGGAAAGGCAGAACTTGTCTATACTGGCGAGGATGGCACTGAAATGCGAGAGCTGATCCACGATTTTTCGGGACCGGGTATTATACAGGGAATGCATAACACTGACGAGTCAATCACAAGCTTTGCGAGAAGTTGCATGAACTATGCGCTGGATACAAAGCAGGATCTCTGGTTTGCTACAAAAGATACCATTTCAAAGAAATATGATCATACGTTCAAAGACATTTTTCAGGAAATTTATGATACAGAATATCAGGAAAAATTTCAAGAAGCAGGTATTACATATTTCTACACGTTGATTGATGATGCTGTGGCACGTGTGATGAAATCGGAAGGAGGATTTATCTGGGCATGCAAAAATTATGATGGTGATGTGATGAGTGACATGGTATCTTCCGCATTTGGATCTCTTGCCATGATGACTTCCGTGCTGGTATCTCCGGATGGTTACTATGAGTATGAGGCGGCACATGGGACAGTACAGCGCCACTACTATAAACACCTAAAAGGAGAAGAAACTTCTACAAACTCGGTAGCTACTATCTTTGCATGGACAGGTGCGTTGAAAAAGAGAGGAGAACTGGATGGCAATAAAGAACTGACAGCATTTGCAGAAAAGCTGGAGCAGGCGACGCTCGATACGATCGAGTCTGGAAAGATGACGAAGGATCTTGCGATGATCACATCGATTCCGAATCCAGTCGTGCTGAATAGTGAAGCGTTTATTAAAGAAATCGCGGAGAAACTTTCTCAATACAGTGAGAAATAGAGAAGTAGATACAGTTTTATAAAAAATGGAACGATTGCAAGAAAAAAATATGTTGCAATCGTTCCGTTTGTCTGTTTATGAATCGTTTCCGAAAGAGCGGAGTGTAAGCATGATGGATGGCACACCAGACGACTATTTATTCCGCGAGGGATTCCCATTGTTCATAAAGATCCCATAGTTTTGTGTCAATTTCGGCTTTTTCATTTGTGATGTCCATTAGCTTTTTTGAGTTCATTGCATACTCTGGTTTTGCAAGCTCTTCATCGAGTTTAGCGGAAGCCTCTTCCAGTTTTTGAATTTTCTCTTCTAATTTTTTAAGATCATTCTGCCGTTTCCGCTCTTTTGCCTGAAGTTCCTTTTGCGCCTGCCAGTCTAATTTCGATTCAGATGCTGTTTCTTCAGAGGAAGCATCTGTTTGCGCAGCAGATTCGGTGTAGGCGGCAGTAAGCTCTTCCTTTTTTTCTAGATAATAATCATAGTTTCCGATGTAGTTCACAAAACTTTGGTTAACGAGATCCAGAATCCTTGTGGCAGTTTGGTTGATGAAATAACGGTCATGCGAAACATACATAACCGTTCCAGTGTAGTTGTTAAGCGCTTGTTCTAAGATTTCTTTTGAGGCAATATCCAAGTGGTTTGTCGGCTCGTCAAGAATCAAAAAATTAGCTTCCGACAACATCAGCTTCGCGAGAGACACCCGTCCTCTTTCCCCACCACTGAGATCGCCGATCCGTTTAAAGACATCCTCTCCCGTAAAGAGAAATGCGGCAAGAGTGTTACGGATCTCTGTATTTGTCAGTGACGGATAGTCGTCAGAAATCTCTTCGAAAATAGTCTTTTCCATGTGCAGAACATGATGTTCCTGATCATAATAACCGATATGGACATTGGAACCAAGTGTAAAGGTTCCGTGATCTGCAGGAATCACTTCGTTTAAAATTTTTAGTAAGGTTGTCTTGCCGGTTCCATTATCCCCGATGACCGCAACATGTTCTCCACGCTTGATTTCAAAGTTGATATTTTGAAAGAGCGTGTGTGTGCCAAAAGATTTTCCTAACCCTTCTACACGAAGAACATCATTTCCGCTGACGACGGTCGGTTCTAAATGAAGCTTCAATTCGGCATGATGTTCCAATGGCTTTTCGATCCGATCCATTTTCTCAAGCATTTTTTCGCGGCTTTCTGCACGGCGGATCGATTTTTCGCGATTGAAAGAACGAAGTTTTCGAATTACTTCTTCTTGATGGCGGATTTCCTGTTGTTGATTCAGATATTCTTTTAACTTCGCTTCCCGGATCAGTTTCTTTTTCTCGGCAAATTCAGAATAATTGCCGTTGAACATCATAATCTCGCCAAATTCAATTTCAATGACTTTTGTTACAACGCGGTTGATGAAATAGCGGTCGTGGGAGACTAAAAGTACGGCACCTGGATAATTTGAGAGGTAAGTCTCAAGCCATGCGATAGAATTCAGATCTAAGTGGTTCGTAGGCTCATCAAGAAGTAAAATATCAGGTTTGGTAAGAAGCAGTTTTCCTAGAGCTACTCGGGTTTTTTGACCTCCGGAGAGGTTGTCCACACATTTGTCAAACTCTGTCTCTGCAAATCCAAGACCTTTTAATACGCCGATAATCTCGCTTTTGTAGGCATATCCATCTGCCCGCTCAAAGGCTGCACTTAATTTGTGATAGGTATGCAAAAGCTGCTCAAGTTCTTCCCCGCTTTTTTTCTGCATTTCTTCTTCTAAGCGGCGAAGTTGCGTCTCCATCTGAATCAGGTCGGCTTTTGCGCTTTCTACTTCCTGATAGATCGTGTTGCCGGACAATAGCGCTTGATGCTGCGCAAGATATCCGATGGTCTTCCCTTTGGCAAGGATGATTTCTCCATCATCAGCGGGAATCTCTCGCATGATCATTTTTAAGATGGTTGATTTCCCGGCACCATTTAAACCAACTAACGCCGCTTTTTCGTGTTCTTCTATATGAAAAGAGCCATTTTTGACAATCACTTGCTCCAAAAAGGCTTTTTTTAGATTATGGCATGCTAAAACCATGTTGTTTCCTCCTAAATCAATTGTTGAGTTGTTATTTCCATGCTGAAAAAATGTGACCATTTCCCCAGAATCTTCCTTTACTCTCTTTTCAATTATAGCGAATATCAAAGAAAATACAACTAAAAAGAAATGAAAAGTTTGACTTTGCTAGAACAATTTTATATAATAAGGTGTAATAAACAATGGGGATGGTGAACATTTGTGACAGAAAGACAGATTTCTCAGGCAGTCATCAGACGTTTGCCAAGATACTATCGGTATTTAGGCGAACTTCTGGAAAATGGAGTGGAACGCATTTCCTCAAATGACCTGAGCAAGAAAATGAAAGTGACCGCTTCCCAGATTCGTCAAGATCTGAATAATTTTGGTGGATTTGGCCAGCAGGGCTATGGATACAACGTGAAATATTTATACACAGAGATTGGTAAAATCTTAGGGCTCGATAAGACACATAATATTGTGATCATCGGTGCAGGAAATCTCGGACAGGCGCTTGCAAATTATGCGGCATTTGAAAGAAGCGGATTTCTGCTGAAAGGAATTTTTGATATTAATCCAACATTAAAAGGAATGACGATTCGCGATGTTCCGATTCGAATGATGGAAGAACTTCCGGAGTTTGTACAAAACAATGACATTGAGATTGCAGCACTTACGATTCCGAAGACGAAAGCAGTGGAAGTGGCAGAACTTCTTGTGGACAACGGAGTGAGGGCGATTTGGAACTTTGCACATACGGATCTAAATCTTCCAAAGAATGTTATTGTGGAAAATGTACATCTTTCAGAAAGCTTAATGCGTTTATCTTACAATGTAAATCGCTATAATTACTTTAATGCAAAGGAATAAGAAACGATGATCATTGGAGTTGGAACCGATATGATAGAAATAGAACGTGTAAGGAAAGCGTGTGGAAAGCAGGCTTTTTTTACGCGTTGTTTTTCCGTGCGGGAACAGGAGATGATTCGCGGGCAGATGGAGAAAGCAGCAGGCAATTTTGCAGTCAAAGAGGCTGTGGCGAAAGTATTTGGAACCGGATTTTCAGGATTTCGTCCTGGAGATATCGAGGTATTGAGGGATGAGAGAGGCAAACCTTATGTGAATCTTTTGCGAGGGGCAAAGGAGGCGGCAGTATCTGCCGGTATTGTAAAAATACATGTTTCCATTACGAATACGGATTGTTATGCTGTTGCATTTGCAGTGGGAGAGGGGGAATAATATGAGATATCTGCCGACTGGAGCGCAGATGAAACAGGGAGACCAAAAGACGATCACAGAGATGGGGATGCCGTCGATGGTTCTGATGGAGCGGGCGGCACTTTCTGTTGTGGAGATGATGGAGTCTGAGCAACTAGATTTAAAAAAGGTGCTCGTTGTCTGTGGTTCCGGAAATAATGGAGGAGATGGTTTTGCTGTCGCAAGACTTTTGCATCTAAAAGGATATGCTGTGGATGTCTGGTTTGTCGGGAAGGAATCTTCTATGACAGAGGAGACAAGGCTTCAGAAACAGATCGCGGTCCACTATGGAGTACCTGTAAAAGAACGGGTAGGAGAAGATTGTTATACGGTGATCGTAGATGCAATTTTTGGAATTGGATTATCAAGACAGGTTTCCGGGACATATTATAATGTGATTGAAAACTTAAATCAGATGGATGCCATAAAAGTTGCTGTAGACATTCCATCGGGAATTTCGGCAGATACCGGAGATGTACTGGGAATTGCATTCGCAGCAGATTTTACAGTCACATTTGCATTTCAAAAGATTGGGATGTTGTTTGGTATGGCGCGCAAGCTTGTCGGAAAGCTTGTGACGGCCTCCATTGGAATTGAACCTTCTGTATATGATGGGAGGGGAGATGTGTGCTATACTTACGATAGGACGGATTTGAAAAATCTGCTTCCTGCGCGTGATCCGGATGCTCACAAGGGAAACTACGGGAAAGTGCTTTTGATCGTGGGAAGTCCGGGAATGGCAGGTGCTGCTTACTTTAGTGCAAAGGCGGCATATCTGACAGGTGCCGGACTTGTACAGATTTATACAGCAAAAGAAAATCAGTCGAACTTGCAGCAACTGCTTCCGGAGGCGATCATTACCACATATGAAAGGTATGAGGAAGAAAAGCTAAAGGAACTGCTGGAATGGGCGGATGTTGTTGGAATCGGTTCAGGACTTTCGATGAGTGAGACCGCACAGCACCTTCTTTCAACTACCGTTCGCTATGCAAAAAAGCCGTGCATGATCGATGCGGATGGATTGAACATTTTGTCAAAAGACAGGGCACTTTTCGAGAAATTGACACCGGATTGTATATTGACTCCCCACATGAAAGAAATGGCAGGGCTATGCGGGCATTCCGTGAAGGAATTAAAAGAAGAACGTTTTCGGTATTTTCAGGAATTTCTCGGATCGATTCCGTCTGTCTGTGTGATGAAAGATGCACGAACACTTGTAGGAAGAGATGGACGGTCAGTATATGTGAATACTTCCGGCAATCAGTCGATGGCAAAAGGGGGAGCCGGTGATGTCCTTGGCGGCATGATCACAGGGTTACTTGCACAGAAAGTAGAGCCGTATGAAGCGGGAACACTCGGGGTGTTTTTGCATGGTTTGGCGGGAGATGCTGCACAGAAGAAAAAAGGCAGTTATAGTGTTCTTGCAAGTGATATTCTTGATGGGATTGCAGAAGTGCTGACCGCGGAAAGCACAGAGATGATTTTGCGTGAAAAGTGTTAAAAGAACAGAATAAAAAGTAGTAAGGGGCAGATAAATGAAAACTTATAGCAGAGTGTATGCAAAGATAGATCTAGATGCAGTAGCATGGAATATGGAACAGATGAAAAAAAATCTCAAAGAAGGAACTGAGATGGTTGCTGTGATCAAAACAGACGGATATGGGCATGGAGCTGTGCAAGTTGCATCGATGCTGGAATCATATGATTATGTGTGGGGATATGCCGTGGCAACATTAGATGAGGCGGTTGTGCTCCGTGCGGCAGAGATTCAAAAGCCGATTTTGGTGTTGGGATGTATTTTCCCAGATCAATATTGGGAGATGTTGAAATATGAAATCCGTATGAATGTTTATACAAAAGAGATGGCAGAGGCGATTTCAGCTCTGGCAGTTGAAAAAGGGGAGCAGGCATATGTACATATTAAACTGGATACCGGGATGGCGAGGCTTGGATTTTCTGCAGAAGAAAGCAGTATTGAAGAAATCAAGGAGATTGCAGAACTTCCGAATTTAGTGCTGGAGGGAGTTTTTACCCATTTCGCTAAAGCGGACGAAGAAGATAAGACGTTTACAATGATGCAATTGGAAAAGTTTGAGTGGATGACACAGAGACTGGAAGAAGAAGGGGTTACTTTCCCGTATGTTCATGCGTCAAACAGTGCAGGAATTATAGATGTTCGCAGGGCTGATTATAATCTGGTACGCGCCGGGATCGCAATTTATGGGCTCTATCCTTCGGAGGAAGTCGATAAGGAAAGGGTGCAGTTAAAACCGGCATTGTCTTTGAAAAGCCATATTGCATTTGTAAAAGACATCCCGGCAGGGACGCCGGTAAGCTATGGCGGTGATTTTGTGTCAGAGCATCAGATGCGGATTGCAACCATTCCGATCGGATATGGTGATGGGTATCCGAGAAGCCTTTCGGATACCGGATACGTGTTGATTCGCGGTAAAAAAGCTCCAATTATCGGAAGAATCTGCATGGATCAGTTCATGGTGGACGTATCAGATATCCCAGAGGTGAAATTTGGGGATAAAGTGACGTTGATCGGAAGCGATCAGGAAGAGTATCTCCCGGTGGAAAAGTTAAGCGAGTTATCTGGCAGGTTTAATTATGAGTTTGTCTGTGATCTTGGGAAGCGGATCCCGCGTGTCTATGTGCAGGATGGGAAGGTTGAAGAACAGGTAGATTATTTTGCTTAAATAAAATAAAGCTCTAAAGAATACATCCGAGAAAAGAGGAAATACTTTTTGTATCTTGAAGAATCGGAGTGTGAATAGAGTGGTTGTAAAACGAGGGGATATTTTTTATGCAGATTTAAGTCCAGTTGTCGGATCGGAACAGGGAGGTATCAGACCAGTATTGATCATACAGAATGATATTGGGAACAAACATAGTCCAACAGTCATCTGTGCCGCCATCACATCGAAGATGAATAAGGCGAAACTGCCAACGCATATTGAGATTGATGCAAAAAAATGCAGGCTGGTAAAGAATTCAGTCGTACTGTTAGAGCAGATCCGTACAATCGACAAACAGAGGCTCAGGGAGCAGGTTTGTCATCTAGATCAAGAACTAATGAAAAAAGTTAATGAAGCACTGAAAATCAGTCTGGAGCTTCATACATAGTAAAGGAGTAGACCATGGAAGAAGAGAGGCGTCTGTGGAAAAATTTGAAGCAGATAGTATCCGGAGAGAGTCCGGAGAGCAAAGAAGAAGTGCAGGAAGCGGTTGAACATGTGGTAGAAGAGTGCGGCAGTCAGGGATACCTTGAAGAAAACGAAGTGCGAATGATCAAGAATGTGCTGCAGTACAGTGGGAAAAATGCTCGTGATATCATGACGCATCGAAAGGATATTGTAGCGGTGGATGGCAGTGAGACGCTGGAACATGCTTTGCAGTTCATGCTGGATGAGCGGTTTACGAGATTTCCGGTTTATGAGGAGAATATCGATGATATTATCGGTACGATCCATCTTAGAGATGCGATGAAATATTATTTAAACAAAGAGCTTCGCCCGGTCAAAGTAAAAGAATTAAAAGATTGTCTTCGTGAGGTCAGCTTTATCCCGGAAACAAAAGGACTGTCCCGTTTGTTCAAACAGATGAACACAGAAAAGAATCATTTATTTATTGTGCTGGATGAGTATGGACAGACAGCGGGGATCGTAGCGATGGAAGATATCATTGAGGAAATCGTCGGGAACATTTTTGATGAATATGATGAAGAAGAAACATTGTACTTCCGGCAGGAAAATGGGACCTATCTTGTTAAGGGGAAAGTAGCATTGGATGATCTGGAGGAGATTTTAGGAATCGAGATTGAAGATGAAGAAAATGAGACGTTGAATGGCTTTTTGATTTCGAAACTTGAACGGATTCCAGCTGAACATGAGACGTGCGAGGTACAATATGATGTTTACTGTTTTAGAATTCTTCGCGTAGACAATAATATGATCGAGTTGGTTGAAGTTGAAAAGATAGAAGATTAGTGATAGAATATAGCAGTGAAATACAAAATAGAAAGAGGTTAGAGTAATGTCAGGACATTCAAAATTTGCGAATATTAAGCATAAAAAGGAAAAAAATGATGCTGCAAAAGGAAAAATCTTTACAAAGATCGGAAGAGAACTTGCAGTAGCAGTAAAAGAAGGAGGCGGACCGGATCCGGCAAATAACAGTCGTCTGCGAGATGTAATTGCAAAAGCAAAAGCAAACAATATGCCAAATGACAACATCGACCGCAGTATTAAGAAAGCGGCGGGCGAAGGTTCTGCTGATAATTACGAACACATTACATATGAGGGATATGGACCAAATGGAACAGCGATCATTGTGAAAGCGCTGACAGATAATAAGAACCGTACTGCATCCAATGTCCGCAACGCCTTCACAAAAGGTAGTGGAAATGTTGGGACTCCAGGATGCGTTTCTTTCATGTTTGATGAGAAAGGACAGATCATTATTGCAAAAGAAGATTGCGATATGGATTCTGACGAACTGATGATGCTTGCTTTAGATGCAGGAGCAGAAGATTTTGTGGAAGAGGAAGACAGCTACGAAGTGTTGACAGTACCGGAAGATTTCAGTGAAGTTCGTCTGAAATTGGAAGAAGCAGGAATTCCGATGGCAAATGCAGAGGTGACCATGATTCCACAGACATGGGTAGAGTTGACAGATGAACAGGATCTGAAAAATATTCAGAAGACATTGGATCTGCTTGAGGAAGATGACGATGTCCAGGAAGTGTACCACAACTGGGATGAATAAGAAATTCAGTTTATAGTATAGCATGTAGTTATTTTGCAGCAAAAGGAGAAATAATACTACAAATCATGACTCAGTAATGATAGACAAAAACGAAATCTAATCATTCAGTTACGAATATACGAAATGTATAGTGGCATCTTTGGATAATGTATATTTACGCATAATTAATGTATAAATAATGTTTGAAGGAGTGACCACTATGCTTTTGGAAGATGTTTTAGAAGAATTTATATTTGATTGTAAATTACGCAGATTAAGCGAAAAAACCATAAAGGGATATCGGAATAACAATTTGCGTTTCTTCACTTTCATAAAAAAAGAATATGATATTGATGATTTGGGGAAAATTCAAGGCAATGTGATTAATGCATATATAGCATATCTTACTTCAATTGGAAGAAAGCCGTCATATATAAACGGAATCATAAAAAGTTTTAGGGCATTTTACAAATATTGTGAAAATGAAAAATATGTTTCTAGGAATCCTATGAATAAGGTTAATTTCCAAAAACAAGGTAAAGCATTAATAAAAACTTTTAACGATAGAGAAGTAAGAGATATGGTTCGTTATTACGGCAGTGTAAGGTATTTAGACATCCGTGATAAGTTAATTATAGTTATGTTGCTTGATACAGGGATTAGAAATTCAGAATTATGTGGACTTTTAATGTCAGACATCCGATACGATCATATTCTTATTAGAGGAAAAGGAAATAAAGAAAGAGTGGTTCCAATTTCTCCTATATTGAATAAAATTCTTATAAAATATAAAAGGGTAAGAAATCTGTATATAAAAGATAAGTTTGCATATCAAACAGAATATTTATTTTTGTCACAAAAAGGTAAAAAGCTTACTCCAGAGACAGTGGAACGTGTCGTATTAGAATGTGCTGAAGCATGTAAAGTAAGGAATACTATTCGTAGTAGTCCGCATACTTGTAGACATTATTTTGCACAAGCTCAATTAAAAAACGGATGCGATTTATATACTTTATCGCGTCTTCTAGGGCACAGCAATATAAATATAACTAAAATTTATTTGCAGTCAATGGACGATGAACGTGTGCTTGATATGGGAGTAAAGACAAGTCCCTTAATGAATTTGTAAAAGTAAAAAAATGGGTAGTAGAGAAATTAATCTCCACTACCCATAAATTTTTGCATTGATAATTAAGTTTTAGAACAACTGGAATTTGTCGATTGCGACTCCAAGTTTACCTGCATATCCGTCTTGACCGCTATGTGTTTCATTGTCGTACTGCCAGTCATAGTATTCTCTACCTTCTAAAGTAGACACTCTGTACTGTGCTTTCTGCCAACCATACTTGGCTGCGTAATCAGATGGTGTGTCGTAATAAACCTGAATACCATCAATAGGTTCTCCACATCCTGCATAACCGTTATTGTGATCATTCCAATTATAGCCATCAACCCAAGGTAACCAATTTTTACCCTTGACATGAACTCTATATTTAACATGACCAACATTACACCTGATAGCAATATCTGTAATAGCTACACCATCACCTGCGCCAGCCCAGTCATTTAGATCTTTTACAGGCGGGTAATTCTTCCCACCAGCCTTAACCTGATATTCAAAATATAATTTTTCGCCTTTATAAGTAGGCTGTGGTTTAGATGGTTTAGACGGTGTAGGAGCAACAGTAGGCTTATTTGGAACTGGTGTATTCCCACCTTTGATTCCAAACGCTCCTAAGATTGCTCTGGCAACTTCATCCATTCGATTATTAAATACAGTAAGATCGTTTAAGTTAGAAATAAATCCACATTCTGCCAATCTGTACCCATATCCTCTGTTTGCCGCTACATTAACATTCTGCAAATCATTTCTTCCGACAATCTTGGACGCTCTGCCCGGAAAGATAGCAGCTAAATTATTTGCCAATGCTGTATCAAAACTATCCGGATCAAATCCACCTTTAATTACGATATGTGCTCCTCTTGCAGTTTCAACTCCGCTATCCATATGTAATTCTACGATTTGCCAATCTTTAGGAATATTAAGCATTGCAATACCATTACTCTGATAATAATCCATGTTAAAATCTCCTAGAGTTACATTGTCTCCACCGATAGCTTTTACTTTAGTAGCCAATGCTCTTACTCGTTCCGCTTCTGAGAATCCATGACCACATGCTCCTGGATCTCCTGCTCCATGTCCTGCAATTACAAATAAATGTGCCATAGTAACTTCCTCCTTAATTTTGTGTAATATAAAAGAGCCATTGTCTACGACATTTGGTAAACAATGACTCTTTCTTAATTTAATATTCAGTTTTACATTATTGAGTTTTATATGTAATTACTCAACTACTAAATCTCCGCATCCACATTCTCTTAGAACGCGTGCGACTTCAGCTTTTAAACTAGCGGGTACTTTCTTGTAAGTTAATTTTCCATCAATAATCCTGTAAGCTAAAAATTCTTCCATGATAAACTTCCTCCTTTATAATTGCATTGTGTTTAATATTAAATCCTGAAGTGCATTATCGGACACTTCTTGTCTTTTCTTTAATTCATCGATTTGATCTTGTAATGTTGGCTGTGGTTCAACAGGCGGCAATGCTTCATAAGCATATTTAATTAAGATGTGAGATGGGATAGTGCCCTCATCTGTAACTTGTTCTTCAACCAACATATATGATTCTATAATCATAAAACCTTCCTTTGGCGGAAGCTGTACGTCTGATTTGACAGGATACCATCCTAATTTACGTAAGATTTCATCTGATGGATTGATAATATTTTTACCCTCGTAATTAACAACTCCATGCTGCAAAGTCAATCTTCCGTCTAATATTTTTCCATAAGACGACATAATCTTTCCTCCTTTACGATTTACATTTATATTCAATATTTATTCCTGCTTCTACTTCTCCGCTATCCACAAATACATGTGTCGTGCCGTTCTCGCTGTGTAAGGCTTGTAATTGCTGTTGTACGGATTCTGGGAGAGGTTCGGTTACTGGCTCGGCTAGGACATAGTCTACTGTAAGCGGGTTTTGCGATAGCCATGTTATAAAGGTTTGTAAGTCGGGTGCAAGGTCTTTTGGTAAAGTGATATAAAAATTTACACCATGCGTTGATTGTCCCACCACATCAACTTGATTCATATGTTTCCATGCCATTTTATTGCACATTGTAAACATTTTGTAATAAGCGTTAATTATATTCATTCTTATTACAAATCTATTTGTTGTTATATTTTTAGGGTCGTTACTAAGCGTCCACTTTTCATCTTCACTGCCATCAAACACAATCCTCTTAATCTTTCTCACAACCCCATCCTTTGTGATTGTATCATTGTATTCTCCGATACCTCTTAACGGCTCGTCTAGGGTTATTTGCATACTTTGCTCTGTGTAAGGCTCGTAATCGATGTTCGGGTTATCGTTAATGATTTCAAATAAACCTAGTTCTTCCACTTCGTATGCATCTTTCTCCGTTCTAGTTCCGTGCATCATTGTTTTTGTTATCGTACAAGTTTCTTTTGTCACTAATATTTTTCTTGTTTCTGTGCCGATAAAGCAACTATAACCAGTGCCTGTTGTAAGTTTTTCTGCTACTATCTTGCCCATATGCAAGATCATCTTCCCCGAAATAAATTGAAGAATATCTAACATCCACAATCATAGTTCCTTTGGAAATCAATAAATATTTTCTGTCTTTAATAACTTTAAACGGCTTTATGCTTTTAGCTTTGCTAAAATCGGAGTCTATTTTCCCTTTTTCATTTTGTATATCAGCCATATCAAGTAGATTCTTTCCAGTCACTTTCACATCAAGCAAGTATCCGTAAGGCTCATAATCTAATGTAGTTTCTTTCCCCTCTGCATACATGACATTGTATATATCAAAAAACCTCGAATCAGCCGGAGAAAAGCATACAAAATGATTAACACCGATTTTAGAATTGACAATACCGTTTCCCGTTACAAGATTTCCAGCTTGTAAGCACGGTGCACTATAAGTAGCGGTCATATTTGATTTGTCATAAAATCCGCAAGTAAATCCTACGTCATCGTTTTCACCCGGTTTTTTCTGTATCAGCATAGTATACGGCTTTGTTTCGTGTCCTTCCGGCAAAGGTATGTATGCAATGTTATCCTGCACTGTAAAAACAGATATATTTTCTATTAACAGATTCTTACTTTTCCGTCCGGCGGACTTAATCTCCTGCGGATTGTCCGGCGCTGGATTCTCGCCCTGCGTACTATTTCCAATCAGTTCAAATTTTCGAAAGAAATTTCTAATGCAATTCGATAAAATGACCATTTTATTTCCAGATACAGAATTCCAAACATAACTTGTAATTGTTCTTCTTCTAATCATTTTTTAAATCACCATCCAATTAGCATAAGAAAGACAATTTTCCATAATGCTTATTTCATAAATATTATTATTTTCGATAGATGTCAAATCTGACATAACAGTTTCAGGAAGTGAGAGAGTAGTTTTCACACTTGGATCTGTAGAAGACTTGAAAAAGAAATGATATTCATTAGCGATATTTTCATTTGTAATTGGAGCAAGTGTAATATTCATTGTAGACACATATCCTTTATCTGTATTCTCGATAATAGTAAGTGTATTAGGCTGAATAGTTACATCACCCTCTTTAACTTTTACTCTAGGTGCAATTGCTGATTGACCATCAGCCCCATCAGAGATTTGTGCTGTTTTTGTACCAGCTGAATCTTTAATAGTGATTGTAGTTGTCTTTCCAGACTTGGAAACTTCAACAGTAGGGGATACACCATTTTTACCTGGTGCTCCGTTTTCACCAGTTACCTTTCCGACATCTTTTGTAGATTCATCACTAAAAGTCAAAATCAAATGTCCAGAGTCATTAATTTGGGCTGATTTAATTGATAATCCGTCTTTACCATTAGTACCATTTGCTCCCGGATTTCCTTTATCTCCCTTTGCTCCTTTTAATGCTTGTAACTGTTCTGGAGTAAAATCAGAATGTTTAAAAGAAATCTCGTCTAATGATACTAAATCAAACCATTCTTCTGTCCCAACATATCGCCATTGAATATGGGTTTGTGTCTTCTGTAATTCGATTTCTCTTCCGTCTGCACCGCCTGAAGACTTTGGTTGTAATACCCACGTTTTGTTCTGTTCGTCATATTCATATGTATCTCCGTCTAACTCGTGTAGCTTACTTCCATTTGTAATTACCAAACCGTCAATAGTCCCAATAGGTTTTTCATCTGCTTTTAAACATTCAATCTCTAGGACTTGACGATTGTGATAATCACCGATTTTATTTAATGTAATCATAGGAACCTCCTTATCTATGATAAATAAGTGCAGCATTAAAACCGCACTTATTATTACATATAGTTTTTATCTCATTACTACTTTTTGTTGTAAATTTTCTAGCATACTGGTTAATTCTTGAACTGTTTTTTCTAAAACAGCAACACGGTCATCCACTTGTAGTTTTTCAAAACAAACAGTAATTGCATCAAAATTTTTATCTGTCTGATTCTCTAATATGATATTTTTTAATTTCATTTCAACCGTATATGAAATAGTTTTATTTTCATCTATAATTGAAAATTTATTTAAAACCTTATCTGCAAAATAATTTTTAATCGTTTCATATGAATACTTATCAAAAGTAAAGACACATGTATTCTCTTCTATATAACTAATATTTAATTCTAAATTTTCTTTTTCACCTATTTTTAAATACTGCATAATCATAATCTCCATTTCTATTAAGCTGTTCGTCTCCACATATAACATGTGACATATGGTTGCAAATTTGTCACTTGCGTATCGGCAGTTAAACCAGAAATCGTTGTGGCATGATTTACACGACTAGCTGGTATGTTGGTCTTTAAATTTCCGTGACTAAAGGCGTAATCATACAATACTCCCCCTTTATTTGTCGCATCATAACCAATAGAAGTTGTATCATTGTCAACAGCACCAATATTGGCAACTAACGATCCTCTTGTATGGTGGTGAGAAACTGTTTTGCTACCGCCTGTTTTATTCGATGAGTTAAACTCTGTTTGATTTGTATCCACACCAACCGGGACTCTTCCAGAACCCCATGATTGCCATGTGCCTCCAAATGTATCACCGGGATTACTGTTGCTAGTAGTCATAACAATAGATCCAACTGGATGCATAAGCAAATATAGGCTTTTAACAGCTGTACTTATGACAGAAAATCTATTATTGGAATTCCATCTTGACCCCCAAGGTTTCCATGCTTTTGAATCAACATGGTCAAAATATCGTTCAAACCCTCCACCAATATATTCATATATAACCTGTTGAGGATAGTTATCTCCAGTTCCTTTTCTTACTTCCATTGTAAAAGCATAATCAGTAGGACAATTTTTCAAAGTCTTAGCAGTCGTATTTAAAGGACAATAGTAATTACCTACTGTTTTGTAATTATTTAAATCAGCTCCCTCTGGTATTTCTATTCCGCCGTCAGAAGCATCAAGAGAAGAACGTTTATCAATTTGTTCCATAACATATCGATCTTTAGCTTTTATATCCTTTTGTACTAATAAATTAGCTTTTGTGTCCTTCACGTTTCTTTCGTCAGGTGTTACCCCCATAAGAATATTACCGTTATCCATAATATTCATTGCAGATACACCTTGGTTTGCATTAGGGGTAATTGTATAAGACGTTACTTTATCTGAAGTTTTAAATTCGAAGATATATGTTTTATTAATATCTAATGTTAAAAATTGTGGTTCATTGATAGCAATAACAAAATCTTCGCCAGATTCAGATATTGTGTAATTATTTAGTTGTGTATAAGTTTCTGGGAATGGTTTGCCAGATTCAGCATATCTATATTCCAGATTTTGTATACTATTTTTATTTGCTCCTGCAATATTAATTTTTGAAATTAATGATGTAAGCTTTAAAGATGTTTCCGCTTCAAATCCATTCAAACGATCAATACTAGCAGAAATAGCTGGAGTGTGGTATGGATACACTACAAGTGTCTTAGAAACAACTCCGCTTGCATTGCCACGACTATCTACAGCATCGATTCGAATGGTATATGTCCCCGATGATTGTAAACTACCTATGTCCACATTTATATCGCTCAAAGAATAATTCGATTTTTTAGATACTACTGTATTGCCGGAACTTACAACAATATTATAATATTTCATTGTTGCACTATTTTTAGCAACTGCTTTATTTGCGCTTGCAATTGTAATTCTTAAATTTCCAAAAAGAGAAATCATATTTTGTGTATTCCCGACTATACTTACTGTTTTGGAATCTGTATTTTGAAAGGTAAAATTAGAAAATACAGGATTACTACTTGTTACTTTTGCAGTGCCTGAAACAGTATTTGTATATTCCTTTCCATTCAAAGAAACTCCACATATAACTTTAATTTTTAATGAATTGGAGTTAGGACAAAGCGAGTATAGAGTAGAAGCGTAGCTATTTAAATTCCACGAGTATGATGAAGCTTGGATATTGGATACAGTAGCTATTTGTTGCCAATTTCCATCTGTTTTCTGAGCATAAAATCTTAAAAATGATTTATTATTTCCATAGTTAGAAAATGAGAGAGATAAACTGCCTCCAATATTCATGCTTAATGATGAATTGGAAATTCGTGCAATTGATTTTGTCGTAAATGAAATGTTGTTTGATGTAGTATATAACCCAGAATCGGTTCTTCGGACTTTGATTTTAATGTTATAGTTTGTTCCTGGAGACAAACCAGATATAGAAAATGTACTTCCAGAAGCATTATTCCACGTTGATCCATTGTTTAAAGAATACTGTAATACGTCGCATTTTGAATCCGCAGTCCAATAGAATGTTGCATTATTTACTGTTGTTGCTGTATTTTTAAAACTTGTAATATTTGCATATCGCGGAATTTTGGTTAAGGTAGCACTTCCACTCGCTCCTAGATCAGATGGGGAGATACCGGTATAATAATATCCATCAAAACCTATGTGCTTACTACCGTCTCCATTATGTGCAACTGTAAATGTATGACTACCAACAGTCCACCATTGATTTTGCGGATGGTATGCCCAATCGAATGTAAAATACTTATTGCCTGTACTTTGACCATCACAATTAATCCTCCAATAAGCATTTCCTTCGTAATTATATCCAACCATAGCATAATCAGTTCTTCTGATCTGAAAAGTAACAGTTACATTTGAACTGTTTGCGACAGAACCATTGGAAGTATGACTCTGTATAACTCTTGCCTCATAAGGCATTAAATCACCTCCAAATTAAAAAAAGAACTGATACGCTATCAGTCCATTTTCGTTTAATAATTATATTTAGTTTTAAGAATTTCCACCTGATTTGACAAATGCTAACCCCTTGACACCCATAGAAGAATAGTCAACAGGAACTATTTTTAAGCTCATAAAATCGCAACCTCGTTCAGCCATCAATCGTTTAGTACGAACCATGTCTTCGTCCAAAGAAAATACTTTTACCCAGTCTTGTCCATTATTGTAGTATCCACCAAACTCATCGCCTGTGATAACTGTCTTATATCCCTTGTCTTCTAAACGAGTTACAGATAATCCATCTCCATTTATATTAATTGCCGTTTCTTGTTCTGGAATCCCTTCTCCTTTAACTCCAATAGAAGAGAATATGAACTTCCATCCATTCGCATCTTGAATTTCTTGTGATTGTTTTACCACATCGCCTTCAAGTTTTGTAACTGTTGATTTGATAGACTCTAAAGCAACCTCTAAAGCGGACTGATTTGCAGAAATTTGATTTTCTATATCAGGTAGCATATTACCTACAATATCAGTAATGTCTTTTTCTGTATCACTAACACGCAGCTCAACTTCATTTTGTTTTACTGCCATTTCAGAAATTTTCCCTTCAGCGTTAGCAACAGATGCTGACACCTTATTTATATCAATATCAATTTTTGCAAGTTGATCTGCAAGATAATCAGAATCATTTACATAATGTATCTTTCCGTTTGCAGATTCTTTATAAGTACCTTGCAATTTACTGTCATAGAGAGTATACCAAGACCGACCATCCTCTGAGACTTCTACTTTGTTATTAAAATATTTCTCCGATGAGTAATCATGCCAAATTTGTATGTAATCAATATCCTTGCGTATCTTTCCTAGATCTAACTGCAAATAATGATCGCCGGTAGAAGTGGTGGTATATTGATTGTCTGTCAATAGCCCATCTGTATAATAAGAAGGATTTACTATATCAACATCTGACGTTGGTATAATATTCAACGCGATATTATCTACACCTACAATTACTTTACATTCCATCCATTTATTTTCAGTATCCATATTACTTCCGTTCAACCAATCTCTGATATATCTTACAGAAATAAGGGGGACATCTTTTTTCTTAGCAACGCTTAATTCAACTTTATCAGCCTTTACAGATAAATCTGCAACTTCACCTTTTACATTTTCAACAGTAACTCCAAATTCATTCACTTTCTGTGATACGTTAGAGACATCTCCTTGAAGATTAGTAACAGTTCCTCTGATTTCTTCGGCTGTTTGATTAAATGTAGATTCAATACTATCTACTTTATCATTCGTTGCATATGTTTTTTCTACATGCTGCTTAAATCCTTCGGCTGTCTGTTCATTTTTAGCGACTCGTTCTTCAAGAGTCTTAACTGTTGATCCATCTGCTTTTTTCTCTACCGTTGTTTTTACATCACTTACTTCGGAAGTTATTCTACCTATTTCAGTCTTTTGTTCAGTAACTTGTGATCTCAGTGTTTCGATAGTTGAGTTATCATAATTATTGATTTGTGTCGTAATATCATCTTGCCACACTTTATCGGTGATAGATTTTTTAACAGCATCTACTTTAGTTGACACGCCTGAAACAGTATTTTTTATTTCTGTGATAGAATTGTTGACCTCATCTAATGCAGTTAGTACAATTATAGTTTGTCTATCCAGTGTAGAAGTAATATTATCTTTTTTACAGATAGTACACCTGATCGCGGTAATTTCTTGTGTAGTGGGAGTGTAGACCACAGATGATTCCGCTGATTCTGAAATATATTTGCTATTATATACAGTCCCGTTTACAGTTTCTTCTATAATAAAAAGTCCTTCATATGGATTCAAATTTACACTTTTAGAATTTCTAACCCATGAATTAAATGTAATGGTGGTTGGATCCAAACTTCCGTCTAGCTTTCGAGTAATTACTGAAACAGATGGTTCAATAGAATATAAATCGATATTTCCATCTCCGCCATCTTTTGTCTTCGACCACGTAAAAACTTTGACAATTTCTCTTTCTTTGATTGTAAATGTAAGTAGTATCTGACCAGATACAGTTTGATCACTTCCTAAATTACTTCCTTTTGCAACGTTTAAAATTATACGACCATCTTTTTTATCGGTTGCATTTTCATTTGATCCAAGTGTGGTTCCTGAAGGTAATACTCCGACAGAAACACTACAAGGAGATTTGTCAAAACCAACATATCCTGCAAATGGAATCTCAATTAAAAAATTATCTATGACTTTTCCGTCAGATGTACATGGTATATTTTGGTTCTCATTTGCAATAGAAATATTTAAAGATGGTTCACCGTTTACTCCCGGCTTTCCTTCCTCAAACAAATTCCAAGATATATTTTTAAAAAATATAAGACCATCTATTGAAACAGGGATTCTAATTTCGCCAGTCTTTTGTGATAGAAGAGTGCCTTTTTCAACAGAAATAGTAACAGATTTATCATTTTTTTTAACATTCAATCCATTTATAGGAGTGATTTCTCCAATTATAAAATCACTGCGTTCTTTTGTGCCTTGCATAACCATTATATCGCAGATGTATTCTTTTCTATCAGATATAGTAAGTGTGTCGTATCTAATTGGAAAGGAGATGTTCTCATTACTTAAAATAACGGTATAGGCATCGAGTCCGTTATCACCTTTCATTTTTGTCCATGTATAATCTTTGGGATTATTTGATTCTTCAATGGTATCTTTATTATAAGCAATTCCGATGTAAGCACAATTATCTGGGCTATCTGTCAAATCTGCACCATCTGGGCTATTTGAGTATTTTACCCATACATACTTCGATTCGCCAGGTATACCATTCTCGCCATTTTGTAAAATTAAAAAATCAAGTTCATTGCTACTAAAAACCAAAAATTTCACCCCCTTTTATAAGAAAACGTAGACACAAATTCTAAATATCTACGTCTACGTCACATTTTAAGCGTCTTCTAATAATCAATTTGTCAATGCTTACTTCAACGGTTTTGTTGCTGCCAATTACTTCCCAATTATTTGAATCATTATTTATAATTTTCCATGCATAAGATTTTGGAGTTATTTCTTTAACACCTTCATATACAGTACATGTACAAATTGTATTTCTTATTGATGTGTTCTCGTTGAAAATTGTTCCATGTTCACTTGAAATTACGACTGAAATTGCAGCCTGACCTGACTCTCCCTTCACATCAGATAATAAGTATATACTATGTAAATCAAATATTTCGCCTGTATCATTTTCAACTTTAATGGTCGAAGAAGTCTTTCCTACCATAAATGACGATGGAATTATAATTGAGCTTTTGTCTTCTGAAACAAAATTGCTGTTTTCTATTCCATCAATATACCATTTCCCTATCTTTGCACCATTTCTGCAAACAGCAGTTAATGTGATAGAGGATGGAGATATTTCGTTATTTATTTCTTTAAAAATTTGTTCTCCCATTAATTCGATATTTCCTATTTTATTTTCAAGTATTTCTATTTTTTCAACGGTTTGTGTATATGAAACAGAAAATTTGTCTTTGCCATAATACATGTTGGACACATCAAAAATTTTATTACCATTATCATCAGTCCATTCAGTCATGCCGTTTTTATCAATTTTATTTTCAGTAATAGCTCCATTGGCAATCATATCGTTTTTAATAAGCCCATCGCTAATCGCAGATTCTTTAATTCCAGTAGAATCAATAAGAACTCCTTTTCCGGTTTCATCATATAAACAGAAAGTGAAAGTATTATTTGTATCTCTACCTATTTGAATACGTACTACACCATTTTGATCTTTAAATTGCATTGTATTTCCTACAATAGCCATTCCACCATCTTCAGATTCAATATTAAATTTATCTGCATTAATCGTTCCGGCTTTTAACATTGATACCGTAATTTGCGACGCAATCAACTGACGAATTACTGCCTCGTCAATAATTACATTGTCTGCTGTCAATTTGATAATATGACCAAGTTCTGCGGATACATTGCCTGCCAACAAGTCATCAATATTACCAACTTTGGCTTGAAGTTTTTTAAAATCTCCAGACTCCGCAACAATTTTTCCAACAGAAATTAATTCCGCCTGTAAATATTGAAAGAAACCATTTTCGGCATGAATATCAATACATTTAATCATTTCAGCTTCAAGAGTACCTGGTGTGATATAGTTACCGCCTGTACCCCCGATGATGCTTCCTCCGGATCCGTTTACAATATTTTGAACTTTATTATTAAAAGCAGAAGATTGAAGTAATTTATTTAAAATTTCATATATATTATCATCTGATAGTTGAAGATTACCGGAAACATTATTTCGTGAACTCTCTCCGCCAAGATTAGAACTTGACCCAAGGATTTGCATAAAGTCATCTCTATTTGAAGTGGATTTAATCATATTTGAAAATGAAAGAGAAAAATTATTATCAAAGAGAAATGGATTATAGGAAATAGACATGACTCGTAATTTAACATAATAATCATCTCTTAATCCAAGCCAAATGAAGCTTCCATAATCAAGAGTTTCTGCATGTAATTCCATACCGCTTGCGGAAATAAGATTGTCTAAAGATGTCGAATAAATTGTTTGTGGAATGGAATATGTCTGTAATTCTTCAAGTGCCACACGACATAATTCACTTTGCGTTGTTACAATATCCGTCAACGAATCTTGATTGGTTGTGAAAATATTTTCATTTGTATAAGGGGTTTGCTTTGTGATGTGATATAGTTCTGACAGTTCTTCTTTTGAGAAGCCACCTAATGTGTCATCCGACCATGTTTCAAGTGACATTTTTTGTGATAATGCAGTCCTTTTTTTAGAAATTTCTTTTTGTTTTTCTTCTTCTTTTTTTACTTCATCTCTTCGTGCTTTGAGAGCGGCAGCACAGGAATCTTTGTTGTTCTCGTCCATTTGATAAGCATTTTTTTCATAAATATTATGTTTATCTTTGAATCCATCTTCTGTCAATGCAGGATATTTTTCGGGATCTTGTTTTGATAATTCCTGATAACGTTCCCACGTTAAATCGTAGTGACTTTTAGCGAGTAATTTAGCTTGGTCTTGATAGGATTTTAATTTTATCTCCAACTCATTGATTCCATAGTATTTCCAATTCGTAAGATATTCTTCGATAAAATCTTTTTCTCCTTCAGATGTCGGCAATTTTCTGTTGTCTATTTCTATTTGAATATTTGGGAGAATGGTATCAACGATTTGATGGTAGATATTTGCGTCCGGAGATGCATTAAGAGCATTTATATCAAAATTTCCTTCTTCATCAACGTAGAGTTTTTCATATCCTAATTTCTGTGCTTCATAGTCTTTTTTCAAAGTAAGCAATTCTGTATCTGAAAGTTTATCCCATTTATCTGGGTCGCAATCATCAGTTGGTATACGAATGTACAATTCAGAAATTTTATCTTGTTGAATATTCCATTCTTTAGATAGGGCAGTATAATCAATTCGTGCCTGTACACAAAATGTTTCCCATCTCTTATATTTTTCAATTGTGGGATCACTAAGATATTTATTATTTAACCAAAATTTATCTAAGACAAACAAATAGTTACTTCCGCCGTTACATTGCTCAATTCCTAAGTCATTTGCTCCGGAAACGCGAACTTTTGTAAAGATGTTTTCTTCATCTATTGTAACTTCATTTGAGTTTTCCACATTGCGAAATCCAATCGTGATGTTCGTATTTTTACCAAAATTTTCAACACGATAGAAATTAACAATAAGATTTTCATAATCAAATTCTACGATGCAATTAAAAAATTTCTCAAATTCTTGAGTGATAAAACTGTACACATCTGAATAGTCAAGATCAAATTTTCCTATTTCATCTTTTAGATAAATAGATTTCGTAATAACTTCACCATTTTCAATTGTCTTGTATTCTTTAGGAATATTATCGACATAACCAACTTTCCAACCGGGAACTTTTTCAACTAGAATATTAACTAAACTTAGCTGGTGATTTTTTTCATTGTAAAACTTTATTTGCTCTTTTGCGAATTCAACGCCTTCGATTTCTTCTACGTTGCCGTTTACCAACATTTCAAGTGAGTCAGTTGTACCGCAATTTACTTTCCAACCATCAAGTGGAATCTGTGCATATTCGCTTTGAACAGATTGAGCAGTGACTGTTTTGTATTCTTTTGTACCTGTTCCATGAGTTGTCGGGCTATCCATAATAAACCATCCAATTCCGGTTACATATAATTTCATAAATTTCGACAGCCAATTATATGCATTTGATTCTACAAGTTGTCCAGTATAAGTTTCAACATACTGATTTACATCAAAAGATATTGTTGAAACATCATTACATTTTCCCTCGAAGTTCCCGGAAGAATAGTCGATACCATTTAGAGCACATAAAATGATTCTGCTAGGTGTAGCGAGATAAACAATAGTCTGTTCACGATTGCCATATGTATCATATTTAAATTGCAATTAAATCAATGCTCCTTTCCGTGATTCAAGATATGTAATATCCAATGTCATATTTCCATAAACTCGAAACGTATTATGTCCATGCAGCAATCGAATCCAATAAATATTGTCTTCATGTTCTATACCTACTCGCTCAAATACAACTGGTCTATTTAATTCATCATATAATGAAAGATTTCCACAATCTAATTTCAAATCTAAATCACGCTGTACTTTACAATAGAAAAATCCGCCTTGAAAAATATAATACTGACCATTTTCTATATAATAAGCACCATACTTATTTTTGACTCCAAAGGCATCTGTTAAATAGAATAAGATTGCTGTATCATTGCATATAGACATAACCTGTTTGTCTTTCCCGTATACATAGTCTAAAGAACAGCGATTATTTTTTGCATAATTTTCAATTTTTGTTTTTAATAATTCTAGGGTTAATTTATTAGAAGATTGAAGTGATATGTTTCCTGTTTCAAGAATTTTGCTATCAGATAGATTATGAAAATAGATTTGTTCTGTTGCGGCAGGATGGATGTTAATAATAGGGTAAACATATCCATATTTTTCACTACTTGTATTTTCTAACATAAAATTTTTGCTTCTTGTGATGATTTGCTGATCAGTTTTTTCAACAAAAGAAAATGGGGAATTACATTTAAATTCACATCTAAGACCATAACATATTCCCCAGTTTTCATATGGTGTGATAGAAGAGAAGTAGCCTTTCAATTTTACAGTTTCGTTCCCTTGTGTAGTCACTGTAATCCATGAATTTTTGTTAGAAGAACTGAGCCATGAAACTATGATTTCATATTCCTCTGGAGTGAATTCTAACTCTTCCTGCGAAGTATTTATTTCATAATTTTTTGTAATATGAATTTCAAATGTAAGCGTTTCTGTATATTTCATGCCGAACCCGGTAGTTTCATTTCGAAATGGATTAAGCTCGCTTACTTCCATTTCCCTCTTGATGGAAGATGGGAGAGAAGTGTCATCATCAAAATTTACAGATGATAAATTCTGTTTTAATAACGAATTATCGTCATAAGAAAAATCTTTACATACTAAAATCATTTTTTCTTTCACCTCAACTTTCTTTTGGTTTTTGGATATAATAAAAGAGCCAAGGCACACGACCTCGACTCTAAATTTCAATATTGTTTGACAAATTGATACAATACATCTATAATATTGGCAAAGAACAGAACCAAACATTTTTATTTCAGGCTAGATAGAGATGGTAGGCGGTTTGAGTCACGTCTGGATGGTGACATCCAGTTTATCGTATAGATACCCTTGCTAAGAAAGGAGGGTGATACAACGTGATAATTTGCGAACTTGTTGCAGATATTGTAATTGGAGTAATTACCACTTACATAGTTAATTTTATCGACAATAAACGCAAAAATAACCGCCATGAGTAAGCGGCTATTTATGCGTTAATAAAATTTTCATTTATTAGCCTTAAATGTCCAATAAAAGGCTCAACCGTCTATAGGATTCTGTTCTTTCCAACTAAACAAATTATATGATTAATCATTAAATGATTTACTTCTTTTACTTACGATTATATTAGATTATTTTCTAATTGTAAATACATAGGCACTAAAAAGATGAAATAAAAAGTTATATTTGTATAAAATGCTATTTCTTCTTTTTAATGTCTAATTTTTTTGTTATATATTTTATGCAAATTTATTTATGGTTATGCTGACAGCCAGATTCGAATCAATCATTCTCTGACTGTCAGTAGTATTACAGTTTCTTATGCATTCCTAATCTATGTGCTTCCTGTGTAAAATATTTTGTCACCTCCTGAATAACTTTTTTAATGCCTGGATATGTATCTTTATCAATACTTCCTTCGACATTAATTAAGTTATCATAGTGCTGATTAATAGTAGTTCCTTTGCCAGTATCTTCTCTGACATTTCTTCGGAGAGATGCTTCCATAATCGCATTTTTATTTTCAGCAAGACTAAAGAGATTGTCTGTTAGCTTCTTAGGAACAATAGCATCACCATATTCAAACGTTGCATAATTGTCACTTCCACGCTTGATTCTAAGTTCTTTACCAACTTCATCAATTCTTGCAAGTTCAATTGCATTTGTGATTTTCTTCGTTCCTTTAGCATAACCACTAATCTGATCTTGTCTTACCCAACCAAGGTCACTGTAAAATCCAGGAGTTGATTGAGTGCCAAGATGGATAGGGTACGGACTGTTTGGATTCATATATGTGATATATAATTCCTCACCAAGATGTTGATTTCCAACCGGGTTTGTTCCGTATGAGTCATTGAAATACATTCCACTATTGAATCTAACCTTATCACCGACTCTTGGAATACCATCTCCGCCACCAGTATTATTTTGCTGAGGCGGTTGTGGTTTAGGTGGTTCTGGTTTCTTTGTGACTGTAACTCCAACTGAAACGCTTAATCCACTTCCATCAGTAGTAGATGCTGTTACTTGAGCAGATCCTGGTTTGATAGCGCGGATTGTTCCGCCACTAACAGTAGCAACTCGTGTATTAGAAGATTTCCAAGAAAGCTTTTTATTTTTTGCATCAGTAGGTCGTATACTTGCAGTAATAGAAGTAGACTGACCTTCTTCTAACGATACTGACGATTTATTAAGTTTCAATTCGGCAACAGGTCGATTGGATGTATTCGGAGCCTGTCCAATAATTCCTTCGATTCTATCATTGTTGCTTTGTGCTGATCCACTTTGGATAGCGCCAGTATTTACATTTGTAAAATCATTTGGTTTATAATTAGGGGCAGTAGTAATACTTCCGTGTACTTGATTTTGTACACCTCCCGCTGTACCAAGGTTTTCAATGTTAGAATTAAAATCACCACTTGGTTTAAAGCCTGTGCCGGCAATAATACTTTGAATTTTGTCATAGGCTTGCTGATAATTATTAACAACATTTCCCAACATCTGAGAAATAACTTGTTCTTGTTTTTCGGCATTGTATGTGACTTCATTTAAAGTATCTTCAAGCTCTTTATTTAAATCTTCAGAAAGTCCTTCATATCCGTCTTTTCTAACTTCATACTCATGATCTTTCTGTGTCTGTTGTAATTGATCTTGAGCCTCTGCTAATTGAGCTTCTAATCTCTTTTTCTCTGCTTTTGCTGCTTCATTATTTCAATTATCTTCACATAGCTCGCTACACTATGCAGTTCTTTTATGAACTTCTCTGGGAGTTCCCCAGAAGTTGAGACTATACCTTCTATCTAATTCTCTCACACAAAAATAGAGCAGATAATATTACCATCCGCCCTACATTTAATCTGTTAATTCTAATACATATAATTCGCATTTTTCATTATAAGAATCACCGACAGCCTTTTGTGTTTCGTCATTCGCTTTTTTAAATCCTAATGAATTATAGAATCGTATTCCTTGTTCATTGTCTGATTCTACAAATACAATTATGCCATATATTGCAATAATCTTACTAACTTCTTTTATTTTAGGTATGATATAGTCATAAAATAAAACCTTACCTAAACCATTCCCTTGAAAATCAAAATCTACAGCAATTCTGGCAATTTCCACAACGGGTAGTGCCATATACTCATTTGTATATACATCAAACGTATGAATTGCATTGGCTTTGATTGTATAAAAGGCAAGTATACATGTTTTTTCATTATCCATTAAGATATATGTGTGACCTTGTTTCTCCTCGGAATAATCAAATGCATCATCTGATAAAAAAGTATTTAAAGGATTATCTGCGCCACAGCAAAAATCACCCACTAACATAAAGTGTTTTAATGATTCTTTATCTAAAAATTCCTCTTTATACTGTAAAAGTTCCGTATTACCCATTACGTTTTCCTTTAAGTATTTCGGAAATTTTAGTATTAGTTTTTTTTCGTTGTTCATCTGTAAATGGCTTCAACTTACTACTTTTAAAATCTTGAATAATTTTTGTAGCAGCATCACCTTTTAATAATGGTACAACCGCCATTGAAACTGCCATATGCTTTGCCTCCTCTTTTGTATCAGGTCGATTATCGTTCATTTTATAATTCCTCCAATAAAAGAATTATAAAATATCTAACCTTATAAATAAGTCGAATCAAAATAGTTTCTATATTTATATTACAATATAATAAGAGAGTTTACAATATTATGCAATACTAAAATTAATTTTTAAATTAGATAGTCTATATTTTTCGAGTTACCAATCGCTTGTAACCCTATGCCTACATATTATAATATATAGGACTTACCAGTCGTTGAGCGTCTTCCATATCATAATTATATATGACTTAGGAAGTTCGTTGCGTCTGGGTGACTTGCACACCCGGTTATCCCTAACCTATCTGTTTTTTATGGTTTCTATCCGTAGACTGTTGAGTTATAAACTCGCACCGCATTCACGTTTACCGTTTCCAGTTCCGTTGTAGCAAGATAGGGTTGTGGGGACTTTCCCGCTATTAAATAGAAGTCGCGCAAATAACTTCACGCCATCTAAAGCAGCAATTTGTGCTTTTAACACATTAATGTCTTTTGTCTGTTTTTTAAGATTACGAGAATAATCATCGTTCTTTTTTTTGATATCAAGCAGTTTGTCATACTTTTCAATTGATTTCTGAACCATATCATTTTCTGCTTCTAACTGCTTACGATATAAGTCAACAATTTCATTCTTGTAATCTTCAACAACACCAACAGAATCCCTAATAGAATCTAGGAAATCCTTTTGTTGTTCTTTATATTCACTTGTTGAAATGTTTCCGTTCTTTAAATCTTCATCAAGTTTCTTTAATGCCTCATTGTAGTTTTTGATCTGCTGTTTTGCAGCATTCATACCTTGAGATATAAGTGCGAGATTAGTAATGCCTTCAATGGTTAATCCGCCACTTTGTCCAACAAATGCATCTGAATGAAGCATACTTCTAAAATCATCGGTTTCTGTGATCAAGTCTTTTAAGGCTTCTTGTCCTTCAAAGAATGGTTCCCATCTGACTTCCCAGATTTTATTTTTGAGTTCTTCAATATTTTCACTTGCATTGTAAATCTCATCATCAAGTTTTGCAATTTCATCTGCAATTTCCTGATACCGCTTGGAACCAACATCGTACAATCCTTGTTCTTTTACCAGTTCTTGTCTTTTGTTAAAGTTTGCCTGAATTAAAGCATTAGCATTGTCAAGTTGTTTCTTGAGATCAGCTTCACTGATTTTATCTCCTTTGGCTTCTGTGAGACTTGTTCCATTTTCTAATCTCTGTGCAGTACGATCAAGCATATCAATGGTATGTTGTAGTCGTGTAAGCTTCAGATTTCGTAATTCGTCTTCAAGTTCCACTAAACCGATTTGTGCATCAATAGCAGATTCTTTCAACTCATTAAGTTTTGCCTGTGCTTCGTACCATTCCTTAGACCCTTGGGACATATACCCTTGCGACATAAGTTTAGATATTTCTGCTTCGTAATCCTTAATTTGCTGTTGTGCACTTTCTGCCAATTCTTGCTGATTTTTAATTGACTCCTTAATAGAAGATTCCTGTTCTTTACCATAAGCAGAATGACCAAGTTCTTCCCAAAGTTCACGCTGTTTCTCAAGATAATCGTTGGCTGTATCTTGCTGATTATTCATCATTTCCCAATATTCTTCAACATTGTCAAGAGCCTGTTGAACTAATTCATCCTGTTTTTCAAGGAGTTCATCGTACTGGGAATTACAGTCTTCCAACTTGTCGTAATAATCCTGGTAAATTTGAATCAGCTTTTTCGTTTCTTCGTCATATCCAGAAATATCAAATGAGCCATTTTTGATTTGATTATAAATCAGTGGATCAAGCCCCATCTGAGATTCTAAACTTGTAAGATGATCACGATATTTATTGATAGCAGTTGCAGTATTAGAAAGATATTCTTGATTCTTTGCTAAAGCTTCGTACATCTTAATCTGTTTGTCTGGAAGTTTAGCAATACGTTCCATTTGACTCATCAGATGGTCAAACTGGCGTTCCATTGCCTTAAATACACGTTCAATCCAGTCAATCTGATCAGAAAGTGATTCGGATAATTTCTCAGCCGCTTCGGATGTATCTGTTGCTGCTTTTGAAAGATTATCTGCAGCATTATTTACGGAAGAAGAGCTAGATGAACCTCCAGAATTAGGTGGATTGTACTGAGAGGCTCCACCTTGAAATTGCAATCCACCAGAAGCTCCGCCAGCAAATGCAGTTCCATTTAGTCTGGCACGAGAATTTGTAAATCCATTTTCAAGCAACTCTTTACTTTGTTTTGCATTGAAAACAACGGCTCCAGACGGTATAGATGCAAATTCAGCACCATTGTCTCCAACAGTCCACCATCTATTCACTCTTGGGTCGACAACAATTTCTTGACCAACTTCTCCGGTAAGCGCAACTTCACTCTGTTTTGTTCTCCAACTAGATTTAAGCCAAGAAGTATCTTGCAGTGTCCCCATAGCAAGTGCTCTACTTGATAATTTTGGAATAGGATGTAATCCGCCTATAGTTCCGTCAACTTTTGCAGTACCGCTTATTTTACCCTTTCCACGATCAACATAATCTCTATATACAGTTTGTGTTATTGCAGGGAGAGATGTAGGATAGCTTCCCAATGAGAAGTTTGCAGTACCAGATGCGTCAGGGACAGTTTTTGGAGAATCACCTAATTTATAATTAGCAAGAGCTGTCTCATCTTTTGGAGGAGCTTGATCCCCTAAAGCATAATTGAGCAGTACAGGAACTGGTGGCTGGACTACTGAAGGAATTGTAACTGGAGGAACACTCACTTCAGATGAGTCTACACTAGTAATAGTAGCAGTTCCTTTCACATTTACATCTGTAGATTCGACACTTGATGTATCGGGTTTAAAATGAACAGTTCCATCTTTGTTGAGTTGCGGTGTTACTTCTTGCTCGACACCGTTAACATTTGCCACATATCGAATAGTACCGTCTTCTTCTTTAACAGCCTGAACTTTCTGTTGAACACCAGACACATCCGCTGTAAATTCGATTGTACTACCAGAAGCCAATTCAGACAGAACACTGCTCACTTCGCTGTCATTGAGTTCAGCATCAACGACAAGCTTCTGAGGTTTTGAAAAATAATCAGCCCATGCTTCATTTACAACACTAGGATCTGTTTCTGGTGTAATTTCAGGGTGAGTGTCTGAGAATGAGTCAAGGATTGTTTTTTGAACCTCTTGTAAATTTTCTATCTCTGCCTGAATGCGAATTTTCGTTCCTTCATCGCTAGTAACCGCAAGTTGATCTTTTAATGTTTCTATTGATTCTTGGTTTGTTTCATACTGAACAGGGATAGTAACTCCATCTGTATTTAATCCTGTTGCATCTTCGGCTGTTTCAATGTAGTTTGTATTGCCGGCAATTACTTTCGCATGATTTTGAGAAGAATTATCACCTGATTCGATAAGTTCTCTTGCTTTATCAATTTCAGCTTGAATTGAAGCTAAATCATATTCAAGTTTGATTTTTGCTACAATTTCTGTATCAAGAGTAGATAAATCTTGCTCCCAAGTATCCAGTTGACCTTTCCAATTTTCTACCTGTTCCTTTAAGGCGTTTTTCCTATGCCCCCATTTCATAGACTCTAATATTTGGTCAAGTCCTGTCAGAGACTCTTTGGCAGTATCAAAGTCTTTAATTGCAGATTTGAAATTAAATTCACCAAGATTATCATAATCTTTAAGACGACCTAAAATCGCTTCCATAGATTGAACACTTATACCTAATTCTTTTGCAGCTTCGGCAGTATTATCTATATCTAATGTCCATTTTTGAGCTTCTTCATCCCATTTAGCCCACGAAGAAGCATATTGTCTGGCGGGATCATTCTGTGCAATTTCTTGTCCTTTAGCTTGAAGATCGGATAGGAAATTATTCATACCTGCGCCAGTTAAATTATCATCACTATCTTTAGTAAAATATCGTTGAAGCTTATCGTAATTAGCCTTAAACGAATCGGCAGAAGAGTCAATTCCATAGCTAATGGCTTCAGCAACACTTTTGAAATCATCAGTACCGACAAGACCTTGATCATACAATTCTTTGGCTTTTTTGAGATAATCACTCATTGTGACATAATCATCACCGGCATTTTTGCTTTCAAATGCTTTACCGATATCATCTATCGTAAGATTATTGTTTACCTTTTTTGTTGCTTCGGCAGCTTCCTCGGCAGCTTTTGCGATGTCTTCGAAATACCTAACAAGACCGCTTTCCGTAACTCCGATGCTATCTAAGTCTAAACCAAGACGTTTGAATTCAGAAAGAGCAGATTTCGCATCTTTGCTAGATTTGACAACATTTGTAAGATATTCTTCAATGCCATCACCTTTGGAAGAAGAGAAGAAGTTTTTTAAATTGTTCAAATCAATTTCAGATGTTGATTTCCCTAAGTTCTGAATCTCTAAGAGAGATTTTCGCCATGAATCCACATAGTCACTCATACCATCTATAGGAGTGCCTGTTTCGGCATCAGTGCTTTGATCAATCCAACCCTGTAGAATTTCCGCTTCATCAGAAAGCGATTGTTTGACATCGCCTATTTTTGATAATAATTCCTCTTGTTGTTTTACTAAACCGGTATCTGTTGGTGCATCTTTTAACTTGTTTTGTACAGATTTAAGTTGATCTTCGTATTCTTTAAGAGATTTAATATTTGTTTTAATTGTTCCTTGAACAGTAGTGTCTTCCTGGTTGTGTTTATGGGCTTCAGGCATAGTTGGATTCATAGGATCAATTAATGTTGGATCTGTAGGCATAGGACTAATGTATTGTGCTGCGCCTATGATTTTTCCCCAGAATGAACCGTATTCCTCTTCCGATTCTTCCATAGCAGATTTTTCTGCCTTAGAAGCTTCAATAGCAGCCTGAGCAGAAGCTTGTTTCTTTATGTCTGTTAACGATTTTTGCAAGTCAATTTGTCTTTCAAGTTCCGCATTAGTATTTTCAAGCTTTTGTAATTCTACTTCTTGAGCAAAGGTAATCACACCATCTTCTTGAAGTGCTTTCAATTCGGATATTTTTTGCTGAGTTGTTTCAAGTTCTGAGTTTAATCCGTCTAATTCTGATTGTGCTTCTGCATATTCAGCCGCTGCGTTTTGAGCGCCCTCCATTTTTCTAGTGTAATCATGGGTAGCATAATCAAAAGCAGCAAAAGCAGCGATAGCAGCACCAGCTCCTGCAATATATGGAAGTAAAGGTTTGAAAGTGGCTATAATTCCTTTTCCAATATCTTTAATTCCGCCCCATTTTTTGGAGAATATATCTCCGGCATCTCCGAGATCAATAATCTCATCAGAGAGTCCTTCGATACCATCAATTATTCCTTTAAGACGGTTACGATATTCTGAACTTGATTTGTTGTCAATATCGTCTAACCATATTATATTTTTCTTTTCTAATTTACCTTGTTTCTTTAATGCATTTGTTAACTCTTCTGCGCTGATTTTACTATCATCTAACGCTTTTCTCCATGTAAGTTGCTTTGTTGCTGCCTTTGCAGATAAATTTGCATCAGATGCCATAGAGATAACTTGAGTAGCTAAGGTTTCGTTTAATCCCAATGCGGCTGATTTTGCCTTGAGCTGTTCCATTGTAAATTTGCTCATATTTTTGCTTGCATCGTCAAACCCAAATTTACGATTAAAAACATCTCGAATTACATTTGGCATTTCATTTCTGGAATTGTAACCTTTATAAGTTTTCTTTCTCAATTCATCAAAGCTACTAAATAAACTACCAACTTCTTTAAATCGCTTTTGTACTGCCTCTGTACTTTTAGAAGTTTGTATGGTAAAATTTTAGTTATAATTAATGAATGAGAGGTATGATAAATGTTAATAGTTTGCCCAGAATGCGGAGCAGAAATAAGTCAATATTCAGATACATGCGTCAAATGCGGATTCCCTTTAAAAAAATACATGGAAGAAAATGGCTTAGATGATTTTGAACACATAAAAATTTGTCCCAAGTGCGGAAATTTAAACTTTAGTGACCATATTAAAGATGGCGCGCTTGTACATCTTAAATGTAGAGAATGCAATACAATGATGGTACAAACAGACATACCATGCGAAGAGTTTAATAAAAAGTGTACTGTTGAAACAGAACGTGAATACACAGCTGAAGTTGCAAATAAATATGGGGGCAATCAATTTCAGCAGGAAATGTGGGACGCTTGGGTCGCAAAATTAGATGCTCCATCATTACCAAAACCTTCCTCAACACCTACAAATCAGCCACACTGTCCATACTGTAATTCAACAAATGTTGCAAAAGTATCTGGCACAAGCCGTCTTGCTAGTACATTTCTGTTTGGTATCGGAAGTAAAAAGATTGGCAAACAGTGGAAGTGTAATAGTTGTAAGAGTTATTTTTAATTGAATGAGAGGTAAATATAAATGTTAGTAGTATGTCCTGAGTGCAAAAACGAGGTAAGCCAATATGCAGAATCGTGTCCAAACTGTGGATTCCCAATTACTAAATTTATGAAAGATAATAAATTAATGGACACTTCTAAAATGGAAGTGTGTCCTAAATGTGCACACGATGAATATTCTTCTCCGTATTATTTGAAATGTAAATATTGTGAAAGCACAATGATACAAACAGATTTTTCAGAAGAAGAGTATATAAAAAAATGGTGTGAAGCTATTAAAAATGGGGACGAACCATTTGAAATTCAGTGTGCTAAAAAATTCGGCAATAATCAATTCTCAGAAGAAATGTATAATGCCCGTATAGAGCATAGTCGTTCAAACACTCATGCAAGCAAACAGAAAAAAGAAGAAACTAACGTCCCTAAATGTCCTACTTGTGGAAGTACAAAAATCCGTAAAATTTCTGGAACCAAAAGAGCTGCTTCGATACTTGGGTTTGGTATCTTGAGTAATAACATTGGGAAAACATATGAATGTTTAAATTGTAAATACAAATGGTAGTAGCATGGTGGAGAGGAAATACGCTGGTTGGAAATAGAGATACATCTTATAGTATTTCTGTTTCTAACTTATGTATTTTTCTTTTTAAATCATCACATGATTTACGTTGCTTCTCCAATTTATATTTGTATGAATAATCAGTTTCTTGATGACCAAAATTATCTTCGATTCGCTTATTAAAGTCACTTTGCATTTTATTTAATTCATGACAATTGTTTTTATTTAATGAATATAAGAGTATGATAATTCTGCATTTTGAAAAATGTAAAAATGCCCGAATTCTATAAAATAATAATTGCAAAAAATTCAAATTTAATTCACCGCCTTTGGAGGATAAAATAATGATTACTGAAGAAATAAAACTTGAGACAAAATTACGCTGGTTGGAATACTGTAAAGAAATTAAAAACATCCCGCCAATACAAGAGATAAAGCTTCTTGATAAAAATGATTCATCACACGCAAGATTTAAATCAATAGATTTGTATAATCAAAAATATATCTTATATGTTCAAAAGGAGATATATGAATATACGGAGGTTTCGACAAGATCTATATTATTTCATGAATTTACTCATCTTGCGGACTCAACAAAATATAGAGATAAAAAATATGAAGTATTTCTTAATATAATGGCTTCTTACTCAGAATATCATGCAGCATATATCGAAATGGTTCAAATTATCAAAAGCTGCAATAGTAAATTAGTAAACAAGGAATCAGAGGTTATTTACAGAGCCGGCTGTCTTACTTTAGAATCCCTTATGTCTCAATCATACACAGCAGCGATAAAATGTTTTGAAAAAATTGATGGGTCTTTTAATGGATTACATGAGTTTTATTATTATTTAGGATATAGAAAAGCTTTACAAAAATATAATTTGGAATTTGATTTTAATTTCTTGGATTTCAATCCGTTATATATGATTTATATTAAAAATATTTCTGATTATGTGGAATCTAATGATATTCCCAAAATGGCTGATGAGCACTCAAAATTATTACACTCTATTGATATGGAGATAGAATCAAATAAAATTTTGAATCATTTTAATATTTAAAAACTGTTGTTTTCTTATGTTGCTACTTGGCTCTGCCAGACAAAGCTGCAGACATCAATGACAACGACAAAGATCAAGAGGAGGAGAAGAACAGCGGCTATCTTATAACTCCACATTGCCCAAAATTTTTTCTTTAAACTTTTTTATAATTGAATAACATTCAGATTGGTTTACATCAGTGCCGCAATATAGCGTGTTGATTAAACACTTTACAATATAATTTTCTTTTTCTTCACGCTGTAAATAATTATCAACGAAATTATTGTCAAACATATTAACACCTCGATTCTGAAAGGAGATTACCATGAAATTAAATCCAGATTGTATTAGAGATGTATTACTCTATTTAGAAGCTGAATTAGAAGTAGACTTGGAAAAACAAAATTTTACAAGAATTAGTCTTAAACAGATAAAAGAACATTTTGAAAATATTTATTTTGAAGAAGATATTTGGTATACAGTGTACAATCTTCGTGAAATGAGATATATTTCTGGAAACTTGGGTGATGCCGGAAGGAGATTAATGATGTTTTGCGAAATAGACAATATAACTCCATATGGACACCAGTTTTTAAATACTATAAGACCAAAGTCTATTTGGGACGCAACAAAATCAGGAGCGTCTAAGATAGGTATAACTTCTCTATCTGCATTAAGCACAATAGCAATGGAAATAACAAAATCAGTTGTAACGAGAAAAGACGTTATAGATGAAATTGTATCTCTAATAAAATTTTAACAGCACAAGAAATAATAATATCATTAATACAAAAATCTCGTTTGAATATCTAATATTTTACCGAGTATTGTTTTCAAGCACAAAAATAGAGCAGTAGTAGTTACTGCTCTTAATCTATATAATGATATATGAAATTATAAATTATCAATAATATGAGAAAACTCAAAATCAGAATTCTCAATAAAATCAAATATCATATCAAGAACCTCGGGTATTACATTCCCAATTACTTTAAAATTTATATTATCCTTTTTAAAATAATATAACTGATCTGTTTTAACAAAGCCATCTTTGGTGTTATGAGGATCTGTTACAGTATCATTATGACTAATTGGAAAATTCCCAGGATATCTTAATTTGCGTAGTTTTTGTTCATCGTTTTTAAAGGATGACATGACATTACAAATAAAATCATATGGCACACCTTCAATAGTACCATTTTCGTCTTCAATGACAATAAATGAATGTTTGTTTAGATTGCATCCATTATCTTTATAATTGTCAACTAAAATAATATCGCCTATTTTACACATTATCTTTTGTACTCCTAAAACTAATTTTTTGAAATAATATTTATTTTCTTATCTCCAGATAAAACATCTTTTGACCAGTTTATAGGAGTAACATCTTTTAACGCTTCTTCGGAAGAAACGATTTTTGATTTTCTTCCGGATAATTTAGAAAAATCTAATCGTCTTTTTTTCTTCTCAACCATATACATATTTGTCCCTCCTGTAAAAATGATTCAATTTAAGGATTCTTATATTATTATACATACAAGAAAAAATATACCCTAACTGAAAGATAAAGATATAAAATATAACACATACTTGTAAAAAAGTCAATAGTAATTTTTTACTTATATTTATTGTATCATATATAAGAAAATTTGTCTATAATTTTATAGGTTAAAAGGTTGACATAAGTACAATTTTGTTGTATGTGATATTTTTCGACACATAGTCTGAACGTATGTTTTGTTTTTGTTTAAATTTTCTTATATCACTGGAACCAAACAGCATTAGAGATTTGCTGCTAGAAAATAATCCGAAGATTATATTAGTTACAGCATTCCAGATTTTTCCGGAAGTTTTAAATTACATTATTTATAATACATATATTTCTGCAAGTTATTTGAAATAACTGAGGCGAGCAGAAATAATTACATTTTGGAACATTCATTAACAGCATATAAAATATGGCTTTCATATACTGCGAGGAAGGGTGCTCTCTCTACTCCTCCCTGCATTTTGTGCCTTTATCCCGTCATCACGATTTAACGTAACTTCTGCTAACGGATTATATGACACTACTTAACGCAGCAGGGTTGGCTCGTGCATTACCACGGAACATTATTAAATGCTTTTTTTCATCCGATTCACTGTTTTTACAGAATAGTGGTTTTGACGAATTAATCCTCTTGTTTATTTTATAGAACCCAATTCTCACTAAGTTGTTTATTACGCCATTATGTAATATTCTCCTTAGTAATAGACCGATTTTAATGTAAATACTCCTATGATTTTGGAGCAATCTAGGTTCTTAAAGAATGAAGTGGCTCCGAAACCACTTAATACCATTGGAAGTAGTCCTACTTTATCAATCAAATTTGTGATAACTTCCAATCCTTGCGTACCCATATCTACGATTCCTTTCAAAAATCCAGAATCTAAAGTAGCATTTGAGAACGCCTCAAATTGTGCTTGAAGATGCTTGAAAGAAGATTCAATACCTTTATTCCAAGCTTCTAATTCTCGATTAGCTGATCCAACAGATTCATTTTCGGCGGTATTCAAAGATTCTCTGGCAATATCGAAATTTTTCATTAAGGCAGATACGGTATTACCTTGTCTCTTTCCGGCAATAAGTTCTGTAACTGAAGCCTGCTGCACATCCGTAAGAGTTTGCCATTTTGTAGATAATTCATCTAATATTCTATATGTACTTTTGAATGTAGTATCATTTTCCATGATGTCTACACCGCTAAGTGCCTTGATCTCTTCTCTTAATTTTGCGGTGGATTCAGCCATTCCATCTGTTTCTAATCCGGCTTCTTCAAGATCTGTTTTTGCGCCGCGTATTCTCATTGAAATTCCATATATTAAGCATAATCGCAACTTATGCTTTATTGTTAATTTTTCTTCCTTTCAAATTATTAATTTTTTCTATAATAAAAGACTCCATATTATCTTTTTCCCAATAAGGAATTATTATAATTGGAATCTCATGATTTTTACAATATTCTATTTTTGCAGCATCACGATTTTTAGTCAATTCAAATTGTTGATTTGCCCATTTTTCACCTTTACTGGCAAAATCTACCGGTCTGTAATGCTGTTCGCCATTGTATTCAAATGCGACAATATTCTCTATATCAAATGCATCAAATTTTAGTTTTCTTTCATAAATACAACCCGGTATAGAATATTGTTGAACATATTTAATATTTAATTTTTCTAATATAGAAATCATTTCTCTTTCGCCATTCGATATGTTGCAAGTTGGACAGCCAGCACTTTTATTTAGTAAATTTGCTGGGTATCCATACCAAATTGTATTATCCAATTTACATCTACATTTTATTTTCCTGTGAGTACCGGTGTAACATCCTAATACTTCTATATTAGGATTTACCTCTTCCAATTCTTCAACGAACTGATTATGAGTTTTTCTTTCACTTAAACTTGCTTTTGATTTTCCACAAATGGGACAGCCTGCACCATTTGTTATTAAAGTCTTAGGTAATGTCGTCCATATATTTCCACACTTTTTACATTTACAAGTAATTGGTTTTTCGTTTCCAATATACTCAGAAATAAGTTGCACATCTTTATTTTTTATTAAAGGAATAATATCTTGTGTTGTTTTTCCTCTTCCAGAACAATACCTACAGCCATATTTATATGTACGAAAATGACTCCAATCTACAGACTGTATTCCTTTGTCTCGATGTTTTTTACAAATAAAATCAATTACGGTTCCAAGTTTTTTCTCCTTGTGATTACCTATATACTCAACATTAAACTCATTACATTTTTTGATATAATCTTGTTCTGTGTATTTCAATTTATTACTTATTAAAAATTAACAATAACTCATATTTTCATATGAGAGTAGACTATTTCTTAACCACATTCTAATAATAGAATAGCAGTCATACCTTTTCCATTTAACGGGTTTTCACCGACTTCATTTGCGATTAAGCCGTACTCCTATTGATTTGGATATTCAGGATTTCCACCTTTATTTTATAATTCAATAAATGAATATTTCCAAATCCCGACATGGGGATAGTCGTTGAACGTTCGCCCTCGGCTCAAGTACCGTATGATCTACGGGATACGTTAGGGTGCTTCGCTGCATGAACTACGATTCCTAATTTAACAAAATTAGTAAAAGTGATACTTAGGTTTTTGACCATATATCATCCTTGCGTTGTTTCTACTTTCGTACCGTCATAACATGATTGTCTCTGTTATTGTGGTGCAAGGCTTTACGTTTTACCTGCAATTAAATATGTTTTCTATGCACATTTCTGTACATAAAGACAATTTGTAAAAATTTTGTCTTAAATGCAGTCCCAATAGTTGATGGATCCTGTACGACGCTATTGGCTGCAGTTATTAGTGCGATGGTTTCAGATAAAGTGTTGTTGGCAGCACTCATTGACGAAGCAGATCTTTTAAGTCCCTCAAAAATACCTGCTGTATCAATCGGTTGCGTATTTGCTCATAAATTTTGTTACTTCTTCTATTAAAAATAGAAGAGGGCAGGTCATTTCTGCCTACCTCTCACGTTTTATTAAAATTAGATTATTTCGTGAGATCGGACTGTATATTCATCCTATAATAATAGGAGGATGACTTAGGTAAATTATATTACTATAATAAACCATCGCAGTCTCTACGGATTCTATAATATTTACGCAGAAGTTTTTAAATATTTCTTGATTTCTTCTGCTGATCTTTTTAAATATAGAATAATAATTTGAGAATTTAATTTTAAGTATCCATATTTAAAATATTATAGCCTTTCCTCGGTCTGAACTATCCCTAGTCTTTAACCGATATAGTCATCATCAATGTATGCGTTATGCACACAAAGCATATACATTACTGTGTATGGAGGCAGCTACGTTTACCTCATTTACTTTATCTATGATTGATTCTGCCTGGGACGCTTGCATGTTAAAACCTTTGAGAGTTGAGATCAACCCCTCTGATGATTTTTGTTGAGTCATGTTATCTCCAACATTAGTTAGCAAGGTAGTAACATCTGAAAGTTTTTCAGCATCTTTTAAACCATATCCAAGTCTTGACCAGTCGGCTGTACTCTGTATAACCTCACTAATTTTTGCACCATATTTGACAGCACTTTCGGTTGCGTTATCAAAATACGAATTGATTTGGTTTTGCGGAGCAGAACTAACTTTTTGTAATTCAATCATTGCTGAATTCACATCAACTATAGATTGCAACATTTCCCTTCCGCCATCCATGACAACATTTTGAATCATGCCGTACACACCAGCAAATTCCGCTATCTGAAATGTAGCCCTCTTTAATTCTGAAAAGAAACTATTTCCAGTCTTCCCGGCTAAAATTGCCTCTTGTTGGATTGCTTTAACTTGTGCGTTTAATGTTTGAAGTTCTCCTTTAGTAGTAGCATTGCGTTGCTTTTCAGCTAAATCCGATAGTGCTGTCCCATAATCTTTTACAGCTTTTGTATTCTTATTTAACCACGATAGCGTTTTATCCGATGCAATCAGACCTTCATTATGTTTTAATAATCCGCTTTGTGAATTCGCTGCAATCTTAGTTTCGTTATTACATTTTTCAATTGCTTTCTGAAGCCTATTGTAATCTTCAATAACGTCACTAATATTGCTGTTACTTTTTAAATTAAAATTATCATCAAAATTCCCTTTGAGTTTTTCTGACAGATTATTTACATTTTTTAAAGATGATTCTAAATTTTTAAATTCACTACCATCTAAGCTATATTCAAGATTTTTAATTTGCTTACCTAAATTAGAAACGTCCAAATCTAATTTGCTTGTTGATAATTTTCTTTGAATACTTTGTATAGTTTGTTCTGTTTGTTTGGCGGCATTTGCCTGTGCTTTACTTAAATCAAAGTCAAAACTAATTTTATTTTTCTTATTACTAACAGACGATTGAAAACTACTTGAAAATTTTCTTCCAGCTGACGACCCGGATCGTTCAATGTCTTTTATTAAATTGGGAATGCTAGAAGCATTAAATTTCGCATCATCTATTCCAAGTTTAATGGTGTGTTCTTTTGCCGTTAATTTGTCCAGCTTCGCCTGTGCAGCATCTAGCGCAGAATCCTGAACTTTTGCAACGACATCAACTTCGTATTGACTCATGTTTTATAAATCACTCCTTTCATTTTTGAGCAAAATAAAAGCCCTCATGAAAGAGAGCATTAGTAGAAAACTGTATTTATTTTTTTAAAATATTTGATATAATGTAAATGGGTATATGTCGATTGGATCCACCACAGCCAATCCGTTGTCACGGGTATGTATCTGGCAGTCTGTCTTAATAGGCTCCTGTGGGAGCATACGATATGTATGCAAAATGATATAAATAGTGCATATGCACTAGAAAGTCGAAGGTATTATCTTATGCTTGAGCAATCAGCATTCTATATGAGGGTCTCTCATGAAAACTTCCTTTCTGGCACATTATTGTACAGAAGGGAGGTGAAATGTGACACAGATTATAATTTTAGGAATTTTTGCAGTATTGGTAATTCTTGTAATCATACTTTTATTTGTGATTAAGTTATTGTTTAGCGACAATATCAAATCTGCAAATTTTAATATTAAAATTTTAAAATTAATTAAATTTAATTTCTCTGTTTCATATTTTAATGAATAATTCTTATATATAACTTCTTCTTAATTTGTGTGTATCATCCATTATTTATCATCGTCATTTTACCCGGAGAGTAGTATCTCCGGGGTTTTTCTATATCACTTTAAGAATTTCGCCATATTTCTGTCCACAATTTCAGGAATAGCATTTCTTGTTGCCTCAAAATATCTATGGTTACCCAACGTATTTCCAAATGAACCTGTCTCTGTTGCATCAATTACTTGTGCTCCTGTATACGGTGTTCCAGTATGATAAACAATACTTTCTTCCATTTCTGCTTTAAATTCAAAATGATTTCCACCACCAGAAACAGGAGTAGTATTAGGCGATTCTAACAACGTTCCTGTTCTTTCGTATTTTACAGGGTTTCCAATATCATAATATCCCATTACATTATCTTCTAATTTTACTTTTACTTCATCTCTTGCAGCATTCATTCCTGCACGAACATCTTTTTCTATCAATTTTTTAACTTCTAAAAAACTAGATACTTTTGCCATAAAACACCTATTTAATTAGGAAAATTCTCACCAGTAGAATGAATTGCCAATGCTCTCTCAAGAACCTGTCTGGCTTTATCATCTCCGACAATCTTAGAAAATTCTCGAATCTGCTCATTCTTTACATCTAAAACTTCCTTGTCTTTTCCTTTTTTAAAGTCGCTCTGCAAAAATGAGTTCACTAAATTATCTGCCGTAAGTCCTGATTCATTAAACTTCTTCATAAACTCATTAATCTCATTTGGTTTTAATTGATCAAGAAAAGAAGTAATGCCAGTGGATAATGCATCTAAAAGATTTGAAAGCGAATCTTTTTTATTAGATAAATCATTCAAATATTTCTGTTTCATAAATTCGACCTTATCAATTACATTATCTTCGATATATGTAATAGTTGAGAGATTTTCTTTTCCAAACACTTTGATTAAATCCATTACTTCATCATCTTCTGAAATAGAAGAGTAGATGTATTCGCCCTCATCAAATTCTAATCCTTCGAAGAAATATTTTACATATGCTTCCATAGTTGCGATTCCATAAAAGTATGGGGTATAATCATCAATATATCCGTCATCGTCAAAAGAAAAATAACTTGCCACAATATATTCAATGGCATTAATTTTATCTGCAAAAGAAATGTTTTCTTTAATTTTCATATTTGTTTTTCTCATATTTTTTAAATCTCCTTTTCAAAAACGAAAAATTATTTTATTTTTTGACATCAAAAAAGAGCCGACATAAATCGACTCTTTAATATATTTTATTTAATTTATTCCTATTCAGAATCAACAGAAGACGATACTTTATTTGAATTATCACCGATAAGTAGCTCTTTGATTTCATCTAAACTATACTCTGATTCAGAAATTAATTTTGCTATTTCCTGAGTACGCACTTCTTTATCATGCTGTTTCTTCCATTCTTCGTAAGCAATCTTATCGCGTTCTAATCTTTTAATTTCTGTTTTTTTATCTTTAATTTGTAGTTTGATAACATTTGCTTTTTGAGAAAGGACTTCGAGTTCCTCTTGCACTTTTGTAATCGCTTCATCATAATTAATTTCGACAATTTTTTTAGGTCTAGCCATAATCTATTCCCTCCTATTTAATTTGATAATTTTACATTATCACAAAATAGAAGAGTAGTAAATAGAATATATTATTTTAATTAATTATTTTGAGTACGTTTTTCTTCTCGTTTGAGTCGTTTATATTCTTCATACTCAATCCAGCCTCCAAATTTTTTCACCCAAGTAATCCATTTGTAATCAACATCAGGAAACTTATACCAAAATAATTTTCTTTTTAATAGTGCGACTGAATCTGGACATCCTTTGGTGTCAATAACTTCTTCATGTCCATCTTTATATATAATAAAAAAGTCAGCCACATACTTAATTGGCTGAACAGACTTCCCATCATGACGAAACTTTGGTTGCAATTCATATGGCTTTTGCAATTCATATTTAACCACATCACCGCTCTCCACTTTCGGGCAAAGAACGTCACGAAAGTATTTCATTTCTAATACAGAATCAAATACGATTCCATTATAGGTACGTTTGCTTTTATCTTTATCTACATTAAATTTTGATCTATTTATTTTTATCACCTCTTTATATAAGAAGAGAAGTTGCCACAAAGCAACCCCTCAACTTATTATTTTGTAGATTTTCCTTCTTCATAAATTGGATTAATTTTAATAGGCAAAACGGGTAAATGCTCTTTTACATATTTGTATTTTTCTGTTCTGCCGTGATTCCCTTTTAATTCATTGTGATAGGCGTTCCATAATCCGTCAAATTCCGCAACCTCATTTTCTGGAATGCCTTTCATCGCAATGTATTTACTGAATCTCTGATCGATCTTATCGCCAAGAAGCTCCATTGTCCCGCACATAAGGGCTTTGATTTGTTCTTTTCTTTCAACAGCACCTTCAGCTAATTTATCGATGGAACAATTAAGTTCTTGTCTAATCTCTTTTGATTTTTCGCGGTCATCGATTCTGTTTTGTGCATATGTGTTTAACTGTTTTTTTTGTTCTACAAGTGCATTCTTTAGTTCAAGAGCAAATTCTTCAATTTCTTGTCTGATTTCCTCATCATGTTTGTCAGAGCGAATACGATCTTCTTCTTGTTTTTCTTGTAATTTGGTGAGATTTTCAGACGTTTTTACTAATAATTCATGCTCTTCACGTCTCTGTCTAATGTGAGTAAACTCAATTCCGAATGTATTCCCAATTTTAACAGCTAATTCATACATAAATACAAGTGCCAAGCCTGCGATTATTAAGCCTAAAGTAAAAGCAACTAAATCCATTTCGAAGAATCTTTCAACATATTCCATGATTTAGTTCCTTTCTATTTTTCAATATCAACCTCTGTACTCTTTGGAGTATTATACGTCATCGCAATTTTACTATCAGAGAAGCCTTTAGTTGTTGGATCTGTGATAGCATTAAAGAACGACACTGCAGCAATTAATACTACATATGGATTGCTAATAGCATCAAGAAATGTTTGCCATACCATACTCCATGTTGTCAGATCAGATGCCTGTAAGCCAAAATACCCAAGTACAGGTGCGACAACAGACAAAATAACCTGAGCAATAAATAAAATATTTTCTTTATTAAATCTTACTTTCCAGTTGATCATAAGTATTATCCTTTCCAAAAATAGGAGAGTGGCAGTCCTTTAATACTATTGTCAATTTACTGTGTGAAACCAACTCAAAAATATGACATCCACTTTTATATTCATTATCTTGAACAACCTATATTTAATTTGTATATTTATCCCAGAACTTAGATAAAGCAACTCCAAGTTCTTTTGTTTTTTTATATTTCCATACAGTCACACCGTTTTCTGTCTTTACAAATGTATATCTAATGCCACATTCCGATAAAAAACATACTTCTTGTGAAGAATCAGTACGGTACTCTTTATCAAATTTTTTTATTTTCATCACTCCAAACTTTTGTTGATGGAGTAAAAAAATGGGGTAAATACCAGTGATAGATATTTACCCCATACATATACACACTAAATATCTATCACTCTTATTGTTATGAATTTGCCATGATTCCTTGTTTTTTCAATTCGGCAAGAATTGCATTGATTTTATCCTTTAAGTCAGTCGTTGTTTCCGTAGACAGGTCTTGGATCAAAGCCATTTGCTTTACTCCTCCGATAGTTGTTTTATTTGCCGCCGGAAGAACGTATTTATTTGCCTGTGGTGTGATACCATCAAGCTTTGATTTATCTTCTTTGGATATAAATCCATCTTTAGAACCTGCAACAGCATTTACCGCCTTGGCATCTAATGCAGCTATACCATTTTCGATATTATTCATAGCATCCTGAGTAATAACTTCATCATTACTCCATGTTTTTTTAGAATAAGCCATTTTACTCACATCCTTTATTCTGATTTACCAACTTTTGCCTTACCGATTTTACCCCTACCTATTAAGGCATTATCAGCAGGGGTTACGGTTCCCCCACTGATTCATCCGGAAGAAGGGTTAAATCAAGCATATTTCCATCATCATCAACCATCATATCGCAAGTTAATGTTACTGTACCCGGATCACCTGAGTTTGCAAAAGAAAGAGACATATTTGCCTGTGGGATAACTTTGTATGCTTTGAAAAGATAAGGCATAATATCTTCATCTGTCGTCTTCATATATGTATCGCCATAAACTGTAAATGCTTTCGGGAAATCAGTAGATTTGATGTTGATATTATATACGTCTGATCTTTCTGTAAGATAGAATACGATAACTTCATTTCCAACTTCTCCAGATTCTAATGTAATTTCTTGTGAAGTTACACTAGTCACTTTTAATTCTGTTTCTAAATTTGTGTCATCAGCAGAGTAGACCCAAACCGTCTCCTTCTTAAGAGTTGCTTTCTTATTTGAAACATTTACCTTATTAGATGCTTCAATTTTACATTTTTCTCTTTGCATAATGCTTGCAGTCTTAGAAGCCTTACCACCTGTCATCAGTTCCCAAAGTTTAGGTGTCTGAATCTGTGTCTCAATTGTAAGTGTACCAGCTCTTTCTCCAGAGAAAGTAATTTTCTTTGGATGACCTTTTCCACCGTAAGCAAACACGTTTTCACCAGTTAATTCCTGACTAGATGTGTTAGCATAATCACAGAAAAGGAAAGGTTTCTGTGTTTTATAATCCACAAATACTAAATCACATACCTCACGGTTAGCCATTTGTTTACCAAAAATATTAGCCATTGTGTATTACCTCCTAATCTAAGTTTTGTAATAAAAAAAACACTGACTGTTCAGTGTTTTAATCTTTTTCATATATATTTGAACTCCAAGTACCAAACTTGAATTTCTTTTCTTTATCTCCCCACACAGCCACTTGTGTAGAAAATACATCATATTGATCTATGATTTGCAGCCGTTCAAAAGTATCAAATAATTGAAAGACTGTAATATTCCATATAGTATCCCAATTTAAATTATTACTTTTAGAAGCAACGGATGAAATAATGTTAGGGAGCGTTAATGAAGAATTTCCGCCAGTCTTTTTATTGAATTTTTTTCGACCTTTATGGATTTTTAAATAGTTCCTCAGTCCGCGTTTGTTTTTTACCTTGCTTAAATCATCAACTTCATTTTCATCTTTTGTGATGTGTACACGCTGCAAAATGACGTCTACAATTTCTGAATAATTATCTTTACTAATCATTCCTGTTACGAAATATTCGGGTTCTTTCCCAGGTTCTACCTGTAAAGTAGACATTGAAATGAATGCTTCATATTCTTCGTACCATTTAAAATTTTCCTCAAAGAAAAAATTCAAAGCAGCACAAATAATATCACGAAAGTTTGAATCCAAAAGAAGCAAATCATATTTCGTAGTGGCTATCATTTCTTTGATTTCATCATTACTGTTTTCATTTAAATTATCATAATAATCAATGGGTTTCATTTTCAGAAATGATACATATTGTGCATATGTAAAGTATGATATCTCCGCAATTTCTTTTAGTTTTGGAGATTTGATATGACCTATTTTATATAATTCAAGTGGGAGAGGAGAGATTAAATCGAAATAATCTAACTTCATCATTATACCTTCTTGAATTTAAAATCTGATGTCTCGAAGGTTAATTGTCTTCCATAATACTTATTATTAGGGAAGTAATAACCAACAGATTGTAGTGTTAATTCTCCTATACCATATTTATTCGATTCTTGTAATTGACGTTCTACCATGTCTGCTAAAATATCTGCACGAGTTCCAGAATACCCATCTTTATGATATTCCATACAATCTTTGTGGCAATATGCATAAACCGTAATTATCATTGTTTTCATTGTACGTGTCTGTCTTCTGAAATTTACTTCTACGCATAAGTATGGAAGAACTTCAGTTTGTGTTTCGTCAATATATAAATATGGGAAGACTTGTGTATATACCAAATCATCAATATCATCTGATGTATAATTCTCCCCTAAAAGAAGTTCACAAATATCAGGAGAATCTAAAAATGACAATAGAAGATTGGTCTTAAAAATTCCTATATCTCTTAAAACAGTTTTGCTCATTTTAAGCCTCCTAGAATAAATTACAGATTTCGATTTTCTTCTCAGCAATAATTACACTATTGATTACAATCTGCAATTTGAAAAATTTTCCAATATACTTATCGTTTGTAGCTTTTATACTAACTGAATTTTCTTTAATTGTATTTTCTAATTCCATATCTGAATCAATCTTCCAATTAAAATCGGAATAGGTTATGGGAATCGTTTTGTTTTTATCACTAAAGAATTTTACATAAAAAGTTTTTAATCTATTTATCTTAATAGAATCATTTCCGATTATATCCGCAAAAATATGTAATTCTGGTTTCTCTCCATCTTCAGGTGTAACAGGATTATTTACATCTATATAATCGCATATTTTTAATTCACGATTATCTGTCTGTAGATTTAATTCCGTCTTATCTGCAATGAAGCTTAAAATACTTCCATGATATTCATCGCCATAATCATATAAAACATCATCGCTTCTAGTTAATTTAAAAACTTTGTCCGGATTTATCTTTTTTCTATCAATAAATACACGTTTACGATCAAGATTCAAACATTCTTCATCTCCTGGAAGCTTTATAGTGTATGTATTAGAAGATAAGGCAATTGTAAAATTCCCATTTTCTCCGACATCATATTTTGATGCAGAAACTGCATTACACCAACGTTCAATTATCTCACCAGAAGAGTTTTGCCATCTTAATAAATATTGGCATAGTACCATTGTTGCTTTTTCGTAAATTCCGTTATTACCGGGATACCCGTCTATAAGCCAGTATCGATTTTCAAAAAAGATATACATGCCAGCCTTAACAGTTCCGATTTGAAATAAAACTGTCCTTTCAAGAGATTTCAATTGTGTATTTGCAGTGTTGCCCTGAATAATACATCTAATTTGTTTTGAAATGCTTAAATCACTGTTATAAAGAATAACAGAAGTGGCAATGTCGGTTTCTAATGCTTCTGCAAATGCGCCATCTTTATTTTCTAAAAAAGCATCATTTTCATATCCACCTGTTACGTTTGGACGAGTGTCTTGATTTAATAAATACCAATCTTGCATAACACCCTCCTAAAGAAAAGCAGTTACTTTTTGATTGCTAACCATTGTATTTGCTTTTTCTGAAACATAATCAAGTTCCGCTTTTGTTGCAGTTTTTGATCCATTAGATCCGTCAATTCCTAAATCTTTACCAGTTATACTAATACGCTTATTGACTTTTGAATATTGACGTTCTTGATAAGACTGTTTCATAAATTCTGCAAGTGTATCGATTGTATATCGATCAAGCCTTGTATCGAATTGATTCAGTTCTACATCAAAATTCAAATCGCTTAATTCTGCTGAATATCTTCCAACAGCCTTTTTAAACCATTCCATTTCCAGTGATACAGGCAATACAGTTTTATCTGCAAAAGAAGATTCAAATGATTGTATCACTTCGTTGGCGGTTGTATTACCCATTTAAATTCACCTCTAAATCTTATATCCAACATAATTTTCAACAACTCTGATTTTTTCAAAATCGTTAAACTTCTCTTTTTTAATAATTTCAAGAATTGCAATTTCCTCAGCTCTTGTAGCTACTAATTCCTGCAATTTGCTTTCAAAAGTCTTCATAGTTTTATATTCAAATAACTTTTTGACCGCATCTATAGTAAGTACCGCCTGCGTCATAGTGCCGTCCTCACTATCAAAATCAACCTCAACTCTTGTAGGCTTATCATCAACATAGAGTGTTGCATGAGAACCTCTATCGTCAATACCTGTCAGTAAACGGTTTCCGTTCTGAATCTGTGCGATGATTTCGCTTCTCTGAAGACGTACGGTTCCATTTGGCGGAATAGTAACATCTCCATTTGTTTCAATTCTCTTGAATCCTGTTGTCCAGTTTGCGATACTTCTAACAGTTACTTTCTGTTCAAGATTTAATTCTTCAACTGTATTTTTTTCTTCAGCCATTTTATTTCCTCCGTAACAATTATTGTATTTTTATCAACTAATTATTTAAACGGCATGGATAACAGTTTTATATAATGCAATTACTTTATCGAGCCGTTCTGACTTTTTAAATGTGTGATATGGCATCCCGTTTTTCTTATTTACAGATTTTGAAACATAAGGAATGTCATATGCTATAATAAAGTGCGATAATTTCTTTGAATAACAATAGAAATATTCATTCATATTATTGTTCTCTCCTTTAAACTAAAATAAGAGACAGATTAAACTGCCTCTTATTATTCAAATATTTTATTTTCCAAGAGAATCGAGGTTCTGGTCGTGAAGCATACCGATTTCATATTCTCTTCCAGGGACTAATAATGTTCCAAACTCCAAGTCAAAACGGGAGAGTTGCATACCAGTTGTAACATCATTTCCAGAGAATGTTGTCAGTCCACCTCTTGTTACCATATGGATCGGAGACTGTCCTCCCTGTGGCATTACAAATGCAAGACCTGCCGGCAACATCGTTTCAAAGTTTGTACCATCTTTGTTCAGTGTTGTTAAGTCATATGGGTTTGGAATTTCTGCAAGAGTAGCACCATTGTATACACCCATCAGTCCTGTATTATGAATTTCATCCATAATTGTACGAGAGATTCCGTTTACAGTCGGTGTTGTTCCCTCATAGCCAGCGAATCCATTGAACTGTGCGATCATAGCGTAATCACCAGAGATTGTTGGTTTACCAAAACGTCTAACATTTGCGATAACACCATCAACACCTGTCTTTGTAAGACCTGCTCCCTCGAAGAAATATTTCACACCTTTCGCATTTTTAATCGCTTTGTATGTTTCATCTACTACATATTTAGCAGCTTTATTTCTAATATCTGTACGAACCTGTTCCTGAAGCTCGTTCTCATCACTCATATCTCCAAGCGCTGCTTTTCTGTAGTCAACTGCATAACCACCAGAAATAGTAGTTGTTGCAATCGGAACACGTCTCTTTCTGATTGTCGGGAATTTTACATCCTGTCCAGCAGCCTGAATTTCAGCACCAGTATTTACATACTCTGTAATCTCTACTTCACAAGACTCATTGTATCCGATTGGTTTGTAGTTTCCATAAATTCCAAGCAGTTTAATTTCCTGCATCAACACTGGCTGCATTTTAAAACGTCTCAGTTCGTTAATTTCGGAAATTGCTACCTGATCATTTGTTGCAGCTCTGCTATTTAACTCTTTAATATATTTAGCTGCAGCATCAGCTGTATTTTTGTTATTAAATTTAGGCAGTTCTCTACCATCTGTCATAGCAGAGAATACTTCTACAACTGGAGAATTAGCATTAATTTTCCCACTTACAAAAGAAGCATCTCTACGTTCATTATTTAATTCAAATGTATAACTCATATGTATTTTATCCCCCTTCAATTAGTCTTGTTTTGTAACAACTTTGGCAACAAGACCAATTTTGTTTCCAATAATCTCAGTTACTTCAAAATAAGGAGCTACACTCGCACCTGTAATTAATTTTCCTGTTGCATCAGATTTCAGTTTATTTCCTTTTGCAAAAGTTGCTGGTAACTGAGCACCGTATACTTCGATTTCCTGTCCCTCAAGTTTTTCAAAGTCTACGACTCTTACATGAGATCCAGCAGTGATTTTATATTCTGACATTCCCATATCGTCTCCAACTTCAACCTGCATAATTGCCTGTTTTGCATCTGCCTTTGGTGCAAATTTTCCTGTTGTAACTGAACCAAAATCTCCATTCAGAGCATCTTTATCAATGGTTGCGTCCACAAAAGGGTATAACTTCTCGATCTGTGAGATTCTTCTAAATTTAATCATTTAGTTTGTCCTCCTTAAAAAATATTTACTTCTTCGTCATCATCGACGTATTTCTCGCTGCATACTTCTGAGAAAATATCTTCAATTTTTGTTTCTTCTGAATTCTGCTCAGAAATACGAGCTTCAGATTCTGCCTGTTTCTGTTTTGCAACAATATTCATGCAGATTTTAGATTTGATAGAATTGATTTCAGATGTGACATTGTTTAACTCTGATTTCTTTTTACATGCATTGATTTCATCTTTTAATTTCTTAATATCTTCTTTAGCGACTTCTTTTTCTTCATCACTAAAGTCTTTTAGAGCAGCCTCAATCTCAGAAAGTTTTTCAGATGCTTTTGCTTTTGTTACCTCTTTTTCGAGATCCTCTTTTTCATCATCTTTCTTTTTCATATCTTTTTCCATCTGCTCAACTTTTGCATTCAGTTCTGCAATCTGTGTATCTCTAGCAGCGATATCGGCATCTTTTGCTTCGATCTGTGAATTCAGTTCTGTAATCTTGTTATTCAGTTCAGAAACTTCATCATCATGTGATTTCTTTTCGCTATTAATTTCTGCAAGAGTAGATTTGAGAACCTCCTCAAACTCTTTCTTATTGAATTCCATGTTTTTCTTTTCCTCCTTGTTTGTAGTTTTTCTCTGCGAAATCTCAAGTACCACAGCCGCATCGTCACTTGGAGAAATACTTAAGAGAGCACACCCCGAGAATGAATAAATCATGGGCGACCTCATATTTTCGTTATATCCATTTTCATATATGATTTTGTTATCATTTTCTTTTAGTCCCATAATTTCAATAGAAGTGCACACTTCACCTACTGCAAATCCCTTTCGCACCCAATCAACCAATTTTGGATATCTCTGATAATATAAATACCCGTACCCACACAAAGCCTCTATTTCATCTCCATTGATATCTTTAATTGTTTCGATTTCTGCCTTCTCAAAAGTTCCTACCACTTCAGAGTTTTCAAATACTGGTTCATGAACTCCATTTGAATCCACAACTTCACCTGTCAATCCATGACCGAGTGGGCATGATTTATCTTCAGATGCAAATTCACAACACAATGGCATTCCTTTAACAGAATCAATTGCGTTTAACACATATTCTTTTTTCCAATGAATACCATTTTTGTTTGTTTCTTTTGGATCATCGTGAATTTTAAGAAGTGCAATTTTGATTGGGACACGACCATTTTTGTTAGATCGCTGAGAAATTTCGAGGATATTATTCAACATAAGATTTATCCTCCTTTTAAAGTTTTTATCAATAAAAAAGAAACCCTAAATTGGTCTCTTCATATTACTTATTGTCACTTGGACTAGGGATATTATTTCCACCATTATCCCTACTTTTTATTGTATTTTCTGTTGGCGTTTCCGTTTTGGGTCTTCCGGCGACATCATCATTTTTAGAAATTGTATTACTATTAAGATGTGGCAAATATTTTTCGTATATTTTATTATCTATTTCTTCATCCAAAACCGAGAAGTACGCATCGGGATCCACACCTGTACTAGCGACAAGAAAACTGAGTGATCCTCCAACATCGTACAACCCCTTCATCATATCAAAAAAGCTTTTTCGATTTACGAATGAAGTAGGGAAGTAGTAAACTTCAACCCGGTTTTTCTCATTTTGAATAATGTTTTTATTGATCACATAATTCAATTCATTTTGCCATTCATTTACCCATACATATAGTTGTGCCGTTATCATCTCTAGGTTGCTTTGTGATGCTCCATAGTTTCCTGTAGTCATAGCACCAATAAGAGCAGATGAAATACCCAAGTCAAGAGAAATCTGATCATTTAAATCAGATTCATTTTTGCTATCGAAAATATCCGTAGATACATCTATAGAATCAAGTTTCGTACCGGCGGCAACACTGAAAAATGAAATTCCACCACGAGAATTTTTATTCATAACTGCTTGTCTGACCGTTGCATGTTGCTGCTCCTGTTGTTTTCCAGTAAGAGAACTTAAACCTTTATCTTTTCCCTCTGGAAATGTCTGGTAAATAATTTTATTGTTGATTTCGTCTAATACATTTCTTTTTGTGTCAGTAAAATAATCTTTATATAGTACATCTGCAAGTGCAGCAATAATTAAACTTCGACCCCAAGGTTCAGAATCTTTGCATTTGATTTTTCGACACATTGTATGATCGTTGTCAAGAATAACCCAGTCTCCTCCGGTAGTCCGAGTATTACGACTATTGTATGCTTTTACAATTTCTTCAGGATATTTTCTTAATTTTCTTTCCAGCTTGTCTCCGGTATAGTCGTCAAAATATCTTAGATTAAATGCAAGTACATATCGACCATTCTTCTTTCCAACAATTTTAGTATATTTCCACGGTAAGGAAATAATGGAAGCATTAATTCCGACCTCATTGATTTCTACAATATTTTCTACATCATAATCAGTCATAAATTTGGTCTTATCGTAGTTCTTCTTTTTCGTTTCAAAATAGAAAAAAGCGATTCCATCTAACATATCTGTAAACAACGCATTTCTGATAAATTGTCTGTCATCAATTTTTTCTAGGACAGATTTCATTAATGCTTTATTTGCCTGAACTGTCTTTGTATTTCGTTTATTTTTACTTATTAAAATACGATCAAGACATGGTAGAGCAGTCATATAATCGACTGAGTTGGATACGATACCGTTCTTGGTATATACAAAATTTGATAATCGAATTGCAGCATCGTGATTCCCGATAGGATCACGTAAAATAGAATCTATTTCTTCTTTAGAAAAGTAATCGTAAATACCACACGAGAATAAGCTACTTATATCCATCGGTGATACAAAACTATTAAATTCATATATATTAGCAGTAGGAGAGGACTCGTTTTGAATCTCTACCGATTGCTCTTTATTAACTTCTGGCATGTCCGTCTCCTTTCTGTTAATTTATAAGACATGTAAATTCATAGTCGGAATCTGTTGAAAGTAAATCAAGTTCTAACTGATCAAAGAAATATGATCCATAACTGCAAGAGGTATATCTATCCTTGCAATTTGAACCTTGTTCATATATTTTAACAATTCCTGTCTGCGGGGATTTCTCATATAACAATTCGGCGCATTCACTAATCATTGCTTGAGTTTCAAGAAATGGTCGTTCAAACTCAAATTGTATATTTAAATCCATTTCGTTCTTATAATCATCATTTTCAGATAAAATTTCCTCAATCGCTGTATTAAGGTTTACGAGCAATTCTGTTCTGTGTTCCATTAAGGAACGTCTAAAACTATAGGCAATATCGCTATTCAATTTTTGAGTAGCGTTAATTGCATAGATTACTGCCGGTGCATTTGGATTTTTAACAACATCTGCATAAGTGTCGTTATTTAAGCATTTCAGTGGAGAATATTCCTTTCCGCGATTTTCGTCATACAATGTCTTTCCCAGTGAATATAAAACTTGTGTACCCCCGTTACGACAGTCCAGCACAATGTAATCGGCATCATAGTCTTCATATAATTGCCTAATTCGTATTGCTTGTTTTGTCGTATCACCAATTTGGTTTGATTCAATATAAGAATACTGTCTCTTATATCCCTGTTTTACTTCAACTTCGGAATCATCAGTTTCATATCGCATAGTTTCTGGAATTCCACGAATACACGAATAAATAGAATTATCGTTCTTCTTTCCTTCCACAAAAGCAATATCACAAGAAATTACTCTTATTTCACCTTCTTGCTTTGGTGCAAAATGTCTTGTTTTCTTATTAAATTTTACATCTCTATGGTTTTTTGGATAAAATACTTGACGTAATGTTTGAACATCGCTAAGCATAGAATAAGTAAAGAAAGCAGAAGAGTTATTTCTAACTCTAAGATTTAAAAATTCGATTTGCCATGTAATAGGATCCTGTTTTTTCTTCTCTTGCTGCATTTGTCTTTGAGTACGAATATTATGTTTTAGTGTAATACTTTCATCAAATGCAAGCATTACGGAAGGTTTATCATTCAGCATATCTGTATATGCCTGATCTACCAAATTCCACATCCAATGTCCGTCATCTAACCATGAACTTGAAATATAAATATCTTTTGGGTCTTCTTTCAGACATTCAATTCCTTCATAGAATGGATCAATCATAAACGGAGCTTGCCTTATTGTCTGGAATGGTGAAATAACACTATCATCAATATTTTTATCAATTTGTCGAAACTCTTCTCGTACAGCATCTGTACTACGAAGTCCACGCGCAAATTCATTAGCTGTGAATACTTTAATTGTTGATCCATTCCTAAAGTACACTATAGATTCATTCGCACTATCTTTTATATCTTTAATCTCTCTCCTTAGAGCAGGAGACATATTCATAAGTTCATTTTTAATCTTTTCTGATATAATAAGCTTACTCTGTCCGCGTGTTGCAGAACCAAGTACAATTTTTGACCCTGGCTTGATTATTGCTTTGCAACAAGCATAAAGCGCAATGATAAAAGATTTTGCTGCAGCACGGCATGCAACGATACATACAAGTTGCGATATTCCCATGAGATATAAAATAAGTTGTTGGTATAAATGTAGGCGAATGCCAAGATAATCAATCGCTAATCTATGTAAGTTTCTTGCAAAAAAAGTTGACCATAGAAATGTATTATGAACATTTTGAGGATTACTCAAGAAATGACTTGTTGGAAATTTTCTATAAAGATTTTGTTGACGTTCGTCCGCATATTGTTTATTCATCAATATCGTCTCCGTCTTTTACAAAATATTCTGAATCCCTGTCAGTTGTTCCTGACATAAGGTTCCTAAGTGGTCTTTTAACAAATCTATCGAAATATTCTCCAATTTTATCAAAGTCCTTATATAGTTCTTTATCTTTATAATATTCTTCCGGTGTATATTGAGAAATTGTAGCAAGAGTTACTCCAAGAGATTCATTTGCACTATTATCTGTTTCTTGAATCGCAGATAATCCAGCCTTTGTAAAAGTTTTACTGTATTGCTCTGTAAGCTTTACATATTTATCAGAATCGCCTCGCTTCAGGGCATTTGTTTGCAACATAAATAAAGAACACAAACTTTTAATAAAGATCTCTTGATTGGCATCACAATTTGGATTTTGTCTTTTCAACATTTTATAATGTTCATCCATTACTTTATAATCTGCCTCAGCAAATCCAACACCCCAGCGATCAACGGCAGTGGCAGTGATAGTAGATTCTTCCGATTTGGCTTGTTCTCGAGATTTTACAATTTCACCTTGTTTTTCATTAAATTCAAACTTCATACTGTCAAAATATGTGGTTCCAATTCTTGCAGTTTGCCCTAAATTTTTCTTTGCCAAATAGTGACTGATACGACTCCTATCCGCAGATATTTGCCTTGAAGCAGTTAAAGCATCAATATGATATACCCATCCAAATTCCATACACATATGTCTAATGGCATGTTCTTCGTTTCCAGAATAAAAATCTATAAGTTTTTTATAATATTTATCACGACAATCATTGCATATTTCAATATATCCGTTATTTGCTTGGTATTTTGGATGTGCAGATTTTGAAAAATGACTTTTCTGAGAATCCCATGATTCGCCACACATATAACATTTGTACTTTTTTGTATTTATTGAATTAGATAATGGGAATCGCATATCAACAGAGACATCTATTTTTTGTGGAGATTTCATTGATTCTTCAATTCTTTCATCTCTTGACTGTCTTATTTTTTGAGCCAAATATCTCACATCCTTTCTCAATTATTTCATATTCAAAGCTCAGACCCAGATTTGAACTGGGAGCAACTGATTACAAGTCAGCCGTTTTACCATTGAACTATCTGAACATACAAAAATAGGAGAGCAGTATTGCCCTCCATTAATCTCTTAAATCGATTTCTGTCAATTCCACATAGTCATCGTGAACTACCCACAAGCTAAAGCTCGGTGGGCTTCCTGCTTCAACGTCCTCGTAACCTACTAACTCAACAAGCGTAAATTCCGATAGTTCCTACCGTACTAAAATATATCTAAGCTACACTTAGCAATCTTAATCCTTCATTTAGAATATTTATCGCAGCATTAATGTCTCTATCATGACGTGTATGACATTGAGGACATGTCCATTTCCTAACAGATAAATCTTTTGTATTTGTATTAATATATCCGCATACATTACAAGGCTGGCTTGACTTTGTAAATCTTCCAATTTTAATATACTGCCGATTATTCCAATCAGATTTATACTGTAATTGTCGTGTTAATTCGTACCATCCACAATCTTGAATTGCTTTTGAAAGATGATGATTCTTAACCATATTACTTACTGCCAAATCCTCAGTTACTATTACTTGGTTTTCGCTAATTAGTTTATGAGAGATTTTATGCAAGTTATCAATTCTGGTATTATGAATTTTCTCGTGGATCCTTACCACTTTAATTCTTTGCTTATTCCAATTCTTACTACCATTAATTTTATGTGATAATTTTCTCTGTTCTTTTACTAATCTATTTTCATATTTTTTAGTAGTACGAATATTATCAAATTTTTCTCCATCAGAAGTGATAAGTAAATCTTTAATTCCTAAATCAATACCAATCATACATCCAGTAGATCCCAATGGCGTATGTACTGTTTCCACAAGAATAGATACAAAATATTTTCCACTTGGAACTTGTGAAATCGTAGCAGATTTAATCTTACCAGTAAACTCACGATGCACTTTTGCTTTAATCCATTTAAGTTTCGGAAGTTTAATTTTGTTATTATCAAAAGAAACTTCTATATTCTTTCCTGTAATATTGGTTGTATATGATTTCTTATGATTTTTCTTGCTCTTAAACTTCGGATATCCAGCATGTTCCTTGAAAAATTTCTGATACGCAGAATCCATATTATATATCGCATTTGTTAGTGCAAACTTATCTACTTCTTTTAGCCATTCATATTTTTTCTTAAGAATTTGATTAACATAATTATTACAAGATGTTTTATTCATGCTTTCTTTTTCAGTTTCATATTTATCTTTTCTATAAGAAAGAGTTTGATTATATACAAATCTACAACAACCAAATGTTTTCTGAATTTGTTCTTCCTGTTGTTTATTAGGATAAATACGATATTTATATGCTTTTAACATTTACTTATCACCACCTTTCATTTGTATTATTCTATTTTTATAAAGGCTCTTTACCCATCATCTAAAGCTAATGGGATTGCGAGCCCAATTTTTTCATGTGTGATCCGCAAATAATCGCTTCCGTGTATTAATTTTCCATCCTGTTTTAACTAGTCTTTCCATAGCTATGTATACCTCCGGTGTTGTGATCTTCAGAAACAGTATAACATAGAATGAAAGAGTGGTATGCTGGTAAATAATGGTAAATTGGAGTTAAACAAATGCATCATCAGCATCATCAGAGTCTTCACGGATTACATATATTTGGGTAGTTTCGCTTGATTCATGCCCCAATAATTTCTGAGCTGTTTCAAGTGGGCGATGATTATACACAACTAAATTAGTTGCCCTACTTCTTCGGAGACCGTGGGGAGTAAGTCTCTGCCCAACAATTTCTGAAAATTCATTAATACACCAGTCATTGAATACGCCTTCGCTCACTTGTCTTGTTTCGCCATTCTTTTGTTTAATTACAAACATGTAAGGACAATCGTCTTCACCACGAACTTCAATCCATTTTTTTAAAGCAATCATCACATCTTCGCCAAATTGAAGCTTTCTGATTTTACCAACTTTGCTTCTTCCTTTACACCTTATATCATGAGTTTTATACGAAACAGATTCTACTTCATGTTCTACTCCGTTTTCGTCAACTATTTTTACCATTTTTCTTTTAGGTTCGTAATTTATCACTTCTTTTAATAACTGCCTAGATTCCGCGCGACGGCAGCCTGTGGAATATGTGTATTTTACGTAAGCTAATTTTTGCCACTCCTCACGTTTCTCTAATTCGTTACATAGATAATCAATCTGCTCAGGGGTCAAAGGCTCTTTTGAAAATACTTTTCCTGTTTTGGGAACCTGCATTTCGGCAGTTACAAAATTACGAAAAGTTGGATATTCATCCTCATAAAAATTTTCGATAAATTTATTCATAGCACTAACAGCAGATTTTTTAAATTTAATTCCTGATTCAGAAAAGCCTCTATTTGCAAGCCAATTCATATATCTAAGAAATTCTTTCTTTTTAATATCTATGCACTTTTTATCTCGTAAATTATTTTTCACCCAAAGAAAAAATATTCTTAAGGCTGATTTGTACGCATTTATACTTTTAGGTGAAAGATGTGTTTGATTGTCAAGATAATCATCAACCATTTCCCTATTAAATTCATTTACTGTTAACCAAATTTCATCTGTAATATCTTCTGATCTATTTGCTATCTTTTCATTCAAAACATCACTTCCTTTTTAAAAAACTATATTTTATAAAAATCCATAGTCTATATTATTTATGATAAATAATAATATTTTCTTGTTTTAGAAAAAGATTCCTTTAAACGGATTGGCTAATCAGCTCATTAAATAATACTTCCATTTTTTCTTCATTGTTTTCGATTATTTTTTTTATCTCATTTAACCAGTGTTCAGCTAGGTGTAAATTACCTATTTTCCCAAAATGTAACGCATCTCCATTTATTTTTGCAAATGGGTGATATAATGGGTTCGATGTCTCCCCATATAAATTTCCACCGTCATTATCTACTACACCAATAACATTTGAAATATATTTTTGAGCTACCGCATTAATTGTAAGATTTGTTGTTAATTTGTTTCCTACACTGCCCGCTCCAACAGCATATACTGTCCCTAGAAATATTCTTATATTCGGATTTTTCTCAATCATATCATTTATAATTCTGCAATAATATCCTGTTTGTGTTTCTGAAAATCCATTTGTAGTATCTTCTTCTACAGTATTTGTTATTCCTTTATTAGTACCTAGCCACACAATCGCTGTATCAAATTTAGAATAATCTGTTGTATTATATTTTTTATACCAATCCATAGCACTATATCCAGATTCGCTCACATTAGCACCATTCCCGTCTATCATTCTGGAAAAATAAAACGGATAATTTTCTTTTGCAACGATATATTTAGAGCCATCATAATAATATCCTGCTGTAAGAGAATCACCAACAAATAGCACATTCCGCATATAATATTTTACGACATCAGACACAGTATTTCTGTTTTCTTTTAATTCTATAACTTCTTTTTCGCATACCGATACACGCTCTTTTAGAGTCTTTACAGACTGTGGTGTACTACCTCCTCTTAATTTCACAAGACTATGAGGATGCGTTTTTATAAAGCCAAATGTTAGAAACTTGATGCCTTTCGGAACGACAAATGTTTCATCGAAAATCTCGTTACCAGAGAGCTGTCTTCCCGGGAAAACACTAATCGCCTCGTTCGAACCAGAAAGCAACGATAAATCCTTGTCTGAAAATACATAAACAGGTACTCCACCACTCAATGTACATTTACATCTAAACTCTTCTCCTTCAGTAACAGAAATAATTTTTGTTCTATAGCCATAATCAGAATTAATCCAACTTACATATTTTCCTCTATCATTGTAAAAATACCCTATCTTGGCATCTTCTAAATTTATATTTTCCTCGCTAGATGGTGGCTCAAGTTTATTCAGTCCTAATTCATCTTTTATTTTATTTATATTATCTCCAACGACTTTGGCATCCGCAGCTTCTCCAGACTCTGATAGAGTGACGTCTGTTATAACTGCTCCTGCATTCGGTTTATCTACTGGAACAACATTTCCATCTGTACCAATTCCGAGAATTTTCCCGTTGTTTTTTACACCTTGATTCTTATCAAATTTCGCAATAACATCCTCTTTTAAAGTAGCAATCTCTTGTTTGTTAGTCCGTACCTGATTACTGCTCGTTGCAATCTCTTCATGTGCCTTTTTCACACCATGCTCCAGTTTATTCATCTTCTCTGACGAGATTACATCACCATCGCTCCATAATGTTGAATCATATTCCACATTCCCCCCCCCTTTTTTTTAGTTATATCTTTAATTCCTTTTGTGGAAAATAATTGTCTATCAAAATAACACAGACCTGAACTTCGTTAGCCCGTCTAAAACACAAAAATAGATCCGTAAGCTGTGACACCTACGGATCCAAAAAAGTATATGAGTATTAAATTACAAACCAAAAATTTCCAATAAATCTCTCATTTCATCAGAATCAAGTTTTTCTGTTGAATAGAATGATAATGTTGTGAATCCGTTATCATCGTTACGCGAAGCTGTAAAACCATGCATATCATTGTCTTCTTCGTAACCTTTACAGAAAATACATCCGTCATCACAAAAATCATCGAATTCTTCATCATTAATGTGAACTTCACAAATATAATTTGCTTCACATTTTTCTAATACTTTAGAGCTGCAATTATCTAAAATGTATGAAAAATGTGATTCACAATAAATATATTCATCTTCTCGTTTTAATGGTTCACACCAAATTTCCCCATCATAAATAGTAATAATATATTCGTCAATATATCCATCATATTCTGGATCTGCGAGTTGACAAAAAGCAATGTCATATTCTAATTTACAAAGATATGAAATAATTTCTTTTGCCTCATCATACTTTGCGATAAAACTAATATCCGACGTATCTTCATCAGATGGGAATCTATTTAATGATTCATATGTATCAACAACATCTTCACATAATTCCAAAATGGAATCATAAGTTTTATTTCTAATTTTATTTGTATTCAATAGAATCACCACCTATCTTATACATTTACTTTATCTTTTAATGCTTTACCCGCCTTGAATTTTACATTTTTAGAAGCTCCGATCAACATTGTTTCTCCAGACTGTGGGTTTCTACCCATTCTTTCAGCTCTTTCTCTTACTTCAAAAGTTCCGAAACCTGCAATCGCTACCTTTTCTCCTTTAATTAATTCTTCTGTAATTACATCTAAAACAGCCTCAACGACATCTTTTGTTGCAGCCTGTGTAAGTGCTGTTCTTCCTGAAACTTCTTTAATTAATTCTAATTTATTCATAAATATTATCTCCTTTTTATCAACTAATTTTTCTAGTAATATAATTTTTCTTTCATTCATCTAAGTGAATTTAACATCATATACACAATCTAATCCGTCGTCTGTTATAACTGAAATTAATTGCTCAGGTCTGTTTTGTAATCTATTGTCTAAGCAATAATTATCAACGCCAGAAATGCAGCCTGATTGTAAAATTTTCACATTATAAACAGTAGACATTGCATTTACATGACGATGGCTCATATATACAATATCCGGTCGTATTTGCGTCATAAGAGACAGTTTTTGTACAACTGTTTTTGGATCATCTTTATCTCCGTGGACACCAAAAATTTTTGTACCTCTAACAGAAAACATCACAATTGATTCATCAATTTCATTTTCATGGAATTCAATGTTCTTAAAGTTCTGTAACTTAGCCTGTAAAAATGGAATAGCAAGACAGTCCATATTTTCGCCTTTCAAAGACTCTTCCTTTTTTGCATGTAATCTGGAATGATTTCCGGGACAAACATAAACGTGAACTTCATTAAATTTATAACTAAGTTCTGCTAAAAATTGTGAAATACAATCCGATACGGATAAGAATTGTTCAATCAGATTCTGATTGCTTTCAATACGAAGAGAGTTATGAATCAACCCAGAAATCATCTCGCTTATAATTACATGAATGTTCTCTGATCCATGGCGCAAATATACTTCAAAAATTTTATCCAAATATTGCCTAAATCTATCATACATAACATTTGTGTTGTATTTATTAAACCAGTTATCGATTTCAATTCCTCCATGAATATCTGTTACTGAAACGACTAGATCATTGTTGGATTTCAAAATTCCTTTAAACGGTTTTCTCTTATCGTAATCCAGTGGCTGTCCGTGATATTCAGAAATTGATCTTAGAATTTGTTCTTTATAAGATTCTTTTCTAGCTTCTTCACGAATCAATTTACGATATTCATTACGCTCATCGCGTGTTTTAATACGCTCCTTTTCTAAAAGAATACGCTCTTCCTTTAGCTCTTGAAGTTGTGCAGCACTATTTGCAAACTTAGATTGATTTGCATCAAGAACTTGCTGAAAATACTGAACTCGTTTTCTGTAGGCTGATTCTGTATAATTATGACCGAGAAGAGAATTTAGCACTGTAGCTACATCATTCCAAGTTCCGATATTTTCTTTATCATTACAGATTCTTAGGATAAGTTCATCATCGCTTTCTCCGTCAAACTTTTTATAATTATGTACTATAACAACACACCACCTTACATTTCTTCAGATTCCAGTGGTAATTCCACAGTGATTTTAAACCCAACCTGTTCTGTTCCTTCTGGAAGCGCATCAAGAACCTGCTGTGTAATATCGCCTGTTTCGTCTACAAATTTTAAATCTTTTACAAAGATTCCATCTAATTTAATATTCTGTTTTGCTGGTGTTAATTTTTCTTCTGTTTTTGTAATTTTAATCATATTCAAATTCTCCTTTAAACTAAAAATAGAAGAGTAGTAGTATACTCTCCGATGATATTTTGCAATTATTTTACTGTGATGTTTTTTAGATGCCTGCGATAGAACGATAATGCGCCTTCTTTGATCACAACTCGTTTATGCAGTTTCTTATCATACCGACATACATCATGTTCTTCTACAAGATAATAAGTCGGATGTTTGGACTTTGATTTTTTGACAAATTCTTCAAATCCATTTTTTCGCATATAAAATGCATCGTTTTTTGAAATTTTAATTATTTTAAAAACCTTCTTCCATATTTATTTCCCCGTAAGGGATAGTAACAGGTCGGGCAGGAGTTGAACCTGCATCGTTAGTTTTGGAGACTATAATGCTACCATTACACCACCGACCCAATGTGAGAAACTGGCAGCAATACCGCAAGATTTACGGTATCACTACCAGTTAAGAAAGGAGTGCATGAAGAACTCATACAAAATGAAAAATAAGTATTTGCCTATGAATATAGATGGATCTTCATCCTACATTAACATACCGTCATAATATTCTGTCACTACTTACAAAAGGCTGAACACAAAGGAGCTACCTTTATGCTTCTTTTGTATCTGATAAACAGCAATTATAGATGTGAGTGGTTACACATAACTTTCACCCAGGTCATTCAGCAATATATGAGAGTAGATATTAAACCATTGTTCTATTAATATAATTTTCCAATCTTTTTTAATTCGTCAATTTGGGCTACTCGCACCTCTAACAGATCTTATCAAAAAATTTCTTTTTTCAACGACGCAACTGACTTGTTTGGATTTTCCTTACTTATCTCCTACAAGGTTCCACTCTTATAGGCATCAGGATTATTACTCCACCGGAGTCGTCTATTATGCCAGCAATCTGACGAGTACATTTTACGGCAATATGTTTTTGCAAATATGTTTGATTTTGACGGTTTCCGTCTTTCTGTTTGTACTTCGCAGTATTCCAGAAGATACAATATGAAACTATCGCATCATATCACATCTCATCGTACACATATTCTCAGCATGGTGACTAGCCAATCTACACTGAGTTACCTATATCCATAAGCAAATACTTATTTGGGCAAAAGCCCAAGCCCCATATTAGGGGCTATATTTTATAGATATATCTCCGTATTTATTAAACGCTTCGGCAATAGCGTTAGAAAGAAAATTGCAAAAATCATGTTTTCTCTCCATATTACGGACGAAGTTGAATGGTGAAAAACGTTGATTTTACGGGCTGTTTTAGCAATTTAAACAAATTAATTCGGCAATTTTTATAATAAATGCACAAAATTACTGGCTAATAAAGTTTGAAAGAAATTTATCTTTATCCATTTTATACAAATAATTTAATATCTTTCTTGAATATTTGGAACTGGCTCCTTTTGTCCTATGACTATTTCCAACACCGTTGTCTAATCCGAACGCCGTTTCAATTAATCTATTGATAGTAACAATATTTTTAATTTTGATTTTCCTTAGTTTAGATAGTAGATTATTGGATTCAGTAACTAGCTGCTCATTAATTTCATCTTGATCATCATTTGTAATATGAAGATTTTTTACAAATTTATCATAACTTTCAATTAAACCTCTTATTTTCGTCATTTGACGGTTATTTGCTTTTCCATCCATTTTGATAAAAAAATCTGAAATAGGAACGGATTTTGATGTACTTGCAGGTTTTATTCCATCAAGACATTCTTCGAGCCAATTCATCGGACATATTAATGACGGATTAATTCTATTTTTTAATTTATTCTTATTTTCAATAATTTCTTTTTGTGGTAATTCCTTACCGTTTTTTGTTATTTTAACTGTTCGTGTGTATCTCATAAATTCAGGAAAGTCATATTTCTTTTTTACAATTCTCCCTTCCTTATTCACGCCAGTTCTAGTTAATTTCATACATGGCATTTTACTTATCCTATCAATTTCTTTCATTGCATCAATTTCGTATTCCCTTTTACATCCATCAATAACAACTTGAGCAAGAACTGATAGTATTACAAAGTTATCATACAAATCTTTTAAGATTGCTTCGTCAGGATTTTCTTTTTGCAATTCTGTCCAATAATAAGTTAAAGCTAACTGCGCCAGATTGCTAGAGTATCCTATTCCAATTCTTGATTTCGAGAATTTGTTATCCATTCGAGCATATTCTAACATTGTGTTCTTATATGTAATACCACTTTCTTTTAAAGCATTTACAATGGTAGGAAAATCACGATAACAAATTTCTGCGTATTTTACCATAACAGGATTGTTTGTAACCAGGTTAAAATCCGAGTCGAAATCCTCCCCATTCATACGGTCTTGAACATCTGTGCCAATGCAATTTACTGCCATAATATTTTTACTAAAGTCAAAATATCTTGACATTTCTTGACTATACACATTGTGAAAATGGCAGCAATTGTTTGGTGAATTATGAGGATTTCTAAATCCGCAAAGATATTCTCCATCACCAAATCTACGTGTATAACATTGTATGCTGTTTTTCTCCGGTGAAAAAGTTGGGTCTTGTGTCCAATCTTCTCCAACTGAATAGAGTAGAAGGGCATATGGGTTACCACATACTGTTAGATTATCGCCATTTACAAGAATTTTGCCTTTTCTCATTCTGTGAACATAATCAAAAATTATCTTCTTTTTCTCATTTCTAAACCATGAAGAATCTGCAATATTATTATTGTATTTATATAAATCCGCAAGCATTTCATAATGATTTATTTCGTTAGAATATTTGCGTAAAAATTTTTCAAACTCAGCATTATCTGATTTTAATGATTCAATATATTTTACTGTGTCCGATGCAATCTCATAAACATCGTCTTTTTGGCATGGTAATGTATTGATCATTTGATAACTTAGTTGTTGTAAATTATCAAATTTACTTTTGTGGTCTGTTTTCACAATACCCCATATATTTCCATCTTTTTGGATTCTATCGCACCAATATTTATATGCAGCTATTGGTGTTCCACCCATTATGTCAATAAATTTTTTCCACTTTATAGCATTATCTGTTGTGATTATCTTTATATCTTTTACATAATGTAAATTACCAAACATATCTTTGACTTGATATGTGTTATAATCTAGTCCATTTCGCAAACACCAATCCCTGAAAAATAATTGAATATGCCCCTTAAATCCACACATTTTAAACAAGTGATTTCTTAATAAAGCCATACCATTTATCCACTTGGGAAGATATGAAGATTCTATAATTCCCATACCATCCCAAATTGTATTTTTTACTTCACGCTCTTCCGAAGTAACGATACATTTTTTCTTTTCTATGTCATTTGAATCTTTATATTTTTCCGCTTTTACAACCTTTACAAATGTCTTAAAGAATGAATCCTGATCCTTTAAAATTAAGATATCTTCAACTGGAATATTCATCGTTCCGACTATAGTAGATGTAGTAAGTGGCGCATAAGCCGACATTTCCACAATCTTCGCATTATCATGTGACATTTTTTTACCTAAACCAATAGTTAGCCAATCATAAGCATTTCCATATAATTTTTCGTTAATAAAAATAACTTGTCCCACTTTTGCTTTTGCACTAGTTCTAAATAACATTACATAATGTATCGTCTCGATTATCTCTTTACCATTTTTGTCGTTGTATTTATACGATATATCAACGCCATTTTGATAAAAATCTTCTCTAAGCTCATCTCTATTTTTCTCTTTATATAATTTTTCTTTTTCTTTTATTTTTCCTAGAAGATATTCAATTTTTTCTTCACTTTCAATCGAATCGGCATTATCCTTTAATGTTTCTAGTCGTTTCTTTTCATCTTCATAAGATCGACTTCCAAAATCAAAATCTAAACATATTATATCACGAGTGGATTCTTTATTATTCTTAGTATTTTTATGAATCTTGATTCCATTTTCTTTAAGATGGTAACTAAATAAACTATTATTCAGCATAGCTTCTGTGTAAGTAAAATAATCTCTTACTCCAATATTTGTATCATATACCATACCAGCTTTTATATTTTTAATTTTAATTCCAAATTCACTTATGTTCTTCATCCTCCATTCTATATGTATATTTAAAGACTTGCGTTCACTGTATTATTTTCTAAAGTTCTTTCCAGAATTCTCAGACCATGTAATTGATCTGGCGATCTTTTGAATTTTTTTACCACCTTCTTGGCAACCATTTGTAAAAAAGTCACCAACATTCAATGTTTCCATAGCATATTTATGGAATTCTGATCTTGTTGGAATTCTAAGGTTCATATTTGCTCTACTTGTATAACTTGTATTGTTCATTTTTTATCTCCTCTGTTTTAAAATATTTTTTATTCATATAACTCGCTCCTTTGATTGAAGTGATTAATAGTTACATTTATATAATTCTCTCTACAAAATTCCTCTTAACAAATCTTTCCGTATCTGTTACAATACAGTTGATGCATCGCTGTAACCAGCAAACCTATACCACAACTGATTATTTAGATATAAAGATTAACGACATTATCCACTTTATATCTAAATTTTCTGAACTAATATGTATCATAAGAAAGGCGATATAAGGAAAGAATTACTATTTTATAGTCCTCCTATTGCCCTAGCAATAATTTTTGCTTTTGGTAAATATGTAATTAATCCAATTGGCTCATTTATCACATTTTTGATTAAAAAACATTATGAACTAAAAGAATTGAAATTATTGCTTAACTCAGGAGTAGACAATGCCGTAGTCACAAATGACTACATTGCTTTTGGATCAAAGCAAGAATTAGGTAAGCTAAATTCTAATTCTCCGCAATAATTCAAAATGTGTGGACAAATTTTGTTCACAAAATATCTTGTGCAGCGTAAGGTATTTTCTAGGGATACCTTTGCTGCATATCCAATGTGATAGAAAATTTTATGTTTTCACTCACATTCACCTCCGTTTCTTTTTCATTGAAATCTGGTTTTCATGTTACTAATTGGTGTGGTGTATTATGGATATATTTTTATTCACTGTTTGTTTATGAAATTTGAATCATAATTTTATTTATCAATTTTCTCTACAATCTTTATGGTGTCTTTGATATCATTAATAAATGGACTTACTATTTTCATATCTCCGTTATAGAAATCGACATAAGACATATATAATTCTTTCTCTGCTCTTGTAATCGCAACATAGAATAATCTTCGCTCATCATTAATATTTTCGTTTTTATAATGTGGCAAAAGTTCATTATTACATCCAATTATGAATACGACAGGATATTCCATACCTTTTGATTTATGAATTGTAAGTAATTTGACTTTATCATCGTATTCATTGTTTATTTCTAATTCGGTATTCAAATCATTTATGTATGAAATAAATTCGTCAATAGAAGAGTATTTTGAACAGATATTTTCAAAACTATCAAGATTATCAATTTGCTCAACATAGCTTCCATCATCCGACTGTTTTCCTTTTGTAACAAATTTATCAATGTTTAATCTAATTCTTAAATAGTTCACGAGATCCGAAACATTCGTATGCTGATTATTTTTTAAATGATTTATAACTTCAATAATTTCATCTATACCATTCTTAAATCTCCAATTTCTTCTATCAATCGTAAACATTGAATTATACAAAGAAGTATTTCTCCTAGAACTATTATCTTTTACTTCTTTAAGAAATTTTCTATCTAACCATCTATTCGGTTTGTTATACAAATACGAAAATGCATCATCATCATTTGTATTTGCTGCCAGTTTCAAATAAGAAATAATTAACTTAATTTCTGGCAATTCGGTAAAGCTCTTACCATCAACAATATCAAAGGCGATATTTTCGTCATGCAATATTGATTCCAGTTTCTGTAATTGAGCATTTGTTCTTGCAAGAATAGCAATATCATTGTAGTTATATCCTTTAAATTTTAATTCACTTATTTTTGTTGCAATCCACTTACATTCTTCTTCATCATTTTGGAAATGTCTTAATTCAGGAATTTGAAATTCATTTTTGCTTGATATACTTTCTACATAATTTCTATGTTTTGAATCTGGAGTACATGATGCTAATTTATTCGCTGTAGAAACAATGTCTTTGCTACATCTATAATTCGTATTCAGGTTTACAACTTTTACATCTGAATAATCTGTATCAAAATTTAAAATAAATTTGCTATCTCCGCCTCTAAAGGAGTAGATTGCCTGTAATGGATCCCCTACAATCATTGTATTTTCTGTATTTAGCTTTTTTAAAAGAAGTGCTTGTGACACTGAAATATCTTGAAACTCATCAACTAATACATATTGAAAAGTTTTTCTATATCTTTCTAAAACAGATTTATTTATATCAAAAATTTCATTAGCCATATTAAGAAAATCATCAAATTCAATATACGACTTTATTCGCTTATACTCTTCATATAATTCATATATTTTCTGCATTATATCTTCCGTGAATGGAGTTTCTGAATTGTAAATCAAATTATCTTCTGGTCTTTTCATATTGGTTTTTTGTAATGCAATAAAAGACGAAATTTCGTTATACGGAACTGAATCAGGAAGACATAGTAATAATTCAGAGCATATATCTTTTATTACCTTTTCTTTCTCCCATTGAGCCGTCCATACTTTAAACTTATTCACTCCATATGCACTAGAAATGATTTTTAAAGCAAATGAGTGGAAAGTTTCTATTGAAACGTTTGATATATTTAAATCTTCTAATTTTGCTCTAATATTATCTTTCGCCTTTTTACTAAAAGTTATCGCTAAAATAGAAGACTGTGGAATATTATGGTTTACAACCATGTTTTCAATTCTATGAGTTAATACAGTTGTTTTCCCGGATCCTGCCGCAGCAATAACAGAAATGTTTCCGCTTATTGTATTTATAACTTCCTCTTGTTGTTTATTAAAATTCATTATCTTATTATCCTTTCTTTGATGGTGTAATTTTCAGAGTATAATCATCGTCAATAGTTTTTTCTCTTATTCTATGACCAAGATACTCAGTATTTTTATCAATAGTGATTTCACATAAATTTTGAAAACATAAAGTATAATCGTCTTTTTCTGAATAAGAAATATACTTATTTGGATTCTTATCAAATCTTTTTCCTGCATTTTCAATCAACATCTTAGTAAACTCTTCGTTGAATTCACCTATTAAATTATCTGTTTGGAAATTTCCAAATTGATCTAATACAAAGTTGCATTTATCCAGGTTGACATAATAAGCCTCATAAGTTTTGAAAACACACTTGATTTTCTTTTTGTAAAGTTCTCTCTTTAATACTTCTCCAAATAGTTTTGATTTTTTACTGTAATATCTTTCTCCAGCATTTTCGATTCTAGCTGCTTTATCAGCAATTGATACACAATGAGAGTAATAGTTCATCTCATCTTCAGAAGCTTGATGACTTTCAATAGAAATATCAACATGAATATTACCGTGTTCATCAATAACACTTTCACCACTAGATATTTCTTCACTTACTCTGTATACTTCTCTCCAAATAATTAATCCAGCTGATTTTAAATAATCGAGAGCATTGGTAATGTACCACTCAATCATGTCGTCTGCTTTATCGTAAAATTCATTAATGGTATCAAGAGAACATTGGGTTTCTTTACTGGTATCTTCTTTGTTGTATTTAACGAGATTATAATTTTTATTTACCATATTTATTTCTCTCGCCCATTTTCCAACAGTAATATCAATTTTATTATTTTCATCGTGACCATTAATTAGATTAGTAAGTAATAGTGGTACAATATATTGATATAAAGACTTGGTCATTTTATTGAAATTTGCAGGAAGAGGGTAATCGTATACGTTAGTGATTTTATAAGTACGATCTCCTAAATCCTTAATGGTACAATAACGAGACATTTTAGTTAGTAGAGTTTTTTTATAATTACTTACGAAGCGTCCATTTTCTTTGTAAGATTTTTTCTGAGCTTCGCTTCCATATAACTCTACTAATTTCTTTTCTGTAAGTTTTCCTTTTTTGATAGTTGGTTTTTCCATGAATTTTCCTCCTAAAATAAGTGTTTTATTATTTTTTTGCAAAGTAAAAATGCCAGTTTTCCTTGTAAAATAAGCGTTTTTCACGATTTTCGCATCCTTTCATTCCTCCCTAATATATATATAATATATAGGGAGACTTTAAAGGATGCCGTTTTGCTGAAAAAGCCCGTAGTTATAATGTATTCCGTGATTTTTACTTGAAAATTTTCTTCCTTTTTTAGAAAAAATAGTACGCAAAGGGGGTGTGGGGGAAATGCAAAAAAGATCATAATTCATTTAGTCGCACTAGCATTTTGTGAGCTTTAGCGAGCAATATGCGTATGTAAGACTTATGAATTTGGTCTTCTTTCCCCCACTATTAGTAATTCACTGTTCCAAATAAATTTTTACTATAATTATTAATGTATTAATTCGGGGATATCCCCGCTCCCCTTATTGGCTCCAAATCCATAGTTTCTATTTCTTTTACATATTTAAACAGGAGAGTAATAGCACTTCAGAAAATCCGCAAACGTATTTTCCTTGTGTCTTCCGTCTTTACTTTGCTACCGCAAAGATAAATCCGGATAATAAATATTTTTACAAGTTACTATTTGTCTTCAAAGTTGACTGCCCTATTTGGGTGTAAGGCTTATAATAGAGGACACATCTAAAAAAAGGTAGTCAAAACTATGTTCAGAGATTTTCCTACATTAGTTATTTCAGGTAGATCAAAAATAATTTCATACTTTTCATAGGTAACAGAATCATTTTTCTGTAATAATTCCGTACTTTAATAAATTATCATCAACAATTTTCTCAATCATTTCTCTATATTTTGGATTGAACTCATATGGATCTAATGGATAACAGGATTCAATTCTATTTCTATAACAGTAATCTGCCTGAATTTGATTTGTGTCTAATCCATATACACTTTTTAATTTCTCTAATATATTTTTATACAATTCTGTTCTTGTTATATTGAAGTATTCTTCTAATAGCTTATATTTAGGATGCATTTTCACAAACCAAGGATTATTAGGTTTCTTGTATGTAGCCAGCTTATTTAACTGTTCTTGCTGCACAGATAATTGCTTTTCAATTTTAGATAGTCGTCTTTCTTGCTTTTCTATAACGTCCACAAATTTATTTAATATAGTTGTCATACGTGACATGTCCATAATCTCATTACTACGGTATTTTTCTACAATATCCCATACCCAGTCCATGAATTTATTTGCCAATGGTTGTCTTGACCACCTACAAATTTCCATAATTCCTCGTTGGGTATAATAGATACGTTCTTGCTCTTCACTTTTTGAGGTTGGCTCGTTCTGGAGTCCCCCTAATTTTATTTGTACAGAAAATAAATCTAACCTGTCTTTATGTTTTCTGTGTAAATTTTTTATCGCAGTAGATGGATTAGAATATTCCAAAGCTTGACCAATTTGTTCACGAGTAAGAAGGATGTCATCGTTCATATTTCTATAAAAGTTACATTCTAAATTTCCAAAGTTCTCTGTTGTTACCAATTTTAAATTACTCATATATTTCTCCCTTTCTTAAGTCGACAAATTAATATTTGATATAATCAGTGATTCTCTCTTGATTTGGAAATATGTGTAAAAATTTCTTTTGTTATGATATTATGTAGATGAATATAAAGAGGAGGTTTGGATATGAATTTTCGAGATGAGTTAAATGAAATATGTAGAACGCCTGAAGAGGTTGCCGCAGAGAAAAGTAGCAAGGAATATAAAGAAGGGGCGGAACGTGCCACCTATGTACATAGCTACATTAAAGATGAAATTCGTAAAAGGGTTAAAAATGGTGAGTATAAAATTGTAGATGGGAAGAAACATGTAAAATTTTATACAGATAAAGATACTTTTCCTTTTGGATTATATGGACATCCTGTAATACGTGATTTCCGTGTAAATAAAAGCTTTTTTAACAAACTTGGAGATTATCGTGTAAAAGTATATTACAATATTTTTAATATTGATTATTATCATGGATTTATGGATACCTTCACTAAATTGATAGAAGAAGATCATATTCATGTTGAAATAATAGGATTTTATGATAAACCTAATTCGATTCATAATGTCGAATTTGTTCCGACAGATGGAGTTGTTTTTGATTCCGCTGTATCGAAATATAATTTTTCTATCTTAGGAAAATGCGAAATTACATTTTAAGTTTATTGGTTGGTGTGGTTAGTGAAATTCTTTAGGGGCGATTTATGAAATATTTTGATCGTATAGAGCGTAGAATAGATTTTATATATCCATATGAATACTTCTTAGGGTACAGACATAAAATCGAAATTTAAGTCTGAGATTTAAAAATTTTACATAGTTCTTTCCTTATTATATATAGGTTCAATAAAACATGGTTTTAGGAAGAACAATTTCTTTATGCCATCTTTTATAAGAGCATGCAAACATACTTTCGATTTTTCTGGATATTTAAAAAATATTTTGTTATGATATAAGTAAGAATGTATGGAATATGGAGAGTGATTGTTTGAGTAACAAATCATATATAGCGATAGATTTAAAAAGTTTCTATGCATCAGTGGAGTGTATAGAACGAGGACTAGACCCACTAACAACGAATTTAGTTGTTGCGGACAATAGTCGTACAGAAAAGACCATTTGCTTGGCAGTAACTCCTTCCTTAAAATCATATGGCATTTCAGGCAGACCAAGATTATTTGAGGTTGTTCAACAAGTAGATAAGATAAATGCAAGTAGATTGTATCAATTAAAAAATAAGGAGTTTACTGGAAATTCTTATGATAAAAAAGATTTAGATAAAAATTTGAATCTAAAAGTTGATTATATAGTTGCTCCTCCGCGAATGGCTTTTTACATGAAATACAGTGCAGAAATTTATAATATTTATCTGAAATATGTTTCACCAGAAGATATCCATGTATATTCTATTGATGAGGTATTTATAGATGTAACTTCTTATTTAAATGTATACGGATTATCTGCAAAAGAATTAACACAGAAAATGATTTTAGATGTACTGAATACCACTGGCATTACCGCAACAGCCGGAATCGGAACAAATTTGTATTTGGCAAAAGTTGCTATGGACATTGTTGCAAAGCATATTCCGGCAGATGAACACGGAGTCAGAATTGCTGAATTGGATGAGATGTCTTACCGTAAGCAACTTTGGAATCATAAACCTCTCATAGATTTTTGGCGAGTGGGAAAAGGATATGTAAAACAATTAGAGTCCGTTGGTTTATATACGATGGGAGATGTTGCAAGATGTTCTTTGGGCGGTGAAACTGATTTCTACAATGAATACTTGCTGCATAAGATGTTTGGTAAAAATGCGGAATTATTGATTGACCATGCGTGGGGATATGAACCATGTACTATTGCAGATATTAAGAAATATAAGCCTGACAGCAATAGTATTGGGAGTGGACAGGTACTTCAAAATGGAACAAATTATAAAACTGCAAAATTAATTGTCCGTGAAATGACAGAGAGCTTAGTTTTGGATCTAGTAAGTAAAAATCTTGTTACAGATCAGATTGTTCTAACAATAGGATATGATAGAGAAAATTTATTAGATTCTGCGAGGATGAGTGCATATCAAGGTGAGTTTTCTGTCGATCAATATGGTAGAAAAATACCTAAACATGCACATGGAACGATTAATTTACATGAATATACCTCTTCTACGAGCATGATTGTAAAAGACGTTTTAGATCTGTTTGAAAGAATTGTGGATGAAAACTTACTTGTGAGAAGGATTAATATGTCGGCTAATCATGTAATAAATAAAAATTCTGCCATGAAGAATACTTATGAGCAGTTAAATTTATTTGATTTGATGAACAAGCAAGAGTGTAAAGAAGAGAAGGAGTTTCAAGAAAAAGAGGAAAATATTCAAAAGGCTGTTTTAAATATTAAAAATAAATTTGGAAAGAATGCGATTCTCAAAGGGATGAGTCTACAAGAAGGTGCGACTATGAGAGATAGAAATAATCAGATAGGTGGACATAAGGCATAGAGGAGGGATAGTTTTGAGTGGGAAATATGATGATATTATAAAACTTCCACGTTTTGTTTCTAAGAAGTATCCGCAAATGAGTATGCATGACAGAGCTGCACAATTTTCACCATTTGCTGCACTGACAGGATACGATGATTTAGTTAAGGAAACTGCCCGAATTACTGATCAGAAAGTTGACTTAGATGAGTATATTTTGGATAATTTGAATGAAAGGTTATGCATTCTGAAGAAGAATTTGAGTGAGAGAGTAGAAGTTAAGATTACTTATTTCCAGGAAGATTTAAAGAAGTCTGGAGGAAGGTATTTGGAAAAGCAAGGTATTATCAAGAAAATAGATGAGTTTAAAGGTTGTGTTATATTTGAAGATGGTGTAATTATTCCGATAGGTAATATTTGTGAAATTGAGTGTGGCTTATTCCAAGAAGAAATGTTTTCGTAGGTAGATATGAAATTTATTTTTAGTAAGCGCCTAATTTTAGGGTGGATGGCATCCACCATGTATTAATTCTATAATGATTGGTAGGAAATGCTACAACGCTAGCATTTCACTCTATTACAAAAGGAGACCTATCATTATGAATAAACGTGTTTGTAAAGAAGACCAAATAAAACTTATCATGGAATGCCGCCAAAGCGGCTTATCCGATTACCAATGGTGTGAACAGAATGGTATTCATCCTGGTACATTCTACAATTGGGTCAGTAAACTCAAGAAAAGTGGATATACATTACCAGATACTCAAAAGAACTCTGAAATGAAACCTGAAATTCAAGAGGTTGTCAAAGTTGATTTGATCGATTCAGTTTCCGAAGTAGAGCAAAATGTTAGCCTTCAAACTCAACCTAGAGAAGGTTATCTGGCTGCAGAACTTCAGATTGGAAATATCACGCTTCGACTTTTTAATGGAGCCGACGAGAATTTGATTCAAAACACTCTACGTTGTATCGGAGGGATGAATCATGCTTGGTGATATTTCAGTTGCAACAAATATCTTTATTGTGACTGGCTACACTGACATGAGAAAATCAATCGATGGATTATGTGCTATCGTATATGATCAGATTACCTCAGAGCCTCCAGGTCACTCTGTATATTTGTTTTGTGGAAAACGTTGTGATCGTATCAAAGTCCTATTTCACGAACCAGATGGCTACGTTCTTCTCTACAAAAGGCTCGATGTTGTGCAAGGAAAATACCGGTGGCCTCGTAATAAATCAGAGGTTAAAAGTATTACATGGCAGCAATTTGATTGGCTGATGTCAGGCCTCGAAATCGAACAGCCAAAAGCACTTCGAACCAGCTGAACCCCTCGTATTTACTGGCTTTGCACCTGTTTTTGTGGTATAATATTTATATCAAAACAAGGAGCAAAACCATGGCAAAGAGTAGTTCAGAAGTCCAGCTTTTAGAGCTGAAAGATATGATCTCACAACTGAATACAACGATCAAAATGCTGAACGAAACAATCAATCGCCAGCAAAAAGAGAACGATAATCTTAAAGCTGAATTAGCATGGTTTCGCCAAAAAATGTTTGGTACTTCAAGTGAACGCCGTATAGACGACTTCGAAGGTCAACTGTCTTTATTCGATGAAATGGATGAATTCGATAAACCAATAGAACTTATCGAACCAGAAATCATTGAAATCCAAAAACATACTCGCAAGAAGAAACCCTCTTTGGAAGAGCAGTTCAAAGACATTCCTACACGCCAGGTTCTTGCAGATGCATTAACTGATAAAGATAAGATATGCCCAGAATGTGGAAGTGAAATGCTAGCTATCGGAACCGAAAAAATCCGAAGCGAGATTGTGTATACACCACCAAAACTGGAACATATAGAATATCTTGCAGTAACGTATGCCTGTCCTAAATGTAAAGAGACAGAAGAACCTCAGTTCATCAAAGATAATGGAAAACCAGCATTGATTCCGCACAGTTATGTATCGGAGTCGTTGCTTGCTTATATTTTGTATCGTAAATATGGGATGTATGTTCCTTTATATCGTCAGGAAAAGGACTTTCTTCAACAGGCAGCACCTATTGGAAGAACTTCCATGGCGAGTTGGATTATTCAATCCAGTCAGATGTACATACAACCTATGTACGATTATTTCCATCGTGAACTATTAAAGCGTAAGTTCTTAATGATGGATGAAACACCCGTTCAAGTATTGAAGGAAAACGGACGAAAGGCTCAGTCGAAATCTTATTTCTGGCTGATCCGAACCGGAGAAGATGGATTAAATCCTATCGTTCTCTATAACTATACTCCTACAAGAGCTGGAACTAACGCAGAAGAATTCTTGAGAGGAGTAGAACCTGGATTCTATCTGATGGCAGATGGATTCCAAGGATACAACAAGGTTAAGAATGTGAACCGCTGTACCTGTTGGGCACACATTCGTAGATACCTGTTAGAAGCAATCCCTAAGGGACATGACAAGGATTATACTAATCCTGCTGTTCAGGGAGTGCTTTACTGCGATAAACTTTTCGAGTATGAACGTACATACAAAGAAAAGAACCTAAGCTTTAAACAGATCCAAAATCGTCGCCTCAAAGATCAGAAACCGGTGATTGAGGGTTTTTTGTTGTGGGCAAAACAGTTAGATCCCGGAAGTAATGGTAAGCTCAAAAAAGCAAAAACGTATATCCTGAATCGAGAGAATTACCTTATGACCTATCTTGAAGATGGGCGCTGTAGTCTTAGCAATAATCTCAGTGAAAACAGTATTCGTCCAGTAACTGTAGGTCGAAAAAACTGGTTGTTTTCAGATAGTCCAGATGGAGCAACTGCAAATGCGATGTATCTTACAATTGTTGAGATGGCAAAAGCATACGATTTAAATCTGTATGAATATTTAAAGTTTCTGCTAGAGCATCGTCCTAATGAGAATATGACAGACGAAGAGCTGGATCATCTAGCTCCTTGGAGCATAGATGTGCAGGAGCAATGTAGCATTAAATAGAGTAAAAAGTTAGCCTTCCGGAATCCTAGCAATGGGATTCTGGAAGTATGTTTTGGGGACACCCCGAAACTATGCGCTTACTATTTTTAAGGAATTAAGTATGAATTTTTAAAGATCAGTCTCAGGATTGGTCTTTTTTGATGCGAAATTTTATGTAAAAAGTTCAGGCGCAACGATAGGATAGATTATAGACTACGGTGTTTCTCGAATGTTTTAGTAAAAAATTTGGGTATTGAAAAACGGACTTCGGTGGAGAGGAGTATTCGTAAGTCAAAATATGTTGTATGTAAGAATATTTTTTGAGATTCTAAGATGTGAAATTTGTGAGTGAGAGGGTGGTGGAATTCTGGATTTTATGGTGTTTTCGAGAAAAGGTTGTATTTATGGGATATTATGGAAGAAATCCGGGTAAAATTGATGATTTTGGTATAGATGGGGTGTGAAAAATGCGATAAATAAAGGGGCTGTCGAAGTCATCACCGAACGAAAAATGGTTGATTTGAGATCGAAAATCTGGTCATGGCGTGTGGATGGAACACATTCTCAGTATTTGGCAGCACTGATATATTGTAAAAATGTAAAATACCCTCGGTCTGAATAATAGTGTAATAGTATAGTATTATGCTATTTTAGGGACTTTTTGCGTATCATTAAAATGGCTAAAATTATTGATATAGGAGTTTTAGGCCTGGGCGGGGTTTTGGCGGTATTATGAATGTATTTTTATTATGCTGGTCTTATGTTATTTCGTTTTTTAATGTACTGTTCGCTATAGCAAAAAAAAGTTACCCACACTATATAGATAACTAAACTACTATACACATACATATATATCACGATAAGTATATTCCAATACTATAAAATATAATATCACACACTGCAATACGTAGTTTTAAAAACTACATACAAAATTATTTACAATTTAATCAAAATAATTTACATTAGATCTTTCTGCTCCACTCTGCTCTCCTTCCTACACCATTTCCTCCAGTAAATCCCACTGCATTCAATATTAGTAATCATTCCTATTTTTAAAAATCTACACTGGCAGCCAAACAAATTATACAGATCTAATCATATTAAAGCTTACAACTTGCACTGCCTGTCATTAATCAGTTATTAATAGCAATACACACTATTAATATACATACTACTTGCATAGTTATACACACACTATAACATATAACACAATACACGATCACTATCTATATACCAGTATATCATACCTATATACCATATACACAACTAACATAAGTAATATATTACTAACTATACTATAAAAATAAAAAGAGCGGTAACAAATCCGCCCTTAATATCTTTTATATATTTCCCCTCGATTACCTGCGTCAATTACATATACAATCAGCTCTCCATTATCTACACTATAAATAATTCTATAGTCACCTACACGCAAACGAAACAACCCTTTATTATTTTCGCCTTTTAATCTCTTAATGTCTTCGCCGTTTGGCAGTTGTTCAATTTCCAATGCAATTCTTTTTCTCTCGTTTTTGGGTAACTTGTCAATAAATTTCTTCGCTTTCTTTTTGATAATAATTCTATACATTTTGATCAAGTCCCCATTCTTTTAAACACTCTTCAAAAGGTATATCTTCTTTGTCTTCTTCTGGCGCATTTTCGTAATTTTCAATCATTCTTTCACAAAATAAATCGTCTTCCATCTCGTCATCAAATGCAATCCCTTGCAAAAACAACAAAATATTTTTTATTTTGTATTCAGGTAATTTGTCAATGATCTGTTTTGCCTGTTCCTTTTCACTCATATAATTTACCTCCATTTCTTTCTGTCAGCACTTGTCAATTACTAACTATAATCATATTACATTATCTATAATGTAAAGTCAATGCAAATTACATTATTTTTAAAGTAATTCTATTCTTTTATATACTCAATCAAATCACCTGGCTGACAGTCTAATAAACCGCATATCTTTTCAAGCGCACTCATTCCGACTATTTTATTATTCCGTATTGATTGTATTGCATTTTCTCCTAGTAGCTTTTCTTTTCTTAACCTATTTGTATTATATCCTTTTTCTTTGAGTGTGTCTAATATATCTATTTTATATATAAACATTATTATATTATTCCTTTACTATCATTATATAAGTAATTATATCACAAGTTGCATTATAATAAAAGTAAATGACATACTATCTATATAATAGTAGTAATGCGTTGCCGTCTAAAGAGTCGTATCATAAAGGTGTACCTACATACTTTCTTTGTATCCTAATAGGATTTTATTAGCGATTACACTAGGTAAATTTTCAGTTTTATAATCTTGCGTATAATATCTGTCTTGTTTCCATTTATCAACGGCACGCTTCCAGCTTTCTATCTTTTCTCCTCGATTAATTAGACTGGTTAAATGATCTATAATCTGAGTGCGTGTCATTATTCCAGATTCTACAAGAGAAGCTATAATAATATGCCGTTGTTTAGTTGATAAATTTTCTGATGTTTTAACATTATATCCGTACCTATATAATATAGATTCACGCTGTGAAAGTTCTATTTCAACATCTTCTTTATTTTCTGCCGTAATTCCTATTTTATTAATCACTTCACATAATATAACGCCGTTAATAGTGTTAAAGACTTCTTTTGTTATAGTATATCTGTTACAATCTTCACAATATGAAGCGAGTACATATATAATATTTACATCTCCGCTTTCATCAAGGACAGGCAATCCAACGCTCAAATCATGTGTTTTATGCTTTATATCACAATTCAAAGTATTGTTTAATACAATAATATCATGTAAATTTAATATGGAATTAGCTTTTTCTAGTTCCTGATTTTCTGTATCTTCATCATAATAATTGTCCCTAAAATCGAGTATATCAAACGATTTTATATATTCTCTTATTGTCTGACTATCTCTTAATAATTCTAATTCTTTTTCTTTGTTTTCAATTCCAGTATTTTTACTATAAGACAACAATTCTCCAATCAGACAATCGCTAACAAGTTTTAATTCTCCTCGTATTTTTCTTATTGCCAAATTTATATTTGATATTTCTTCAGCTACTTCATTATGATACTTTTCTAATATTTCAACTATTTTATTATCAATCATTATACGATACACCTTTTTCATTAAGATCTTTTTTTATTAATTCTTTTAGATAATGACTAATTTTTAAGTCATTATTTTCTACATAATTTATCAATCTATTATATTCATCACTTTCTTTTTCAGTGTATTTTAATCTTACAAAATTACATTTATTATTATATTTTTTTTGCGATTCTGCGCTATATGCCATTTTTTTCATCTCCTTCTTTGAAGTAGTATATAGTATCATTTTATCATTTTATAGTCAAATATATCTATCGTGCATTGTTACAAATATATAAATAGGAGCACCTATAAACCGTTGTGAATTGTTACTAATATACAAAATGAAAAAAATAATAGGTAAACCTATTTACAAATAGGAGCACCTATATTATAATACAACTATCAACAAGAGATACATAACAAATATACATAATAAAACTTGTTGATACAGTACATTGATAATTTTTAGATACTACTAGCAAGTAAAGCGTATAGTAAAAAGCAATAGGGTAAATCTATCAACGCCACTCATGTAAGCGGAAAGCCGTATCATTTTACGATTGATAGTTCTGAAAAAAATCATTCATTAATGATTATTGTAGAATAGGGGTAAACTTGATCTTGTTAGCAAGTCGTGAGTGTTAGCCACACTGAAAAACGGTTAGGGTAGTTACATACCTTCTGAAAAACCAGAAAAGCAACAGCGGATTATTAAACGCTTAAAATCCTATATTGGAAAGAAATGGATAAAATAATAAAGCAGTATCCGAATATATTGGGCGATACTGGCTAAACAATAAAAAACTAATATAACTTAATTCCAAAGGGAATTGCAATAGCAACGGAACGGCTAATACTTCCGAAAGGCTCAAGATCAGCAATGCCTTATAATTGTGATGGCATTTGGAGCTTGTATATCTCCAAGTTAAAACAGATTATACAAAATCATTATTGTAAAAATCAAAAAACCTTTTAACCTCTAGTTTGAATTTGAATTCTAATAATGCAAAGACTGGTCAAGGCTAGAAAGATTACCAATAGGTAGACAGAAGACAAAAGAAATGTATTTGAACAAAATGAAAGCATAAGTGAAAAGTTAGTTTGAGATTATACAACTTGCTTGTTATCGGTATACGGTCAGCCAGCCCGGCATGAGTTCATGACTCTGACAAGCAATTTTTTTGTAACAGCGAATAAATAATCAAATAAGCAAAGGAGATTAAGACAATGGTAAACAAATATTATTTTTCCGAAGATAACCGGGAATCACTCCCAGAAGTAATGGATAAAACATTTACAGAGGATCAGATAAAAGAAGTTTATCGTGATATTGTAGATAAAACAGAATACCATGACTTCAAGGAATGGTTTTTTGACATGTTGAAAAGCGGATTAATCTTGCACGGATAAAATGAGAAAATAATATGTACTAGATATATTCCAACACTGTAAGAAAAACTTGCGATGTATTGAAAAATACTTTATAATAAGGAAAGGAAGGAAGTGATCTTATGAGTAACGCAATTATAACAGATATGTCAGGTGCATATATTGAGCACTCGGAAATTATCACAAATTTTGTTGCTACTGTATACAGTCAGTTAAAAGGAAATATCTGTCGTGTATATCCGGACAATGTTCAATATAAATGGACTATAGGGGACGAGGAAAAAATTGTTATTCCTGATGCCTCTATAAATTGTCGTGTACATGCTAAAAAAGGGAATTCGTTTTTCGATATTCCACGTTTTGTCATGGAGGTTCTTTCTTCATCTACGGAAAAATATGACCGTACGGAAAAGATGGAATTATACAGACAACAGGAAATTGATGAATACTGGATTGTAGACTGGAGAAAAAGACAAGTAGAAATATATACGCTTGACTATGACAGCGAAGGAAATCCAGAATATTACTTACTTAATACAGTGACGGAAGAGAACAAGAGCGAATTATATATTGTACATTTTCCGCATATTAAGATCACTTTTGACGAATTATTTAATATAGACTAGGGAGGTGTAGGAAATAACTCTAAAACAAAAAATTGAATCTGCATATACTATGGCAGGAATGACACAGACAGAATTTGCGAAACGCATGGGAATGAGTCAACAAACATTTTCTAGTCGTTTAAAAGTGGGGAAATTCACGCAAGAAGAACTTGAAAAAATGGCTAGTATTGTGGGTGCGGAATGGAAAAGCGGATTTTATTTTCACAATGGAAATAGGATTGAATAGAAAGGACTGTACAGGACTATGTATAGTTCTTTTTTGATACCTAGAATAACAAATAAATCTTTGTAAATTACAAATAAATATATTGACACAAAGAAATCTTTGTGATATAGTAACAACAACGACAACAAAGATTTCTTTGTTAATCGCATAGCACCTTGATAATTTTACATTGTAAATCAAATACAGCGCGCTTATACGAGTAGCCAACACTGTTTAGGTACAGAACTTCTATAAGCGGAAAATCAGCAAGTGAATTAAGGGAATAAACCGTAAACAGGCTGTGCTGTATGATGTTCTAGTCTATCGGTAAAAGTCCGATACTGACGAGCAAGAGCGAAACTAGAAGAGAATAAGAAAGTAGATATATAAAAGAAAGGTTAAAAAGGTGGAAATTATGAAGAGAAACAAATTATACGGAACAACATTTTGTGGAAATGAAACAAGCGACTATGCAAAAGAGCAAGGCTATCTTGACTATGCAACATTTTCAAGAGCATTTGATGCTGTGCTGAATAATAGTATTATGGAAAATACTTGTGAGGTCGGATTTTGGGAGCAAGAAAATGGAATCATTGATAATTCTAAAGAAGTCGAAGCATTAAAAGAAGAAATCACTGATATTGAAAATCGTTTGGAATTTTTGACAGATGAAGAAATAGAAGAAACACAAATGCTGCAAGAAGAAATTGATTCTATTCAAGAACAAATTGAAGAGCTTGATGAAGAGCAAGCACGGTCATATAATCAAGATATTTTTCAATATTTTATTGTATCTGACCAGGGAGCGGAAATGATTAAACAATATACAAATGATCCACTGTTTTATAACGAAACTCTCGATATGTACGTTTGGGGAATCACACACTTTGGAACAAGTTGGAACTATGTTTTAACAGATGTTAAGTTAAATTGCAAAGAAGAAGCATTTGAATAAGGAGGTCTAAACTATGACAAATAGATTTTTAAGACGTGTTGTCGGTGAATCAATTATTGATACACGGAAATACAGATATACATATAATGCCGGAAATGGAAACATTGAACGGCTGCCACTGAATAAATTGAATACGACAGAAGCAATATCTAGTTGGGGAATAGTAGGAAATATTAAGCATTTATAAAAGGAGAATCGAAGAATGGAAGTAACAACAATGTACAAGGGAAAGATTTTACACAAAGAAGAATATTACAGCACAGAACAGACTAAAGAAATTATCTCTCGACAGCTCAAGAAAAGAGAAGAGCGGAAACGACAGAAAGCAAAGCAGAAATTGAAAGAACTGATAATCAGATTATGTGGAATCATTGTGATCTTTAGCATGTTTTTTGTTGGAAAATTATTTTCTAATGATCCAGTGGATGTTGGAGGTCATATTGTTTTAGGTGTGACTGGGATTCTACTTGCAAGATTCCCTCATCTATTTATTTGAATATTTGTAAACAGTTAGAAGACATTAGTTGTTATACTGATGTCTTTTATAGTGCTTATAAATAGGCATTAAAAAGAAAGTAAAGGAGAATAAAAGATGAAAAGAGCATATTTGACAGCGAAGGAAGTAGAAGAAAAATTGACAGCACTCAGAACATTGAGAGGCTATGAAACTGTTACGGAAATCAAAATCAACGAGGATAAAGTGGAAGAAGCAAAAGCAAAGCGCGGAAATGGAGATAAGACAATCATTTCAGTCAATCCTATTTTAGTACATGTCCCGGAATGGCAAAGAATGTTGAACGTAAGAAGAGCCGAAGACATTGGAAAGAATTATGATCCTTATAAGTGGGAACTGCCGAAAGTAGTATATAAAGATGGTCTATTCATCGTGATTGACGGAATGCATAGATTGTATGGTGCTGCTATGGCAGATATGAGAATGATTCAAGTTGAGGTTTTGGTCGGAATTACGGAAGAAAGAGCGATCAACTTATTTCTTGACCAGGGAAAAGACAGAGGAAGAATGACATTGCAAGATTCCTATGGCGCAGCTATTGAAGCGGGCAGACCAGAATATATTAGATTAAAAGAAATTTGTGACAAGAATCACGTTGCGATTAAGGGTGATCAGAAATCAATCAAGAATCCAGTAGGACTTTTGACATCCATTTCAGACGGCTTAAGACTTGCAAGAAGCAACCCGGAGTTATTAGATAGAATCCTTCAGATTTTAGGAAAATTACAATGGAATGCAGGAAAATCTATCCATGAAGGGAAAGCATACAGCGCAAAAGTAATCAGAGTATTCAATAAGTTATATGCTTACTATGCAGGGAAAGAAGATAGACTGGAGGAAATATTGATTAATAATTGCAAAGGAAGTACATATTTCAACACTAATATTTCTGATAAATGGCAAGATACATTGTTTGATTTTCTTTCTAGTGTGATTGAAAAGAATATCAATATCCCAACTATTGGAAAGAAACGCACTACTAGAAGAACGTCAAGAACAGCATAGCCTATATTACATATTTTACGGCTGATACTTGTCAAAGGGTATCGGCTGATTTTAGAAACACATTGGAATCTATTAAGAGAATAAGAAAGCAAGAAATTTAATTGGAGGTAATGTAATGAATATCGAAGTAAACAAAACAAGTGTAAGAGTGGAAGGAAATAATTTAGTGATTGAATTGACGGAAGAATTAAGAAAGTCTTTAAGAATAAGACAATCAAAACAGCTTTATGAGTGTAAAATTGGCGATATTATTGTGGATAATATCGGGAATGAATGGTATGTGGTAGAACAAGACGTTAAGAACTGGAAAACAAAAGTTTGGAGAAGAGAACTTATTGAAGGAACTTATAGATTCGATGAAAAATCAAACGACTTCGGAAGTTCTGAAATCAAGAATATTCTAAATGATGAAAACGGAAATATCTTAAATGATATTTATAAAGGTTTTGGAAAAGAAAGTGTATTAGTTGATACTGTTGATTTATTATCAATGGATGGACTTAATACTTATGAAAAATGCGAATGTAAAGTGCATTTAGGGACTTTTGACGATTATAGAAAAGCTAGAAGAAACGGTATGTTTAGAGAAGAAAACAAGAACTCATTTTGGTTAGATACACCCGACAGCACAAATGAAGGTTGTTCATCTTCCTATGTTCAGTTTGTTTACGGCCTTGGGGACGTGTATTACGGCGATTGCGGCTGGGGTGGTCATGGGGTTCGTCCGTTTTGTTCTTTAGATTCTTCAATCTGTGTATCTGTTAAATAATGTAAAAGAAATTCGACAATCAGGACTAGACTATGTCTAGTCCGTCATAATGTCAAGAACAGGAGAATGAATAGATGTTTAAATTTATTAGCAAATTTGAATCAGATGGAAAAGATTTTTATATCGTAAGAACAAAAGGCGGAGTTTCTATACTTACAGAATGGGAGTATAGAAAAGTATGGGGGAACTATCACAGAAATAAATGGATTAAAGAATGATTTTATCGGGAGGGAAATAAGAATGACATTAGAGGAAATTTTACAATTACTAGGAAGCGAAGAACCGTTCCTTGAAGAATTAGAAAAAGATAATGAAGGGCATAAGCAACCTTTTACGGACAGCGGAATTATTGCTTACGGAAAATTGATTGACATTTTATATGCTGTTGGAAATTTAACAGATACAGATATGGAAAATATCGTTGAAACTTTGGATAGTATTGCAAATGAATAAAGTTAGACAAGTTTATCGTGGATGAAAAGATAATTTCAAGCGGAGGAATTAGTTGTGGCAAATATTATTGATTGTGAGAATGAAGAAATTAAAATCGGGAAAACAAGTATTACGATTAAAAATAAAGAAACTGGAAAAACAAAAGGGATAGTCAAAAATATAACTAAATTCAAAGATATTCAACCTAACAAACAGATAGATTATTTTAAAAGATTAAAAGAATTGAATCTCTGGGGAAATAGAATTGTAAATATGAATAATGTTCTGATTCAAGATGGAGAAATCATTGTATTTAGAAATATGAGATCATCGGATTTTTATAAAAAGTATGGTTTCGTTGATAACACTGAAAAAGAGAAACACGAAAAAGAAAATGCTTTTTATGAAGAGTTGTCAAAGAAAATTCAAGTGATTCATTGTTATTGTTAAAAAGGAGTTGTGATCGGAATGAGAAAAGTAACATTTAAAATTGATGATAAAGAATATTTCAAAAAAGAACTTGAAAAAGAAAATGTACCGAATGATATAAAAGAAGAAATTCTAAATTCTGTAAAGAGTTTTAAATCGATTTACACATTATATGGAAACGGAAACCAACCAGATAGATACGAATTAACAGACTATGAGGGAAATAAAATCAGTATCAATGATCTAAACGGTTATGAAAAAGGTGTTGTTTTGAATGATTGCTACGCCTATTTTACAGGTGGGAAATACCATAGTAATGCAAGTCAGCCTTGTAGTGTAGTAGGGATTCTGGAAGAAGAGGTGTAGATATGAAAATTCATTTATTTTGGATTGATAATAATTGGAGGAAAACAGGAGGAGCGGCAAATAACTATAATCTTATTATTGATATGGAAAATAAAGTTTATAAGCAGTTTGTCGATCCCTTTTATGGATATTATAAAGCGGAGGATATAGAAGTTAAAAGAAAGTCAGATATTGTAGATTATATAAAATACTTAAAAGACAATGATTTTAAAGAAGTAGAAAAAATTTAAAGAACAGACGAAAGCACGATTTTGTAAGGAGGATGGAACGATTATGGAATTAAAAGATAGAATTGCAATTATAAAGAACAGAGCTGAACAGGACAATACAGCGAAAATAGAAAAGGAAAAAAGAATTAACTTAAGAAGAGAAGAGCTGCTCAATAAAATTTCTTCACTTGAAGAAAGGATCCATGACTTAATTACGCTTGCAAACGAATGCGCTAAAAATGGAATAAAACTTCCTAATAATACAGGGAAATATGGGTATGGAACGGGATATAGAGATCATAATTTTTATGCAGATGGTATTAATCATCATGTTGGATTTATGGGTCATGGAAAAGGATTGTGCGATTATATAGGAATATACAACGGTGGATTTTGTGGAGTATGGGATTTTTACACAAATGGAGAAGAAGTATTTTTGCAACATGAAACAAACGGAGTTATAAGATACGACGTAGAAATCAATCATTTAGAAAAATTTCTTTCTGATTTTGATATTTTTGAAAGTGCTTTTTATAAATGGATTGATTCATTGGGAGAACAGAACGAGGAAAAATTATGGAAGAATTAAAACAGTATAGAGAGAATTCTTATTATAACATTGAAGATATTGCAGATCAGTTGATTGAACTATCTAATTTAGACATGCCGGAAGATCTGAAGGAAGAATTAAAAGCTGCTTTATATTACTTAAAGGCAGTAGCGGAAAATAAATATAACAATGACTATTTCAGAGTATTGTATAATGTACTACTTGTAATTACAGGCAATGAAACGTTTTAGGTCAGAAAGGAAAATATTATGTCATTAAGAGAATATTTGAAAGAATTGAAAATTGATCATATTGAAGATGATACAGAATTTTGTAACAAGGAATACAACGCGATAATGGACTATTGTACAGAACGGAAATTCTTAATCACAGATGATGATTTAGTATGTATTGTTAATCGTGGTCTGAACGATAGCTTTGAATATAGACGTGCAGAATATATCAAGAATCTGTGGTTAGAATTTGGAGATGTACCTATGAACCCAGAAACAGAATGTATTGAGAAGGAATGGAACGGATTCGTAACAGGAACTCACCGAGAGGAAATTTGGACATGGTTTGAAGAAACTTATGGTGTTAGTGTTGCAAAAGATTTGATGGGATTATAGGAGGAAATGATTATGGCAAAAATGAGAATTATGGTAGTTAAATATGGTTATGCAGTTTTAGAAGCTGATACAGAAAGTGAAGCAATTGAATTAATAAATGATATGGATGACGGAGATTTTGACTGGTCAGATTTCGATGATGCACAAATTGTAGATGATGATTTTGAGTAATTGAAATCAGGATTTTATGACAGGAAAATGGGGGTGAAATAATATGACATGTAATTATTTTGAATATAGAGAAATGACAGATAAATTATTTTATGGAGTTGCACTAACTGATTCTCATTTAGATAATGCAACAGAGAAAATACAGAATTATTTTGTGTATGGTGGAGCTGAAAATATTCTGAAGCAGCTAAAAATTGGAATAAGAGTCATAACTATGAAAACTACATTACCGTCAACAGAGATCATAAGGAGGCGTTTTGTATATCTTGACGATAGACACAAAGGAGAGGAATTAACTATAAGAGAAATTGAAAATATCGGAATGTTTTTAAAACATGGTGCGATGTACAGAATGTATGATTCTAATACTTTGTAGAATAAAGTGGGAATTTGATTGAATGAAGGGATAAATAAGGGAGAAATAATTTATAAAATGATTTATTTTGATGGAGCATGGTTTTATCAAAGAATTTCAGACGGAAAACTTATTAAGAGAATTTATCTATAATAGAAGGAAACTTTATGGAATAGAGGAAGTTGATATGATTAAAGAAGAATTTTTAAATTACATAATTGATTTTGCAATGGATACAGATTGGGAAGATCTGAAAAGAAGAGAACAGCTGAGAGCATTATTCACATCGTGGTGTTTTATTTATGGAATAGATGCTGATACAAAAGAATGTGATGATGCATTGGGTGTAATTTGTTTTAGAGCAGCATTTGAAATGATAGAAGAATTTGAAAAGTATATGATTGAGTTGATTGTGTAAAGATTGGTGAAGATTATGGAACGACATATAAATGGAACGATAACAAATAATTATAGTGGTGGAATTGATGTTGGCAGCTATGATTTTTCTGATTTTATGTATGATTTTGCCGATGATGTAGGTTTTGCAAAACATCATAATAAAGGGCTTGGTGGAAAGAAAGCATTTATTGAAAATTGTAACATCAGAATGTATTTCACAGACAAAGAATGCGACCTTGATGAAGCGGAAATAGCTTTGCTTATGAAACTTGAAGTAAGAGGCTTTTTAAAAAATCACGAGGGAAAAGAAGTATTTGAAGGAAGATTTAATTTAGAAACGAATTTGATAGGATATAGCGAGTTTACTATTACAGGGTATGATATAGAGAAATGTACTATTGGAGGACATAACTTAATAAGTATCCTTTGCGATCATATTGGAGAATATGTAAATATTGTCGTTGAAGCAGAAGAAATGTAAATGAAACTCGTATTTCTTAGGAAGAAAGGATAATCACTATGAAGAAGACTAACAATAGGCTGATTTGTCTCACATCAGGAATGCTAGGCGAATTTGAAATTATTAAAACAAATGCTACGGATGGATTGATTGAAGAGCAGTTGCGTTTGAATTGTCGGAAAGAAGTAGATGGAGAAGAAATTGACGAAGCGTATGGTTTGATAGAAGAACAGGGATATACAGTTGAACTTGTAGGAAGCCATTCTTCTATGGATGATATACCAGATGAAGTAAACAATACTTTTGATTGGTATGATTATTATCCGGAAGAGGTATAAGAATATGGAATAGCTATATGATAGTTTTGATAGAAGAAAGTTACATTTCAAGAAAGGAGATTAAGCGTGAAAGTAGAAAAAATAATTTGTGATTGCTGTGGAGAAGAAATTCCAAAAGCGAAGAAGAAAGACGTGTTTGGTATCGAGAGAGAATATTATCGCATGGGCAAATTAAATTATGGAGAACCTTTTACAGATATTAATTGTCAGAATTTAGGTTTAGACTTATGTGAAAAATGTGCTGGAAACATTAGTTTGGAAATGTATAAAAGAAGAATGGAATTGATAAATAACAGATAAAAGTCGCATTTCAACAGATAAGAAAATAAAATGATCTAAAAGCATTCAGAGAACATATCTTTGGGTGCTATTTTAATGTGAAAAAGGAGGTGTGATGATATGTATGACGAATTGAAAGACATATCATATATTTTTTACATAAACAGTAAGAGCGGGAAATTATGTACTTGCAGTGTTGGCAACAAAGAAGAATTAGACCATAACGGATACCCGAGATACTTAGGAAAATATGGAAATTGTCTGATTGCTTTACGAAATCAGAAGATAACAGACAAGCTATATCTAATGACGGAAGAAACATTCAACAGAGTAAAAAAGAAATTTTGGCAGCTTGATAGATATGTCATAAAGGACTTCTTTGATCGTTATGCTGATAGAGTTGTGGAAAGATAGAAAATAACTCATAAATTTTTAAAAAATAGTTTAAAACTAATTGACAAATTAGTAAAATACGGTATAATAGTAATTGTAAAGGAGATAAACAAATGGCAAGAAAAACTTTTGCAACTCCTGTTGAGGAATCAATTCAGAATGATTTTAAAATTGAATGTAAAAATCAGGGATATAAGCAAAATGAAGTAATAGAGGCTTTAATGTCTGGTTTTGTAAATGGAGAAATCAAAATAGAAAAGAAGATAAGTTTTAAAATTGTTCAACGGGATAAGTAAAAAAGAATAGCGGCTCCAACGTCTACCAAACAATGAAAACCGCTACTCAGCACCGCCAAACATAGTGTTTGACTAATTTCTATTATACCAATTCTTTAGATTTAGTCAATCAAAAATTTCCTTATGTAAAGCACATTGAAAACTGAATAGCCTTTACAGAATAGGTACGGTGAAACGATGCTAGGACAAGCTGACTCACGCTAAAAGCTGTTTTGTGTAGAGGTGTGTGAAATTAAAGAAAGGAAATGATTATTTATGGATCAAGTAATGGAAAAGAAGCCGGAATTGAAATTATTTCAAAATGATGACTTTGGAACTATTAGAACAGTTATTCTTGATGGAGAACCGTGGTTTGTGGCTGCGGATGTTTGCAAAATTTTAGAACATAGCAATCCAACTATTGCTATGAATGGTCTGGAAGATTTTGAAAAGACTAAGTTGAACTTAGGCTTACAGGGTGGTAATACTAATATCATCAGCGAAAGTGGATTTTATACTTTGGTATTACGCAGTAGAAAATCTATTGCAAAGCCATTTAGAATTTGGGTGACATCAGAAGTTCTTCCGTCAATCAGAAAGACAGGAAGGTATATTGCCCCATCAGAAAATAAGATGGAAGCTATGTTGTCTGATATGAACTGTAATATGAAGATTGTATATGCACAGATCAATAACATGGAGGAAATGATTGGAGAGCAAAATTCTATGTTGGAGCGAGTTGTTGATAACATGACTCTTTCTACTAAACAACAACAGCAAATGTATAAAGCAGCAAAAGACAGAATTAATTATCTATTGAATGGAGCGCATTCCATCGAATACAAAAAGAAGTCAAAGAGTTATTTTGTTAACCTTTGGAATAGCATGAAGTCTTTGTATAACTGCGGTAGTAGTTATAAAGATTTGAACCCGATGTATTTTGATGAAGCAATGGAATACATTAAACATTGGGAATATAAAGAACAATAAAATATTACATATAAATAAGAAGATTCTGGGGAATAAAAATCCAGGATCTTTTTTTCAAAAGGAAGGAGTTATGTATTATGATTTGGACATTATTTGTATTAGACTATGATGGAACGTACAGTTGTGAACATGAAGAATACTACGGTGTAAGACCTTCAGTATATCAGATTCCATTGGATAAACAGCAAGAGGTTGAAATGTTTGCGAAGAAAGCTTCCAAAGAATTTAATGAAGGTGAAGACGTCTGCGAATCTATTGGAGATATTTTTGAAGGTTTTCTTGAAGAAAATAATATTAAATTTCATTGCGTTGGAGATTTAAAACTTCGTTTTGGCGATAGACAGAAGGATTATCTTGCGGATTATATCCCTAGAGAGATTGTGTAAGGTGGTGAAATTTTGAGAAGAGAATGGACAGAAAAGGAAGTAGAGTATTTAAAAGAACATTATGGACAATATCCTGTAAAAGATATTGCAGAAAAACTCAAAAGAAGTTATGAATCTGTTCAAGCAAAGGCAGGTAGGATTGGCATAAATTCCAATAGAAGTATCACTGCAAATAGAAGAAAGTGGACAGAACGAGAAGAGAAATACATGGAATCAAGGTACTTATATCAACCGGTGGAAATTACAGCAAAACGACTAAAGAGATCAGTGTGTTCTGTAAAGAAAAAGGCAGCGAAATTAGGTCTTAACAAATTCTATGACATATTTTCAGCAAAACAGTTAGCTAAATGCTTTAATACTGATATATCTGTGGTTTTAAGATGGATTGAGAAATTTGATATGCCACATGATAGTATAGATCTAAATGGAGTCATTCATTATGATATTGACTTGAAGAAATTTTGGAAATGGACAGAAAATCATAAAGATATAATAAACTGGTCTAAATATGAATGTGGAACATTGGCATTAGAACCTGAATGGGTGCGTCAAGAAAAAATGTCTTATGAATATAGTAACACAAGAGAAAAGTGGACAGATGAAGATTTGAGAAAGGTTAAATTACTTTTAAAAGCGGATAAAACCTATAAAGAAGTCGCAAAAGAGTTGGGAAGGACATATTACGGCATTCTTCATTTAATGAGGAGTGGTGTAGTATATGGAAAAGTTAATTGAGAAAATTGTAGAAGTATGATAATATGAAAAGAAAAGAGGAGGAATTATATCATGGGAGCAGCTTTATTTATTGCAGCAATTTTTTTACTTTGCAAAGGACTTAATTGGGTAGCTAATTTACCGGAGGAACATTACAAGAACACACTTACACCGGAGCAAAGATCAGATTATGTTTTTAGAAAAAATCTGAATAAATACAAAAAATAATTTTATAAAGAATGTGTTTTGGAGACTAAGTATTAATTTGCTTAGTCTCTTTTATATTACAAGAGAGAATATATAGATGAAAATATATCAGAAAGAAGGAATTTATATGAAGAATTTTATTGTTGGGAACATGTATTTTGTCCAAGTAACAAGTCACATGAAGGACTATGTTAGTTATGTGGGAAGAAAAGGAAATTTCTATGTGTTTCAGAAAGGTGTCGTACAGTATTATCTAAAAGAATGTCATTTGTTTAATGCTGTCCCGGTGATGAATCGAATTGCCATGATTTCTTGATAATTTCCCGCCGCACACTCGTGACTTTAGTCGTGAGTCAGGCGGTTATTCCATATTTCAGTTGTAAAAACAGAAATATGAGTTCCATTTGTTATAATAAATATATCTAAAAAAGGAGGCAGATTAATGAATCTTTACAGCACTTATAGTTGCAAGATTAAACATTATAACCACATATTAAAACAGACTGTTGTAATATACCGTAGTGCTGTAGATTACTGTATTCAAGTATGCCTTCAGCATTGGGATGAGATATCCCTTGAAAAAACAAATAACCAGAAGCAGCAATTCGTGGAACGAATGATTCATTCAACAAAAAATCACACTGCGATTTATAATTTCGATCAGAAGTTTTATAAATTTCCTAGTTACTTGCGAAGAGCTGTAATTAGCGAAGCAATTGGTAAAGTTTCTTCCTACAAAAGTAACCTGGAAAATTGGGACAATGAAAATCCAGCTACTCGCGGAAGAAAATCATCCCTCCCTAAAGCTGGGCTTATTTACCCATGTCTGTATCGAGAGAATATGTACGAGCAGACCGGCGAGTATACTGCAAAGATTAAAGTGTACGTACGCAATACATGGGATTGGATCGATATTCAGCTTCGAAAATCGGATGTGGATTATATCACTCGTCATTGTAGTAATCGCAAGCAGTGTGCTCCTACGTTACAGAAGCGAGGACGTCAGTGGTTTTTGGATTTTCCATTTGAAGAATCCATTACCTTAAAAAATACTTCCCCTTACGAGCAGACAATCCTTGCTGTAGATTTAGGTATTAATTCCAGTGCAACTATTGCAGTCATGAAATCAGATGGCGCGATCCTTGGCAGACATTTCTTACGCCTGACAAAGGAATACGACTCTCTGACTCATGCAGTCAATCGAATCAAAAAAGCACAGCAGCATGGAAATCGAAGAATGCCACGCTTATGGGCAAGAGTTAATGGTATTAATGATCATATTGTAACAAAGACAGCAATCTTTATTATGGATATTTCTGTTCTTTATAATGCAGATGTTATCGTATTCGAGCACCTAGACACTTCTGGCAAGAAGAGAGGCTCTAAAAAACAGAAACTCCATCTATGGAAAAGTCAGTATGTGCAGTCTATTGTGACAGAGAAAGCCCACCGTTTAGGAATGAGAGTCAGTCACATCTGTGCTTGCGGAACCAGTAAATTTGCCTTCGATGGTAGTGGCATTACACTTAGAGGAAAGAATGCAAATCTTTCTTCCTATAGTGTTTGTAAATTCCAGAACAGCAAAATCTACAACTGTGACTTAAACGCATCATACAATATTGGAGCACGGTACTATATCCGTGAGATTTTAAAATCCTTGCCTGTGAAGGTAAGGTTGGCGATTGAGGCAAAAGTTCCTCAGTTAGCTAAGAGAAGCACCTGCACGTTATCTAGTTTATTTAACTTAAATGCGGAGCTTATTCTCTCGTAGAATAAGATATCTGAGTTTAAGCCATACATTAGAAACGCAGCTCCTGTCGCCTAAAGCAACTACGTGTATCTTTTGATACACTTATGGGAGGTACGCGACTTTAGTCGTGTGAGGCTTCATAGCGACTTTTGTAGTGTTTATAGTTGAGAGACCAGAGAATAATATTCTGGTCATTTTTTATGCAGAAATGGGGGCGATAGTTATGGGAAAAATAAAAAGAGAAGATTTGACCATTGGAGAACATGAGAGACTGATTTATCCAAGTGTTTTTACTTACTTGACGAGGAACAATAAACCGACAAGACAAGAATATTACAGAACTGATGATGGGGAGGTATGGGAAATCAGTCATTTTGAAAATGAAAAATCAGAAGAATTTGGCAAAAGAATGGATGCATTAGAGTATTTGAGTAACAAATTGGATCTGGCAGAAGCATTTGGTGTATTATAGAGGAGATAATAGGTATGTGTTACAAAGTTGAAAAGCAAAGAAAAATTGAACAAAAATTAGCTGAGGAATTAAAAAATGTTCCGGGGTTTATCGCAGATTTTTTTGACAGATATAAATCATCAGCCACAAAAAAAATTAACTGGATCTATATCAGAGACATGTTAAATTGGATGCTTTCAAATGGATGTATCAAGAAGGACAGTATTTCTAATATAGTAGAAGAGGATATGAACGGAATCACGAGCAATAATGTAATCAAATATCTTAATGAGCTGAAGAATGGCATATCAGGCAGAGCTAATTCGTTGGACTCAATCAATACTAAGAAAAATGTATTTAGTTCATTTTGGAATTATTTAAGACAGAACAAATGTGTAGATGAGAATGTTATTGCGTATATTCCTAAAAATTTGTATAAGTCAGAGAAAAAATTCAAAGAAGTAGAAATTCCAACAGATGAAGAAGTGGAAGAATTCTTAAAAAGGGTTAATGATGGAAACAAAAATGAATTTAATGTTATCAGAAATATTGCGATTGTACAATTAATAAAAGGAAGCGGTATTCGATCAGAAGAACTAATTAATATGGATATTTCAGATTTGCACTTGTATGAAGAAGATAGACCATACATGATGATTTTGGGAAAAGGAAATATAGAGATGTATGACAAAGTATATATGTCAAGACGTGCAAAAATATATCTTGAAGAATATTTGACCATGAGAGATATTTTTATTAGAGAACGAGAAATAACTAATAAGGCACTATTTCTTTCAAACGAAAACAAGAGAATGAGCAAAGGGGCAATAACAAGTTTTTTTGAACGATATTCTGACGGGAGAATATATCCACATATGCTTAGACACTGGGTTGGAACAGATTTATATAATAGAACTAACAACATTATGATTGTGCAAAGGCAGTTAAGGCATAAAAATCTTGAAACCGCTGCAAGATATTATGTACACATGGATGAGTCAACAATAGCGAATGCTGTACTTGAACTTTAAAATATGGTAGAATGGTAGAAAGAACAAAAATAGATTTTGGAGTAAAAACAGTATGACAGAAAATTTTATGAATACTCCGGTAGAATATAACTGGACAGAAAAAGATATTGTAGAAGAGTTTGAGAAGTGTAAAGATAAGAAAATGATTGCAAAGATCTATGATATAACTGTAAAAGAGGTTACAGAAATTTTGAAAAGAATAAAAGATTAATTTCAGAGGAGCGTATATGGACGAAGATCAAAAACGCATGGCATGTGCGTGGTGTGATGGGGAAATCAGGCATGGAGATAAAGCATATAAAAGAACTGGATATTATGGATTGTATTGTTCTTTGGAATGTTTGGTTAAAGGATCTCGGTTACAATACGGAGAGGTAATTATAAACGATGAAGTAATTAACAGTGAATGTGATAGATAACTATAGGTTTATTCCGAAAACTGGAGGTGAAATTGTGATTATAGATAAAGAAAAATATAACACTACGACTGGATTTGAACCAATGACATTGTATTGTTTTAATAATAGTCTAAAAGAAAAACTTTGTAATCATTATAAATCTAAACCGGATTGTAGGAATTTAACAATAGAAGAACAAAGAAAATACTTCGAAGAACATCAAGAAGAATTTAAGGAAAGCATTAGAAAATATAATTCAGGACAAATAGATGTTGGTGATTTTATATAAGGAAATGAGTAACGATTATGGTTAAATGTAATAGTCCATACGTATATTGTGAAAAATGTATAATAGATATGGACGGCATGGATAGTCAGGGTGGAATAATCTGTTGTGACACCGCAGAAGATCTAAGTTTCATTTTGGAGGTGAAATACATGATTAAGTATAGACCGCATAAAGACATGTTGAGTGAATCAACGAAAGATGAAATGGAATTCGACACTATTGATCAGATGTACGATTATCTTTTAGAATATTGGAATTATTTGGATAAAATTTTTGAAAGAGAAGATTTAAGCGTTACAAAAGATTTTGGAAGAGACGAAAGAATCAACTGGAAAGAACTGCGGTATGTATGTACTAAAAGGTTTGGAAAAGATATATATGATGTACCTCAATGTATTGGGTATTGCAGCATAGAGTAAAATGGTTTTATTGGAGGAGTGTAATTGCAGTATAAAATAGCAGATGCTAATCATCCTAGAATGGGATTAGGAAATAAATTATGTATTAACCCAAAATATTGGTGCAGATCACATCAAGTATGGTTATCTGAAAATGATGTAAAGAAAAAAGAATGCTTTCATAAACCAACGATTGATATGATTTCTTATGAAAAATGTAGGCGCCTGGAGAAAGCAGATTATTATTCAGAACTCAAAAAAAGAGGTTGGAAAAGACAAGTTTGTTAATGATGGTAATGGACGGATAGGAGATGATTAGATGTTAAAATTAACTGGTAAAGCTGGGAAAAGCCTTGTTGTCGAAGCAATACAGAATAGGTTCAATAATTTAAGAATATATTCATACAATGAGTATGTGGTTCCAACAATGGAAAGTTATCATGTAGATTCTAATGAGTATTCTGTTGATGAATTCTGTAAGTTTGTATATGAAAATATGTCAAGTCTTAGTGCAGAGAATTTTCCAATTAGTATTGTGGTAATATATACAAACTTACAAGAAGAAATTAATACAATAGAATCTTTGGCATACATTTTAGAAGCAGAACAGTTAGCAGGAATGGTGATTGTCACAAGTAGATAAAAGTTGAAATTTAACTTTCATTTTTTCGGCACAAAGTCTAGCGTTTTTGAGAACGTAATTTAACGTAATTATATTGACTATGACGTAAATACATGTGATAATATGGTGGGAGGTGATTTTATGTTCAAAATAAATCCATATAGACCTGGAGCTGGATTGATGCCAATGTATATTGCTGGAAGAGATGAAGACATAGAGAGTGTAGAAGAAATGTTTAATGCATTATCTATGAATATACCAACGCCATCTATTGTTTTTAGCGGTTTGCGTGGAGTTGGGAAAACTGTTCTTATTAATAAGTTACAAGGTATTGCGGAAGAAAAAGATATATTTTGCAGACATATTGAGGTTGAAGAGAGAAATGATTTTATTTCTCAAATAGCTACTTGTTCACAAGCATTTCTGAGAAAAGTTAGTGCAAAAGAAAAATTTAAGCATCTTATACAAAAGCCATTAGATGCGATAAAATCTTTAGTTGTATCGTTTGATGCAAACGATAATACATTTTCATTATCATTACAAGAAAAAGAACTGTATAAATCAAATAGTTTGACACAAAGTTTGACAGAAGTGTTTGTAAATATCGGAGAAATAGCATATAAAACAGAAATACCTATATGTTTTTTTATTGATGAGATTCAATACATGAAACAGAAAGAATTAGGATCGCTGATTGCAGCGTTGCATCGTACAAATCAACTTGGTTATCCAGTAATGATTGTTGGTGCAGGTTTACCTAAAATATACAAAATGTTGTCTGAAGAAAAATCATATTCGGAAAGACTATTTGTATATAAAGAAATAGGTTCATTAACATATGAACAGTCATGTAAGGCGATTGAAGAACCAGCGAAAAAATTTTCTGTTGAATATTCTAAAGATGCGATTGACAAGATTGTTGATGTAACAAAAGGATACCCGTTTTTTATACAGCAGCTTTGTCAGGTTGTATATAATAATACAAATGAAAAAACGATTCAAAAATCACATATTGAAAATTGCATGAATGATTTTTTAAAAATATTGGACGTTGGATTTTTTAAAGTTAGATACGAAAGATGTTCTGATGGAGAAAAAAGATTTATATTTGCAATGGTAAAATGTGGTGAACTTCCATGTACAATTTCAAATGTAGCAAAAAACTTGGGCAAAAAAGTAAAAACAATTTCACCTACAAGAGCGCAGTTAATTAACAAAGGCATTATATTCCCAATAAGGCATTCAGAATTGGATTTTACTGTTCCTGAATTTGATAATTATATACGGAGACTAGGTGAATATAAACAATGGAACGAGAGTGGTTTAGATGAATAACAAAAGAAGGATAATTCTTAGCCCACATCCAGACAAATCAAAATTGTGGTGCTGGACTGTGTTAGAAGAAGATAAGAAAAATAATTTATGGTATTGCATAGACACAGGTGTAGAAGTGAGTTGGGATATTGCTGCAAGAAGAGCAAAACAGTCGATGCAAGTCAAAGATTATTAGTGAATATATAATATGTAAGACGATACTTAATTGGTATCGTCTTTTTTGATAAAGTTTATATCTATATTCAAGTTCATAGCTTGACAGATGTCATTTAGTGATTCGATTGAAATATTTTTTTGTTTTAAAGCCATACTTACGGCACTAGGGGATTTATTCATTCTGTTAGCAAGTTCTTTGATATTTATTTTTTCGTCTAACATTTTTTTTCTAATCTCTGTAAGTAGATCCTGTGTATTTGAATATAGCATGTAAACACCTCACTTTTATAAGTTATAACTGGATTATATCAGTTTTGTATAAATTTAACAATATATAAGTGATGATTTTGTGAACAATTTTAAGTGAATAAAACAAGATATATCTTGCATTACGAATTTATATCTGATATAATAAAAACATCAAAGGAAGAGAGAACTACATAGATTCAAAGAAAGGAGGATGCGTAATGAATGTAAAACAATTTGATATTGTTATGGTCGATTTCGGTGATAACCCAATTGGGCATGAGCAAGGTGGAAAGCGACCAGCTATTGTAATTCAGAATGATATAGGGAATAACTTTGCAGCAACTACATTAGTTATGCCATGTAGCACAAAATTAAAAAATCCAAACCAGCCTACGCATACTCTGATTAAAAGAGGAAGAGGTACGGGTTTGGTAAAAGATTCTATAGTTTTAGGAGAATGTTTAAGACAAGTATCTGAACTTAGGATTATAAAATACCTCGGAAAATTAGATTCTATTGATGACAAAAGAGAAATTAAGAGAGTATATAATGCGAATTTAATGTGGGGAGAAGATGTAGCATGAGATATGTAGAAATGACTATTGAGGAAGCAGTTAAATACTGTAAAGGTAAAAAGGTTTTAGTAGCAGAACAGGATCTTGAAAAAAATGAAAATGAAGTTGTAAATTTTGAGAGAAAAACATTTCAAGAATGCAAGGAATTAATTGAACATGCAGAAACAATTGCAAAAATCTACGATGATTTTATAAACCAATTGAGAGTGTTTTCAGCAAAGCAAATTGATTTAATAAACATAAAACCAAAAGGGACTATGAGCACAATATTAGTGCATGACCAAGAAAGAAAATCGAACATCTGTTCTGAAATAGGTTGACAAGAACATATGTTTGTGATATTATTCATATTGTAAAATTTACCAGTAAAAAAGAGGATCTACTTGATCATAGGTGTTGGCGCACCTCCTAAGTAAATCCTCTTAAGACAACGATAGCATAAATGCTATACACTTGTATTCTTACATATTTAATTTTTAGTGTCAAGCATTTCTGCCATTAATTTCCAAATTTTACAATTAAATAAGGAAAAGTTAATATTTTATTCTTTTGACGTTTAGTTGAAAGGTGTTATTTTTGCACTCTTTTTTATGTGAAAAGAATAAAAATGAGGGAATATTGCTTTTAGAATTATGTTAAAGGTGGTGAAAGAGTGGAATACATAATTACAAATGGCAAAATCTCCATATGTTTAGACGAAAAAGGAAGACCTGTCACATGTGGTAAAAAAGAAGCACATTCTTTTAGCAAAGAGAAGGCAGAAAATATATTAAACAACCTTCCAAGCGTCCTAAAAAACTTCCATTTTAAAATTAGATGTGTTTCTCCGGGAGGAAGTAAAAAAGATACAAAAAATGAATGTAACAATCACAAAGCTGATGATTGTAAAGGTGAAAAAACAGTATTATATGGTGAAGATTATGAACCGTGCAAAGAGGTAGTCAAATGGATGGAATTATCAAAATCATGTGATGTTCTATTTAGTGAAGCCAGGAAAAGAAGAAGTGAATTACATAAAAAATTATCTAACGTAGACAAAGAATTGTCTAACGCTATGCACGAAATAGAACTTGAAAAGTGGAAGAGTGGATCTGATGGCTATAAAGAATATAAAAAGGTCAAAGAAGTTTTGCAGAAACGTAGAAAAATAAAAGATGAGCTTCTTGTAGTTCAGTCAGTTATAACAAACACAAAAGGATCAATTAATTTAAAAAATATTGAAAAAACTTTTGAGATGTTAAGTACGAGACATTTTACTATGAGAATCATAGAAGAAGATAATCCGTTTGATGGAATAGAAGATTAAGAAAAGAGGTAATGAGGAATGGATAAAGAGGAGTGGAAGAATCAAATCGCAAATGAATACTGTGGTAACAATATGAGAAAACTTCGAAAGATTTGTGACAAGATTTTAAAAGCCAGAAACATTCCAAAAGAACATTGGGAGAGCTTTTATGATCGTGCTGTTGATATTTTTCTTGAGAGTATTAATTCCTATAATGATTCCAAAGAATGTAAGTTTAATACTTATTTTTATGGGAATCTTAGACGGAGAACCGGGACATGGTTTAGAGATAATTTTCGATTTAAGAGATGCAATTTAAAAAGAGATTTTAGTGGGAATATCATAAAAGATGAAAAGGGAAACCCTATGATTATTCCGAATGTTTCTATACATATGAAAGTTGATCCGGAAGAGGATTGTATTTTGGAAGAGATTATTTCCTCTAATTATAATTTAGAGAGAGAAATAATGAATAAATTATATCCAACCACAGATAGAGTAGAGCTTTATAAAAGTAAATTATCTTATAGTCAACAATTGGTTGTAGACCTTATGTGTGCCGGATATACAGAAAGTGAAATTTTATCAGAATTACATATTTCTAGGGAAGAGTACAAAGATAAAATTTTAGACACGATGAAACTATATGAAAATGTAAAAGTATTATTACGAGAATAATTAAATGGAGGAATGTAATCATGGCAAAGAAAATCAGAAAGAGAACGTTGTCTTTAGAATCATATTTAGAAAAAATCGTAGAAGAGGATATTAGTGATAATCAAGACGTGCAAAGGATGTTTTGCTGGGAAAATGTGATGGTGAACGAACTCATTAAAACTGTGCTAACAGATGATTATATCCCGCCAATTATCTTAGGCGAAGAAGATTTAGAAGAAGATGTTGTTCAGCAATATATTGTAGATGGAATGCAAAGAAGTTCTGCTCTGATTAAATTCAGATATGGAAATTATAAAATAACACCTTCTTTGGAAGAACCTTTTATTCAATATCAAAGAAAAATGAAGGATGAAAATAATAATATTTGTAAAGATGAAAATGGAAAGGTTATTTGGGAGTCAATTGAATACGACCTAAGAAGGAAAACATACGAGATGTTACCACCTGAACTAAAGAAAATGTTTGATGATTACCAAATTGACATTACTATACACCAGCATTGTACGATGGCACAAATTAGTCGCCTAGTAAGAAGGTATAATAACCATAGAGGGATGAATCAGTCTCAGAAGGCATTTACTTATATTGATTTATATGCACGGAAAATCAGGACTATTTCTGAGAATAAATTCTTTAAAAATTGTATAAGCTGCTCTGGTAGCGAGCGGTCTAAAGGAACTTATGAGCGGTTGGTATGTGAATCTGTAATGACAACATTTTTCTTTAACAACTGGAAAAAAGCTGCAAAAGACATGAGTAAATTTTTAAATGAAAAAGCGACAGAAGAACATTTTGAAGCAATTGACCAGTATTTAAGTAGGATTGAAAATATTTGCAAAGATAATTTTACAGATGTGTTTGTTCCTAAAAATGTAGCCGTTTGGGTTTCTGTATTTAAAAAGTTTACGGAATATGGATTAGATGATAGTAATTTTTTAGAGTTTATTAAGGAGTTTAAAAAAGTATTGCATTCAAAAAAGATAAATAACATTTCTTTTGATGAATTAAATGAGCATCGAAACACTAAGGACAAGGGAACGTTAAAAGAAAAAATAGACATATTAGTTTCTCTTATGGATGAATTTTTACATAATTCAAATGAAAAAATATTTGATGTGATGGATGAGTATGATCCAAAACAAACTATCATTGATTTTATCAAAGAGAATGTAAAAGAAGACGTTATCGAAGATGATGTTGAGTTTTATAAGTCACTGCTAGAAGATTGGTCTGTGGAAGTAGATAATTCATCAAAACTTCTGGACGAAGGCAACATGAATTCATTACTTGCTGCAATTGCATATAGCGTTGAAAATGAACTCGATGAAGAAGTTCCTGCATGGATGGTAAGCTTCTTTGATAGAAATTCTACATATATTAAGAATCAAAAAGAGAATTATACATATATGATTAATGACCTTAATAAATTTATCAGAAATAAATACCAACTGGCAAGTTAGGAGGTGATGATAATGAATAAATACAAAAGAGAGAAACATGGTATCGGAATTGAAGGTGCTTTATTAATCGGTGGAGCTGTTTCTATATGTGTATTGGCATCATGTGGAGATAAGAAGAAAGAGTATACAGATCCAAAGCCAATTATTGTTGAAATTCCGGAACCTTGTACAGAAGGCAGGATCCTTGTGACAAAAAATGGGAGATGTATTTTTGAGTATAAGGGTGAAATCGAAATGATCAATGATGGAAGAAATGGCGAAGAAATTGATGTGCAGGTACATATGAGAGAAGAGAATTAATTTTAAAGGAGAAAATAGTATGTGTGAATTTAAAAGTGGAATTATTTTCAAAAACAGAGTGGTACTAGCACCTTTAGGAGATGAAAGTCATTCAAGTTTACTTGATAGTTTGGGTGTAGAAGACAGTGAATTTAATGCCTCTAAGAAATTTGTTAAAGCTGAATTAACTCCTCCAAATAAAGGTATTATTATTTCAGATATTTCTAAATGGAAGTACAGAGTTGATCAAGATATTGTACCAGAATGGTATAGTAATGATCCAGAAAGATATGAAAAAGAATTTAGAAATATAGTTGCGGATTTTATGAGTGAGAATTTTACAGAAGAATTCGGATATTATTGGACAAACATTCATATGGATGGAAAAGTTTGGCATTTTATGTACGGAATTCTTAAAGAAATGATTTTTGGTAAAAACAATAATTATTCTGAATCTAATGTTAGAAAGTATTTAGAAGAATGTAAATTACGTCATGATATCGAAGATAAATATTCAGGTAAAATTGTTCCATTTGAAAATAACCTATTAAGTATGGATGGATTTGATGATTATGGTTTTGTTACAGACAATATATTATCTATTCCAACATTTGATTTGTTCAGAAAGTGCGGAGATAAACTACCGTTGATTAATCACTCATATTGGTTGTCAACTCCGAATCAGACTCCATCGAGAGAAGATTATTCCTGTGTTCGGATTGTTCTCATCGATGGGCGTGTGCACTACCTCGATTGCCGCTGGCTTGGTCGTGGAGTTCGTCCGTTTTTCATAACGGAATCTTAAGTACAAGATAAAATCTCGATTTCATTCGAAAATAAACACAATATATAGTGGTTTGGTAAAATGATATACACTATATATTGTATATAAAAATTCCTGAGATGGAAGTTCTATATGAACAATCATTGCGAGAAATGAATTGCAATGCGACAACCGTCACTCCATCAATTATCTATTAGGATAATGGCGAAAATGCTCATTGACGAATTCCCACTTGTGTAGCCGGAACCGCCAGTAAGCATTAACATGAACCATGTCATGCTTATTCATAAAATCACCTCCGTGTTTCATGCAGACGAAAATACATCGCATGAATTTTAATTAGAGTGATTTTTCTATATAAGTGACGGTTGTCATAAAAGTAGTATACAACAAAATGTAAATTAACACAAATAGAAATGGAGAAACAAACAATGACGGGATATGACTTAGTAGCAATTGTAAACTTGTTAGAAGATTGTAATAAGAAAGATTATGGTTTTGCATTATATAAGGAAGAATATGAATTACTTAGAACAGCAAGCTTAGAAAATACACTTGTAGTTGTTAATGCAAGAGATAAAAACAGACGAGTATTGGGAAAAGTGAAAGAGATTTTGTCGTTGAAAGAATACGGTAAAAATCCCGCAGCACAGGTGGTCGGCGTTGCAAATATGGATGCGTATGCAAAACGTAAAGAGGAAGAAGAGAGAGTAAATAAAATCAATGAACTTAATCGTTTGATTGATAAGAAACTTGATGAATTATGCGATTTGGTGAATATGGTAAAAGATATTAATAAAAATAAAAAGTTAAAATAGGAGGAATTAAACAATATGAATTATCCATTTTATTGTCCTAAGTGCGGACACAAAGAAATTATTACCATGTCTATGAAGGAATACGTTGGAGAAGGGCATATGTGTCCGGAATGTGGAGAAGAAATGAAACGAGAAATTGAATCTATGGTTTGTAGGAGCATTGATAAAACTGGAGGTTTTTATAGAAGTTTCAATTAAAAAAATGTGCTGCTATGGTAGCACAAAATAAGGATCATTGGCGCAATGGTATTAAATAAATTTGCAACATGGGAGAGGGTGCTTTTATAGTAGAAAAACATAATACATATGTGGATTGCGGAGAATATTATAAAGGAATTACAAAGCGATATAATGAATTTTATTTTGATAAGGAAGATTATGAGTTAGTGTCTAAATATTATTGGGTATTAGATAGTTCCAAAAATGTTGTAACAAAAATTGATGGCAAGAATATTTCAATGCAAAAACTTTTGTTTGGAAATGGTGCTTATAAACATATTGATAACAACAATTCAAATAACAGAAGAGAAAATATTGTTCCAGTTAAAGGGTTTAAAAATTCTGGGAAAACATATCTATGTGGATATATTGCTGTTTACATGCCGGAACACAAAAGGGCGTTTAAGGATAATGGGAGCGTATATGAACATATTTTAGTAGCAGAAAAAATGTTAGGAAGAGAACTCAAAGATGGTGAATGTGTACATCACATAGACGGAAATAGAACAAATAATTCAGAAGATAATTTAATGGTATTTTCCACCAATAATGATCATATTGCTTGTCATGGTGGCTGTGAAATAATAAAACAAGAAGATGGCGCTTATAAGTCAAAACAAAAAAGGTTTAGATATTTTTATAACAATAGAACAAAGGAAGATATAGATAATAATATCGAAGATGTGGGGAGTATAACAATAATTCCAAGCGGGTATGACATATGCCCTATCTGTAAAAAAAGATTAAAAACCTATAAAGCAAAAATGTGTATAGAATGCAGAAATAAAGAAACGAGAAAAAATATTCCTTCTAAAGAAGAATTAGAAAAAAATATATATAACATTCCTTTCACTAAAATCGGTGAAATGTATGGTGTTACCGATAATGCAGTAAAAAAGTGGTGTAGAGGATATGGGCTTCCTTTTAGAAAAAAAGATATGAAGAAATAGAATATCAAACAATATAATCATTTTCATCCTAAAAGTTGTAGATTAGTGTAAATGGTAGCACGATGTAGCGTGACACATAAGTAAAGGTTCGAATCCTTTATCTACAATCCAAAAATATATAAATGAAAGAGGTGTAAAAAATGAGTAGCTGGACTTATGTACATGGAACAATTGTAGCTTCTCCTCCAGGAAGGACACAACACGAGAAAAGATATATTCTTGAGACTGTTCTTGATCATCTTCCGGTTGTAACTGGATCAGAAAGAGATATGGAAGTATATGTGATTCAAAAAAGAGGACATAATAGTTCAAGCGGTAGTGATGAATTTTTCGAGAGAACAAATAATTTAAGAGATTCAAGAGGAAGAAGAAGTTATAAGCGCGGTTGGTTACATACACAAGATGATTATATTCTTGTTGTTGATGCCGCATTACGTGACAGAGAATTTGAAGATACATTTCAAGAATTTATGAAGTGGTTTTGTAGACTATCAAAAAGAGTCTTTGTAAATGATGTGAATGTGAAAATCAAAGGATTTGACAAGCAATATGTTATAGATAATCCAGATCCGTTTTTCAACATGAGTGACTTCGATAATGATAATTGGTGTAGTTATTTGATGTGGAAATACGACAGAGATAAAGATGGAAACTTGTTAAGTGGAAAACCGGTAAATAGAAATGAGTAATTTTATGGAGGTAATTGGTTATGGCAAGCGAAGATATTACTTTTTGTATGTCAGATTGCAAAAATATGAAGTGTTTTAGGAATAAGAAACATATTATACATCATGAGTTCCCACATAGTTTTGCGTTTTTGGAAAATACGAAAGATTGTATGAAGGTGGTAAAAAATGAGAAGTCCAAAAGTAAAAAATAAATATAATCTCACAATGAAAAAGATTAATAAACTCAAAGTTGGTGATGAATCTAAAATTAAAGAACCACTATTTTGGAGGAATAATGTAATAAATGCATGGTGTATAAATAGAATTATCGGGACAGATGATGATGTAAAATATGGAACAGATAACGATATTTGGATTGGCATTTATGATAAACCATATTATAACAGAAGAATTCATGTACGTTGTAGTTGCTATGGAGGAATGTGTTTTTATAAATTTGATAAATTTTTCAGATATGAAGATATCGAATATGAAAATGATTTAAAAACCCAGGAAGAATTGTTGCGGATTATAAATCATCTGATTGATGAAAGGATTTTGGTGATGGAAAATGGACGAGAAAAAAGTTAGAGAGGCGATAGAAGTAATAAAAGCGAATTATCCTACAAGCGGATATTATATGTTGCGAGAATCATTAGATATCGCAATCGAAGCACTGCAAAAGCAGTTGCCGAAGAAAGTGGATGTTTGGGCTAATGGAACAGAACATTGTCCAGTTTGCGACAAAAACATAACTTATACAGGACTCCATGTATGTCCAGAGTGTTGCCAACGACTTGATTAGTCGAAATAAACATTGAAAGGAGTTAGGAATTATGCCGAATTGGTGTGAAGGAGCTTTAAAGGTTCGTGGAACGAAAGAAAATATAAAGAGGTTTGTGCTTGAGGGGTTGCACCCTGTTGACTTATTCGGTGATGCAAAATCTGAGTTGACAGTAAATGAATTTGGAGATATTAATTCGAATGAAACTTGTTGGATTGAAGAAACAAGAAGAGGATTCGTTGAGGGTGTTGAAGTATATCTTTCAGAATACGAAGATGATGAAAGACTCACTGCAGTATTTGATTCCAAATTTGCATGGGGTATTAACGCTGATGAACTTTTAAGAACATGTAAAAAATACCATGTCGATATGAAGATTCATGCTTTTGAACAAGGAATGGAATTTAACCAGGTAATTGAAATAATTGATGGGGAAGTAATACATGATTATGAAATTCATTTTACAGATTACCAATGGGAGTGTGTTTGTCCCAAATTAGGCGGTTAAAAATACAGCGGAATTGATTAAGTCAATGGTTGAAGTGGTTGAGTAGCTTGTGGTTCCCTGCGAGTTTTCTTACGAGTTTTTGTAAGCCACTCGCAAGAGATTCGGAAAGGTGGAAGAATGGAAGAACTAAAGAAATGCCAGTTTTGTGGTGGAGAAGCAAGTCTTAAAGTTAATCATGGGCTCGGAGAAGAAGTTATATCAGCTTTCGTGTACTGCGAGGAATGCGGAGTTGCAACACGAAATTGTGCTTTAGAAGCTACGGCTAGGGGAATGTGGAATAGGAGAGTGGAAGAATGACAGACAGAGAAAAATTAGAAAAGGTTTTAGAATATGTCACAAAAAGAGAGAACATGTTTTACAAGCCTATTGAAGATGGAAAATGTAAACCAGGAAGTCTAGTTGCGATGCAGTGTATGTTTCAAGCATCATCATTTCAGGAAGCAAGATATTTTATTGAAAGTTTGTTAGAGGTGGAATGATGAGGGAAAAGAAATTATACACATGCGAAATCTGTAATACAGATTATGCGGATAAAGAAAAAGCCAGACAATGCGAAAAAAACATAAATTATTAGAAAAGGCGGTTATTGTGGGAGAATATAAACCGATCGGAATGCTTGCAGGCGGAGAGCCTTATAAAATTCGTGTGAAATTTCCGGGAACAGATAAATTTATAGAATACAGAAGATAGATTTGTTGGAGGTGGAAGAATGAACGTACTAGAGAAGATCTTGAAAGAGATAGAAGAGCGTGGTAATATCCAATTTTCATCATATACAAAACCATTAATTGCAGTTGAGGATGTTCTGGAAATCATCCGCTCTCACATGGATGAAATCCCAAACTGTGAAGGATGCAGCAGGAGAAAGTGGTATCAAAAAGGATTTGAGGACGGAAAGAAAGATAACGACTGGATTCCGGTAGAAGAGAAGTTGCCGGAAAAAGAAGTGATTGCACAAAACGTATACAATGAAATGATGATTGGCTATGTATATTATTCAGAAGAAATGGAATGGTATGGATGTGAATCTGATGATGTTTATCTCAGTAATGTTGTAGCATGGCGGCCACTTCCGGAAACATATAAAAAGCACAGACAATAGCCTGTGCGGAACAAAAATAAAGGTGCTTCCTAGATACCATTATTTTTGATTACATAAATGATTATAACATATATCTTAGTTCATATCAACAGGAGATGTGAGGTAAATATTATAAAAGAAGAATTTCAAAAGGAGGAATAATATATGAAAGTTTTAGTTGTAATAGATATGCAAAATGATTTTGTAGATGGAAGTCTTGGAACAAAAGAGGCACAGGAAATCGTAGTAGCAGTGGAGAAGAAAGTAAAAGCTGCCCGGGAAATGGGGACAGAAATTCTTTTCACAAGAGATACCCACGGAGAAGATTACCTTCAGACAAAAGAGGGGAAGTCGCTTCCGGTTATCCACTGTGTCAAAGAAACAGAAGGCTGGGAGATCATAGACTGCCTGAAGCCTTATGCTGACAGAATTTTTGACAAGGAAACTTTTGGAAGCATTGCTCTGGCTGATTATGTTGCCGAGCAAGGGTATGAATCCATTGAGCTTGTCGGTCTCTGCACAGATATTTGTGTTGTGTCAAATGCGCTTCTCCTAAAAGCACGTCTTCCGGAGACAGACATTGTTGTGGATCGAAGCTGCTGTGCAGGAGTAACTCCGGAGAGCCACGAGGCAGCATTAGAAGTAATGAAATCTTGTCAAATTAATGTGATTGGAGAAAAGTGTTATGATTAAAATTAATGGAGAAGTAGTAAATACAAAGAAATTTCCAGATGGAACTCTCTTACTTAAAGAGGACGTCCCTTATGATTTTAAAGATTACAGAGAAGCAACTATTACCTGGTTATTTGAAGATAATGAAGAATTGGTGACATTGATTTATATTGTCAAACATCTTAATTCTCATGGCATTACAAATTTGTACTTGAATATGCCATATATTCAAAACAGCCGTCAAGATCGCGTTAAAACAACGGAAGATGTATTTACATTAAAGTATTTTGCAGAAGTTATTAATTGGCTGAATTTTGATTCTGTAACAGTATTAGATCCACATTCATCTGTAAGCGAAGCTCTTATTAATAGAATTGTAATTAAGCACCCGGACAAGTATGTGTGGGAAGCAATCGAAAGCAAATACATCGGTGGTACAAATAATCTTACAATGTTCTTTCCGGATGAAGGAGCTATGAAACGTTATTCTACAATGTTCGACCTTCCATATGTTTTTGGTATTAAAAAGCGTGATTGGGAAACAGGAGAAATTAAAGGATTAGATGTTTCAGGTATGACAGATTTAATCAAAGACAGAAAGATTTTAATCGTAGATGATATTTCAAGTCGTGGTGGTACATTTTACCATTCAGCGAAAAAATTAAAAGAACTTGGCGCGAAAGAGATTTATTTATATGTATCTCATTGTGAAAATACAATTCTTGAAGGAGAAGTATTGAATAGTGGATTAATTGAAAGAGTATTCACAACAAATAGTATTTTTACAAAAGAACATGAGAAAGTAGGGGTATTTGAATATGAAGAGTAAAACGAATCCTATGTTATTAATTGATTTTTATAAAGCGGTTCATGCAGAAATGCTACCTAAAAATATTACAAAATCAGTTTCTTATTTTACACCTAGAATGAGTCGTGTAAAGCGATGGGATAAGGTAGTGATGTTTGGATTGCAGGGGTTTATTAAAACATATCTAATTGATTATTTTAATGAAGAATTCTTTAACAAGCCTTTTGAAGAAATTATTTATGAATATAAAAGAATCATGGACGCATCTCTTGGAAAAGATACATATAAAATTGACAAAATTGAGAACCTACATAAATTAGGATATTTACCAATTGAGATTGTGGCATTACCAGAAGGCACAATTGTTCCAATGCATGTTCCGATGTTTGGTATTACTAATACGCATAATGATTTTGCATGGCTTCCACAGGCACTCGAAAGTCTTATCTCGGCAGAAATGTGGCATCCAATGTTAGCAGCGACAGTTGGAAAGACATATCGTGACATTGTTAATTATTATTACGATTTAACATGTGATGATAATATTTCAAAAGCAAGAGCGTTGGGTGCATTTGATTTTAGAGGAGAGGAATGCTTGCAATCAGCGGTAAAAGCAGGAGCAGGATGGTGTTTATCATTTCTTAATACAGCTACTGTACCAACCATTCCTTATCTTGAGAAGAATTATAATTGTGATTGCACAAAAGAAGATGTGGCATATGGAAGTCCGAGTACAGAACATTCGGTTATGTGTAGTAATTATGCAATTGACGGAAATGAAATTACATTGCTTAGAAGATTGCTTACAGAAATTTATCCAAACACAAGTTTCTCTGCCGTCCTTGATTCTTATGATTATTGGAATGTTATTGATAATGTACTTCCACAATTAAAAACTGAGATTATGAATCATAATGGATGTATGTTAATGCGTGGGGATTCTGGTGATTGCGTAGAAGTTGTAACAAAAACGGTATTTAAATTATGGGATGAATTCGGAGGAATAATTAATAGCAAAGGCTACAAAGTATTAGATCCACATGTAAAAGCAATTTATGGCGATTCAATTACAGTACAGAGGTGCGAAGAAATTTACAAAATTCTCATGAAAAACGGATTTGCGTGTTCAAATGTAGTGTTAGGCGTTGGCTCGTTTTCATTTCAGTGTATTGAAGAAAATGGGGAGCTAAAACCATTTACAAGAGACACTTTCAGTTCTTGCATCAAAGCGACATATTGTGAAATCGATAATAAGCCATTTCCAATTTTTAAAAATCCGAAAGATGGAGGTTTTAAGAAATCCCAGAAAGGATGTTGTAGAGTATATATACGATGTGATGGAAGCATTTATTATGAAGATGGGCTTACATGGGAACAAGCTACTGATTATGAAAAGCGCGGTAATATGTTGGTTCCAGTTTTTAGAGATGGAGAATTGCTAAAAGAACAGTCGTTAGAAGAAGTCAGAGATAGGCTGCATGGAGGTGAATTTTAATGCCTATAAAAATTATCGATGGAGATTTATTTCAATCAGACGCTAGAATCATCGCGCACCAAGTGAACTGTCAAAAGAAAATGGGATCAGGAGTTGCACTTCAGATTAAGAAGAAATATCCAAATGTATATAATGAGTATATAAAAATATGTTCAGAAGAAATGATCGGGAAAATTCAGGTTGTTCCTATTAATAGCAGATGGAATGGCTATAACACTGGTAGTATTATAATTCCTCAGAGTGAACAATTTATATGCAACATGTTTGCTCAAAAAAATTACGGATATGATGGCAAACAGTATACAAATATTAATGCACTAAGGAAATGTATGCAATCATTGAGGACTTTGGTATATCAAAAGAATGGACATTTTGGGAATAAAATTGCAATGCCGTATAAAATTGGATGCTGTCGTGGTGGAGCAGATTGGGATAAGGTTTACAAAATGATTGAAGAAATTTTTTCAAATTGTGATGTGGAATTATGGAGATTAGAAAGAGAGAGACGAGATTGAAATGAATTTTAATGCAAATGAAGTTAAGACTGCAATTATTGAATGGGTTCAAAAATTCTTTAAAGAGAACGGCTGTGGATGTAAAGCGGTTATTGGTATTTCAGGGGGAAAAGATTCGACGATTGTTGCTGCACTCTGCGTTGAAGCTCTAGGGAAAGAAAGAGTCTTGGGCGTCTTAATGCCGAATGGGAAACAAAAAGATATTGATGATGCGAAGAAAGTTGTTAATCATCTCGGAATTGAAAGTATTGAAGTAAATATTTTTAATGCAGTGCGTGATATTAAGCATGAAGTGAAATCTGAATTAAATGATCATTGGAGCAAACAGTCTTCTATAAATCTTCCAGCTAGAGTTAGAATGGCTACACTATATGCTGTATCTCAAACAATAAATGGAAGAGTAGCGAATACATGTAATTTATCTGAAGATTGGATTGGATACAGTACGAGATGGGGAGATAGTGTTGGTGATTTCAGCCCATTGTCCAATCTGACTGTTGCAGAAGTTAAAGAAGTCGGATATGCACTTGGTATTCCAAAAGAATTCATTGAAAAAATCCCCTCTGATGGTCTTTGTGATAAAACAGATGAAGATAACTTAGGATTTACATATGAAGTTCTTGATAAATATATCAGAACAGGTGTAATTGAAGACGTACAATTAAAGAATAAAATTGACCAGATGCATGAAAAGAATTTGTTTAAATTACAAATGATGCCATCATTTAGCTTTGATAAAAGCAAGAAATAAAATAATGGAGTGTGTGACATATGAAAACAGTATATATTGCAGATGACGGAAAAAATTTTGAGGATGAATATGAATGTAGGAATTATGAATTTTGTATTTCACATCCACATTTAAAAACAATTGAATTGTACGATAGACATGGTAAAAAATTAACCAATCCTTTAGATGATGAAACATATTTTAATTTTACAAAAATTATCATTCATTCAGAAGAAGAACTAATAGATTTATACTGCGCTGCTGATTACACAGGGTTTGGCGGATATTATGATATTAAAAGTGTTGGAACATGGATATTTGATCAAGACAAAGAAAAGTTTGTAAAATACGTTAATTCTGCATTTAATCAAGAGCTTTCGGATAAGTATGTAAAAATTTTAAAGCAATATACTACAGAGTGTAATCATGAATATGTGGATGATACACTATTGGAACTCTTACAAGATTTAGGATATACGGATGTTGTAGAGGAATATAAAGCAGTAATGAGGGTATGGTATGGATAATCGAAATAGTCATAGTTGGGCTGTTGTTGGATTTGATTTCTATGCAGCTAAAGATATTTTAGAATATATTGATAGATTGGTATATGTAGGAGAATAAAACTGTGATTTCAATCGAAGGGGAATTAAAATGAACGAGATTATTTTGAGAAAAAGAAAACCAAACATAATCAATGTAGAGTATTGCTGTGAGATTACAGAATATTTAAATGACAATGTTAGATATAATTTTGGAGATGTACATCCATATTCGTTCTGTTATATATATGATTCAAGAAGTTTTTGTAATAACACAGTTGTAATACGTATGCCAGGATCAACAATTGGATGTATTAGATTTAATGATGAAAATGTAATTACAGAATGTTGTATTTATGATGATGTAATGTCTAAGAATAGATGTTTTTCCGAAGATATAAATGAGCGGCTGAAGCGATTTGTTGGAAGTGTATTAAAATTCCCAGAAGAATAGAGGTGAGGGAGTGAATTACTATATTAGTGACTTGCATTTATTCCATAAAAATGTGACGAATGAAGGATTAAATTTTGATAATAGACCATTTAATACATTGGAAGAAATGCATAAAGTGATTAAGGAAAATTGGAATTCGAAAATTACTAATGCAGATCATGTCTATATTTTAGGAGATTTGGCATGGAAAGAAAATGAAGATGCGATTGAATTAGTGAGTACATTACGAGGTAATAAACATCTTATTCTTGGGAATCATGATAAAGCAACAGATCAAAGGTATAAACAGTTATTTGTAGAAATAGCAAATTATAAAGAAATAAAAGATGTGATTGATGGGAAAGAATATCATGTTGTTATGTCTCACTTTCCATTGGCTTTTTGGAATCATCAGCACCGTTACAGAAGAGATGGGAAAGAGCATAAAGTGTGGTCTGTTCACTTATATGGACACGTACATAATTCTATGGAAGAAGATTATTATCAAGAGTATATCAAGAAACTAAACAGCGAATATGAAATTAAGTGTGTAGCAAAAAATGTAGGGTGTATGTTGTGGAATTATACACCAGTAACATTGAAAGAAATTTTAGACAGTAAAGGAGAATAATTTTATGAGAGCAATGATTAGTCAACCAATGGCAGAGAAAACAGACGAAGAAATTGTAAATACAAGAGAAAAGGCAGTTGAATATCTAAGAGATAGAGGATATGAAGTTGTGAATACTTTGTTTACAGACGAATGGTATTCGAAAGATAAAATGGAGGAGAGAGAAGTTGTACAAATTCCATTGTGTTTTCTCGCAAAATCTTTAGAGAATATGAGTTTGTGCCATGCGGTATATTTTTGCAAGGGTTGGGAAAATGCCAGAGGCTGTCGTATTGAGCATGATGCAGCAGTTGCTTACGGATTAGATATTATCTACGAGGAGTAAAATTCATGAGTGGTTTTGAAATACGTGGAATTCAAAATGTAAGCTTTGTAGATCTTAAAACTGGAAAGAAGATAAATATAGAAAATGCAGAAGCATCGGTATTGAGCGAAAGCAAGGATGTTAATGAGCAGGAAGCTACTGGTAAGCTGGATATTTCTAAAACAGCACATTTTACATGTGAACTTACATATTTAAATAGGAAGGAACTCTTTCAGGCATTATATGGAACCACAAATAACTACAGAAGGTTACACGGTGGACATGCATTAAGAGAAACAACCAGAAGAAGATACATAATGAAACATAAAAAATAAATGAATAAAAAAGACACACATCTCTGCGACCAAACTTTGATGTGCGTCTGTAAACACAAATACATTGAATGATTTGGAATTCAATGCAACTACTATATTACATATCTTTTTGTGCTTAGTCAAGCATTGATTTCCAAATAAAAAAATTGAATATAGATAGGAGTGACTATTATAGGAGACTATAAACTTATTTGTTTTACTTATTATGATCCAAATTATTATCAAGGAATGGCAGATTATTATTCACATGAGAAATATTGTGTTTTTGTTTATAAATGTAATAATTGTGACAATTGTGACGCTTATAAAAGAAAACGTTGTGTGATGTTAAATAAATCAGAATACAAATGTCCTCATTGTGAAATTGAAAAGAACGAGAGTTTTGACAGAAATTTAATAAGAAAATATAGAGAAAAATATGGCGATATAGAAGATGCTTTAAAACCATTAGATTTTGTATGTAGAATTGCAGATTGTGTTTATATCGGAGTTCCATATTATCTATATAATAACACAATTTATTATAACAACTTTGTGGGTGAAAAGATAATTAAAGAAACATCTTTCACACCAGAATTTATTGTTAAACTTATTGAATATATACCAGGTAAATTACTCGATGGAGAAATTACATCATATCAGGATAAATTAGTTATAAAATTTTGTGATCAACTTAAAAGGTTTATGCCAGATATGTATAAGAGTGTATATGAAATTTATCCGTGTATTGAATCAATAGTAGCGAAAGTCGATTATACAGGAGAGAAAGCGAAGTTAATATCTCTTCTTCCTGGAAAAGTCAAACTATCAACAGATGCTTTTGAGTGGGACGGCAACGCGTTGCATGGAAAAGGCAAACAACTTTCGTATGATTGGAAACTAGGTGATGAAGAAGTATTCATCATCCCAAATGAAAATACAGTAGTAACAATTTGTGATAATTCGACAGTGACTGAAGAAACAGAATTTGAAGAATAAGAAGGGGAACAAGATGAAATGTCATAAATGTGGAGATTCAGAAATAAAGGAAGAAGATAATTTTTGTGCTGCATGTGGAACAAAACTAAAAAAGACATGCAAATGCTGGGTATTAAAAAAAGACAACTACAATTGTGGAGAAAGTAGTTGTCCAGGATACAAAATATTAACGAAAAGGAGTATATCAAATGAAACACAAAGTTGGAGATAAAGTTAGAATTCGTTCTGATTTAAAATCTAATATCGAGTATGGTTGTGTCGAATCCGTAGACGAAATGTGTACTCTGCAAGGACAGATTATGAAAATCAGTGAAGTATGCACAGAGAATAAATATTATCTTATGGAAGAAGATCATGGGGATTTCTTATGGACGGACGAGATGTTTGAAGACGCAATGACAAATGGCGAATTGGTTCGATCTATGTCAGATGAGGAATTAGCTGATTGGTTAGTAGAGGTGTGCAAGAATACGAAAACATTTGATGAGATATATGATTGGCTAAAAGAAGGATGGTGTGAAGATGAATAAAGCAAAGAAAGTGTATGTGTATAGTGATGGGAAAATAAATGGAAGTATGGTGAGGGATTTTAGTTGTAATAAGAAATCATTACAAACTATTGATCCGTATATTTATCGCGGGAAATTGCGATTGCATGATATTTGTAGTTTAAATAATGGTTCATATTTTGTTTTTAATGGAGAGGACGGAAAACAATACTACATGACCGATAACGAGTTTAATAAATATCTTCGTTATAATAATGTTTTTATTGATGGAAATTTTGAATTTTTGCAGCAAGGATCAATTCAAAGTATTGGAGGAGTCAGAGATAATGTTTAAAAGAAATAAAAAACAAGCAAAACATTTATTTATTGCCCAAAATGCAATAATGAATTAATTAAAAATGGATTGTTCATAAAAGATGAAGATGGAGTGCTCAAATACGAATGTCCTGAATGTGGGAATACATCTTTTTGGGGTTTTAGTTTCCCAAATCCTTATTTTAGAACTTGTAAAGATTGTATGCATATATGTGATAACGATTTCGGTTCCTATTGCTGTGAAAAACAAATGAATAATGAATGCAGTCCAAATACCCAGATGAAATTTGATTTACATGGATGTGACTATTGTGACATTGGAATTCCTTTGGCTTATGGAAGGACAAATTCACAAACAATTTCTATTAGATATCCAAATGAGTTGATATCTTATGCGTACGATAAAAAAGTAGCAGCAGGAAAAATTAAATATTGTCCTATGTGTGGCAAGAAATTGAAAGAGAAATAGAACGATGAATAAATTATTTAAGTTTGAAATGAGGTGGATCAATGAGATTATTTTACTGTCCAAAATGCAGCAAAGAGGAAATTAGCAGTAACGATATTTATAGAGGTGAATATACGATCAATAATATGCGAGGTGGTTATGGTAGACCTACAAAACATTACAAATGTGAATGCGGTAATTATCTTGCTGGTTCTATAAATATTGGTGGTCATGAAGAAGATAAAAATTTCATTGAATATTGCAAAGCAGTTATTGAAGACTACAACAAAGATGGTTGTTTTTATGATTCATATCTACAAGACAAAATAGATCTTTTTACAAAAGCAAAACAGGTATATGAGGAGAGAAAAGATAAATGGATAAGTTATCAAAAGAAAACTGGATTTCAAATTATGTTTTAAAAGGAGATATAAATGAAACCTAAAATCGGTAGAAAAGTATATTGCATTTATGGTACAGGAATCATGGTTGATTATGTTGGTTATGTAGGAAAAGATAGCTTTATAGTTGATAGTTATGGGGTTTGTAAAGAATCAGATAGCTGGGAATGGGATTATGATTTATATGGTGAAAAATGGTTCACAAGTTTGTCTAAAGCTAAAAAGAAACTAATTGATATGTATAAAGATAAATATGAAAACAAATTAAAAATAGTGAAAATTGCAGATGATTGGTATGCACTTGAGTTTTGTTAATATGGGAGAACGAGGTATAGAAAATGAATAAAGATTGGAATTCAGTTAAAAAGACGGGGTTGCCTGAATTAGAAGAAGTTTCAACAACAAATTTCAGTTCTGTATATAAAAGCAAAGAAGTTTTAATTCAAACCAAACGAGGCGAGCGATTTGTGGCATATTGTAGAAAAGAAATGTACGCGAATAAGAAATGGAAAGATGAAGTTTATTGGTTTTCATATGGAACTGGCGGTAGAAAAATGAAAGTAATTAGTAAAGTGATTGCTTGGATGGAATTACCGGATAGATATGAAGGAGAATAGTACAGTGAACAAATATTTAAGTATTATTACAAATTTTGGGTGTCATTATACATGTCCGTATTGCATTGTAAAAGAAAATAATTTAAAGATCCCTAAAACAACTATCAAAGGTCTTCACAAGTTGTTGCCTGATATTAATAAATATTGTTGTGATATTATCTCTGTTTCGGGTGGTGGCGATCCATTACATAATTACAAAGAAAATAAAGACTGGTGGGAGGCACTTTTTAAAAAAGCTGATTCATATCATTTGCCAATAGAGATTCATACATCTTACATTGATAATTTAGGAGTGAACGAATTAGCAGCCAAAACAAAACGAATGGTATATCATCTTAGAGATTTTTCGCAACTTAAAAAAATTAAAAAGTTTGGAAATGAAATCATTCGTGTTGTATATGTCGTGACGAAGGATTTTACATTACAACAGTTGATGGATATAAGTATGTTTGTTAAGAATTCAGATTGTGTTGATGAATTGAGTTTTAGACAGATGGTAAATTCGGATTATCAGGAAGAACATTATTTAGAAGATTACTTGAAATTAGGACATAAGAAATTATGGTACTATATTGAGCAAAATGATTACAACTTATATTATGCGGATAATAAAATTTATACAAGTTTTGAGGAATTTATGAAGTGATATGGATTTAAAGAGAGAGCAAGAATACATTAAGAATTTTTTGAAGAGTTAACAGATAAAGAGTTTATGCAGATGCTTGATGAATGTGGAAATAATCTAATATTACCTACAAAACAAATTTATTCGGAGTTGGTTAAGGAAGGATTTTATGATTAAAGAATTTTGTTTAGCATGGGAGAAAAATAAAGACAAGCTTGAGGAGTATTTCAGAAATACAAGATAGGACGAATATGATGAGTACAGAAATTTAGTTGGATTGATATTTGATATTGTTATTAATCCTGAACTTGATGATTGGGATAATAACAAATTTGATACAAAAAATATTTTGAAAATTGATGACGGGGATTATCAAGGAACTGAGATTTTTATTTTACATAAGAATGTGTATCAGCCTGATATTGAAGATTATGTATATACAAACACTTATTATGGATCGTGCAGCGGATGTGATACTTTGCTGGGGATTTCCGGATACAGTGATGAACTACCAAGTGAGTCTCAGGTTAATGATTACATGGATCTGTGTTTACATCTTTTGCAGAAATGTCATTATATGGTCGACAAGGAGGAATAGATATGACATTTGAAAAAATTACAGCAAATTATAGAAGAGAATAATATTCCACATGACGTACAGTTGCAAAGTGATAGTGGATGGGAATGTTATGAAACAGAGATGGATGGTGTTTATTATGAAGCTGAAGAAAATAGACTGATTTTTACTCAAGTAGGTAATGTATATGATAAATGGTTTGATAAAAGTGGAGTTTATATTTTAAATGGTCTTAATAAAAAGTGTGAAGGATGCAAGCATTTATCAATAAATCATTGTAAATTAAAAAGAATTGATGGTCTGGATACGTTTGATAATGATTACATTGGAAACGAAGATACGTCGGATTGTAAGGATTTCGAGAAATAAATAAGAATAAAATCAGAAAGGATAAAAAGAATAGGTAGCTACTAAGGACATGTCACTTTCTGGTGAAAAGAAATTGAAATATATGGGAAGTAAATCTCGAATAGCTAAATACATTGTCCCTATTATTCAGAGATATATAGATGAAAACAATATTGAGTGTTACATAGAGCCGTTTTGCGGTGGATTAAATGTTATAGATAAAATTAAGTGTAACAAGAAAATCGCATCAGATAATAATGAATTTTTAATTGAATTATTTAAACATAGAAATGAGTTAAATACGCTTCCAAATATAGTTACAAAAGAACATTATTCAGAATGTAGACAAGCATACTACAACAAGGATTTTTCGAAATATTCACAGTGGTATATAGGGGCAATAGGGTTTCTTGCAAGTTATTCCGGAAGGTTTTATGATGGTGGGTTCAATGGTCAAGGGTTCTTAGACGGACGAACGAAAAGGAATTATTATGATGAAGCGAAGAGAAATTTATTAGCACAAATAAATTCACTTGATAATATTGAATTTATTTGTGGTGACTATGAGAAATTATACCATGATGATATTTATGATTGTTTTCTTTATTGTGATATTCCTTATAAAGATACTAAACAATATAGTACTTCTTTAAATTTTGATTATGACAGATTTTGGAATTGGGCAGAAAAGATTAGTAAGAAAAATATTATTTTGGTTAGTGAATATCAAGCACCTAATAATTGGGAGTGTATTTGGGAAAAAGATTTACTTAAAACAATGAAACATGGTAATAATGTACAATCAGTTGAAAGATTATTTAAGATTAGAGAATAGGAGATGTAAATATACAAAAATTAGACAGAACAAATGAAGTAACATTAAACAATCAGGGGCTGAATATGAAAATTATTGCATACAGAAACAAAAGAGATATAGACATTCAATTTGAAGATGGAGTTATTGTTGAACACAGAAAATATAGCGACTTTAAGGCAGGAGCAATTAAAAATTTAATGTTTCCTTCTGTATGCGGAGTTGGATATTTAGGGGGTAATAAATATAAAGTGTCAATTAATAGAAAACCAACTATGGAATATGATAAATGGTATAGAATGTTGAGAAGTTGTTATTCAGATAAAGAAAAACAACGTTTCCCAACTTATGAAAAATGTACAGTTTGTGATGAATGGTTGAATTTTCAAAATTTTGCAGAATGGATACAAGGAAATTATTATGAAATACCAGGCGAAATAATGTGCTTAGATAAAGATATTTTATTTAAAGGTAACAAAATATATTCCCCAAGTAAATGCTGTATAGTACCAGACAATATAAATATTTTGTTCACAAAATCTGATTCTGCAAGAGGAGAATTTCCAATAGGAGTATCTTGGCATAGATCACATGGAAGTTTTATTGCTCAAATGAACAGAGATGGTAAGTTGATACATTTAGGTGAATATAATAATCCAATTGATGCTTTTAACAAATATAAGATTGAAAAAGAAAATGAAATAAAAAGACAAGCAAATAAGTACAAAGAATTTTTACCAAGTAATATTTACGAAGCATTAATGAAGTATAAGGTGGATATTAATGACTAAATGTATTTGGAAGCAGGAAGTTAATAGGACAATAGATAATAACAAAAGAGTTAAAGCTACAGAAAAACTATTCAAATGGAACGGCGGTGTTTCCAATGAGTAGTATTAGTTTACAATGTGGAGATTGTCTTGAATTAATGAATAACATTTCTGATAAATCAGTAGATTGCATTATTACAGATCTTCCGTATCAACAAACTTCTAGGAATAAATGGGATGTGATTATTCCATTTGAACCATTGTGGGAACAGTATAAAAGAATTACAAAAGACAATGCTGCAATTATCTTATTTGCAAATGGCATGTTTACTGCAGAACTGATGATGAGCAACAAACAAATGTGGAGATACAATTTGATTTGGGGAAAAAACTCAACCAACTGGATTTTTGAATGCTAAGAAAATGCCATTGAGAAGTCATGAAGATATTTGTATTTTCTATAAGAAGCCTCCTGTATACAATCCTCAAAAAACAACTGGACATGTTAGAAAAGTGAGTAAAGCAGAACATAAGGTTAGATGTAAGAATACGACAGATTATGGAGAACATGGACTAACTACATACGATAGTACAGAAAGATATCCAAGATCTGTATGGAAATTTGCAAAAGATGTTCAAAAATCAGCTTTACATCCAACACAAAAACCATTGGCATTGATAGAAGAATTAATTAAAACTTATACAAATGAAGGAGATTTGGTTTTGGATAGTTGTATTGGTTCCGGTACAACTGGATTAGCTTGTAAGAATTTAAATAGAAGATTTATAGGCATTGAAAAAGATGAGAAGTATTTTGAAATAGCGAAAGAAAGAATAGGAATATAGATATGGATGTTATAACAATAAATACGGACTGTCAAGAAGATTATGAACGAAAAGTGAGATCATTTTTAGAATATGGATATGAGTTAAAATCATGCTCATGTGGCTATTATGGTATCTCAGGTGACAATTGCTTTCCTTATTGGATGGCAATTTTGATAAAAGTATAAAGAATGAATTGTCTGTTTCATGTGAGGCGAAAATATGAAGATAGAGAAAAATAAACTTGTAAAAGTATTTTGGAAAAGTCCAAGATTTTCTAATAAATTAAAAATAAATGGAATAAAAGGGATAATATTGGATTCAATTGAAGTTGTGGAATGTGAACGTGGTATTTCAAATTTTCCTCACCACATAAGTGTAGAGGATAATGGCGATATTTTAATTACACCAATGGACGCACATGGTAATTATTTTGTGATTGCTGAAAGAGCGATTAATGCGGATGTATTAGAGATTAAAGCAGAAGATTATATTCAACATTACGCAACAATGGGCGGAACTTATGAATTCGTTTTGAAGGAAAAAATTGATAATAATTCCGACGATTTCTTAAAGGTATTTTGAAGGAGAGTATATATGGGAAGTTTTGAAGATATTTTTGGAGACTATTTTGAAGCCTATAAGACCACATCACAATATAAAGATAGTTCTAAAATGGAAATCATGTTTCGCCGTCAGGAATTTGAAAAGAATTTGGACGATATGTGGCTTAATTATAGTAAAGGTATGGTTGCACAGCTGGTTAATTACAATAAGCAACTAGACAGCATTAAGAGTTGTGGTTTAAAAGTGTTAAGGAACTCATCTGGGAAACATAAGATTATTGTTCCGAAATAAAATACAATTTTCAAATAGTGGGTTGAGGTAATTTTTGTTTTGAAAAAGATAGAAAAAAATATTGTTAGTTCTGAAGTGTTTTACGAATTATCAGAGAAAGAACTTAAAAAAATAAAATCAGAATCAAGAGCAGCCGGTAGAAAAGATGTCGCAGAGTATATCTTTTATGCGCTCTCAAACTATATTTATGAACTGAATATTGGTGGAGTCAATAGTTTTATGTATGAGTTAATACGTTTTTTGAAAAGAAAATCAGGTGGTATTAGAAATCATGGCATATATGATTTCTTTGAATGGTGTGAAAAGGAGAGAAAATGAGATTTAAAGGAGATATTATTATTACAGATCCATGTTATATCTGCAAAGAAAGGAAAGAAGTTGGAGAATATCCTGTTTCTGAAGACTATTTTTCTTATAGCAGTAAGAAAGATTATCCAGATTATAAAAAGAGTTCGTGTGAATCAAAACAATACAGGGAAGAGTGGAAAGGATATTTCGCTGCGTTATCAGAATATCGAGACAATAATATCAGTGATTGGGAATTATGTAATTATGGGGAAGATATGGAAGTGTTAGGAATCAAAAATTATATTTGTAGAGACACATTGTATGGTGATTGGTCTTGCACTACTTACAATTCTGATACGCATGAAAAGATCGGAGAGTTCTGCGCGGATGCTGGGATGGTAGGAGTATTTTTACTTGATGAAGTTTTAAAGTATAATCCAGATTTTAATTATCATATTGAATGTCCGTGGACAACAACACTGATTAAAGATTTTGACGGAGAAATTGATTTTGAAATTATCCATACAGATGGTGTCTATGAAGACGATACAGAGTTCCACAGTAAGGGTGAAAAGTGGGAAGATGATTCAGTAAGTGTTGTTGGAAAAGGGAATATCAATTTTGAAACAAGACAGACAGGATTTTAAAAGTAAACAATCATAAATTAGGTGGTGAGAATAATTAAAGTATACAAAGATAAACAATACCTTGTTTTTGAATTAGAAGGTAAAAATGTTAAATATGATTTAGCAAATAAAACAGGTATTGGTTTAAATGGTAAGCCAGTAAAAGGTTTGCAGCGACAACTTAAAGATATAAAGATTAAAGATATTATTGAATCATGCGAAGACAAAAACTACTCAGAGTTTTTAAAATACATATATAAAAAATATAGTAAATATATACGCAATTCTGGAACATTTCTTTCTATGATTAATGAAAATAAGCATTTAGAACAACTATTTTCATCAGGCTTAAAAGCAAGTCAAATACCAACAAATTTTAAGTATTCATTGAATGATATCCCAAAGTCACTTATTAAAATTGCAAAAGAGAAAGAAATACAACTGTCAGAGTTATTAGTTAAAAATTGGAAACACAATGTTGATGCACATTATATTGCGTTTCAAATGGATTTTATGTCATTAACAAATGAAAACCTTATTGATGTGTTTACATACGGAAAGAACTTTGGTGATTACAGAAATCCAAATTATCAATCTATATTTAACTATTTGATTGATGTATATAATTACAATCCAAAATCACTTCTTATATATATTGATTCATTGATGACCTATGAAGCATTAGATAATAGAGATATCATAAGAGAGCTATATGATTATGTGAAAATGATGAGTGTAATCAGTAATAAGTTTGATAAATACCCAAGAAATTTTTTGACAACTCATAAAATTGCTTGTAGAAATTATAGTCGTTTGAAACAGGAATTTCCAGAAGAATTATTTAATAAAAGAATTAGAAAAGATTATGAGTTTGCATATAAAGGATATCAATTTGTATATCCGAAATGTACTCAAGATATTAAAGATGAAGCTGTTCAACAGAATAATTGTGTTGCTTCTTATATTGATGATGTTATCAATGGGAAATGTCATATTTTATTTTTAAGGAAAAGAGATAGTTTAGATAAGAGCCTGGTAACTATTGAAGTGAATGCATATACAGAAACTATTGTACAAGCTAAAGGGAAATTTAATAGAGATATAACAGAAGAAGAGAATAAAGTAGTAGAAGAGTGGAATAAAAAGTTTTCAAATAAAAGAGAGGAGATGGCAGCATGATTAAAGGAGATAAGATAAAACTAGTAAAAAAGATGGGAATGTTTGATAACATTGGAGAAATCTGTGAAGTTATTAATGTAGATGAAAATGGAGTTATTAGTTTTAGATTTGGTAAAAATGGAATGCATTTAGGTTGTATGTCTTATAACGAATTTGAAAAATATTTTGAATTAGTTCAGGAGACAAAACGTGAATGGAGTTCTTGGAAAATCAAAAGTTTGTTTTATGAGAATTTAAACGGAGATCATATTTCAACAATTATTTATTACAGACATAATGGTAAAAAAATTAGAGTTAAATATCTTTGTGAAGATGGCACATTTGTTATTGCAGAATCATCTTGTCATAGTGAAGATAAATTCAATTTAGACAGAGGACTAAAATTAGCAGAATATAGATTAGTAATTAAATTATTACAAAAAGAATTAGAAGATTTTGCAAAGACAATGTAAAGAATTGTTTTGGTTTTGAGGTATTAAAATGGTAGAAATTTTAGCTGAAACAGAATATCAGGATTTATATAGGATTACAGATGGTGTGCTGCTTGTTGTAAATAAATTTAAACCGATTGATTATGGGGAAGACAAGTATGTTTCGCTGTATGATCCAAAAGTTAAATCGTATAACAAAGGATGTCAGAAACAATTAAAAATTCTAAAAGAAGATTATTATTCAAAGTATGAAGACGTAACAGTGTCTCAAGGAACTGTTTTATATTATGGAAGACCTGTTGAATTGGCTCGTAAGGATGAATGGAATTATCAAATTAAAACAACAGGCGAATCATTAAGTGGTTCTTTAGATGAAGTTACAGAATTACTAACGAGTATTATAAAAATTATAGATAAGGAGCAAGAAAATGATTGAATTTGAAAATGTAAATTTCGAAGAATTAAAACACATGGATTTGGAAGAAGCAAAAGAAATTGTGAAACAATTTGATGAAGTCACATGGTTAGAATATGTTGGTTGTGAGTTTAATGGTGAAAGATATAGCACTGAAGCATTATTAGAGTCTGATTGGGATGATGGTGGCAAATATCAGTATAAAGAAGAGTATGGTTTACTTTGTAAACTAGATAATGATCGCAATGTTATTGAGAAATACGATGTTTGCATTGTAAACGGTATTACGATAAGTGGTTCATATTTTACTGAATATGATTATGAAAACGAATTTAGAGCAGAACAGATTGTTAAAAAAGTAATTCCAGAAGTTGTAATTCCTGAACATACAGTTATTACAATTGGAGAGTAGAAGAGAGAATAATAAATTGTAGATCTACAAGATAAAATATATTTTTCATCCGGATAAAAAATGTATATACATAGATAAATAAACGAAAGGAAAAGGAGTAATCCTAGGTAAAATGTGTGTACGCACCTCTAAAAACAGAGGTATTTGAGTACAGATTATAAAAAATATAATTCAGGCAAAGATTTAAAAGTTTTAAGTTTGTGTGGAGGGATTGAGACAGGATTATTGGCATTGCAGCAGTTAGATATTCCAATTGAAGAATATCATACATATGAAATTCTGCCAGAGGCTATTGCGGTTTCTTCATATCATTTTCCGTTCATAGTACATCATGGGAACCTGATTGGAGAAGATTTTTCTAAATTTAAAGGATTTGATTTAGTTATTGGAGGCATGTGTTGCCAATCTTTATCAAGAGTTCGTATTGAAGACAAGAATATAAATAATGGCTTGCTTGGGAAATCAGGTATTGTATACGAGCTTCGTAGAGCATTGGACGAGATACAGCCCAAATGGTTTATGGCAGAAAATGTTGTTCCGTCTGACGATAAAGATCTAAAAGAATTAAATAGAATTATGGGAGTTGAAGGCGTTTTAATCAATAGTAATAAATTTTCAGCGCAAGACAGGGAAAGATATTATTGGACAAACATTCCAATTCCTGCAATTCCAGAGATGAATTCATTGGTTTTAAGCGATATTATGGAGAAGCGTGTTGACGAAAGATACTTTTATAAGAAAGATTTTGAGATTTTAAATATGGATAAAAAAGTATGTGCAGAGCTGAAAGTCAATTCAATGGAGATGAATAGACGTATCTATAATCCCAAGTTTAAATGTGCCACATTGACTTGTATAAATGGCGGTTATCATGAAAAGAAAGTTTTGGATCATGGTAGACCAAGAAAATTAACAGAGCTTGAATATGAAAGATTACAGGGGCTGCCTGATAATTATACAAATGTAGAAGTTAATGGAAGAAAAATATCGTATACGAAAAGATGTAGTATGTGTGGTAATGCATGGACGTTACCCGTAGTTAAACATATATTTAAAGGCTTAATAATAGAATAAAACTCACGTTTCAAATGGAGAAATAAAATGAAAACAAGATTGATTGATGCAGATAAGTTGGTTGATTCGTTAAGAGCAAGTATGAATCATGGACGTGAAACATTTCCAGTAGATCTTATTGTTGAAGCGATTGATGAGCAGCCAACTATTAAATATATAGAACAAATATCCAGAGATGATATAGAGGATATATGTTTTAAATTAACATGTTATTACATAGCGACAACAGAACTATATGATAGATCATTGACTGATGAAAGAAGAGTAGAAGACAATACTGAGGCGTTTACATATTCAGATCCTAGAATCAGACGACTGTCTAATAAAAACGCTATTCTTACATATAAAATGGTACAAACAATTGCAGAGTATAAATTTGGAATATCACGACTTGTCTTTAATAGAAGCTATAAAGAACAATTGAAAAGATGTGGTAATTTATCCGCACAGGGGTGGATAGATAAATATAATTTTCTTTGTGAAAATGGTGAGATGGATTTTATTGAGGAGTGCTTAGAAGATGCAAGGAGCATGTAGTAATCAAATTGTAAAATGTATTATCTATACGAGTGATATAGAAGTTGGAATAAATAAATTATTAGAAATTGAAAACGAGAAAAACGAATCTGGGATTGAAACTGTATTTAAACGTATTTCAAAATCAGACTATATCCGTTCAGAAATAAGATTTAGCGATGGAGAAGAATGGATTATAGTTGCACCTTATCTTGGAGCAAGAGGATACCGGTGGAGAAAAGCGTGGATTGATGCGAGTAACACGACCATTTCTCAATTGTATTCGAATATTGTTCCGTATGGAAATGGATACCAATGGGAAGATTATAAACTTTTTAATTTGTAACAGTATGAAGTATAAAACAAAATTTGTTTTTATTTGGAGGGACAATGATGATTAAGACATTAAAAGATACAGTACAATTGATGAACAGCGACGATTATAGAGATCGGTTTATCGCTGAATATAAACAGCTTGTAATTAGATATAAAGGATTAATGAATATGTTGGATAAATGGGATAGTGGAGAGTTAGATTTTAAACCAACTTGTCCAAGAAGTACATATAATATGCAGATTAAAGCAATGACAGAATATATTGCTGTGCTTGAAGCGAGAGCAGTTATGGAAGGAATTGTATTATAAAAAAGAATATATAAGTATATGGAAATGAAATTTAAAAATGGAAACAGTATTGAAAGTATGCCGTATAAGAAAACTAAACGGAGTGTAAGAGGAAGAAGACTGAATGATAAAGAGAGGAAACTTATGCCAGAATTAGAAATCGTAAATGCAGAAAAAAGAATAGATGATTTTATGGAGTATTTAAAATTATGAGCAAATCATTAAAGTTTTGTAAAAGAATTGCGTCCGATAAATTCAGATCATCTTTTGCCGATAGGAATTGGACAGATGTAATTGAAATTGATTCAGAAAAATTTTTTACAAACGTATTAAAAAATCGTAGGAGCTGGCTTATTCGAAAAGAACTTGAAGATGGACAGAATATCGATATTACAATCAATTTAACAATTAATCCGGAGGAAAAATTTGATTATTTCACATCAGCTAGTAGTGTACATGACGGAACACTTCTGTCTGAATTAGAACTTATTAATGATTGTATATATAATGTAATTTTAGGCAAAACATATAACAAAAATATAGGTGAACCAAAGAGTAATGATACAGTTCATTATACCGTTGGAAATCTGGTCGTATTGAATGAATATGATATGAATCATAATAAATTTTGCTCAAAAGATAAACCTTTTTTGTGTGAAAGGACAACAGTGTTATTGCCGATTAGAATGAATTTAAAATAATGAATTTTGTAAAAGAGAATATATAAATAGTAATTATAAAAACAGAAGAAAGGATAAATGTTCACTTGTGAGCAAAGCTGCGCAGCTACTAAGGTGAATTAAGAATTACATATGAGTGATGAAAAGGAATCATCAATATTAAAACTTAAGAACATGAAAATAGAAGATTTTATAGAAGATTATCCTAATATAAAACTTATGTGGTATCAAAAATTATATATTAGAATGATAGAGAAATTTAACAGAAATCTTTATAAAAGATGATGATATGAAAGGTTAATTTCTTATGAGGTGATTACATGCGTTTAGAAAATATAAAAGCGTCATTGGATATTACAATCCCTTTTGACAAACCGAATAGCAATGGGATTATATACACAAAAGACGCAGTAAAGAATGCAATAAACAAATTTAAAACAGAACTACCGATAATCTATAGAGATAATGATTCTGTAAAAAATGGTGTTGTTATAGGGAATACTATGAAAGGATTAAGTTCTGTATCATGGGATGATAAAGCTAAAACATGCAAAATAATTATTGATGGGGTATTATATTTTGGCGGAACTGAATGTATTTTAAATCAAATTCATGAAGGTATTGTGAGTGATTTTGATATTGTATCAGTCGGCTTGTCGAAATGAAAGAATAGTTTCATAAAAGAAAAGGAGGCAAACAAATGTATCAAAATTGTTGTAAAAAATGTGGCAGCACAGATTTATATACTGATCAAAACGGTAACAATACGGGGTTATATTGTAGCGATTGTGGTGCATGGATTAAATGGTTATCAAAAAAAGAATTAAGAGCATTTGGGTATAGCAAAAAAAAAGGAAAATAAAGATGTGATCGAATGTGAAATTCCTCTTGGTAGACTATGTTGTTTTAAACCTTTGAATAAGGATGCAATTTTCTTTGGTCATATGGCAGGTAAGATTGTTGATGATTTTGAAAAGATGACATTTATGTATGTTCTTGTGAGTGACAACAGATATTTCTTTTCACGAAAAGTCATTATCAAACCTAATGATGTACATACATCTAATGACGCAAAGATATATTTTTAACCATAAAAGAAATTATAGTGGTTATTATTTTTAAGATAGGCAATAGAAAACCATATGATATACATATAGAAGATGCCGAGAAGTATTTCATAAAATAAAATACAAATAGAACTGAATTATGGTGGTAAGAATGGAAATAAAAAAACATAGAGTTAATGGAAGATACGTGTATGGAGAGTATGATTTTTATATTAATGGTAAATTAATTGCAGAATACAGACTACCATTAATAGGTTTGGATTATTCATATTTATATTTTCTTCCAGAATTATATGATGATTGTATAAGAATTAATTTAAAATATATGACTTTTGAAAGAGCTTTAGGAAAAGCAATTAATATTACACAAAAGAAATTATATTTATTAGCAACAAATATATTAACAGATATAAAAAATACAAAAATTGAAGAGTAGGTGATGTAATTTTGTTTTTATAAGTCGATATAAAAACTATTAAATAGCATAAAAGAACAAACGAGTTTAAAGAACGTACAGATTGTAATTCTGTTATAGTCTATGAAGCAAAAAAAATTTTGAAACAGACTCATTCTATTTCTGATAGTAGAAGAGTAATTTTTCAGTGGAGTAATTATAGAATGAACACGAGAAATACATAGATCGAGGTGTGGAATTGAGAAAATTAACCGAAGAAGATTTAAACATAATTAAACAATACAATGAAAATATATATGAATTATATCTGACAGTAGAAAACGATTGTCAGTCAGATATTACACTTGATGATATTACAGAGTGTATGGAATGCATTTGTTGTTTGTTAAAAGGTAATATGGATATGACAGCATACGAACATAAAATCTGTAAAGAGATGGATATATTAAAAGATATTATTTGTCATCAAGCAGCTAAGATTATTCAATTAGAGGATAAAATCGAAAACAGATGTGCAAAAATAATTTAAAAGAGAACTTTCATTAAGGAGAATAAGGGGTATGCACAAGCAACTTATTGATAAACAAAAATTGGCGGAGCAGTTTGTAAAAGAAACAGGATTTTCTCCTGGTCAATTATCAATTGGGGTTGGATATATTGATGATCTGATTGATAAACAACCGGTAGCGTTCGACATGGATATGGTTATTGATCAGTTAGAAGATTACGGAAAATACAAGGGAATTCTGAAAAATAAAAATGGTAAGTGTGAAAACTATATTCCTGTTTCTATGGCTATAAAAATCGTAAAAGCTGCCGGGCTTAACGGAGTATTAGGTTATTTGACCAAAGAAGATTATTTTGAGTTAGATACGAAAAATAATAACCCTAAGAGAATCACAATAACAACAAATGAATCCGGTGACTGGAGCATTTTGCGATGTGGTGATGAATTTGAGATAAGTGGTCATAGATTAAGTAATTTGGATTGGTCGATGTTGTTAAGGCAACTCGGATATGCAGTTGAAGTGATTGAAGTTTCTAATGAAGAAATGGAAAGCATTCAAGTAAAAAGATTAATGGATAGAGGCAATATATGAAAAAAGGTTTTGAGAAAAGATTTGAAAAGGGAGATATTGTTTATTGGTGTCATAGTGATGGCAATGGGAGATATTCTATAAAAAATGGAGTGGTTGATGAACAATTTTCAGATGCTGTTGTAATCGATTATTTAGCATTAAGAGAAAGAAGACTTGTGAATGGAATTCCGATTGACGAATTTGAGAGTCAAACTAAATATAAGAAACTACCCAAAGGATGGACATATAATACAGAGTTGTTTAAAATTACATATTCCGTTTTAACGGAAGAAGAAGTAAATTATCAGATTGACATCAAGAACCCGGAAACAATAAAAAAAGCTTATGAACTTGGATACTTGGTAAAAGACTGTACAATCTTTCATGGGAAAATCGAAGCAGATATTACAAAAGAAGGATATAGAATTGTAAAGAAATATCCTATGTGGCAGCATCATATTGATCATGTTTCAATTCGTCCTGATAAAGTCTATTTTACATATGAAGAAGCAAAATCCGAAGTAGACGAAAATGTAAAAGAGTTTGAAAGACAATTATCTTTAACGGATTATGAATGGTCAGTAGAGCATATTTGTAAGAATTTAGATATTTTTAAAGCCATTCATTCTTTAGACGAAAGAGATATTGATGCTTATAGAAAATTTATCCTTGGCATGGATAATGTAGAGAATATTGAGACTAGAGTTTATCAAGGACAAATTCAATGGAAATATGAAGATAAGAAAAGATGGAATTACATTGAGATCTGAGGTGAATAAATGAAGAAGTCGAATGAAGTCTCTCGAAGACAGTTTTCAGAATATGGTCAGTCGTGGTTTAGCAAACGGTATGCATGTTGGGCGAACAATCACAATGGATGGTCTAAAATGAAAAAGAAAAATCGAAGAATGTTCAAATCAAAATTAAGACAAGAACAAAATAAAGAGATAAGAGAAATACTTGAAGAAATGGAGAATTAAATTATGAAAAAAGTTGAAGAAAAATACTATTGTGACCTATGTGGCAAAGAGTGTGAACATACACCGGATTATGTATTGCCGGAACTATTCGTTGGATCTTTTCAAAGTGCAACAACTAATTCTAAGCAAAAAGATTTATGCCCTGAATGTGAAAAAGAAGTTGCTTATATTTTGAATTTGATCAAGAGTAAAAAAATGGATAGTAATCCTATGTCAAATATGATTTTGGAAATTATTACAAAATAAATTCTTGGTTTTATGCTGTAATAGGAGAGTGACGAATGTTCAAAATTATTTTTATTGTTGTATCATGAATATTAGTTGGGTTTATTTCTTGGTTGTTTTTGATACTTAGTTATTTAAGAAAAAGCAAATATAACCACAGAGTTTTAAAGAGCTTCGAAATAGGAGAAAATCTTGTACCTTTAATATTGAGTGGTTGGTTTGCACCAATGATTATATTACTTTGTTGTATGACATATAAATTTAAATCGCAAAAATATAATTTTTATAAATGGGTATATGATATTCTTTATAAAATAGCAAACATTGGAGTGAATAAAAAAGAAGAGGATGGATCAGATAGAGATGAAATTATATAAGTTATGCAGCTATTTATCATATCGGTTAAAATATGAATCTACATATTTGGAATTAAAATACTACTTAGATCAGGTGCTGAAAAATAAAAAAGATAGTTGGGTGAATTACACAACGAGATATGATCGTGGAATTGGAAAAACTGTTTCAGTGGCTAGACTATCAGCAAAATATGATATTCCTGTATTTGTCAAAAATAACATGTGTAAGAGGTTTATAGAAGAGGACGTGCCGAAATATCTACCTCAATATTTTAAAAAGAGAAAACCAAAAGCAATTGTAGTAGAATATAGAGATAGACATTTAAAAGGTTGTAGATACGAAGTGGGATTAATTGACGAACCGCTTAGTTTAAACGATATAGATAATATTGAAACATGGTGTTGTGACAAATTAGTGGGATATGTAAGAGAATAAATATTTGAGTCTTTGAAGGCTTTATTATTTTTTGACTCACATTGTTATAGTGATTATAAAACAAATAGAATAGGAGGGATATATATGTGGGTAGTATTTTTACTTGCAGCAATGGGATTTTCGATTGCAACTTTGTTGGTGGTTTACATCGGTAATAAAGTTATTAATGCGATGAAAAGAGATGATGAAAAATTAAATAAGGACATCAGTAAAGAAAAAACAAATGAAAAGGAGAAAGAAAAACATGAGTAAAAAAGGATTGGTAGTAGGAATTGTTGTAGTCGCATCGGTTGTAGGAGGCTTCTTTACAGTTAAATCGTTTAAGAAAATTGATACTGGAAAAGTTGGAGTTGTGTATTCTATGAAAGGCGGCGTTAAGGATGAAACGTTAAGTCAAGGGTATCATTTTATTAATCCATTTTTAAAAGTAAAAGAATTTACAATTGGAAATGAACAATTGATTCTTTCTAAAGATAAAAGAGAAGGTAGCGAAGGTGATGATTCATTTAAAGTAGCAACATCTGATGATGCAAGTATTTCAATTAGTTTTCAAATGTCATACAGATATAGACCAGAAGAAGTTGTTGATACATATAAAAAGTTTAAGGGAATGAATGGAGAGGATATTGTTGAGCAAAGAGTGAAAACAGTGTTAAAATCAAAAATCTCTGAAATCACGACGGATTACAGTATGATGCAAATCTATAGTGGGAACAGATCTGAGATTAACAATAAGCTAACTGATTATCTAAATAAAGAGTTTACACAGTCATTTGGAGTCGAGGTTCTTGACGCTTCTATTATTGATGTACATCCTGACGATAAGCTGAAAGAATCCATTGATGCGAGAGTAAAGGCTCTCCAAGAAAAACAACAAGCAGAGGCAGAGCAGGAGAAAGTAAAAGTGCAGAAAGAAACTGAAAGAATCCAGGCTGAAGCTGATGCACAAATTGAAGTTACGAAAGCAAAAGCGGAGGCAGAAGCGAATAGATTAAAATCCGAATCTATTACAGACGAGTTAATTCGAATGAAAGAAGCCGAAGCAAGATTACAGCACGGATGGGTGACTACCCAGGGCGCAAATGCAGTTGTGAAAGACGGTGAATAATATGATGGGTATATTAGAAATTATAATCTGTTTGATTACCACATTATTAATTTTAGGAATAATGGCTGTTACCTTTATTTTGTTAGGTATTGTTATTGAAGAACTATGTGATAATAATAATGGAATCTTTCATAGAATAGTTAAAAAATTTTTCAGATAAATAAATTTAGCTGCATATGGTGTCACAGCTATATGCGGTATTTAGAAAAATAATAAGATGAAACTTTCGTTTCATAGGGGGTGGATAAAGAAATGAGTAGTAATAAAACATTAGAAGATGTCGAGTTACACCAAGAAGATGACGAATACTATTTAACTTTAACATATAACGAAAAACTTGGAGATAATGAATACGAAATTAAAATACCAAAAATAAATTTAGATTTTTTGAAATATGATTTTGGATTTTCTATTGTTAAATCAGAGTTTGGCGTATCTCATCGTTTTATAGAGTATGACTATCCTTATGATACAACTATAACGTTGCCGATAAATAAAAAAGAAAACCCATTTTACATAAGGATACCAAAGAAAAAGAAGATGAGAGGAATTGACATGAAATCAATGTATGCAGAGTCAAAGTATCTAGTTATTAATGAAGAAATTTTTATTTATATTTATGGCGACAAACTGAGATATATAGATAACAAAGGAGAAAATTTTGAAGTTGTAAAAGATATCGATGTAGACAATATTAGGAGAATGATCTTAAAAGGGGAGATACCAAATTCTGAAATCAAAAAAACTTTTTTTAAAAGAGAAATATTCTGTTTTCAAAAACAAAATAAAATTTTAAAAAAGAAAGTTAAAGATATTAAAAGTGCACATATTCGTTATACGTACAAAAGAGACAAGGGGATCTTTTCATTCGCCGAGTTAAAGAAAAGATTATCTACAAAAGAATATGAGGAGTTTTGGAGAGATAAGTTAGAAAAATATGAATTGTATTTATAAATAAGGGGCGTAAGTAATATGGCAAAACCATCTGGATTAGATTTTAGCAATGTAAGACATGTAAGAGTTTGGCACGAGCAGTTTGAAGCAATTAAAGATAAAGCAGAATTTTTGATTGTAGAAGATAAGTCAAATGGTAAATGTGTATCGTTTACAAGAGACCATGATGAAGAATCTAAGCCAAACCAATCATATTTAGAATTAAAAAAGATATTAGAAGATACCATAGAAATTGTAAAAAAAACTAGAAAAGAAGAAGGAGAATAAAATTATGAGCAGCGAAAAATTTATTAGTTTGTGTAAAGAAAATGTAGTGGAGTATTTTAATGAACATTCAGATAAAACAGATAATGTACTTATCACACAAGAAGATGTATACGTGGTTTGGTACTGTAAGACCTTGCAGAATCATAAAGCATTATTAAGCACAAATATTTCTGACGGTATGTATTACGAACTTACATATAACGGTGATAAAAATGAATTGTATTTAGACGCTTATAAAAAATGGCAGAATGTAAAAATTGAATTAAATGAGGAGATGTAAATATTTATGGAGAATAATATTTCAGTAAATTTGGAGAATCTTTCAGAGGAAGAAAGAGAGCAGTTAATGAAGTTGATTCAGAAATCTAACGGATCAAAAGGGAAGGTGTGTAAGCCGGATTATAGAAGAAAATACTTTTATATAAATGAATGCGGTGGAATTATGAATAGCAAATGGTATGATGATAGCATTGATGCTGACCGTTATGAAATAGGGAATTATTTTCAAACAAAAGAAGCAGCTGATTTTGCTTTAGAGAAATTAAAAGTAGAAGCTGAATTACGACGATTCGCAGAAGAAAATAATGAGTATGAAATTGATTGGGAAAATAGGAATCAAAATAAATGGTTTATTTACTATGATTGTGTGATGAAAAATATCGGCATAGTATATGACACCATACTTAGAACTCATTGTGTTTATTTTTCATCAAAAGAGATTACAAAACAGGCAATTGACTATATTGGAGAGGAACGCTTAAGGAAATATTATTTAGGAATTGAGGATTGATTATGTGGATTAGCAAGAAAAAAATTGATGATGGGAATAAAGAACTAAGTGAGTTAAAAAAGAAAATCGACGCACTAAAGAAAGAAATCGCTTTATTGAAGCAAATGCTACTACATACAAAAACAGAAGATGTAATAGTATTTTGTCCACAAATATCAATTGACGATGATGGATGGATATCTATCAATGAAGAAATATGTACATATATTTATAAAGATAATAAAGAATACAAAATCAATGACTTATATGTGCATGAGAATGTCGATGTGCGTATTGATGAGAATGATGAAAATATTTTATATATCACATCTCGCAAAGTGGGAAAAATCTGTGATAGATATATTATTGAAGATAATTACATTGTAAATTTGAAAGATCGAAGCTATTTATTTTTGAATTCGAAAAGTATTTTAAAGAGCAAAAAGAAAACGGAGTAAAAGAAATGCATAAGAAAAATGAATTTAAAATTAAGGACTTTCCGGCATTGGTTACAATAGCCATTATCTATTTAATTCAATGTTTAATCGTATGTGGAGCGATGAAATTATTGATGATGATTTTCTCTATAGATTTCAATTTAGAATTAACAGTTACGACATTTGTAGTATGCAGAGCATTTCAAATCATTGAATATTTGGCTGGGCTTAGATGGGAATAGGCTTGAAAATTTAGTTTCATTATAAAAGAGAAGGGATAATATGAAAATAGGAAAATTATTAAATAAAGCTTACAAAAATGGTGGATATATTCGGATGATTGACGGTCGAAGAAAAGGAGCTATTAGATATTCGCATATGTGTGAAAAATTTGTTGAAGCGGACTATAGAGATGGTTCATTTATTTATAATGAAAATCAAAAACATAAGCCTGTTTATATAAATAATATAATGTTGCAATCTAAGGGATGGGAGTATATACCTATGCAATGTAATTGTAGTTGTTGTGATAGTTGTAAAAAGAATTAGTAGAGAAATATAATAATAGGTAAAGAGTATGAATCTGAAACAAATTAAAGAAACGATAAAGAAACAAGAATATGATTTCTTAAAAGAGAATGAGCACTTAGGCAACAATATTATATTACTTACGCTTGGCGGCAGTCACGCATATGGAATGGATAAAGAGGACAGTGATTTAGACGTAAGAGGAGTTGCTTTAAACAACAAAGAAGAAATCCTTCTCGGGAAAGACTTTGAACAGGTTGTAGAGATTGATACAGATACAACAGTTTATTCATTCAATAAAATTTTACAATTACTAAAATCAAATAATCCTAACACTATTGAAATTTTAGGATGTAAACCTGAACATTATTTATATTTGTCTGATGTTGGAAGAGAATTATTGAATAATAGAAAAATGTTCTTATCCAAGATTTGTATTAATTCTTTTGCAGGATACGCTTCAAGTCAATTAAGGCGTATGGAGAACAAAGCTGCTAGATTAGTTGGACAGGCACAAAACGAAGAGTACATTTTAAAATCAATCAATAATGCAAGCTATGACTTTAAAAACCGTTACTTCCCAATGAATGATGGATCACTCAATCTTTATACAGATAAAGCAGTGCAGGAAGGTTATGACACTGAAATTTTTATGGATATTGATTTAAAACATTATCCATTAAGAGATTGGACTGGTATGTGGAATGAGATGAAAGCCATTGTAAGTAGTTATAAGAAAATTGGTAGACGAAATGAAAAAGCAATGAACAAGGACAAACTTGGAAAGCATATGGCTCATTTGATCAGATTATACATGATGTGTATTGACATTCTTGAAAAAGAAGAAATTATCACTTGTCGAGATAAAGAACATGATTTACTTATGAGTATACGAAACGGAGAATACTTAGATATCAATAGGCAGCCAACTTCTGAATTTTATGATTTGCTAAATGAGTATGAAAAACGTTTTGATTATGCCAAAGAAAATACTTCGTTGCCAGATGTGCCGGACTACAAAAGAATTAAAGAGTTCAAAATGTATGTAAATGAACGAATTGTGAAAGGAGATATTTAATGGAAGTTTCTGAAAAATTAAAAGAACGTTTCTGTAAAGATTGTAATATTCCATTGCGATTATTTAAGGAGCCGTATTTTACAGATAGACTCCAATTATATAATAGCTACTATAATACATTGGATAAATGGAACATTTTCGTGAGAGAATTAGAGAAATATAAGTGTGAGCAAGATTATCTTGAAGAATATAATCGAGTAAAGGATGCTGCAATAAAGGACATTAAAGATTCCGATGGTTACAAGAGATTTAATGCTGAAGACATGAATGAGTACACAGTAAAATACAAAGATCTTCTGGGAAAAGATATTTATAAACCATCAAATATCGGAAAACTGTTTATTAGTATTGATATGAAAAAGGCAAATTTTTCAGCGTTAAAATTTTATGATAAAAGTATTTTTAGTAATGCTGATACATGGGAAGAGTTTGTTGGAAGATATACGGAGAATAAGCATATTGTAAATAGTAAATATATTAGACAAGTTATTTTAGGAAACTGTAACCCAAAACGGCAAGTGACTTATGAAAAATATTTAATGGGACTTGTATTAGAAGTTCTTATTGATGAATTAGGATATTCCGCTAGTGATATTGCGTTTTTCTCTAATGATGAAATTGTTATTGATATGGGAAAATATGAAGACTGTATAAGAAAGAGAGAGTTAATAAAATGGCAAATTAAAGGATACTTCAACATTTCATTTAGAATTGAACCATTTTATTTACATAAAATTACCGGAACGAATGGATATTATAAGGAAATTGTAAAAAATATTATTGAAAGAGAATATGAATTTAAATGTTTAAACAATTATACATTACCATTTGTGCTAAGAAAGTTTAATGAAGAAGAAATTACTGAAAACGATAAAGTATTTTATCACGAAGGATTACTATCGAAATTTATTGAGATCCCAGAAATTGGAATTCAGTAGGTATGGACATGACAAATGCAGATTATATAAAAGAACAGTTGACAAGATTAAGTGATAGAGAACTTGCAGCAATTGTATATGAATATTTTGGAATAAAAACATCTGGGAGAGAACGTCCTAAAATTCTTAAAACAGCTTGGAGAGCATTTGACAAGTGGGCTAATAGTGTTGGTAATAATACAAATATTGTTAAAGATGACGGTTCTATTCCATCCATTTGGGCATGGGAAAAATGGCGTATGTTAAATGGAAAGTGGGAGAATAAAGGAAGGACAATAGAGGTAGCTTTACAAGTTTGGCTAACAATGAAATATAACAAGGAGGAATGGAGAGAATGATTAAATTATTCACACACCGGGATTTAGATGGAATTGGTTGTGCGGTTCTGGCACAATTGACATTTGGTAAAAATGTAGATATTACATATTGTAATTATGATGAAGTAGATGTACTTGTAAGAGAATATATTTCTAAAATAGACAAAGAACATGATACATGTTTTATTACAGACATCAGTATTAAGGATGATTTAGCTTCTAAGATCGATAGAGAATATAAAAATAATTTCAAATTATTTGATCATCATAAAACAGCATTAGACCTTAATAAGTATGACTGGTGTGTTGTCGAAACAATGAATAACAAAAAAGGATTGCAAACATGTGGGACAGAGTTATTTTATGAATACTTGATTGAACACAAATACCTGAAAGAAGATGTAAAAGACTTTGTAAAACTTGTAACCAATTATGATACTTGGAGATGGACAGAAGTTGGTAATATGGGTCTTATTTCTAAGAAAATGAATGACTTGCTCTACTTGTATGGAAGAGATGAATTTGTAAAATGGTGTTTAGATAAATTCAAAAGTAGAAAATCATTCTTAAGGTTTGACAAAGAAGATGAATTATTATTACAGTTCAACCAAAAAGAAATTGATAAATACATTGATTCAAAAGAAAAAGAAATGATTATTAGCTGCGATGGAGAATATAAATATGGAGTCGTCTTTGCAGAAAAATACTTTAGTGAGCTAGGAAATGAGTTATGCAATAGGAATCCGAATTTAGATTATGTTGCGATGGTAAATGTTGGTACATACTCAATCTCTTATAGGACGATTAAAGAGAATATTGATGTTGGTCAGGTCGCTAAGAGATATGGCGGTGGAGGACACCAAAAAGCTGCGGGATCAGATTTTCATAATCATATAGTTACACAGTTTATTAACAATATTTTTGAAGGATAAAGTGAATAAAGGAGAAGCAAAATGAAAGTATTTTTGGGTGGAACATGTTCTGGTAGAAAATGGAGAGATGAATTAATTCCGTTATTAAAATGTGAGTATTATAATCCGATTGTAAAAAATTGGAGTGAAAAAGATAGGATAAGAGAAGTAAAAGAAAGAAAAAATGCAGATATAATTTTATATACAGTTACAAGTGGAATTAGGGGAGTGTATTCTATTGCGGAAGTCGTAGACGACAGTAATAAAAGATCTGATAAAACTATATTTTGTAATTTATATTCAAATGGAGAAAAGCATTTAACAGGATATAGAAAACAAATAGCTCATAGTTTGGCGGCGACAGAAAATTTAATTTCACAGAATGGAGTTAAAGTTTTTCACGATTTAAAATTTGTTGCAGAATATATTAATTCATTATGCGGAAAGGTGGAGTAAAAAAGTATGATAATACTAAATATTATCATGTGTCATTTGATTGGCGATTATGTTTTGCAATGTGACTTTATTGCAAAGACAAAAGGTCAGAATTGGTATCACTTATTTGTACATTGTTTCCTATATTGCGTTCCGTTTTACATTGTATTTGGATTTGAATGGAAGTTATTGATTTTGTTTGTTTCGCATTTAGTAGTAGATGTTGGAAAAGCAAGGTATAAAAAAATTGGATATATAGAAGATCAGATATGGCATTACTATTTTGCAACTGTTTATTTAATCCCATGATAGTTGATTATAATTATATTTTTATGGAGAATAAGAAAGAAATATGAAATTAACAAGAGAAGAAGCAATATCATGGCACAGAAAAATGTGGAATTGGATTGCAGATAGGATTGAAGAAGAAAAGACATGTCAGAATATTGCCGATTTAAAAGAAGAGTATTGCGAACAGAATAATTTTACAATAAGAAATGGGTGTTTTTGTTGTGAATATGCAAATGAGAATTGTTACAATTGTCCACTAAACTGGGATAGCAATCTTGCGGAATACATGTGCGAACAAAAATACAAAGAAGACGACGATAGGGGGTTATATTCCTTATGTTGTGAGGTGAAGAATGATTGGAAACGACAAGCAAAATTAGCAAGAGAGATTGCCAGCATACAAGAGAAAGAAGTAAATAACGAGAACAGACTTACTTATATAACAGAGTTAGGTGCTTGTTTAGACAAAGATAGTGAATGTCCTACGTGTAGTATTTGTTGGAATTGTAATATTCCAGTAAAAGAATGTCCATACATATACGATGCAATAGAAAAACTTGCAGAATATGAGGACACAGAGTTATCTCCTAGGCAGGTATTGCAGTTAAAGGGACGTAATATAGAAAAGAAACCAGATATTGAAGGTGATGGATGTGATCAAGAAGGAAATCTGATTTATGATACATGGATATGTCCAAGCTGTAATGAGTATTATGAAATTGATTACGATGAATACGATTTTTGTCCGAAATGCGGACAACGGATTGACAGGAGGGAATTACATTAAATGGAATTTATTATTTCTCATATTATTCACGCCGTAGCTCACATCGTAGGGTTTGTGGCGGGATTCACATTAGCACTCCTATATGATAACAGGTATAAATTAAAAAAGAATAAATATAATGAGTGTTCTGAATGTAGGTGGAATGTAATGAATGGTGGTACTTGTTATGAAGTAAAAGAATCATGCTATCAATTTATAAAGGCAAATAAATAATGAGGAGAATCATATGACGAAGAAAGAAGAATTAATCAGAGATTACGAGGCATTGAAGGAAAATTGTATCGCGTTAACATTATGGATTCATACGCCGACAGGAGAAATAGAAACTATTACAAATCCAAACGTAGTAGAGAAAATGAAATATGTAGAGAAAACTTATACTGATGAATTGGTTCATACAAATTGTCTTGATATTTATATTGAATCATGGGAGTTTAAGCAGCATGAAAAGCAAATTACATTTGGACAAGCTTGTGATTTGATGAAATATTCTGGAGTGAAAATCAAAAAACCTGAATGGGAAGAAAAAGAATATGCGTATTATTTAAATTCAAAAAGTAGAAGGAGGGTAGCGAGAGAATTATTTGGAGAGAACAATATCAAAGAGGGTTATCTAAAAGATTCTAAAGATAAAGCAACAGAGCTTTGGATCCCTACATTATATGAATCAGTTGCAAATGATTATTCTGTAGTAATGTAATTTTTTTTGATCATATTGTTCTAATTACTCTAAAACAAATAGCATATCAAATCTTTATAGTTTAGAAAAATTCAAAGTAGAAATTGAATATTTATAGTGAAAAATTTACTGAGCAAGTTCAGTAGTTTCTTAAGTGCACCCAAAATCGAGGGTTTATATAGATTTTACATAGAGCAACTCTATATTCCGGCTGAAATTCAGTCGTTCATATATACAAAATTAAAGTACAGAAGGAGATTTTATTTTATGGCAAGAAAAGAAAAGGCAGTTTTAGAAAAAAAAGGATGGGCAAATTCATTTGTGTTAGTCGGTGAGGCGAAGATTAGTGCTGACTATACATATAAATTGGACGAACATTCTGAAAAATCAGATTGGGTTTATAACTCATTAAATCTTGGTGTTGATTGTGGTGATGTATGTGGAACGGTTTATGCAGAACTCATGGGTGGATACGGTGCAGAACGTGACAATGTTGTTTATGTGCATGGCAAAGATGTAGACGGTAAGGATGACTTTGAAAATAGATTCACAATCGATTGGGAAGATAGGTTTGATGAGAAAATCTTAGAATCCGTAGGTGATTTGTGCTTCATGACTGTTGGTCTTGAAAAGGACAAGAATGGAAAGGTGTTTTATAAAAAATTCTTAACACCATACGATATGATCGCATATATTAACGAAAATCTTGAGGATGGAATGGTTGTTAATGTAAAAGGACAGCTTAAATATTCTTCATATGAAGGTAATGTGCAGGTAAAAAAAGAAATCGCAAGTCTTGTACTTTCTAAAGTAGATGACAGAAGCAAGTATCATGCGAATTTTACACAGACGATGCTGCTCACGAGAGACAGTGTTGGAAAACCAGATAAATCAACAGGAGTTTTACCTATTTATGCCAAGATCCTTGACTATGTAAAGGAATATAAAGGTAAAGAAGTTAGATGTAATATTCCATATGATAAAGCATTTGAATATGAACTTGATTTAACCAAACCAGAAATTTCACAGAAAGTAATTGAAAAACTTTTCAAAGTAAAAAGAGGCGTTACAGAGATTACTTTTGAAGGAGATTTAGTAGAAGGTGGTGCAGTTGTAACAGCAACGGAAGATGATATTCCGGATGATATCAAAACACTCATTGAAATTGGAGTATTTACTTTAGAAGAAGCACTACAGAAATGCACAGTGAATTCAGGAAGAGAAAAAAGGATGGTTATTAGAAGACCACAGATTAAAAATGTTGAGGGAAAAGATGGGACAAAAACCCCAGTTCTTCAGAAGTTTGAACAGAAATATGACGAAGATGATCTAATTCTTGATTTTATGTATGAAGATGAATCAGAAGATACAGAAGAAGAGACTTCTGTTGAAGAGTCCGATGTTAGCGCAACAAATCCAAACGATATGTCTTGGCTTGATGCTCTTGGCTAAAACAAAATAAATGACCGAAAGCCCTATGTAGCTAATGTGCTGCATAGGAAAAAATAAAACACAAATACATTTAATTTGGAGGATAAAATATATGGGAAGAAAATTTGGGAAGAAAAAAGAAGTGAAGATTGATCCATTAGCTTACAACATTGGATTGGCAGGACTTTCTGGTATTGGGAAAACAACACTTATTAAAAAAGTTTGCGAAGAACTTGTTGGAGAAGACGGATATTTAATGTTAGATATCGGAAAAGAAAGTGGACATGATTGTATTGATGGAATTGTGAGTGAAGAATGTGCAGACTGGGAAAAAGTAGATGAAGTTTTTGATGACATTATCGATAACAGAACAACTGATTATAGAGATTTGAAAGTAGTTGTTCTCGACACATTAGATGAATTATTTACCATCGGGGAAGAAGAAACAATTGATAGATGGAACCGAGCAAATCCAGACAAACGAACCAAAACAATTAACAGCGTAAATGGCGGATTTGGAAAAGGACTTGATGCTTGCATTGAAATGGTATTAGACAGAATTTGGTCTTTAAAAGAAGTCGGGATTTCCTTCATTGTAATTGTACATACAAAAACAAAGGATGTAGAAGATCCGATTACAGGACAAACATATCAAGTTATTACAGCCAATATGCCACAGAGATATTTTAATGCAATCAAAACAAAACTAGATATTTTGGGTGTTGCCTATATTGATAGAGATATTGTGACTGAAAAACTCGGAAGAAAAGATATTAAAGGAAAAGAAATCACGAGAAATATTGTTTCAAAAGAAGCACGTAAAATTGCGTTCAGATCAGATAATTATAATCTTGATAGTAAGTGTAGATTCCCAGAGATTGTAAGTGAAATTGATCTTGATCCGCATCAGTTTATTCAGGCGATTACAGACGCTATTAAAGCAGAACAGGCTAAATCAGGGAAAACGTTTGAACAGTCAGAAAAAGAACAAGCTGAAAAAGAAGCTGAGGAAATGAAAGAACTTGCTAAAAGAGAAGCCGAAAAAAAAGAAGAGAAAAAAATCGAATCTGTAATTGATCAGATTAAAGATTTTATTAAAGACAATAAAGGAAATATGGGAGCAATTAAACCATTGCTTGAATTTTCAAAAGAAAACGGCTATGCGAATCCGACGTTAATTGATAACTTATCGATTGCAGAACAGGCATTAAAAATTATTGCTTAATGGGGTGGTGATGTAATGAGAGTGAAGCCTGAACCAGTAAAGATGACGGAGGCTGAGAAAAAAGAATGGGACGAGCTGTATGAATACGTAAAAAAGCAAATTCTATTTTATGATGATAATCAAAATTTATCAAGTTATATTTGCACCAAATTAAAAGGAATCAGAACTGGGAAATTTATTGAAAATAGAAATATAAAAGATCAGGCTGAGTATCCATACAAAATCATTTTATATACATTTCAGATATGCAGACCAAAAATTTTGGCTGCATTATCTGGGAAAACATTTGAGTCAGAAAAGCATAAAATAAATTATATTTGCGCTATTATCAAGGACAATATTAACGATGTATATGAAATGGTTAGAAGAAAAGAAAAACATGATCAAAAAGTAGCTAATATGGATATAGGAATTTTGACGCATAAAGCAGCTCATTACCGGACAAAAACAAAAGAATTAAAGAACGATAAATTAAAAAACTTATGGTAGGGAGCAGTTGATAAAATAATGGCAGATAAAAATAACGCAAAGAAATTATCACCATTCGAAAAGGAACTGATTGAAACAATTAAACAGGTGAATCAATACAAAGAAGCGGATGAGGCAAATATTGTAGCTATTTTATATAAGAATCCAGATTTGATTTATGAGACGAACTTACATTTAGATGAGTTTGGAAACAATGTTTGGAGAGTATATTGGACAATTGCAGATGATATCATCAAATTAGAAAAGAAAAAGACATTAGATGAAATCACAGTTGGTTTATATCTCGAAAAACATCTAAAATTACGCGAGAAGTATGACGAATACGGCGGTTATGAAACAATAGAAACTGCTGGTGGATATGTTAATACAGAAAATCTATATGGTTATATAGATGAGTTACGTAAATGGAATAGTGTGATTAAGTTGGCAAAAATGCGTTGCGGTGTAAAAGATAGACTCAGTGATTATTGCGATATGAGTGCAGAAGAAATATATAACGAGTGGGAAGCACAATTAAACGATATTTTTTCCAATATAGATTATGACGTGAAAAGTTATGACATTTGTGATGGAATAGATGAATTGATTGAGGAACTGGATAAAGGGTATGCGGTAGGGTTGCCTTATAACAATATGGACATTATTACAAAAGAGACAGGCGGTCAATATTTGGGAAGCATTACTTTGGTTGGAGGTTTGAGTAATGTTGGTAAATCTACATTTGCGAGAAATGCAGTTATTCCAACCGCAATAAAGGAGAAAGAAAGAATTGTAATCATTGTAAATGAGGATGGTATCAAAAAGTGGCAGAGGGAGCTGCTTGTGTTTGTTGCAAACAATATTATCAAAGATGATTTACAGAAGCATGTAGTAAGAGATGGTCATTTTGAGGGAAGAACAAAAGAGACACTATATAAAGCGGCGGAATGGTTAAAGGAACAGACAGATAATCATATTATTACAGTTCTTCCGTTTCAACAATATAAGACGGAGAATGCAATAAAAACTATAAAAAAATACTCAAGTATGGGAGTTAAATACTTTCTGTTGGACACATTTAAACTTGATGCCGGTAACGTAAGTGATAGAGCATGGCTTGAAATGCAGCAAAATATGGTTAAGATCAACGATGTTATCAAACCGGAAGCAAAAAACCTTCATATTCTTATTACATTTCAGTTAGCAAAAGGAAGTGTAAAACAGAGATATTATACCCAAGACAATATTGGAATGTCGAAGAATATCATCGATGTCGCGTCAACATGTATTATGATTCGTGATTTATATGATGATGAATATACAGGAGAGAAAAGAGAATTAAAGGTGTACAAACTTGAGGGGAAGAATGGGAAAACAAAAATCCCTATCAGGCTAGATAAGGACAAACACTATCAGATTCTATTTATTATTAAGAATCGAGAAGGTTCTGCTAATAGATACCAAGTTGTGATTGAACACGATATGTCAAGAAATATTATCAAAGAAATCGGAATAACAAATGTTCCGGTAGATTTTTAAGAAGGGTGGTAAACAGAGTTGTGACGATTAGTGAATTGAAAACTTACATATATAAGGAAAATAAAATTGAGTTTGTGCTTCAAGAAATAGGCTGTCACCACATTGTTTACCATCCAAACAAAGAATATTATTCGTGTGGGAATATAGATGGTGATAACAAGTCCTGTGTTATCGTGAGGAATACTGAATATTTAAATGTTACAGATTATACAAGAGAAAAGTTTTTTGATGACAAATCTGACATTATTACTTTGGTTCAGTATAACTTATACGCGAAACACAAAGAGTTCACTACATGGGAAGCGATAAAAAGTTTACATAAAATTTTAGGATTAAAATTATCGTTCAAAAAAGAAGAGAAAAAACAAGAGAAAATAGATCCGTTGCAGATATTTAAAAAAGTCAAAACAAGGGAAAGAAAATTAAATGTATTAGATTTTGAAGTTCGTGACGAAAAAGAACTAGATACATTTGTTCCTTATGTACATATTGGTTGGTATAAAGAAGGTATTATGCCGTGGACAGTAAAAAAATTCAAACTTGGATACAGTTATAAATATAAAAGAAATGTCGTCCCGTTGCGATACTGGCTTACTGGCGAACTAATGGGATATAACATGCGAACAACAGTTGAAAACTATGATTTGTTTGATATTAAAAAATATTACATTACACCAGGATACCCAAAACAGATTAACTTGTATGGACTATATGAAAATAGAGAGTCAATTGAAAAATCGGATTATGTTGTGGTTGTAGAAAGTGAAAAGTCTGTATTAAAGAGAGACAGTCTTTGTGACTCGACATGTGTGGCTGTTTCTGGACATGAGATATCGGACGAACAAGCAAGAATCTTAATTGGTCTGAATAAGGAAATAATTATCTGTTTTGATAAGGATGTGGATATAAACCATGTAAGACATTGTTGTGAGAAATTTTATCACATTAGAAAAGTAAGTTACATATATGACAGGTGGGGGATTATAGGCGAAAAGGACTCACCAGTAGATGCACGGAATCAGATATATGAATTTATGATCAAATATAGAGTGGTGTACGACGAACACGAACATAAAGAATATTTAAAGGCTTTACGAAAGTAGGTGTTTATTATAGGAAGAAAAACGAAAGAAGAACTTAATGAAATTATGTCATATTATAAGACAGATCGATTATGGAGCTGGTCTAAATTTAATACATATCACACATCTCCATATGAGTATTATCTCAAATATCTAAAACATGTACCAGAAGATAGAGATGATTGTATTTATGTGGTAACTGGCGGAATGGCACATGAGATTATGGAGGATTTATATCTAGGACATATTAAATATGAAGAAATGGATGAAAAATTTGAAGATGCTTGGATAACGGCTGAAGTAGCAGATTTGAAATTTGATAGAAATGATGAAAAGAAAAATGAAAGCGTAAAACAAAAATATTATGACTGTCTCAAACATTTCTTCAATCATCACAAGATGTTTGAGCAGCATATGGAAATTGAAAGATTTGTAACAGCAAAAATTGGCGATAACGTATTCCAGGGATATATAGATGCTATATACAGAGATAAAGATGGCAATTTCCATATTCTTGATTGGAAGACAAGTTCAATTTATAAAGGCAAGAAAGCAGAAAATGAGTGTGGACAGCTGATTGTATATGCAATTGCATTGAATCAGATTGGGATTCCAATGGATAAAATTCGTATTTCATGGGATTTCTTAAAATACGTTTCAATTGATTGTCAGCAAGCAAATGGCAAATGGACAATGAGAGAAATTGAAAGAAACCAGATCGGTGTGAAATTGCAGACTAGCGTAAAAATGTGGCTAAAAAAATGTGGATACGAAGATAAGCAGTTGGAGTATCTCGACCTTCTAATGCAGACAAATGATATCAAATGCTTACCGGAAGATGTACAAGAAAAATATAAGGTGAACGACTGTATTGTAACAGTTCCGATTACAAATGACCTTTTGAATAAATGGACAACAGATATTATTGAAACAATTTCTGAGATTGAAAAAAAGGAAGTAAGATATAAGAACTTGAAAGAGAGAAATTCAATGGAGGCTGAGAAAGAGTTTTGGGACTCAGACGACCAAGTAGAAAAACAAAGCTATTATTTCTCTACATTATGCGCTTACTCTCCGAATGTGCATTTGCCATATAAAAAATATTTGGACAAGCTAAATGCTAAAAAGGAGCAGCAGGATAATATTTTTGCAGGTGTTGGTGAAGATGTCATATCTAATGTTCAAGGAGAATTATTGGATGAAGACGATATGTCTTGGTTAAATGATTTATAGAACTGGGGTGAGTAAGTGGAGAAGAATTATGTAGTCTATCATTTACATAGTGATTTGTCAAATGGGGTTACAAACATTGATAGTGTCACAAAATATAATGAATATATTGACTATGCAAAATCTTTAGGTATGAAAGCAATGGCGTTTTCAGAGCATGGAAGTGTTCTTGAGTGGGTTCATAAAAAAAATGCAATTGAAAAGGCTGGCATGAAATATATTCATGCAGAGGAGTTTTATGTAACAAAGGAATTATATCAATATCCTGACGATACAGAATTATGTGAATCATTGTTAGGAACTGATCCAGAAGAAGCACAAAAGGAAATCGAAGAATTTTTAGAGGGAAATAAATTTCAAGTACGTGATAACTATCACTGTGTTTTAATTGCAAAAAATTACGAAGGTGTCAAAGAGATAAATGCTTTATCGTCTAAAGCATTTGTAAGAGATGGTCACTTTTACTATCAGCCAAGAATTACATTTGAAGAATTGATAAATACATCTGACAATATTCTAATCACAACAGCATGTATTGGAGGAATTTTGGCAAGTGGAACACCTGATATTCAAGAAGATTTCCTAAATTTTCTTATTAAAAACAAAGATAGATGTTATTTGGAAATTCAACATCATTGTGATGATATGCAGATAAAGTATAATCAATATCTTGCAAAAATTTCTACCCAATACGGGATTCCGCTTATTGCAGGAACAGACACACATGCATTGAATGATGAACATATGCGTGGACGGGCTATTATGCAAAGAAGTAAAGATGTTAAATTTGATAGTGAATCTAGCTGGGATATGACATTTAAAAGTTACGACGAGTTAGTGGTGACATATGAAAAACAGTTTGCTATTGCAAAAGATGTTTATTTAAAAGCAATAGAAGAAACAAATAGAATGGCTGATAGAGTTGAAGAGTTTAAACTGGATTATTCTTATAAATATCCAAAATTATACAATGACTCTTTAGCTGAAATTAAAAAGAAAATTGCAACGGGAATTAAGTGGAGGGGTATTGATAAAAAGAAAAATTATAAAGAATACCAAGATAGAGTTGTATATGAATTGAAAACATATATCCATAATAATGCGTTAGACTTTATGCTTCTTGAAGAGGATTATAAAACGGAATTAAGAAAAAATGGAGTCAAATATGGATATTCAAGAGGTTCTGTTTCTGGAAGTTTAATTGCATATTTATTAGGAATTACAGAAGTTGACCCAATAAGATTCAATCTGAATTTTGAGCGTTTTATGAATGAGGAGAGAGTTAGTCTTGCGGATATCGATTCGGATTGGTTTAAAGAAGATAGGTGGAAAGTAAGAGAATATCTGTTTAACAGGGAAAAATTACATTGCTGCAATATTATTACATTTAACACTGTGAAAATGAAAGGCGCAATCAAAGATGTTGGGAGAGCGTTGGGTATGACGCCACAAGAAACACAATTATTATCAAATCTTGTTCAAGAAGATGAGAATAAACATGAATTTGTTGACGAAAAATATCGCTTACAATATTCGGAACTGTTTGAATATGTGGATATTGTTGTTGGTACAATTACAAGTTTAGGTAGACATGCAGCTGGTTTAGTGGTGGCTCCTTATCCAGTAGATGATGTATTTGGAACATTGTATATTTCTTCTGACGAAAAACCTATTTCGCAAATTAATATGAAAGAAATTGATTCGTTAAATTTCGTCAAACTGGATGTTTTGGGATTGGACTGCGTAGGACTTATTTACAAGACATGTGAAGCTGTAGGAATTCCATTTTTAACACCAGACAACTTAGATTTTAATGATGAAGAAGTGTGGGAAGACATTGCAAAAGATACAACTTTAATATTTCAGTTCGAATCTGATTTTGCTGGATCATATCTTCGAGATATTCTACGACCCCAGGTTATAAAAAAAATCAAAGAGAAAAATCCTAATTTATCATATATAGATCTCATGAGCATGGCTAACGGAGCAATTCGACCGGCAGGTGAATCGTATAGAACAAAATTAGCTGCAGGTATTTATAGAGATAATGGGAATGATGCGTTAAATAAATTCCTAGCACCTACACTCGGATTTTTGGTATATCAGGAACAGATTATTGAATTTTTGCATAGGTTTTGTGGCTTCACAATGGGCGAAGCTGATATTGTACGTCGTCACTTTAGTAAGAAAACTGGAACTGAAACAGATATTCCAATTATTAAAGATGGTGGATACATGAATAATATAGATGGTAAAAAATCTGAACACTATATCAAAGGTTTTATAAAAACAATGAAAGATGATTATGGTGTAGATCAGGTGGACGCAGAACAGATTATTGAGTCATTTTTGCAAGTTATTATTGACGCATCTAATTATTTATTTTCAAAGAATCATGCCGACCCATATTCATTTTTAGGATTTGCATGTGGGTATTTGCGACATTATTATCCGTTAGAAACTCTTACAACGGCTTTAAATATATATGCATCGGACGATGAGAAATCTTTAAAAATCAAAGATTATGTTATATCAAAAGGTTATGAAATTCTTCCAATTCAGTTTAGGAAATCAAAAGCAGAATATCAGTTTGACAAAAATAGTAATTCCATATATCAAGGGATTTCATCTATTAAATACTGTAATGAAAAAATTGCAGATGAATTGTTTGAGTTGGGAAAGAATAGTTATAAGAATTTCTTTGAACTTCTATTTGATATTAATGAGAAAACATCCGTTAATTCAAAACAACTTATGATTCTGACAGGCTTAAATTTCTTTAAGGAATTTGGTGAAAACAAATATCTCTTAAAGTTGATTGAGTATTTTGACAAATTTGCTTTTAAAAAGCAAATTAATAAAAAGAAATTAGACGAGCTTGGTGTAACAGAATTTTTGATAAAAAAATATTCTGGGAAAGAAACTGCTACTTTGTTTAAGGAGTTAGATAATATTGGAATTCTTTGTGAGTTAAGTAGACAAGTAGAGAATAAAGCAATGGGTATTATAGAGTCTATGAAATTTGAAAAAGAATATCTTGGTTCAATTATGTACACTAATCCGAAGGTGTCTCTTTTATATTATATGGTTACAGATTTTAAGACTTACAAAGATACAACAAAACCATATATTACAGCAAGACAGATTAGAACAGGGAAGGAGGTTAAAACCAGAATTAAACAAGGTAAAATTTTCAAAGAAAATCCATTTGGTCAATGGTCTGTTCTAAAAATAAATGAATTCTCGCAAGAGTTTAAGAAACGACCGAATGCTGAAGGCAAGTGGGAGGCGACAGATGAATTAGAAGATATCCTTACAGAATATGAGGTGATTAGGTGATGAAAAATTATGGATAAAAAAGAAGTTAAATTTAAATGTTCTGTTGTTAGAAAAACATATGATGGTGGAGATTTTAAAATCTATGCTGCCGATGTTGACCAAAATAAATATCCAGATATAAAGTTCACAAAATACGGAAATGTGACATTAACAGGGGAGTTGCATGAACTCGGTGTAGGTTCTAATTATGAAGTTTCTGCTATTGAACAATTGTCTAAATATGGATATGGCTACAAAGTTACAAACATTAAAAGAGATAGACCAACCAGTGTAGAAGAGACTTATGTTTTTTTGAGAGAAATCCTCACAGAAAACCAGGCAAATGTATTATGTAATGCTTATCCAGATATTGTAGACAGGGTAATTAATAATAGATTAAATGATATTGATTTAAGCAAAACACCGGGAATTAAAGAGTATACGTTTGAGGTGATTAAAAATAAGATTGTCGAAAATTTTTGTCTGGCAGAAATTGTTACGGAGTTTCAAGGAATGTTGACACTTTCTATGGTAAAAAAATTGCATGAAAAATATTCATCTGTTCAAATGATAAAACAAAAAATGAGAGAAGATCCATATAAATGCCTATGTGGATTGGCAAGAGTTGGTTTTAAAACTGCGGACTCAATTTTACTTGAATTGGAAAGAGAGTCTGTAGAAAATGTAAAAAACGGAAAGAAGTCTATTATTGAATTTTCATATAATTTAAAAACTAGCAAACAAAGATGTTTATCGTGTGTGTTGTATTTGTTAGAAGAGAATGAAAATAACGGACATACCATGATGAATATTGTTGATTTGAGAAATCAATGTATGAAATTAACCCCTGCATGTTCAGATTTGTTTGTGGATTGCATCAAACATGAAAGTATCATTTATGACAGGGATACGATGAACGTAGCTTTGAAGTCTACATATGATACAGAACAATGTATTGCAAATGCAATTATTACAGGACTGAAATGTAATATAAAATGGAGTTTTGATGTAGAAAAATACAAAGTTGTAAATGACGGATGCGAATTATCAAATGAGCAGATAAAAATACTGGATTATATTTGCAAATATAACATTTGTATACTAAATGGATCAGGAGGAACTGGTAAAACATTTTCGACACAATCTGTTATTCAAATGCTTAAAGACAATAATAAGTCATATGAGTTATTTTCACCAACAGGTAAAGCAGCAAAAGTTTTGTCTGAAAATACTGGTGAACAAGCAAGTACAATTCATAGAGGTCTTGGATATATGCCACCCGACAAATGGGGATATAACGAAGCAGAAAAGATGATGTGTGATGTATTAATTGTGGATGAGTTTTCTATGGTTGATTTGCGATTATTTAAACATATTATAGACGCGATTGATTTCAAGCGCACAAAACTTCTAATGATAGGAGACAACGCACAGCTTCCGTCTGTTTCATGCGGGAATTTACTTCATGACTTTATGCAGTCCAAAATGATTCCGACTGTTGCTCTTACGAAAGTATTTAGATACGGCGAAGGTGGTTTAATGAAGGTAGCTACAGACGTAAGACAATGTAAACAATATCTTAATAATATTAATCAACAATGTACATATTTTGGAGACAACAAAGATTATGCTTTTATAAATGTTGGTTCAAGCACAATTGTCAAAAATCTAATTGCTCTATATCAAAAATTGCTTTCGAGTGGGAAATATAATGTAGATGATATTCAAGTTCTTACTTCCTATAAGAAAGGCGATTATGGACAGATTGTAATTAATAACCAATTACAAAAAATAGCGAATAGAAATTATGGCAGTCAAGATTTTATGAAGGTTGGAGATATTACTTATTACAAAGACGACATCATCATACAAAATACTAATAATTATCATGCTCGAATTTTCTATGAAGATGATTTTATCGCAGATGATATGCCGAAGGAAACGTTTATTGCGAATGGCGAGACAGGGAAAATTAAAAAAATTGATCAAAATAAAGTTATTATCGAATTTGATGATGTGTTAGTAGAATACGATAGAAGCGCAATGCAAATGTGTGGATTAGGCTATTGTATTACCATTCACAAATCTCAAGGAAGCAGTATTAAAGTCGTATTGCTGATCACTCCTGCAGCACATACATATATGTTAAATTCAAATCTAATTTATGTAGGTTTAACAAGAATGAAAGAAAGATGTTTTCATTTTGGAGATACAACAACTGTGAATAGAGCCATCAAGAAAAAGGCTAATTTATCAAGAAATACGTTTATGCAAAAAATGTTAATAAAAGGAGTTAACAATCATGAATAAATTTCAAATGTATCTATTTGTTGGGGGTTTAATTTTTATTGTTTTGTATGTTGTAGGAGTAATTTTGGACTCCATTACTACAGCAAAAAGAAACCAAACTTATCAAGAATATGTAGAAACTATTCGGAATCAAAATTCACTACTTATAGAAGATATAAATGTAAGCAATAAGATTTTAGAATTACTTTTAAATAAGATGTGTGAAGATAAAAAAGAAAATGACGCTTATGAGGAGGAAGAGAAAAATGAAGAAAATGCTTGATGAATTAAGAAAAATTGTTAGTGGCGATTGTGATTTTACAGTAGATATTAATCCGGTTGATTTCCGGGTTAATATTTCAAGAGAAATGTGGGAGAGTAATGCTTTTTCTGTAGTATATTCTGGTATGTCTGAATCGCCATTTTTAGATGTCGATGATCAATGTGAAGAATTACAGTATGCTTTAAATTTACATATGATTAAAAATATTTTAAATATTATGAATTGGATGGAAGAAAATCTTGATGAAATTAAACAATGCATTTGTGTATGCGGAAAGGCGGTGCAATTTTAGTTGATTACAACTACGAGACAAGCTATTGCAGCTTTACAGAAAATTGAAAAAGAAAGTGGAGAAAAATTTTTAGTAGTAGTAGATGATTATGACAATGAGTATCAGATTGAATATGTTAAAAGACATAATTTACATTCTGATAATCCATATGATTTTTGTCATGCTCTAAAAATTAAAGGAAACCATATGGGTTGTATTAAAAGAGGTGTTTAATATGAAGTCATGCAAAGAATATGCTAGTGAATGCAAAGAGCAATTAAAAAAAGAAATTGAAACAAAGAAGAGATTGATATACAGACAACCTGTCTTGGCGGTCGTACAGATTGGGGATGATGCGGCGAGTTCTTCTTATATAAAAGGAAAACTTAAAGATTGTGAAGATGTTGGAATGGTTTGTAAACACATTCATTTAGAAGAAAATGAAAATGATACATATAGTGTCTCGAAGATTTTATTAGAGTTAAGTGAAGATGTTGATTATGACGGGATTATTCTTCAACTTCCTATTCCTGATAAATTTGACTTACCTGTTTTACAAAATTGTATCTCATCAGAAAAAGATGTGGATGGGTTTAGAAAAGATAGTATGTTTGATCCATGTACTCCAAAGGGAATTATTGGATGGTTGGACAATAACAAATATGATTATGAAGGCAAAAAAGCAATTGTAATCGGGAGAAGTAATATCGTAGGAAAACCACTCGTTAATATGCTTATCGAAAAAGGAGCTACGGTTACAAGTTGTAACAGTATGACTAAAGATTTAAAAGTTTACACAGGTAATGCAGATTTAATTATTTCAGCTATCGGAAAACCTAAATATTTTTCAAGTTCATATTTTTACACAAATCAAGTAATTGTGGACGTGGGAATTAATAGAGATGAAAATGGGAAGCTGTGTGGGGACATTGATTATGATGATGTTCGTAGATGGGGGAATACATATGTGACACCTGTTCCGGGCGGAGTTGGTTTACTCACTAGAGTAGCTTTGTTGCAAAACACATTTGAAGCATATAGAAGAAAAATTGAAGGAGAAACAGAAAAATGATCAATATGGCGACTAACTATTTTATGCATGATGTTGAGTATATTTTAAATCATGGATATAAAGATGAAAACCCCAGACCAAAATATAAAGATGGAACACCAGCATATACAATTTCGGTAAATCAGAATATACGTAGGTATGATTTGGAAAGAGGGGAATTTCCTATTAATACGCTTAGACCCATCCCCTGGAAAAGTGCTATTAAAGAAATCTTTTGGATTTATCAAAATGCAAGTAACGACTTAGAAATACTAAACAATAAATACAACATTAAATATTGGAATGACTGGCAATCAAAAGATATGCCAAATACAATTGGTCAAAGATATGGTGCAACTGTAAAAAGATATGATTTAGTAAAAAACCTCATAAAAAGCATTAATGAAGATCCGTTTGGTAGACACAAAATTATGAACCTTTGGCAGGAAACAGATTTGAAAGAAACTGATGGTTTATTGCCATGTGCATTTTTAACTATGTGGAGTGTTAGGAAAAATTTAGCAGGAAAGAATTTTCTCGATATGACATTAATACAACGTTCAGGAGATATGTTAGCCGCAAGTGGCGGAGGTGGGGTGAACGAGGTACAGTATGCTGCGTTACTTATGATGATTGCAAGACATTGTGATTTACTTCCAGGCGTATTTGTTCATTTTGTTCAGAATGAACAAATTTATGATAGACATATTGAGCAAGCGAAAAAAATGCAACAGAGATTTATAAATATGACTATGGATGAATTTTATCATGAATATGAACATAAAACTCCTACACTCATATTAAAGGATGATGCCAAAGATTTTTACACTATGACGATTGATGATTTTGAAATGATTGACTATGAACCAATTAAACCACAGATCAAATTTGAGCTTGGAATTTAAATATAGGAGGAATGTCTATGATCATATTACTTGGTAAGACAGCAAGCGGGAAGGATACAGTTTTGAATAGACTTGTAAAAGAACATGGGTATAAAAAAATTGTGACCTATACGACAAGACCTAAACGGGAAAGGGAAATTCAAGATGTAACATATCATTTTATTGGTGAAGATGAATTTAAAGAAAAAATAGAATCTGGATTCTTTTTGGAATATAAAGAATATCGTTCCGCACATGGAACATGGTATTACGGTTCTGCAAAAGAAGATTATGAAAAATCCGATGAAAAAACTGTGATTATTTTGACTCCAGATGGATATCGAGATTTTTTAAGAGAATATCCTAATATGGATCATACATCAATTTACTTATATTCCAACAACAAAACTCTTGAGAATAGACTTATTAAACGAGGAGATGATCCTAAAGAGGCAAAAAGAAGATTGGATTCAGATAATAAAGACTTTAAAGGTGTTCAAGGTTTGGTTCATAAGATTGTTTATAACAATGAGAATAATTCGGTTGATGATGTGGTAAATAAAATTTTAGAGTATGTAACTAAAAAATAAAAGTTGGTAGTCCAACTAAAAATATAATATTACACATGTAAAAGGAGGAACTTTATTGAAGGTAATTAAGAAAGATGGAACATTGGAAGAATACAGCGAACAGAAGATTATTAATGCAATTAACAAATCTGCTCAACGTGAGAACTATGCGTTTGCCCAAAATGAGTATAGCATAATTTGCAATCGAGTTCTAAATGAGATTGATGAAGAAGATTTTGAAAATGATGAAGTGCCAGTAAGTTTTATCCATAATATTGTAGAAAAAACACTTTTAGAATTGCTTCCAAAAGTAGGTTATCAGTATCAACAGTATAGAAATTACAAGCTTGATTTCGTACATATGATGGATACGGTATATGAAGAAAGTCAAAAAATTATGTACATCGGTGATAAGGAGAATAGTAATACAGACAGTGCGCTCGTATCTACAAAACGTAGTCTTGTGCTTAATGAATTGAACAAGCAGTTATATAAGAAATTCTTCTTAACAGTAGAAGAAAGACAAGCTATTAATGATGGTTATATTTACATTCACGACATGTCTGCAAGAAGAGATACGATGAACTGCTTTAGAAGAGACACACGTTTCATTACTGAACTTGGAGTTAGATCTTTTTATGATTTTAAAGACGGTGACAATGTAAAAGTTTTAACTCATAAAGGAAGATGGAAAAATGCAACAGTTAAGTCGTATGGATGGCAAAATATAAATAAAGTAACTTTTAAAAGAGGTTCGAGCAAAACGAAAGATGTATTTTGTACTGCAAATCATAGATGGATTTTAAAAGACGGTAGTGAGACAACAGATCTGAAAATTGGAGATAAATTAATCGCAGCTCCAGATATAACAAATTATTCATGGGATGAACTGAAAAAATCTGAAAAATTGTTATGGTGTCTTGGCTTTTCTATGGGAGATGGGTCTATTGTAGAAGACAATAAAATACCAACAATGCACGTAAGATTATGTGGACATAAAAATGAATTTGCAAATAGATTTTCAGATGTTGGATATTCTGTAACATACCCGCAGAGTTTATATGGCGATGGGATTGTCAGAATGGTGAACATTCATGAGAAAAAAATACCATGGTTGATGTTAAATTGTGAAAATATTAAATATTATATTGATGGATTTTTATCGGCTGATGGCGCTTTAACAAACTGTGAAAATATAAAATTTAGAAGTGTTCAGGTGACCGGAGATTTAAATAATGAAATATATGACTTATTAAACATTGCTGGATATTATGTTACATCGACAAAAAACAAAACTGGAGAAGTAACAAATTATGGTGTTAGAAAAAAAACAACAATAAACTATCAAATCAATTCAAATCAGTCAGATAGAACATGGAAGGTAAAAAATATCGTTCCAGACTGTCTCAATCCAAAGGCAGAAGTTTGGTGTCTTGAAGTAGAAGATGATCATAGTTTTATTTTGGAAGGAGGAATTCCAACAGGTAACTGTTGTCTTTTCAATGTCGCAGAGGTAATGCGTGGTGGATTTGAAATGGGTAATGTATGGTATAACGAACCAAAAACACTGGATACAGCATTTGATGTGATCGGAGATATTACATTAAGTGCGGCGAGTCAGGAATATGGTGGTTTTACACTTCCACAGATTGATGAGGTGCTAGTACCGTATGCAAAAAAAAGTTATGAAAAATACAAACGTGAATTTTATGATATTGCAGATAACTTACTGGATTATAGACATTCAGATTTTGAACAGATAGCACATGCCTACGCTATAAAAAAAGTAGAACGTGATATGGAACAAGGTTATCAGGGACTTGAATATAAATTTAATACAGTCTCTTCCAGTCGAGGAGATTATCCATTTATCACCATTACATTTGGGTTGGGAACAGATCCATTCGCCAAGATGGCTTCAAAAACTTTTCTCAGAGTACATAGAGCGGGGCAAGGGAAAGATGGTAATAAAAAACCTGTGTTGTTTCCAAAACTTGTATTCCTTTACACGAACGATTTGCATGGAAAAGGAAAGATAAACGAAGATTTATTTGAAGAAGGAATTAAAACTTCTGCAAAAACAATGTATCCAGACTGGTTAAGTTTGGACGGAGATACTACAGTAGCTAAAATGTATCATAATTATGGAAAGGTTATTTCACCAATGGGTAGAGTCACTACTGCTCATGTAAAACTCTGTGAACTGTATGCATAACAGGTGTGCGATTTACGTTTAGTAATTATAGGAAATGATAATTAAAAATTGTGCTAACAGGGAAACCTCAGCGAGTAAAGTCGGTGGTAATCCTGTGCCAAGCCTCAACATATTCTTCTTAAGAGTAGGAGGATATGTACTATAGAAATTTTAACAACTCAAGAAAAAATTAATGGGTATGAACGATATTTAATTGATAAAAATGGAAATATCTATGATACAAAAAGAAACAAATATATGTGTCAATGGGTAGATACTGTTGGATATCATCAATGTATTTTAAGAGATTCTAATAATAAAAAACATTATAAACGTGTTCATAGGTTGGTAGCCGAAACGTTTATAGAAAATCCCGATAATTTACCACAAGTAAATCATAAAGATGGTAATAAGTTGAATAATGATATTAGAAATCTTGAATGGTGTACAAACAGTGAAAATACCCAACATGGTTATGATAAAGGATTATATAGGTATAAGTCAAGATGTCATGCAATAAATGTTTATAATAAATCAGGCAAATACATAAAAACATTTAAATCAATACGCAGTATGTGTAAAGAATTAGATTTAAACCGTAAGACTGTGACTATGATTTTAAAAGGAGAAAAGGTAACTAATAATTATAATTATTTATTTGAATATGTTGAGGAAGGTCAATCGACTATCGAAAGCATAGCTTAATAAGCGAAGAAGTTAGTAGAGTAGATTTAAAGATAAGCATTAAATCGAAGTGCAGAGCGTGATGATGAGAGTGGTGACTCGGAGCGAAGATATAGTCAAAGACAGTATCCAGTGTAGAAATACACATCTGTCTTGTGTAGAGCATTTCTTTCTCCTTGGTATGAACGAGGAGGAATGGAACCAGAAGATGAAAATGATGAGCCAATCTTTGTATCAAGATTCAATATTGGTGCAGTATCATTGCATCTTCCTATGATTCTTGCAAAAGCAAGACAAGAAAACAAAGATTTTCATGAAGTTCTTGATTATTATCTCGAAATGATCAGAAAACTTCATCAGAGAACTTATGATTATTTAGGCGAAATGAAAGCATCAACCAATCCTCTTGGCTATTGTGAAGGTGGTTTTCTGGGTGGACATTTGAAACCGACAGACAAGATTAAGCCTTTATTAAAACCCATGACTGCATCATTTGGCATTACTGCATTGAACGAACTGCAGCAATTATACAATGGCAAATCACTTGTAGAAGATGGTGAATTCGCATTAGAAACACTAAAATATATTGATGCAAAGGTTAAAGAATTCAAAAAAGAAGATGGTTGGCTGTATGCAATTTATGGTACGCCGGCAGAAAATCTCTGTGGGCTTCAGGTAAAGCAGTTCCGCAAGAAATACGGAATCATTCCTGGAGTATCAGACAGAGAATATGTAAGCAATAGTTTTCATTGCGGTGTTTGGGAGGATATCACTCCAATTCAAAAACAAGATATAGAACATAGATTCTGGAATTATATTGAAGGAGGTCGTATCCAGTATTGCAAATATCCTATTGGATACAACATTGATGCAATTAAAATATTAGTTAGACGAGCAATGTCAATGGGATTTTATGAGGGAGTAAACTTGTCACTTGCATATTGCAATAACTGTGGACATGAAGAGTTGAATATGGATGTATGCCCTCATTGTGGAAGTAATGATTTAACAAAAATCGAGAGAATGAATGGATACCTTTCTTATTCAAGAGTTCACGGAGATACGCGATTAAATGACGCAAAAATGGCAGAAATTGCAGATAGAAAAAGTATGTAAAAATAAAGTGGGCTATTTTAAGATAGTCCACTGAATGAAAGGATGTTAATTAAATTTGAAATATCACGATATAACTCATGATGACATGATGAACGGAACGGGATTACGAGTTTGTCTATGGTGTTCTGGCTGTGATCATCACTGTCGGAACTGTCAGAATCCTATTACTTGGAATCCGAATGACGGAGTTCAATTTGACGAATCGGCAAAAAAAGAAATATTAGATGAGTTGTCTAAAGACTATATTTCCGGTATTACATTTACTGGTGGCGATCCATTATATTCACAAAACCTTAAAGACGTTTTGGATTTGATTACAGATTTACGTTCAAAATATCCAATAAGTAGAAAAATAGATACAATATATAGAGAAAATGATAACTTCAAATACAATATATTGATTAAAAACTCAGATGAAATCCGTCTTTCATGTCAAGAAAAAACAATCTGGTTATATTCCGGATATACATGGGAACAAATCATGCATCCAATTATTACAGATGATTTTAACATAAAACGAGATCAGCTTTTAAAAATGCGTCAAGACATTGTGAAACAGTGTGATGTACTTGTAGATGGAAGATATGAAGAAGACAAACGAGATGTTACATATCATTGGGCTGGCAGCACAAACCAAAGAGTCATTGACGTGCAAGAAACGTTAAAACAAGGAAAGGTGATCTTGTGGGAGAATCAGTAAAACTGAAAGATACTGTTTACTATGCAAGGATAATTCCTACGGTTGGCATATTTGATGTATGCCAACTCGTTATAAGAACAGTAGAGAATAATTATTTTGTAGGATGTGATAAAACAGACAAACATGCTTATTTATTACATTTTAATGATTTAAATAAAACCGTTTTTACAAATAGAAAACAGGCATTAGATGTTGTTCTTACAGCAGAGAAGAATAATAAAAATAAAATATATAAAGAAATATTATACGAGGAGTATTAAAACATGAATACATTGATTGGATTTTTAATTGGAATGTTTGTAGGTACACTTTTGGCGATTGTTGTTGTGGCATTATGTGTTGCGGCAGGAACCAGAGATGATTTAGATGATCTATATTATAATTCAAAAGAATCAGAAAATATTAATAACAGTGGAAGAGGTGAGTAGTAAAATGGCGTATCTCACGAGATATAAAGGCACATATAGATTAATGGCTCACATTGATCAAAATACAAATGATTATCCAAGAGACGATAAAGGCAATATTGATTCGGATGATATCTATATTAAATGTGCTTATGGGAATCAAATTTATCATTATGGACATTCCACATTGGTTGCATACATTCCTTCTACTGGAAGAGGGCATAATATCCTATTAGCGTTAGGTAAAGAGCTGTGCGGAAATGAAGAAAGGATCCCATATGATGAACTGTATTTATTATTAGAGCAGCAGGGTACTGTTTGGGACATTGTAGAAAATGATAAAGAAATTGAGTTTAAGTTTTCTGCAAAAGACATTGAATTAATTGCAAAATATTTAAAACCACAAACCAGTGGCGCAAATATTAGTCCATTCAGCACTAAGAATTTACCTAAAAGAAAGTATGAAATACCTAGTGATGATTTGAAAAAATATAAGGATATAATCAGTAGACTTCCTGAAGGTAACATTCTTATCATAAAGAACATTACAAGCAAATTTTTGGGCGAAATTCTTACGAAAGACAAAGAATATAGACGAATAAATATAAAAGCTGATATGAAAAAGAAAATGCTTAAAAGTAAAGAATATATACATTACATTGGTAAATGGGGTGAATATATTAAATTCTTAAAGGAGAGGATTGAATGAAAGAATACGAATTACATAAAAATTGCACTCATGAAATCTTAATCAAGAATGGATTTAAAAAATATGGACAAGTTTATCGACTGAATGTTCCTTTGTATGAATATAAAAATTATCCAACTGTATCGGTTGAATTTCAAGTTAGTTTTCCAAATACATTCGAATACGAAGTAGTTGACAATAATTCAGAAAATATTTATGTGTCATTTTACAACCCAACAGAAGCAGATAAAAAGAATAATTTAGTATTGAAAAAGGTAAAAAGAAATTTAAAAAAGAAGTTAAAAGAATTTATTAAACTAGAAATTATTCAGGAGGTATAAAACAAATGAAACGAATTGCAAAATTTCAGAAAGTAAGTTACGAGCAGTTTACAGAAGGATGGATCGATACTTTTGGTGCTACCAATGCAGAAGAAATCAAGACGATTTACGATCATATCAAACTTCCAAAGCGTGCTACTTCAGGATCGGCAGGATATGATTTCTGTTCTACTGTTGCAGCAACTTTACAACCAGGAGAAATGTTAAAAATTCCAACAGGAATTCGATGTGAAATTACTGATGGATGGGTATTAAAATGTTATCCAAGAAGTAGCCTTGGATTCAAATACTGTCTTAACTTAGTAAATCAAGCGGGTATTATCGATAGTGACTATTTCTTCTCGGATAATGAAGGGCATATTTTTATGAAATTTAAAAACAATGGAAATATGGTTGTGAATATTAATGAAGGTGATAAAATTGCTCAAGGAATCTTCGTGGAATATGGAATTACAGTCGATGATAATGTAATGGACGTGAGAAATGGAGGTATAGGGAGTACTGGTGTCTAAAAATTGTAAAAAAGTTTTTAAATACGATTGTAATTGGAATAAAATTTTAGAGTATGATTCTGTTAATGAATGTGTTAAAGAGTTAAAAGTTTCTCCATCTACACTTTCTAATATAAGCAAATATAAAAAGACTAAAGATGGGTTTTATTATATTATACAGCCGTATCACCCAACTTATAAAATAGTAAAATGTGCCAATTGTGAAAATCCTGTTAAGGTTTTTAAATCAAGATATGAAAATAGAGAAAAAATTTTCTGTAGTAAAATTTGTGAATCAGACTATAAAATTAAACACCCGCATTTAAACGCAGTTTGCTCATTTTGTGGAAAGCCAATTCATAAGAAAGAAAGTCAGATTAATAGAAGCAATAGATTGTATTGTTCTAAAGAATGTTTGATTCAAGATAAAAGGGGTATTATGAGCGGTTCTAATAATCATCAATTTGGTCTTAAGGGAAGCCTAAACTCATCTTGGATTTCTGATGAAAGAATCTCTTTTTATGGATATAAATTGATTAGAGACTTAAAACATCCATTTAGAAATAATGATGATTTTGTATTTGAACATCGTTTAGTAGCAGAAAAATATCTTTTAAATAATGAGAACAGTATAAAAATAGACGAAAAATTTTATTTGAAACCAGAATATGTTGTACATCACTTAGATTTTAATAGACAAAATAATAGTTTGGAAAATCTTTTGGTTATGAAGAGATCGAATCATACATCGCTACATGTAAATATGCGTACTGAGCAGGATTTTAAAACATATTGCGATGACTATCATGTATCCTTCGATCTTGTAATGAAAAACCATAATTACAATATTGAACATTATAATTATAAAAAAATAGCGTGAGAAACGGTGGTTTCGGAAGTACGGGAAAATAACGGAGAAAATATATGGAGATATTATTGATTTTAGTAATATCAGCCATAATTACTTATTTATTATTTTATTTTACGGGCGGCGCAGAAATCCTATTAGATGAGTTGGTATATTTTTTAATTACAGATATTTTTATCTCTCTTTTTCTGATAGGATTTTACGCTCTGTTCATAGGTAATTGGTTGATGAAAATTGTATAAATAACAAAGGGTATATAAGGAGATAAAAAGTGAATAAAACGGAAAGAATCAAAGAATTGACAAAAATGCTAAATGAATACAGAAATGCGTATTATAACGAATCAGAGTCAATTATATCCGATTATGAGTACGATAAACTATATGACGAACTGGAAAAGTTAGAGAATGAAACTGGACTTTCGTTCGCAAATTCACCTACGAAAACTGTTGGATTTCAAGTGAAATCTGAGTTGGAAAAGATTAAACATTCTCATCCAATGCTTTCTCTTGATAAAACCAAATCAGTGGACGATTTAAGAAAATTTGCAGGTGACAAGGATTGTATTTTGAGTCTAAAGATGGACGGATTGACTTGTCTTTTGACATACGAAAATGGGGGACTAGTACAGGCAGAAACTCGTGGCAATGGTGATATTGGTGAACTGATCACACATAATGCAAACGTATTTGAAAATATTCCTCTTACAATTGAATATAAAGGTCATTTCGAAATTGAAGGCGAAGCAATTATCACATATGACGATTTTGAAAAGATTAATAAAGTTCTCCCTGAAGATAAGAAATATAAAAATCCGAGAAATTTAGTTTCTGGATCTGTACGACAATTAGATAATAGAATTGCAGCACAAAGACATATTAAATTTGTTGCATGGAAAGTGCCAACAGAAGTTTGCTCAAATTCATTTTTGAATAGATTAAAATATGCGAAAGAACTTGGATTCGAAATTGTACCGTTATTTACATATTCAGGCAAAAGTAGTGATAAAGAAAATCTTCCAGAAATGATTGAGTCGTTAAAAATAAAAGCACATGATCATGGTTATCCGATTGATGGCTTGGTGATGACGTATAACGATATTCAATACGGGGAATCATTAGGTCTTACTGGACATCATCCAAGACACTCTGTTGCTTATAAATTTTACGATGAAGAATTTGAAACGACATTAAATAATATCGAATGGACAATGGGCAAAAGTGGCTGTTTAACTCCAACGGCTGTATTTGAACCAGTGGAGATTGATGGAACTATAGTGGAACGTGCTTCATTACATAATATGAGTATTTTTAAGGATTTGAAATTATCACATGGAGATACAATTACTGTATTCAAGGCTAATCAAATTATCCCGCAAGTATCAGATAATCTCGACCGTACATTAAACAACTTATGTATTCCACCTAGTACATGTCCAATCTGTGGAGGGAAAACAGAGATTGTTAAAGATAATGACACAGAGGTTCTTATGTGCTCTAACTCTAATTGCAAAGGTAAACTGTTGGGTAAATTATCCGCATTTGCAAGTCGAAATAAAATGAATATTGACAGGCTTTCAGATGAAACGCTCTCTAAATTTATTGCTAGAGGTTGGTTGACGTGCTTCTCAGATATTTATAATCTAAAGGATTATTATATCCATATGATTAATATGTCTGGGTTTGGAAGAAAGTCAATTGATAAATTAATTGATTCAATTGAGAAGAGTAGAAGTGTAGAGTTGAATAGATTTATTGCTGCTTTGTCTATTCCGGGAGTAGGAGATAGCACAGCCAAAGATATTTCTAAACACTGTGAATACGACTTTGACACATTTGTAATGAGATTAATTGATAAATATAATTGGAGTATTATTGACGGGATCGGAGAGAAAACTAGTCAACAGATCAATGAATGGATTGATGACAGTGGTAATAGAGAAGATTTTAGAAAATTATTACAAACCATTATTCCGGTAAATCTAAACACAAATGATAACACAGACCAAAGCCTTGCGGGCAAGAATTTTGTTATTACAGGAGACGTGACACAATTCAAAAATAGAAAAGAATTGCAGAAATTCATTGAAAGCAAAGGCGGAAAAGTGACCGGATCTGTCACATCAAAGACAAACTGGCTGATCAACAATGATGTGGAATCAACATCTTCAAAGAATAAAAAAGCGAGGGAACTTGGGATTCCAATCATTTCCGAGAAAGACTTTTTAGAGATGGTGAATGTATAAATAATCATGTTGAAATTACACTACTTTGATGATATACTATTAGTGTATTAAGAAAAAGAATAGTATATTGATTATGATGTAAACGTACATTTAGCGATCATTGTGAAAGCGCTGACAGATAATAAGAACCGTACTGCATCCAATGTCCGCAACGCCTTCACAAAAGGTAGTGGAAATGTTGGGACTCCAGGATGCGTTTCTTTCATGTTTGATGAGAAAGGACAGATCATTATTGCAAAAGAAGATTGCGATATGGATTCTGACGAACTGATGATGCTTGCTTTAGATGCAGGAGCAGAAGATTTTGTGGAAGAGGAAGACAGCTACGAAGTGTTGACAGTACCGGAAGATTTCAGTGAAGTTCGTCTGAAATTGGAAGAAGCAGGAATTCCGATGGCAAATGCAGAGGTGACCATGATTCCACAGACATGGGTAGAGTTGACAGATGAACAGGATCTGAAAAATATTCAGAAGACATTGGATCTGCTTGAGGAAGATGACGATGTCCAGGAAGTGTACCACAACTGGGATGAATAAGAAATTCAGTTTAGGGTATAGTATGTAGTTATTTTGCAGCAAAAAGGAGCTGTTGCTCTTAAAAGAATAAATGGCACAGTCAGATCGATCACCAACCAGGTGAAAGAGTGGCTGTGTCATTTTTGCATAAAATTTTCATAGTTAGATAAATTATTTTCAATTACAAATTAAAAAACATGAAAAAGATAGCTCTTGTGCAAATATTTTCTGAATGGTATACTAGATTCTAGTGAGAAAAAATCAGAATGAATACGCAGGAGGCAACGCAAATGAGCAATAATTACAGACCAGAGACAAAATGTATTCAATCAGGCTGGAAGCCGAAAAATGGAGAAGCCAGAGTGCTCCCGATCTACCAGAGTACAACATTTAAGTATGAGTCCAGTGAGCAGATGGGCAGACTTTTTGACCTGGAGGAGGCAGGATATTTTTATACAAGACTTCAGAATCCTACTAACGATGCCGTGGCAGCGAAAATCTGCGATCTGGAAGGAGGGGTTGCAGCGATGCTTACTTCCTCTGGACAAGCAGCAAATTTCTATGCGATCATGAATATTGCGGAAGCTGGAGATCACATTGTATGTGCGTCAGCACTTTATGGGGGAACCTATAATCTGTATGCCCACACATTGAAAAAAATGGGAATTGAAGCAACCTTTGTAGATCCGGATGCAGGAGAAGAGGAGTTACATGCTGTATTTCGGGAGAACACAAAAGCAGTATTTGGAGAGACTATATCTAATCCATCCCTTGTTGTTCTGGATATTGAGAAGTTTGCGAAGGCAGCTCATGCACATCAGGTTCCATTGATTGTTGATAATACTTTTGCGACTCCAGTGAACTGCCGTCCATTTGAGTGGGGAGCAGATATTGTAACACATTCTACTACAAAATATATGGATGGACATGCGACTTGTGTCGGAGGCTGTATTGTAGACAGTGGAAATTTTGACTGGAATGCTGCAAAAGAAAAGTTCCCGGGATTGACAACTCCGGATGAAACTTATCATGGAGTGATTTATACAGAGCGCTTTGGAAAACTGGCCTATATCCAGAAGGCGACAGCACAATTGATGAGGGATCTTGGATCGATTCAGTCTCCACAGAATGCATTTTTATTGAATATCGGACTGGAGACATTGTGTCTGAGGGTTGAGAGACATTGTGAAAATGCGCAGAAAGTTGCTGAGTATCTTGAGAACCATGAGAAAGTGGCATGGGTGAACTATGCGGGGCTGGAAGGAAATAAGTATCATGAACTTGCGAAAAAGTATATGCCGAATGGTACATGTGGAGTGATTTCTTTTGGACTGAAAGCGGGAAGAGACGGAGCAGTTGCGATGATGGATCATCTTCAGATGGCTGCGATTGTTACCCATGTTGCAGATGCGAGAACATCGGTGCTCCATCCGGCAAGTCATACACATCGTCAGATGAATGAACAGGAACTGCTCGAAGCAGGGGTACAGCCAGATCTTATCCGCCTTAGTGTCGGAATCGAACATGTAGAAGATATTATTGCAGATTTGGAGCAAGCACTTGCCTATGTCTAATGGTAAGCTAAGAAACTCCGACCTGTTTTGATGAAATGGTACAGATGAAAAAATAAATAAATAAAATACGTCTTGCAGAATACTGTTGTCCGATGGATGGGATACATTGTTTTGTGAGACGTATTTTTATATGCTCAAAGAGTTCTTTATGTTCCAGGAAAGGATGAAATATTATTTTCTGCACATACTAAAAAGAAAATATCAGGAGTGTGTGAAATGGGACAGGAAGAAAGAGATAATCATCAAGAAAAAGAGACGGAACAAATTAAAGAAATGGGAGCGCTTGAACTTGACAAAGACAGAGAAAAGCATCGTATCCAGCTTCTTACAATTATTGGAGAAATCGAAGGTCATGAAGCGGTATCGGGAAATACAAAAGCAACAAAATATGAACATCTACTTCCAAAGCTTGCGGAAATAGAAGATAATGAAGAAATTGATGGAGTGCTGATCCTTCTCAATACAATGGGCGGGGATGTGGAAGCAGGACTTGCAATTGCGGAGATGATAGCATCTCTTAGTAAGCCGACAGTTTCGCTTGTACTGGGAGGCAGTCATTCTATCGGTGGACCTCTCGCGGTGTCGGCAGACTACTCTTTTATTGTACCGAGTGGAACTATGATCGTGCATCCAGTGCGTTCGACCGGAATGTTTATTGCTGTCTTACAAAGCTATAAGAATATGGAGCGGACACAAGATCGTATTACACGGTTTCTCGCAGAACATTCCCGTATTTCTCAAGAACGTGTCGAAGAGTTGATGCTAGACTCGACACAGCTAGTAAAAGATGTGGGAACATTGCTGGAAGGAGAAGATGCCGTTCGGGAAGGACTGATCGATGCGGTTGGAGGTATCAGTGATGCATTAAAAAAATTGCAGGCAATGATTGAAGCGAACAAAAAATAGTGTTATAATAGACATAGTATGTTTTGTTGTGGTATGGGAAATAGCCTGTACCACAACTTGCGAATAAGAAACAAGGAGGGAATATTGTATGGCTGCAAAGAAAGGCAAAACAACAAAAAAGGCAGGCACAAAAGGGAAAAAGGCACAAAACAGTTATTCTTTCCGTGATGAGATTATCATTCTTTTGACATTAGCAGTGGCAATTCTTCTTATTCTGAGTAATTTCGGTCTGGGAGGATTTCTTGGAAATGCAGTTTCTGCATTTTTGTTCGGAATCTTTGGACTGCCGGCTTATATCATGCCGGTTTTACTTTTTTTAGGGACTGCTTTCGTATTTTCAAACAGAGGTAATTCTTTTGCATACATAAAACTGGGGGCAGGAGTTGGTTTTTCCTTCATGCTCTGCACGTTTTTACAGTTGCTTACTGTTCCATTTGAAAAAGAGCAGACTATTATTTCCTTTTATAGATATGCAGCGAAGGAGAAAAAGGGCGGCGGACTGCTCGGAGGGATTTTTACAAAATTGTTGTGCCCGGCAGTTGGAGTCGCGGGAACTTATGTGATAGTGATTATTTTAATGATCATCTTTCTTGTGCTGATCACGGAAAAGTCCTTTTTAAGAGGGCTGAAAAAGGGCAGTGCAAAAGTTTACACATCTGCGAAGGAAGATGTCAGAAAAAGGCGGACACAGGCATCTGCGAAAAGGGAAGCGCGTGCTGAAAAAGAAGAAACAAAAGCGATAAAAGAAGCGCAGAAAGCTGCGAAACGAGAGGCCAAAAAAGCAGCCAAAGCAGACCAGCATATATCAGGTGTGACATTTGATACTACACTCACACAGCCTAAGGAAGATCTGAAAGAATTAAAACCGGAAGAAATTCCATTTGAGGAGCAGCCGCTGGATTTTGTGATCAATCGTGCAGAGCCTACTTTGAAACAGGAAGTTTTAGAAGAAGTAGCTCCGACAGGAGATCCATTTGCACCGGATCCTGCAACAGAGAAAAAAAATACGAGAGCAAAGAAAAAGAAATCCAGTGAGGAAGAGACACAAAAGGCAGCAGAAGAAGTTGAACGAGAGAGGAAAGAAACGGAACATCAACCAAAATTAAACTATCAACGCCCACCACTTTCGCTATTGAAGCGTGGAAAAGCAGGTGGTGGGGATTCCGATGCGCATTTGCGTGAGACAGCGAACAAGTTGCAGCAGACGCTTTATAATTTTGGAGTACGTGTTACTGTGACAAATGTAAGTTGTGGACCATCTGTGACACGCTATGAACTTCAGCCGGAGCAGGGAGTAAAAGTCAGTAAGATTGTCGGTCTTGCCGATGATATCAAATTGAATCTGGCAGCCGCTGACATTCGTATTGAAGCGCCGATCCCGGGAAAAGCTGCAGTTGGAATCGAGGTTCCGAACAAAGAAACTTCCCCGGTGATGCTGCGGGATCTTCTGGAAACGGAAGAATTTCAAAAGAGTACTTCCAAGATTGCTTTCGCAGCAGGAAGAGATATCGCAGGGAAGGTTGTTGTGGCAGATATTATGAAGATGCCTCATCTTCTGATCGCAGGTGCGACAGGATCTGGAAAATCTGTCTGTATCAATACACTGATCATGAGTATTTTATATAAAGCAGATCCAGATGAGGTGAAATTAATCATGATCGATCCAAAAGTTGTAGAGTTAAGTGTCTACAATGGGATTCCACATTTGATGATTCCGGTAGTTACAGATCCGAAGAAAGCATCGGGAGCTTTAAACTGGGCTGTTGTGGAAATGGATAAGCGGTATCGGTTATTTGCGGAATACAATGTGCGTGATTTACGGGGATATAACGAAAAGGTATCTGAGGTTGAAAAACAGATAGAAAATGGTGAAAAGCCAGAAAAAATGCCTCAGATTGTCATTATTGTTGATGAGCTTGCAGACCTTATGATGGTGGCACCAGGGGAAATCGAGGAGGCGATCTGCCGCCTGGCACAGCTTGCCCGCGCAGCGGGAATTCATCTTGTTCTTGCGACACAGAGACCGTCCGTGAATGTTATTACCGGATTGATCAAGGCAAATATGCCGTCGCGTATTGCTTTTTCGGTGTCTTCGGGAGTGGACTCCAGAACAATCATTGATATGAACGGTGCGGAAAAACTTCTTGGAAAAGGTGATATGCTTTTTTATCCATCGGGATACCAGAAGCCTGCCCGTGTGCAGGGAGCATTTGTCTCTGATAAAGAAGTTCAAAATGTTGTAGAATATCTCGTGACAAAGAATGGAAATGCCGTATATAATGAAGAAGTAGAAAATCATGTAAACAGTGCACAGACGGGAACGGCATCAGCTGCAGGAGCAGGTGGAGGAGCCGATGAACGCGATGTCTACTTTGTAGATGCAGGACGTTTTATTATAGAAAAAGACAAAGCTTCTATCGGAATGCTCCAGCGGGTATTCAAAATTGGATTTAACCGTGCAGCACGCATTATGGATCAGCTTTTCGAAGCTGGTGTCGTTGGCGAGGAGGAAGGAACCAAACCGCGAAAGGTACTGATGTCTATGGAAGAGTTTGAGCAGTACATAGAGGAGTATGTATAAAGTAAGTGCAGCAGATGCATAAAAAGAAAGGACGAAGAGAAGATGAAAACAGATATTCAAATCGCTCAGGAAGCACAGATGAAGCCGATCAAAGAGGTGGCAGAGACAATTGGGATTCAGGAGGATGATCTGGAACTTTATGGAAAGTACAAAGCAAAACTTTCTGATGAACTTTGGGATCAGATCAAAGACAGACCAGATGGAAAACTTGTCCTTGTGACAGCTATTAATCCGACACCGGCAGGAGAGGGAAAGACAACGACAAGTGTTGGACTTGGACAGGCAATGGCAAAATTAAATAAAAAGGCAGTGATCGCACTCCGTGAGCCTTCCCTTGGCCCATGTTTTGGAATTAAGGGCGGAGCAGCAGGCGGAGGTTATGCACAGGTTGTTCCGATGGAAGATTTAAATCTGCATTTTACAGGAGATTTTCATGCGATCACTTCTGCCAACAATCTGCTTGCAGCAATGTTAGATAATCATATTCAGCAAGGAAATGCTCTGCAGATCGATCCAAGGCAGGTTGTCTGGAAGAGATGCCTGGATATGAATGACCGATCTCTTAGAAATATCGTAGTTGGACTTGGAAGCAAAATGGACGGAATGGTAAGAGAAGATCATTTTGTCATCACAGTTGCCTCAGAGATTATGGCGGTACTCTGTCTGGCGAATAATCTTCAAGATTTAAAGGAACGTCTTGGCAAGATTATCGTTGCCTATGACTTCTCTGGCAACCCGGTTACTGCCGATATGCTTCAGGCAACAGGTGCAATGACAGCCCTTTTAAAAGATGCGATGAAACCAAATCTGATCCAGACACTGGAACATACACCAGCCATCGTACATGGTGGACCATTTGCCAACATTGCACATGGATGTAACAGTGTCCGAGCTACAAAGATGGCGTTAAAACTTGGAGACATTGCCATTACAGAGGCTGGATTTGGAGCAGATCTCGGTGCGGAAAAATTCTTTGATATCAAATGTCGAAGCAGTGAACTGGCACCAGATGCAGTTGTGATCGTTGCGACTGTGCGCGCATTAAAATACAATGGAGGGGTTCCGAAAAATGCTTTGGCAGAAGAGAATTTGGAAGCATTGGAAAAAGGAATCGTGAATTTGGAAAAACATATTGAAAATATTCAGAAATATAATGTTCCGGTCATTGTTACACTGAATTCGTTTGTGACAGATACAGATGCTGAGAATGCATTTATCCAAAAATTCTGTGAGGAGAGAGGATGCGAGTTTGCATTGTCTAAAGTGTGGGAACACGGCGGAGAGGGCGGAATTGAACTGGCAGAAAAGGTACTTCAGACTTTGGAGACAAAGGAAAGCCATTTCGCACCGTTATATTCCGATGAGTTGACACTCAAAGAGAAGATCGAGACGATTTCAAAAGAAATCTATGGCGCAAAAGGAGTTGAGTATGCTCCGGCAGCAGAAAAGCAGCTTGCAAAGATTGAGCAGATGGGATTTGGAAATCTTCCAGTATGTATGGCAAAGAATCAGTATTCCCTTTCTGATGATGCTACATTACTTGGCCGTCCACAGAATTTTGATATGCATATCCGTGAAGTGTATGTAAATGCCGGAGCAGGATTTGTTGTCGCTCTTACAGGAGCTGTTATGACAATGCCTGGACTTCCGAAAGTTCCAGCAGCAAATCATATTGATGTAGATGCAAGTGGAAATATTACAGGTTTATTCTAAGGAGAGATGAAATATGCCACAGATTATTGACGGAAAACAGATTGCAATGCAGATCAAAGAAGAGTTAAAAGAGCGTGTGGCAAGGCTGAAACAGGAGGGAAAATCTGTCTGCCTTGCTGTGATACAGGTGGGAAATGACCCCGCATCTACGGTATATGTGAATGGGAAAAAGAAAGATTGTGCTTATATCGGGATCGAATCGCGCTCTTACGAGCTGCCAGAAGAAACGAAAGAGGAAGAACTTCTCGCACTGCTCGATCAATTAAATCACACCGAAGATGTGCATGGAATTCTTGTACAACTTCCGCTTCCATCTCATATGGATGAATCAAAAGTTGTGAAGGCAATTGATCCGGCGAAGGATGTGGATGGATTTCATCCGGTCAATATCGGGAAGCTTTGTATCGGAGGGGATGGCTTTGACTGCTGTACGCCAGCTGGAGTCATTCAACTTTTGAAACGTTCAGGGATTTCGATCCGTGGAAGAGAGTGTGTAGTTGTTGGAAGAAGTAACAATGTAGGGAAACCGACAGCGCTTCTTCTACTAAGGGAGAATGGAACTGTGACAATCGCACATTCCCAAACGAAAGATTTAAAGGAGATTACAAAGCGAGCAGACATTCTTGTGGCGGCAGTCGGGAAACCAAAATTTATAACGAAAGAATATATAAAAGAAAATGCAGTCGTGATCGACGTCGGCATTCACCGAAATGAAGACAATGTGTTGTGCGGGGATGTCGATTACGATGACGTAATAGAAAAAGTTGGCGCAATCACACCGGTTCCAGGAGGAGTGGGACCGATGACACGAGCTATGCTGATGTATAACTGTGTGGAGGCGGCATGCAAATAGGGGGTTTTTACTAAATGAAATGTGCAAAATGCGGAGCAGAAATTACATATGACCTAGGATATTGTCCGTATTGTGGCGCAGAAGTCAGAATTGTTCCAGATTACAATCCGCTGGATGATATGCTGGCGGAGCAGGTGCGGGATGCCATTGGCGGGGGAGAGACTTCAGAAAATGAACTGGAGCGTTATCGCCAGGCAGTACAGGAGAAATTAAGACAGCAGAAACAGGAAGAGCAGCAGAAACGAGAATTTGTGCAGAGAAGAAGCCAGATTGAAGCTGAAGAAGAAGCACGGAGAAAGAAACGGCTTGCGCGTCGAAGAGAAGTCAGAAGGAAGAAGAGACGTTTGTTGATTGGTATGACCGCAGCATCTGTTGGACTACTGACACTTCTGAGTGCCGGAATTTATAGAAGTTCCTATAGTGGCAAGATAAAAAAAGGATATGCATTGGCAAAGGAGCAGAAATATGATCAGGCTATCCGTACATTTGAGAAGGCAGTAGAGAAAAAGCCGGCGCGTGCAGAAGCGTATGCCGGGCTTGCGGCTGTGTACAATGCACAGGAAGATCTTGACAGGGCAGAGATGGTATTCTGGGATGCTATCGAAGCAAATCCTACCAGTGTAGAACTGTATGAAGAGATGATTGATTTTTATATTGCCACAGATCAGGAGACACAGATTCCGCTCCTTCTTGATGAGTGTGAGGATGAAAGTGTTCTTACTGCGTTAAAATCTTATCAGGTAAAGGTGCCAAAATTTAGTTTAGATGAAAGTAAGTATGATGAAGTACAGGAATTAACCTTGACATCCAAAGCGAAAGAAATCTACTATACGATCGATGGCTCCGAACCTACAACAGACAGCACAAAATATGAGGAACCGATTTCTATCCCGGAAGGTACAACTACAGTGAAAGCGATTGCTGTAAATAAAAAAGGAGTCCCAAGTCTTACGGAAGAGAAGACATATACGGTAGAATTACCTTTGGAAGATGCACCGGTTGTAACACCAACGACAGGACAGTACTATGAGTATACGATGATTGAAATTGAAGTTCCTGAAGGATATGAGGCATATTATACCTTCAATGGTGAGGTACCGGAAAAGGATTCAGAAGATTCATATAAATACACAGAACCAATTGTAATGCCAGAAGGAAATACTTTGTTTTCGGCAGTGCTGATCGACAAAAAGGGACGTGCAAGTGCTGTGACAAAAAGGAATTATACCCTCACATATTCTTATGAATAAGGAAGTGTAAGAAGAAAATAAATTGTTTGTAAAATAACAAAAAAAGAATTGCGTTAAATTGTTAACAGTGATATAATGTAATTGTTTAAAAATTAACAATACATATTCAAAGGAGATGCATGACAATGGCAAGATTTACATTACCAAGAGACATTTACCACGGAAAAGGGTGTCTGGAAGAACTGAAAAATCTGAAAGGGAAAAAGGCAATTCTCGTAGTCGGAGGAGGTTCTATGAAGCGTCAGGGATTTCTTGACAAAGCAGTGAACTATTTGAAAGAAGCCGGCATGGAAGTTCAGTTATTCGAGGGTGTTGAGCCAGATCCATCCGTAGAGACTGTTATGAAAGGTGCAGAAGCAATGCGCGCATTTGGTCCAGACTGGATCGTGGCAATGGGCGGAGGTTCTCCAATTGATGCTGCAAAGGCAATGTGGGCATTCTATGAATATCCAGATGTAACATTTGAGGATTTATGTATTCCGTTTAACTTCCCAGAACTGCGTCAGAAAGCAAAGTTTGCGGCAATTCCGTCTACATCAGGAACAGCAACAGAAGTTACTGCATTCTCTGTGATCACAGACTATGCAAAAGGAATCAAATATCCATTGGCAGATTTTAATATTACACCAGATGTTGCAATTGTTGACTCTGAGTTGGTAGAAGCACTTCCGGCACATCAGGTTGCCTATACAGGTATGGATGCTCTGACTCATGCAATTGAAGCTTATGTATCTACTTTGAATTGTGCATATACAGACCCACTTGCAATTCAGGCAATCGAGATGGTATTTGATTATCTTCCAGCTTCTTTCAAAGGAAACATGGAAGCAAGAGCACAGATGCACAATGCACAGTGCCTTGCAGGTATGGCATTTTCTAATGCGTTGCTTGGTATTGTACATTCTATGGCACATAAGACAGGAGCAGCATTCTCAACAGGACATATTACACATGGTCTTGCAAATGCAATGTACCTTCCATATGTCATCAAGTATAATGCAAAAGATCCTGTCGCTGCAAAGCGTTATGCTGAGATTGCAAGAAGAGTAGGTCTTGCCGGAGCTTCTGAACGAGCACTGATCAATAGTTTATGTGAAAAAATCAATGAATTTAACGTAATCCTTGGAATTCCTGCAACATTAAAAGAGTTTGGAATTAAGGAAGATGAATTCAAAGAAAAGATTTCTGAAATCGCAAAAAATGCAGTTGGAGATGCCTGTACAGGGTCTAATCCAAGAGCAATCGATCCGGAAACAATGGAGAGATTATTTACATGTATTTATTACGGAACAGAAGTTGATTTCTAATTAGAAAGTCTGTCAAGAGAACAACCTTTTGAGAAACAGGTTTTGCCCGAATCAGGCAGTTGAATGATTACTTAGATAGAAAATCAAAAAGGCACATTTTGCAGGAGTACATGTCTTCCGTAAGATGTGCCATTTTGTTTGTTTCCAAAAGCTTTTTAAAAGAATCTTTAGGAAATATTACTAGAAAATGCCGATAAATTTTTAACATTATCGCAAGATATACTTGAACTTTAACGAAGAATGATATATTATATTAATAATCATGTATGCTTATTCACGGCTTAGCGGTAAATAGGTAATATATAAAATTTTAGGAGGCGCAAGATGTATAAAATACAAAAGGCAGAAAAATTAGCAGATAAGATTTTTCTTATGGATGTTGAAGCACCAAGAGTTGCAAGACACTGTCAGCCGGGACAGTTTGTAATCGTAAAAATGGATGAAAAAGGGGAAAGAATTCCATTGACGATTTGTGATTATGACAGAGAAGCAGGAACAGTGACAATCGTATTCCAGATTGTAGGAGCTTCCACAGATAAGATGGCAGAGTTAAAAGAGGGGGATTACTTCAGGGACTTTACAGGTCCTTTAGGATGTGCTTCTGAATTTGTAGAAGAAGATCTTGAAGAATTAAAGAATAAAAAGATTTTGTTCGTAGCAGGTGGTGTTGGGGCAGCTCCTGTATATCCACAGGTAAAATGGATGCACGAACGTGGAATAGATGTAGATGTAATTGTTGGATCTAAGACAAAAGAGATGCTGATCCTTGAAAAAGAGATGGAAGCTGTTGCTGGAAATCTTTATGTCTGTACAGATGATGGTTCTTACGGACACCACGGAATGGTAACAAGCATGATCGAAAAATTAGTCGGAGAAGGCAAAAAATATGACAGATGTGTTGCAATCGGACCGATGATCATGATGAAATTTGTATGTCTTCTGACGAAAAAATTAGAGATTCCTACAATCGTCAGCATGAACCCGATTATGGTAGACGGAACAGGTATGTGCGGAGCATGCCGTCTTCAGGTAGGAGATGAGATCAAATTCGCATGTGTTGACGGACCGGAATTTGATGGACATTTGGTAGATTTTGACCAGGCAATGAAGAGACAGTTAATGTATAAAACAGAAGAAGGCCGTGCAATTTTGAAATTGCAGGAAGGCGATACACATCATGGCGGATGTGGAAATTGCGGAGGTGACAACTAATGGCAGATGTATTAAAGAAAGTACCTGTAAGAGAGCAGGAACCAAAAGTACGCGCAACAAACTTTGAAGAAGTTTGTCTTGGATATAACAAAGAAGAAGCAATGGAAGAAGCAACTCGCTGCATCAACTGTAAGAATGCAAAATGTGTGCAGGGATGTCCGGTAGCTATTAATATTCCAGGATTTATCAAGGAAGTAAAAGAAGGAAATATCGAAGAAGCTTACAAGATCATTGGAGAATCTTCTGCACTTCCTGCAATCTGTGGACGTGTATGCCCTCAGGAATCACAATGTGAAGGAAAATGTATCCGTGGTATCAAAGGAGAACCGGTTTCCATCGGTAAATTAGAGCGTTTTGTTGCTGACTACGCATTAGAGCACGACATTAAACCAGTTGGCGCAGAGAAGACAAACGGACACAAAGTTGCTGTAATCGGATCTGGTCCGGCAGGACTGACATGTGCTGGTGACCTTGCAAAATTAGGATATGAAGTAACTGTATTTGAAGCACTCCATGAACTGGGCGGTGTATTAGTATATGGTATTCCTGAGTTCCGTCTTCCAAAACAGAAAGTTGTTGCAAAAGAGATTGAGAAAGTAAAAGAACTCGGAGTAAAATTTGAGACAAACGTTGTTATCGGTAAATCTACAACTATCGATCAATTGATCGAGGAAGAAGGATTTGAGGCAGTATTTATCGGATCTGGAGCAGGACTTCCAAAATTCATGGGAATTCCGGGAGAAAATGCAAACGGTGTATTCTCTGCAAATGAATACTTGACAAGAAGCAACCTGATGAAAGCGTTTGATGAATCTTATGATACACCAATCGCTGCAGGAACAAAAGTTGCTGTCATCGGTGGTGGTAACGTTGCGATGGATGCTGCAAGAACAGCTCTTCGCCTTGGTGCAGAAGTACATATCGTATATCGTAGAAGTGAAGAAGAACTTCCTGCCAGAGTAGAAGAAGTACACCATGCAAAAGAAGAAGGAATCATCTTTGATCTTCTTACAAATCCAAAAGAAATTTTAGTAGATGAAAATGGATGGGTAAAAGGTATGGTATGCGTGAAGATGGAATTAGGAGAACCAGATGCTTCCGGTAGAAGACGTCCGGTAGAAGTAGAAGGATCTGAATTTACAATGGATCTTGATACTGTGATCATGTCTCTTGGTACATCTCCAAATCCACTGATCTCTTCTACAACAGAAGGACTGGAAGTAAATAAATGGAAATGTATCGTTGCAGAAGAAGAGAACGGTAAGACAACAAAAGAGGGTGTCTATGCCGGAGGAGATGCTGTAACAGGTGCAGCAACTGTTATCCTTGCAATGGGTGCAGGAAAAGCAGGAGCAAAAGGTATTCACGAATACTTAAGCAATAAATAAAAGATAGTATCATCGTTGTTTCAGGGAAGCACTGAGATAGGAAATATCTCAGTCAGATCTGATGTGACAAAAAAGGACTGCCGTATATGACTGAAACGGAAGTCCTTTTTTTCGCTAGAATAATAGGAGAAAAGAAATAAGATAGAAGCACTGTCTTGTACAGAGCAGGGAGATGAACATGAAAATTACAATTATTACTGTTGGAAAATTAAAGGAAAAATATTTGAAAGATGCAATCGCCGAGTATACAAAGCGGCTGAGCAAATCATGCAAATTGGAGATCATCGAAGTGGCTGATGAGAAAACACCCGATCAGGCAAGCGTATTGGTAGAAAATGGAATTCGCAGAAAAGAAGGGGAACGTATTTTAAAGCATATAAAAGAAGGTGCCTATGTGATTACTTTGGAAATCAATGGGAAATTGTTATCTTCCGAAGAATTTTCCGAAAAAATCGAACAACTTGGAATTCAAGGGAAAAGCCATATTATTTTTGTGATTGGAGGCTCGATTGGACTTAGCGAAGAAGTTTTAGAAAAATCCGATTATGCATTGAGTTTCTCCAAAATGACTTTTCCACATCAACTGATGCGTGTTATTTTGCTGGAACAGATTTATCGTGCATATCGGATTATAGAAGGAGCACCGTATCATAAGTAACAGAATTGAAAGTACAGGAGAGATCAGAGATGAAAATTTTAATTACAGGATTTGAGCCATTTGGAGGAGAAAGTGTAAATCCTGCTTATGAAGCAGTGAAGCTTTTACCAGATATGGCAGGAGATATACAGATTGTAAAAATGGAAATTCCAACTGTGTTTGGAGAGGCCGGAAAAGTTGTGGAAACAGGAATTCTGCAACATCAGCCGGATGCAGTAATCTGCGTTGGGCAGGCAGGAAGGCGAGCCGATATCGGAGTGGAGCGTGTTGCGATCAACCTTGTAGAAGCTTCAATTCCGGATAATGCCGGAAATCAACCTATGGATGTAAAAGTGCAAGAAGATGGAGATACGGCATATTTTGCAACCATTCCGGTAAAAGCAATGGTAAAAAACATCAAGGATCATGGGATCCCTGCAAGCATATCTTACACAGCGGGGACTTATGTATGTAACAGTGTGATGTATGATCTTCTTTATTTGATTGATAGAAAATATCCTTCTATTCGAGGCGGTTTTATTCATGTGCCATATGCGACAGAGCAAGGCGTCGGAAAGCCTGTCGGAACGGCTACAATGGAACTTTCCACCATCTCAAAGGCATTACTATATGCGTTGGAGGCAGTTGCCGGAGAGGATAAAAATTGACATTTCCTATCTAGAAACATAGACTGAAATAAAAAATCTCGTTATTCTTTTAATCGAATAGCGAGATTACTAAATATAATCATAACTTTTATTCACTGCTATAACCTCATTTGTTTTTCATTTCTATGAAAAATCATTTTCACTGCTGCTAAATTTCTTATATTATACCATTCATCAAAAAATACGTCATTATTTTCTCCCGTTTGTCATGAATATTTTTCAACTTATTTTCGCATAGAAAAATGTTCCGCCTTTTCTTTATTGGGCAAAATGTATAAAAAGTATAAGATTTTAAATGAAATAGAGAAGAAAAACTACAAAAGCAAATGACTTTATGGAAAAGCTGTGCTAGAATAAATCCATTAGAGTTTATTTTAAGGAAGCAGAGGATATGATTCAGAGACAGAAAATGGGAAAAGAGAAAAAACGAAAAACACTCAGCCAGGAATTTACACTTCTGACAGTAGTGACTTCTGTGGGGACACTGTTCCTCTTGGGAGTTGTTCTGATCAGTGTATTTTCTTTTTTATTTTTACAAAATGCAAAAGAAGATATGCAATATGTCCTGGACAGTACAAACGAGCAGATCCAAAGCCACATCCAGTTTATTTCAGATGGCGCAGTTTCTATCCGTCATAATCCATTATTGGAAGCATTTTTAAAAAATGAATCTTATGATCAGGAAAATGCGGAAAAACAGCTTGGATATATGATGGAACTTTTTTCGGCGGGAAACCTGGCAGAGCAAACCCCATTCGTTGAAAGTGTACATTTATTTAATAAAGTAGGGAAGGAACTTGACAGACGCTATTATCCTCTGACTGTTTTGGCAGCAAAGGAGGAGAAAGAAATTTGTCAGCACATTTTAACAGAGTTTTATGAAGAAAATTGTCGATATCAAAGTTATATCCGAAATGGCAAGTGGTATCTCTGTTTTACAATATATGATGAAAGTATGAACAACGTCGGAATCTGCATGGTGCAAATAGAGAGAGAGGCGATAAAAGAGATTTTCTCGGCAGTGGAAGGGTACCAGGACTGGGGATGGGAAATCAAAGGAAACGATGAAATTTTATTTTCGGACGGAAGAAAAATAGAGGGCGATAATCTGGTATACAGCAGTGCTGACGGCGAATTTGATATCCAGATTTCTTCGGTAGTCGGGAAAGAAAATCTCTATGTCGTTCTTCGTCCAACATTGTTTGCGTTTTTATTCATCCTTCTTCTGGCACTTGTCCTGGCAGCCGCTCTTGCATTTGTTTCTGGGTATCGATTGTCAAAACCATTGAAGAAAGTAAGAGAAAGTATGCATGAATTTGGGGAGGAACAATTTGATATCCGAATGGATGATTTTCAGATTCAGGAGTTCCATGATATATCTGTAGTATTTAATGAGATGGCGGATAAGATCCAGCATTTGATTCTTGAAGTGTATGAGAAAGAACTTACCGCAACGAGACTTCAAGTAAAGTATCTCCAGGCACAGATTACACCGCATTTTCAGTTTAATATCCTTTCCATGCTGAGTCTGAAGGCAAAATTGGCAGGAAACGAAGAACTGTATCAATGTCTGCGGGCATTCTCTGAATTGGTGAGAGGAAAAATTTTCCGAAAAAAGGAGATTATGATTCCAGTGGCAGAGGAACTGGAGTTAGTGGAATTTTATCTATATCTTCAAAATAGTAGATTTCAGGACAAGATCACTTATGAGATTATCTGTCCGGAAGAAAAAGTCAAAGAAAATCTGATTCCGAGACTTTTGATCGAGCCGCTTGTGGAAAATGCGGTATCGCACGGTCTGGAACCAAAACAGGGCAGTGGAAAGGTGCAGGTAATACTTTATGAACAAAACAAGCGGCTTCATATTATTGTAGAAGATGATGGTGTAGGGTTTGAGGAAGAAGATGTGGAAACGGTCCGGGAAAAAGAAGGGCATACACATACCGGACTGGAAAATACAAAGCGACTTCTTTATATTTTATATGGAGAAAACCACACATGGAAGGTGACAGGAAAAAAAGGAGAGGGAACGACTGTGGAGATTGTAATACCCTCGGAGAGGAGAGCGGATGATGTGGAACGTGATGGCAGCAGATGATGAGGCCTATATTCGGGAGGCACTGCAAAAATTAATTTCATGGGAAAAGATGGGATGCAGTCTTAAGTATGTAGCAGAAGATGGAAAGAAACTGATAGACAGAATGAAGGAGGAGAAACCAGATATCGTAATTACAGACATCCGAATGCCAGGAGCAGATGGATTGGCGGTTTGTCAGTATATCTATGAAACGTATCCGGAGACCCAGGTGATTATTTTGAGCGCCTATTCTGAGTTTGAGTATGCGAGAGCGGCGATCAAGTATGGGGTGTGTGAGTATGTGTTGAAAATTTCCGTCCTAGAGGAACTCCCGGGAGCAGTAGAAAAGGCGATACAAAATTTAGAAAAGTTGCAAAAAGAGTCTTTGTCAGTCAGTGTAGAGCTGGAGGAAAAGAAAGAGAATGATAGTCTCTATGATCAGATGCTTCGCTATATCGAGGAAAACCTGGAAAAGAAAATCACACTGGAGGAGATGGCGGAAGCGCTTCATGCCAATGGAAGCTACTTAAGTCGACTGTATAAAAATAAAAGGGGCATAAATCTCTTTGATGATATTTTGAGAAAGCGTGTAGAAAAGGCAAAAGAATACATGACTACAACAGACTGGAAAATATATCAGATTTCAGAGGCTGTTGGATTTGAGGATACCGGCTATTTTTCCCGTGTATTTAAACGATATACGCATATGTCGCCAAAAGAATTCAGAAATGTAGGAGGGGAGGAGCATGAGGAAAAGTAAGAGGATATTTATTATCTGTATGATAGGAGCAGTATTTTTTCTGTCAGGTTGCAGTGAAAGAAAGGAAAAGCAGGTGGAGATCACAGTGATGCATGGCTGGGGAAGCACGGAGATGGATCACAAAGAAATGCAGAAAATCTATTCCGATTTTCAGAAAAAGTATCCGGATATCTCTCTGAATCTGATCGCAATGCCGACAGGAAAAGAGATGGTAGAACGGGCAGAGGACAGAATTCTTGTGGGAGATCTTCCAGATGTGATTTTCTGTGGGGATGCAGGAAAGGAATCCTTGTACCAGTTTATGATAGAAAACGAACTGGCGCTGGATCTTATGCCATACATTAAGGAGGATAAAGAATTGTTGCACAGCATTGCCCCATCTAGTATGGAGTATTGGAAGACGAGGGATGGTAAGCTCTATACCGTCTCCGATGTCCTTATGCTTGGTGGAGGTTACTGGTACAATGAAGAGATTTTTCGTGAAGCTGGAATTACGTCTATTCCAGAGACATGGGAAGAATTTTATAGCGCATGTCAAAAGATTCAAACGTGGTCTGAGACATCAAACAAGGATGTGATGCCTCTTGGACCTACCGTGGAGGGATATCTCTATATCACAGATCAGATGCTTGCAAAGAATAGAGGGAGAGGGAGTGTTGCGATCAGTCAGAACAAGGTTCCAATGTCTCAGTCAGAAATCTGTACTGTGTTAGAGCAGCAGAAAGAGTTGTGGCATTATACAAAACCTTTAAGCAAGGAATATAGCTATCGGGATGAAACAGACCTGTTCAATGATGAAAAGCTTGCAATGTACATCAATGGAATTTGGGGAGCATTTATGATCGATGAGACTCTTCCGGTATCTTATGCGCTTCTTCCTTTTGGAGAAGGTGCAGAGATTGCCTGTGAATCCGCGGGGCTTGGATATCTTCTTGGAAATACAGAGAATGAAAAACGAATCGATGCAAGCATAAAATTTTTGAAGTATATGCTCAGCAAAGAGGTGCAAGAGAGAATCTTGCTGAAAACCGGACAGATGCCGGCAAATCCTCAGATTACAATCGAACAGTATAGCGAAAAAATGCCCCGGTTCTGCCAGGCGGCTACGGAAGTGAAACAGGCAGAAATAAAGATCCAAGTACCGGCAAATTTGTGGAACAGTGCACAGATGCATATATTCGAGGAATATTTGCCGGTGTTTTTTCAGGAGGAGATGAGTGGAGAAGTTTTTTTTCAATTACTAGAACGAAATAGTCAAAACAGACTAAAAAAGTAAATATAATCCATATAAAAAGTTAAAAAGTAAATATAGAACAAACTATTCGTAAAAATACTTTATTCAAAATGCACAGAAAAATGCTTAAAATGAGCACATAAATTAAATGAATGCACAAAACAAGGAGAATTTTAAACTGTGCGTGGAGGAGGAAGTAGGATGAAGAAAATGAAAGCAAGAGTAATCAGTACTGCATTGGCGGTAGCGATGGGAACAACGGCGCTTGCAGGATGTGGAGATTCCAAAGAAGCAAAAGGGACGGCAAAGGAGAAAAAAGAAAATGCAGAAGCTGTGTTGGAATTCTATCACGGATATTACCATGAGGAAAGTGAGTGGCCGGCGGCAAAAGTGATGCGTGATATTTATGAGGAATTTGCAAAAAGCCATGCAGACGGCAAAGTAAAGTTCAAACCAATTGCAGTTGAAAATCGGGATGACATCGTAAGTTCACAGGTTGCAGGAGGAAGTTTCCCAGATCTTGTAGATTGTGGAACAGCAGTGCCGCAGGCTGCAATTGCTCAGGAACTTGTGCTGGATATGAAACCTTACATCGATGAGAACAATCTGAAAGATGCGGTAGGACTGAACTATACACAGAATGATATAGACGGACATATTTATTCTGTACACGATCAGATGGAAAGCCGTGGAATGTGGTACAATCAGGAAATTTTAGATCAGGCAGGGGTAACGTTAGAAGACTTAAGTACTTGGGATGGCTATGAGGCTGCAATGGAGAAAGTCAGAGCACTCGGCGGTGATACATACGGATATGCAGCGGGTCAGGGATCCATCATCATGTTCAATGCAATGCTTGCATCTACGGAGGAAGGAAGAGAACTTTTGGAGTCAGAAATGACACAGGAGACAATCGAATCTAAGACGTTTCAAGAGGCATTTATGAGAGTGGCGAAGATGGATCAGGCAAATGGCTCCGATCACACCGTAGAAGATCTTGGAAATGTGATGGATGACTTTAACAAAAAAGGGACGATGGCAGTGCTTCCAAATGGTGTCTGGAATGCCAGTGGAATCGATGAAAGTATGGTAGAAAAGATTCAGCCGACAATCTTCCCTGAAAATGTAACTTTGTCTTCAGCAGGATCTGGACTTACAATTTCCAGTGGACTGAGTGCGGAAGAAGAAAAACTTGCTTTGGAATTTATAAAATATATGACAAGCGAAGAAGTGCAGTCTAAGATCTTTACAGAAGTACAGGCAAATCCATGTAACACAACGTTAGACTTAAATAAACTTGCCGAAGAAAGTGGAAATGCAGCGACGATCAAACTCGCCGAAGCATGTACACTTGTCAATGATGCAGAATACATTGCAGAGGATCTGAACTATGTATGGGGATCAGATGTAAGAACATCCATGATCAATGCTTTAATGGAATGTGCGGTATCCGGAACAGATATCGACAGCCGGTTTGAACAGCTGCAAAAGGAACTGACAGCGCTTATCGGATAACGAATGTTTTGTAGAAAAGAGTTGTCGTAAAACGACAGCTCTTTTTCTTTGGCAGAACAGAAATCGTTCTTAAAAGGAGGTTTAAAAGATGAACAGACATAACAGACTTGGTTGGCGGAGGAAGGGATTCATTTTTGCATTTCTAGCTCCGACACTGATTGCTTTTGTTATTTTTTATTTGTACCCGATCGTGACAGTTTTTGTCACTTCCTTTTGCAAATGGGATTACACAAATATCAATGCACCGGAATTTTTTGGCATAAAAAATATGTGGGATAATTACAAATACATTTTTCATACTTATCCATATTTTTGGGAAGCGTTGAAAAATTCTTCTCTGTGGGCACTTTTGGGAGTTGCCATCCAGATCCCGATCGCTACATTGATTGCACTTGCATTTTCCAGAAAGATGAAAGGGGTAAAATTAATCCGGAATATTTACATTATCCCGAATATGATCTCAACAGCAGCTATGGGTATGATTTTCTTACAGCTATATAGTCCGCTTTATGGGGTGGTAAACCCGATTATCAAATTGTTCAACAAGGATTTTAAAGACAGCATTCTTCTGCTTGAAGGACCGGCATTCTGGGCAATGACAGCTGCATATATTTTCTTTACAGGTACGACAACACTGATGATTCTCGGAAATATTATGGCAGTTCCGGAAGAAGTAAGAGAAGCCGCCAGACTGGATGGCGCAAGTGGGTTAAAGCAGGATTGGTATATTACGATCCCGATGATCAAGGAAACACTGCGCATGGTATGTATTTTAGCGGCAACTGGCGGATTCTTACTTTACAATGAAGTATATTTTCTCACAAAGGGTGCAGCTGGTACTTACAGCATCAGCTATGTGATCCGGGAACTTGCCATTACAAGTCCTCGTACACAGTTTGGCCGTGCAAATACCGTTGCCGTTGTACAGATTCTGGCAGGAATGTTAATTATTGTCATCATAAATATGCTTTTTAATCTCACATGGAAAAGACCGACAAAAGGAGGAAAACGTTCATGAGAAAAAACGGACAGAAAGTATTAAAAAACCGAATGAAAAAAGACTCAAAAGCGACAAGAATCGTAACTGTTATCTGTCTGTGTTGGGCAGCATTTGTAGCGCTTGTTCCGCTTGTATGGCTTTTACTTTCCAGCTTCAAAAAAGATCCGATGGCACGCCCGGGATTTATGCTTCCGGAATCTATCTATCTGGAAGGATATATTTCTACTTTCCGTGATCTGCATGTGATGCGGTATTTCGGAAACAGTTTACTGATTTCTTTCGTATCAGTTGTGATCAGTATCGTGATGATCTCCATGTCTGCCTATGTTGTGGCAAGACTGGATTTTAAAGGGAAAAAGCTTGTAAATGTCATGCTGTATTCGACCATGTTTATTCCAGCTACTGCATTGACCTATCCAGTTTATAATCTGGTCAATAAATTGCATTTGTATGATACGAGAGGCGCCTTAATCTTGATTTATTCTTGCAGTGGTCTGGCAGTGAGCTTCTTTGTAATTAAAAATTACTATATGAATATTCCAAAGGAGATGGAAGATGCGGCAAGAATAGATGGATGCGGTTATGTGAAGACATGGCAGAAGGTTATTTTTCCGATGGCACGTCCGGGAATTATGACAGCAGGGGTTCTTGCCTTTTTAAATAACTGGAATGAATACTACTGGGCCTCTCTTGTGTTGATCGACCGCGAAAAACTGACAGTGCCGGCATTGTTATCTACATTTACAACATCATTCCGGACAAACTATAATGGTTTGTTCTCGGCAATGGTCGTGATCATCCTGCCGCCGGTTATCTTGTATTGTGTATTCAGCAAGTTTTTCGTGGAAGCACTTTCCGGAGGAGCAGTAAAAGGATAATCATACAGCATATGAAAAGAAGGAGAAGATAGAAATGAATCAGGAAATTAGAGAGAGAACAAAATGGTTTATGGATGCAAGATTTGGAATGTTCATCCATTGGGGACTTTATGCGATCCCTGCCTGCGGAGAGTGGGTTATGTCGGAGCGCGAGATGACGGTGAAAGAGTATGAGAAATATTTTGACCTGTTTGACCCGGTTGACTATGATCCAAAAGTGTGGGTGCGTCTTGCAAAGGAAGCAGGGATGAAATATGCGGTGCTGACGGCGAAACATCATGATGGATTTTGTCTGTTTGATTCTGCTCTGACAGACTATAAGTGTACGAACACAAAAGCAGGGAGAGATCTTGTGAGAGAGTTTGTGGATGCCTGTCGGGAAGAAGACATCAAAGTTGGTCTTTATTTTTCACTGATTGACTGGCATCATCCGGATTTTCCAAAGTACAAAGATCGCCAGCATCCGATGCGAAACTGTGAGGCATACAAAGATGAAAAAATTGATTTTGACCGTTATTTAGATTATATGCATGGACAAGTAAAAGAACTTGTGACGAATTATGGAAAATTAGATCTGCTCTGGTTTGACTTTTCCTACGATGATATGTGTGGGGAGAAATGGCGCGCTGAGGAGTTGATCCGCATGGTGAGAATGTATCAGCCGGATGTTATTATTGATAACCGTCTGGAAGGTTCCGGGGAAGATCATGGAAGTATTGCGACGGCGGAGCCTTCGATCTTCAGTGGTGATTTTGCAAGTCCGGAACAGATCATTCCGCCGGAAGGAATCCGGGATCAGGAGGGAGAGCTGATTCCATGGGAACTTTGTGCTACAATGAACAACCATTGGGGGTACTGCAATTTTGACCATACCTTTAAATCATCGCAGATGCTGATACGCAAGCTAGTAGAATGTACAAGCAAAGGCGGAAATATGATTTTGAATGTAGGCCCGGATGCAAAAGGAAATATTCCTTGCGAGAGTGTCAGAATTTTAAAAGAGATTGGTGTATGGATGAAGAAAAACGGTGAAAGTATTTATGGAAATACTATCTGCGAACGTCCGAAACCGGAATGGGGGAGATACACGCAAAAAGGCGATGTGATTTATGCACATGTATTTGAGGAAGCGCTGGGAGCCATGCCGCTTTACGGGATTACACCGGAGGAATTAGATGTCGTTTACTATCTGGCAGATGGAAGTGAGATGAATCGTGGAGAAGCATGGAATACCGTACAGTTTCAAGAATCAGCATTTGTTTCTTTTGGAGAAAATCCGGTATTTACTTATCCACTTCCAGATCAGACAGATACTGTTTTGAAAATTGTCCTGAAAAAGAAAGGAGCAGACAAAGACTCATGGGAAAAATAACAGCCATCCTAATTGGAGCAGGGCTCCGCGGAGGACATGTATACGCCTCCTATGCACTGGAACATCCAGATGAATTTCAAATTGTAGCAGTTGCAGAACCTGATATTGCGCGCAGAAAGCAGATAGCAGCACTTCATAAAATTCCAGAAGAAAATCAATATGAAAGTTATGAAAAGCTACTTCAGAAAGAATGTATGGCAGACTGTGCACTTGTCTGCACACAGGATCAGATGCATTATGAGCCAGTGACGATGGCTCTTCAAAGAGGGTATCATGTACTTTGTGAAAAGCCGATGTCGCCTAAAAAAGAAGAAATCATTCAAATGGGAATGCTTGCGGAAAAATATAATCGGGTGCTGGCAATCTGCCATGTGCTTCGTTATTCCTCTTTTTACACAAAACTGAAAGAATTACTTGATTCCGGGAAAATAGGGAAGTTAATGAGCATACAGGCGATGGAATCAGTCGGGTTCTGGCATCATGCACACAGCTTTGTGAGAGGAAACTGGAGAAATGCAAAAGAATCCAGCCCAATGATCCTGCAGAAGTGCTGCCATGATATGGATATTCTTCTGTGGCTTGCAAAAGCTCCATGCAAAAAAATCAGTTCTTTTGGGAAACTTACTTTTTTTAAAGAAGAAAATGCGCCTGCACATGCACCAAAGCAGTGCATGGATGGATGCCCTCATAGAGATCACTGTGCTTTTTATGCACCGAAGTTTTATTTGGAACATCCAAAGGCAGAGACAGACGGACTTGTCTATGCGGTGACTCCGACAAGTGACAAAGAATCAGTGCTCACGGCGTTGAAAACAGGACCGTACGGGCGCTGTGTGTTCCGCTGTGATAATACGGTAGTAGACCATCAGATCGTCAATATGGAATTTGAAAATGACGTGGAAGTTTCCTTTGTGATGAGTGCTTTTACAAAAGAATGTAAGCGCACGATCACGCTGATGGGAACAAATGGAGAAATACAAGGAGATATGGAGGAAGGAAGAATCCGTATTTTTGATTTTGTCAGTGGAAATACCGAGGAGATTTATTTACATACACCGTCCAAAGGACACAGCGGAAGTGACGAGAGAATGATGCACGATTTTGTCCAGCTTCTTGGAAATTCAGAAAATAGCGAGGTACCGACAGGTGCCGGAATTTCTGTAGACAGTCATCTGATGGCACTGGCAGCGGAGGAATCAAGGCTCAGTGGAGAGACGATCGACTTTGCAACCTATAAGAAGAATTTAATGGAGGAGGTACAACGATGAGCAGAAACAGAAGAATCGGCGCTTATCCGGTTATTGGGATTCGCCCAACGATAGATGGAAGAAGAGGATATTTAAAAGTAAGAGAATCATTGGAAGAGCAGACCTGGAGCATGGCAAAAGCAGCTGCAGCTCTTTTCCGTGAGAATCTCCGGTATGCAAATGGAGAGCCTGTTCAAGTTGTTCTGGCTGATACAACAATTGGTGGTGTCGCAGAGGCGGCAGCCTGCCAGGATAAGTTCCGTCGGGAGGGGGTTGACATTACACTCACTGTGACACCATGTTGGTGCTATGGAGCCGAGACAATGGACATGGATCCGAAAACGATCAAAGCGGTCTGGGGATTTAACGGGACAGAACGACCAGGAGCAGTCTATCTGGCAAGTGTCCTTGCAACACACGCGCAGAAAGGTCTTCCAGCATTTGGAATCTATGGGCATGAAGTACAGCCGGCCTCCGCGCGAGAAATCCCTGAAGATGTCAAGGAGAAGCTTCTTCGATTTGGGAGAAGTGCAGTAGCAGCGGCATCTATGCGTGGAACTTCTTATTTGCAGATTGGATCTGTGACAATGGGAATTGGTGGCTCCATCATCGACGCTGCATTTTTGGAAGAGTATCTCGGTATGCGTATGGAATCTGTGGACGAAGTAGAACTGATCCGCCGCATGGAAGAAGGAATCTACGATGAAGAAGAATTTCAGAAGGCACTCAAATGGACAAAAGAACACTGCAAAGAAGGATTTGATAAAAATCCGGAAGCGGTACAAAAAACAAGAGAACAGAAAGACCATGACTGGGAATTTGTTGTAAAAATGATGTGTATTATCAAAGACCTCATGAATGGAAATCCGAATCTTCCAGAAGGATGCGAAGAAGAACAGATGGGACACAATGCTTTGGCAGCAGGTTTTCAGGGCCAGAGACAGTGGACAGATTTTTATCCAAACGGAGATTTTGCAGAGGCACTTTTAAATACCTCCTTTGACTGGGATGGACCGCGTGAGCCGTATATCCTTGCTACAGAAAATGATGTGTTAAACGGAATTGGAATGTTGTTTATGAAACTTTTGACAAATCGTGCACAGATTTTTGCAGATGTCAGAACTTACTGGAGTCCAGAGGCTGTATGGAAAGCAACAGGATATACCATGGAAGGAAAAGCTGCCAAAGCAGGCGGAATGATCCATCTGATCAACTCTGGCGCAGCATGTCTGGATGCCTGTGGAGAAGCGAAAGATGATTGTGGCAATGCAGTCATGAAGCCGTGGTATGAAGTGACTGAGGAAGATCAGAGACAGATTCTAGAAAATGTCACATGGAATCCTGCAGATTTTGGATACTTTCGCGGTGGTGGTTATTCTTCGAGATTTCTTACCAATGCAGAGATGCCAGTGACAATGGTCCGCCTGAATTTGATCAAAGGTCTTGGACCTGTGCTGCAGATTGCAGAGGGATGGACGATCCGACTGCCGGAGGAGGTATCAGACATTCTATGGAAGCGAACAGATTATACATGGCCGTGTACTTGGTTTGTTCCGAGAACTAATGACAGTCCGGCATTTCGGACCGCTTATGATGTGATGAACAATTGGGGAGCAAATCATGGGGCAATCAGCTACGGACATATCGGTGCCGATCTGATCACACTTTGTTCTATGTTAAGGATACCGGTATCTATGCACAATGTAGCAGAAGAGAACATTTTCCGTCCAGCTGCATGGAATGCATTCGGAATGGATAAAGAAGGGCAGGACTATCGGGCATGTTCCGCTTATGGACCGCTTTATCGATAAAACTTCTGGAGTGCTCCAACGACTAAAAAGTAGAAAGAAGGATAGAAAATGGCAGAAAAGCACATGCTGGCGGCCGATTTTGGAGGTTCCAGCGGAAGAGTAGTAAAAGGCAATTTTGACGGAAACCAGATTTCTCTGGAAGAAATACATCGTTTTACAAATGAACCGGTGACTTTGTGGGGCAAAGAAACTTCCGTGATGTGCTGGGATTTCCTCAGATTGTTCTGTGAACTGAAAAAAGGAATATTAAAAGCAGGAGGGAACACGGACAGCATCGGAATTGATACCTGGGGTGTCGATTATGGTCTGCTTGATCAAAGCGGACAACTTCTTACAAATCCAATCCATTATCGTGATCTGCGTACCAGCGGAATGCGAAGAGAAGCTGCTGCACAGATAGAAGAGTCCTTTTTGTATGAAATTACAGGAAGCCAGTTTATGGAGATCAATACTTTCTATCAGCTTCTGGCGGAGAAAAAGATCCGAAAAGACCTGTTTGGTATGGCAGAGCAAGTTTTGTTTCTGCCGGATTTGTTCGGGTATTTTCTATCAGGAGAAAGGACTGCGGAATATTCGATTGCTTCCACTTCACAGCTTCTGGATGCGAGAGGAAAAAGCTGGTCAGAAGAAATCTTAAAAGCAGCAGGGATTTCCAGAAGACTGTTTCCAGATATCTCCATGCCTGGCACACCGCTTGGAATGCTCCGAAGAGAGCTGAGTCAGGAACTTGGTGTGAAGTCATTGAAGGTTATTACGGTGGCAGGTCACGATACGCAGAGTGCTATGGCGGCAATTCCGGCAGAAGAAGAGGATTTTTTGTTTTTGAGTTGTGGTACATGGTCATTATTTGGGACGGAGTTAAAGGAGCCGCTGATCAATGAGAAAGCATTTTCCTACGGAATGACAAATGAAGGCGGCTGTGAAAATAAAATTTCCTTTTTGAAAAATATTGTGGGATTGTGGATGATTCAGGAGAGCCGCAGGCAATGGATGCGGGAAGGACAGGCGTATTCCTTTGGAGAGCTCGAGGACATGGCAAAATCTGCAAAACCGTTTTGCTGTCTGTTAGACCCGGATGCACCGATTTTTCTCCCGGAAGGAAATATGCCAAAGAGAATCCGAAGATTTTGTCAAGAGAGCGGACAGAACATTCCCGAAACACCGGGAGCAATTGTCAGGGGAATCGATGAGAGTCTTGCACTTTGTTACAGAAATGCAATGGAAGAAACTCAAGATTGTACGCAAAAAAAATATCGGGCGATCTATATGGTGGGTGGAGGGATCCAAAGCAATCTGCTCTGTCAGATGACGGCCAATGCCTGCAAGGTACCGGTTATCACAGGACCACAGGAAGCAACGGTATACGGAAATCTTGGGATGCAGCTCATTGCAGAGCAGGAAGTGAAAGATGTAAAGGAGCTTCGTGGTCTGATCAGAACTTCAGAAGATCTTAAACGGTACGAGCCTTCGGACACCGAAGTGTGGGATGAAATATATGAAATCTGGAAACATACAGTAAAAGTGAGAGAGGACAACATATTATGAAAGAGTATAGAGAGTTAAGAGAACAGATCTGTGATGTGTGTCATAAAATGTGGCAAAAAGGATGGGTGGCAGCCAACGATGGAAATGTTTCCGTTCGATTAGAAGATGGGACATTTCTTGCAACCCCTACAGGTATGAGCAAAAGTTTTATTACACCGGAGAAACTTGTCCATATTGATAAAGACGGGAAGGTTCTTGATGGAGAACAAGGACTGCGCCCTTCTTCGGAGATTAAAATGCATCTGCGCTGCTACAGAGAAAGAGAAGATGTCGGAGCAGTGCTGCACGCACATCCGCCGGTGGCGACCGGGTTTGCAGTGGCAAACATTCCGCTGGATGATTATTCGATGATTGAAACTGTGATCTCCCTCGGCTCCGTTCCGGTTACTCCTTACGGAACACCTTCCACAGAGGAAGTACCTGAAGCGATCGCTCCGTATCTTGCCGATCATGATGCGATGCTTTTACAGAATCATGGCGCACTGGTAGTAGGGCCGGATATCATCGGGGCATATTACCGGATGGAAACACTGGAATTGTTTGCACAGATTTCCTTAAATGCAAAATTACTCGGAGGTGCCAGGGAACTTTCGCGCCAGAATATCGACCGTCTGATCTCTATGAGAGAGCAGTATCAGGTTACGGGCAGACATCCGGGATATCGGAAATATCATGAGGAGCCGACCATATAAAAATAAAAAAGAATAAAACAAGAGAAAAAACCGGTACCAAATCATACAGCGTGCCGGCTTTTTTCTTGTGTTCTTCAGACAATCTGTATATAATAAATTTAAGGATTTTTGACAGAAAGATGAACTTAGAAAGAGACAAAATCTGTCTAAGAGCAGAGAAGAGAGAGGAAAAGATTTGTGGTAAAAGAGGGAGCAATACCTATGGAATATTTGTGTGACAGCAATGCATACGGAAAAAATACCGACCGCATGAAATACCGGCTTGCGGATGCGATGAAACAATGCATGAAAACGGCGCCCGTGGAAAAAATTACAGTCAAAGAGATTGTGGAGGCGTGTGGCATAACAAGGCAGACCTTTTATCGAAATTTCAAGGACAAATATGATCTGATCAATTGGTATTTTGACAAAATTCTCCTGGAGTCATTTGAACACATGGGAGAAGGCGAGACCATCTATGAGGGACTTGTCAATAAGTTTTGTTATATTCGTCAGGAGAAGATGTTTTTCCGGGTAGCATTCAAAAATGATGACCAGAATTGTCTGAGGGATCATGATTTTCAGTTGATTCTCCAGTTTTATACAGAAAAAATTGAGCAGAATACGCAAAGGCAGATTTCCGATCGCGTTCGATTTTTATTGGAAATGTATTGTCACGGATCGATCTATATGACTGTACAGTGGCTGTTGGGACAATGGAAAGGGACACCGGAAGAGCTTGCATCACTGCTTGTTGCCGCGATGCCCGAAGAACTTTCTGCTATGTTCAAAAAGCTGAAACTTTTGTAAAGTGACAGATTTCCTTTTTTGTAACTTTCTATTTAGAAAAAGAATTGTTAAAATGTAAACAAAAGAAAGATGAGATAGGCATAGAGTAAAGAAAACATGCCATATCAGAGAAAAGGAGATTGAGGACAATGGCAAACAGAATTATGTTAAACGAGACATCCTATCACGGAGCAGGAGCGATCAAAGAAATCGCAACAGAGGCAAAAGCACGGGCATTTAAGAAGGCATTTATCTGCTCGGATCCGGACCTGATCCAATTTGGAGTAACAGGAAAGGTGACAAGCGTACTCGAAGAGGCAGGACTTGCTTATGAGATGTATTCTGATATTAAAGCAAATCCGACAATTGAGAATGTGCAAAATGGTGTCAAGGCATTTAAAGCGGCAAACGCAGACTATATTGTTGCAATCGGCGGAGGCTCTTCAATGGATACCGCAAAGGCAATCGGCATTATTATCGCAAACCCGGAATTTGAAGATGTCAGAAGTCTGGAAGGTGTTGCGCCTACAACAAAACCGTGTGTTCCGATCATCGCTGTTCCGACAACGGCAGGAACTGCAGCAGAAGTTACAATCAACTATGTCATTACAGATGTGGAGAGAAAAAGAAAATTTGTTTGTGTAGACCCACATGACATGCCGGTTGTTGCAATTGTAGATCCTGATATGATGTCCTCTATGCCAAAAGGGCTGACTGCATCCACTGGTATGGATGCATTGACACATGCGATTGAAGGATATACAACAAAAGCAGCATGGGAAATGACAGATATGTTCCATTTAAAAGCGATTGAAATCATTGCAAAATCGTTGAGAAGCGCGGTAGCAAACGAAAAAGAAGGACGTGAAGGAATGGCGCTTGGACAGTATATTGCAGGAATGGGATTCTCAAATGTCGGTCTTGGAATTGCCCACTCTATGGCACATACACTTGGTGCTGTTTATGATACCCCGCATGGTGTTGCATGTGCGATGATGCTTCCGATCGTTATGGAGTATAATGCAGAGTGTTCTGGAGAAAAATACCGTGAAATTGCACGGGCAATGGGAGTAAAAGGTGTCGATGAGATGTCTGTCGAGGAATATCGGAAAGCAGCTGTGGATGCTGTACAGAAACTTTCCGTGGACGTTGGAATCCCGACAAAACTGGAGGCACTGAAAGAAGAAGATCTTCAGTTCCCTGCTGAGTCAGCTCATGCAGATGCATGCGCTCCGGGAAATCCAAAAGATGCAAGCGTAGAAGATTTGAAAGAACTGTTTAGAAAATTGATGTAGGGAAAGATTTTTATAACAGCGATTAATATATTTGAAAGAAATAGTATCCACCTTTATTAATGAAAGAAGGTATCGCAGAGAGGAGTATTAGGAAATAGAGTCTCCTCTCTGTTTTTGTTTCGCAGAATCGGGATTTATGCTATAATGTTCTGAAAACAGTCTATCAAAGATGTTTGATGTATTGGTAGGAAAAGAAAAAGAGTGAGGGAATTTAGATATGAGTGAAATCAAAGTAAGTCATCAGAGTACAGCGCTTGTTCTGAACACAGAAACGCTCGGCATCGAGATTACAGCACATGGCGAAACATGGCGTTCAGAAAAGACGTATCAGCCACATTTTTATGTAAATGATAAAAAAATATATTTTCATCAGGCTGGAAAACTAGAACACTTTTCGTGGAATACCGGTGTCGGCTGTGGGATCAGAAGTGTATTTTCCGGTTTTCATCTTTCGGGGAAAGAGGATACTTTAAGTTTTCAGACAGTCATCTGGATTGAGTATGCGACGGAGGATATATTCTTTGAGCTGAATCCTCTGACAGAATCTGAGCAGTGTATTGGAAATTTTTACTGGCCGGGACAGATGGAGTTTCGCAAAAAGACAAGCGATTGGTATACCGTGATTACAAACCGTCAGGGCTTACTGATCCCAAATGACTGGAAATATGATGCCGGAAAAATCGTATTTGACGGGCAAATGTGCAGTGCAGGGGCATTTATGCCATGGTTTGGACAGGTCAGATGTGGAGCTGCGTATATCGGGATTGTCTGTGATCCGTGGGATGCCGGCTATCAGGTAGAACATCCGGAACAGTCTGATTATTGTCATGTATCTGTCAGATGGCTTCCGAGCCTTGGAAAGCTTTCTTATAAGCGTACCATCAAATATCGTTTCTTAAAGAATGCAGACTATAATGATCTATGTAAAGTATATAGAGCTTACGCGAAGGAGAACGCACTGCTTGTTACGTTAAAAGAAAAAGCAGCAAAAAATCCGGTTGTAGACAAATTTATCGGTTCTGCTATCGTACATACTGGAATTAAGACACATGTATCGCCAGATTCTTTCTATTATGATAAAGAACATCCAGAAAAAAATGATGAAGTGATTCCGTTTGCAGTAAGAGAAGCGCAGATGAGGAAATTAAAAGAACATGGACTGGAAAAAGTTTATCTGCATCTGGATGGATGGGGAAACCCAGGATATGATAACCAGCATCCGGATTATCTGCCTGCTTGTGAGGAAGCCGGTGGATGGGAAGGAATGCGATCACTGTCGGAATGTATGAAAGAGATGAATTATATTTTTGCAATCCACGATCAGTACCGCGATTATTATTTTGATGCAAAGACGTATGATCCTGAATTCTCCATGATTTCTCCGGAAGGGAAAAAACCGGATTTTTGCCGTTGGGCAGGAGGATGGCAGACATACATCTGTGCAAGTCAGTCTCCACTTTACTTGAGAAGAAACTTTACAGAACTTTTTCGTCAAGGAATTCAGCTGGAAGGAACGTATCTGGATGTTTTTACCTGTAACGAGCCGGATGAATGCGCGCATCCGTGGCATACAATGACACGAAAAGAATGTCTGGAATATCGGAAAAAATGTTTTGACTTTCTAAACGCAAATGAAATTATTGCAAGTTCCGAGGAGACGATCGACTGGGCAGTGCCAAGTCTTGTGACTGCCCATTACAGCCCGTATTCATTTATGGTAGAAGAAAATGGTTCGATGCTTGGGGTTCCGGTTCCGCTATTTAACCTTGTATACCATGACTGTATGGTAGTTCCATGGATGATGGATGCAGATCAGCCCGAAGGAGACTATATGCTATATGCACTTTTAAACGGTGGCGCCGCATACTTAAACTGCGAAGCAGAAGGAAAGGAACTCGAAAAGGAGATTGAGCGCTATCGGACTGTGGCACAACTTCAGGAAAAGGTTGCTTATTCTGAGATGGTGCGCCATGAATTTTTAGATGGAAATTATAAGAAACAAAGAACTGTCTTTGCTGACGGGACAGAAGTAACCGTAGATCTTAAGGCGGGAACTTATCAGATTCATCAGAACTGAAACAGTCACAGTATGCAGCGAAAGGATCTGAAATTATGAAAGATATGAATGGATATTATGATTTTTCCGGGCAGAAGTTCGGTTATCCCTTGAGCCTTAGCATCAATGGATTTTCGCAAAATGTTTTTACAAGGCAGAGCAGTCTGGAACTTTCCTATGTGCTCTGCGGAGAATATGAAGCTGTGACAGAACAGTTTTCTACCATTGTCCACAAGGAAGAATTGATCCTCATTGCACCTTATGAAATGCATCTGCTTAGAAAACGCTGTGGGAAAGATGACGGAAAAATTCTGACAATCCATATCGACTTTGATCGTATGCCGGAGTCGATGACAGGAGAAGTAAAAGGGCAGTTTTATTCGGGAGTTTTTAACAGCCAGAAGAATCCTTCTGTCTATTTTCCGTTGAAGCGTAAGATCGGAGAGCTTGTAAAGATGTTGATGGATGGTCAAAGTAATCTGCTGCGATTGAATGTGTTGATGGCAGAACTTGTTTGTTTTTCAGCTCGCGAAAATATTTCGTTGGAGGAGCTTCCACTTCAATCGGAGTATCAGGAGAATTATCTTAAAGCAATCAAGTACATTGATGAACATTTTAAAGAACCTTTGACGCTTCAAGACGTAGCAGACCAGCTTTCTTTCAGCTTATCTTATACTTCCAAACTTTTGAAAAAATATATGGGGATTCCGTTTAGTAAATATTTATCTTATGTTCGTGTGCGGGCCTCGCTGGAAGCGTTGTTGGAGGGAAAAGAGCAGATTGAACAGATTGCTCTTGAATGTGGAATGCCAAATGGAAAAGCTTATACGAAAACGTTCCGAGAGCTCTACGGAATTCTGCCCAGTGCTTACCGCAGGCAGTTTAGACAAAATCTCAAGTACAGTAAAGATGAGGAAGGAAGAGTTATGCAGTTGGATGAAGAGCAGAAAAGTCTGCTTTTTCATCTTGTGGAAGGAAACAGACAGATGGTGTATGAAGATGCAAAGCTTGTGATCTGGAAAGAGCAAGAGAAGTTCTGCTGCCAGGTAAAAGAAATGTGGAGAGATGTCACAGTTGCAGCAAATGGAAAAATAGAAGTATTTTTTGAGGAAACATAAAAAATCGAAAGAGGCAGAGAGAAATTTTTTGCAGGAATAAAAAATAGCAGAAGATTTCTCTTTTGTTTTGTCTGGAAAATTTCGGATAAGTAAAGACAAAATCGGCACAGATTTTCAAAAAAGTTTGTAATCTCATATGAAAATAGGACAAAATCTGCCTGCTGATGTATCTGAAAGGGCGGGTTTGGAAAAGAAAGACATGGTACAATAAGAGCAAGAACAAATGAATACGAAGGAGATACAAATTATGAATTCTTACGAACATTTATTTTCCCCAATTCAGATTGGAACGACAACAGTAAAAAACCGTGTATTTATGCCGCCGATTTCTACAAATCTTGCTGACAAAGGTTATGTCACAGATGAGTTGGTTGAGCATTATGCGGCACGTGCAAAAGGTGGAGTTGGTCTGATCATTACGGAAGTCACTACCGTAGAGCCTACTTATATTTATCTGCCGGGAGATATGTCTATTTGCGACGATTCTTACATTCCGGGTTGGAAGAAACTGACCGACGCAGTTCATAAATATGGTGCCAAAATTCTTCCACAGTTATTTCACCCAGCTTATATGGCATTTCCGATACCGGGAACTCCGCAGTTGATCGCTCCGTCCAATGTTGGCCCTTACTATGCAAAAGAAGCTCCAAGAGCTGTGACTATAGAAGAACTGAAAGTGATCATCAGACAGTTCGGGGAAGCTGCATTCCGTGTGAAGCAGGCTGGCGGTGACGGAGTAGAAATCCATGCAGCCCATGCTCATGGCTTACTTGGCGGATTCCTTTCCCCGCTCTACAATAAGAGAACAGATGCTTACGGCGGAGACATCCACGGCAGACTGCGTCTGACATTGGAGGTCATTGAGGAAGTCAGAAAAATGTGCGGAAAGGATTTCATCATTGATGTCCGCATTTCTGGTGATGAATATACAGACGGAGGTCAGAACTTAAATGATGCTGTCTATGTAGCAAAACAGTTAGAAAAAGCTGGGGTTGATTTCATCCATGTATCCGGAGGAACTACAATTATGCGAGGAAGTTCGATCCCTGCACCGGGAACACCGATGGGATCCCACAGCAAAGTCGGAGAAGAAATCAAAAAACAAGTATCGATTCCGGTTGCGACCGTAGGGCGCATCACAGAGCCATGGTTCGCAGAAGAATTGATTGCAAATGGAAAAGCAGATATTTGCATGATCGGACGCGCAAACCTCTGTGATCCAGAATTTGTACAGAAAGCTTGTGAGGGAAGAGAAGATGAAATCCGTCCTTGCATTGGATGTCTGCGTTGCCTAAATGGCATCATGTTTGGAAAACGTGTCGCATGTACCGTTAATCCATCTCTGGAACTGGAAAACGAGGATAATATTCCGGTTGCACAAGAAAAGAAACAAGTGCTTGTGATCGGAGGAGGACCGGCAGGCATGGAGGCCGCTTTCGTTGCAAAAAAACGCGGACATGAAGTAGTATTGTGCGAGAAAGGTGATAGTCTTGGTGGACTTGTAAAACTTGCAGCAGTTCCGATTGCAAAACAGGAATTGACGAAAGTGATTCAATATATGGAGAGAAAACTTATCCGGGAAGGTGTAGAAATCCGTCTGAACTGTGAAGTGACAGAGGAAATGCTGAAAAATGAATTCGCAGGATATGAAGTCATTGCAGGAACAGGTGCGGATCCAATTGTAGTAAATGCATTTACTGCATTTAAGCACTGCGTGACTGCAGACGATATTCTTGCAGGAAAAGCGTTTGCCGGAAGGAAAGTAGTAGTGATCGGTGGGGGATCTGTAGGGTGTGAAACGGCAGACTATCTTGCTCCGCTTGTCAACGATCTCTTCCCGAGAAATCGTGAAATCATCTTGCTGGAGATGGCAGACGGGATCATGCTCCAGGAATCTGGTCCGGGCAGAAGTCTTCTGACACAGCGGATGATGAAAAAAGGAATTCAGATCCACTGTAAGGCAAAGGTAGAAAAGGTAGAAGCGGAGAAAATCTACTATACAGAAAATGGTGAAGAACACTGTATCTCGGATGCAGATACACTTGTGCTTGCAATGGGATACCGACCAGATTCGAAATTAGAAGAAACGCTTAAAAAAGTAAATGTTTCTTACCATTTGATCGGAGATGCAAAGAAGGTAGGAAATATCAAAGATGCAATTACAGAAGGATATCAGATTGCAAGAGAAATTTAACAGATAGCTGATATAATGTAAAGTAATAAAGAAGCTATTTATTTTAAAACAGGGGACGAGAGTTATTCTCAGTCCCCTACACCAAAATCTGTCTTTTCATATAACACTTCTACACTTGGATCTTCTAAAAGATACGCATATTTATTCATAAACCAGTCTACCAGTTCCGGATCTCTTTTTACATCGGTACTGTTATTTGTAAACACATTGACCGTTCCTAGTTCAAAATGCGTCTTCAGCATTTGGATGTCATAATCAATCATTTCTTTTGTCTGTCCTTTGATCCCAACCATCAGACACGGGGAGTCAAAGTATCTTCGGACTTCTTCCGGGGAATCGAAATTAGCATGTTTATTTAAATAGTCTTCCCGAAAACTTCGATTGAATGTCTCTACACCAATCTTAAAAGTAATTGGAATTCCCATATACTCCCGCATTTTTTGCAAATGTTTCCGATACATCCAGTGAGCTTCAAAAAATAGACGGTGAATCTGCTTTTCGATGATGATATCTTTGATCAATTTTAATGTTTCTTTTGGAAGTTCGAAACAGCTTCCAGAGTTGATGACTTCCAACACTCCGAGTTCTCCTGTGACACGAGAGAGAATTTCATAGTTTAAATCATTTATTGTATCAATATCCCGGGAATTATCGTCAATATAATCACAGAATCGGCATTTGCCCCAGGCACATGGTTTGCCTTTCAGAAGTACGATTTCGCGGGGATTTTTATTGGTGATCTTATTATACCTTTCCATGAGATTTCTCCTTATCTGCAGCTATTTTGATGGAAGAAGGAACTACAGCCAGCAGAGCAACCGTTAAAGCAAGAACAATGGCTCTGTCTGCATAGTCTGTCAATCCTTGTACGATACAGACGCTGGCAGTTAATCCCAGACCAAGATGATGGAGCAGTTGCACCAGAAGTGTGGATCCGGAAGAAGTAATTCCGCCAAACACGATCGCGGTGATGGAAGAACTGATGACGGTTCCAGGAATGCTGACGATTCCTGCTCCAAGCAGGATTTTTATCAATCTTTTCCTCTCATGAAATGATATTTTCTGAAAGAGAAGTCCTGCAATCCCACCGGTGATCATCTGAACAGGTAAGTAATAAAGAGCATAAATATCAGTAGTCACGCCTCCAATGAGATTGCTTATAATCCCCGGGATCATTCCCGAAAGAGGTCCCATCAGAGCTGCTGCGAATACAGTGCCAAGAGAATCCAGATAAACCGGAAGCCGAAACAGCAGCGCGATATGCCCTCCGATGAGGTTGATTACAGAACAAAGTGCGAGAAGACAAAGCTTATTTGTCGAAAATTTTCTCATTGTGAGTCTCCTTTCATAATCTGCTCTAAGACAGAACAGCTTACCTTAGGATGTACTCCAAGAACTCTGTCAAAAAACATCTGCATAAATGCCAGAGGAGAAGTTTTGGTCAGAACGTGACTGTTTTTGTGTCCATGCCAGAAATCAAATCCATCTACGACACTCTGACCGATGCAAAGCCCGTCTGTTGCAATTCTCGTACAGGCATCGATACCACTGCAGAGTGTACGGTCCACAAAATAGGCCACCGCAAGCGGATCATTGATAACACAGCCGATGACACCTTCCTGTTTCCAGTGGAAGTCAAAATAGAACCGGGTAATCTTTCGGATCCGTTCACCTATCTGTGGATTCACATAGCACATATATTCTAAGATGTTGGGAGTCAGAACAATTTTTCTTGTCACATCTAATCCGACCATATGAATTTTTTTATCCTGGCAGACAGGCAGGTCTTCAAATGCACGGTATACGATTTCTGCTGCATGAGGATCACACCAGTAGTTGTATTCTGCAACAGGTGAACAGTTTCCGTGACTTTGATAACTTCCGCCCATGCTGATCAATTCCCCAAGTCCGGCAAGACTTTGCGGATCCTCTTGGATCACTTTTGCAAGGTTTGTAAGAGGGCCCAGTGCAATGATCGACACCGGGTCATCAGTTTGGGCAGCATTTTTCAGTGTGTGGGTAAGAAACTCCACACCACTTTCATCCATGATTTGATTAGTAATTTCAGGGTAATGAGATTCGCCGAGACCGTCTTCCCCATGGGTATCCATGGCATCCACGTAAGGGCGGACAAGTGGCAGTTCTTCTCCAAGATAAACAGGAATGTCCGGGCGGTTCATCCAGTGAAGGACTTTTTTAGCATTTGCCACACCTTTTTTTGCCGGTACATTTCCAGAGACAACTGTGATCCCTAAAATTTCTAATTCGGGTGAGCAAAGTGCCAACATCAGCGCAAGTGCGTCATCGATCCCGGGATCACAGTCAATAATGACTTTTTTAGCATTCATTCTCCAATCTCCTTTACTTTTTGATTCTGTGCTCAGAGAGCTACAGTATGAGATACTTGGTTTTTTATACTGGGAAGTTCACGAACCAGTCCAGAGGGTAAGAAATCCCTTCTGATTTTATAAATGCGATGTAGAGTATAGCACAAAATAGAGTGTATGTACAGTGTTTTATGAGGAAACATTGATGAGAAAACATTTGGCGGGTTACGATTGCAACTTGAACTAATAAAAGTTCAGGTTGCTTTTTTTATGCAGTTTGCACAAAAAGGAGGAAAAGGTTATGAGTATGATATTATATGATTTCTCAGACATGGAGTATTACTGTGACAGAGCTTTATGCGAATTAAAGATCCCCCCGCATAAGTATGAAGAGTACAAGCCAGGACAAGGATTAAGAGTAAATCGCAATGGTGAGTTTGTAAGAAATGGTCGTTTATCTAAGAAACAGGAAATTGAAACGGTTATCCAACAGGAATATGAGTCAGAAGAGAAAGTGAAGAAGATTATCTTTTCTTATGATTCCGGTGAGCAATATATGAAATTAGAAGTATATGGAATAGATGGGAAAAAAATCTTAATCCGTGATGGATGGAAAGATGACCATCATGATGCAGTTAGAAATTTTTTCTATCGATTATAAAAAAAGGAAAGTGAGGAGTCGTAATGATCAAAATTGAATACAAAGAGAGAAAGATTATTGAGCAGATGTGCAGAGAGGATTATCCGGTAAATAGGATTGCTGAGAGAATAGGTGTATCTCCACAGACAATTTACAAAGAGTTGAAACGAGGAGGCTATATTAAACGGATGGAAAATCCTACACCTTATTCAGCAGATCTTGCACAGGGGAGAACGAAACAAAAGAAATGGAGTTAAAAAATATGAGTGATTTCTGATAAGGATAGTGTGAAGAAAGAATGGAAGCAAGAAAGGCAAGTGAAGCACTAATTAAAACGGTGTTAAAAGACTACGAAGGAGCATTGCGATATTGTGATAACCGATATGCAAGTTATCAAAAAAGTTATTTATGCGAAAAAGAAAGTCTACAAAGCTTTGCATTTCCTAAAATACACTATGATTCGCAAGGAATGGGAAGCAGGACAAAAAAAGACTTGGGTGATCTATACTTGGCATTCCAAAAACAGCAAAAAGAATTTAAAGAAGAACTAATCGCAGCAATGCAAAAAGTAGCAGAGCAAAGAGAGATGATTCATCGAATCTGGCTGTGTTTTCAAGGACTACCAAAAGAAGAGTATGATATTTTGCATGCATTGTATGTGGAAAATATGCCTTACAAAGCGGTGGAAAAAAGCAGCAAAGTAAGCCATCGGACTTTTGAGAAAAACCGGAGCAGTGCAATAAAAAGGATTCAGGATGTCTGCAACAGCGAATTACCCACATCCAGACTCTTTTGCTACGCAGAGGAAGAGGAGAGACAGAGAGAAGAAAGAGAGACACAGCCGTATGAACAAATGAATCTATCTGAGTTCTTGGATGGAGAAGAAGACACAATAAAAAAATAGGATGCAAATAAGATGTTCCGAATTTCGGAACAAGAAAATAAAAGAAAGGGTGTTCCGAATTTCGGAACAAAAGGGAAAAAGATATGAAATGTTATGTGATTGGAAATTTAAAAGGTGGTGTAGGAAAAACAACAACAGCCGTAAATCTTGCTTACAGTATGTCCAGGCTAGGTCAGCGTGTGCTTTTGGTGGATATGGATCCACAGACCAATCTGACACCATTTTTTGCAAAAGTAAATGGAAACGGACACAATATTAAAACAGTGCTGCAGCATCCACATACTGTAAAAAGTGCCATTTACCGCACAAGATACAGAGGAATTGACATTATTAAAGGAAATACAGGTTTGCTGGAGAGAGATGCTACTAATATAGAAAATTTATCGAAGGCATTAAGTTTGGTAAAGGAAAAGTATGACATCTGTATTATTGATACCAGACCCGCAATCGAACAGATTACAACAAGTGCCTTAGCTGCCGCCGATGTGCTACTAACTCCGGTCTGTTTGGATAAATTTTGCCGCGATAATTTATTACTTGTGGAGGAAAAATATCATGATCTTTTGGAAGATTATCCGGAGATCCAGTGGAAAATCTTTGCAAATAAGGTAGAGAATAAACGGACACAGAGAAATACATACCTTGATATGGTAGAAAAACACTGTTGGGATATTATGGAAACCTGCATTAGCAAAGGTGCTGTGGTGGAACATGCACTCGAACATTATAAACCGGTTATGAAACATCGTTCCCATAGCCAGATAGCAATGGATTTTATGGATCTCGCGACAGAATTACAGGGAGGACAGACATGGCAAAGATAAGCAATATTTTTAAGGAGGAGCCCAAAAAAGCGGAACTGCATCCGCGCAGAGTCACTAGATGGATACACTACACAAAGCTAACAGACAATCCGGCACAGTACCGTTACGGAAAAACTGCGGAAGAAAAGGAAGCTTTAAAAGAGTCTGTCCGGCAGAAAGAGGAGGCACTGGCAGATCTGATTGAAGCAGATGGAGAAGTTTTGCAGGATCTTCTGGTAAGAAAAACAAATACAGATGAATATGAGATCATTGCCGGACATCACCGGAAAAATGCGTGCCGGATTCTGGTAGAAGAAAGAGGACTTGAACAGTATGCGATGCTACCCTGCATTGTAAAAGAATTTTCCGATATCCGCGCGCAGTTCAGTTGTTATTCCTCCAATGGATATGCAAAAAAAACAGAATACGAAATCATGTGCGAGCTGGAAGGTATGAGCCATCTACTCCGAACCTATCCGGAAGAATTTCCAAATCTTCCGTCCGGGAGACTCGCAGACAAGTTAGCAGCACAGCTGCAGATGTCAAAAAGTACGATTGGGGAGTACCGCACCATCGCAAACAATCTAGGGGAAAAAGGCATGCAGGCATTCCAGTCTGGCAATCTGAAAAAAAGTGCTGCGGTGGAAATGGCAACCTTGCCGGAAGAGGAGCAGGAAGAATTATTGGAGAGGGGGATCACAAATCATAAGGAGATTAAGCAGTATAAAAAAACGAGGGAAGAAGTGAAAGAAGTTCCGAATTTTGAAACAGCTCCATGTATTCGCTTTGATACAGAGGAGGAGTGTAACAATTTCTTGGATAATTATCGTTCGTGGCAAGTTTGGGATAGAAACAAATTGACAGGGGAAACTTGTTATCGTTGTGAAATAGGGAAAGGAACAGCAATTATTTTAAGAGAATACAAGTGGACATCCTTCCAAAAGGAAAGTTATGCATGTGATTACTTTTTATGGCAACCGGAAATGCATTTCTTTCGGGATGCATCCTGTATGAGAGAGGATCTGATCAAGCAACTGTTAAAAGAACAAAGTTAATGATGTAAAGTGTTCCGAATTTCGGAACAGAAGGGAGAAAAAAGAAGATGAAAGGACATGGGAAAGAACATAGTTACAAAGAGGAGGGGATAGAGCTTCCTCAGGAACTCATTTTTGCAGAGGTGTTTAAAATTTTGTCTGGTGATGCAAAACTGTTGTACTGCTGTATGCGGGCAGTGCAACAACAGAAGAAGTGCCTAGATGAGGATGGAATGGAATATATTGAATATCCAGTACAAAGGATTATGAAAGAATTTCGTTGTAGTGAGCGGACAGCAATCCGCATTTTGGAAGAGTTAGATTCCAAAAATGGAATCGGTTTAATTGAAAAAAAGCGTCAGGGAAGGGGTCTTCCAAACAGAATTTATTTAAAAGATTTAAAAGAAGTACAAAAACAATTGGAAAGTAGGCAGTAAGATGAAAAAGCTTGGGAATGGAACGAAAAAGAAGATAACACAGCTTGTAGGGGCAATCAGTCTGTTCTTACTATATCAACTTTGGAATGTCCTATTTACCGGAAATGGATTTTGGGAAAATGTGGTACCACTGATATTAGGTATTGGTTGCGTTTACTTATTACTTAAAGTGCTTGCAGGACAAGAACAGACGGAAGAGGAAGAAGACGAAAGAGAGGATTAAGATTATGGGAAGACTTTACTATTACGGAGAAGAAATGGAACAGATACAGTTTGTGCAGATGCCAAATGAGCTTATTTTTGGGGAAGAATTTGTGGATCTATCCAGTGATGCAAAAATCTTATACTGTGTGCTGCGTAACCGCATGAGCCTTTCTGCACGAAATAACTGGAAAGATGAAGAAGGAAAAGTGTATGTGATCTATTCAATCGAAGAAATTATGCGAGAGTTCCGGTGTAGTAAAGCTTCCGCAATTCGTCTTCTTGACGAACTGGATTCCAAAAACGGAATCGGGTTGTTGGAAAAGAAGAAACAGGGATTTGGAAAACCAAACCTTCTATATGTAAGGAACTTTCTGACAATAAAAAAGATGATCCGGGAAGAATTAACGGAAGAAGATCTGTTAAAACTAGAAGCAGAAACTCTTGCAGGCGAGGAAGAAAAGGTAACATGCCAAAATTGCAACCTGAAAGAGAATATTCAAAAGGAACAAAAAGACGGTGCTAGATGGAAGGAAAAGAGGGATAGTTTGCTCGAACTTTTGGAAAACTTTTGGCAGGAGAAAGTACAGGCTTTACAGAAGACCTGTCAGAATTGCGACCCGGAAGAGGAAAAGGAATCATGGGAAAACGGTGTTTCTACAAGATCTTTGCACACACTTAAGAACTGCCAAAGTTGGCAGGAACAGAGGTATCAGAATTGCGACCTCTGGAGGTATCAAAATTGCAACCCTAGTTATATAAATAATAGTTATATAAATAATAAATATAATCATCTATCTATCCATCAGACAGAGAAAGAAGAATATAACATTAGTTCCAGTCAGGAAAACATGAGGGATGGATGGAGAGAGTCTGTATGGCAGGACAAACAGTTTCTGGAACAATTTTTCCGGAAAAAGCTGGATTATCAAGCTGCGGTGCATGATAACCCGGAAAATAAAATGCTTTGGGATAACTGTATCTCGCTACTGGTACACATTTGCAGTACAAAGCAATCTGCAACCCACCGGATTGGAAGTGTGTGTTATACGACAGAAGATCTGCGCCGCCGGTTTTCCAAGCTGACAGCATCCCATGTGAAATATGTTTTGGAATGTGTCGGAAAGACGTATACGAAGATTCGTAATATGAGGGGGTATTTATTGCAGAGTCTTTACAATGCCCCGGATACCATAGATTTTTATTATGCACAGAAAGCAGCGCGAAGTTTGTGTGCAGGAATTTAAAACGCGTTCCGAATTTCGGAACAGAAAAAGGAGAGGGATATGAAAAATATCGGGCTGACTCTGAAAAAGGCGCGGGAAAATAAAAACTATACGCAAAAACATGTCATGGAATTAACAGGAATCAATCGAAAATCGTTATCTGGTTATGAAAATAATGTTGCCGAACCGGATCTGAATACCTTTGCGATCTTAGCACGATTGTATAATCTGTCTGCAGATGAAATATTAGAGATTAAGCCTCCTTACACTTCCATCAAGTTTTCAAAGTTAGAAAAAGGCATGTTATGTGCTTTTCGGAATTTGACAGAAGGAAATCAACAAGAATTCCTTGTGCAATTGGAAGCACTTGTGAAATATCTTGGCACACAAAAGGACTTACATTAAGCAGCAAAATGGAAAGAAAACGCGTTCCGAATTTCGGAACAAAAGGAGAAAAAATGGAGATTACATTGAAATTATTTTTTGAAATAAAAGATTCAGAATTGTTTGGCGGAATTGGAAAAGCCGGTTATATTGAGTCTGGTATGGAAATTTCTGGAGAAGATCTGGAACAGGTAAATCTGCGGCGGTATGCAGAAGAGCAGAAAAAAGGAATTGCACAGATGTGTGGAGTAACGGAAGCGAAAGTTGAAATTATTTCGGAGGAACGATATAAAATCTGTGCGGAAGAGGAAGAAAGTTCCAGCGTGGCAAAAATTGTGCAGCGAGAAGAGAATGTGCTTCAGAACCCGTTGCATGAGGTATCGTCAGGGAGATGTAGGGCAGAAAATACATGTGGATTGGAATGCTGCTGTATGGAATGCAGGGAAAAGGAGGAATGCAATGTCCGGTGCCGGGGATCGCGTGGCAAATGGAAACACCCAGAAGAATGCCACTACTATGCAAAAATAAATGTATTCGGGAAGATTTTGAAAGATATTGAAGAAGCCTTTGATGAAAACACAGAAAATATAGAGGATGCAAATGGAGTACATCACTTTGTAATAGACAGTTTTACTGCCAGATTATTAGCAAAAAAAATCATACATAACTCTAGTTTTAGATTTTGTTCCGAAATTCGGAACGAGAAAAATTAGGGAGGAGAAGCAATCCCGGATGATATTGGTCAGGGGCTTCCATGGAAAGGATAAAGGGTCTTGTTCCGAATTTCGGAACAGAAAGGCAAGGTGAAGAAATGCAGTATCGCATTGAATATGAATTTGAAAAATGTTGTAGTTATATAGACAGCAGCAAAGCATTGATCAAGCATTTGAAAAGACAGGAAAAGAGAGGAATCTCAGATATTAGAAAAGTCTATAAAAATGGTATATCGGAATCTGTCATGGACGTTTATCAGAAATATATTACCAGATAGGGGAATGGATTGATCTGACCGATCAGGATGATAAGGAGTTGAAAGTGAACTACGGAAGGAGAAAGGGGTCTTCCGAAAGTGTGGAGAATACAAAGAAGCGGAAAAGTTAAAAAAATAGGATCTGTGAAACTGTTCCGAAATTCGGAACAGAAAAAAAGATATGGAGGATTGTCAGATGGAAGAAAAAATTTATACGAGCGAAGAATTCAGGAAACTGATTGCAGAATTGCAGGAAAACGAAATACTGGAGGTGACGTTCGTTGGAGAAGAATAGGGAATTGGAAGTTGTCAGGGTAAAAATGATCACAGATAAAAAGTTATATAGTGAGTATCCATTGACTTCACCGGAAGCAGTCTGCAAGTTTGTTTCAAAAGAATTGGCGGATTATGATAGAGAAGTGATGTGTGTATTAAACTGCAGCACTAAAGGGCAGGTGCTGAACATGAATGTAGTCAGCATGGGAACGATTGATGCATGCTTGGTAACAGGAAGGGAACTGTTTAAAAGTGCAATCCTTTCTAATGCAGCCAGTGTCATTCTTGTACATAATCATCCAAGCGGAGATTACCATCCAAGCAGAGAAGATAAGGTGATTACTGCAAAAATCAGTGCTGGAGGGAAACTATTGGGGATTGATGTTGTGGATCACATCATTGTAGCGGGAAATTCTGGGGAATATTATTCTATGCGGGCAAATGGAGACTTGAATGAACTTGGTGAGCAGCTTTTAAAAACTGGAGAAGTGATTGCAGAGCCTTTGGTAAAAAAAGAACATCATGTATTTCGCAAGAGTATTTAGAAAAGACGTTCCGGGAAATACAGCCGGAACGTCAAAATAAAAGGAAATGGATAGTCAGATGCGGTAGAAAGCGAGTGTATCTGCCATCGTGTTTATCGTTTTTTTCAATCTGCGTATTCCTAAGAAATCTCCGACCATTACAAAAGCGCCGATCAGATATGCAATCTGAAGGATCAGTCCAAGGGTAATGACAAAGAAGATGATAGAAAATACGATTACAAAAACCGGTACATGACGTAGAAACCGGAACACTCTTCGGATTCCAAAGAAGAATCCAATAGTTGCAATACATGGGAGCAGTCCAAGAAAGAGTAAAAGAACTGCCAGTACTACTGAATCATTGCAATAGACAACAAGTCCTGAGAAAATCACTCCCGGATTAAGATCAGAAAGAGTCAGGTGGTATTTCTCCATGAGAGGGATAAGCGAAAGCATGTAACCGCTGACGGCAAGAAGAACACCCAATAAAAAACAGACGATTGCAGTTGTTTTTTCATGATTGAGACGGCTGATCAGAACTCCGTATTCTGATTTGAAACAGTTTGGACATAAGTGTCTTCCATCTGGAGTAGGAAGAGAGCATTGTTCGCAGGTAAAGGAACCGCAGATCGGGCAACGAGCTACAATGTTCGTATTGTGATGCCAGCGACACATGGGAGTGGCAACTGGCGGAGGTGGAATTGGTGGGTAATGATTTGGTATCATAACAAAAATCCTTTCTCTTTTCAGTACTATGGAATATTCGGATGTGTAATTCCAGAGTAAGGATATCATATTTTGGACAGAATTGAAAAGTATTTTCAGAAAAGAGATTTAGGGAAAATAGGAGATATGACAAAATGAGGAAACACTTTCAGGAAAGTATTATGTTTTTTACGTTTCAGGAACGGAAAAAGAGAAAATTTGAGAAGTACCTGAAAGAGACAGAAACATTGGCACAGTTAAATTCAGATGAGCTATTCTTTGAGTATATTCAGACAAAAACAGAATATAAACATAAGAAAAATAGGTTTGGAATGTTTGCAATTTCTTTCCTTATTTCTATCTGGATGGGAGTATGGAAAGAACTTCTGATTTTGATGGGAAAGGCGGCATATTATTTTATAACTTTTCACGGAAATGAAACGGAGTGGATCAGAATGACGGTAGGCTTATTAGTAATGATAATTATAAGTTCTACAGCATTGTTCATTTTGATTCTGTTGAACTATTTGCAGAAAATCAGAAATCTTTATGAACGAATCTTAATTGTGGAAGAAATACAACGAAAACAGGGAATGCAGGGTAGCCCAAAGTAACCTAAAGTAACCTAGAAAACGCATTGACACTATGCTATACTATAATTACCAGAAGTGGAAGGAAAGATATAAGAATGAGAGGCGGAGCAATGGAGCGAAAAGAATATTATGAGGTCAATTTACCACCATATCTCCAGCATGATTTAGATGCGATGAAAGAAGGCAAATATCCTTATGATTGTCTTTGGGGGGAATTATATGGTTCAATCAATTCTGCTTTTGTGGATGGAGATATTACAGAAGAGCAGGCATGGTATTTAAGGGAAAATTATTTAAATATGGAAAGGGTGTAAAGAGATGATTGATTTTACAAATTGCAAAACGGATCCTTTTCGTGCATACGATGGAGCAAATGGATCAAATTTCTAGGAGAAGACGATTGTAAGATAGACAAAATTGACAGGGTTTTAATCGCTTGGGGTAGCCCAAAGTAACCTAGAAAGCACATTGACACTATGCTATACTATAATTACCAAAAGTAGAAATAAAAGAGAGGAGAATGCGGCATGAAGAAGTGGAATGAAGTATTAGAAAAAAAATTTAGGATTGTCCAGGCTTGTGGCTGTATTTGCTTGATTGGAGTACTTGGATTTGGGATTTACTCTTTACAAAAAGAGAGTATACCTGCAAAAGAAACGGAAGTAGTTGTAACAGAAAAAAAGCAGGAAAAAAGTACCACGCAAAAGGCAGAGAAAAAGGATACGGATCAATCGAAAAAACAAGAAATTAAGAGTGCAAAAGCAGAAATAAAAAAAGTAGAAAAAGAGACAGGGAAGGATCCTGTGAAAAAAGCAGATACATCTTCAGAACAGAAGGTAGAGAAAAAAGAAGAAAAGAAATCGAATACTGAGAAGTCAGAGCCGTCAAAAGAGCAGAAACCGCAGGAACAGTCAGCACCTACTTCGCAGCCGTCAAAGCCGGAGCAGAAACCACAGCAAAGTCCAGCACCTGCCCCACAGCAGCCATCAAAGCCAGAACAAAAGCCATCGCAACCAACACAGAAACCATCACAGCCAACACCTGCTCCTCAACCACCACAACAACCATCACAGCCAGAGCAGAAACCACAGGAGTGTGTTCACAATTGGGTATATCATAAGGAGCAGGGGCACGAAAATACATATACAGTAACCGAAGAAGTGTATGAGCCGTGGGATTGTTGCAACGTCTGTGGCGCAGACTGTACAGCAGATCCATCAAGTCATATGAAGGAACATGCATTAGCCGGAGAAGGTGGTGGACATCATACAGAGTATTTTAAAACAAAAGAAGTAACAAAAACAGAATGGATCATTGACGTGCCGGCATATACAGAGTGTTCCAATTGTGGAGCAAGACAATAGGGAGAGAAAAAATGGCAGTTGCTACAAAATATGAAGAATGGATGGAACCAGGTGAGATTACAGAAGAAACTCCAATTGAATGGTATGAAGAGGAACATGCCAGAGCAATTCTAGTTTCAGAAATCGACCGACAGACAGCAGATCTGTCAGAGGAAGAAGCATTTGATATTTTTACCAAACTGATGGAGGGAGATCCTTGGGAGGTGCTACGGAATCTCCGAACAGAGGGAAAACTTTCCAAAGAAGGATTGGAAGAACTTGAGGAGTACGAAGAAGACTATCGGGAAACACACGAAGAATAGAGAGAAAGGCATTCCGCAAGGGATGTCTTTTTCTCTTCTAAAAGAAGGAAGAGAAGAATGAAGGACAGAGTCACTTTTTTAACGAAAGAACAGAATCTATATTTTTCAGAGAAGCTAAAACTGGATGTTCTGATTTTTGGAATGGTAAGCATGGGGAATACGGTTCTGCCGGCTGTAATTGTTTTGTTTCAATGGGAGGAAGTGATAGAAAAACTATCTACACTTTCGATATGGGGGATAGCTCCTCTTTTACTACTTTTTATCGAATACTTGTTTGCTGTAGTTTCATTTTGTCAATGTATTCGAATTCACAAAGCAATCAAAGAACAGAAAGATCTTTCCCCCTATGGGGAATTTCAGATAGGAAAGATTCAGGATCGTTATAAGCGAAGAGGGAAAAATCGTAGGACAGTGCAAAGAGGAATTAGAGAGTGGAAAGAACCGATGCATTACTACTTAAATGTTGATGTGGAAACCAAACTAATACGAGTTAAACTTACGAAAGAAGAGTATTTTTTTATGGAAGCGGGAGACGTAGGAGACAATGTTTTGCTGGGAAGGTTTGTATGTGGATTCCTTAAGGCAGTATATCCACTCAAGGTAGCCCAAAGTAACCTAAAGTAACCTAGAAAACATCTTGATACTATGTTATACTATAATTGACAGAAGTAGATCTATAGAGCTATTTCATTAGAAAAAAGAAAAGAAAAGTAGAAAAAAGACATTCCGAAGGGGGTGTCTTTTTTGCGTGAAAACAAGGATGGTAGTGAAAGGAGGGAAGGAAGATGTATCGAAATTGTATTCGAATTTCCGATTCTGGGTAGGAAAAGTGAAAAGGCGTGTATAGCGTCTTTTTTTCGTGCAAAATCAAAAAAGGAGGAAAGCACAGATGAAGAGAAAAAAACAGTTCTTTGTATGGATTTTGGCAGCAATGCTACTCTTTACTCAGTTGTTTGTCTATGCTGCAGAACCAAAGGATGCAAAGGAGAAAGATCGGCAGGAAGAAATAATACAGACTGAAAAAACAGGGCAGGAAGAACTGGAGGAAAAGGAAGAAGAAAAACAAACAGAAAAGAAGGATGCTCCATCTTCAGAAGAAGATAGAAAACAGGAAGAAAAACCGGATTTTCCATTAGGAAAGGATTGTAAGGGAGAAGTAATTGGAACTGCAGTTGCAGGAGATGATACCTCCCTTTATTCTACTCCGGGAAGCATGGCAACGATTACTCCGGGAGTAGATCATGCATATGGGAGTTGGGGAACGTGTGAGTTTTCTATTGCAACGGAAACGGGCACGCACATGGGATACTGTGCAGAACCAAACAGTCCGACTCCGTCTGGGGTATACCAGGTGTCAGTTCTCAATCATGACAATATCAGAGCATTATTGCTCTTGGCACCAGGATCGGAACTATATGATGAAGAATTTTGGAATGCATTTGGATATAATCCGGCAACCGGAGGAGTAGATGGACGCAATGATGCATATGCTTTGGCACATGCCTGCATAGGCTATGCTTATAACGGATCAACAACCGGTTTGTCAGAAATAGATGTCCAAGAGATTAAACAATATGTGGGATATGCTGCCGAAAAAATGTATCCAGACCCAAGATTTAATAATTATACGGTATACATTGCATATAATGACCTGCAAGATATTGTATGGATTGAAAAAAATCAAGAAGGCAGATTGAAATTAAAAAAGACATCTGCCAATCCGGAAATTACCAACGGAAGTAGTTGCTATAGTCTGGCTGGTGCAAAGTATGGGATTTTTTCGGATGAAAAATGTAGCCAACGCGTAGGGGAACTGATTACAGACGAATCCGGAAACACACCGGAGTTGGTAGTACGAGCAGGAACCTATTATTGCAAAGAAATGGAAGCGCCAAAAGGATATGCATTAGATAAAAGGGTATATAAGGTAACGGTTACGGCAAACCAGACTGCAGAGCTGAAAGTAGTGGACCTTCCTCAGATGGATCCGGTCGGAGTGCTACTTGGAAAAGTGGATAAGGAAACCAATCAGAACAAACCACAAGGAAGTGCATCTTTAGAAGGAGCAGAGTTTACCATGAAGTATTATGCGGTGGATCCGAAAATCAATGGTAAGCATGATCCGGCAGAACAGGGGAAAAAGCCAGAGCGTACATGGGTTTTTAAAACAGATACAGATGGATTCTGCTATTATGATCAAAAATATCTTGTTTCAGGAGATCAACTTTATTTATCACCGACTAAGAATCCATCTATGCCAGTAGGTGTGGCAACTATTCAGGAAACGAAAGCTCCGGAAGGTTATCTGATAAACTCAACTGTATATGTTGTGCCAATTACGAATGAGAATAATGGAAGTGAGTTTATTAACACTTATAATGCACCAACCGTTCCAGAAACTATTTTGTCACTGGAAATTGTCAAGAAAGAAAAAGGGATCGATCGACCGATTCCGGGAGTCGTATTCACGCATACAGATCCAGACGGAAAGAAAACGGATGTGACAACAAATAAAAAAGGCAGTGTGACTTTAAAAGGTTTGAGTCGTGGAACGCATACGATCCAGGAAAAATCCGTGCCGGCAGGCTATACCAAGAATCCGGGAGTTGTAAAATTCAAAGTAGATGAAAAGAACAAAATTACGGAAGTAGGAAATACGTCTACGGAAGCAAATGGAAAAATGATTTTGACTCTAAAACCAGATGGAACAGGTCAGTTAAGTGTGGAAGATACACTTGCTCCTTACCGTTTGCTTCTTCACAAAGAAAATGATAAAGGAAAATTGTTGGAAGGCGCAGAGTTCACGCTCTATGCAGATCAAGAGTGTAAAAAGGAGTTGCAAAAGCAGGTTACAGATGCAAAAGGGACACTGGCATTTTCCAATCTGCAGGTAAATACCAAATATTATCTGAAGGAAACAAAAGCGCCGGAAGGCTATCGCATTCCGGTAGGAGCAGATGGAGCACCGATTGTCTATGAAATCTACACAAAGAGCAATCCGGTAACAGGTGCTTTTGAATATTATGTGAATGGAACGAAGCATACGGAAACCAGCGGAGATTTTGCAATTACCGGAACGAAACAAGATCGAGAGGTCAATCTGAAAGTGGTAAACATCATCGGACTGCAGATGCCGGAAACCGGGTCTACAATACCTCTGCTACTGATTTTAATAGGCGTGGGATGTTTTGTAGCAGTCCTGTATCAATATCGAAAAGGGGGAAACATCAATGAGAAAAAATAGAGGACTTTTTTTGGCGAGCGCATTGTTATTAGCGGTATCTTCAGGAGCAATTGGACAGGGCATATCCGTTTTTGCTGCACAGGAAATAGAACAAACGGAAGAACGAAAAGGAGAAACCCATGGAGGAGTCATTTCTTTTGGTAACGGAAATGCGAGTATCACGATCAAAGGGAAGGAGGGACAGTCTCTAGTCGGAAAGAATTTCTATGTATATCAGCTTTTCTTTGCAGAAAATGCAAAAGGCGGGGAATCTATTAATTACACCTTCCATCCGAAATATGAGGAAGCGGTCAAAACTGTAGTAGCAAAAGGACTTACAGAAAGTGGAAAACCGACTACTGCAGAAAACGTGACAGAATATATGGCAGTGGACTACATACAGTCCTTAAATTCCTATAAGGTGGAAGGAGCAACCACTCCGCAGGAATTAGAAGGAAGTTATAGCCAGTTTCGTTATTTTGTAGAAACTCTGCGGGACGAATTGGAAACAAGGAAGATTGTAGGCGATGAAGTATCGGTTACGAATACACAAGCAGATAATTCTATTCGGATTGAGGGACTGGAATATGGATATTATCTTGTAGATGAAGTAACAAGAGTTCAGGGAACCCATGCGGCAGGCAGCCTTTGTATGGTCAGTACAGCGAATCCGGCAACTGAGATTCAGGTTAAATCTGATTACCCGACTGTGATCAAAAAAATCGACGAGGACGATAAGCAGGAACATATCAAGGATCAGGATGGCTGGAATGATATCGGAGACTATGAAATTGGACAGACGGTTCCATTCAAGTATGAATCCAACATTCCGAACATGAATGGATACAAGACCTATTATTATGCATGGCATGACCAGATGGATCCGGCGCTTACGTTCCAAAAAGAGAGCGTAAAAGTTGAAATTACCGATGACAAAGGAAAGAAATACACTTTGAAGGATGGAGAATTTGAAATTCAGATGCCGTCTACACAAGGGGAAACCTTTGCCGTAATTGTAAAGGACATCAAACAAATCGTTGACAGGGAGTTTCCGAATTTTAATGAGAAGAACGAAAATGTCTATGGACAGAAAGTACTTTTACGTTATGATGCAGTGTTAAATGATAAAGCGGCAAATGATACCGGACGTCCGGGATTTGAAAATGATGTCCGCCTGGAATTTTCGAATAATCCGGACAGCAATGGAGGCGGAAGTACAGGCTATACACCATGGGACACCGTAGTGTGTTTTACCTATCGCTTAGATCTTGTTAAAGTCAATGATCACGATCAAACATTAGCTGGGGCAAAATTCCGTCTGTACAGTGATGAGACATGTAAGAATGAAGTGTACGTAAAAGAGGCGCAAAACGGCTATCATGTGATCAATCGGGATCTGCTTGGAGGAACCGACCATACCGGAGGAACCAAACCAAAAGAAGCCGTGGAAATGATCACTGATTCGAGCGGGGAACTTTCCATTATCGGTTTGGATCAAGGTACCTATTACCTAAAGGAAACAAAGGCTCCAGACGGGTATCGCTTGTTGAAAGATCCAATTGTGTTGAAGGTAATACCGACATATACGGACAAGCGTGATGAATATGTGAAAGGACAGGGAGCAACAAATACTACGCTTCAGAAGTTGGAAGTAACGGCACACATCAAGAGTTTTTATGATGGAAGTGCACTAGAGGAAGATCAACAGTTAGAAACAGAAGTGGAAAATGGAAGTGCAAATTTGACAGTTGTGAACCGAGTAGGAAGTAAGCTGCCGGTAACAGGAACTCCTGCAATGGCAGCGCTTTTATTAACGGGATGTGGATGTATGCTGATTAGTATTGTGCTGGTGAAAAAGAAAGGAACGAAGAAAAAATGATGCGGAATCGCATAGGAATCCGACTTCTGTTTCTGATTGGATTTTTGTGTTGTTGTTTGCCTCTTTTTTTGCATTTATACAATGAGAAAGAGCAGCAAAAGGCAGTTGCTACTTATCAGAGAAAGTTGCAGAAAGAGAAAGATACAACAGCGGAAGAAACTAAGAAAGCAGAAGCATATAATAGCCTTTTGTTTCAAACACAGGGAATTCAAGTGGAAGGAAGTGACAAGGAAAAATTAAACGAAGCATCATATGGAAAGCTGTTAAATCCGACTGGAACCGGAATTATGGGGAGTCTGGATATTCCCAAAATCGGGATAGAACTTCCGGTTTATCATGGAACAAATGAAGAAGCATTGTCAAAAGGGGTAGGGCATCTTTGGGGAAGCAGTCTTCCGGTAGGAGGAAAAAGTACACACAGCATACTGACCGGACACCGGGGACTGCCCCAGTCCAAATTACTAACGAGGCTAGACGAAATGGAGGAAGGAGATTATTTTTTCCTTCATGTCCAAAATGAAACACTTGCTTATAAAATTTCTGAAATCCGAATTGTAAAACCAGAAGAAATTGAAGTATTGAAGATCCGAGAGGGAGAGGATCTATGTAGTGTGATCACCTGTACTCCTTATGGAATCAATACACATCGACTGATTGTAACCGGAGTAAGAACTCCTTATGAAGCGAAGAAAGAAGCTTCCATGAAAGAAGCATTGCCGTCTACAAGGGAAGTGTTATTCACCTTGCTTCCGTTACTATGGATTCTGATTTTATTTGGATACATGTGGAAGGAGAGGAGAAAGAAAGATGAAGCACCGGATAAAATATAGTATGATTTTACTGGCATGTCTGCTATTGGTAGGAAACAAAAATCTAGCATATGCTAAGGGGATAGAAGAAAGCTTGTTTTCAGAAACAAAAAAGGAAAAGGGGAGTATAACCATTCAGGCTTTAGAAGAGGAATCAAGAAAAAGGCTGGAGGGAGTACAATTTACGGTAATAAAGATTGGAACCTTGCAGGATGGAAGTTATGAGCTTTTGCCGGAGTATGCATCAACGGAAATCAACCTAAATGAACTAAAGAACGCAGAGGAAATGGAAGTGGCTGCAGAAAAACTGGAGAAGGTATGGAAAGAGCAAGGGCAGGAAGAAAAAGGAAAAACATTGGATGCAAACGGGAAAATGACGGAAAATAATCTGGATGTGGGAGTTTATCTGTTGTCTGCAAAAGAAACAGAACAGTCAGATCTAGTTTCTCCGACATTGGTATCTGTTCCGGTTTTTCAGGATGGGAAAATGAATTATGATATCACGGTCGAACCCAAACATATGAAACGACCTCCAGAAAAAGTAGCGCCACAGACAGGGCTGATGCCAATTGAAACCATGTTATTATTCGCAGGTGGGGTATTACTGTGTACTGCTATGTTAATAGGAGTGAATAGGAGAAAATCTGATGAAAAAAAGTAGATGGATTTTGTGTATCCTTCTACTTTTTTTAGGTGCAACTTGCTTCTTCTTGGCAGAAAAAAGTAGGCAACCCTTTGCGGATGCAAAAAAAAGGGGGGAAGCATTAAAGGAGATTGCAGTCCCGGGAGAACCTGTAGATGTTGGGGAACGTAAGATTGATTTTGCAGCATTAAAGAAGATCAATCCAGATATTGTGGGATGGCTTTATCTGCCGCAGATTGGTGTGGATGGACCGATCTTGACCGGAGAAACCGATGAAACGTACCTTGCCCGTGACTTTGAAGGAAACGCGAGCGAACTGGGGAGTATTTTTACCTTTGCGGATGCCAAATTATCAGACCGGCAGGTATATCTGTTTGCTCACAATATGGCGTCCGGACAGATGTTCGGGAGTCTAAAAAAGTTTCAGGATCCGGGGTTTCGGAAAAAATATCCGGATGGCTGTCTTTATACGCCGGAGCGCACGAAACGGTTCCGGATTACAGGATGGGAATATAAAACAGCAGATGATCCGTGTTTTTCCGTCCGAGAACAGAAAGCTGCTGGTATCGCGTTTGTGACCTGTGTTGGATACTTTCGGACAACGCAACGGTTGGTGGTGCATGCAGAAATCACGGAAGAACAGCTGGCTTTTTAAAGCAGCATGTCCTAAGCAGGAGAGATAGGAAACTGCAGTGGGAAAGCAAAGGAGGCAGACAATATGAGGCAGAAAAAGAAACTTCTTCTTGCAGGAATCTTGTGCTGCATGTGTCTTGGCAGTGTCTGTGTTAGTATCGGAGTCCGAGGAAGATTTCCTCGGAAGCTCCGGGAAGGGCAGATGCAGTTGGAAGAACAGAATCTACCGGAAAACAAACAGGAGTACAAAGAAGAAAACAGGCAGGAAGAAGCAGCCGCGGAACAGAAAGAACAGAGCACGGAAACCGGGACAGAAAAGGATGTTCCGAATGTTCCGGCTCCAAAAACAGGGGATAGCTGGTGGAAATAAAGGAGGAAATCATGGAACAGTACAGAGATGACGAGGTACTTTTAAAAACAGAGTCTTATCTGGAGAAGATGCAGAAAATCTTTGAAGAGCGAGAAGCGACTTATCAGAAGCGCAAAGCAGAATATGACGGGAGAAACCAGGAACTGGAGCAGATCCGGAAGGAATTATGGAAACGTAGCCAGACACTGGAACAAAAAGAGGAGCAATGGAAACAGAATGAGGAGAACTTAGCGAAGCATGAAGCGGAGCTGGTAGAGAAAGAGGCGGTACTTGAGCGGCGAGAGACAGAATTTGCTGAAGAAAAAGCAAAATATGAGGCGCAGTTGCAGAAACAGATTCTGGAACACCAGTTGGAGCTAGAAGCACTCCGAAATGAAAAAATGCTAGTAGAAGATGCCAGAAGAGCATATGAATATCAGACCGCACAGCTGGAATGTGGCTTTGGAAAAGATAGAATTGAAAAATGGGATGAGGAAAATCAATCCCTGAAAGAAGAACGCGTACAACTTCAAGATACCATCTGCAAGCTGCAAACAGATCTTCGGAATATAAGAAAAGAAAAGGAAGAAACGGAAAAAACATGCGGTCAGTTACAAAAAGAGCGACTGAAGTTACTAGAAAAGCTAATGGGTGTTGCAGAATCCGATTCGGAGTTTGAAACCCTGTCTTTGTCGGAAGAAATGGAAGAAGAGAATCCAAAAGAAAAAGAGGAAGGTTTTTCGATTTCTTCCTATGAACAGGAAGATAAAATGTATTCGGATGAAAAAAATAGGATTGTTTCTGAGAAAGGGAAAGAAGTACATATCCCCAGATTAGGAAAAGAAGAAAGAAGCCCAGAGAGAAAAGAATCTGTTTCGGAAAGGATTCCGATAGAAACGGTAGAAATTACCAGAGAAGAACTGACGGCAAACGTCTTGAAAAGCTATCTGGAAAAACATGATCCGGCAGTACAGCCGGAAATCCGGCATTCCGAACATGGGGAACAGCTTCACATGGAGGCAAAAAACCTGACGTATGTATTTTTGTTCCAAGATGAGATCATCCAGTTTGAAGTGTCTGCAAAACGGAAAGAAAGCCGTGCCTTGAAGGAAAAACTGGAGAGAATGAATCGGGAAGTTCCAGGAATCCAGTTTCAGTATGACAGAGAAGAAGGATGCGTATTTGCAGGCGGCTACCTGACTGCAGATATGACTCCAAGTCAGGCAATGGAACGTGTCGGGGAAGTTGCAGGACGCTTTGCATCCTAAATACAAAGGAACAGAAAGAAAGGAGAACATATGTTTTATACAGTTATGGGAGTGATTCTGTTAGGGATGGCATGCATTGGGGCAGTTCTTTTTATCTGGCAGGATATGCGGGATCGTAGAAATACCATGCCCTGGAAGAAACGTCCCCCGAAGAAAGGATACAGTGAAGAGTTCCTTGCTTCAATCGAAAAGGCGTATGAAGCTGCTGGAAGCATCCGGGGGATGCTTCAGATTATGGAAGAAAAATATCCAAAAGAAAAACGGAGAGCAGAGATTGCATTGGCATATCTAGATCACAGTCGTTATAAAGACTTTGAAACTACACTGGATTGCTTTTCCGATGGGAGCATAGCTTGCAAAAAAGCAATCGAAGAAGTATTGTTACGAGAAATTCAAAAACGACAAGCTTTGGTTTGCCGGGAACATTAAAAACACAAGAAGCAAAGAAAACAAGGAGGATATTACATGAGAAGAAATAATTGGAAAGCAAAAATTTTAGCATTAATTGGAATTCTGGCAGGAATCTTAGCAGGAGGTGCTGCAGCATGGGCGGCATGGAAATATGCCGGTGCACAGTATGTAGGACTTGCATTTTTTACAGTCATGCCACTTGTAGCAGCGCTTTTTATTCTGATTTTGATTCGGTTATTTGGCAGAGATGATGATTAGGTTTTCGGAGAGAAGAAAAGAGGAAAAACAAATGAAAGAAAAACAGATAGGAAAAAATGAGATACAGAAAAAGGATAGTCGTGAATTTTGGAAAAAGCAGAAAAAGCTGTTTCTTTTTCTCACAGTTCTTGCGCTTACAGGAGCCAGTCAGATGACAGCTTTTGCTGCAGGAGCAAACGGTGTGATTCAAAGTGGATTTAATGCTGTTTATCAAATCATTGCAGCAATTGTATCTTCTATCGGTAGCCTGTTTTTGTTGTGGGGTGTATTTGAATGGGCGCAATCTTTAAATACTCAAGATGGAGGCGCACAGTCAGCGGCATTTAAAAGAATTGGAAGCGGAATTGTTGCAACGGTTGCGCCTCAGATTATTCCGTTGATCAATGGTGGCGGTGGAACACCGTAAGGAGGAAAAAAGATGCCAGCTTGGTTAGAAGAATTTATCGGTGGATTTGTGGGGGACCTATTTTATGGTCCCTTTTATAAACTTGCAGAAGTAGTGTGGATCACGCTGATGGATCTAAGTTTAGGAGTGATCGGAAAGACTCCCTCACAGTTTTCTCCATCCGCTTGGAGTTATGTAGCCCATACCTTGTATCCATGGACACTGGGAATCGGATTGTCTATGGTCAATGTATTTTTTATCTGCAGCTTTTTAAAGGCAGTATCAAATCTAAAAGAACAGGTCACCTTAGAATTGTTTATTGAAGGGATGATTCGTCTTGTTGCAGTTAATGTTTTATTCCAAATGGGTTTTAATCTGATGAAGACGTTCTTTTCTATGGCTTCAGCAATGTCGGGGGAGATTATAGATTTTCAGGGACCTCCTCTTTTTACGGAAGAAGTGGACATTGGAAGTCATTTATTCTGGTGGTTGTTTGGGTTGCTATATTTTCTTGTGGCTCTGGTCTGCGGAATCATGATCTTTTTAACTTTATATAGCCGGTATATTAAGCTGTACATGCTTGTAGTCTGCTTCCCGCTTGCCATGCCAAGTTTGATCTCCGGGAGGGGAATTGATGAGACCGCAAAGGCTTGGTTGAGAAATTTTCTAGGGAATGCTTTTGAGGTGGTGGTCATTGCGCTTGTGATATCCATTTCCGGAAAGATTATTGGAGGATTTAATCTGCCGGAGAGTAGTTTTGCTGATTTCTTTGATGGGTTTGGACAGGCGTTAAAATCATTAATTTATATGATCGGGATGACTGGGGCAGTAAAAGGGGCAAACAATTTCATGAATAAGACTTTCCATCTGTAAGATTAAAACGTTCCGGATTTCGGAACAAAAAGTAAAAGAAAGGATGTTCCGAATTTCGGAACAAAGGGGAAAAAATATGAAGTTGGATCTAAACAAAGATTTTGAAAAAGCATATCCACAGACATATTGGAAAGGTATGAGTATGGAAGAGCTAGTCACCATAGGTCTGTTTCTCCCAGTCGTTTTGGGAGTGGCAGGACTTCTTTGGTATTATCAAAAGATTCCTCTGCAGATAGGAGTTTATTTGGGGATTTTTGCAGGACTTCCGGTTGCATTTCTGGGGTTGTTTAAATATCAGGGAATGTCTGTGTGGCAGCTTTATAAAGAATGGAGCTACTGTCAAAAAACAAGAAAACTTTGCGGAGAAAATAAGACAGAAGGAATATGGAAAGAACAGCCGATCTTTTCTATGACAAACAGGGAAGCAAAGTCAAGAAAAAGGGAAAAAGGAGGAAAGTAGCGTGGCAGTTTTTAACGGAAACAAAGCATTCCGGCAGAAAAGAGTATTGTCTCAGCCGGTTGTGCCGGTGCCAAAAACAGTGAAGGAAACCTTAAATGTAGTAAAAGCTTATGAAAATGGATGTTTTCGGTTAGAGCCAAAGAAGAGAAATACGCTGTATGACAGAGCCTATTTATTTGAGGATGTCAATTATATTAATAAGGATAAAGGGGAAAAACGTCTGTTTTTGTCAGAATTGATGGATTTCTTAAATGGGATGGAAGTTCATTTTAAGATTTCTCTGTGTAATTCTTACCAATCACTGGAAACATTTCTCTCCTCTGTGAGAAATGAGAAGAACCGAGAAACGTATCCGGAGATTGCAAAAGGGATTCGGCAGTGGCAGGAAGAAGGGTTAAAGGACATGAATCCTACGGTACATACCTTACGGATTTTAACAGTGACTTGCAGAGCAGACAATGATACGCAGGCAGGAATCTACTTCCGGGCTCTGGAGCCTGTGCTTGAGGAAGCCTTTGAAGGATGGGGGAGCCGGGTAGAACCGCTCAATGCAAAGGAACGGTTCCGGATTCTGCAGGGGATCTATCGTCCGGGAGAGGAGGCGGCAGATTTTGGGATGCAAGAAACCCTTCAGGATTGGAAAACAGATATTCTTCCTAGAAGCATCGAATCGAAAAGTGACTATCTGATTGCGGGGGATACAATGATGACGGTTCTTGCAGCAACACAGTATCGAAAGTCTATCAATGCAGATACCGTTCTTCAGAGTTTCTGTAATTTACAGTATCCGTCTTTTGTTACGTTAGACTATGAACCTGTACAACAAGAGGTGGTCAATGATAAGTTGGTCGCAATCCAGATCAACAATGAGAGACAGATCAGCGATGAATTAGATCAGAAGAGAAGAAATGGTCAAGTAATCTTTTCTCCATCCTACTCAAAAAAGAAGAAAAAAGAGGATATTGAAGCTTACATGGAACAGGTAGATCAGGATGATGAGAAGGGGTGCTTCTTAAATTTTTTGATTGTAGTAACTGCACCGGCAAAGGATAAAAAAGAAGGACTCCAGATTCTGACGGAACGGATGGAAGAGGTCTGTGCCATCGGGAAGAAGGAGGGAATCCGCTTGGAACCATGTATGTTCCGCCAACTGAAGGCGTTAAACACTGCGTTGCCGATTGGAGGAAGACAAGTCGATTATATGCGGTTCTTTTTAAATTCTTCGCTGGTCGTTCTGCAGCCTTACCATGCTCCGGATATTCTGGAGCCGGGAGGAAAGCTGTTAGGGATTAATAAAACAACAAAAAATTTCATATATGGAAACCGAAAGCTGCTTCCTAATCCACACGGAATCATCATCGGATACTCAGGATCCGGGAAGTCCTTCTTTATCAAGCTGACGGAAATTTCCCAGACACTTCTGGGGACAGATGATGATATCTTGATTTTGGATCCGCAAAATGAATTTGAAAGTATTTGTGAGGATTATGGAGGTGTGTATTTTGACTTGACACCCAAAAGCGGAATTTATCTGAATGGGTTTGAAGTCAGTCAGGAAATTTTTCAGGGAACCCAGAAAGTGAAAAATGAATTTGTAGCAAGGCAGAGCGAATATGCAAAGAGTCTTTGTCAGGCAATCATGCGGAATATTGATGTCACGCAGGAACACGATACAGTAATCAGCCGCTGTACCGAGCGTATGTTTGCGCAAGTGTTTTCCTGGAAGCGGCTGAAGAAGCAGCCAACTTTGACTTGGCTGCGGGAAGAAATCCGAAAGGAACTGGAGCAGACAGATAACCCTCACGATGAAGCGATAATCCGTCCGATTTATAATTCTTTGGAGGAGTACACTTCCGGAGCCTGTGATATGTTCGGGCATCCGACAAATATCCGCTTCCAAAATCGTCTGGTGGGATTTGGGATGTGCAATGTCCCGGAAAATAACTGGGAGCCGGCAATGATCACGGTACTCCATTATCTGTCCGGACGAATGAATGATAACAAGAAACTACAGAGGGCAACCCATCTGATCGTGGATGAGACACAGGTAGTTTCAAAAAAACGGGGATCAGCCAAAATGCTAAATAATGCGATTGTTACTTTCCGAAAATTCGGAGGGATTGTAACACTTGCGATGCAGAACGTGGTAGCGGCACTTGCCAATGAACAGATGATTGAGATTTTTCAGAACTGTTCCTATAAATGCTTTTTTGATCAGGGTGGTGTGGATGCACAGAGTCTTGCGGAGATCCAACCGTTAAGCGATAAGGAATACCGATTTTTAAGTAATGGAAAACCGGGCGAGGGCATCTTGATCTGGAATAAGAAGGTAGCTATGTTCAGTGCCCGAATTTCGCAGGATAATGTGCTTTATGATGCCTATACTACGAATTTCCATGAGGAGGCACAGAAAGCGGAGGACGTTAAAGGTTCCAAAGAATCCTTGGAACGTACGAGACAGGTTCCGGAAGGAGAGATAGAGGAATCTGTGAAATGGCATGCAGTTTCCGAAGCGGAAGAGGAGCGGATGATCAGACAACTGGCTACCTTTTCACCGGTCAGTATCGGAGATGTTATGGAACTTTTAAAACTGCCACGGGAACGGGCAGAACTTCTCTGTGAGCATATGGCAGAAAAAGGGGTTTTAAGGAACTGTGGTGGACGTTATGAGGCAGTACGCTAACCGGAGGAACAGGAATGATTCGTGAGACGAAACAACGGATTGTAAGAACGATTGAAACAGAGGTACATGACAGGGAGGATTCCCTTCCGCTCTCCAAAAATCAGAGAAATAATTTCCCAAAAGAGCAGGAACCGATCACGGGGACAGATCTGAAAGCAGGGGAGCCAAAGAGGCTTTCGGTAGTTTCCTCGAAGGATCCTGCCGCCTATCTTAGTCGCAAGGAAGAAAAGGAATGGAACTGTCTTTCTCTGCATGCAAAAAAGAAGTTTCAGGTATGGAAAAGCAGTGGGCAGTATCAAAGAGAAAGGGAATTGCTCCGAAAGAACGATTTGAAAGGAGCAGAATTCAGACGAGGAGAAAAAGTGAAAAACACTTCCTGGAATTTGGAAGGGAATTGTTTTTCTGCAACGGAAAAGCGGAAATGGCAGGCATGGAGAGCGGATAGGGATATTCAGGGAAAGTCGGTAAGAAAAAAGCAACAAGTCGCGGAATCCAGACAGCAGCCAACAGAGGGATTGAGTGGGGGAATTCTTCCTTCGAGGTTTAGTCAGGGAGGGCAGAAAGGAATAACACAGACTATGCAGGGAAGCGTAAAAGTTTCCGGGGAAGGGATGAAAGTAGCGGTATCCGGAGCGGAAAGTGCCCACCCTGCAGGGCTTGCTGTGAAAACAGCAAGGAAAACTGCAGATGCCTTTAGACAGTATCTCAAGCAGATGAATGAGGCGGTTCAGGAGTCCGTTGCAAGGCAACAAGCAAATGGAAATGACAATGGGATAGAGGAAGGTCTGAAAGGGTCTGTGCATACTTTGACAATGGCAGTTATGAGTCTTGCAACGATGGGAGTGTCCATGTTTCTCAATGCGCTTGTATCATTGACTGCGATGCTTGCAAGCTCTTTTGTTGTTATTTTTGGAGCAATTATAATTGTTTGTGCGGTAGCTGTTATTTTATTTTCTAGCATTGCAGGTACAGAATCTCAGCCGGCTACTGGGCATGGATTGCCGCCATTTGTGACGGAAGATATGATGCAGGCTTTTTTTGAAACGCAGGAAAAAAATGGGGTTCCAGTATCCACGGGGATTGCACAGTTGATTGCAGAGTCTGGATTTGGAACATATGGACCTGGAGGAGAGAATGGGCAGGGACTGTCTTCACTAGCATATGAATATAAAAATCTGTTTGGAATTAAGTATTTTTCTGGAGATCAGTATGCGAGTGGATCGATAGATATGACAACTGGAGAAGAAACAGAAGGAGGTGGGAATGTTACTGGGATTGGATCTTTTGCAAAGTACCCAGACTATGCTTCTTGTATCAAACAGCGCGCCTGGATGCTGGAACGTGATCCGTATGCAAGTAAGGTGAATCCATACCGAAATCAAAATGATGGGAAGTATTCAAAAGAAGCGGCACAAGGGTATATAGAAGGAATTCGGCTTGCAGGATGGGCGACTTCCAGTTCTTACGTGAAAGCTTGTATCGGGCATATGGATACCTACAATCTATATCGTTTTGATAACATGACTTACGAAGATTATAAGAAATCAGGAAGCGGAAATTATGATGGAGTGGAAACAGAATTGATGAAGAGGATTGCGGCGATTGCAAGAGAAAATCAAGGCTTATATCCATGTACACCAGACATGTGTGCAGCATGGGTGACTGGTGTTTATCAGGCGGCAGAAGCTCCAGAGATTCCTTATGGAAACGCAATTGACATGTGGAATACTTACCAGAATACAGGAAATACCAGCATGGAAAATATACCGCCCGGAGCGATCGTTTGCGGAAGCGGAAGTGGCGAGATGGGAGCGCTCTATGGGCATGTAGGAATCTATATTGGGAATGGACTGGTTGCGAATAATATAGGGCGTTTTTCTATCGAAACGGTACAGGATTGGGCAAGTTGGCAGACTGCAACTTGTCAGGGGCATACTGGCTGGATCGGATGGGTTTATCCGGGAGGAGTCCCGACAAAATAGAAGCGATGCCCAGAAGGAAAAGAACTTATAAAGGAGCAGAAAAATGAGGAAGAAAATCATTGCGATTCTGGCTGGAACTGTGTTACTTGCGGCTGCATTCACTGGACTGTTTTTTTATCAGAAACAGACGGTTGACAGACAGAAAAACAAAGCAGAGCAGCCGAAAAAGAAAGTGGAAAACAGTAGTCCTTCTAGGAAGGAAAAAGAAGGTGGAAAACAAATAAAAGAGAAGGAAAAGGAAATTGGAAATGAGGAGAAAGAAAGCAGAAAAGAAGAGGGACAGGAAGGAGAAATTTTAGAAATGATGAAGGAAGAAACTGTACCAGGTATGGAACTTTCCGGTTTCCCAAAAGAGGTATTCAATCTGCTCAGAAAAGATGCCAAAGAACTGTCTGGACTGGTAAAGCAGTGGACAATGGAGAACGGATTTTCTAGTGCAACTGGTGTTGAATATAGTGAGCCGATAGAGGTTCGATTTCAAGAGAAAAAGTGCAGCATATCTTGTAGAATTTTGTTCGAAGAACAGGGCAACGGAATCCATCAAGAGAGTGGCACACAGATCATTTTTTTAGACTATTTCTGGGAGGAAAATCTGTTGCAGATCCACAAATAAAAAATAGAGAAGCAGGTAGAAAGGAAGTGAACTTTTTGGAACGGATATTGAATAAGATTGGGCAGGAATGGGAAATTTTTATGACGGAATGCAACCTAATGAGCAAGCCCGGAATCATTTCCAAAAGTGAAGAAATCACAGAAAAGAGAAAGATTTATCAAAGCTTAAAACATCTCTGTGAGACAGAGCCAGAATGCTGCAGAATCCTGGTACATATGGACTTCATTTTGGAAGGAGCATACCGTTTTGTTCAGGATCAGAAACGTCCGCAGGAAACGGTGGAACACACCCTGAAGAACTGGATGGACTCCATGAAAAATGGAACCTGCAGCATGTAAAAAGAAGTAGAAAATATAGGGGAAACAGAAAGAAGAACAGAGGAAAAAGCCTCCGAAAATCCTGAAAAAGAGAATATGTATACAATATACCACATACAATTATAATTATCTCAGGGGTCTTAGGGGGCTGCCCCTAACAAGAGTGAAAAATGTCCTACATTTTGCGTATCTTGCCAACCCTAAAAGGGTTGCGACTTACGGAAGAAAAGGAATTTTTAAACGGGAAAATAGGGGATTTGTGATATAAAAGGTAACTAATTGTGATACAGTTGTTAGCAATCAGTGATACAAAAGGTAACAGCTGTGATACAGTTGTTAGCAATCAGTGATACAAAAGATAACAGCTGTGATACAGTTGTTAGCAATCAGTGATACAAAAGGTAACAGCTGTGATACAATTGCTAACAATCAGTGATACAAAAGGTAACAGCTGTGATACAATTGCTAACAATCAGTGATACAAAAGGTAACAGCTGTGATACAATTGTTAGCAATCAGTGATACAAAAGGTAACAGCTGTGATACAATTGTTAGCAATCAGTGATACAAAAGATATAGCCGCCACTTCCGGAAGTTAGGTAACCTAAAGTAACCTAGAACGCAAGGAAATAGTATGGTATAGTATAATGAGAAACAAATACGAAGGAGATGAAATTATGGTCAGAATCCAAAAAGCATTTCGACTTTCTGAGGAAGCAATTCGCGCTATTGAAGAACGGGATCGCAGTAAATATCGTACTGCTCAAGAGTATATCGAAGCGCTGATTTTACACAGCGACAAGAAGACAACCATTGAAATATTGGCAGATAAAATAGATGGACTTGAGGAAGAAATCAGCACCCTGAAAGAAGAAATGAAAAGGGAAAATGAAGAGCAGATGCAAAGGTTGGAAATACTATTCGGGCGTTGCCTAGCAGAGACAGAAAGAAAAGAACAGAGACGTATCGTCAGTTACCAGAGTGCACCGCCAGATGAGGTGATCTAACAGAAGGAAACTGAAAAAATAAAGAGCATGGAGAGACATCATAGGATGTCTTTTTTTCGTGCCTGAAAAAGAAAGTGAGGAGCAAATATGAGTTTAAAAGAACAATTGGAAAAGGTACAGAAGGAGTTACAAAAACTGGAGGAACAGAAGAAGGACGCGCTCATTCGGGAGAAAGAATTGAAGCTGAAAATCGAATTGGAAGAAACGAAAAATGAGGTGAAAAAGAACCGAAAAGTAATGGAGATTGTGGAAGAACATTTTGGAGAAATGACGGAGAAAAACTTGGAACTTTTTCAGAAAATAATGCAGGAACAGTCAGAACAGATGAGATCCCGAAAAGAAAATCTTATGCGGTAACTGTCCGAAAATCAGGTGGGGAAGTAAATGAAAAAGCAGAATAAAAGAGATTTTGTAGTACGACTTCGAGTTACAAAAGAAGAGTATGATTTTTTGATAGAACAAGCAGAAAAAAATGAGGAAACTAATTGCTGCAATGGTGGTAAGAATTTATCAGCTTATCTAAGAAAAACAGTACTGCAAAGAAGCGGATATCAGAAAGACGAAAAATTTCAGAGGGAGCTTAAAGAACTGGTCTATCAGATCCGAAAAATCGGAGTCAATATCAATCAGGCAACGAAGCAGTTGAACACAGAATACCGCACAATGGAAGCTGCTAATCGCCTAGAAGAAAGCATGGAGTTGGTAAAGATACAGCTCCATGAAATACGGCAGGAGTTGAAGAAACAGTATGGCGATCACAAAGATGATGAACATTAAAACGCAGTCCAATTTATACAATGCGATTGCATACATTATGCGTGAAGAAAAAACAGAGGAATCTCTCTGGATCGGTGGGAACGCAGGGGATAACCCAGAAGAAGTTTACCGAGTAATGATGCAGACGAAACAGGACTGGGGAAAATTAAATGGGAGGAAGGGATACCACTTTGTGATCAGCTGGAAGCCGGGGGAATGTGATCCCGAAAAAGCCTATCAGGTTCTGCGGGAATTTAGCCAGGAATATCTCGGTGGAGAGTATGATTATGTGTTTGCAATCCACACAGATACCGACCATTGCCACGGGCATATCATCTTTAATTCCGTGAACCGAGTTACCGGTTATAAGTATCGCTATGAGCGTGGGGACTGGGAGAGGTTTATTCAGCCGGTTACGGATAAAATCTGCCTGAAATATGACCTGCCACGGTTGGAATATGAAAAGGAAGCACGAAAGGGAATGGCATATGTCCAGTGGAAAAATGGAGGGAAGGAAAGTTTTAAAAATCTGATCCGGACAGACATCGATTATGCAGTTTCCCATAGTACATCCTATGATGAATTTTTGGGGATTTTGAAGCACTTCGGGTATGAAATAAAGACTGGGATCACCAGACAGAATGGAAAGGAAGAGGAAGTACTGTCTTTGAAACTTCCAGGGCAGAAACGGGCATGGCGGACGAAGGAAAAGACCCTTGGGAAAACATACACCGTGGAAGCCATCCGGGAGCGGATCCAAAATCAGAAAGAGATTTTTATCCGTCCCAGATGCCATAAATTAAAGAGATGGGAAAGGCAGGAAAGCGGCAGCATGTCTCGGATGGTCAGGAGTATCTCTGGATACCAGAAACTCCATGTGCGGGACGTGTATCAGATCCAGAACCGTTATGCCAGACATAATATCTATGCCGTAAACCAGGCGCAGATCCGGAAAAATCTGCTCCAGATCCGGAAGCTGAAAGAGGACTGCCAGTATCTGCTGTCCATGCAGATCCGTAGCAGGGAAACACTTCTGGAGCGGGAAAAAGCACTTGTGAAAGAAGAACTGTATCTGAAGCAGAAACAAAGAGTGCAGGAGCATGCCGCAGAACTGGAATCGTATCAAAAAGTACAGCAGCTTGAGCAGGAATTAAAACAGATTCCAGTATGGGAAGACCGATTTGAAGAGGTGTTAGATGAATTGGAACGCTTGCAGAAAGAGTTGCCCGAACCTATGGAGGATTTAAAGGAAATCCAGGAAAAAAACTGGCTGGGATCCGGGAAGAAAAAAGATTGATCCGGCAGATCAAAAAGATGGATGCGGAACGTAAGGAGCAGGATCTGAGCATACGTCATCTTCCAATGCCAAAAGAAAAAGTCGGGATACAAAGACCAGAGAAAAGAGGGAAGGTATGGAAGAAATAAAATCATTTTTACCGGAAGAATTAAAGGCATACCAGATTTGTGTTGCTCGTTGGCAGGAGATCGACATCAATACCATTCGGAATATTCTGGAAAAAGAGATGGTATGGAAGAAACGGGAATGGATGTATCTTTGTGCGTTAGATGGCATTCCAGATGAAAAACTGGAAGAAATGATCGATTGGGAACTTGCGGAGATTCAGGAAGCGAGGACAAATTTTCTTCAGGAGAAGTTTCAAAAATCATCGGAAGCAGAAGAACTGTCTGAGGGGAAAATCCGACAGCTACAAGAACAATTAAGTGCACTTCAGAAAGCAAATGAAGAACTAGAGAGGATGATTAAAACACAAGTGGATGATTTCCTTCGGAAGATCAATGGGGAGAAAGAAACGGCAGAAAAAAAGATCCAAAAGTTGGAGGAAAGACTGAAGGGAGAAACAGGAGCCTTACAGAAAGTGCGGGAGGAACTGACAGCTTCCCGGAAAAACTGCAGGGACGATGAAGAAATCATCAAAAATCTGAAAGAGAAGTACCGAAGCAGCAAAGAGGAACTACAAAGATATAAGTTCCAGCAACCAAAAGGCTTACTGCCAGTGCCCGTAGAAGCGGAAGAAACCAGCTTTTTTAAAAAGTTTTGGAACCGCTGGAAACGAAAGAAAGAGGAAAAAAGATTTCACACCTTATGGGCGTTACGGGAAGCGGAAACCGAGAAATTTGTACAGGCAGTCTTCGGGGATCCAAAGATGCAACCTGAGCAGGAAGACTATCTTCTGGAGTGCCTGCAGGAAGGGGATCCAGTAGAAGAAATCCTTGTTTACGGGAAATCTTGTTTTAGCGTGGATCAGATGAAACAGCTGCGCAACTACCACAAAAATAAGGTGTTGCAGGAACAGCAGAAAGGAAAGAAAACATGGAGATGAAAGAGCGGTGGCAGATTGAAGCAGACATTTATCTTGCGGAGAAACAAGAGCAGGAAGACGGTGTGTGGGCATATGGAGAAGTGACGGTGGATCAGTTGATGACATTTCAGGTGCGGGTACTGACCTGCACAAAAGAGAATGGGGAAAAATCTTCTTTTGTGACGTATCCAAGAAGACAGCGAAATGGAAAGTGGGAAGATCTGGTACGTCCGGATAAGGAACTGAGGGAAGCGGTAACAAAAGCAGTTCATCAGGCGATTCAGAATGAGATTACAAAGGATCTCCATCTGCCAGAAGTAACGGTGTTGCATATGACAAAACTTCCGGTAAGGAAAGACCAGGCGGTTCCAATTCTGGCAGTTGCAACGGTGGAAGTTTTGGGACTTACCGTTTCCGGTATTACTGTAAAGCAGGGTAAGGACGGACTTTTTTGTAACATGCCTCAGTATTACAGCGAGAAAAAAGGTTACCGGGATGTTGTACATGGCACAACAAAACGGATGCAGGAAGCGGTGTTTGAAAAAGTGCTTGCTACCTATGAAATGGCAGGAAAAGAAAAGGAGAATACGAAATGACAAAACAGCAGCAACAGCTGGCAGAAGAATTTGTAACCTTACTGGAAACGGAACAGCTAGAGTGGAAGAAAGGATGGAGCGGAATCTCTGCCAGACCATATAATCCGGTAACCGGCACGGTTTATCATGGAGTAAATCGTTTCCGCTTACTGTTGACTGCACAGGCGCTGGGGTATCAAGATCCCCGTTGGTGTACGTTCCATCAGATCCAGCAAAACAACTGGAGGTTAAAGAGCGGAAAAGGACAAAGCTCACGAGTGGAAATTTGGATGCCGTATGACCGGGAATTAAAAAAATGGATTACCTGGGAAGAATTTCGCGAGCAGGGAGGAATCACGGAACGTTACTGTCTGCGTACCAAATCCTATCCGGTATTTAATGGAGATATGATTGAAGGAATCCCACAGCTGGAAGTGACTTTGCAGGAAGTCGATCCGGTAGAACTGGTTGACACCATTTCAGATAGTATGCAGGTGCCGATTGTGTACCATGAAACAGACCGGGCATTTTATAGACCATCAGAGGATCGGATCTATCTCCCAAACCGGGAACAGTTCTTTTCTACCTACGATTATGCTTCTACGGCTTTGCATGAACTGGCACATGCCACCGGGGCAGCGCACCGATTAAACCGAAAATTGACAGGAAGTACTTCTCAGGAATCCTATGCGCAGGAAGAGCTGGTTGCTGAGATTACTTCCTGTTTTTTGTCCAGCGAACTTCCGGTGAAGCAGACAGAAGAACACATTAGGAATCATCAAGCTTATGTACAAAGCTGGATCCGACAGATTCGGGAGAAGCCAGAAAGTCTGATAAGAGCTATTCAGTCTGCGGAACAGGTGAGTAATTATCTGGAATACCATGGGAAACGAATCACATGGGAAGAGTATCAGAAAAGGCTGGGAGAAGTGCAAAGCAATACTCCTTCGGAGGAAAAGCTGCCAGAAAAGCATCCGCAAAGGGAAGAAAAAGAAAGGATGGATTCTATTTTGAAAGACGTTCCGGATTTCGGAACAAATCAGAAAAGGAGGATTGTGGCAGTAGAAAGTACAAAAGACTATGAGGATCCGGACTTTACCCCGAATAGATACAATAGCAAGGGATCTGGAAGGGAAGATTATTACAGAGTTGTCGGTATTCAGGAGGGTGGCTGGTATGTGGAACCGGTAGATGATAAAATTTACCACTCTTACCGGGAGGCTGAAAAAGCAATCAAGGCAACTCCAGCTTGGAAGCAGATTTCCTATGACAGACTGATTCAAGAATCCGGAAAAGAAAGAACAAGAAAACTAGAAGCCAGGGAGAAGATTCGGACAGAGGTAGAAGATCTGGAGGAGAAAATCAGTCAGCTGAAGGAAAAGCAAGGTTATCTGAAGCAGTTGCTAAAAGAATGTGAGGCAAACCCAAAGCTGGCGCAGGCACGGCAACAGATTCTGGAATATGAAAAGAGTATCGGGAGAATGGAAAGCTGCATGAAGGAGGCAGGAGAAGCGGAACTTTTGGCATATGCAAAACAATGTGAGGAATACCTTGCATTTGGGGAGTCTGTGGATCAACTTACAGATGTCCTGGAAGCCAAAGAGCAGATGTCAATGCGAGAGGCGGTTTCAGTGTGCAAAACTCCGGATCTTTTGCAAAAAGCAGGGTGTAAGCCACTTCCAATGCATATGAGCCAGCAGCATTTATTGGATTGCATGCATCCAAAGCAGAAAGAGAATGCACATTATCATGGATTGACGAAAGCAGAAATCAAAAAAATCCCGGAAGCATTGGAATGTCCAGTGATTCTGGCAGAATCTATGACAAGGAAAGATACCATGATTGCTCTGCTGGATTACCGGGAACAGAATGGAAACCCTCTTCTTGTGGCGATTCGCCCGAATGGAAAGGCTTTGTATCAGGTGGAACAGATTGATTCCAATTTTATTATGAGTGTTTACGGAAAAGATCACTTTCAAAGCTTTTTACAGAAGATGATAAAAGAAGATAAACTGATTTATGTCGATCAGGAGAAAGGAAAACGATTAGGCTACTTTGGAAAAGAAATAGAACAGTTTGCTTTCAAAGATAAGGAGATTCTAAAACAGATTTCATCACAGATTGTGGAGAAAGGAAAAAGAATCGGAAGACATCTGTAAAGTGTTCCGAATTTCGGAACATGATGCAGATAAAAAAACAAGTCCCCCTGACTTGTCAGGGGGACAGAGCTTGCGTTATTGCCGCTCCGATTGCGACAAGACCACCTTGCTCCTTGTCTTAAATAGTATAAAACACTATGGATGAAAAGTCAATAAAAAGCAGAAAAACAAAGACGGAAGTGTTCCGAATTTCGGAACGGAAAGGAACGATATGGATAACAGAAGGGAAGAACAGGAAGTTTTGATGACAATACAGAATCTGGGAAAACTTGGGGCATTTATGGATCCCTTTTTCAAACTAACTGCGGTAGGAACGATCTTGCTTATCCAGCATTTTTACAGAATGTACCGGGAGGGAAAACTAGGCAGGAAAGAGTTTCAATCCATTCAGGAGTTTTCTAAGCTGACAAAAGGAAATTTCAGTATCGAAAATGTGCCGGTGAAAAATGTACAGGAATTGGAAAAAAGTGGTCTACTACAGAGTCTGGAAGAACGGGGAATCCGGTATCTGGCACTTCCTGATTTAAACAAGGAAGATGGGTTTGTACAGTTAGCGGTATATGGCGCGGACAAGGAAGTATTCCGCAGCACTTACGAGAGGTTCCTGATGTCCAGAATGCAGGGAGGGGAACATAATCTGCAAAGTTTAAATAATCTTACAAGCGGAAGGACGAATATTATCAGCATACCGGCGGAAGGACAAATGCAGATGATTCGGGAAGACTTTGCTTCCCTGCAGGTCAATTACGCAGTCCTGCCGGATCTGAATGTGGGGGATGGAGAGATACAGCTGGTAGTGGCAAACACAGATCTTCCGAAAGTAGAGCATTGGTATCAGATGTATCAGGAGAAATGTCTGTCAAAGGGAAAGAAAGTAGGAGATTTTAAAGTAGTAGGCATGGAAGAATATCAGGAAACAGGGAAATTAACGGAAGAGGCATATGTGGATACTGCATCAAAAGAGTTGAAAGAGCAATTGCAGAAATATGAAGGAAAAGAGCCGGGGGAACTGGAAAAGCAGCTGATCGAAAAAGAGAGTGAAATGAAAGGTGTTAATCACGAACAGTATTTGAAATTGCATCAAGATCCGGAATACATTGAATTGACGATCAATGAGGAAGCATTAGTAAAAAATCTACATTTGCAGGAAGTCCGTCTGTGGAAAAGTATGGAATGTTCGGAAGCCGTGTACCTCAGACCTGGGGAAAAGAAGAGCTGACATTAATACTGCCGACAGAAAGAGTTTTTCTTACCGATAATGGACAGACGTTTATCGGATTTGTGAAGAAAACAGAAGAGCCGTTGTTACTTGGAGCAAATGGAAAACCTTTGCCAAGAGAACGACGAATGAGTGGGAAAGAACTATATGAACGTCATTATCATACGACAAAGCGGGATTATAAACAATTAGAGCGTACCGTGAAAACACCGGAAAAAAGGATTCTTCCAGACGAAATCCCACAGATAGAAAAAATAAAAATACCAAAGATTCCAGGAAGGAGCAGATAACATGGTAAGACCAATCCAGAGAAGAAAACTGCCGTGGGGACTTTTGACTGTCCTGTTGGTTCTCATGCTGATTCTTGCCTATTTGCTGTCCGGGCTTATGAAACTGGATGGAGTAACGCTCTTGAATTGGCAGAACAGATTTGCGGAAGTTTTGCTCCACCCGTTCCAGAACTGGTGGAATGAAAAAAGTATTGCTTTTTTGGGAATTGCCTTTTTTGCATGGTTTGGAATGGTTACTTATTTGATGGACAACTACCGAAACCGACAGGCTGGTGTAGAACATGGATCGGAAGAATGGGCAGATTTAAAGCAGATCCGCCGTACACTGACAGATAAAGATGAGACAAAAAATACACTGCTCAGTGAAAATGTAGCAGTTGCAAATGATAAGTTATCTAATTTAAACATGTTAGTAGTAGGAGGGGCTGGAAGCTATAAAACAACATCTGTCGTGATGCGAAATCTTCAGCTTGCAGCAATGACGAATGTTTTTTTGGATATCAAAGGAGAACTGCTGAGAAAAAATGGGAATTATCTCAAAGCGCATGGGATTGCTGTGAAATCTTTAAATTTTATCAACATGGAACAGTCCGATCGATGGAACCCTTTTAACTATATCCACAGCGAAAAAGATCTGGTGAAGATTGTTACAAACCTGCAGGAGTCTGTCAAGCCTCCGGATGCGATGAAAGGCGAACCGTTCTGGGATGAGGCTTCGGGATTGTATCTTATGAGCCTTTTTGCTTATGAATGGTTCCGGCAGGAAGAGGAGAAGAAAGAGCACCCCAAACACTATCAGGTTGCAACCCTTCCTCGTGTAGTGGAACTTGCTAATATGGAAATGCAACCGGGGAGTAGGGAAGACAGTACCAAGTTGCAGGAGAAAATGGAAGAACTGGAGAGAAAACATGGAAGGGCATATCCTCCGGTTCGGGATTACTTTAAGTTAAAGGGTGCTGCAGAAGCAAAGGAAACGATCAGTTCTGTAATCTTGATGGTAAATGCAATGTTGAGACTCTGTGAAACACCTGAGTTAAAGCGGATTTTGGAAGAAGATGATATTGACATCAAAAGTCTTGGAACCGGGGCAGACCATATTCCGGGAAAGAAAACGGCACTCTTCCTTGTGATGCCGGACAATGATCCTTCTTTTAACTTCCTGATTTCCATGTTTTATACAACGATGTATGATGTACTTTTATACACGGCTGATCATGAGTGCGGAGGCAAGCTGCCAATCCATGTGAGACTATGGGCAGATGAATTTTATGCCGGTCCGAAACCGACCAGAACAGAAGTCCTGATGGGGACGATCCGCGGAAGGAATATGTCCATTGTTCCAATCCTACAGTCGATTGCACAGGCGCAAGCATTGTTTCCCCAGAATAAGTGGGAAATATTTGTGGAGAACTGTGCTGTAATGGTATATCTGGGATCCGGACCAGGAGCGAAAAGTACACACGAGTATATTTCCAAGCTACTTGGAGATATGACGATTGATACCAGGGATGACGGGAGAAGCTTTGGAAGCCACGGAAATTCCAACATTCAGAACCGAAAAAGTGGGCGAACACTAATGACTCCGGCGGAAGTCCGTAGAATGTCACGAAAAGACTGTCTGATTTTTATTGAAGGGCAGTATCCGATCTTTGACCGGAAAGCCATTCCATTTCATACGAAACGGTGGATGGAGGCAGAAAAACTTGCCGGAAAAAACGGGTACAGACATCCGGTAGAAGTTGTTTTTGATGAAGAAACAAGAAGCTATATTACGGTACAGCAGAAAGAAAAAATAGAATTTCTGACCAAAGAAGAAAAGGAAATTTACAGGCAGCTTGCAAAAACAGATGAAAACCTCCATTACTGGGAGGTAGATGCAGATGCCTTCCTATACATGAATTTCCGCAGACCACAGCCAACGGAGGAAGAGATTGAGCAGATCTTTCAGAAGGCAAAAAGGGAAAAGGATGCTTTACGGCAGCTTCAGAATACGGAAGAAGAACTTCCCGAAGATATCCGGGCAATGCTGCAGCAAGAGAAACCAGATTTGTCCGGAAGTGTCATAGAATGTATAGAACGGTATCAGAAGGAACTGTCAGCGGAGCAAAAGGAAATTCTGATCAATAGTCTGGTGCTCGGACTCACTGAGAAGCAAGTAAAGAATATGTTTTTCCAACCAAAAGAAAGGATGGAAAAACTTCAGAAAGCATATTTGTTTCAGAATCTTCCGTTCCGAAATTCGGAACACAATAAAGAGGAAGTATAAAAAGAAAGCTGTTCCGAAATTCGGAACAGATAAAATATTTTTTTAGAGGGGGTAGCCAAAAGAAAGGAATTGGCTACCCCCAAAATGCTGTAATTGGAACCTAAAAGGTTCATATCTATTATATAGAAGAAAAAATGAAAAAGCAAGAAGAAAATAGGAGCTGCTTAATCGTGCCACTTGTCAAAAATTTTGATAAAATACAGTAAAAAAAGAAGATAATTAGCAGAGGAAAAGTTAAAGACTGTATGGAAAACAAAGGAAAACATTTGACATTAGAAGAACGCAAAAGTATTGCAGCTCTACATGGACAAGGAAAATCGCCATATAAGATAGGAAAGATACTTTGCCGAGCAAGTAATACTATTAGAAATGAACTGAGGCGGGGAACTGTCAGTCAAGTTGTAAACGAATACCACGAAATAAATATGTATTTTCCAGATACTGGAGAAATGATTTATAGAAAAAATCGGTGCAAATCTAGGAAGATAGGAAAAAGGAAGCAATGCGAGGATTTTCTAAAATTTATAGAGCGCGAAGTGAAAGAAGAAAAAAGATCTTTTGCTGCAGCGAGAGCAAAGGCATTAAAACAAGGAAATTTTAAAAAGTCACAAGTTGTTAGTGTGGATACTCTTTATAGATATGCAGAAGAAGGAAAAATAGACGTGAAAGCTATTGATTTACCAGAAAAAGTAAAAAGGAAAAAGAGGCGTAGGAAGTATTGCAGAAGAAATAAGTACTTAAAAGGAAAGAGTATTGAAGAAAGAGCGGAAACAATTAATACTAGGGAAGAATTTGGGCACTGGGAAATTGATTGTGTAATCGGAAAGAAAAGCGGGGATAAAGTACTCTTGACGTTAACAGAAAGACTTACAAGGAAAGAAATTATTCGCCGAATCCCGAAAAAGGATATTCAATCTGTTCATGGGGCTTTAAACAAATTAAAAAAGGAAATGGCGGAATTTGATCAAGTGTTTAAGAGTATTACATCAGACAATGGATTGGAGTTTGCGAAATTACATCAATGGGGAAAGCAATTAGGAGTAGATATCTATTATGCACACCCATATTCATCGTGGGAAAGAGGGACTAATGAAAATACCAATCATCTGATCAGACGTTTTTTCCCAAAGGGGACGGAAGCAAAAAGGTTAACGAAAAAAAGAATAGAAGAAATAGAGAACTGGATTAATACACTGTATCGAAAGGTAATCGGTTGGAGAACATCCGAAGAATACTATAAAGAAGAGCTGGAAAAAATACTTTTACTAAATGTTGTTCCATCCACATGATAAGAAGAAAGAGAGTGGGATGGAAAAGAGGGAAATTGTGCATATTGCTAAAATAGGCGAAAAACGTGAAAAAACCTTTAATTTTTCGCCTTTTTGTGGTATAATAAATTATATCAGAAATAAAACAAATCTAATACAAATGCTTGATTTTACAGTGTTTGTACACATTTCTAAATGCATAAAAATAGTTCAAGTTAAAAGAAGAATTCCCGTGAGAAAACATTTATACGTTTTGGAATATTTTTATTGGAATAGTTTCCTTGAAAATGTTATAATACTTGCATACTATTTTTAATTATTGAAGATGATCCAGTGATCCGTAAAGAACTGCAAACAGGACTGGAGGGAAATAAATATCACACGTCTGTTATTGAAGATTTTTCTGATGTAACAGAACAAGTGCGAAAAATAAATCCACATCTGATTTTATTGGATATTAAATTGCCGCAAGAAAATGGGTTTACCATTTGTTCTGGCATTCGGAGTTTTTCACAGGCTCCGATTATCTTTGTTACCAGCTGCAATACGGATATGGATGAATTGAACAGTATTATGCTTGGAGGAGATGCTTTTATCACAAAGCCCTATCACACAGCCATTTTACTTGCAAAAATTACTTCCTTGCTGAAACGTGCTTATCCTGATATACAAAGCAGACATCTGACTTATCAAGGTGTTTCTTTATCTTTAGAGACTGGAACAATCGAAGCGGAAGGAAAGCAGACAGAACTCACAAAAAATGAACTGAAGATTATGTACTATCTATTTGAACATGCCGGAACCATTTGCACGAGAGCAGATCTGGTTGAATATTTATGGGACAATCAGCTCTATGTAGATGATAATGCATTGAGTGTAAATATTGGACGTATCAGAGAAAAACTATCAAAGATTGGTGTTAAAGACTTTATTAAAACGAAACACCGTCAGGGGTACACATTATGAATGGAAAACAGTATTGGAAAGACAAAATCCCTATTTTCATCATCAATATCGTCTGTATGGTATTGTTATCGGTTTTTCTGTTCTTTGTAGGAAATAATGTAGATAGTATTGCAGTGATTCTTATCATCTGGACGATGTTACTGGCTGGTGTACTGACGTTTACCTATCATCAGCGAAAAAGGAGATTAAACAGATTAGTAAAGATGGCAGAAGGACTGGAAGAAAAATACTTGTTATCAGAGATGCTTCCGGAACCGGAACATGCCGAAGAACAGGTTTATTTTCAACTCTTAAAAATGGCGTCCAAATCTATGCTGGAACAGATTGGAACAGTAGCAAGGGAGAGACAGGAGTACCGGGAATATATTGAGCAGTGGATTCATGAAATCAAAACACCGATTACTGCAATGAAACTATTGTGTGAAAATCATAAAGAGCCTTTTACCAGAGAATTGATGAGGGAACTGGAAAAAACCAATCGCTTTACAGAACAGGCGCTTTATTATGCCCGTAGTGAATATACGGAAAAGGATTATTCTGTTCAGGAAATCCGGTTATTTGATGTGGTGCATCAGGCGATTGCAGATAACAAGTATCTCTTATTGCAGAATCAGGTTGCCTTAGAGACGGAAGAGAGTGAACTGACGGTTTATTCGGATGACAAATGGCTCCGGTTTATTCTGGATCAGTTGATTGTCAATGCTGTAAAATATAGTCGGGAGCATCCCGCATTGCACTTTTATAGCAAGGTGCAGGGAGATCAGATTTTTCTCTTTGTAAAAGATCATGGAATAGGAATTTCTGCAAATGATCTGCCCCGTATTTTTGAGAAAGGTTTTACCGGGCAAAATGGTCGTATCCGGCAAAATGCAACCGGTATCGGACTTTATCTTTGCAAAAGACTTTGTGACAAGCTGGGAATTGGAATTTCCGCCCAGTCAGGAGAGACAGGAACGACGATGATTCTGTCCTTTCAAATCAATCATTTTATTCATCAGGTGCAGGGCTGAGAAAAGCCCTGCATTTCTTACATTTTTGTTAGAAGTTTGTTAGAAAACTTGATACAAACACAGGCAGAAATCCGTTACAATGATAATATCAAAAGACGAGGTGAGTATCATGAAAGAAATTTTAAAATTAGACCATATTCAAAAATTTTATGGAAATGAAGGCAATGTAACAAAAGCGATTCAGGATATTGATTTTTCTGTGCAGGAAGGTGAATTTCTAGGGATTATGGGCGCATCAGGCTCAGGAAAAACAACGATGCTGAACTGCATTTCTACCATAGATACGGTAAGCGCAGGGCATATTTATTTGGATGGTACAGATGTAACTGAGATAAAAGAAAAGGCGATTGCAAAGTTTCGGAGAGAAAATCTGGGATTTATTTTTCAAGATTTTAACCTGCTGGATACTTTAACCATTAGTGAGAATATTGCTCTGGCCCTGACGATTAACCACATTCCGGTCAGGGAAATAGAACCGAGAGTGGAAGAGATTGCGAAAAGTCTGAATATTGCCAATATTTTGGACAAATATCCATATCAGGTTTCCGGTGGACAGAAGCAGAGATGTGCTTGTGCCAGAGCAATTATCAATCACCCGAAGCTGATTTTGGCGGATGAACCGACAGGGGCCTTGGACAGCCACTCATCTCAGATGCTGCTGTCTACCATGCAGAGTATGAATGAGAATCTGGGTGCAACCATTCTGATGGTTACACATGATGCATTTTCGGCAAGCTATGCCAATCGGATTTTATTTTTACGTGACGGTGTAATTTTCACTGAAATCTTAAAAGGCAGGGACACCCGTAAGGTATTTTTTGATAAAATCCTGAATGTTCTTACTATGATGGGAGGCGGGGTAAGTGATGTACTTTAGATTGGCATTTCAAAATGTAAAACGTTCTATAAAAGATTATTTGATTTATATTATGACACTAACTGCCTGCATCTCCTTATTTTACGCATTTTTGTCGATTACCAGCCGTTATTATAGACCAGATATTGGTGCGGAGTTTAATCTGGAGGTGTTAGGAGACGGAATGTTGCTGGTGATTATATTAATTACCATGCTTTTGATTTTTCTGGTGCAGTATGTCAATCGGTTTATGATAAGGAATCAGCAAAAAGAATTCGCAGTGCAGAGTATCATGGGAATGGAGCAATCAATGATTGCCGGTCTTTTCTTTATAGAAACATTGGTAATGGGACTTTTCTCACTGGTGTTAGGAATTGTATTGGGAGTCATTTTCTCACAATTTATTACTGCCATGTTGCTGCAGGTTTTTCAGAAACCATTTGTGTTTTCGTTTATGTTGTTTCCGGATACAGTGTTCCTGACCGTTTTCTTTTTTGGCACTTGTTTTGCAATCGTAGGACTGTTTCAGATTCGTACTATCAGAAAGATAAAAATCATTGATATGCTTCATGCAGATCGAAAAAATGAAGCATTTTCCACAACTCATAAATGGGTGGAGAAGGTTTTAAAAGTTAATTTTATTTTGTTTTTTCTGATGGGGATTTATAGTATCAGGACATTGACTTATTACCTTACTGATGAGTTTCAAACAGCAATTCAAATATGGGTTTTAATCAGTATTGTAATACCTTTTGTTATGGTAGGCTTGGGAATTGCTGAAAAGAAGATACGAAAATCTTGCAGCCATGTAAAATATCTGCTTATGGTTGGATTGGTCGGATTTGCAGAAACGATAACCGTAAGTCTGCTTCCTGTCTGGAAAATGTATTTTGCTCTTCCGATGGATAAGGGGGCATTTAATTTATATCTGGCATTTATCATCTGGTGTCTGATATTTCTTTTCAGTGTATTTTTTGTTGTATTCAGTGATGGACTTCTGGTCTTGAAAAATCGTAGTCTACGAGTAAAGTATAAAGAAGAAAATCTGTTTTTCTTCTGACAGATTTTATCAAAATTAGGATCGAATACACTGTCAATGACTTTAATCTGTTTGACTTTGACATTATCTATTTCCCTATTTTTACTTACCCCGTTCTTGGTGGAATGGGCACAGGGATTTTTAGATAAGAGAGTGGCGTATGATATTCAAATTGATTCCGACTATACAGCTGCAGAGAATGTAAAATTATTGCCCGAAACAGATTACGCATTTTTGGATTCATTTTTTGAGGAAAAGCACATCACTTTGAAAGACGACTGTACTTTTTCAACATACTTTTTGAAAGCCTCGGATGTTCATGGGCAAGGTGCAATTACAGCTATTTCCTTGTCAGATTATAACCACTTGATGGAAATGTTTGGATATGAGGAAATTTCTCTTGCTGAAAATGAATTTTCAACACAGTGGTTATCCATTACACCGAAAAGTACGATAGAAACTTTCGAAACCCAGTGCGATAGGATCGCTACAGATAATGGAGAACTGATTCTTTCTGCTATTGAACCGAAAACAGAGGAACTAGGAGAAGTAATATACAGTAATCAAAATGTTGTTCTGATTCTACCTGATTTGACGTGTGATAAGCTGACGGTCGCAAATTCTTATCGGTATATCATGACAGAAAGTCCTCTTTCCTATGCAGACGCCGAACAATTAACGGATTATTTCGATGAATATATGCCGATGGATGGACAGGAGGTTTATTCTGTCACTACAAAAACAATTGAAAGAAATGATACTTCTGCATTGATTTTCATTGTACAGACAGGATTGATCTATAGTGCAATTATTTTATTTGTTATATGTTTTACAATTCTATCTCTGCAGCAATTATCTGATTCTGGAAAGTATCGGTATCGTTTTCAGGTTTTAAGGAATATGGGAGTGGAGGAAAACCATATCCGCAGGTTGGTATTAAAACAATTAGGAATTTGGTTCGGAGTCCCTGTTATGGTAGCTCTTCTTATATCTAGTGCATTTATACTGTTTTTATTTATTGGATTTTCCATACAGATTAGAACGTATATCGGCGCTTGGAAATTGTTGCAGCAAGTAGGAGCTATTTTGATTATTTTGTTTGCCTTATTGATCTGTTATTTCACCAGCACCTGGATATTATTCCGAAAGTCCATTTCACAAGGGTAGGAGGGAAAATGTAACGTATGACTGTAGAATATGAGGATGGGAAGCCTGTCCATCTAGAATATGTTTTAATATAATTGCACGAGTTAGACAACTGAATATGCTCATGGTCAGATGAAGAAACCGATGTATTGAGCTTAGAGCAATCATGCGTCGGTTTTTCTTTTGAAGAAGCACAGGAACAAGCCGAAAAAGAAGTGAGATATGGAAAGATAAAGTTTTTAATACCAATGTGGGTAGTCAGGCAAAAACAGATTATCCTTGTCTAATAAGGATAGAAAACATAGGTGAAGTATGGTAAAATGGGAATAACAAATCTGAAGTTGTTGGTATAAATTAAAAGTTATAAGAAGTGGAAAAGGAGGACAAGTTAATGATAAAAAAAATAGCTATTGTACCCTATGTAACGAATGGGAGAAATTCACAGATTGGGCATGATGGGCATTTTAACATTTTAAAGAAAAAGAGAAGTACTGTATTAAAAGAGAATTTACAGTCTGTGATTGAAGCGAAAAGTTGGGAAGCGGAAGTAATTGTTGATGTCAATCATGGAGATTTACAATCGCTGAAACGAGAAGGAGTAAACTTGTTTTTAATTCCGGAAGATATTGCTAGGTATATAGACTATAGCAGTGTTAATAAGGATGAGTGTTTCGAATTAACACATGATGAATATGAAAGCGGAAATATAGATAGAGTAGTGAAATACATAGAAGAAAATTGAAACATAATCTCTTAGAGGAGCTTATCAAATTTGGGAAGGTGAACGCATTGAAAGAAAATACATATCGAACTTCTTGTGGAACGATTCACTATTGGTCGAGTATTACAACGCCTAATGCAATTACGCTTGCTTTTCTTCCGGGACTGACGGCTGATCATAGATTATTTGAAAGACAAATGGAATATTTTGATGGAAAATATAACATTTTTGTATGGGATGCACCTGCACACGCATCCTCGTGGCCATTTAAATTTAATTTTGATTTGTTCGATAAAGCAAAATGGCTGAAAGAAATTTTTAAACGGGAAAAAATCACAAACCCTGTTATTGTCGGTCAATCTATGGGTGGATACGTAGGACAAACTTATGCGCAGCTTTATCCTGATCAATTGTCGGGTTTTGTTTCCATTGACTCTGCACCATTGCAAAGAAAATATGTAACCGGCTTTGAAATCTGGCTTTTGAAAAGAATGGAGCCCGTATATTATCACTATCCTTGGAAACTGCTTTTGAAGTCAGGTTCAAACGGTGTAGTGACTTCCCATTATGGAAGAGACTTGATGCGCAAAATGATGTCGGTATATGATGGAGACCAAAAACGTTATGCGCAGATTGCAGGGCATGGCTATCGCATTTTAGCCGAAGCAATGGAAAAAAATCTACAATATGAAATTAAATGTCCGGCTTTGTTGATATGTGGCATGCAGGATCATGCGGGTTCTTGTATCCGGTATAATAAGGCATGGCACCAAGACACGCAGATTCCTTTGAAGTGGGTCGAGGGTGCTGGACACAATTCCAACACTGACAATCCAGAACTGATAAATGATTTGATAGAAAGCTTTCTTAAAAATATTCAATAGAATCGGATAAATCGAAAACTTTCAGTTGATATTGCACTTATTTTAGGAAATTTAATAACTGTTATATTTGATTATCAAATTCTTCGCAAACCCTTGAAAATACTAAGTTTGTAGCAAGTGAGCTTTCCCTTACTCTTTCCCTTGTGTTATATTCTCCCATTAGCTTTCATGAATCTTAATATGGGAAAAAATAAGGGAAAGAAAATTTCATAACACAGTATAACAATAACGACATGGTGAACTGATTGAAATGTTTTCGATATTTAACTCTATAACTGATTATTAAAAGAAAACGGAGATAAGATACGATGAGAACAATTTATGCAGAATACAACATAAAACACGATAGTATTGATGTTTACACAAGTGTTGGATATATGCTTCGCATTGATTGCTGGGAAGCTGAAAAAGATTTAAAAACTACATATGGATCAGAATGTGCGCTTACTTCAGTGGCTGTGGATGAGCCTTTAGAATATGCAAGATTATATCTTGATGGCAATTTACAGATGTGGGTGGATGCAGAAGATTCACTTGAATTATAGAACAAGAATAACGGATAGAAAACCTCGGATGCCTATTTTACAAGGGTTTCCGAGGTTTCTTTATGCCTGATGGTTCTATTTTTCTGATGGAGTATTATTTTCGGGATAATGGCGAAAGGCTTTAGCGGTATAGTTAGAAGCACCGTTTCCATATTTTGTATTGGTTATGGTTTTTATATAATCACTGGAATAAGAGTCAATTGTAGAGCAAATGAAATAGACACAGGGGATTAAGGAAGAGTTGAAGGCAGATAAACAGATGGAATGGGTAGCAAAATAAATACTATACAAGAGTGTGAAAAGGGAATTTTGAATAAGGAGATGATTTGGCAATAAGGCGCAGTAATCTGGTGGAAAGCAAGTCTGAAAATGGCTTGCTTTTTGCTTTACAATGTGGTTAGTTGATGTATATAATTATGATAAAGAGATAAAATTGATTTTTATATTTTGGTTCGATATTGTGATGCAGTTTTTCTATATTAAAAAATATACGAGGTTATAATGAAGAATAAAAGTTATGATTATATCTTTGGAAATGGAAAATTTAATACTTGGTTCAACATTATAGTTAGTATTATTAGTTGTTCGGCAATATCGTTTTGTTTAACCGAACTTTTGTTTTCCTTTGATTTTAAAGTGAGTTTTCAAAAAGCACTGATTTTTACCATACTTTTTGTGATTTTTTTATTATTGTTTTATTACTTTATAAAACAACGTACTTATAAACTATTCGATCAAAAAATAACATATGGATTTAGGGAACGAAAAATTTTGTATGCGGATATCCATTCATTAGTTTTTACACTATCCTCCAGACCTAAAGGAATATATGATATTGGACTGGGAGAACCATACCTATACATAAAAGAAAATGGGAAGAAAAAATATATATGCAATATTACAATTTATTTGGCATATCCAAGTGTTATACAAAAAAGATATGATATCAATATAAGCAATGGGCAGATAGGAATGTCTCCTGCCTACAGTTTTAACTGTTATGATATAAAAAGTATTTTCAATTTGATACATAATTCAAAAGCAGATATTTATGTGACGAAGAGTTTTCTTCTCTTTAATAATTGGACAATAAATAACTTTTGCAAAGAATACAATATCTCTATGGAAAGGGTTCAGCTTATAAACGATGGAAACTAATGTAAAAAAATTTGTATTGTATTGAACTTTAGAAAACCTTTTTATGAGAAAGGATAACGTATGCAAGAATATTATAAAATATATTTTCCTTATTCCAAAGAACATTTATTGGAACAGATTAAGAAGACTACAAAACCATTATGTATTTCAAACCAGGCTTATAGAGATATGGCACTTGCAGCCTACAAAGAAGAGGATAATACCTTATGTATCGGATATGCAGCAGGAAGTATGACAGGCGGTGGCTGGGAAATGCTCCAGACACATATAAAAAGCTATGGGGGAGATGTAATGCTGGAAGGTACGTTTGTGCTTTTGCCATACATAAAAAAAGCTGCACTTTTTTTTCTGCTCATAGTGATTTTATTTGCATTGTTTTTTTCTCAGGGAGATTTATTGATTTTAACAGAATGTCTGATTTTATTTATGTTTCCATTATATCTGCTGTATAGGAATATTTCTAAGATAGGAAAATGTGAAGAAGGGCGACGGCTTGTTTTATTATATCTGGAAAAGGTGCTTCATGCAAATGTGGAAATATCCGTAGAGGAAGAATAAAGAAATGATAGGGGAAAACGAGAATGAAAAAGATTAATGAACAAACAAAAAGTTTTTTACTATACGGTATAGAAGATGTGATTAAGCCGAAAGAAATCTACAAATTAGATGGAGCAATCTTGTTTCTAGTATTTTTATTTTTCTTTTTATCTGAATCAGCTCCATCACCGTTTTTTTCAAAAGTATTTTTAGTTATTGTTTATCTTGGATTCGTGATTCTTAGTTTTTCAAGAACAGAAGTGACAGGGAAAAAGGTTTTTTGGATCATTGGAATACAAAGTCTGACGTTTTCTATTTTGTTCTGTTGGGCAGCAACTATCCTCATGCTGACAACTATGAAAGAAGAATATTATAAGAGGTATCTAACCATACTCGTTATCATTTACATACTGGTAATCGCTGCATACATTTTTCTTATAATAACTTTGATTAAAAAAGATATCTACAATCCATCTTCTTCCAAAAAGCTGGCTGGAGGATGGTGTATTACTAGTTTTGTATTGCTTGGAATGGGTGTCGCAAAAGTACTTAGTAGCAGCGTTGAATATACAGCCATGATTAGAATTGCAAGCCTTTGTTTCTATTTTTGTTCTTTGGGTTCTATCTTAGGAGTTTTTCACCTGGTAAAGTATTTTGCTGTCAAAAAATGGGAGGTTGAAAAATGAATATTTTTATGAAAAGAATCCTATCAATCAGTCCTTGGGTTGCGGCTCTGTTGGTTATCAGGGCAATAAAAATAAAAAAGATAAATCGTGAATTAAAAACTTTAGAACAGTTGGAAGAAAAGACTATAGATGAAAATAATTATAGCATCCAAGAAGAAGGATGGCTGGGAATTTTATTTTTGGTTGGAACTATATTTTTCTCAGGATTACTTTTGTATGGTTTTATAGACGGACAGGCGGATTTTTCTGTTATAGTGGCGTATGGAATATTGATTGCTTTTTCTGGAATCTGTACCCTGCATTTGTTCCTGTGGAGAGTCAAGGTAAATCATGATGTAATTGAATACCGGTCGCTTTTTGGAAAAAAATATTATAAATTTTCAGATATAACAAGAAGTGTAGATAAAGAAAATGGTACATTGGAAATATATGCAGGGGACAAAAAAATATTCAAATTTGATGAAAACATAAGCGTATCATTGTTTGAAAATAGTCTGTCTAAGCATAAAATTTCACAAGAAACATGGTTGAGTTGTAGAGATAAAACGTGCATCATAAGACCAAAAGAAAGCCACTATGTTCTACCGGGCATTTTCTTTTTATATTTGGTTTACAATAGTGTGATACTTGTATCCAATGCAAAAGAAACAGCTTTTGTTTTCCTTTTATTCTCTCTTGTACCGGGAGGTATATTTTTCTATTTTTTAATGGACAAAACAATTGTCCAGGATGGATGGTTATATAGAAATGGATTTTTAAGGAAGAACTGTAAAATAAGATTAACGGATATTACCCAGATGAAAAGAAAAAAGGATTTATTTGGAGAAGCTCTTATTTTATATAAAAATCAGAAAAAAATCGCTAAAATTTCTGCCCGAAATAGAAATGTGGACTGGCTGCAAGTAAAGATTGCAGAAATAAAAAAGGATAAGAAGAAATTAGAGCGTAAAAAATGAAAAATGTGAATCATATAGGGAGATTGAGTTTATGGATAATGTCATTAGATTAAGTAAATTTGTAAAAAATTTAGGAATAGTAACAACAGTTCTTTTTTTAATAATCGTACTGGTAACATTTGTTACAGGAAATATGGGGGTTGCGATATGTTTTATGCCTTTTGTATTTTTAGGTATTGCTTTAATTTTGGTATACAAGAAACAAATAATTGTAGTAAATGAAGATGAATATCCGTGTTGGAAATCATAACAGCAAGTGGAGATTTTAATTCATGGGACGCTGTTGCAACAAAATCTTTTTGGCTTTGCAGTATTCGTTCCGGTGGAGCAAACGACTTTTTCAGTAGATAACGAGTTAGAACGATAACAACGATACAAAAGGGACTGTCCTTTGCAATGGCGAGGATATTACAAAAAAAGGGCTGAATTACCACAGAAAGCATAATATCTCATTGGTATTTCAAAACTATAATCTGATTGATTATTTGACAACGGTTGAAAATGTCAAATTAGGTGGTAGTGGAAATGCTGAAAAATTATTGGAAGAAGTCGGTATTGGGAAAGAATACTGGCAGAGAAATGTATTGCAACTATCTGGCGGACAGCAACAGCGTGTGGCGATTGCAAGAGCTTTAGCCAGCGACGCTCATGTACTTCTCGCAGATGAACCGACGGGAAATCTTGACGAAACTACCGCTGATGAAATCATTGCTTTACTGAAAAAGACTGCACATGAATTAGGAAAATGTGTTGTTGTAGTTACACACAGTAAGCATTTGGCAGAAGAAGCTGACGAAATCTTAGAAATTAAAAACGGTGCAATTTCTTTTTTGACTGAATAAAAAGAATATTGCCATAAAGTTGACATTAGGGAATAGTTTAGATACATTTATGACATGAGGTGCAGTGGTTCAATCCCTTATGGCTATAAGCGTGAAAAATACGATAAGCAGCAGCTCAGCATTGATGAACCGGCGGCAGAAATCGTCAGAAAAAATTTCCATCTGTCTATCCGCTTCTTGGCGACTTACAGTGAGGAACGCAGACAGAAAGCCAGTGAATATGCGAAAAAGCATGGGCTGAACAGTCAGCAGAGCTAATGTGATAATCAGGGGTGATATGCAGTTAAAATGTCAGGTGCAGACCTGAAAAAAATAACCATGTAGCAGAGGAGATTGTGTAATATGAAGGAACAAAAGAAATCTTCCTGGGGAGCGGCTATGGTGTCGTTTTTTAAGGAATATCTATTTAACTTTTCAGGTCCAGGTCATCTTTATTATGATGAAAATTTAACCAATGAAGGAAAAAGAAAGAAAAATTATATTTGGAGAGTGCTTCTACTGGTGACTGCGGTAGGAGTAGCCTTGCTTCCTTTTATAGCTTGGAATATGTTTGTTCCAGATGTACTATGGGCAAAAATATTTGCCGTTGTAATGTGTGAAGGCTATGCTGTTTTTATAGTAAGTATGGAGATTATCGAAGTAAAGGATGAGCTAAGGGAAGATATATTAAAAATAGGTGGATATAAAATTACTCCCAAAGGAAGTATTTCCCTATTTAAAGAAATTGATTTTAAGATTGTTCAAACAGAGTATTCTTATACAATATTGATTTCTAAGAAACCTTTAAAATGGCTTTATAAGAAGTTTTATGTTACAATCTACGGAAGACATGGAAAAGTAAAAAAGATTGAATTGGTTCGAGCAGACAAAAAATATTCTACGAAATATGAGACAATGAATGATACAGTCTTAGAAAAGTTGCAAGAAGAAAATAATAAATTTTTAAGGAAATACTTAGGCATTCCCAGTAAAAAGAGTATGAAAGGTGTCGAATATCATTATGAGTGGGGACAAATACAATCGTTCTATGATAATCGTTCTTGTCGAATAGGAATTGTAATTATGTTTTAAAATAAGGAAATTAAATTTTCATAGTTTTATTGAGCAGGAAATCTGAAAAGATCTCCTGCAAAGCAATAAGCTGGCAGAAAACAATTTCTTACATGAAAGATCAGAAAGATATTTTGTGTCCAGAGCTATGTTCCATTCTAAATGGACAAGATGCAACCTATGAGAACTTATATACTTCGTTTGTTGAATATTGCAACAGAATTGATGGACAGATTCATCTGGTTGGTCTTCCGTTAGGTGGGATCATAGCTATGAATTATGCATTGGATTTTCCGGAGAAGGTAAAAACTCTTGTCATAATTGGTACGCCCCATAAAATTCCGAAAGTAGCATTTGAAATTCAAAATGTAATATTTCAATTTTTCCCGAAATCTGTTTTTAAAGAAATGGCATTTGATAAAAAGGATACATTTGCCTTGGGAAATTCTATTAAGAAATTAGAAATTATAAGATGATTTTGCAGACTGGTATCCTATATGGATTGTTGACAGATGTGTTTATCTACCTACTTTATAATCGAGTCCTTAGAAGAGTAATGAACTACTATATGGCTCATGTGCTTCAATTCTTACATCTAACTTCCAATGTTCCAAATCTGGTTTTGATTGGAATTATGGTGTTGAATGTTGTGATTGCGGTGGCAGCAGTAATGTTCCCGGCTTGGAAGATGGGAAGAGAAAATATCATTGATGAGATTAGGGGATAATATCCTCTATTAGTTTTTATTTTTTGCCTCGTGTTTTTGAAAAAATATATACACAAATCGCCTAACAATATATAATACTACTATAAATTATAAACAAAGACAGGCTGTAACATTATTATTTATCATATGTAGGAATGAGGATGACTACAACATGAAGTTTTAGCGATGAAGTAAAAAATAAACAGCAGTAAAATGATACTGTATTTAATGATAAAAAGTTTTTACGATTACTTGGCGGTTTGATAATTTTGAAAATCTGGAAAACTGGTTAAAAGGTTTACTGCAAGGAAAGTAGATGTGATAAAAAGGAAGGTAATCTATAATTATGAAAAGGATTTTGACATTAGTTGTATCTGCACTGCTGTCCTTAAATGGATACAGTCTAAAAAGTAATTCATTAGGAGGAGAAGCTATGCAAAAGACTTATAAAGAGCTTGCTGAAATTTTTAACAAATATGATATAAAGGGAACGACTGATCAAATGATAGATGATTTGGAACAAGACTATAAAACAATGCCGCCGGAAGTGGAATTAAATAAGGCTGCGACACTACTGACTGTACTGGGGCAGGGGGAATACGATTACGAAAACATGACATGGACTCCCTATACAAACGGTGTGTACACCTTTGATGTGGAATTCTTCAATGTAGAGAATATGTATACCGACTTTCTGACAGGTGTTTCGTCACTGGATGAAGAAGAACTTGATTTCAAAAATATACAGGAGGACACCCGCCAGGTAAACTGGGAAGAAGGAACAGGAAAAAGAACAGTTAGTTTTGAATGGAAACACCGGGAATTTACATTGGAAGCAGAAGTGTATGATGACTGGTTTGATGTAAATGTTGCAAATGAATTGAATAAGATCATTAAAGACTATGGAAATGAAAAACAGTTATTCTTTACGAGCGACGGATATCAGGAAGGGATTGTTTTTTATCGTGATAAAGAGTGGGCAGAAGGATTCCAGCTGGAAACCGGGTTGGAGCTTGTGGAATTCAATTAGCCGATTAAAAAAGTAACTTTAAAATCTACAGGAGAAAGGAAATCTCATGAAAAAAGCTAGAAATCAAATCCAAATTGGAAGAGAACCGTTGTCTCATTATGTTATCCGTTCAGAAATCTATCTGAGTTGGCTGTTTGCTTTTTTTGCAATATGCAGTACAGGTTTATTGATTTATAGTATTGTTATAGAGGAAGCTTTGTGGGCGATCCTGTTTCTGCTGCTTGTTTCTATAGTGATGGCGATTGCAGCTTTTAATATCGGCTTATGGAAAGTAGAAGTAAACGATATGGAAATTACGTATCGTTCTACATTTGGCCGCGTAAGAAAGTATTATTTTGCAGATATCACAAAGGGTGTGTATAAAAAGAGCGGAGCTTTTCGGGTTTACATAGACGAAAAAAGAATATTTACTTTTGATGATAATATGGACAATTCATTGTTTATCGAACAAATGAACAGACTACATATTCCTATCTGGAGTTATAGTTTTTCTCTCAAAATGAAAAAGAAATCTAAATAACCAAAAAATATTTTAATAGGAATATGAACAGATGCAATTTTTAAGAGAATCAACAATATCGTAATTACTATTGTAATGATAATCAATCTGTTTTCTTAGATGGATATCATATAATGAAGACACCGTACAATACGCATGATATAATAAGGAAATAGAAAAGCAAATGATCAGGAGGACTTCTTATGGGAAAATTTCAAAAAGGATTTTTTGTCGGTGCTGCGACGGCTGCACATCAAGTAGAGGGGAATAACATTTACAGCGATTGCTGGGCACAGGAGCAGTTGAAATATTCTATTTTTCAAGAACCAAGTTTAGATGCGGTTGACCATTACAATCGGTATCAAGAAGACATAGAATATATGGCAGATGCTGGATTGAATGCCTATCGGTTTAGTATTGAATGGGCGCGTATTGAGCCGGAACAAGGGAAATTCGTGGAAACAGAGATTGAACATTACCGCAATGTTATTCGCTGCTGTAGGGAAAAGGGACTGGAACCTTTCGTTACTCTTCATCATTTTTCCAGCCCGCTTTGGGTGATCCAAAAAGGTGGTTGGGAATCAGAGGATGTCATACAATATTTTGCGGAGTATGTCGAATATGTGATGAAAAAGCTTGGTAATGAGATTAAGTATGTCTGTACGATCAACGAGGCAAATATGGGACTTCAAATCTCATCTATTATGGAACGGCAAAAGAGACAGGAAAAAGCAAATGCCAGTCGAAGGAAAGAAGAAGGGCAGCAGGTGCAGTTAGGAATGGATTCTGAAAAGATGGAAGAAAACGAACGCCTTGGAGCTGAAGAAAATGAAAGAGTCTTTTATACCGCAACTCCTCAGACATTTTGCAGCAGCCGTACAGAACAGGGAGATTTCATTGTCATGAAGGCGCATCAGAAGGCGGTACATATCATTAAAGAACTTTATCCGGAGACGAAGACAGGGTTAACGCTTTCTCTTCATGATATCCAGCCACAACCAGGAGGAGAAGAGCGTGCAAAAGCAGAGTGGGAGAAGGAATTTACGCATTATCTTCCTTATATCGAACAAGATAAATTCCTTGGAGTACAAAATTACAGCCGTTCAAGAATAGGGGCTGACGGAATCGTTCCAGTGCCGGAACATGCTGAGCTGACACAAATGAATTATGAATACTATCCAGAGGCATTAGAACATGTGATTCGAGCGGTTTCTAAACAATTTCATGGTGATTTATATGTGACGGAAAATGGGATTGCCACAGCAGATGATACACGACGGATTGCTTTTATCGAAAAAGCAACTGACGGTGTTGCTTCCTGCATTGCCGACGATATTCCGGTGAAAGGATATTTCTATTGGAGTCTTTTAGATAATTTTGAATGGCATAGGGGATACACAATGACATTTGGGCTGATACAAGTAGACAGAAAAAATGGAATGAAAAGACAAGTAAAGCCAAGTCTTGCCTACCTTGGACAGTTATGTCCGGATAAATAAATTGTGCAGGCACAATAGGCTGACAGATATAAGAACAAAAAATTGATAGGAATGGGGAAGGATAAATCCGAAAGTGGTTTTATTCTTCCCCATTAAAATGTGTGACAGAAGTATTTTCGCTATTTCATAAATCGGAATACACCGATTACTTTTCCGAGAATTTCTACACTTTCTACAATGATTGGATCCATAAAATCATTCTCCGGCTGAAGTCGATAAACGCCTTCTTCTTTAAAAAATCGCTTTACCGTTGCGCCATCCTCAACGAGTGCAACAACCATATCTCCATTCTCAGCATTTGACTGCTGTTTAATAAGTACATAATCTCCATCTAAAATTCCCGCATTGATCATACTTTCTCCTTTGACAGAAAGAAGGAATGTTTTTTCATTTGGCATAAATTCCATCGGGATTGGAAAATAATTTTCAATATTCTCTTCCGCAAGAATTGGTGCTCCGGCAGCAACACGACCGATAACAGGCACATTCACGACCTCTCTTCGTGTAAGATTAAACGTATCATCCATGATCTCGATTGCACGCGGTTTTGTTGGGTCTCGGCGAATATAACCATTTTTCTCCAATGTCTCCAGATGAGAGTGAACAGAAGAGGTAGATTTCAAATGGACTGCTTCGCAGATCTCACGGACTGCCGGTGGATATCCTTTTGATAATAATTCCGATTTAATATACTCTAAAATTTCTTCTTGTTTTTTACTGATCTTTCCTAGTGGCATAAAAAAGCCTCCCTTTTGTATTCTGCAATTATTTTATCATATGAAAAAGGAAAAAGCAAACAAATGTTTAGAAAGTATGTTCACCTTATTGACAAACGTTTGTTCGTGTTATATAATCTGCGTAAAGAACATTTGTTCGCAACATTTGTTCGAAAAAGCGAATAGACAGCGTTATGATTTCAGAAAGAGAAAGAGGAAGTGGGAGAGATGAGTAAGCACAGAGCATATGCAGTGAAGATCAGGAAACAACGAGCGATGAGAAGGAGATGTATTGTTTCTGTTTTTTCAATTTTAGCAGCATTTTATATCAGCGCAGTTGGCAGCATTTTGTTTACCAATGCACATGGAAATGCATCTGAAGAACCTGTTGTTGGGAAGTATTATAAAAGTATTCAGATTCAGAAAGGTGACACTTTACAGAGTCTTGCAGACACTTATGCAAAAGATTCTGATAAAAAGACAATTGCCAGATACATTAAGGAAGTAAAGAAATTGAATGGGATGTGGCTAAATGATTTATGTGCGGGAGATTATCTATTAATCATTTATTATGATTCTGTACCGGAAGTAATGTGAGAGAGATTCTTTTCAAAACAATAAAAATCCATTGAAAGGCAGAAAACTGCCTTTCTAAAAGAGAAGTTAATCTATACGACAAATACCGATTTTTCCAAAAGATATAGACTAAAAAGTCTACTTATGCTATAATTACCTACAAAATCAGGTTAATTCGTAACTATTTTAAGGAGGTACTTTTCTATGGCAAAAGATATAAAAACTTATCACGAACAGACTTTTATTGAAGATACTTTACGGCTGAGGGAAATTCTGACAACACTTCCTGCCTTTGCAAAAGATTATTTTCGCGCAATGGAGCCAACAACTTCTGCAAAAACAAGAATTTCTTATGCTTATGACATCCGAACATTTTTCTACTTTTTGGTGGAATGCAATCCTCTGTATCGCGATCGCTCCACAACACAATTCACCCTTGAAGATCTCGATCAGTTAAGTTCAGTAGATATTGAAGAATATTTAGAATATCTGAAAGTATACGAATCTTCTGAAAACAAACAGATCACAAACAGCGAACAAGGGCTTGCGAGAAAAATGTCTGCACTCAGAAGCTTCTACGGATATTTCTTTAAACGACAGGCAATTGAGAAAAATCCGACATTGCTCGTAGACATGCCAAAACTCCACGAAAAAGCGATCATACGTTTGGATACTGATGAAGTCGCAATTCTGCTTGATTATATAGAAACATGCGGAAGTCAGCTGACAGGACAAAAGAAAGTTTATTATGAAAAAACAAAATATCGGGATCTAGCGATCATTACTCTCCTGCTCGGAACAGGAATCCGTGTTTCAGAATGTGTTGGGCTGGATATCAATGATGTTGATTTCAAAAATAATGGGGTCAAAGTTACAAGAAAAGGTGGAAACGAAATGGTTGTCTATTTTGGAAGGGAAGTCGAAAAAGCTCTTAGAGATTACCTGGAACTGACAAGAAAAAATATTACTCCCCTGCCAGATCATGAAAATGCCCTCTTCCTCTCTACCCAGCGAAAGCGAATGGGGGTACAGGCAGTGGAAAATATGGTCAAAAAATATGCAAAGCAAGTGACACCAAATAAAAAGATTACACCTCATAAACTTCGAAGCACTTACGGTACCTCTTTATATAAAGAAACCGGTGATATTTATCTCGTAGCTGATGTTCTAGGGCATAAAGATGTCAATACAACAAAGAAACATTATGCAGCAATCGATGAAAGCAGGCGCAGACAAGCAGCTTCTGCAGTAAAATTGCGGGAAGAATAGTACTCTACAGTTATAGAGAGACCCACTCTCCTTTTGCTGAACCACTTAGGAAAGCAATGGGCATCGCCACAGTTACTATATCAATAACGGTGCAATGCCCTATGTTCCTCTTCTGCTTTATAATTTTTCTGAATCAAGTATGATTGTAAATGGTCCATCATTGATTAGCTGAACTTTCATATCAGCGCCAAATTTTCCTCGTTCTACTATCGGGACTTGTTTCTGGCATTCTGAAATAATATATTCATACAACTGCTCTGCTTTGTCCGGTGCTCCGGCTTCAATAAAACTTGGACGGTTTCCTTTCCGGCAGTTGGCATAGAGTGTAAACTGAGAAATCAGCAAAAGGGATCCTTTTACATCTGCAAGAGAAAGATTTGTCTTACCGTTCTCATCCTCAAAAATCCGAAGACCAACCATTTTTTTGATCATTTTATCTGCAATCTCTTTTGTATCTTCATTGCCGACACCAATCAACACCATATATCCTTTTCCAATTTTTCCAATTGTTTCTCCATCAACAGAAACAGATGATTCTAATACACGCTGTACTATAAATTTCATATATTTTTCCCTCCAATTTTTATGACTATTTCCTTTTATATTAGCTTCTTTTTTTAAAATAATCAAGTTTTCTCTTGTCAGGAAAAAGGAAATCAGATAAGATATTGAATGAATCGATAGAGAATAACGAGAAAGGAATATACATATGAAATTACAGCAGCTGCTAAGTTATACGAGAAAAGCCGTGGATGAGTATCAAATGATTGAAGAGGGAGACCATATTGCAGTTGGTATCTCCGGAGGGAAAGACAGTCTGACACTCCTCTATGCACTTCATGGATTGAAACGATTTTATCCTAAAAAATTTGAATTGAGTGCAATTACTGTAGATCTCGGATATGAGGAATTTCATCTGGAGCCAATCGAAAAACTTTGTGCCCAGCTTGAGGTACCTTATAAGATTGTCCGGACGGATATTGCTCACATCCTTTTTGAGGAACGAAAAGAATCAAACCCATGTTCTCTCTGTGCAAAGATGCGAAAAGGTGCCTTAAACGATGCTGTCAAAGATATGGGATGCAATAAAGTTGCATACGCACATCATAAAGATGACATTATTGAAACTATGCTACTCTCCCTTATTTTTGAAGGACGTTTTCATTCATTCTCTCCAAAGACTTATCTTGACCGGATGGATCTGACTGTGATTCGACCAATGATGTTTGTCGACGAGATGGATGTGATTGGATTTAAGAATAAATATGATCTTCCTGTAGTCAAAAGTAAGTGTCCGGTAGATGGACATACAAAGAGGCAATATGCCAAAGAACTTGTAAGGCAGTTAAATCAAGAACATACAGGAGCAAAAGAGCGTATGTTTACTGCAATTTTAAACGGAAAGATCAATGGATGGCCGGAAAGAATATTACAAAAACGTTAATTTTCATCCGAATAAACGTATATAAAATAGAAAGAGGCAGAATCTTGTGTTGTACAAGTCCTGCCTCTTTTTCAATCAACTAAGATCAGATGGCTCTGCTATAACTGAGGAGCTTTCGTCAATGCTTCTTTTGCTGCAATATAAGATTTGATTATTTCAACAGCGCCGTCCACTCCAAGATCGGAACTGGAAATACATAAATCATAGCTGTCTACATCAGACCATTTTTTATTAGAATAGTAATTATAATAGTTTGCACGTTTCTTATCTGTTTTTAAGATCATGTCTTTCGCCTTTGCATCTGTCAGATCATAAAGTCTTGCGACACGCCTGATCCGGGCATTCAAATCTGCATGAATAAACACATTCACACAATTATCATACTCTTCCAATGCATAGTCTGCACAGCGTCCGACCAACACACAAGGTCCTTCATCTGCAATTTTTTTAATTGCGTCAAACTGAGCAAGAAAAACTTTATGATTCAGCGGCATATCCGAATATCCACCGGCAGGATAGCCCATAGAGTAAGTATCCATCACCAAGGAGTAGAGGAAGCTATTTGTAGGCTTTTCGTCTTGTGATTCAAAGAGTTCTTTGCAGATACCGCTCTCTTTTGCTGCAACTGCGAGCATCTCTTTGTCATACAGTTTAATTCCGTAATACTCTGCAAGCTTTGTACCGATTTCATGTCCACCGCTTCCAAACTGTCTTCCGATTGTAATAATTGTGTTTGTTTTTGTCATAACTGTCACGCTCCTTTATGTAAATCCATCTGAGAATCAGATTTGATATATAACATATTATACATCAAATCTGATGAAATGTACACAACTTTACAAAATTTCCAGCAGGTGTTTGAAATAATCTGGCAATTCTGCATTAAATTCCATATACTGACTGGTACGTGGGTGGATAATGCCGAGAATTTTTGCATGAAGTGTCTGCCCTTGAAGCTTCATTGGAGATTTTGCCGGACCATAGACAGCATCTCCAAGAAGAGGATGACGAATACTTGCCATGTGTACCCGAATCTGGTGTGTTCTTCCCGTCTCCAACTGACATTCTACATAAGTAAATTTTTCAAAACGCTTTAATACCCGATAGTGCGTGACAGCATGCTTTCCATTCTTATAGTTTACACTCATTTTCTTTCGCTCAACAGGATGTCTGCCGATGGGAGCATCAATAGTACCATTGTCCTCCTTTAACACTCCGTGAACAATCGCATGATATTTCCTTGTAATCGTATGGTCTTTTAATTGCTCAGCCAGAGACTGATGTGCAAAATCATTTTTGCAGACGATCAGAGAACCAGTTGTATCCATGTCAATACGATGCACAATTCCCGGGCGCATTACGCCATTGATGCCAGAGAGTTGATCTTTGCAATGAAACATCAGTGCATTGACTAAAGTTCCACTATAATGTCCCGCAGAAGGATGAACGACCATTCCTTTTGGTTTATTCACAACAAGGATATCTTCATCTTCATAGAGAATATCAAGCGGAATCTGTTCTGGAAGAATATCAGGTTCTTTCAATTCTGGAATCATCACTGAAATATGATCCTCCAAAGAAAGCTTATAGTTTGCTTTTACCGGTTGCCCATTTACAAGAACGTCTTTTTCTTTGATCAGCTTTTGGAGATAAGAGCGAGAAAGATCTGGAAGTTTTTCGGATAAAAATTTATCAATTCGCATCAGATCATTTTTCTCTGTGGTATATCGTCTTTCTTCCATAATTTACTCCTGTTCTTCTGGATCCTGCACTGACTTTTTCCCACGGAAGGTAAAATATTGATAATCTTCCTCTTTAAAATAGAAAAACGCCAGATAGCAGAACAGACACATTGCCAAAACTACATAAATATCTGCGACATTGAAAACTGGAAAATCAATCAATTCAAAATAGAAAAAATCTGTCACATAATTGTTGCAGAGTCTATCGATCATATTTCCGATTCCACCAGCCGCCACAAGAACCGTGCAGATGCGAAACGCAGCAAAACGCTTTGTATACGGCAATCGGATATAAAAGTAAAGTGCTGCGGAAAGTAACAGCAAGGTGGTAATAATAAAAAATGTTTTCTGTCCTTGAAAAATTCCGAATGCCGCTCCTCTATTTTCCAGATAATGAAGACAAAATACATTTTTGATCAGAACAATATCTTCTTTTCCCTTCAGGTATGTGGTCGCAAGAAACTTTGTCCACTGGTCAAGTACAATTCCAAAAACCAGTGCAACTAAACCACCTAAATACCATAGAAATCGTTTCTTTTTCATATTCTATCGTTTCTCCTTTAAATCAATTTGTGAATTTCCACGAGAAGCCTCCCCTTTTTTGTCTGGGAAATTACTTTTCGATAGATGAACTTACCATAGCCGCGAACAGAGATCACATCATCTTCTTTCACATTATATCCATTAGATGAAATAAGTTTACCATTGACAAACACCTTTCCAGCCTCAATCAATGGACTGAGGCGGCTTCTTGAAGATGAAAATGCAAGAGAAAGAAGGGTATCCAGTCTTACAGAAGCTACTGTACCTGTAATTTTTTCATACTTTTGTGTATAGTGAAACTCAGAAAAAGATTCTTCACAAACAATCACCTGAGTCCGACGTATCTGTGTCATTTCTTTACACACATAGGATAAAAGTTTGTCTGAGACAAATACAAACGCACCTTGCTCTTCTACGATAATATCTCCGATTTTTGAACGCTCAATTCCAAGACTCAGAAGTGCTCCCAAATAATCTCTGTGAGATAGCTGCTCGGAGAACTTTTGACTGCGCGGCAGGATATGGATAATTCCCATCGGATATGCAAGATCTTCTATCTCTGAACGTAAACAAAGAGCATCAGGAAGAAATGCTGCAATCTGACGCTCTGAAGAAGCATAGCCGCCAAAAGTCCTGTACGGAGTGTACAGAGTATCTTTTGGCAACGTATGTAAAATATTCAGTTCATTAAGATTTAGAAAATCTGTGTAAGTAATAAAATTGCGATGATATGCAATCTTTGATAACTCAATCAGTCTTTTTCTTAATAATTCTTCTTCTTTTTGCATAGTACTCCTAGAATCTTGTGTTGATGGACGGCATGTCAAAAGAAGTATTCAGCAAATCCTGTAAATCTCCGGAAATATCTACATTGGTAGGTGTTACGAGGAAGATGTAAGTAGATATCTTCTGAAGATTTCCATTGATCGCAAATGCTGCACCGGAAATAAAGTCGATAATTCTCTGTGCAACCTCCAGATCAAGTCCCTCTAAATTCAGGATAACAGTACGTCCGCTTAAAAGAGATTCTGTAATTGCGCGTGCATCATCAACAGATGTCGGACGAATTACACATACTTCCATTCCTGGCGCTCTTCTCTGTCCACTCGGACGCATTGGAGTTACTTTATTTGTAGATTTTGAAGTGCTTTTTGACTTTTCCTGCATATCAAAATCATCATACTCTTCTTTTTCTTTTTTAAATGGATTTTTGCTTGTCTTTTCCGGATATTCATCTACTTCATCATCGAAGAAATCATCCTCATAATCATCTTCGTCACTCAGTTTCATAATGTCCAAAAACTTGTCAAATACTCCCATAGTTACACTCCTATCATTCGTTTGTTATATTATAGTTTCTTTCACCAAAAATACCAGTGCCGACACGAACCATGGTGGCACCTTCTTCTATCGCGACTTCATAGTCATTTGTCATACCCATTGAAAGAATACGCATACTAACATTATCAATGTTTTTTGCCGCAATGTCAACAGATAATTTTCTTAAATTGGCAAAATGTATACGATTTTCTTCTGGATTTTCGACAAATGGAGCAATCGTCATCAAGCCTTTAATCTTTATATGACGAAAACGGGCGATTTGTTCGACCAATGGAAGCACTTCTTCTGGCGAAATGCCAAACTTGCTCTCTTCACCGGCAACATTAACTTCAATCAAGACATCCACCAAACAGTTCTTTTTTGCTGCTTCTGCCTCGATTGCTTCTGCAAGTCTAAGAGAATCAACGGAATGAATCAGTGTTGTTTTTCCAATCAGATACTTAACTTTATTTCTTTGAAGATGGCCGATCATATGCCATGAAATATCTTTTGGAAGTTTTTCATATTTGTCAGTGAGTTCCTGTACTTTGTTCTCGCCGAACTGCCGGATACCAAGGTCATAAATTTCCTGCAGCATCGAAACCGGCTTCGTTTTGCTCACTGCAATCAATGTAACATCTTCCGGATGTCTACCACTTCTTTTGCAGGCATCTTTCACCTTGTCCTGTATAGATTTCAAATTTTTTTCCAGCATATTCTTCACTCCTCGTCTTTTGCTGTTTTGTCATTTGATTTATTACGAATGTGCTCCGGGGCTTATCGGAACACAACTTCGTCCTCTTTTATTCCTTTGCCATCCAGCGCAATGTGATCATAATTTGTCAGCCCATACGACGTATTTTCTTCTACAATATAATATTCTTCACTTTCTGCAAGAATATTAATCTGCCGAAAGACAGCATATCCACGATTAATATTGTAAACCCCTTCTAAAGTTCCTTTTTCGTTCAACGCCATTGTATCATTGCTGTCCTCACACAGCAGTGTATCTCCCTTTTTCAATTCTTCAGAGGCAATATAGCTTTTTCCATCTTTTTGTGCATAGACAGTTGCTTTTACAAATTCTGTAGATCCATTGCGTTTTTTCCTGATGACACCTGCTTCTTTGCTGTTGCCGCCGACGGTTACATATTCCTCCGGCACCAAAAAGAACTCCTTTTCTACTTTAGCCGTTTTAGGAATCTTCAATCCGGTTTCATCTTCCAGAATCAATTCAAGATCCAGATAACGCTCTTCTGCATAACGCACCATCGAATTGTTAAAGGAAAGAATACCATAATAATGGTCATCCTTACTTACGACACTGACATTGGCCCACAGATATTCATCGTCCTTTAGAAAACGAACTTTGACAGAGTTCATCTCAGAGAGTTCTGCTGAGAACTCTTTATCTATTTCGATGGCCACAGACCATTTCTCACTTGTCACAAGCTTATAAGCAGGAGAACCCGCAGTAATCTTTTGATTGTTCAGCAGTTCTGTCTTCTGATAATCTGTTTTATTGAGTAAATCTGATGTAAGCGTATCTTTTGTAATGCCTTCCAGCCCATCTACAGAGTATATGATAATACCGTCTCTTGGTGATGCGCATAATCTTAATCCGGCAGAATTTCCGGAAGCGATAATGGAATCCAATTCGTTGATGCGAGTTTGATTTTGGATTCCAAGCATCACACTGTCGATATTTGTGCGGAGATTGTAAGTGTTATGAAACTGTTCGTCCTGAAATGTTTCATTAAATTTCTGTGTCTTTAATACAATCTGGTTCAGATCTCCTTCAGAGAGTTCCACAGCTGCGGCATCTCCAGATACCTCTGTGTGTTCCATCTTTTCATTGCTCAATGTATATACATTGGAAGCTGCGGATACCTTACTCCCTTCAGAAGTATAATAATTGATATAGCCGTCTCCTTCAGACTCCACGATCATTTCTTCACGAATCGCAAGCCCCGTATATTCATAATCATTCAAAATGCTTCCTTCTCTTACTTCATAGGAAGTAATATGAGGGGAAGTTAGGTACAGAATAATTGTAACAATCAGATAAAAGAAAATGATTCCAAAAATGATGATTCCGACATTGAAAGGAATTTTCTTTTTTGTTTTGTATGCGTTTAAATCGATAAACTTGTCTTGTTGTGCCAAAAATATGACCTCCTACTATAATTTCTGAAGTGCAGCACCATTTAGGTAGCTGCATCGTATGCCCTGTCTGCTGTTTCGTCTCTGCATTTCCTGCTCAAATTCTTCCTGAAGCTTCCACCAGCTAGTTCCCCAGTTGGAAAATACAGCATCTTCTTCCGGAACCCTGCTGAACAGTCTTTCTACTACAATGTCAGGTGAAAGATATTCTAAGAAATCAGCAAGTCTCTGTAAGTATTCTTCTTTTGAGCACACCGCTATTGTACCATTTTCATACGCATTACACAACAAAGTATTTTTTGCAATATAAAGAGAATGAATCTTTACAATCGGTATGCGAAGGGCAGATAAGATTTTTGCAGTTTCAATAGCATCTCTTCGCGTATCTCCCGGAAGATTTAAAATCACATGGGTGCAGATTGTAAAATCATACATCTGAATACAGCGGACCGCATCTAAATATTCCGCAAGACCATGACCTCTCTGAATGTCATCCAATGTATGATAATTGACCGTCTGCAATCCTAATTCCAACGTAATTTCCACAAAATAAGTTTCCTTGATCTGTTTCAATACTTCCATATAATCTTTACGGATACAGTCCGGCCTTGTAGAAATAGAAATTTCTATAATATCCCTTTGGCTGGCAGCTTCTTTCATATAATTTTGAAAATCAGAAAGCGGCATAAAGGTATTTGTATAATTTTGAAAATAGGCAATAAATTTCTCTGCCTTATACTTTTTAGAAATAAATGCTTTATTTTCGTTCAACTGCTGTGTGACAGTTTTTTGATTGGAAAGGCTTTCAAATCCGGTGCCGATTTCCGCACAGAATGTGCATCCACCGCCATTAATCCTATTTGGACAAGTGATTGGAAGATTGATGGGAAGTTTATAAACCTTTGTTCCATATTTTTTCTTTAAGTATTCAGAATATTTATTATAGTAACTTTGTGTTTCCATAGTTTTTCCTTTAACGTATAAATTCTCATTTCATGGCAATTCTATTATTATCTTAAAAAAGGAGGAATTCACATGAAATGGTTTGATAATACAGCATTGACACTTGTAATCATAGGTGCTGTTAACTGGTTGCTTGTTGGTATTTTTAAATTCGACCTCGTTGCTTTTCTGTTAGGGGATTTGTCGTGGCTGTCACGTATCATCTACACAGTCATCGGTCTTTGTGGCCTTTATTTGATCAGTCTCTTTGGACGAATCAACGAGATCTCAGAGTCTTAACAGCACATGGAATATTTGTACATGTAACTGTGTATATTTAAATTTTAAAAAGTGTGCTGCCGCATCAGACATGCAGCGGCACACTAAGAAGCCGGAATCGCTGAAATCAGCGAAGTCATATCATTATAAAGAACCGTTTTGTCAGGTGCTCCCATTACAATAGAAATATAAGGATTTCCTGAAAGGTCCTTTTCTAAAAGAATCAGGCAGGATCCTGCCAAATCTTCTGTTCCTGTCTTTCCACCTACAATCACTGCATTCTGTGGAGGAATTGCGAGACCTTGCGCATAAAAATGGGACGGTGTCCATGTCAGCTGTCTTGTTCCAGAAGTAGGATTCTGTACTGTTGCAGCATAGGATGACTGTGAAATCATCGTCAAAAATGTCTCATTTTTCATACATTCATTAAAAATCAAATACAGATCATATGCTGTAGTATAATGATCTGCTTCATGCAATCCATGTGGATTTGTAAAGTGTGTGTTTGTTGCGCCGAGTTTTCTCGCCTCTTCATTCATTAACTCTACAAAAGCTTCCACACTGCCAGAAATATGCTCTGCAATTGCAATGGCATTATCATTTCCGGAATGAAGTAATAACCCATAGAGGAGTGCTTCCATCGTAATCTGGTCATTTTCTTGCAGTCCACAGACAGAGGCATCCACATCAAAGGTCACTGCACGTCGGCTCACAGTCACAATATCTGACAGATTTCCATATTTCAAAGCAACATAAGCAGTCAGTACCTTTGTTGTGCTTGCCGGATAAAGTTTGTTATGAAGATTCTGTGCATAGAGCACCTGTTCCTGATTTACACCAAACAGTCCGGCAGCATGTAATTGCTGGTCTGTCGTATAACCTGGAAGTTCGATATTTTCCACCGCCACACAGAGATTTTCTGCATACAAATCTGCACGATATAAATCCCGATTGTATTCTGATTTCTCATAGATGGCAATGATGGATTCTTTTTTTGCGCATCCTGCTATGAGAAACATACCAATCAAAAGAAAACTTCCAAAGAAAAATCTCTTTCTTCTATCTGTACATCTCACGCCACTCTAAATCTCCTCTGTCGATCGCTAAGATTAATACTTCTGCAGTTGCTACATTGGTCGCCATTGGAATGTTATGCATATCACAGAGGCGCACAACATCATTGACATTTGGCTCATTGGATTTTGGAGCAAGAGGATCCCTTAGGAAAATCACTGCATCTATTTGATTCTGATCGATCTGTGCTCCCATCTGCTGAGAACCTCCAAGTGGACCTGCCAGATATTTATGAATGGAAAGGTTGGTCACTTCCTCAATCAGGCGTCCTGTTGTTCCTGTTGCATATAATTCATGTTTACTTAAAATTTCTCTGTATGCAATACAGAAATTCTGCATTAACATCTTCTTAGCATCATGTGCTATTAATCCTATTCTCATCGTGTGCTCACTCTCCTATTGGTATTTTTTCGGTTGTAATCCTACATTTAATACAACCCCTATTCCGCTGAACAGGCTGACTATGGAAGAAAGTCCATAGCTTACAAAAGGCAATGAAATACCTGTGTTCGGAAAAATTCCGGTCGCCACACTGATGTTGATAAAACTCTGTATTCCTATCAGTGCGGCTACCCCCCCGCAGATGATCTGTCCTGCAAGATCCTGCGCTCTTAATCCGATTATAATACATTGGACAATAATTAACAATAATAAAATAATTACAATACAGCATCCAATAAATCCAAGTTCTTCCCCAATAATTGCGAAGATAAAATCTGTCTGAGGCTCTGAAATGAAATTTCCGTTTTTCACAGATGTTGTTGTATTGTTGTCATACCCCTTCCCTTTCAGTTGCCCAGACCCGATTGCCATAATAGAATTCATCTGTTGATATGCTGTGGAAGAGGCATATTTCTGCGGTTCCAGCCATGCAAGGATTCTCTGCCGTTGATAGTCTTTTAAGAACGGTACATTGGAATGTACAACAAGACTTAAAAAGATCAGACAGACTGGAATCACAACCGCCAACACAGTGCCGATAAACTTATAGCTAAGGCCTCCCAGATACAAGAGGACACAAAACAGCGCTGCAAGGCAAATGGTGGTGGACAAGTTCGGCTGCTTGTAAATCAAATACAAAGAGGGAAGGATCAAAGCAATCGCTTCCATGATCATGACTGGATGATTTAATTTTTTTCTATGTTTCGTTAAAAATTGAGCAAAGAATAAAATCATCAGAATCTTTGTTGGATCAGAAGGCTGAAACCGGATAAATCCAAAATCAAGCCACCTGACTGCGTTGTTTGCCTCTGCTCCAAAAAAATGAACAAGCAGAAGTAGAATCAGATTGACAGCATACAAAATCCAGTAAAACCGCAAGATCCATTTGTAGTCGATGACAGAAAACAAAAGCATTACAAGCAGACCAAGAATCACTCCGAAGATCTGTTTGCCTTGCATAGATTTCTGTGCACTTCCAACGGCCATGATTCCGATAATCGAAAGTGCTGTGACAAACGTCACCAGTATGAAGTTAAAATTTTTCAAATGATATCGTTTTAAAAATTTCACTTTTTCTCTCCTGCTAATTGAATATGTATATCAGATTGTGTAATTTGAACAGTAAAGTTTTCGGGTGTAATTTCGATATATTTTGAGACGGTCAGAAATAATTCCTCTGCGATCCGTTCCATATATTCCGGAGTACTGTTTACGCGGTCAGACGACAAGATCAACCGCAGTCGTTCTTTTGCAATTGTTACCGAAGTACGTTTCTTTTTCCATCCAAATTTCTGCATCTGATTCCCTCCCTGTTACTTTTTGAATACTTTTGTCAGTCTTGAAAACAATCCATCCTGCTTTTCAAAATTCAAGAAAGGGACTTCTTCTCCAGTCAGCCTTTTACAAATATTTTTATATGCCGCGCCTGCTTTGGAACTCAGACTAATGACAGGCTCTCCCTGATTTGTACCGATTACAACTTGTTCATCATCATGAATGACACCGATCAGGTGTATTCCAAGGATTTCTGTCACATCTTCTACGGACATCATCTCTCCTCTTTTTACCATATCCATTCTAAGTCGATTGATGATCAGCTCGGACTGGGCAATTCCTCCTTGCTCCAAAAGACCAATGATTCGATCCGCATCACGGATTGCGGAGACTTCCGGTGTTGTGACGACAACTGCACGGTCCGCTCCCGCGATTGCATTTTGAAATCCTTGTTCAATTCCTGCCGGACAGTCGAGGATAACATAATCAAACAATTCTTTTAGTTCTGCTGTCAGCTTTTTCATCTGTTCCGGAGTTACCGCTGACTTATCCTTTGTCTGTGCCGATGGAAGCAAGTATAATTCCGGATAGCGCTTGTCCTTGATCAGCGCCTGTTTTAGCCTGCAGCTTCCCGTAATGACATCGACCAGATTATAAACAATCCGATTCTCAAGACCTAACACAACATCGAGATTGCGAAGTCCTAAGTCGGTATCGATCACAATCACTTTTTTTCCCATCTGCGCAAGTCCGACTCCGATATTCGCCGTTGTTGTTGTCTTTCCGACACCGCCTTTGCCAGATGTGATTACAATTACTTCACCCATACAAAATTCCTCCATTTCATTTCTTTTTTGTCTTTTGTATTTTAATCTCCGGCACCGGCAACACCAAGCATGCTGGCGCTTCCTGTGACGATATCTTCTGTATCTCCAAGATGATATTTATATTTTACAATATCTCTTCCAATTTCTGCTGTGTAACTGGAATTATAGCCATTGGCAATTCTTACGCTCACGGCAATTTCCGGATTTTCGCTTGGGGCATAACCGACAAACAGTGCATGATCCGGATGGGTCTCACTCTGCTGAGCCGTACCGGTCTTGCCTGCCATCTGAAAACCTTCCAGGCGAAGAGAATCAAATGTTCCAGTTGTTGATACCATATCTTCCATTCCCTGTTGCACTGCATTCCAGGTGCTGTCTGAAACTTCGGTAATTTCATTTCTCAGTTCCGGTTGATAGTCTTTTACAACATTTCCTTTTTTATCCACCGTCTTGTCGAGAAGGGAAAGCTGAAAGACTTTTCCACGGTTTGCAACAGCTGTCACATAGCGTGCAAGCTGGCTTGTCGTATAGTTGTTTGTTCCCTGACCAATAGCAGAAAGTACGGAGTCTGTATCGGAAATCTGAGGTTTCGATTCTGAAATTTCTAATCCGGACTTTTCATTTAACCCAAACATCTCTGCATATTTTGTCAGTTTGTCAATACCGAGATCACTGGAATACGTTTTCGCAGGCTTTCCATCCTCTCCCTTTTTGTCTTCTGATTCTGTCACTCCCAACTCATATCCCATTTCATAATAGAAAATATTACAAGAGTGCTGAAGAGCGCCTGTGACGTCAAGCCAACCATGAGCTCCCGGCGAAATCCAGCACTTTGGATTTGGAAATACTTTCTCAAATATTCCCTCACATACAACTCCATCAGATGGTGTAATGATTCCTTCTGTCAAAGCTGCAACGGATGTCAACATTTTATACGTAGATCCCGGTGCAGTCCGTTCCTGCGTCGCGGTATTATAAAAAGGACTGGAGAGATCATTTGCAAGCTTATTATAGTAAGCAGAATCCATTGTATTGGCCAGCCTATTATTATCATAGCCCGGATAGGATACACATGCAAGCACCTCCCCGGTATTTACATCGGTCACAACTGCAGAACCGGAACAAGGTTCCAGTGCAAGTTGGGCTGGTGTAATTTCAAGAGAACTGATTTTTCCGACAAGAAAATTATATGGGTCAATCTGACCGCTTTCCAGTCCCTGATATTGCCCTTCGTCAAAGGCAATTACATTCTGTTCGTATAAAATTCTGCAAATATCTTTTCCCTTCAGTTCATTCGCTTTGATCATATAGCGATAAACAAGCTTTTCGAATGTGCTGTCCGAAGGAAGCGTTTGCTCGAGATAAGTTAAAATCTGTCCGTAAATTTCATTGAGATCCGAATATTTCTCCTGCTCAGTTTCTGCCTGCGGAATCCCTGAAAGATTTATCCAGTTTTTTGATATCGCATAGTTCAGATATTCGTAAAGGCTGATATTTTCATCCTTTGTCCATGCGATATAGGTTTTATCGCTTGTATCTATCGCATCGGAAGATAGGATTCCTGCCTGGTCCATCAGAAGATCGTCTGCAATATAATTCATATATGCCTGCATTTCTTTGGAAAGTGATTTGTAAGAAGCAGCCGCTGGATCCCGGAGTTGGGACATAACTTCCGCAATGCAGGAAGCTTTCTTTTCCGCGACAAGAGCTTCCACCTTTTTTTCTGTCTCTTTTGCATCTGTCGATGAAAAATGTTTTGTGTCGATCACTTCATTTGCAAATAGCGCATGATAAACATCATCAATCGGTATGATGATCTTGCTGGAGTCTCCTGCGGAAGCCGTATCATAATTCATGATATTTTGAATGCGTGACACGAGAATTCCGGCAAGTTTTTCTTCAATGATCTGATAGGTTGCCTCCTGAAGATTTTTATCAATTGTCAGATAGAGATCGTTCCCGGCAACGGCATCAGTTTTTTTCTCTGTCTCAATTACATTTCCGACACTGTCCACATAGACAATTTCTTTTCCTTTTGTTCCTTGCAGTTCTTCATCCATGGTCTGTTCTAATCCGGATTTTCCAACAATATCAGTCAATGTATATTCTTTGGAGCTTTCCTTTTTCTCATTGTATTCTTCTTGGGAAATCTTACCGGTATATCCGATCAATGAAGCAAAATATTTACTGTCCGTATAACGTCTGAGAGAATCCTCTGCAATATTGACTCCTTGCAGTCTGTCAGAGTTTTCCATAATTTCAGCTACCGTCTCATCGCTGACATTCGATGCGATGGTTGTCGGAATGTATTTCTGGAAACTGTTGAGACTGATGGCATAACGGATGTTGACCATTTTTAAAATACGAGACTTTTCCATGGAAGATTGATCGATTCCATATCCATAACGCTCATCTTCACATAGATAATTTATAATGTCATTGGCACTGGCATTTTCCTCTTTGTCTGTCAGTTCATCAATTGTCTGATAACCATAAATATCCGCAAGGAACCTAAGCTTGGACGTCTCATTTTGTGCCGCAAATTCATAATTTCCTGAAGCATTTAAAATGATTCCAAAATCACTGATAACGGTATCACCGTTTGACTCTACAATGTCAATCACTTCTTCGACCGTTTCATTTATAATTTTATTTTTTTCTTTGAGTGTCATGGAAGAGTAATCGCCGTTGTCCTCAATCGTAACAGAATATGCCAATTCATTGTAGGCGAGCAATTCTCCATTCCGGTCATAAATGTTTCCTCTTGTCCCGGGAACTTCTCTTGTTTTCCGAATCTGAAGTTTATAATTATCCAGATAATACTGTCCTTTTACAATCTGCAGATAAAAAACTCTTTGGATCAAAATTGCAAACAGAACACAAAAGGCAATCACTGTTACGAACAGACGAGATTTTATAATTTCCATGATCCATTCTTTGATACGATTAAACAAATTTTCCAGCACTCCTTTTTTCTTCTGCTTCCAATCTTCGATTCAAGGTCAGAATGATCGGATACAATATTAATGTTACAAGTATAGTATAGATCAACTCAGGCAAAATGACATTTCCGAGATAATAAGGGAAATCAAATCGGCTTCGAAGTAAAAACAGGAGAAGATAGATTAACATCCCATAGACAAATTCACTTCCGGAAATCAAGATCAGTGGAAGTTTAATATCTTCTGCATAAAATAATCGTCGAAAAAATCCGTTGAGATATCCGATCACCATATAGAGCAGTGCATAAAATCCAATCAGATTTCCTGAAAAAACATCCATGAACAATCCACAGAAAAATCCAACAAACATTCCCGACTTTTTCCCTCGCATAAATCCGAATGAAGCTGTAAGAATGATCATTAAGTTCGGTGCGATGGAAGCAAGTGCAAGTGTCTGAAAAATGGTTGTCTGAAGCAGGAAACAAAAGAAGATCAGACATCCGGTTACTATTTTTCGTTTCATCAGTTCTCCACTCCTTACTTTGCTTCTTTTATCTCTTTCGTTACATCTTCTTTTAAAGTAGTAATGACAAGCACTTCATGAAGATGCTTGAAATCTACAACCGGAGTGAGATAACCGGATCGTGTCAGATTATTGGAATCTACCTTAATATCACTGACAACACCAATTGTAATTCCCTGGAGATATTTGTCACTGATATGAGAAGTCACAATTTCCTCTCCGACCGCAATCTCATTCTTATTATTTTCTAATTGTTCAAACTTGATCTTGCCATCATTCATCAACTTCAAATCACCTTTGACAATACAAGTATCCAGTGTCGAAAGTGTCATGGCACTGATATTGCTGGAATCATCAATAATGGAACGGACACGAGACCATCCTGGGGCTACTTCTGTGATAATACCAACCAATCCAGATCCTGCAATTACATTCATATCCACTGCGAGTCCATCATCACTTCCTTTGTCGATGGTAAAGGTACTAAACCAGTTACCCGGATCCTTCCCGATCACATGAGCTCCCACTTTCTCATAATCTGCATAATTAGAATCTAATTTATACAGTTCCTGAAGACGTTCTAACTCGTATTTTTCTTGTTGGAGCATCTTGTTTTCCAACGTCAGTTCATCTACCTTTTCCTGAAGTGCTTCTTTTTCCTTTCTTGTCAGCTGCAATGTCTCAAAATTATCTGTAATATCTGTTAAAAACATTCCTATTTGATTGATTCCTTTCTGCATCGGAACAACCGTATAATTGGCAAAAATCCGCAAAGGTCCGTTGATTTTATCAGAAATCAGAGAAATTCCCATCAAAAGCAGACATACCGCTGAAAGGATTAAAAGCCAGTATTTACTTGCCAGACCATTTTGTTTTTTCTTTCTCATCGTATCCACCTGTCATTTTCCACTGACATTTCATAAGTCAGTTTGTGAAGATTTTTATTGTGTATGATTTTTTCAAGGCCTCTCACTGCACAAATTGCAGGCTGATTTGCCACAGTCACTTTCCATCCGCCGGCATGCGATAAATATCTGTCAAGACCTGAAAACGATGCCATACCACCGGTCAGAAAGATTCCTTTTTGCTCAATTGCCTGCCGCACTTCCGGAGGAGTTCTTTTTAAAAGCGCCGTCATTTCCTTCACACAGTCTGACAGAGGCTCCCGAAGTGCCGTTTTCACTAACGTTCCGGGAATCTCCTTGTACTTTGGAAGGCCGGTTCCTAATTTTTTGCACGGAACTTGATAAATAGATTCCTGCCTGTTTGGAAATAATCCTGCTTCTTTTCGAAGAAATTCTGCGGTTCGCCCGGAGATTAATATTTGGTACCGATTTTTAACCAGCTGGATGATCTCACGGTCTAAATGCATTCCACCAATCTTAAGCAGGCGGTTCAATACGATTCCTCCATAGGAAAGCACAGACAATTCCATCGTAGATGCCCCAAAATTAACTAAAAAAATCCCTGGTTCTCGCTCCACGGCAATTCCGGCACCAACTGCATCTGCAATGCCGCGTGCCACGATTCGCACCGATTTTGCTCTCGCAGTTGAATGAAGGACAAGGTCACAGAATGCCCGCTTTTCCAGTTCCGTTACATCTGTCGGAACAGCAATCACATACTCGGACCCATAAGCAAATTGGTGCCCTCGTTTTAGAAGATTTTGTAATAAATATTGCATATCGGTGATTCCGGAAATCACGCCTTCCTTCATCGGAAATACAACGCGGATGTGATCAGGTGTTTTCCCATACATCTCATATGCCTCATCTCCGACTGCAAAAATTTCCTTTTCATCCGCAAATGCAATCGCATTTTTTTCACGCCAGATTGTTTTTTGTTTTTTATCATATACTTTGATCTCATAACTGCCAAGATCAAGACCATATATATTTCTAGACAACCGACATCGATTCCTCTCTAAATAAGTTCTTGTTCGGCAAAGCTGATATAACAATTGTTCCCAATAATAATATGGTCTAACAGTTCAATTCCAATCAGACTTCCTGCCTCTTTAATTCTTTTTGTAATCAGAAGATCTTCTCGGCTTGGTGTGGGATCCCCGCTTGGGTGATTATGAAGCAATATGATAGAAACAGCATTTTTCTGCAGAGCTTCAATGAACAATTCCCGCGGAGTCAATAAAGACGCGTTGACCGTCCCTTTTGAGATTGTCGTTTCACCGAGAAGCTTTGCCTTTGTATTTAACATCAAAAGCTTCATATGCTCCTGCGTACGATGACGCATATCCTCCATATAATACTCAGCAATGGAGGACGGAGTCCGAAAATCAAGTCCCTGGTACGCATCTGCTTTTGAGAGACGCTTTGCAAGCTCCGACAGACACAGAATCTGAATCGCTTTAATCTTTCCAATTCCTTTGATCTGCATCAGTTGTTCCATCGTCCAGTGGTGAATATTTAAAATTCCATCCTGCCAATAAACCGGATACAAAATCTTTCTGGCCAGTTCCAGTACGCTGTGTCCTTTTGTCCCTGTGCGCAGAAGAATCGCAAGCAATTCAACATCGGTCAGATTGCCTGCGCCATACTGTTCACATTTCTCGTAAGGACGTTCCTCTGATATAATTTCTCTTATGGTACAATTTTGATTCATGTGTTCTTTAGACTCTTGTGCTACAAGTAAAGATGCTATAATAAGCGGTATATAATAATAGATATCACAACTCCAAGAATACTTGCAATTGTAATTTTGATATTCAGGCCGAAAGTAATGACTAATAAGCCGAGATTCAGCACAATCGGATTGTCAAACCCAAATGTCTGGCCATATGACAGCCAGCTCAGTGCCGGCACTCCCTCTGCCAGCATACCTATAAACCCGCCAAGCACAATTCCTGCCAAAAGCAGTAAAAAAAGTGCCCACGTGTTTTTCCCTGCGTGTCCTTTCATCTTTACTCCACCTCTTCTTCTCACAAACTCTGTTTATTTTATCATACTTTAAAAAAAGTGTATATAGAAAAGACATTAATTTTTTGTGAAGATTGTTTGTCTTTCTATCTGAGTTGACCTGCCACAGCTTCTGCCATACGAATCCCATCCATTGCGGCGGAAGTGATTCCACCGGCATATCCGGCTCCTTCTCCACACGGATATAACCCTTTTACACTTCCTTCCATAGTAGAAGGATCCCTGGAAATTCTAACCGGAGAAGATGTTCTGCTTTCCACGCCAGATAAGAGTGCATCTGGGTCAGCAAATCCTTGTAGTTTTTGATCAAAGCAACGGATGCCTTCTTCGATAGATGCTGCCACAATCTCCGGCAGGATTTCTCTGACATTAGCAGGCGCATAGTTTCCTTTCATGGAAGGGTGAACCGTTCCAAAACTGTCTGTTGCCCGGTTTTTGCAAAAATCTTCATAGCGCTGCACAGGAATTTTGCCCTGTGCCAGACGAAATGCCTTTTCTTCCAATTTTCTTTGAAACTCCATTCCAGCTAGTGGATGGTCACTGCCATAGTCTTTTGGTGTCACGGTCACGATAATGGCACTGTTTGCATTTTCTCCTGCTCTGCTATGGTAGCTCATTCCGTTTACTGCAAGTCGCCCTTCTTCCGATGAAGCATTGACCACATAACCGCCTGGACACATACAGAAGGAATAAACACCTCTTCCATTTGAAAGTTGTGCCGTCACCTTGTAAGATGCCGCTGGAAGTGTTTTGGGCAGTTTCATCTGATATTGTGCATAATTGATCAATTTCTGTGGATGTTCGACGCGCACACCGACAGCAAATGATTTTGCTTCCATGCAAATCTGTTTTTCCCAAAGCATCTCAAAGGTATCTCTCGCACTGTGTCCAATTGCCAATATCACCGATTTCGCAGGAAGAAATTGCTCTTTATTTATTACAACGCCACAGATCTGTCCGTCAGTTATACAAAGCTCAGTCACTTTGCTTTCAAACCGAACCTCTCCGCCGTTGCTTTGGATCGTCTTCCGCATATTCTTTACAACATTCATCAGAAGATCTGTCCCAATATGTGGTTTATTTACATATAAGATTTCCTCCGGTGCGCCTTCTTTTACAAAGATTTCTAACACTTTCCGATTTCTTCCGGAAGGATCTTTGACAAGTGTATTTAGCTTACCATCAGAAAAAGTTCCGGCGCCTCCCTCTCCAAACTGAACATTGGATTCTGGATTCAGTTTTCCCGTCTCCCAAAAGGAATCTACATCTTTCTTCCGCTCTTCTATTGCTTTGCCGCGCTCCAGAAGTATTGGGGCAAATCCATGTTCTGCCAACATGTATGCACAGAACAGTCCTGCAGGACCACTTCCGATGATCACCGGTCGATCTGCCGGTGTGCTTTCCGCATGAAACGGGAATTGATATACTTTCTTTTCCACGATGGTGATATTTTTGCTGTGAACTTTTTTAAACACCTTTTTCTCCTGCAAAACGGAAGCATGAATCGTATAGACATAAAATATCTGTGGTTTTTTGCGCGCGTCAATTGATTGCTTTTCAATCGAATATTCTATCAGCTCCTCAGGACGGATCCGAAGTGTTCTCTCAATCTTTTCTCTCAATTCCTGCTGTGTATGTGTGCAGGGCAATTTCAATTGGCTAATCTGAATCATATTCTTTTTTCCCTTTCTCCTATACTGCTTTGCGCAGCACATTTTCCTGCAACAAACCCACTGGACCATGCCCACTGAAGGTTATATCCTCCGCAAATCCCATCTACATCGAGGAGCTCTCCCGCAAAATACAACCCCGATACACAATGGGATTCCATTGTTTTTGGATCAACTTCCTCTGTCCTGACACCACCCGCACAAATTTGTGCCTGATCAAAATCATTTGTGCCCTTGATTGTAATGCGAAGTGATTTTAACAGTCGGCATAAAATCATAATTTCCCGCTCTGATAGTTCCTGGCAGCTTTTCTTTTTATCAATTTTGCTAAGCCTTAAAATAGTTTGAGAAAATTTCTGGTGGTACATGCCCGTGAAAAACTCTGTCATTTTGCGTTCCGGATGCCTCCGGATCCGAAGTCTGAGGATATCGTCCATCTCCTTTTCTGTCACATTCGGTGCCAGATCCAAGACTGCAATGACCTCTTTTTTTCTGTAAAGGCCTTCCGATGCGTAACGACTTACTTGAAATACCGGAATGCCGGAAATTCCATATTTGGTAAGTTGAAGCTCCCCGGTATCTTCTGCACATTTTGTTCCATCTACGAAAAGTGTTACTTTCCCCTGGATGCGGACACCAGCTAACGCAGCAAAAAAATTTTCCTTTGCATGCAATGCCACAAGCGCGGGGAGGACCGGAGCAATCGTATGCCCCAGATCCTTCGCGTATTGATATCCACTTCCATCAGATCCGGTTACCGGAGATGCTTTTGACCCCGTGGCAAGAATTAGTTTTTGGCAATGGTATCTCTTTGTGGCGGTGCGGATTTCAAACTGTTCTTTCTTCTTCACAATCCCACAAATCTCCACACCATATTCTACCGGTATCTGCAGTCGCTCTACCTCCATCTGAAGTACTTCCAAAACAGAGGCTGCCTGATCAGACCCCGGATAAAGGTATCCGCCCCGGTCTCTGGTACAGATGCCGAGTTCTTCAAAAAAAGCAATGGTCTTTTCTGCCGGAAACTGTTCGATCACCTGCCATGGAAAATTTCTCTGGCTACTTCTATAACAAGAAGGTTCCTGCAGACGATTTGAAAAATTACACCGTCCATTTCCAGTGGCAAGAATTTTCTTTCCTAATTTCTCATTGTGTTCTAAAATGCAGACACTGGCTCCTGATTTTGCTGCCGAGATTGCAGCCATCAGCCCGGAGGCTCCTCCTCCGACTACAATTATATTCTTCATAGTATCCTCTCCCCAGATCTGCCTAAATTCTTTATGAAATCAGATGTTTCTCCAGATTGTGAGACAGATTTTCTTTTCCTTATATGCTTCTTATAGTGTAACAAGACCTTTGTCTACCATTTTCTGAAGCGACATTAAAATTCCAAATTTTGCATGTTCCCATGTAAGCCCCCCTTGGAAATAAACTGCATATGGTGGCTTGATCGGACCGTCAGCACTCAATTCAATAGAAGATCCCTGCACAAAAGCGCCGGCAGCCATGATCACATCACTGTCATATCCAGGCATTGCCCATGGCTCAGGTGTGACATAACTGTCTACAGGGGCAGCTGCCTGAATTCCCTGACAAAATGCGATCACACCTTCCGGTGTCCCAAGAGTCACAGCTTGTATAATATCATGTCTGCTCTCACTTCCGTTTGGAACAACTGAAAATCCAAGTTTTTCATAAATATTGGCAGCAAACACAGCTCCCTTTAAAGCACCTTTTACAACTGTTGGTGCAAGGAAAAATCCTTGATAAAAGTCTTTCATCACCCCAAGGGAAGCTCCTACTTCTTTCCCAAGTCCCGGAGAAGTTAAGCGGTACGCACACTGATCAATATATTCCTGCTTTCCGACAACATATCCGCCGATCGGAGCAAGTCCGCCCCCTGGATTTTTAATCAGAGATCCTACCATCAGATCCGCGCCGACATCACTTGGTTCCATCCGCTCCACAAACTCTCCATAACAGTTATCTACCATACAGATTACATCTGGTTTGATCCCCTTGACAAATGCGATCAGCTCTCCGATCTGTTTTACTGAAAAACTCGGGCGGGTCTGATACCCTTTGGAGCGCTGAATGGTGACCAGTTTTGTCTTCTCATTGATTGCAGCTTTGATTGCCGGATAATCAAAGGTTCCATCTGAGAGCAGATCTACCTGGCGGTATGTAACTCCATATTCCGCAAGAGAACCTTTGGATGGACGGATTCCAATTACTTCTTCCAGCGTATCATATGGTTTCCCGACAGGGGAAAGCAATTCGTCTCCTGGTCTCAAATTTGCACTTAAAGTTAATGCAAGCGCATGCGTTCCACAAGTAATCTGCGGACGGACAAGCGCAGCTTCTGTATGGAATGTATGTGCATAGACTTCCTCCAGCGTATCCCTTCCCTGATCATTGTATCCATATCCACTTACATAGTTAAAGCACCCTTCACTGACTCTGCATTCCTGCATCGCCTGTACCACTTTCAACTGATTATATTCTGCTGTCTGATCAATTTCTTCAAACCGCTCCTGTAATGTTTTTTCAATTTCACTGCCAAATGCATAGACTTCTCTGGAAATCCCCAGTGTCTCATAAATAGCAACCACTGTCTGTTTTTCTTCTAACATGGAAGATTCATCCTTTCTTTGATACTTTCTAGCAAACTTTGTAATAATTTTTTGTCATCATAATTCAACTCATCTTTCTGAACCCAGATTACATCACGCTCTCTCTTAAACCAAGTCAGCTGTCTTTTTGCGAAGTGTCTTGTATCCCGCTTAATAATATAGACAGCCTCCTCAAGAGAACAGTCCCCCTCCAGATACGAAAAGATTTCTTTATATCCAAGCCCCTGCATCGAGACCATCTGTTTTGTACAGCCTCTCTCTTTTAACGTTTGTACTTCCTGAACAAGACCGTTTCGGATCATCTGATCCACCCGTTGGTCAATCCGTTCATATAGACATTCTCGTCGGTCATTTAAAACAAAGTAACAGAACTGATAAGGAGACTCTTTTTGTCTTTCCCGCTCATTGTGTTCGGAAATCTTCTGTCCTGTCTGGTGATAAAATTCCAGTGCACGGATCACGCGCTTTATATTATTCGCATGGATTTCTTCTGCTGATTTCGGGTCGACCATGGCAAGTTGTCCATGGAGATATGCGGCTCCTTTTTCCTTTGCAAGTGCCTCCAGCTTCTCTCGATATACACTGTCTCCTTCATTTTCAGTGAAATCAATGTCATATAAAAGTGCCTGGATGTAAAATCCGGTTCCACCGACAATAATTGGTATTTTGCCTCTGGAATAAATATCTGCCATTGCCGCCTTTGCCATCTGTTGAAACCGTACCACATGAAATTCCTCTTCCGGTTCCAGAACGTCAATCAGATAATGTGGAACATCTGCCATCTCTTCTTTTGTAATTTTTGCAGAACCGATATCCATATGTCGGTAAACCTGCATAGAATCAGCGGAGATAATTTCTCCGCCGATTGCTTTTGCCAGTCCGATCGATGCCTTCGTTTTTCCGACAGCAGTCGGACCGGTCAATATGATCAATGGTTTTTTTTCTGTATCTATCATAGCCACCTCATAATCTACTCCTGTTGATTACAACATAAGCATGTAAATTGTTGCCACAGAAATTACGATTTGAATGATTCCAAACCGGAAAACAGTCTGTGTGTTCGACCAGTCCCACACTTTTCGCACATGATCATGCAGGGGAGTCCGAACATTTGTTAAGATCTTGATCTTCAAGAAACGAAGCAATGCTACTTTGACAATCCCGATTCCTCCATCTGCAATCAGCACGAATGCAGCGAAAATATATAAAAATGGACTTTCTGTCTTTAACGCTGCGATTGCAATAAAAATTCCCATCGCTCGGGATCCTGCATCCCCCATCATCAGATGGCTCGGAGCAGCATTGTACCACAGATACCCAAGCAAACAGATTACAAACAGCAAGATCAAATAAGAGAAGTTGTCTGTTGTCCCTTTCATCCCTTTTACAATATAAAGTGTGATTAACGTGATGATCGTCAACGTAGCAGAAAGGCCGTCTACTCCATCAGAGCAGTTTGTCACGTTGATAGACACCCAGATCAAAACGATCGAGAGCAGACAAAATACAACCGGAGGAATTGTCACAGAGATTCCTGGAATTGCAAATTCAATCGTGCTGGAATTGTAGTGCATAAAGGTAAGCGAAAGCACTACAGCAACCAAAAGATCGAGTAACCCTTTCTTATACTCATTCCACGGCTTTTCTGAGGCGTCATCCAGATAGCCAGTCAGCATCTCCGCAATGACAAGCACAATGTAAATGACGATCTCGACAGAAAGTTCCGAGAACAGTAGTGCCGCTGCCGCAAATACAAGAATAAAAATGATCCCGGCTCCTCTTGGCTTTCCTGCAGAAAGCTTTCCATCATGGGCAAAATCTCTGCCGGCATCTTTTGGAAGTAAATAGTTAAATTTGGTAATGCAGACACAAGTCATCAAAAATGCTGCCATAAGACCGATTCCTGCAAATAAAGAATAAAAATTTTCACTGATTATAAAGTTTATCATTTGTCCTTCCCCTGTTTCCTATACTATAATATTTTTACAAAATAAGATGCTATACGATTCTTTTAAATTTTTTCTCCAGCTCGCGTTTTGTCATCGCAATGATCGTTGGTCTTCCATGTGGACAATGATATGGGTTGTCCAGTTCTAAAAGTTCTCCGATCAGCGCATCCACTTCTCTGCCAGAAAGCCTGGAGTTCCCTTTTACCGCAGCCTTACATGACATCGAAGCAATTTTCTCCAGAACAATATCCGGTGCAAGATTTGTAGAAATACTGTCTGACAGGCTGTCTAACATTTCGATCAGCAGGTCTTTTTTTGCAATACTGAACAGATTGTCTGGAACTGCACGGACTGCATAGGAATCCCCTCCAAAAGGCTCGATCTCAAATCCAATCTTTGTAAAATTTTCCATATGTTCTGATAAAAGCTGTTCCTCCTGCATTGACAGATTCAGAACGATTGGCGGACTGATCCGCTGCGAAGTGAACTGCTTTTCCTTCATCCGTTTCAAAGTCCGTTCATACAGCACACGTTCATGAGCGGCATGTTGATCGATAATATACATCTGATCTCGGTATTCTACAATCCAATATGTTTCAAACACTTGTCCTACTAAAGTATATTCCTGTTTTGCTTCTTTTGACAATAGCTTTTGATCAAAAAAATTTAGTTGTGTATCCTCTTCCGCCTCTTTCGGTGTTTGCAACCGTGCGATTTCTTGTGGCGTTTCTTGTAGATTTTCCCTTTTATCTTCTTTTCTATATATTTTTTCCTGCACTTTTTCAGACTGTCCGAATTGCTTTTTTTGTTCTGCCCGATATGCCGCAGCCTCTTTGATCCTATCAGTGGATAATTGATTTCTATAAAGCCCTCCTCGGTCTTTCACTTCTGCCTGAGAACTCTGATTGTGATAGGCAGTGACACGTTCCCGCATCTTCTTCATAAAATAATCTAGATTTTTCTCTTCAGAAGGAGCTTCTGCATACCGCGCTTCCTGCGGAAGTTTCTCCACAAAAACTTTTTCATTTTTTTTATCTGGTAAAACGTCTGGAACAGATGGCGAGACCGCTTTTTCTAAGAACGTACTCTTTTGGGAAACCGGTTCCGCCACCGATAATTCCACTCGTGGAATCAATTCTTTTTCGCTCAAAGCATCCTTCAGTGTATTGTAAATAAAATTATACACTTCCTGTTGTTTGCTAAAACGGACTTCCATTTTTGTTGGATGGACATTTACATCCAGATCTGTTCCGTCTATCGTGAAGTGTAACACAGTAAACGGATACTTATGCTGCATCGTAAACCCCTTATAGGCATCTTCGATTGCTTTTGCAATTATGCTGCTCTTTACATATCTTCCGTTGATATAGTAATTTTCATAATTTCTGTTTCCTCTGGAAATCAGAGGTTTTCCAATATATCCCCGGATTGCAACTCCGTTTGCCTTTGCATTGATTTCGAGCAGGTTTCCGGTAATATCCCTTCCATAAATATGGTAAATAACATCCTTCATCCTGCCGTTTCCGGATGTGTGAAGTTTCGGCTGTCCGTTTGTAAGAAATTGAAACGAGATTTCCGGATGAGACAGCGCCAATCGCGTGATCAATTCACTGACATGGCTTGCTTCTGTCATCGGAGTTTTCAGAAACTTCCGCCGTGCCGGCGTGTTGAAAAAAATCTGACGGACAAAAAAAGTCGTTCCATCTGGCATTCCGATTTCTTCCAGTGATTTTTCTGATCCGCCTTCAATTCGGTACTGTATGCCCGCATCTGCCTCCTTCACCTTTGTACGAAGCTCCACTTGCGCGATCGCCGCAATGCTCGAAAGCGCTTCTCCGCGAAAACCAAGGGAAGCAATTCCAGTCAAGTCCTCCACAGAGCGTATTTTACTTGTCGAATGCCTTAAAAAAGCAAGCGGAACTTCTTCTTTTGGAATTCCACATCCATTGTCTGCAATGCGGATCAGCGAGATTCCGCCGTCTTTGATCTCCACGGTAATGGCAGTGGCTTTCGCATCAATTGCATTTTCCACCAGTTCTTTTACAATCGATGCCGGGCGTTCGATCACCTCTCCCGCCGCAATCTTATCGATCGTAACCTGATCTAAGACTTGAATATTTGGCATATCTGCTCCTTTCTCCGACTATTTCCACCGGTTCTTCAATTTATTCTGCAACCGGTAAATGGTATTTAAAGCATCCATCGGCGTCAGATTCGACACATCAATTTCTTTTAGTTCTTCTAATACATCGTCATCCTTGACCGTATCAAACAATGAGATTTGTGCCAGATCTACTTCATCATATTTTTTCTGGCGAGCTTTCGTCTCGCTTCCTTGCGCAGAAATCTCACGCACCTTTGTCGTAATATCTGCCTCACTTAATTCTCCGACAATTTCTTTTGCACGTGCAATGACGGATTCTGGTACCCCCGCAAGTTTTGCAACCTGGATCCCATAACTCTTATCCGCACCACCTTTTACAATCTTTCTCAAGAAGACAATATCATCTCCCTGCTCTTTGACTGCAATACAATAATTGTTCACGCTGTCAAGCTTTCCTTCCAGTTCCGTCAGTTCATGGTAATGTGTCGCAAACAAGGTTTTAGCTCCAAGTAGTTTTTTATTACTGATATGTTCTACAACTGCCCATGCGATGCTCAATCCGTCAAACGTACTCGTTCCCCGTCCGATTTCATCTAAGATCAACAGGCTGCTGCTTGTGGCATTTCGAAGAATATTTGCAACTTCGGTCATTTCAACCATAAAAGTACTCTGTCCGGACGCAAGGTCATCTGATGCGCCGACTCTCGTAAAAATACGGTCACAGATTCCGATATTGGCACTATCTGCCGGAACAAATGACCCGATCTGTGCCATCAAAACAATCAGCGCAGACTGGCGCATATATGTAGATTTTCCTGCCATATTCGGACCAGTGATGATGGAAACACGATTTTTCTTATCATCCAGCAGTGTATCATTTGCGATAAACATATTGTCCGGTGTCATTTTCTCCACAACCGGGTGTCTGCCGCCCTTGATGTCAATCAGTCCTTTCTCGTTGATCTTCGGTCGGACATAATTGTTCCGCTCTGCCACAAGCGCAAGAGACGTAAATACATCAATTTTTGCGACGGCCTTCGCTGTTTTCTGGACACGAAGCACTTCAGATGCAATTCGGTCGCGCACTTTACAATACAGAGTATATTCAAGCGCATACAGCTTATCTTCTGCACCGAGGATTGTATCTTCCAACTCTTTTAATCTTGGAGTGATGAAACGCTCCGCATTGGCAAGTGTCTGCTTTCTCGTATAATAATCTGGTACCAGTTCTTTGTAAGCGTTTGTGACTTCCAAATAGTATCCAAATACTTTGTTATATTTCACTTTCAAATTCCGAATGCCAGTTTTCTCTCGCTCTTCCTCTTCCAGCTGTGCAAGCCAGTTCTTTCCTTCTGTTTTTGCCTGTCGTAGCATATCCACATCCGCATCATATCCATCTTTGATAATACCGCCTTCTTTCATCGCAAGCGGGGGTTCTTCCATGATGGATTCATTCAAAAGCTGATAAAGATCTTCCAGCGTATCCAATTCTTCACAAATCTGCTGTAAAAGTTCTTCGTGCATTTCTGTTAAAATGTATTTGATATGCGGCAACATTTCCAGAGAATTGCGGAAAGAAATCAAATCTCTTGGATTCGCAGACTGATATGTCACACGGCTGATCAGACGTTCCAGATCATAGACCGGAGATAAATATTCCCGGATCTCCTCACGAGAAATCGCTTTGTCTTTTAATTCTTCTACCGCCTCCAGCCTCTGTTCAATCTCATGCCTGTCAATCAGCGGCTGTTCAATATAACTTCTAAGCATTCTGGCGCCCATAGCCGTTTTCGTCTTATCCAGCACCCATAAAAGAGAGCCTCTTTTTTGTTTTTCACGCAACGTCTCACACAATTCCAGGTTTCTTCGGGAAGAGCTGTCCAATAACATATATCTCCCTGTCGCATATCCTGTAATATGTGTGATATGAGAAAGCGATGTCTTCTGAGTCTCATAGAGATATTTCAAAAGAGCTCCTGCTGCGATCACACCACAGTTATAATCTCCAAGTCCCATGCCTTCCAGCGAAGCTGCATGAAAATGTTCTTTTAAAATACGTGCACACATTTCATCATCAAAGAAATGCGTATCGATCGAATAGATCATCATTCCAAGACGATGTCTTAAATCGTCCAGATCAAGTCCGCTCATATAGAAGGATTCATTGCAAATAATCTCAGAAGGTGAAAATTTATGAATCTCATCTAAAAGCTTCCGTCCACTGTCAAGTTCTGTCACAAAATAATCCCCGGTAGACACATCTGCCACCGCCAGTCCATATCGATCGGCGATATATACAATACACATGATATAATTATTCTTTGTCTCATCGAGTGCCTGCGCATTCATATTAGTGCCTGCAGTTACAACACGCACAACTTCTCGCTTAACAATGCCCTTCGCCTGTTGCGGATCTTCCACTTGTTCACAGATTGCAACCTTATAGCCCTTTTCCACAAGCCGGTTCAGATAACTATCCACAGAGTGATACGGAACACCGCACATCGGCGCACGCTCCTCTAATCCACAATTTTTTCCGGTCAGTGTAATTTCCAGTTCCTTGGATGCCGTAATAGCATCGTCAAAAAACATTTCATAAAAGTCACCAAGTCTGTAAAATAAAATACAGTCAGAATATTGTTTCTTCGTCTCCATATATTGCTGCATCATTGGTGTTAATGTAATAGTTTTGTTCATTTTTCCCTCTATTTCAAGCTTTTTCACGTGTTAGTTAACACTTACTACACCCTTTTTACACCCTTTTTTTAAAAAAGCATACTTCTAATTTTAAAAAAAACAACTTATTGTATAAATATGCGTTGATTTTGCGTATTTATTAGCTGATAACGGGTGAATTTGCATATTTATCAACTCGGGAACGATTACAGTAAATCTTCATATTTTTTAAATTCCCTATGCATAAATTCACATTCTGGGTGAGTATAATGATTTGTCATTTTGGAATTGGTATGTCCCACAATATCTGTCAAAATCCGAGTATCAATTTTCTGTTGATAACAATTTGTAATAAATGTATGTCGAAACATATGTGGACAAATTCGGATTGGTTCGTACGCTCGATTTTTTTCTTTTGCGAGCGCTTTGCCTTTGGTATTGATTTTTTTAACAATCCTTTTGCACTCTTGTTCGACATAGTTTGGCAGAAAATAATTTCCGTCTTTCGTGGTTAATACTAAATCAGGGTATGTTTTTCTAAACTCGTTTTCAGATCCCCATTTTATGTTACCATTTTTGTCATTTTCCTGAATTTCCTTTAACTTCAAAAAAGCTTCTATAACGCCATCTGTTAATGGAACAATTCGGTTACTTGCATTTCTTTTCGGCATTGTGATTTGTACACTAGCTATTGATTTTTCAAGTTTTTCTCCATGTATATCAAAATAACATCTTGTTTTATTTATCGTTTTGTAAACATGAAGTTCTTTTTTGTCGAAATCAACATCCTTCCACTGTAATGCACATAATTCACCAGCACGCAAACCGGTATGCAACAAAATATAAAAATAATAACGTGAACGGCAATTTTTGGCTACTTCAAAAAAGAGATCTAACATATCTTTCGTAATGTATTTCATTTCATCCTCCTGTTCTATCGGAACAAAACTCCTATCTGTATAATTGCTTATAACGATACATTTACATGGATTGTTCGCGATAATCATGTTCTTTTCTGCGTATTCTAAGCATGTACTTAATGCATTCAAGGAACTTTTTACAGTGGAGGGTTTATATTTTTTAGAAATCTCATTAATTGCCATTTGAATATGACTTTGAGTCAATTCGATCAATTTAATATTTTGGATACTGCCTTTAATACGATTATAATTATTATAATAATTCTGAATTGTTGTGTTTTTTAATTTCACAGCGCAAACAGTTTCCATCCAATGATCAAACCAGTCATTTACTGTTAATAACGATTGAGTTGTGAAGAAATTATTTAACTTTTGCTGTTCAAAGCATTTCTTTTTTACTCTTAATGAATTAAGATTTGAATCATAAAGATAAATTGGCTTTGGAGTCATTTTTAAATAGATTTTAGCCTGATAAATTCCATCCTTTCTTTGACAAATTCCACGTCCTATATTTTTCCCTTTTAAGTTTTTACCCATATAAACATCCTCCTTATTTCTGATTCCCTCACTAAATAGAAACAAGGATACAAACTTATATTCAGTAATATATTATCAAATCTTTTCTTTTTATTCAAGGATAAATCATAATCTGTATCCCTGCTATTTCACTTGATCGTTAATCCATTTTTCTAACTTTTTTCTATGAATTAATATTCGTCTACCTATACGAACTTGCATGTTTTTTTCATATGTAAAAAATCGCGCCTTTTCATACGAAATACCAAGCAGTTCGCTTACTTCTCTAAGTGAGAGTAAAATCTTTTCGTCTCTTAGTTCTTTTAACACAGCTATTACCCTTCCTTTTTATGAAATGTTCAATAAGAATATGGAAGAATTTTGCATTTGCGTACAAAAAAAGTGACCTCTTACGAGATCTCTCCTATCTTCTATCTGATGAGCAGTTAGAGTGTTCGTCCCATGGGGCAAATCTGAGGTAACTGACAAAACTAAAAAAAGTAAAACGCTTGCATCTATCATTTTGATGCAAACGTAATTTATGAATAATGTAAGTAATATTTTGTGCTTACTTTTGAATGACATTTGGCTCACAAAAAAGGAACCCGGTTCCTTTTCAGCAAAAAAGAGACTCCAAAACGGAATCTCTTTTTTGCATGAATACTATTTGTGTTCCTGATACCACGCTACGAAATCATCTTTGTCTTCTACGTTTTCCACGCAGGATTCGTATGATAACTGATTGCTTTTGATCATTTTTAGAATGAAGTGATATTGTTTCTCACGACCTTCTTGCAAGTCTTTTTGCATACCTTCTTAACGTAGCATCTCTTCACGTGCCAATAACATATTGTACTTCTCCTTCCAGGTTGCGTTGGATGAGTTGATTTTAACTTCCTGATCCAACTTTTTAATGAATGATGAATTACTTACAGTTCCACTTTTGATGTATTCCAGAAATTCCTGAAGCTCTTGATTATCTGTAACACCTGTCACATTTACAAAAATTGTGTGACGGCCGTCCTGAAGTTCGATATTTGTATCTTCTTTACACATAGTTTCGAAGGTATATTTTCCATACCCTTTTTCGAACAAATCGAACGTGCAAATGAAAATAACATACGTATCTCTCAGCTGATTGTATCTTTCTCCGGACTCTAGATGCCCACGATCAATAGATGAATGGTAATATCGAGTACGTTTTGGCAACTCTTTCGTATTCGTTGTCTGCATTTCCAAGTCATAAATGGTATGCTTTTCATCTCTGACATATACATCCAGACGTATGCCTTTTCCATCTAGAGTTTCTTGAAATACCTTCTGGTCTTCGTGATACACAATCTTCTCGATTTCAACATCAAGAATGATTTCTAAGAGTTCTTTGCAAATTTCTTCATTCTGCATGACTTTGCAAAACATGAAATCATCAGCGATGGTCAACTCCTCAAAAGGAACTCTTCTACTTGTAGTATAACACCCTTCTTGTGTAATATCCATATCTTTATGTACCTCCTATATTGAATTTTTTCATAAAGAATATGAATAAAAAATCGACACTTCTTTTTCAGACAAAAAAGAGACCTCGTATGAGATCTCTCCTTCCTGCTATCGTGTAATGTGCAAAATTTCAGCAAATGTATCAGCGAGGTAGTAATAATCTTCTCCGTAAATAAGAGCTAATCCTTCTGGATCTTCGCCATTAGTAATTGGAATATCGCGATCTTTTGAAGGGATATATATTCCTTTTTCTTCCAAAAAATCTTCTATGCAATCAATTAATTGCCCCAGGAATTCCGCTTTTGATTCTTCAATTTCTTGACGAAGCCAAGATGTAATGACTTTCTCCACATTCATCTGTGATAAATCCAAATGGATTCCCTTACCTGATAACCATACATCAGTGGTATCAGTGATATACTGACTCAGTGTTGCTGATCCGATAAAATTAAAATACGTGCATAGCGACATATAGCACGTAATGATTGGATCTCCAATACCTGCATCAGGGTTCACTTCTATGATGTATCCAAGATCATATTGTTTGATTTGTTCATCTAAAAGCTTCAGTTCATCTTCAGTAAACGGGAACTTTTCCTCATTGTCATAGAACCACATTCCATAGGTAGACTGCTCTTGCTCTTTTACGATTGTGCGTAAAGGCTCCGGGAGCGTTTCTAATAACGGTAAATTCAAGAAGTGCTCCATGTTGTCAAACAAAGTTCTCATGAAATCAAATTCGTCATCTGCTTCATCTAGAACAACGCCAATCATTTTCAGTTTGCCATTTTCTTTGATGATAATCTGGCGATACATGTACGTTTCGTCATCAAAGTAATTGTCTTCGCTGATTGAAATTTCATAACCATACATACTTGTTACCATTTTTCATTCCTCCTGTTGTTGAAAATTAATATTTACAGAAGGAATATGAATCATATGAAAAATGGAAATTATCACGAAAATGAACCTGGTTCCTTTTTTGTGTAAAAAGAGACTCCATTGTGAAATCTCCTTTCGTTTGGACATTATTTTTGTAAAGACAACCATTTTTTGAAATCATCTTTGTTTTCAACATCATCTAATGCTTGATCCCGCGTAATCGCTTTTGCTTGCATTAAATGATGTAAAGATTGATAACCAGCAAGTATGCCTTGCTGAATACCTTGTTGGATGCCCTTTTCAATACCTTTTTGTTCAATACCTTCGCTTAAATTACACATTTGCTGGACCTCCTCTCCGGAACTATCATTCATAGGTATATTATACTCATTTTAATGTTTTAAATCTCAGGGAATGATTTTTTTGTGGAAAACACGGTATTTAGAAGACGAATGAACTCGTCTTCATGTTCACACTCTTCCTTTTGCAGAAAGTATCTGGAAATTGCATTTCCGACTTTCTTTAGCGAGTTGAAACATAACCAAATGGAGTATACCTTTTTGAGGTCATTATATTTTGGAATTTGAAATTCTGTCTGGTGTAAATTTTTGCAGCAAAAAAGACCAATCTTGAGACTGATCTTTAAAATTTTCATCTTATTTTTATATTTTTTATTTACATCAACTAAATATTTTTATCACGGAATAATCTGCATTCAATTTCACAAATATAACCTATCGGAATAATTACACCATCTTCAAATAGAATACTGCCAGTGAACTCATCTATCTTCTTAATAATACCGTGTTTGTTTATATATCTTCCTCCAGATTTTTTAAAATCTTCCTAAAAATAAGTTATATCTACTTCTGTCCTCTCACTTAATTTTTTCTTCAGAATGCATAATCTTTCATTCAGATTATTCAAAATATACGCGTCTAAGTAAACTTTCTGATCAGTAATTCGGGCAGTTTCTTTAACCAAATCATCATATCCTGTTAATGCAGCAAATGGTGAAAACTGTGCAGCTCTATCATGCATGCTCATTTGCGGATACCTCTTAGAAACAAAATGTGGAAGTTTTATAATATCATCATATTTTTCACTCAAAACTATCCCTTTGAAAATCGCATTCTTTCCAAATTTATTTTTAATATCTAAAACAGCCTTTTGAATATTTTCCTCTTTTTCTTGAAACTCCTTCTCTTCTTTACACTCTTGCTTGTTCATCAAATCAAATAAATTTAACTGCTCATAAGTATTCTTCATGGCAGAATTTTTATTTATTACATGATTAGCCGACATACTAAGCCTTCTTACTAATAAGTTCTTGTTTCTGATTCTTTCAAACAGATCTAAAACGTCTTTTACAATCACGCTCGTAGAAGAGGTATATTCATGTAAATTAATTGTTCCATGTGCATGTTTAGGTATTTTTCTACCATATTGATCGACAGAAAACTCGCCTTGATATGCACTCATCCTCGCGGAATCTAATAAATTTTCTCTATCATATCCTATCATTAGAACAATCTGATCTGTAACAAGATTTTTACTTACTAGATCCAAAACTAAGTTCTCTGTCATTTCGCGGACAATTAATTTTGTAGTTTTATAATCTGTTCCATTTTGAAGTACCTGTCCACTCCCAATACTATTGTTCTCAGGCTTATATTTCTTAATATCTGCAATGGTACATGGTTCATATCCCCATGCATGGTCAATCAATAATTCCGCATTTTTACCAAACATTTTATGCAGCAAGTATTCATTGTAGAAATCAGTTTCACCGCCCAAAGAACATCTTGCAACATCTCCCATCGTATATAAACCAACGGACTCTAATTGTTTTACATATCCTTTTCCCACTCGCCAAAAATCTATGAGAGGTTTATGATTCCAAAGTTGCTTACGGTAAGACATCTCATCCAATTCAGCAATTCTGACTCCGTGTTCATCTGCCGGAATATGCTTTGCAACAATGTCCATAGCAACTTTTGCCAAATACAAATTTGTTCCGATTCCGGCTGTTGCGGTAATGCCAGTGGTATTCAGTACATCTAAAATCATTTTCTGTGTTAATTCTTTTGCAGATAATCCGTATACATTTAAATAAGAAGTTACATCTATAAATACCTCATCAATAGAATATACATGGATATCTTCTGGTGAAACATATTTCAGATAAATATTATAAATTTCTGCACTGTATTTCATGTAAAAAGCCATTCGCGGAGGAGCAACTATATAATCAACTTTTAGATTCAAATTTTTATCTAAATCTTTTTTATCATAAGAATTTCCAGTAAACTCCTTATTTTTTAATTGATACAATCTACTTGCATTTATCTTATCTACTTGTTGAACAACCTCAAATAATCTTGGTCTGCCTGAAATGCCATATGATTTTAAGGAAGGAGTTACTGCCAAGCAAATGGTCTTTTCTGTACGACTATTGTCCGCAACAACTAAATTCGTTGTTAGTGGGTCTAGTCCTCGTTCTATACACTCCACTGATGCATAGAAACTTTTTAAATCTATCGCTATATATGATTTGTTACTCAAACAATCACTCTCCATGTTCCGTATATTTTTATTTATATCATAACAAAATATTTTTCAAATATCCAGAAAAATCGAAAGTATGTTTGCATTCTCGTATAAAGAGTGCAGAAAGAAATTATTCTTCTTAAAATCAAGTTTTATTGAACTTATGTATAATAAGGAAAAACCTATGTAAAATTTTTAAATCTCAGACTTAAATTTCGATTTTATATCTGTACCCTAAGAAGTATTCACATAGATATATAAATTCTATTCTACGCTCTATACGATTAAAATATTCCATAAATCGCCCCTAAAGAATTGCACTAACCACACCAATCAATAAACTTAAAATGTAATTTCGCATTTTCCTAAGATAGAAAAATTATATTTCGATACAGCGGAATCAAAAACAACTCCATCTGTCGGAACAAATTCGACATTATGAATCGAATTAGGTTTATCATAAAATCCTATTATTTCAACATGAATATGATCTTCTTCTATCAATTTAGTGAAGGTATCCATAAATCCATGATAATAATCAATATTAAAAATATTGTAATATACTTTTACACGATAATCTCCAAGTTTGTTAAAAAAGCTTTTATTTACACGGAAATCACGTATTACAGGATGTCCATATAATCCAAAAGGAAAAGTATCTTTATCTGTATAAAATTTTACATGTTTCTTCCCATCTACAATTTTATACTCACCATTTTTAACCCTTTTACGAATTTCATCTTTAATGTAGCCATGTACATAGGTGGCACATTCCGCCCCTTCTTTATATTCCTTGCTACTTTTCTCTGCGGAAACCTCTTCAGGCGTTCTGCATATTTCATTTAACTCATCTCGAAAATTCATATCTAAACCTCCTCTTTTTTAAATTTTCTTCATTTGGAAGCACATCATACTTCCAATCAAATATTCATAGGCATTTCCAAGAATATCAATCTTTGTATCATCCTCATTAATGGTAATATCTGCCAATGTAGTAATGATTCTTGACATTACTACGGAACGGTCTTTTACAGTTCTTCCAAGTTTCGTAGAATCAAGTTGCATATCGTCAAACAGACCTTCAAAATCCTCTTCTGATTCGGTTCCCATAGTGGATTCCATAATGCTGTTGATTGCTGACTGTAAAAACTCCACATCAAAATTGTTGTTTTCTACCATTTTTACCATTTCAGAAAAATATTAAGGTCATGGTCAATGCTCTTGAAGATATCGTAATACTTCATCAAAGCAGGAATACTCCACACTGTAAAAAGTGCTGTGTACTGTCGATTTCTCGTTTTTGATTTGTGATTTGCAACAATATGATTTGCAATCATAGTCATACGTTCATCAGAACCCATTACTTTGTCGATATCGATACCTTCAACAAGCTGCTTATCATTAAAATCATAATTTCCTTCTACTGTTTTGATGTATTCCACATGAAAACCAAGAACATTGTTGTCAAAAATCGCATCTTTAATCAAGTAGGTATGCAGGAATTCTCCAAAAAGAGATGCCGTTGTTTTTACTACGTGTCCTTCTTTCCGTTCACTTCAAATCGTGGTGTTCCTGTAAATCCAAAGAATTGTGCTTTTTTGAAGTGACGTACAATATCCAAATGCATGTCTCAAAACTGGCTTCTGTGACATTCATCAATGATAAATACAACTTTTTCTTCCTTGTATTCATCCATAACATTTGCATATCTTGGATTTTTTACTGCATTCGACATCTTCTAAATCGTTGTTACAATCAGATGCACGTCTTTTTTTCGCATTTAATCCACTAATACAGATGTATTATCTGTTACGTCTACAGAACCTTGCTCAAATTTGTTAAACTCTTCCATCGTCTGAGAATCCAGGTCTTTTCGATCAACCAAAAAGATTACCTTTTTAATTCTCTCCTCTTTTGCGAGAATCTGAGCTGTCTTAAAAGAAGTCAATGTTTTTCCTAATCCTGTAGTGTGCCAAATGTATGCATTTTCATCTGAAAAACGCGCTCTATCAATCAATTTGCTGGCAGCGTAAACCTAATAAGGTCTCATAATCATGATTGCTTTTTCTACATCATTTAGGACCGTGTAACGAACCATCATTCGTGTAAGATGGTCTCTAGACAAAAACGCAATGGAAAACTCTTTAAGATTTGTAATTCTCACATTATTTTCATCTGTCCAAAAGAATGTATGGCTGTATAAAATGTCTTTGTCACTATTTGCAAAGTATTTTGTATTTACTCCATTTGATACAGTAAAACATTGAATATAACGGTACAACCCGATATAACTGTGCTTTTTGTATCGCATGATTTGATTTACTGCTTGGCGAAGATTCATTCCACGACGTTTCAATTCAATCTGTACAATCGGAAGTCCATTACAAAGAATTGTCACATTGTATCGATTTGCATACTTTCCGACAACAGTTGTCTGATTGGATACTTGCCAGAGGTTCTTTGTATGGTCTTCGTCAATGAAGGATACATAGACTTTACTTCCGTCATCGCGTTCCAAAACATATTTGTCTCTTAGTACTTTGGCAGATTCGAACACTGTTCGTCCCAACATATAGTTTGTTAAACGATCCCATTCCTTATCTGATAAAGGTTGGTTATTTAATTTCTCTTTGTTGAATTCAAAGAACTGTAAGCGGAAGTTCTTCATCAATTGGTCATAATCGTCAATTTTCACATAGTTGTAGCCTTGACTTTTTAGTTGCTTAATAAGCTGGTTTTCTAATTCTGCTTCGCTTTGATATCCCTGAATAATCCTCCCTCTTTAACTATATTTCTAATTCATTTAATACCTATTGTATCATAATTTTGTGTGTTTTGTATTTTTGTAACTGAAAAACAATAAGATTTTTTCCACACTAACGGTTCACATCAACAACTGCGATATATTCATCTGCTACACCAATATGTACATTGTATGCCGGTAGAAGCTAATCCGTTTTGCTACGCATAAAGGTAACTGATTTATCTATTTTAGAGTATCTGTTGCGATTAGATCCACAGATGTCAATTCATTCTGGGTATTCCTAAAGTTTCTGACAGAAAGCAGTCAATTGCTCATAATAGCGCTGCTCTTTTGATTTCCGCTTCCGTAAATAAATGTACTTGTATCCAATTCCCATAAAAGCGCTAGCTGATCAATGATTTCATTCAGATAATTCGCTAGTATACTCAGAGTTTATTGATACCCCTATCAAAAAGTTGAAATCTCTTGAATTCACACTGTTTTCTATCTATCCGCAAACTAGCAAGACACTTTACAAGATACTCTATAACATTTTCTCATCTGCATTTCAGTATCCATTTTTTGTTATAATCACCATGATCTTTCTCAAAAAAAGGAACCAGGGTCCTTTTTACGAGTTTTATGCTACAGTTTTTCCATGATTTGACACATAAACTTTACTGCTTCCTGATTCACCTTAACATCTTCAAACCTGATTGGACGTGTCAGTACAATATCATCCATACTACGCACACGGCTAAGAGCAACATATAACTGACCTGTTGCGAATGTTCCTGGGTTTAGTACGATTTTATCCAAGGTTAGTCCTTGTACTTTGTGTATAGTCATTGCATACGCTGGCGCAATAGGAAACTGCTCTATATACGCATCCGCCTCGTTCGAAGCGAATATTTTCTCTCGAAAAATTTTAATTTTCTTTCCTGTATTCGTCTCCATCATAATATAATTCTGACTAATGCCAGAAACATATCCACGCGTTCCATTTTTATAAGTAGACGTATTTTTTACTGTCATAATCGGCATACCAAGAAGTAGACGTAATCGAGTAGAAGGCTAACCATTAATTAATTAGCTGACCTCTCACACCACATTCTTTTTTAAAAAAAGAGACTTCATAATGAAATCTCCTTTTTTAAGACACATAGTTATTCTCATTTGCTATTTTCTCAACCTCCTCGATTAGAAGAAGTAAGATGCGCGAGACATCCTCAATGGAATTTGACTGCAAGACATTTAATAACATTTGTTGGATACCCTGCTGATCTTCTCCGTAACTATCTTTTATAGGAATATTATACTCATTTTCTACGGTAGTTTCAATTTTCTTTGGTGAATTGAAGCATAACCAAATGTAATACACTTTCCTTTGATATTGCTCCGCATTTCTTACATACTTTCATAATTCCTTGTTCTTCTAAATAGCGCAACAGGTAGTTTTATACAACAACATCTAAATGTCTTTAAATGAAACGAGATTTATAAAATCTCACTCAGCTATTGACTTAGAATTAAATAAGAATCTTCTGTAGCAAAGCAGGCATAGAAGCACTGATTTCTAATAGAAGATTCTTATTTTAAAATTCAAAAGCTAAAAATGGCATTTATCGACAGTTCCCTATTAACGAGATGATTATAATGAACTCTAGAAATTTTAAACGTATTGTTTCAATTTATCCATTGCTTTTTCATCTATTTTTGATTTATCCATTTTTGCACGTTTTAAATACGCTTTCCAAATTAGTATTAGCACTAATCCTAATGCAATTACAATTGTTAAAAAAATGAAAAAATATCGATATCCAGCAATCCCCGGATGATTATCAATCATATTTCCTGCAAATAGAGAAATAAATGTCTCTGGTATTGCACCCGCTGTACAAATAAGTCCTGCCGCTGTTCCACAATACTCAATTGGCACAGCACCTTCACTCATCATCGTCCATGCCATTGCATAATTCATATGGAAAAAGGTCAGTATTGTAATAAATAATATTGTCACTATAATTGCACTTGATTTTACACCTGCCGGTACAAAAAAGATTGCAATTTGCCCAACTAGCATAACAATGTAAGCAGACAACATCAATTTTCCTGTTCCAAATTTATCTGCTAGATATCCACCAACAATATTTCCGCCTATTGATCCAAATTTACGAAGCACACCCATCATTGCACCAAATGCAACTGCCGCTCCTAAAATATCTGTTACATAAGGAATGTAATAATATATGGAAAGACAGAATACGTGATTACAAAAAGATACAAGACAAATAATCCATACAGCCGGATTTTTTAACACCTTTTTGATTCCTTTAAACGAAACTTTATCTGCATCCAATACTATTTTATCATCTTTAACTGTATATAACGCTACGATTCCCATAGCGATATTTGTAAATGAATAAAATAAAATCACGTATTTCATAGCAAGTACTTCGTTACCTGCACCAGATGTTCCCCATTTAAATATCAGAACTGCGACCAGTGCCGTAAATGCTCCTGCCACACTCTGCATTCCTTCAAAAAATCCGTATGCTTTTCCCTGACTGTCTTTATCTGACATCACACGCACAGCTTTTACACATGCTGGCCAAAAAGCAAATGTAGTAGAAATTCCCCACAGAGCATATATTCCTACAAGCCCCCAAAATCTAAGTGGTAAAAGATGTAACAATCCCCCTAGGCCAGTCAAAATCGGAGACAATACAATAATTTTTTTCACAGACATACCATCTGCTACAACTCCTCCGAATAAATAAGATACGATTCCAAACACCCCAATGACCGTACCAAATACCCCTATCTGTGTATTAGTCAAATGATATGTCGAAACATATGCATCATAATATTCAAATCTAAAGAAAGGGAGGGCAAATATTACAGATCCTGTAAATGCAAGAATAACAATTGCACCAAAATTTTTACGCAAAGATCCTCTGATTCCCATTTTATTTAATAAGTAACTCATTTTTCCTCCTCTATTGATCCTGGACAATTACAATTCGAAAGGTCTCTCCTTTATCATAAGTTCTAGAATTTATCAAAATATTATCATAGAAAAATTTACCGGCATATACTCCTCTTTCGCATCCTGCACCATCCATTTCAAAATTGTTCCATTCTCCAACTTTTTTTTCGATTTCTTCACGTGTAACTGTCTGATCAAGTAGTTTTTCTGCCTCTTTTTTATTTCCGATTCTTCCATTTTCTTTCTGATTATCATCAGAATCTGTATCTTTTTCTGTACTATTTACCTTTCTATCATCCATGGTTGTATTCCTAACAATTACACCAATCCCCAAAAAAATGACAGATAACAGAAAAAGCATCACAAACAATGAGATTTTCTTTTTTTTTGTCATCTTAATATACTCCTATAATACTGACAAATGTGCCCTTATGAAACATAAAGGGCACTTTTAGTTTACGTTATATTATTTTTGTTCTTCTCCAGTGAGGAAATTAACACCATCACTTACATCTTTGCCATTTTCATCTACAACAGCATCCAAGTATTTGTCATAGTGTACTTTTTTACCATTGTGATCAATGAATTCATTTCCTTCATTAGACCATGGCAACCAACCATTTGCCCATTCTTTGATATTATTCAGGTCTACAGACTGACACCAATAAGCAATCTTAGCAGCTCCCCAGCTATCTCCACAGAAAAATGCTACAAGTTTATCTGGATTCACATCATAATTCTTCAATAACGAAACATACTCATCTTGAGTTCTTGCTGTAAAATCTATATTCGTGAAGAAATCTCCATCTTCTGCACTTTCTTCCGGACACCAAATAGTTCCTTCAATGCGTCCTGCAATATCATGATAGCTATATCCAGTCTCCAATCCATCCCAGTTGGTCTTTCCACGATTATCTACAACCTGTCCTTCTTTCTCACCACTTAAAATAGTCTTGATTTCGTCCATCCATATAAGTTCTTCAGGATTAGAAACTTTATCTGTTCCAAAACTATCTGCTGCTGTAGGAACAACAAGTGTACTCTCATCTGTATCAAGCTCATATCCATTATATTCCCATGCAGTAAGTGCGCCAGTCATAGCATATGTCTTAACACCCAAAGTTCTTAATAAGAACCCAAGTCTTCCCTGTGGCGCCGCGGTTGGTCCTGTTAAGATTACGATAGAATCCTTTGTAATTCCATACTGCGGAGCAACTGTATCTCTAAACTCTTCCGGAGTAATTAATCTCCATTCTTTTGCATATTCTGCTCTCTTTTCTGGCACATATACACGTGGTCTCTCATAGGAGTCTGTATTAATATGAACAGCTCCTGGAACATGTCCTCGTGAAAAATATGTAGATGCTTTTGAGTTACCCCATGCTACGTCTACAAGAACAACTTTATCAATGTTATCTTCAACGATCGCTTTTGCTTCCTCAGTCAATTCAGAAGATTTTCCCGTTTTCACATCTGAGATATTCTTAACAATTTCTGTTGGAAGGAATCTATCATAGTTTGCATAAGATTCCACAGCTGTTCCAGCATCAATCATCTCATTCGCCTTAAAGACTTTTACATTCTCGAGACCGTTTTCTTGGAAATATCCAGCAACATTTATTGCATGCTCACCAGAATAATCATATACGATAATTTCTGCTTCTTTTGTAATTCCCTGCGACTCCATAGCCCTTGCTAAATATGTAGTCCTTGGAGCTGTGCTACCGTAGTCATTACCTGAATAGTATCAATCTAACCAACGAGATGAGAATAATTTAGCATTTTTTAGATGTCCGCCTGTCTTAGCACCTTCTAATGCCCAGCCCGAATAACTCTCTTGAGGACGTGCATCAACAAGCACTGTCTTTTCATCCGAGTCATTCATAAACGCTTCTACTTGTTCTTTTGTAGCCTCGTCTACTTTAACATCACCTTTTGGCATTGCTGATTTGTTATACCCATTATCCTCTGCTGATGCCTCTTCTTTTTGAGTAACTTCTTCTTTCTTGTCACTTTTACTGTTTGTTGAACACCCCATCAGCATAGAGGTTGCTATTGTAACACACAGTAAAGATGCAAGCATTTTCTTTTTCATAAACTTTCCCTCCCAATGATTTACTCGATTCCATTAACTTAATATATTATAATTGTATACAAGAGTCAAATTTTAAATTTTTATAAGTCACTTCTATTTATTGCTTTTTTCTATATATAGTTCGTAAGCACCTAGTTTTGGGATTTTTACAAATTTCTTACTATCATTAATATGAAAGAATTTTGAATTTGCGAACCAAAGGGGCTATCGGGAAATAGATAGTTCCATTGATTCGCTTATATCAGATACTCTCCCACAAAAACGTCTGTATCAAACGGAGTGATTCCATCCTCAATATCAAAGATTACATCTGCCTCTCCTTTGTATTTGACTTCTGTGCACCATCGTCTGGACAAGCGCTGTCACAGCTGCGCACACAATATCTTTTTCCGGCTCCGCATAACCCGCATGACCATCCAATGTTATTTTTTCTTTGCTTACATTTGCTACAATCAAATGTTCAACCTCCCAAATAGACATAAAAATACCACCAGCCAATTCAACTGATGGTATCTAATTAATAATTAATTGATTCCCGCAAGATTCGCAGAAAAATGTATTTGTAGTTTTATAGTATCCAGAAGGAATCAGGAATCCTTTTTTGCACTTTTTACACAATACTTTTCCCCCTCCTCTCAACAGTTTCAATCTTTCGTGAGGTGGAATAATCAAAGTGTTCTCCACAACCAATCACTCCCATTTCAAGTATTTATATTTATCATCTGAGACTCCATAATGGAATTTCTTTTTCAAAACACTTACTTGTTCTCATTTGCGATTTTCTCAACTTTCTCAATCGGAAGAAGCAAAATTCTAGAAACATCTTCGATGGAATTTGACTGCAATGCATTTAATACCATTTGCTGAATGCCTTGTTGAGTACCTTGCTGGACGCCCTTTTCAATGCCTCTTTGTTCAATACCTTCACTTAAGTTGCACATTTGCTGGACCCCTCTCCAAAACCATCTTTCATGGGAATATTATACTCATTTTCCACAATAGTTTCAATCTCCTGAAATGATTTTCTGGTTGAAAATACGGTATTCAGCAGCCGGATTAGTTCATCTTCATGCTCATACGCATTTTCATTCAGACAAATCTGAACAATTTCTAATTTGTCGTATGCTGAAGGATCCACATCCAAATGACCTAAGATGTCTTCTTTTGGGATGAAGTATCTAGTATAAAAAAATCCCAATTCATAGGATCACTCCTTCAAACATAAAGCATAAATTGATTATTATGTTTCCATAATACTGCGTGTAAGTTTCGCAAATTTATGAACTTAATGCTGTTACCAACGATAAATATCTTTCTGTTTTTTTCTTAATATCATCTTCACTAACACCATAAAAGATATACAAATCTTTTGAAATTTTTTGAAATTGTTTCATTACTTTCTTATTTCCAGAATACGATATCGCGAATATATTCCAAATATAATCTATATCCATTTCAAGAGAATCATCACCTATTCTTATTTCATATAGATGGAATTTCATAGGAATTACATTATCTGGCATTTCGGCAATCATTTCTCTTCGTGCCTCTATTTTACAAAGATATTCTCTAATAGATTTTTCGTTGTAAATATTCGGCTTTGGAATATCCTTCATTTCCCCTAAAATTTCTGGTTTATGCTGTAAAATCAAACTCTCCTTTAGATTGTTTTGTTGTTCAATATATTTTCTCTCAGATGAATTAGTTTCAATTAGATTGTAGCTATTCTTTGCATATTGTACTAACTCATCAAGAGTATGTTCGCCTGCAACTACTTTCTTCTCTGCTATCTTACGTTTAAATCTGTAGAGGATACTTCGTATCCTTACTTTTAGAGGCCTTTTCTGTGCTCTACCAGCTATAAAAATACTTGTTGGACCATCTGCACCACCTATTATTGAAACTCCACTTTTACTTTTTCCTTTCATAAATGTTCATCCTCGCAACTTCAAATTTACCGTTCAAACGACAAATATCTCGTTCCTTGAAAAGTCAGTCTGCCAGTATCACCTTCTACAAGCATTCCATATTCTGTTCCAGAAACGCAAAGTTCTATTCTATCTCCACTTTCCACCTGAAATGTCACATAATATGAAGTGCTTGTTGTAGTATGGAATCCGTGTGCACCGCTCGAATCACCTGCATTTGCATGTTGATGATGCGTAATGTTTTCTCGCTTTGCAACAACGACAACTGGCACTGTTAATCTAGGTGACTGATTATTCTTATTCCATGTGATAATTCCCTGCACCAAAGAGAAAATAATGATACCAACCACAGTAATAAACATGATTGGAAATATAGCGTTCATCAGGATACCTCCAATGTTTTGGAAAGTGTCCAGGCAATGATTTTTCTGGAATATAAGTCCATAATACTGGTCAGATAAACAAATCCGTCTATCGTCCAGATATAAGTAATATCAGAACACCAAGCAGCATTTGGACGTTCTGGATGAAACTGTTCATCAAGGATATTTTTTAATTCGCTGCTGAAGTCAGAATCTTTGGTTGTGATAGTCCATGGCTTGACCCACTGGGCTTTGATGCCCATTTGCTTCATATACTTACCAACGGTACGTTCGGAGATGATTTCTCCAGATTTACGCAATTCCCTAGTAATTTTAGGGGCACCATAATTCTGTTTAGATTCATCATAAATATCTTTGATTTTAGCTTTTACGGCTTCACGTCTTTTTTCTGTATTAGAAGGAACACGTTTTAGCCATGCATGATAACCAGAACGAGAAACGCCAAGATGTTTCAACATTCCGGAGACAGAAACCCGGCGTTTTGCCTTATGGGCAGTTTCTGCCATCTCCGTAACTTCGAGATAAATGGCTTCCGTCATTTTCCCAGAATGTTGATTGCTTTTTTTAATACTTCAAGAGCATCCTGTGCATCTCGTAATTCTCGTTTTAATCGTGCGATTTCTTTTGCTTCATCAGAAGCATAGTTACCGGAACCACGGCTTTCAATATCACCTGTTTCACGCAGTTCTTTCTGCCAGCGTGATAATGTCTGTTGACTGATTCCTAAGTTTGTAGCACAGCCCTGCAGTCCTAAGTTCTTGTGATCATGATAATACTGGACTGCATCCAGCTTAAATTGTTTGTCATAGTGTTTTGCCATAATGAGATCCTCCTTCAGTGCGGTACCTACATTGTACCATAATTTTTCTTATAAGGAATTCTCATTTTGACTTGTACTATTTATATTCTAACACCATAAGCATACATTTCATTGGATAGAAATGCAGGTATCGCTTTTCTATTCTACACCAATTCATTCTGCAAACTTACTTTAGGAAAGACCTAATAATTATTAAAAGATACTTTACCTTGCAAATGCACTGGCTCCGCCTGCAATACAGCCCCCATCACAAAGAATATCCACGCCTGTCAGATAGCTCATCCGTTCATCGATCAAGGCAGCGTAAAGCAGTGCAATCTCTTCCGGTCTTCCATTTCTTTTGATTGCTGCAAATTTCAAATATGTGGACGCTTCCTCTTTTTCCAGATTTCCTAATGGTGTTTCAAAGTTTCCCGGAGTGATGCTTAATACTCTCGCATTCTTTTTTGCATAACGCGCCGCATCCTGTTTTGCAAACCAGATGGTAAAGTGTTTGCTGATGCTATATGCAACACCTTCTCTCGTTTTCTTTGGGAATAAATTCACTCTTTTCATAATCTTACGAAAGAAGAGTTCCCTGTCTTTACAGGCCAGTGGATATATTCTCTTTGGCATGATAAAAGCTGGTGCCATGTAAGCAGATGTAGAACTTGTATCGATCACACAGCCGCCTTCTGCGATTACTCCATAAAATGCATCATTGATATTGATAGTTCCCATTGCATTTGCCTGCATTATTTTTTCCTCATCTCCCATGTGCGGACTCATTCCCGCAATATGGAGGACTGCCTTTACTTTTCCACATTCAGATGCACGCTTTGCAAGTGCAAAACAATTTTCTCTGTCTGACACATCACAACGGTATGCTTCTGCTTCGCCCCCCAGAGTTCTTAGTATTTCCACTGCACCTTCTAATTTTTTCTTATTTCGTCCAACCAGAATCACATAATATCCTTTTTCTGCTACTTCCTTTGCTGTTGCAAATCCAATACCGGATCCGCCTCCTGTCACTACACATACCTTTTTCATCTGACTATAACCTCCTGTTATGGAACCTGATTTTCCACACTTTTGCTCATATAATAACGTATTTTATCCGATTTTCCCTTCTTCTTTTAACCACACTGCCTCATCATGAAGTGTCTCTGCATAGCTTCTTGTATGATATCCAAGTTCTTTCTTGGCCTTAGAATAGTCAAATGTATTATTGCGTTCCAGATTATAAACAGAAAATGTTGTCATTAATGCCTTTTTACCGGTTTTTTCTGCCTTTTTTTCCATCTGCTTTGCAAGTAGCTTTGCCAGTCCGAGTGGAAGATATAATTTACAGGTTCCACAATGCAGATCTTTATCTAAGAGTTCACACATTTCTTTGAGTGTCACTTCCTCATTGCCAAGAATATAACATTCTCCTGTACGTCCTTTATCTGCAGCTGCAATACATCCTGCAGCAAGATCTCTTACATCACAGAGATTAAAACTTCCCCTCATACCAACTGGCATTTCACCATTAATAATCTTAATAATTGTGCCGGTTGTTTCTCCTATTGCATAATCCTGTGGACCCAAGATTCCGCTTGGATGTACCACACACGCATTTAATCCTTCTTTTTTCACTGCATCAAGTACTGCCTGTGTTGCCATCGCTTTCGTCTTACTATACCAGCCCACGACCTTTTCCGAATCAAACTGTTTTACTTCTCTTATTTTCTGTCCCTTTGGAAGCTCTGGGATTGCTCCGCTCGAACTTACATAGACCATTTTTTTGCACTCCGGATGTTCTAAACATTTTTCTATGATATTTTTTGTTCCGCCAACATTGATGTCCATAAGTTTCTGATTATAATCCGGATTCACCGTTACCATACTCGCAACATGAAGAATGATCGTCTGTGTATCATCTGGAACCTTAAAGAAATTTTCCAATGAATTAATATCACAGAGATCTCCAGTTACAATTTCTACTTTTTCCGGGATATATTTTACAGCTGGATCCCCTTTTAAAACAAATGCTCTAACGCTCTCACCCCTGTCTAATAGCTGTCTGCATATATGACTTCCCAAAAAACCGGCTGCTCCTGTTACTAAATATAATGTTCTGCTCATTTTACATTTCCTCTCTTTTTTGTTCTTTGTTTCATTTGATATCTGTATCTTAAGAGGAAATTGTTTTCGTATTGCTTCCGTTTTGTTGTCAAATTGTTAAAAAACTCAAACTTCCCACATTCGAACTGTGCGTGAAGTTTGAGTTTCATTTTTTTACAACAGTGCATGTCCTTTCTTGCAGACCTCCTCTGATTCATCAATCTTTGCTTCCATCAGAGGCTCTACTTTTTCCATTCTTTTCATTTTTACATATTTATAAATCGGATATGCGGCTCCCCATAGGATAAATCCAGGAATTGCGAGTAGGATCATAAGCCAGATTATTGGTGTTTCTGCTGTAACAGCAAAAACAGCTCCGGCAACAAATGCACATCCCAAAATTCCGGCTCCGATTCCCGCGCTTGTTGCTAAAGAAACTGCTGAGCCTTCTAATGCTTCCAGGTCTCTCTGACATGCTTCAAAATGACTTTGAAGTCTGGTTAATTCCACCTTATTTAAAATCGCCCTGCTGCGTTTAAAATGGACCACTGCTTTTGCGCCATTCACTTCCAGAGGAATATTAGGGTCTAACTTCCAACCAAAACATTCATATCCATCTATATAATGTGATAGCCTTGTTTCTTCCACTGTCACCTTCAGGTAATCATAACTTTCAAATTTATTCATGTTCTTTTTTTTCTCCCTTCGGTATCAACACCGTAAATTTACTTCCGGATCCTGGACTGCTTTCCACTTCTATCCGATAATCATTCAGTTGAAGTACACGCATTGCAAGTGCTAATCCAAGACCATTTCCAGCCATGGCATGGGAAGTGTCTCCCTGATAAAATTTTTCAAAAATATGTTTTTGGGTTTCTTCTGACATTCCGCATCCATTATCTTCCACAGATACACAAATCTGCTTTTCCCCTGACCATTCCGTCAGCTTTATCCTTCCTCCTGGCTCTGTGAACTTCACCGCATTTGAAAGAAGATTATTCCAGACCAACTCCATTAAAGATGCATCTGCTGTGATTTTTACATGATCTTCCATATCCGCATCAAATTCGATGCCTTTTTTCTCCCATATTGCTTCATAATTCAGGGCACACTCTGCTAACTGTCCGCAGAGATCGTACTCTTCTGTCATCGGCACGATTGCTTGTTTTTCCAGTTTATTTAGTTTTAAAATATTACTAATCAACTCTGACAGACGTTTCGTTGTCTGAAAGATAATCTCTGCATATTCTTTTTGTTTTTTAGGCTCCGTTTCCATGCAAAGCAGCTCCGCATTATTCTGGATAATCGCAAGTGGGGTTTTGATCTCATGGGAAACATTTGAAAAGAAATCTGTCTTTAATGTCTCGATACTGCCCAGTTCCTCCACCATTTTATTAAAATCAATGATCATGATATCTAGATAATCTAAACGATCTGACGTATTGATCGTTGGAACATATACAGAGAAATCCCCTTTTGAAATTTTTTTTGTTGCCTCTGCAAGATCATGCATCGGTTTCTCATAGTTTTTCTGAATTTTATTTCTGGTAAAAAGAGTCAATCCGACTGCCACGAAGGACCAATACAAAATCGCTATCACAACCTGAATGATTTTATTCCATTCAAGTGTGTTCGCTAAAACAATAATTCCCGTGTGAAATCCTGACATCAAAAACAGTACTATCAAATATACCCAAAATAAGGACGCTGGAAAACGGTCTGATTTTATCTCGCCTCTCTTTTCTCCTTTTTTCATTTTAACAACACCTTCCTCTTTCCATTACAACAATACTGCCTTATATCCAAGTCCTCTCACTGTTTTTATTTCAAATCCATTGCAGGCAGAAAATTTATCACGGAGCTTTGTAATATAGACATCCACCGCGCGAAGGCTTGTTCCTGAATCGATTCCCCAGAATTCATCCATCAGCTGTGCCCTTGTAAATGTTTTCTTCGGATAAGACAGTAGCTTATATAGAATATGAAATTCCCTTGTCGTAATCGAAATTTCCTCACCATCAATAGATGCTGTCATACCATCTGCATCAAGTTCGAGATTCGCAACTACTAACTTACGCTCCATCTCAATATTTGCCCTTCGAAGCAGTGCCCTGACACGCATCTCAAGCTCTGCTAGTTCAACCGGTTTTACCATATAATCATCAATTCCAACAAGAAATCCCTTACGCTTGGATGGAAGATCGTCTTTTGCAGACATAAAAAGAATTGGGATTTGTCTATTCACCTGACGCACAGTCTCTGCGAATTCAAAGCCATCAATTTCCGGCATCATAATATCTGAGATAATCAGTTCATAGAGATTGTTATACATCTCATCATACGCCTCCGTTGCACTTAAAACTCCTTTTGCCTCGAAACCGCAATCGTTTAAATAGGTACAAACCGTCTGGTTTAAATTTTTATCATCATCTACTACAAGAATATGGATCATCTTTTTCCCTTTCTTCTACAATCTATTTTTATAAATAATAGCATTTTACATCTTATTAATCTATCTTTTATTTATTTGAAAATTGTTTGAGATTTGTTTCAAAATTGTTAATTATAAATTTACACCGAAAAAGCTGTCAGAAATTTATTTCCCAACAGCTCCCCTAACAAATTATTATTCTAATTGTGGTGTTCTGAATACTATATACACTTCCACAGACTTTCTTTATTCACCTTTTACAACACTCTTCAGTCCCTGCAGCTCCATTTACCGGTCTTCCATTTTGCATCATTTCAAGTATAATTCCGTCAGGCTCTTTAAAGTAAAAAGCTTTACTTTTACCAAATCCTTGTGCTGTAAAATCGAAATATTGAGGTCCCGATAAACATTCTATATTATTTTCAATAAAATTTTTATAAACCAAATCAATATCATCGGTGTTAAACACTTACTATCAATCATTTTCCCTTACTTTCAAGCATTTCCAGATGTTAACTAGTATTTTGATTGTACCTTTTACAAATAATTTATGTACAGTTTACTTAAATACGGTGGCAAAAGTACCCTTGATTGATGTATAAAGAAAATGTTGGATCAGACATGGTGGAAGAACACACAAATGTAGATTTTCTTAGATTCCAGTCATACTTATTTTTTAGGACAATACGTATGCGGAATATATTTTTTAATCATCCGGTAATTGTCAGTCATTAGGAGAAACCATTATGAACATATCATTTTTCTTTAGATGTTTTATATATACTTTGCTAGTCTCCATCATGGTTTACGGAGGGAATTTACGAAAAATAGGAATTTTCGCATGGAGAATAGGAATTGTGTATTCTATTTTCGATTTAATTTTGGTATTTTTCATATCAGAACCTTGGGGAAACAGGACATTTACATTTTTATTGTTATTACAATGTATTTTAGTTATGCCATTAGTATCACCACTAAATACCTGTGATTTCTGTGGGCATCGCATGTATTGGCATACGATTTTTTCTAATAAATGTCCACATTGTGGTGAAAAAATATAGTAAATAACTGGAAGATAAAGCCTCTGAAATCCACTTTATCTTCCTAATCCTTTCCATTTTTCAATAATGATGTTTGCATTATTTTCAAGACTATCTGTCCCGTCCAATTCCAACTTCAGGCAAGACATTTCATCCATCCATTTTCTCTGCCCATGCAGATTTGGAGAACCATCCTTCTCGTAGCGGCGATTACTTTCTAAAAATCGCATATGATTTTCATACAAGTCGCCGCCTTCGAGTATTCTTCCTCCAAAATGTTCCAATGCGCGGTTATGTACTCGCTGTACACGAATGTCAGGTTCGACATAAAGAAAAACCATCATCTCAAACTTATCATCAAATGCATAATGGAAAGAACTCATCGAACCAGCCATCACAAAATATTCATAGGGCAAAATATCATTGCTCAATCTGCTAATCTTTTCTTCATGACTATACATAACAGTATATGGTTCTTTAGTATCTTTTCTCCAAATATAATCGTCCACATCAAAGTAAGGGTAGCCTAGCTGAGCGGCGACAAATCTGCCCAATGTAGTTTTTCCACTTCCTGATGGCCCAATAATCATTATCCCTGTTGACATCTATGATCCTCCCAAAAAATAAGATAAGTACAAAGGTTCCATTTTTCATGATAAAAAGCATAACCTCTTTTGAAAAGGAAACTATTCTCCGATAACGATAATCTCATCATACATTTTTGCATCCTCTTCCTGGAAATTATGCGAGATATGGAGAACGGTCATATCGTCCCTATCCAAAATATACTTCTCAAATATCTGTTTACTCTTTTTATCCAGCGCTGCTGTTGCCTCATCTAGAATGAGCCAGCTATTTTGCCGCATAAGCGCACGTAACAGGGCAATCTTTTCGCGCTCACCGTTAGAAATATGCGTACTTTCATTTGAAATATCTCTGTCATCATCAATTAATTTCCAAAAACTGTCATCGACCAACATTGAGTAATTGCTGAGGTTTTTTACATCCTCTTTTCCAAATAGTGTGATGTTATCTTTCACTGTTCCCGAAAACATATATGGAACCTGTGATACAATGGTAAGATTTCTAAATAAGTCTTCATCGGAAACATCCTCCTGTTTTTTCCCATTCATGCGGATCGTTCCAGTCAAAGTTGCAGCCTTTGTGTCTAGGCTATTTACAATGGCATGGATCAGCGTACTCTTTCCACTTCCGTTTTGACCGATGATCAAATATTTTTTATTCTTCTCAAAACACTTTGTATAATTTTTGAAAATATATCTGTCTCCAAAATTCAATGTCATATGTTCAATGGAAATGCTTTGCAGTTCGCCCAAATCAGCGCTGGATTTCTTCTCTTCTACGCTTGCGTATGTAAATAATTTTGCCTTTACTTTCCGTGTGGAAATAATGGAGTTAAGTGATGTGGAAATTCCGAGGATTGGCATGATAAGCTGATCTGATAGCTGAATCGCCGCGAATAGACTCCCTACGTTTAGCTTCCCCTCATGCACCTGATAGCCTCCAAGTGTGATGATCAGAAATGTCCCCATAAACGAAATAAACCCCATCACAATTTCAGAATACGCCTGAACCTTTTCATAAGCAAACTCACTTTTTTCGCTTTTATGGGATGCCAGATTCACTATATTTCCAATCGCTTTTTTTATCTGCTGGATACGGATTTCACTATGTCCAAAAACAACGTCTGAGAATTTCACATTAAATTGTGCCAGACTTTCAAACTTCTTGTCTGTCTTTTGCTGCATCTTCTTTTCAAAGAAGAATGGCGTCACCGCAATCAGAATACTCGCCCCTGCCGAAATTGCTGCCAGTGGGAAATAAATCTTTATCAATACCGTACAGGTAAACAAAATTGACAATACCTGAAAAATCAAATTTACGATTTTCACATAATACTTCTCTACCACCGCCGGTACTTCGTTGTTCATCAGGGAAATATATTCCTGCGGTGCAGACTCAGCAAATTGCTGTGCGGTTCTATTCAGGATTCCATTGCTGACTTTTACCCGGAACCAGTCTTTCAGGCTTGCAACATATTTCGCTTCCCCAAGCTTTCGTATCATTTCCACTGTCAGAATAACAAGGATCGACAGGAAATAAATTGCAGCCCAAAATAATACGTTCTGCTCAGATTTGCCTAACTGATTAATAAATTGTTCCACGATCAACGGCTGTGCTGTATTTGCTATTGCCATCAAAATGGATAATATGGTCAAATTAGCAGTAAATATGTAGTATTTCTTCTCCAATTTCATAGTTCTGCTACTCCACATATTTTCGATAATCGTTACATGTGATTCTCTGATCTAACAGTGCTCTGTTTTTCTCATTTCTAATATTGTAAAAATAGACTGGAACCTTGCCGATTTCGCTTCCGTCTTCTGCATATGCCATTACAAACTTTTTATCATATTCATTCTCCGGGTGTCCTTCCCCAAAATAGCTTTCCAACTCATCAATCTTCTTTAATGTCTGTTCAGATACTTCGTGTATCTCTCCGGCAATTCTTTCTTTCCCCTCGATCAGCGCCGGATATCTTCTTCCTTTCAGACTATAAAGAAGCCCATCTACATAGGCTTTTTGACGGTATGAGTCCTCTGTGCTGCAGTAAATCTCATAATTGTACATCCCCTTTAAAAGTGTTCCATATACAAAAATCTGATGCATCTTTTTCCTCCCAAATGTATCCTCATTCTTTGTGTCTTCTATGTTACTGATTCCTATTTTAAAAAATCCTTGTACAGCATACTGGACTGGATTCCTTTGTTATTCTGATATTTTCCACTCTGATAACAGTCATACTCTCCATGAATATCGTGGTAATAGATTTGGCAGACTTCTACATTCGGATAAATCCGGATCGGCTGTACACAAAAAATTTCTAATGTCCAGTAGCCTGCAAAACCAACATCTCCAAATCCTGCTGTCACATGGATAAAAAGCCCGAGACGTCCCGTAGAGGAGCGCCCCTCTAGCATTGGCACAAACCCTTCTGTTTTTGTAAATTCGTTCGTCCGTCCAAGATATAGTTTATGTGGTTCCAACAGAAGACCCTCCTCGGGAATTACTATCTTTCTGACGGCATGATCCTTTTTCATATCCAGAATCTCATCTTCATAGACAAGCAGTTCATTTGCCAATGACAGATTATAACTGTTAGGATTTAATCTATTCTCATCAAACGGCTCAATCTGGATCTCTTTCCCTATGTGTTTTAAAATTTCCTTTCCTGACAGAATCATTTTTTATCCCTCCTATCAACATGTTTTCAATGAAAAAAATAAAATGTTTTTTGTTTGCTGCTATCTCTCTATGATTCTGAATACAAATTTTCAGCAATGCCTTCCCATTTAAAACAGCTGAAAATTGCACCTACAAAATATGGAACGATGGTTTTTCTTCCCCATACAGAATATGCAGAAGGAAACTGCTCAGAAATATTCCGATAACGCAAAGCCCCGAAAAAATAATCAGAAAAGGAACACAGACCTGACCAAACAGCTGCATCGGCTGATCACTATAATCCCATACATTGAGTCTGAGCCATTTATTTACAATGATCCCGGTGAAAAATTCTCCTGCTGCCACAAAGATCACGCAGCGAACCGTCTGGCGCCAAAGAGAATCTCTCCAGTGAACCATTTTCCCTTGCCATGCAATGAAACAGAGGCAGATTCCGCCCAGCACAAACATGGACCAGTGAGAAAAACCCCTGAAGATTATTTCAAATTCATAATAAATCGTACCGCCAAGCGCCCACAAAAACAAATATTCACTTACTTTTTTCAATCGTCTCTCTCCTGTCACACAAATTCTCCTTTTTATTGTGGACAAAAATCTGAAAATTATGACATCACAAAAGGAACCCACTATACACGGGTTCCAATATAATAAAATCCTTTACATGCATCCAGTCGCACCGACACAATTTTCCCAATCAACTCTTTTTCTCCCGGAAAATGTACAAGGATATTGTTGCTGAGTCTTCCAGTAACAAGCGCAGGATCATGGTCATTGACTGCCTCTACAAGAACAGATTGTGTCGTTCCTTCATGCACACTGCATACTTCCGCCGAGATGCTCTGCACTTCTTTTAGCAATCTGTCAAAACGGTCTTTGACAACATCTTCCGGAACTTGATTTTCCATCGCTGCCGCAGGTGTTCCTGTCCGCTTAGAGTAAATAAATGTAAATGCACTGTCATAGCGAACCTTCTTTACAACATCCATTGTCTCCAGGAAATCTTCTTCTGTCTCTCCCGGAAATCCAACAATAATATCCGTTGTCAGCGAAATATCCGGCACAGCTTCTTTGATCTTACGCACAAGTTCCAGATACTGTTCTTTTGTGTAGCGTCTATTCATCTTCTTTAAGATCTCTGTACTTCCTGACTGCACCGGCAGATGAAGGTGTTTGCAGATTTTCTTAGAATGTTTCATCACTTCAATCAATTCGTCAGAGAGATCCTTTGGATGAGATGTCATAAAACGAATTCGTTCCAATCCCTCGATCTTCTCAATTTCGGTAAGAAGCTGTGCAAAGGTCATCGGATGTTCCAGTGTCTTTCCGTAAGAATTTACATTCTGACCAAGCAGCATCACTTCTACGACGCCATCTGCCACGAGCCCTTGGATCTCACGGATGATATCTTCCGGATTTCTGCTGCGTTCACGGCCACGCACATACGGCACGATACAGTAGCTACAGAAGTTGTTACAGCCAAACATAATATTGACACCGGATTTGAAGGAAAATTTCCGCTCACTCGGGAGATCTTCCACAATCTTGTCTGTATCTTTCCAAATATCAATGACCATGCGCTGTGATTCCAACCGTGTCACGATCAACTCTGCAAATTTATAAATATTGTGTGTTCCGAAAATCAGGTCCACAAACCGGTAGCTTTTTTTGATCTTCTCCACAACTTCCGGTTCTTGCATCATGCAGCCACAAAGCCCGATCAACATATGCGGCTTTTGTTTTTTCACTCGATTTAACTGTCCAAGTCTTCCATATACGCGCATGTTAGCGTTTTCCCGCACAGTGCATGTATTGTAGATGACAAAATCCGCATCTTCCTCGTTTGTTTCTTCCTGGTATCCGATTTGCTCTAATACTCCAAGAAGTTTTTCGGAATCCCGCGCATTCATTTGGCAGCCAAATGTTGTCGTGCACGCTGTCAGGGGACGACCCAGTTTTTCAGACTGTTCTTTCACCAGTTCGCGTGCTTTCTTCATAAACCAATATTGACGCATCGGCTCTGTTTCCGGTGCCGGCTGACTCAAATCCATTTGTTCAAGAATTTCTTCAATTTCTTGATTCTTATTTCGATTCTGTTCTCTCATAATCTTTTCCTTTCTCTGCTAAATAGCGGACAGAAACTGTATGCATTCTGCCAAAAGAGATCTCACAGTATCTGCCCGCTTCATATGAACTTATATTATAATCGAATTTTTTCCCTTTTTCAAGAAAAAGCTGCCAGTCTTCAACGTCTTCTCTCTAGTTTTCTTTCGGCAAATGATGTCCATACGTTCTGACACGATCATCTGCAATGACACCCTGCCAGTTCATTCCATAACCAAAATCATAGATATGCCCCTCGGTATCTCTGTGGCATTCCATATCAAACGGAACATCTTCCTGCTGTTCTTCCACGGTGCGCATATCTGCCGGAAGTTGCATTGGAAGGAGTCCTTCCGGTTCAAAGTTACCACTGAGCACCTCCAGCAGTGCATTTGACAGATCACCAAACATCGCAACAATCGCATCTGCCGCTGCTTCAAACTCCTTTACTACCATTGGACCAAGCATATTCACACAAACGATCACTGGTTTTTCTCCCATGAGCTCTCTTGTATGTAAAACAAGATCCAAATCATCTTCATTATTGACTGTTACGGTCTTTCCACGGTAAGTTCTATCCGGGAACTCATCATTTGGATCTTGGGCAATGCTATGTTCCCGCGCGTAAACGGCAGTGTATGGGCGATATTGCAGGCTGATTGGAAGATACCCATTTCCGCCGGCTTCTTTATCACTGACATCATATCCACCTGCAAGTCCAAATGCAGCGCCATCAGGCTGACGAATGATACAAATTGCTGCATCCGCCTCTTCTGGATGATCCGTCACTGTGAAATACTTCTCCAGCAGTTCTTTGGAAATTGGACGGTCCCAGTGCTCCTCCATTTTCTGGCACATCCAGTCTACACTTTCCGGCCAGTGGATTTTCGGGACATAGACTTTCATTTTCTTTTGCAACGGAAGTACATTTTCTTTGTTTTTCAACATGACAATTGATTTTTTCTGTGCGGCAAATCCTTCTTCCATATACTCTGCACAACCAACTGTTCTTGCGGATACTTCCGGGTCTAAATATGGATTCTCAAACAGTCCCACACGGAATATATTTTTCAGAAGCCGGACAGCAGACTGTTCCAAACGTTTTCTCATAAAGGTTTCGCCATGTTCTTTTACACCGATACGGTATGCATCAAGAACTGGTTCTTTTTCATTTAATCCGCCAAACTGATCGACACCCGCCATCAAAATACGATAGCACCTCTCTCCTCTCGTCAGTTTTTCTGCTCCCCAGCATTTTCCTCCGTACAGATTTTCCAGTGTAGATGCATCTTCTGTGATAGACCAGTCTGTACATACCACTTCATCATAATGATAGGTGTTTCTTAGAAGATCTGTAATTAGATATTTGCTGTAACCAGATCCTGCATTCTCATAATTACCTGCTTTTCCGTATACCGCTGTATAATATGGCATGACCGAACTTGCCTTTCCTGTTTTGCCATGGAGTTTAAAAGCGCCTTCTGTAAATGGAAGCAGATGCTCTTCAAAATTATCACCTGGATACACAGAATATTTTCCGGAACCAAAATGAGCATCCCTTCCGCCTTCTACCGCGCCTCCGCCTGGCCAGTGTTTTACCATAGTATTCACACTTTCATATCCCCATCCATCCGTGATCTCGCTGTCTCCTTCTGATGTCTGGAAGCCATCACAGTACGCCCGCGCGAGATCCGCTCCAAGCTTGGAACTCTCTCCGATGCTTCCAGCAAATCGTTTCCAGCGAGGTTCCGTGCAGAGATCGATCTGAGGAGATAATGCCGTCGTAATTCCAAGTCCCCGGTACTCTTTGGATGCTATCTTTCCAAATTTCTCCATCAACTCCGGTTCAAAAGTCGCAGCAAGTCCCAGTGGTTCCGGCCAATGTGAAATATCTCCTCCGGCTCCGGCATCAAACTCAAATGTGACCGTTGTTCCATGCCTTGGATCCGAGCTGATTGCAACTGGAATTCCCCAAGGCAATTCTTCTGCCAACGACTGGATATTATTATTCCACTTTGCAGCATCTGCCGCAGACTGAAGCGAAATGATCAAAAGATGACGAATAAAGTCTTCTCTGAGAAAAGTCTTCTGCTGGTCTGAGATTGCCGACACCGGAAGCCCGCTTTCCTGAATAGATTTCCCATTATAAGTCACTTCTCCGAAATACGGCATAGAAACTCCAGGGATAAATTGATGTCTGCTATAAAGCATCAGACCTGCAATCTGTTCTACGGACATGCGAGATGCCAGATCACTTGCTCTTTGCTCTGCCGGAAGTCTCCAATCCTCATAGGGATATAACTCTCCTGTCCCTGCAAGATCCTTGAAATATAATCCATCTTTTTCAATTAGTTTCATGCCAGACTGTTCAGACCAGCAAAGTTTTGGTCCGTCTGGATTCTGAATACTCTTTACTGTTGTTTCGTAATTCTGTTTCATAATAAATTCCTTTCATTCTCTCAAAATTTGGCAGTACTTATTAATAATTTTACCTTTTTTATATAGATTTGCAATGCTTTTTATAAGATTTCGTTTTCGATGTAGTAAATTTTATTGTTTTTAATAAAATTTCAACCTAGTTTTTATTTATTTTTTTGATTATATTTTTAGAAATCATTTTTTATTGTATGTTTTATATATTTTTTTGTTCTTTTTTAATGATTTTTATATATATTTTACTATAAACCCTATATTTTTTTCTAATGTCATTTGATTTTCAATGATACAATAGAAGAAAATCGTCACTCGCAAAGGAGGAATATGTATTATGGCATCAACAAATGCAAAGTATTACGGAGAAAATGGAATCCACCGGGTTCCGCTATGGCGTATTGCCGGATTCGCCGCAAATAATCTGGCAACAAATATGTATCTATTCTTAATGGGCTATGTCGCCTACTATCTGACAGGATTTGTAGGTGTTGCCGTCGTAACAGCATCTAGTTTTTCTATGGCAATGAGAGTCTGGGATGGTGTCACGGATCCATTTATTGGATATTTTGTAGACAAGACAAATGGTAAATTTGGGAAGAACCGCCCGTTTATGATTATCGGACAGATAATCCTCTGTGTGATGAGCTTTATTCTCTTCCATGTCACACATCGGCTTCCGGAAAATACAGCTATCCGATTCGGATTTTTTATTGTAATTTCTGCAATTTACTATATCGGATACACTTTCCAATGTGTCGTGACAAAATCAGCACAGACTTGTCTTACAAACGATCCGAAACAGAGACCTCTGTTTTCCATTTTTGATGGTGTTTACAATTCTTTGTTATGGACAATCATGGCTGTTATAGCGGCAAAGCTCAGTACAAAATACGGATCTTTTTACAGCGTTGATCTTTTTCATGATCTGTGGGTAATCATAGCGATCGGAAGTGCAATTGCAACCGTGATCGCAGTCATTTCTATCGCCCCAAAAGATCGCACAGAGTTTTTCGGAACTGGAAAATCTGAGCGAATCCGCGCAAAGGATTACTGGGATATCTTAAAGAACAACAGAGCAATCCAAATGCTTGTCGTGGCAGCTTCTACAGATAAACTTGCAGGAAACGCCCGCACAACAACTGTTCAGATTGTCATGTTCGGAATTGTTGCCGGCAATTTTGCAATCAGCGGAACTATCATGGGATATATCACAATTCCTGCTATGATTCTGATGATGTTTGGTATCGGTACACTCGCCACCCGCTTAGGTCAGCGCAAAGGAATGTTGATCGGAAGTATCGGCGGAATTGTCATGAACGTACTGCTCGCGCTCCTCTGGCTTTTTGGAGATGCTACAACAATGGTAAATGCAAAAGGCGGTCTTGCGTTTGGAATCTTCACAATTTTACATATCATTCTTTCTATTGCTGCAACTGGATTTACAGGGCTTTCCGGAAGTATCGTAATTCCTATGACAGCAGATTGTGCCGATTACGAAGTATACCGCTCCGGCCGTTACGTTCCGGGACTGATGGGAACTCTGTTCAGCTTTGTTGACAAATTGATTTCCTCCCTTGCTCCATTGATCGCAGGATTGTTATTTGCAATGGTAGGATTTAAAGATACCCTTCCAGATGTAAATACACCGTATACACCTTCTTTGCATTATGTAGGGGTATTCTTATGCTATGGAATCGTAATTCTCGGATTAATCTGCAACCTGGTTGCAATGAAATACTATCCTTTAACAAAAGAAAAAATGGAGGAAATCCAAACAGAGATCGCACGGATCAAAGCACAAAATCTCCAAAATACTGAAACTGCTTAAAAAGAAACAGGGTTGCTGCACTACTGCCGCAACCCTGTTTGTATCTTCTATTTTACAATCTTGATTTTAGATAATTTAAAAAGCAATTTTCCAAGCGCATATCTTTGCAGGCAAATATAATCTTCCTGTGAAACTTTGCCTCTATAATTTAATACTTCCAACTCTCCACTCACTCCTTCAATAAAAATATCAGAAGAAGTGAATCCATTTTTGAGATAAAATCTTCTTCGCGCAACTCTTTGTTCTCTGTTTTGTGGCTGGTCATCTAACCGCTCAATCAAAAGAACAATTTTCTTTCCGGCATAATGCCTACATACATTTTGCATAATATAACTTCCAGTACCTTTGCTCCGTATCTTTGAAGATACTGCCAGATAATCAACCATAACCATATCTTTGTACGGAATCAGTACGGTAAATCCTAAAAGTTCTCCTCCCTCTGTCGCTGTCATCACAACTGCTTTTCCCTTTTTCACAGATCTTCTCAGTATAAAATACGGCTTTCTCTCCTGCTTTGGAAAAGCCTCCAAGTAAATCTCCTTTATATTTGCCCATTGCTGTTCATTTGCAAGTGTAAATTCCATCATATCCTCCTTCTTGTGATTGCTTTCTCTTTTCCTCTCGTGTATTATAGAATGTACAGTAACTGTACAGTCAAGAGGTGTTTTTATGAATCATAAAAAATATTTATATTCTTCCGGAGAATTCGCAAAATTCACTGGTATCAACAAGCGAACTTTGCATTATTATAATGAAATTGGATTATTTTGTCCGGAAGTCATTGGAGAAAATGGATACCATTACTACACTTGTTTTCAATTTGCACAATTGGAACTCATTCTTACTTTGCGAAAAATAGGACTTTCCCTAGATGAAATCCGAGAATATGTGACAACACCATCGGATGAATCGTTCTCCCAGATAATGATCAAAAAGAAAAAGCTGATCGATGAATCCATCAATCAGCTCTTATCCGTACAATCTTTTTTAGAACAAAAAGCAGAACGGTTAAAAATCGGCATGCAATCCAAACACGGTAAGATCGAGCGATGCACGCTTCCCGAACGGAAGCTTGTGCTCTCTGCACCAATCTCCGGAGATTATGATGAAGAAGATTTCTCTGTTGCGGCAGAGTTTTCTCTCCGCCTCAAAACTCTTTTTCATCTTTATGACAATTTTGGAAGTCGAATCTCGATGGAACAGATTGAAAAAAATTGTTTTCACCGTTACGATTCTTTTTTCGCTTACTGCCCACATGGTTCAAAGACATATGACGTAGTCCTTCCGGCTGGAAGTTATCTGAGAGCATATTGTATCGGCAGGTGGGAGCAGCTTCCGGCTATTTACCAATCCATTCTTTCATATGCACGCGCGCATCAACTCACACTCACTGGTTATGCTTACGAAGAAGGATTAAATGAAATGTCCATCAAAGATAAAAACGATTACATTACTATGATCACAGTGAAATGTGATTAGATTTTATGGTGTCCTTCCATAGGTATTCTGACTCCTATGAGACTGCGACACCATTTTTTTCGATTTTCTTAAACAGCCTTGTAAGGACGAATATCGCCGCACCTGCAAGTACAAATTCTGCAATGAACTGTGCGTAAGCAAGTCCATAAAGCGGAAATACTTTGTTTAAGATATACAATGCCGGAATTTCCAGCACGATTTTTCTCATAATGCAGAAAATCAATGATTCTTTTCCCATTCCTACAGACTGGAAAACTCCAACTGCGAGGAAATCGATACACATAAATGGGAGACTCAGACAGAATCCTCTTAAAAAGCTTGCTCCATACGCAATGATCGCCTCATTTCCGATGAACAGACTTGTCAGTGGTCCAGAGAACAAATAATAAAGGGTCGCAACCGGAATCATGAATCCAACCGAAAGCGCTGCGCTAAAAAGGACAGTATGTTTCATTCTCTTATGATTTCCACTGGCATAATTGTAACTGATCAGTGGCATAATTCCCTGTGAAAGTCCCATTGCGATATACATCGGAACCATGTTGACTTTCTGTGTAATCCCCATCGCCGCAACAGCCTCAGATCCGAAAGCAGAAGTAAAATTATTTAGAATCGTCATTCCGGTTACATTTAAGAGATTCTGTATCGCAGCAGGAATTCCGACTCCGCATACACCAAATACGATTGCTTTCTGGAATCCAAACTGTGACGGATGGATGCAGACAAGTGTCTTTCCGCGTCTTTTATACATCAGCACAAAGAAGTAGAGACATGCCACACAGTTTGAGATAAATGTCGCAAGTCCGGCACCTTCCGCCCCCATATCCAGTCCCCATGGAAGGATAAAGATCGGATCTAACACAATGTTTAAAAGACATCCGCTCATTGTTCCAATACTGGCATGGAGCGAAGCACCCTCCGCACGGAACAAATATGCCATCACAACATTTAAAATTGCAGGAACTGCACCGAATGTAACCGTCCATCGCATATAAGCCCCCGTTGCTGCCGCTGTTTTTGCATCTGCTCCAAGCATTATAAGCAGCGGATCTTTGAATACTGTACATAACAGTGCAAAAATTACACCACAGATCAATGCACAGTAAAATCCAAATGCAGAACTTTTTTTCAATGTGTTATAATCCTTTTTCCCAAGCGAGCGGCTCATCATACTGGAACTTCCAACGCCAAATAAGTTATTTGCCGCATTAAATGCCAAAAGCACCGGTCCTGCCAGTGTAACTGCTGCATTTTGTGTTGAATTGTTCAACATCCCGACAAAATAAGTATCTGCAAGGTTATAGATCACCATGACAAGCGAACTTAAGATCGTCGGAACCGCCAGCTGTGCCACCGCCTTCGGGATCGCTGTTTCTTCAAATAATTTTGTTTTCTGGGTATCTTGCATAATTTTTCCTTTCTCTTTTGTTTTCTTTTTATGCTGCTTCCTCTGCAGTTTTATCATTCTCTTGCATTCCTTTAAGCAGACACCCGATTATTATAACTCTTTTTTTTTCATACATACAAGAACAATTTTTTCTTTTCACCGGAACAATTTTTCAAAGTTTTCACAAAATCGCAAGCAAAATTGTTCCAACTATCATGCAGACATAGATTCTTCCTATATCTTGTTTCGAATTTTTTGCATTTTCATATCCAATTCTGCACTTTGATTTGCACAATACAATAATTCCTCTGCCAACTCCTTCTGCAAGTCCTCGGAAAGATTTTTCTTATATCTGATCTTGTGTTCAAGACTCGCCCAAAAATCCATGGCTATTGTCCGCAATTGTACTTCCACTTTCATATCTCTTTTTCATCTTTTAAGAAAATAGGTACAGAGATGATCAAGTGCAGGGAGCGATATCCATTCGGCTTAGGTTTTTTAATATAGTCTTTGATTTCAATCAATGTAATATCATCCTGCTTCATAGCAGCCTAAGATTCTTGATTTTGTAGTATTTCCTTAATCTCCATTACAATTCTCCGTTCTTCTAGTGTATAGTTTTCTTTCATGCACATAGTATAGCATACTTCTCATATGAGCGTGAATGTTCTTTTTGCTTTTTGCCGTCTTTTCGCCGCTTGTAAAGATTTTTCGCTCATGGTACAATCAATCTAAAATAACTACTATACATACGGAGGAGATCTCTCATGACAAAACCGATCAAAACCCGAAAAAAATTACTTCTGTTTCTCGCAATTTTATATCTGTTTCTCGGACTTTTTTTCACACTGGCAGGATGTGTTTCGGGGAATCTCCTCTGTTTTCTTCTTTCGTGTATCATCTTCTTTCCCGCCAGTATCCTTCTTTTTGTACAGCTGTTCCTATTGGGCAAAAAAATTTTGTATACCGAAGAAGGTATCTGTATCCATGTTCCATTTCAGCGAGTATATACAGTTTTTTGGACAGAAATCGAATGTCTGATGCGTGTCGATCTGCGGGATCTTTCAAATTCTGATTCTGGCAAGACCTCTTTGGCACGCACACAAAACACAGAACCGTCACACTACATTCTGATTTCCAAAAGCAGAAAACGAATTTGTGAAATCAAGGAAGATGATAAAAACTTTGAAAAAGTGCAAATGCTGTTGGAGACCTATGCAATTCCTACTCTGGATATCGCTGCTCTGCTTACAGATGGTGATGATGTTTTTCGGTATCTTCCAGCACTTCCATTTTTGACGAAGTGCAGCTGCCTTTTCGAACTCCATGCACAGACAACTTTAGAACAATTCCGGGGAAGTGTCTCTCTGGATACGATTAAAAAAGTAAGAAAACGGCTACGGATCCTTGGATGGCTTCTCATTCCCGCCGGGATTTTCAGCTCATTTTTAGAGGGAAAATTATATTTTCTCGCGCCAGTTTTGATCCTTGTCACTTTATGGTTTGTGTATATTCATTTTTATCCGTATATTTATCTGCTTCAGGGACACTTGTTGCCTTACGAGAAACCAGACAGTGAATTAGATTACTACATCCTCCCTCTCCCTGTCATGGGCGGATTTTTCACACTGTTTTTCTCTATCAACTATATATATTACCTTTTTATGTGCAGCGACTGGCAACTGTATCTGTATGCATGTTTCTTTGCAGTCCTCCTCTTGCTTCCATTTGCTGTTCATCAGCATAAGAAACAATTGAAGCAGCACTGGATGCGTACAGTTTCTGTCGTGCTCTCTGCGCTCATTCTTGGGATCGTACTTGTGCTTCCGGTCAACCGAATCCTGACATTTACACCTGCGAGCACGGAATATTTGATTGTTTTGGAAAAAGAATCCGGGAAATCTGGTTATAGAGTTGTATATGATTATTATTACGTCTATGTCGAACGGCAAGGGAAAACAGAACAGCTTCAAGTAAGCAAATCTGACTATCAGAACATAAAAATCGGCGGAACTGTTGAAGTCCGCCGATGGGAAAGTATCCTTGGATTTGACTACTGGGCAGCAGTCGCAGGAGATTCTTAAAGAATTTTACTCATTAGAATTTCATCTCGGTATGTACCATCTTTTAATTTGAACGCATTCTTCCAGATTCCGCACTGCTCAAATCCATACTTCTGATACAGATGGATTGCCCGTTCATTATCTGCATAAACACCAAGTTCCATTTGCTCAAGCCCATTCTCTTTTGCCTGATGCAGCGCAAGTTTCATCAGGCTGCTTCCAATTCCCATTCCCCAGTGATCTCTGTCAATAGAAATTCCTATATTCGCCCGATGCTTATATTTCAAATGGTTCTTGACTACACGCACTTCTGCCTGACCAACAATCTTCCCATCGTTAATTGCAACAATCTGAAAATGGACTGGATGGTTCTGAATTTCCTTGATTCTTTCCACTTTCCCTTCGATATTGTAGAGAAGCTCCTCAGGATAGAGGGATGTAAAATAAGTTTCCTGCGCAATCGTACACTGATGCTGATAAAGTGCTTCTGCATCTTCTTTTTTCACTCCTCGATATATTACCTGATCTCCGGATTTACAAGAAATCACACACTCGCATACATTCATATTTCTACCTCCTAAGGTTCTTTTCTCGTAAAATTGCCAACATCGTTTTGTTTCTATATAAACTGATTCTGTCCGGCATCGTATAGATAATCGATTGCCTTTAAGGTTTCTGTCAATTTTTCCTTCTCCACAGAAAGATCTTCACAGAGTGCATCTAGATTCTTGTATTCATCTCGTAATTTTGTATTGACCACACTCAATAATAATATCGGGTCTTTGGGAAGTCCTGTAAGCATACCTCCACCTCTTTTCTATCTTTGATAAATCTCTCTTTCTGTGACCAGTACCTCCGGACACAGATCATGACTTTCAAATGGTAACTCTCCTAAGATACACTGACATTCATATGCAACTGCCATTGTATGAAATGGTGCGTCACCGGCAAGATACCGGTCATAAAACCCACCGCCATATCCAATCCGGTGCAGCCTGCGGTCAAATACTATTCCCGGAATGATCATCAAGGCCTTTTCGCTGTGCTCCTTTCGCACGGGATTTTCAGGCAATGGCTCCTCAATCCCATAGGCACCTTCCTCCAGGCGCTCCGGCTCTCTTACTTCATAAAATGTCATCTCTCTTCCTTCCACACGCGGAAGCGCAAGCCGTTTTCCATCTGCAAGAATCTGATCCATCAGTTCTCTTGTCCGGACTTCTCCGTCATGACTTGCATAGCAGAAAACAGTATCTGCCTCTATGTACCATGGATGTGCAGTTACTTTCTGAAAGATTTCTCTGCTCTTTTCTTTTGCCTCCTCCACAGGGAGTGTCCGCCTCACTGCAAGGATCTGTCTTCTAATGTCCTTTTTTGTTCGCGGCTTTTTTTCCATATTTCTCTCCAAGATTCGTAATGCTTCCATCTGGTTCTTTGATGGAAATGTTATCAAGCTGTCCCCGTAAGTTTCGCTTGAAAGCCTCAATATATTCTGCGCGAAGAATCTTCTGCTCTTTTAGTTCGGCTTCTGTCAATCCTTCTGCCTTAGATTTTCGATATAATTCATTGATTCTCTGAATCTTCTCTTCTAACATCTCTTTACCTCACTGTTCTTTCTCATTTGCCTGAAACGGCATGCCACAAAACTGAGAAGTTCGCCAAGATTTTGCCGCATGCCATTCTATATCATACACCATATCTGATACAAAGTCCAGCCGGAAGGGGCTGTTTTTGCTGTTTTCCTACTGTTTTTCTACTGTAATCTAACTGGAATAATTTTCCAAAAAACCATAAAGTTCTTTTGTAGTTTCGATATATTTCCCCTGTCGGATCTCCTCTAGGAGTTTTTCGGGAAGACTCTCTGTTCGGATCCCAGTACTCTCATAGAATGTCTCTCCGTCCGCGAGATAAACTACAAGGTATCCATTCTTTTCTCCCAGGAAATATCCATTCTCTTTTTTTGCCGTTCCATCTGCACTGATGCTTTTTTCTTTCTGTCTCTGCGCTTCTGCCAACTGTGCCTCCAGCCGTTCCACTTCCTCATAAGCCTTTCGGTAACGAATTTGATAGACGGCAGTCAGCAAAAGGAGCGCACAACAGGCAAAACAAAAAAAGCCGATACTGTATCTTTTCTTCATTTCCATGCCACTCCTTTTTTATACAGTATCCGCTTTTTCTTCTATTTTATACAAGCATGTACAGATTCTTCTCGATCATCAGCCCTTCTCTTTCTTCATATTCCATTTTCAAGCTCTCCTCCATGCAGGCATAGACGAAGCGGTGTGCTTCGATCATACTCTCTTTGAGAGAATAGCCTTTTAAAATACTGGCGATCAGGACTCCATCAAATGCATCTCCGGTTCCGTGAAATTCTGCCGAAAGCTGTGTGGTCTCCAACATTGTCATCATTCCTTGCTCAAAAAGGAGGATGGACTTCTCACTTCTGCCATCCGGGACACTGGTGATGATTAGTTGCTTCGCCCCCAGATCGTGCAGTGTTTCACAGATTTTTTTCAAATCCTTTCGGGACAGTTCTTTCGCATATGGATATCCCGCAAGCAGACAACTCTCTGTCAGATTAGGAAGCAACAGGTCTGCACAGGGGATTAACTTCTTTAATGCTTCCCCATAGCTGGTATCAAAATTGCTGTAATATTTTCCATGATCTCCCATGATCGGATCAAAAACGACCATCGCCTCCGGAAAACAAGAAACGAAATATAATACCGACTCTGCCAGTTCCTCATTTCCGAGATAACCGATGAAGATCATATCGAACTTCACATTCTGTTCGCAGTAATGATCAGCGCAACCTTTGATATATTCCGGAGAGATGCGGGCAACCGCAGGTTTTCCATATCCTCCTGTGTGGGTGGATAATAACATCGTCGGAATCGGACATGCCTCAATTCCCATCACACTTAATACTGGAAGCATATTTGTCATCGCAGCTTTTCCTACTCCGCACAGATCATGGAGCAGTGCAACTTTTTTTACTGGTTTCACTCTTCTCTACCCTTTCATCAAATGTAATTTTCGAAAAATCTTGACAAGCATATCTCCTTTTGGCATCGCATACAATTCTTCTTCTGTAAGTCCTCCGATCAGAATGAGTGCCACTGCGTAAATCCCGACTGCCGCCACAAGCGCAAACAGGATTGGGAAAACTCTTCCACCGATCAAAACATCAAACAATTTGAATACCAGATAAGATACCACTCCCATCAAAAATGCTGCCATTGTAGGAAGCAGAAATGTTCGCTTCACTTCTTGATGGTATCCGACTGCCGTCTGGATCGAATGTGCATTCAAAATACACATGCAGAGTGAAAAAACAATATTTCCGACAACAATCGAATAGATATTCCATTTCAACATCACAAGCATCACAAAGACTGCCACTAGATGGATTCCAAGAGAAATCAGAGCGTTTCGAATCGGCACTGTCATCTTATCAAGGCCCTGCAAGATGGAATTCTGTACCGTGGACAGACAGTAAAGCACAACGGTAATTGATCCGAGGCTTAACATCGCCGCAGGAGTTTTTCTCTGATCTCCATAGAGCAGATTCATAAGCGGCGATGACAACATCAGAAATCCGACAAAGCTTGGAATTGCGATCAACATCGTGAAGCGGATGGAATGATGGATCTTCCCATAAATCTGTTTTCGATCGCCGACTGCGATCGCGCCAGCGAGACTTGGGATTGCAGACACACCGAGTGCACTTGCCATAGCAAGCGGAACATTGATCAGCGTATTATATTTTCCGGTATAAATTCCGAGAAGTGCCATGTAATCTTTCACAGCATGTCCCTGCGCCGCCATAATCTTACTAAACATTACTTGATCTAAAATCTGGTTGATGTTATAAACCGATGTACTGATAATAACCGGAGCAATCGTAAATAATAGTACCTTATAGATATTTCCATAGCTTTCCACAGAGGTACCGTGATCTCTTTTTAACTGCCGTTTCATCACTCCCTTGTAAGCATACAACACAAACAGAACAAACAGGAGGCTTACAAATGCCCCGGCGACTGCACCGAGCGTTCCTCCTGCCGCACCATAGGAAGGTTCTAACAGTGGACTGTTCTTGCTTTTTGCTGCTTCTGCCCCTACCTTCAGCAGATAGCTTGCTCCTAAAATACTCACGATCGCATTGACGATCTGCTCGATCACCTGAGAAATCGCTGTCGGAATCATAGAACCGAGTCCCTGGAAATATCCTCGTACGACTCCCATAACTGCCACGATAAAAAGTCCTGGCGCCAATACTCTAAGTGCATAGGCACTTGGCGCTGATGCCATTACCTTATCTGCAAAGAAATCTGCTCCAAAAAAAACGACCAGTGCAGCAAGGAGCCCTACACCGATTGCAAATAGAATAGATCCTTTAAAAATCGCCATCGCATTTTTATATTCCTTTTTTGCCACACGTGCAGACACAAGCTTTGAGACTGCAAGCGGCAGACTAAAGGAGGAAAGGATCAGCGCAATTGCATAGACCTCAAACGCATAGCCATAAAACCCCATTCCTTCATCCCCAAGAATATTTGTCAGAGGAATCTTGTAGGCTGCTCCAATGATCTTTGCAATGACGGCTGCTGCTGCAAGGATCGCACCCTGCAGTAGAAAACCGCTGTTTTTATTAATTTGTTTCGTCATATTATCCCTCTTTTGTTATCTTAATATATTGAGCCGCTCAAGGATCTCCCTCTGCTTTTGCTCCATCACAGCACGTTCATCCTCTTCCATGTGGTCATAACCAAACAGATGCAGCATACTGTGTGCCACAAGAAAGGCAAATTCCCTCTCTTCCGTATGTCCATACTCTTCAGCCTGTGCAGTTACCTTCTCCTTGGAAATCACAATGTCCCCAAGCATCAGTTCTCCTGATTCTGGATGAAAATAAGAGTCATCTTCCTCAAGGAACTCAAAATCTCCTGGAGTTCCATAGTCAACCATCGGGAAGGATAACACATCCGTCGCACGGTCGATTTCCCGAAATTCCCGATTCATTTCACGAATTTCTTCATTCATTGTCAGAAGCAAGTTCACTTCTGTTTCATAGGGACACTGCTCGTAGTCCACTGCCTCGGCGATAACTTTTTCAGCCAGCTTTCTGCAGTCAAACGGGAGCTGATACGCTCCCTCTTCCTCAAAATAAACGGTCATTTATTTCTTTCTCCTTCGTTCTTTTCCTATATTTTTCGCGCTGCTTTTCTTCTCATATTCTTCGTATGCTTTGACGATTTTTTGAACAAGCGGGTGTCTGACAACATCTTTGCTCGTCAATCTGCAGATACTGATATCCTCCAGATTTTTTACAACATTGACTGCCACGTCAAGCCCGGAGGTTGTTCCCGCCGGGAGATCCTTCTGTGTAGAATCTCCGGTGATCACTACTTTTGATCCAAACCCAATCCTTGTCAGAAACATCTTCATCTGCGCTGGCGTTGTATTCTGCGCCTCATCAAGAATAATAAATGCATTATCTAATGTACGTCCTCGCATGTAAGCGAGCGGAGCCACTTCAATCAACCCTTTTTCCGAATTTTTCAAAAAGCTCTCCGCCCCCATGATCTGATACAGTGCATCGTAGAGCGGTCTTAAATAGGGATCGATCTTGCTCTGCAGATCTCCCGGCAAAAATCCAAGTTTTTCTCCTGCCTCTATGGCAGGTCTCGTCAAGATGATCCTGCCCACCTCATTGTTCTTAAATGCAGTGATCGCCATTGCCATCGCAAGGTATGTCTTTCCAGTTCCTGCAGGTCCAAGTCCGAATACGATCATCTGATCACGAATTGCATCTACATATTTTTTCTGTCCGAGTGTCTTCGGTTTGATTGGTTTTCCCTGAAGTGTATGACAGATGATATCCTTATCAATCTCCACAATCCCCGCTTCCTGATCTTCCAATACGAGCGACAGCGCATAATCTACATTCTGCTCTGTGATTGTATTCCCTCTCTCTGAGAGAGCTGTCAGCTGCGTCAATGTCCTCTTTGCCTGACTTACACGCGCTGCATCTCCAAGAATCTTTACCTTTCCATCTCTTGCGATCAATGTCACATGAAGTGTCCGCTCGATCTTCTTTGCAAATGCATCAAACTGTCCGAAGACATTCTGCTCATGTTCCACTGGTATTTCTATGATTTCTTCCAGAATACTCATTTACTGTTCCCCTTCTGTTTTTTGTTCTACTTCTATAATTTCGGTTTCTCTCTGTTCCCCCGCCGGTTCGATCAGGGTCAATGTTCCCTTTGCGGTGGCGAGATTTTGACCTATGTGTATTTTAACATTATTTTCAAGAATTTGAACCCCCTTTTTCTCTAATTCCCCACAGAATCTGTGAAAATTTTCACTGAGCATCGTCTGGACCTCTTCTTTTCCATATAGTTTCTTCTGCAGACGATACTCTCGTTCCCTCTCCATTCCATGAGAAACCGGAAGTACAAAATGTTCTCCTAATGTCCACCGATACTCCTCTGTCAGCCGCTCTGCGTGTTGATACTGATTTTTTGTCGTCCCAACAGAAACCTTTATATCGTTCCATTTGAGATAGTATTTCCGACGTTCCTTCTCTGTATAGATCTTTTTCTCGTAAGCGCGCTCCATCTTCTCTTCATATGGACAGACCGTCTGTACAAAAATATCTGCATCCGCAGTCTGATATTGATAACCAATCACTTCTTTACTGTCATTTAATACTTCCACTCTCCCCGAAACAAGGAGATCTCCCTTTTTCACCTCATCCCCGGCATGGACAAGCGGTACCCCTTTGCGCGTGATAATCTCAGTTACAACCCCGTCTTTGTCCGCAACAATATCAGAAGGCTTCTCCATCTCTGTGGCAGGCATTGTAATCGTATCGCTGTTTTCCTTCACCTGAATCATCAGTCTTGTTCCTTTCACGTACGCAGATACCCAGATAATGTCGTCAAACTGCTGCCGGATATCCTTTACGATCTGCTCACAGTCCACATCTTTTCGAAGCATCCCGTGTACCGTATTTTTTTCTTCCAGAAAAGCAAGAATCGTCTCATCTGTTCTCGTCTGATTGCCATCTATATGGATATTCCAGATAAAAAGAGAAAGAAGATAAACAATCATCACACACCCGGCCGCCCCGCAGAAAAACATTTTTCGTTTTCGATATTTATGGAAAAAGAACGGCAGTCCAAACCGTTCCTCAATGGTAACTTTTGTCTTTGTCTTTTTTAAAACTGGCTTTAACTTCCGAAATCCACGAATGCTGATATACATTTCATAATCTCTCCCGTGCGGGGACAGCCCCCACAGAAGAATCCCCCGGTTTCGGCATAAGTTTAAAAACCGTTCAGGGGAAGTGCTGGTTACACAAATCCGAAGGTAACCTTTCAAATAACGCATGAGTAAAACAAACATAGGATCCTCCTGGAACTATTTTCCGATTGCTTCAGAAACCAATGTGAAACATCCCGATCACACGTATTCCATAGCCGTAATTCTCCCGGTGATCTTCATCTCATCGTTCATATAATATTCAATTTGCAGATGTTTCCCGGTAAAGCGGATCTGCCCACACTTTGTCTGCACGCGCACAAGCGAATCGGTATATTCTAAAATCCCTCTGTAATTTTCCACGCATGCTTCGGATCTCCCAGTTACATGCACAACCGGAAGTCCCAGCGCCAGATCTTTCGGAAGATTTGCCACTTCCGCCATTTTATGTTTAAATGTCCCTTTTTCATACTCTCGACTCATAGGAAATGCCATACACATACTTTTTATCTTAAGTATATGTATGGCACAGCAAATTATTCGCTATTCATAGATTGGATAACGGCTGCAGATCTCATTGACAGCCGCACGGATCTCATCCGCCTTCGTATCAAACTCTGTCACTGCCAGTTTGATCAGATGGCTAATGGTCTTCATATCCTCTTCCTTAAGTCCCCTTGTGGTAACTGCAGGTGTACCAATTCGGATACCGCTTGTCACAAATGGACTGGCCGGATCATTTGGAACTGCATTTTTATTGACAGTAATATATACATTGTCCAGTCGATTCTGAAGTTCTTTTCCTGTAATGTTCATATTTTGCAGATCTACAAGCATCAGATGATTGTCTGTTCCGTTGCTCACAAGATGGAATCCCTCTTCCATCAATGCAGTGGACAATGCTTTTGCATTTTTTACCACCTGTTCCTGATATGTCCGAAACTCCGGCTTTAATGCCTCCCCGAAGCAGACAGCCTTCGCTGCGATCACATGCATCAGAGGACCTCCCTGTGTTCCCGGGAAAATTGCTTTATCAATCTGTTTTGCATACTCCTTTTTACAGAGGATCGTACCGCCACGCGGTCCTCGCAATGTTTTATGCGTCGTCGTTGATACCACATCCGCGTAGAGTACCGGATTCTGATGAAGTCCTGCCGCAACAAGCCCTGCGATATGTGCCATATCCACGAAAAGATAAGCTCCGACTTCCTTTGCAATCTCTGCAAACAGATCAAACCGGATTTCCCTCGGATATGCTGAAGCGCCTGCGACGATCATCTTCGGTTGATGTTCCAGGGCAAGGCGCCTGATTTCTTCGTAATCCAGCACTCCATCGGCATTGACATTATACGGAATAAAATGATACAGACGTCCCGAAATGTTGACCGGAGATCCATGGGTCAGGTGCCCACCGTGTGCAAGGTTCATTCCCATTACCGTATCTCCCGGCTCCAAAAACGCCTGATATACAGCAAGATTTGCGCTTGCACCGGAATGCGGCTGCACACATGCATGTTCTGCACCAAACAGCTTCTTTGCCCGCTCAATTGCCAGATCTTCCAATACGTCAACTTCCTCGCAGCCGCCATAATATCGTTTCTCCGGATACCCTTCTGCATACTTGTTTGTCGGAACCGTTCCCATTGCCAGCATCACTGCCGGGGATACAATATTTTCAGACGCGATCAGTTCCAGATTCCGCTGCTGCCTGTGATACTCTGCATACAAAGCTTTTCCCACTGCTTCATCACAAGATGAAATGTAATCCATGATTTCACGAACCATATGTTTTCCTCCTTTTCTACACGTACTTCCCATCTAAAGGGAATATTGTAGATTTTTGTCAGAAAAATAACAGTTTTTTTGATTATTTTTCTGCAATGATCATCTGCCTTCATTGTATAAAATCATGTCTGAAAAATCAATATCCAATACAGGTTTTCTTATTCGAGATCCATCCGCCCGCTTTTTGCGATCACTCGGTCAATAAATCTGGATGCCTCACTTCTTGTCATAGCTTCCAGATCCTCCGGAACCGCAATCCGATGCCAGCCGCACAACTTTTCCAAATACCGTTTTTGCTTCTCTGTCGCCGGCTGTTCTTTTCTCGGTTGATAGAAAAGTGGTTCCGGCACAAATAAATTTGGTTCCTTTTCCTCAAAATAATGCCCCAGGCAGTGATATAGTTTTGCTGTTGCAAGGGCGTCGTGATATGCCCGGTGTGCCGCGTCATTTTTGATCTGATAGTGTGCACACAATGCCTCGAGACTCCTTGATTCCAGATCCTTATGCACTTTTCTGGCAATCTTTAACGTATCTATCCCTCTTCGCTCAAAAGAATGCTGATACTTACAAGCATATCGTTTCATAAACTTATAATCAAACAGAATATTGTGTCCGAGCAGCACTTCTTCCCCACAAAAACCCATAAAATCATCAATGACCTCTTTTGTATTTCTCGCATGTGCCACCATTTCATTGGTGATCCCGGTAATTTGTGTGATCATCGGAGAAATCTCTTCTGCCGGCTTCAAAAACTCCATGAAACGATCCGTCACTTTTCCATCTGTCACTTTCACAGCGCCAATCTCGATAATACTGTCTCTCTCTTCGCTGAGTCCGGTTGTCTCAAGGTCAAACGCTACATAGGTTTTAATCAATCGCTTCACCTCTTTCTAGGAGCATATCATACCAGATAGCTCCCCCGTGGACAGATTGTGACTTTCCAAGATTTCGGTATCCAAACCGTTCGTAATACGGAATCAGCCGTTCCTTACAAGTAAGGATCATTCCTTTCTTTCCCCGCTTCCATGCATCTGCAATCAGATGTTCCATAAGATCTGCTGCAATCCCTCTTCGCTGGTACTGTGGGAGTACATCCAGTCCAAACACAGACTGATACGCCCCTTCTGGACTGTGATATGTCACATCTGCAAACATTTCATCACAGATGGTAGTCCGGTCTGTCACACAACCATTGATGAAACCAATCACCTCCCCATGCGGCATCTCTGCCACAAAGAAACAGTCTCCAAATGTCTCCAGGCGCTTCTGGATCGCCTCTTTGGAAGCTGCCTCACTCACCGGAAAACAGCATGCCTCCACGTCGGCAAGTGCAGCAAGATCTGACTGCTTTGCCTTTCTGATCTGATATTTCATTTCCTTCGTATCTCCTTCCTATCATCGTTCCGTAAAGTTCTCTGTCAAAAAAACTGCTATCGGAAAACCTTCTTTGCTCTTGCAAGCCTTTCTGCAAACTGCTCATAAAATGTACGCTCTTTCTCATACGGTGTCAGAAAAAATTCCTGCAAAAGGTAGAGATTGCTCTCACGGCTTGTCTTTTCATCTCCCAGTTTTAAAAGTCTGTCCTGCATTTCCAATATAAAATCATGCCATGCGTTGATAAACTGTTCATTCTTTTTCAATTCCGGGGTATCAATCCACTTCTTTACTTTCACTTTCGTCTTTGGTTCCTTCGGACATTCGTGTATTTGCAGAAAATACTGAAAACGATGGTTCTCATAATATCTTCCAAGCGGGAACAGACGACAAATACCCGGACGATGCGGATGAATGGAACATCTCCCCTCTGCATTGAGAAAAGCGCATGCTTCCTCCGCTCCGGTCATTTTTAAGTTTGGCAAGATTACACCATCTACTACATTGAGCTCTGCATACTTTTGCAGTAATTGCTCAAAAGTCATATCTAACTGCGTTGTCAGCCGAAAAATATCAAGCGGATCCAGCACAATCGATGTTCCCATCCCCCGGCAGCAGGCAGAACAGCCCTGGCAATCCCCGCATCCTGCTTTCACCAAGTCATTTTCTGTATAAAGCCTGCCGTCCGATATTTCTTTCAGATCTATTTCTCTTCTCATGTTTCTCTCCCGTTCTTCTTACAGATTGTTCGCTATAGGAAGCCCACTTCCCGACATCTGTCTTATTTTTCTTCCAAGTAATACAGATAAAGTTCATGCAGCGCCCTTGTCGCACAGATATAGTCCGCCTGCCGTTCAAAAGCACTTTCTGTCTGTTCACGCAATACAAATACTTGATCGAACTCCAATCCCTTTGCAAGATAGAAAGTTGTGACCGTCACTCCCTTTTCAAAATGGCTGCTGTCCCGATCAATATAATGAATATCTCCCCGCTGCTCTTTCAGATATTCGTAGACCACCCTCGCCTCCGCTTCCGTCCGCAGAAGGATCGCCGCCGTCTCGAAAGCATCCTCTGTGTGCTCCGTTCTGTCCGCTGCTGTTTCAGAAAAAGCTTCTTTGATCTGCACTCCATTCTTTCTTAAGTGCAGATGTCCCTCGATGTCCCGGAGCGCTCCAACGATACCCGAAACCGTTTTTTCCTCCACCGCCTTCCCGTGGCGCTCAAGAAATTCCAATCCGGTCACATTTGTAATCTGTTCTGCATAACGTGCAATTTCAATCGTATTTCGGTAGCTCTTATTCATAATGATCGTACGGATTTCTTTTCCAAAAATCTTCGGAAGAAATGTAAGAACATCCTGGATCTTGCCGTCCATCGTCTGAGCCCGGTCTCCCAAAATCGTCATCCTGCAGGAGAACAATGTCTCTAAAATAGCATACTGGAGATAAGAGTAATCCTGCATTTCATCGATGACCAGATGCTTGATCTGCTTATGCTTTGCCTTGCCACTTAACCGGTATTTCAAATACAGCATCGGAAATACATCTTCATAGGAGAGCATACGGCTCTCATAAGGTACATCCGGCAACTGCTCCCATCCGTTTTCTTCTAAGAACCAGTTATAGATCCGGTACACATCCCTCGTCACATACATCTGGTCAAATTTCTCTCGCACGGCTGCCAGCTCTTCTTCACTTAAATCTCGGTCATACAGTGTTTCAAACTCATCTACCACATAATCCATAACTGCATACATCCGCTCCAAAAGCGGAATTTCCTGAAATTTAAAGTAGAATAGCTCGATCAGTTCTTCCTCTGTTTTTTTCATCTGGCGCCACTCGAACTCTTTTAGTTCTACAAGATCTTCCTCCAGTCCTGCAAGGAATCCTTCCACTGCTCCGATATATGCCTGAGACTGCTTCAGCTCATAGCGCGCCTGTGCCTCTTTGCTCATCCCTTCCATCTGCCGTTCTATCTGATGATAGCGATCCTCACAATCTGGAACGATTCCTTTTAATTCCTGATAAGCAAACAGATCAAAACTCATCTCACGGATATTTTCTTCCCCAAGTTCCGGCAAAATATGAGAAATATAGTCTGAAAACACACCGCTTGGCGACAGTACAAGAATATTGGATGATTTTAAGTGTTCTCTGTCATGATACAGCAGATAGGCAATCCGATGCAATGCCACCGAAGTTTTTCCGCTTCCTGCTGCTCCCTGAATAACTAAAATCTTATCTTTTGTATTGCGGATAATATCATTTTGCTCCTTCTGGATCGTACGGACAATGTTTTTCAACTGTACGTCCCCATTCTGCCCAAGTTCCTTCTTTAAAATGTCATCATCGATTTTTACATCGCTCTCAAATCCATAGATCATCTTTCCACCCTGGATCTTGTACTGCCATTTTGCCTCAATAGTTCCTTCCATCGTCCCGCCTGGCGCTTCATAAGAAGCAGGACCTTTATCATAGTCATAGAACAGTCCGCTCACCGGGGCTCTCCAGTCATAGATCAGCGGAATCGCTCCTGTGCGCTCCGCAAAATTTCCAATGCCGATATAAAAAATCTCCGCTTCCTCATCCCCGTCATACAGAAAATCCACTCTGCCAAAAAATGGGGCATCTGCCATCTTCTGAAAGCGCTGATATAAAAGCTGTGATTCGTTGTTTGCATTGATCTGATGCAGCAGTGCCTGTTGATTGTCAAAATCTTCATACCCATACTGGTCCATCTCTGTGTAATTCTCCCAGTAATATGCATGCATGTTTTCAATTTCCTGCTGTCCCGCAAGAAGTGTCTCTGCAAGCTTTGTAAGTCTCTCACGCAGCTTGTCTGACACTTCCGCCAAAAATAATTTTCCGTCTTTCTTTACATCTGCCTTCATCTATTTTATTAAATCCCCTTCTTCCCCCATCTGCAAAATATCAAGTGTATGTGCGCTCGCACCAAGCAATTCCGGGCGCTCACACGTCTTTAAATGATATTCAATAAACGTCTGGTAAGTCTCATCGTCCATCGCATTTAAAATCTGCCGCATATAATTTGCCGGACCATCTGCCGCAATAATCTCAATCCGTTTCATGCCTGCCCCTGCATTGATTGCAGCAATGTCCTCCAGACGTACATAATCATATAGATCCTCCGGCTCTGCCTGTACATGAAACTCTTCGCTGACCTTCCCGGAGGCAATGCTTTCCCGGATATGTCCTTCTTTAAACCCATAGGTCAGAATGCTGTATTCATTCATACAATAAGAGACAAGTACCACCCCGTCCGGTTTCACTACGCGCTTTGCCTCCGCAAGCGCTTTGATCTTATCCTCCATCGTATACAGATGATACATTGGCCCAAATACAAGGACCATATCAAAATAATTGGAAGCAAACCGTGACAGATTCAATGCAGTCCCCTGATAAGCCTTTACACTGCTTCCCTTTGATTTTAAAATTCCAAGATTATATTTGACAAGCTCTACTGCCGTCACATCATACCCTTCCTCTGCAAGCTGCACCGAATACCTTCCGGTCCCGGCACCCACATCCAGAATCCTTGCTCCTTCTTTTCCTTCCAGATATTTATGGATATATTTCATCGAGGTAATATATTCTACCTTTCCGTGTCTTCTCGTCAGGCGTTTTTCTTCACAAAATTTATTATAATACTTTTCTAATTCCGTTGACATTTCATTTTCCCTTCTGTTTCCAGACAGCCCTGTCCGAACCGTCTTTCTTTATTATGTCCTGTGAACAGTATCTCTATTGTAACAACGTAAAAAGCAAATTTCAACATTCCATTTATTTTATATTATTTTTTTCATATCCAATATTTAAGAGAAAAATATACAATACTGTCCGTTTCACAAGAGAACTTCTTAGAAACTGCGGAATGCCTCGATAGAATCCCAGCACGCAAAAAGAAAAGGAACTCCACTTTATTTTATAAAGTTTTGTCCCTTTTCTTTGCCCTAACAGAACCTGCTTGCTTTATTCAATTGCATCTGTCTCAATAATAAATTTCACATTTCCATCCATATTATCTGCTTTTCCACTATAAGTGTCATAAGAGCAGTCTTCGGATGTCAGTGCATCCACTTTATCGAGGATCTTCTCCAATGCATCTTCCACTGTTTTCTGCAGTTTCTTAATTCCTTCTTCATTGAATTTTTCTGCGCCATCTTTTAACTGAGAAGCTCCATCAGAAAGTTGTGCAATTCCGTTCTTGACTTCTCCGCTTGCAGAAGCAAGTGTGTTACCACCATCGGAAAGCTGACCAGCTCCTTGTACAAGTGTGCTTACTCCATCTCTCAGTGCCTGACTATTTCCTGCCAGAAGTGCACCTCCGGAAGAAAGCTGTGTTCCAAGCTGATGCAAACCGCCGCTCAACTCTGTTGTGCCACCCGCCAATGTCTGTACTCCTTCTACGAGTACCGGTGTATTTTGCTGAAGTTTCGCTGCACCTTGAAGTAGTGCATCATTGGCTGCGCCAAGTTGTGCAAATCCTGCATTGAGCTGATCGATGCCCTGAGAAGCTTCAGGCACAGTCACTTCCATTCCATCATTTAATTTCTTCATATTCGCAGCATACCCTCCGATTGCTGCGTTGAGTCCCTGCATTCCTGTATTCAGTTCAGACACACTGGCTTTTAACGGATCTGCCATTCCTGACGGAATCTGTTTTTTCAAATTTGTGATGTCTTCCATCTTTTTCTGCATTTCTGCCAACTGTGGAGTCAGTCCGTTTACCGTTCCCTCTATTTCACCGAAAGAATTCTGCATACTTTCTAACAATGCTTTGATCTGTGTCGTGTCAACAGATCCAACTTTTACCGACACATCCGGCACTGTAACCGGAGCAATTTCAGAAACTCCCGCATCTACAGAAATTCCAGAAACTGCCACAAGTGCACTCTGCAGAGAAGCTGCCAGTTCTGCATTTCCATTTGCTTCAGCTTCTGCGATCTGAGCGCTAATCTGAGCTTTTGCCGCTTCCACCTGCTCATTGGCTGCCGCCGCTGCCTGATTTGCCGCCTGGATCTGGCCATTTCGCTCTGCAATCTGTGCATTTACTTCACTGACAGCAGCTTCTTTTGCCTGTGAAACGGCAGCCTCACTATCTGCACTGATCGTCTCCAATTGAGTGGTAACAGCACTTAAAATCTTCATCAATTCCTGGCCGTTTTTCATCATTTCCTGCACTGGAACTGCAATCTGCTTCTGCATCACCTCAGAAAGTCCTTCTGTCTGTGTGATCAATTCTTTTCCTGTGGCTGTCATCGTATCTACATTGGAAAGTAGGTTATTCATGCTATTTACCGCATCATTTAATTTTTTTGTTCCTTCTGCAAGTTTTTGAGAAGCCACCTGAATATCATTGTCTCCGGTTCCATCAATCGCCGCATAAAGCTGTCCGACTGCATCTTTTGTCTGTGTCAGGCCATTTTTTAATGCAGTCAGCTTATCTGCTCCTGCTGCAAGTTGCTTCTCACCACCAATGTAGGAAGTGATTCCGGCAGAGAGCTGAGAAGCGCCCGTTGTATAATCTTCTACCCCTTTTACAACCTTATTCACGCCATTTACATATTCTGTAACTTTTACATTCAGCTCCCCATTTTCTCCGAGGTATTGCTGGATTCCCGCATTTAACTGATCTGCTCCCGCTGTGTAACTGTCTACACCACTCTTTAATTCTCCAGCGCCGCTTTGAAGTGTATGGATTCCATCTTTCAGTGTCTGCACACCTTGGTCAAACTCCGCATAGCTGGATCCAAGTGTCTGTGTACCTTCCGATAACTGGGCAGAACCGTCCACCAGCTGAAGTGCCGCATCTTCCAAGTCATTTAAAGAATTTTTCAGCGTATCGAAATCTGTCACGTTTTTCCAATCAACATCGTCAAGAAGATCTGACAATGCAATTGTAAACGTCGATCCCATTGTAAAGTTTGTTACATCAGCCGTGATTTCTACACTTTCCGGCAATTGGATATCCTCAGATACTTCCTTAAAATCTTCACTGTTTAAACCAAGGCTCTCTTTTAATCCAGGCATTGCAATTCCCATAACCATGCTTTTCTGTCCATCAGAGATTACTTTTCCGTTATCGATCATAACATTGGAAAACGTCTCATCCGGCAGAATCAGCCCTGTCACCATCACAAACGGACTGTACACTTCCTGCTTCTTTCCATCAATGTTCACGGTCTTTTTTGCATTATTTGTATAGTCAATTTTTATCTTTAAATGCCCGCTCTGTCCCTTCAACTCTTCCGGTGTTATTTCTTTGCCGTCAAGATAGTAAGTCATTTTCATGGATACCGGCAACTGTTTATCTGTAGTTCCCTGATAATAAATATCTACTCCGTTTGTCTGCCATGTAATTGCATCTCCATTTTCTTCAAATGTCTCTTCTCCCTTGACATTTTTGACATTTTCAAGTTCTGTCTCATCTTTTAAGTTTTTTTCTGCTCCGGCATTTTTTAACCAGTTGGAAACTGTGATTTCCTGTTCTGTTCCCTGTGCATCTGCATTCACATACACGGTCTCATCTTTTGAGACTTTCTTATCTGCTGGCTCCGCTGCAAAAACTGGAGTTGTTCCCATCAATCCTGCCATGCCGACCGCAAGTCCTGCTGTCATTTTCTTTTTCAGATCCATTTTCCGGTTTGTATTACTTCTTACTTTATTTCTATTCATATCTAATTACTCCTTTCGGCAGTTTTTTTGCCAAGAAATCCTGCGGATGTTTTACAAATTACTTTATCAAAGATCATAAACATCGCCGGCAAGATCAAAATAACTACAAACATGCTGATCAATGCACCTCTCGCAAGCAGTGTACAGATGGAGCCGATCATATCTACCTTTGAATAAAGCGCCACACCGAAGGTCGCGGCAAAGAAGCTGAATCCACTGCTGATAATAGAAAGCATGCTTGCTCTGTGTGCGATTGAAATCGCTGTCTTCTTATCTTTTCCTTTTCCACGTTCTTTCTGATAACGGCTCGTCATCAAGATCGCATAGTCCACAGTTGCTCCAAGCTGAATAGTACCGATGACAATACTTGCCACAAACGGAAGGCTCGTTCCCTGGTAATATGGAATTGCCATATTGACAAAGATTGCGAACTCAATAACCGCCACAAGGATGACCGGAAGGGAGATCGACTTAAACACGATCATAATAATGATAAAGATTGCAAGGATTGAAATGGCATTGACTGTTTTCAGATCGACATCGGTCGTATCCTGAAGGTCCTTCATCAGAGGAGCCTCTCCGATGACCATTGCATGTTTGGAATAAGATTTTACAATTTTGTCAATTGCTGAAATCTGTTTGTTGACCTCATCTGTTGCAGATTCATATTCCGAACAAATAAATGCCAATTCATAATTGTCACTCTGAAGCATCTTCTTCATATCATCCGGGATCATGGATTCCGGAATGGTCGGTCCGAACAATGTGTTCATTCCAAGGCTCCATTTGACTCCATCGACTTCGTCAATCTCTTCCAACATCTTTCTTTTATCCTTTGCATCCATATCCTTCTGCATCAGGATCATGTGCATATTGCTCATCTTGAAGTCGTCTACCAGTTTCTTGTTTGCCACGTTTGCCGGAAGTGTATCCGGGAGTGACTGTGCAATATTGTAGTAAATTTTCGTATGATTATTTCCGTAAATTGCCGGGAACAGCAACACTGCAAACAGAATGAGCCACAGACGGTAGTGTTTTGTAATAAACGCAGATGGCTTATCAATACTTTTAATCAATGGTCTATGTTTTGTCTTTTCAATCGCTCTATCGAAGATCAATATCAAAGATGGTAATAACGTTACACAGCATAAAACACCGATCACTACACCTTTTGCCATAACAATACCTAAGTCTTTGCCAAGTGCAAATGTCATAAAGCAAAGTGCCATAAATCCTGCAACTGTTGTGACGGAACTTCCCACAACGGACTTAAATGTATTTGCGATCGCATGCCCCATCGCACGTTCTTTTTCTCCTGGAAATCTTAATTTATTTTCCTCATAGCTGTTCAGCAGGAAAATCGAATAATCCATCGTCACTCCAAGCTGTAGTACTGCTGTTAATGCTTCTGTAATATAAGAAATCTCTCCGAGAAAAATATTACTTCCCAAGTTATATAAAACTGCTGCACCAATACTGATCAAGAAAAATATTGGTACGAGAAATGATGTTCCCGTCAGTTCCAACACAAAGAAGGAAAGCAGCGTTGCAATCACAACATAGATCGGAAGTTCTTGTAATGAGATATTTTTAATATCTGTGACAATCCCTGTCATACCACTGATAAAGCATTGCTTATCTGCAATTTTTCTCATGTTTGTAACAGCTTCCATAGCTTCATCTGAAGAAGTTGTATTATCAAACAATGCAAGCATCATTGTCGCATCTCCGTTAAAAAATGCTTTCCGTAAATCTTTCGGAATCATTTCTACCGGAAGGCTGATATCTGCCACATCGTCATACCACATCACATCTTTCACATGATCAACTTCGCTGAATTTTTCTTCCAGTTTTTGTACATCTTTTAATTCCATCCCTTCGACGACAACCATGGAAAATGCACCCATACCGTATTCGTCTACAAGGATGTCCTGCCCTTTTACTGTTTCCAGATCACCCGGAAGGTAACTGAGCAGGTCATAATTAATCTTTGTCTCTGCTTTCCCGATTGCCGCAGGAATAAGCAGTAAGATACTTACTAATAAAATAAATATCCTGTGTTTGGCGATCCACTTACCAACTTTGACCACTCTAATCATCTCCTGACTTTTTCTTTTTTCTTTACAGCTTTATTATATTCAAAAATGACTAATAGTCAATACTAAAAATGAAATTTGGTCATTTTTATAGCTTGACTTTCTTTTTGGAATCGTAAATAATACATATGAGCAAAAAATTGGAGGGATTCGAGTGGGAAAATTAGAAACAAATAAAAAGGTGAAAAAAAATGCACTCCTTCAGAATGCATTTGAATTATTTACAGACAAAGGCTTCGCAAAGACAACGATCTCTGACATCGTCAGTCGGGCAGGTCTTGCGAAAGGTACTTTCTATTTATATTTTAAAGACAAATATGACTTGCGTGATAAACTGATTGTCTATAAGGCAGGACAACTTTTCTGCGATGCTTACAAAGCTCTTGTCAGTCAACCGATAAATGGATTCGAGCAGGAACTCCTCTTTGTGGCAGACTATATCATCGAGCGTCTGAAGAAGGATCATTCGCTTCTTCAGTTTCTCGCAAAAAATCTATCCTGGGGAATTTTTCGCACTGCTTTTTCAAGCAATGTCCCAAAAGAGTCTGAAGAATTTTACGATTACTATCTGAGAATGCTGAAGAAAAATCATATTGGCTGCAAAGATCCTGAGTTGATGCTGTTTACCATCATTGAACTGATCAATGCAACCTGCTACAACTGTATCCTATTTGAGGAACCGGTGACCATCGATGAATATCTGCCATATCTGCACCTGTCGATCATCCAGATTTTCCGTGCATTTACAAGCGAAGAACCTATTACCGCTTCCAAGAACTTACAACAATAACAAAACAAAAAACAGATGTCCCAAAAGCTTTATCTCTGCTTTTCAGACATCTGTTTTTCTATCCGCTTCTTATAAAGAATCGATTTCCACGGTTCTTCCATCGCTCCAGATTCTCTCTAAATCATAGAACAGACGGTTTTCTCTGTCAAATACATGCACGATCAAGTCGCCGAAATCTAACAGTACCCAATTTCCGAGTCCCTGTCCTTCTCTTTGTTTTACTTCGTATCCACCTTTGTGCAGATATTCTTCCACGTTGTCGACCAGCGCTTTTACTTGATTTTCACTGGAACCATTTGCAATGATGAAATAATCTGCAAGTACAGATACTTGTGAGATATCGATGATACGGATATCTTCTCCCTTTTTATCGCTCAGCGCCTCGTAAGCAAGACGCACCATTTCTTTTGAGTGATCCATTTTTATGCCTCCTCTGTCCGTTTTTCAAATAAGTCTTTGTAATATAGATAAGTCTTCTCTGTGATCGGATCGATCACCTTATCCCGTGTCCGCAAATAGGCGAGAGAATTTTCCAAGATTGTAAACAATGCCTGATCAATATTTTGAAAAGACATCCTTCGGATCTCGTCCAGTTTTGGAATCTCTTTCCTTCCCGGTTCTATAAAATCTGCAATATAAATAATTTTCTCAAGAAGTGTCATTCCCGGCCGCCCGGTCGTATGAGATGTGATTGCCTGCGCAATCGTCTCATCACCGACATGATATTTGTGTACTGCCATATAAGCGCCAAGCTTTGCATGCAGCAATTCTGGATTTTTCTTTTCAGACTCTGTGACCTCAATCTGGTATTTTTCGCACAGCTTTATTTTCTTACTGTTTGGAATCCCTTTGGCACAGTCATGAAGCACCCCTGCGGTCATCGCCTTCTCAATATCTTCCCCGTAGCACATCGCCAGTGAAGCGGCTGTGTACATCACTCCAAGCGTATGCTCATATCTGTCACTGTCGAGATGTAGTTTTACTTCTTTTTTAATTGCATGAATGTTTGCATTTTCTTTCACTTTCCCTTTTCCTCCGTAAGATACAGTCTGTGCTCATGAATATACTCTTTGACTCCAGGCGGAACAAGACTGCTGATATCCATTCCATACTGGACCATCTGACGGATATCACTTGAGGAAACATCCATCATCGGTGTGAGAAGCAGTTCTATCCCTGCCTGATACTTTTTCTTCAGATAATCAATCTGCTCCTGTACCTGTGACTGATCTTTCTCATCACGGCATGCCGCCAGAATCGTACAGTCAGACAGAAGGCTTTGCGGACATTTCCATGACTCAATGGAAAAAAGCGAATCCGCACCTATGATAAAATAAAATTCGTGTTCCGGGTAAAGTTCATTTAAGTTCCGTATCGTATCATAAGAATACGATACGGTTCCCTTCTCTGCCTCGTACAGATTCAATTCAAAACGGTCATGCCCTTCCAGAGCCAGTTTTACCATCTCAATCCGATGACGGATTGAGATCTCCCCCGATTTGTGTGGTGGATTTCCATTTGGCAGGAACCACACTTTCTGAAGGCGGAACTGTCTGGCTGCGTACTCTCCGAGCATTAGATGACCATTGTGGATCGGATCAAATGTCCCACCCATGATTCCGATTTTCATTGTTCTCATTCTCCTTTACGGCAGAATAATTTTCTTTTTATTGTCTTTTCCTTCTCTGTAAAGTACGATTTTCTTTCCGATCACCTGCACAACCTGTGCCCGTGTTCGTTCTGCGATCAACTGTGCAAGTTCTTTTGGATCATCTGCACAGTTCTTTAAAACACTGATTTTAATCAGTTCTCTTGCCTCCAGCGCCTCGCTGATCGCCTCAGTAAGCGCAGGTGTCATGCTGGATTTACCAATCTGGAAAATTGGATCCATCGTCATAGCAAGACTCTTTAAATATGCTCTCTGTTTTGTTGTCATCTTTTATCCACCTCTGTTTCTCTGTCAAAAACTCTTTTCTATTTGTAATAGTCAAACTGCAGACCATACATCCGCACAGTGTCACCTTCTTGGATGCCTGCATCTTCAAGCTGCTGAAGAATACCGGTATCTTTTAAGAATTTCTGGAAGAACGCAAATCCCTTTTCGGAATCCAGATTGGTGTAACCAAGCATCTTCTCGATCTTTGGCCCTTCCACAACATATACATCGTCTTCTTTCTCTACCGTATAAGGAAGATCGATCGTAATTAATTCCTCCTCCGGGAAATACTCCTGCTCAAAAATAACCGGAGGTACATCCAATGTCTTCAGCTGTTCACGTACATAGTAGAGGAGTTCCTGCACACCCTCACCGGAAACACCCGAAATCGGAAATACTTTGATTCCTTTTGGCTCAAACTCCGCCCGAATCTTCTCTACCGGATCTTCATCCTCCGCATAAATCAAATCTGTCTTATTTGCCGCGATCACCTGAGGACGCTTTGCGATCTCGCTGTTGTAATTTTCCAGTTCTGCATTGATCTTATAAATATCCTCAATTGGATCTCTTCCTTCCGAAGAAGCTGCATCGACGACATGAATCATCATCTTTGTACGCTCAATGTGACGTAAAAATTCATATCCCAATCCAACTCCCTGTGATGCTCCTTCGATCAGACCCGGAATGTCAGCGATTACAAAGCCATCTCCGCCATCTTTAAAATCTACAACACCTAAATTCGGATTCAATGTTGTAAAATGATAATTTGCAATCTTCGGATTTGCGTTTGTCACACGAGAGAGGAACGTCGATTTTCCTACATTTGGAAATCCGATCAGCCCAACATCCGCAATCACTTTCAGTTCCAGATTCACCCAGAGTTCCTGTGCAGGCTGTCCTGGCTGTGCATACTTCGGCACCTGCATCGTCGCAGTTGCAAAATGCTGATTGCCAAGTCCTCCTTTTCCTCCCCTGAGAATTACCTGTCTTCTATTTTCTCCGGACATATCTGCGATCACCTTGTCAGACTCTGCCTCTTTGATGATCGTTCCTTCTGGAACTTTCAGGATGATATCCGGCGCATTCTTCCCATGACATCTGCGCTTTCCACCCTGTTCTCCATCTTTTGCGACATACTTTCTTCTATGACGGTAATCTGCAAGTGTGTTGAGTCCGTCATCTACTTCAAAGATCACATCTCCGCCTTTTCCGCCGTCTCCTCCGTCCGGTCCGCCGTTTGGCACATACAATTCTCTCCGGAAACTTGCATGTCCATCCCCGCCTTTTCCGGAACGGATATAAATTTTTGCTCTGTCTGCAAACATATTTTTGTTTCCTTTCTATGTCAATCTCTCTGTTCTATTGTTCCATGAATGTTATTATTATATCAGAATCTTGTAATGATAGATAGTAGAATTTAAAAAAGACTCCAAACCTGATGATTTGAAGCCTATTTTCATACTTATTATTCTGCTACTGGATAGATAGAAACTTGTTTCTTATCTCTTCCTTTTCTTTCGAATCTTACAACTCCGTCAACTAAAGCGAATAAAGTATCATCTCCACCGCGTCCTACGTTAACTCCTGGGTGAATCTTTGTTCCACGTTGTCTGTAAAGGATATTTCCAGCTTTTACAAATTGTCCGTCAGCTCTTTTCGCACCTAATCTCTTAGATTCAGAGTCTCTACCGTTCTTTGTAGAACCAACTCCCTTTTTGTGAGCGAAAAATTGAAGGTTTAATTTCATCATGGTCTTACACCTCCTCAAATGTTATATCAATATATTGCTCGTAGTTTTCGTCATCTGCTATGCTCTCAAGACCGAGAATCATCGCATCCAACAACAGTGCAGCCCTCTCCGAAGGACTATTTGGCAGTTCAAATTCAATTACACCTTCCTCATCATCTGATACCAAACTTGTCTCATCTGATGTGTAACGGTCAATTGCATTCACTGTATTAATGATCAGTACCGAAGCTGCTGCGCAAACAATATCCTGCCCCGCCTCGCTCATTCCGGCATGTCCTTTCGTACGAAAACCAACACATGCATGCTTTTCATTTTTTAAAATCGTTACCTGAATCATGGTCTTGATTAAGCGTTGATCTTTTCGATCTTAACAGCTGTGTACTGCTGTCTGTGACCATTTTTCTTATGGTATCCAGTTTTTCTCTTATACTTGTAAACGATAACTTTTTTAGCTTTTCCATCTCCGATTACAGAAGCTGTAACTGTTGCACCTTCTACTGTCGGATTTCCAACTTTTAATTCAGCATCGCTAACTGCAAGCACCTGGTCAAATGTGAAAGTTTCTCCAGCTTCTACACCAAGTTTCTCTACTCTAATGATATCGCCTTCGGCTACTTTGTACTGTTTACCACCTGTTGCTATAATTGCGTACATATGGCACCTCCTATTATCATTACTCGCCAGCTTTGGTGACCTTAAATAAGATTCTTATACCTCGCTGTGCGGCATCTCCTATATACTATCATCTGTTTTTCATTGTGTCAATAGGTTTACTGATTTTTTTTATACTTTTTATTCCTCTTTCCATATGCTTATAGCAGTAGCTGATGATCTCGCGTCTTGTGATGATTCCGATAAAATTCTGCTGATCATCTACGACCGGGACGAAATTCTGCTCCATCGCGCGGTCGATCAAATCCTCCATCTTTGCGCCTGCATTCACGGCCTGATAATCATAACGTCTTGTAACCTCTGTCATCAGAATATTTTCCGCCTTTTTCAGGTCAAGATTAGCATGATCCTTGATCCACCAGAGAAGATCGCCCTCTGTGATGCTTCCCACATATTTTCCCTCCCGGTTCAATACCGGAACAGAAGAATATTTATGATACTCCATTGTTTCTAACACCTGTCGCAATGTGTGATTGTCATAGACATATGCAAGATCACTCTTCGGTCTTAGAAAAAATAAAATGTTCATATATCTGTCCTCTCTTTAGCTGTTAAATCTGCGTTTTTACAAAGATATCATAAATTGCCTGGATGGCAGTTTCAAACTCCTCATTTTTCACTCCGATAATAATATTTAACTCACTGGAGCCAAGATCGATCATTTTGACATTGACATTTGCATGTGCCAAAGCAGAGAAAATGCGCCCGGCTGTTCCTCTCGCACGCGCCATCCCTCGTCCAACAACGGCAAGCAAGGCGAAGTCTGATTCCAGCTGAATATGATCCGGTTGTACTGCCCGCTGAATTCCGGAAATTACAGCCTGCTCTTTCTCCTCAAACACAGACTGATCCACAAGCACTGTCATCGTATCAATACTTGACGGCATATGTTCAAACGGAATCTCATTGTCTTCAAAAATCTGAAGAACTTTTCGTCCAAAACCGATCTCTGCATTCATCATTTCTTTTTCAATATGAACCGAAGCAAATCCTTTTTTTTCCTGCAATCCCGGTGATCGTATACTTCGACTGACGGCAGGTACTTTCCACGATCATCGTACCAGGATCTTGCGGTGCATTGGTATTGCGGATATTGATCGGAATTCCGTCTTTTCTCACCGGAAAGATAGCATCCTCGTGCAGGACTGTGGCCCCCATATAAGAAAGCTCTCTCAACTCTCTGTATGTGATCGTCTCGATCGGCTGAGGATTGTGGATAATCCTTGGATCTGCAATCAGAAATCCCGAGACGTCCGTCCAGTTCTCATACATATCCACCTTCGCAGCCTTTGCCACGATCGATCCCGTAATATCTGATCCTCCTCTTGAAAATGTGTGGATCTTTCCATCCGCTCCCATTCCGTAAAATCCCGGAATCACCGCACGATTTGCATTTTCAAGACGTTTCGCGAGTACATCTTCGGTCCGTGTCAGATCAAGATTTCCTTGCTTATCAAAAAAGATCACTTCTGCCGCATCAATAAACGTGATGCCCAGATAACTGCTCATAACAATCCCATTCAGATATTCTCCTCTGGATGCCGCATAATCTCTTCCTGCCTTTTTTAAAAACTGTTCCGCGATCACCTCAAATTCTTTGTCAAGAGACAACTCCAGCTGAAGTCCGTCAATGATTTCTTCATAGCGTGCTTTGATCTCGTTTAACAGTGGAAGAAATTTCTTTCCTTTCTCTGCCAGTTCATAGCAGTGGTAGAGCATGTCTGTGACTTTCGTGTCATTAATATGCCGTTTTCCCGGTGCAGATGGAACTACATAGCGTCTTGTCTGATCCGCCCGGATAATCTCTCCTACTTTTTTAAACTGAGCCGCATTTGCAAGCGAACTCCCGCCAAATTTTACTACTTTTCTCATTCGGTACCTTCCTCTCATTTATCCAAGATATTCTTCTGCAACTTCTGGTGTAAAAACAACGCCCTGGATGCCGAGCATCTTTGCCGCCTCTACATTCTCCGGTCTGTCATCAAAGAATATCGCATTCTCCGGTTTTATATTATACCTCGTCAGAAGGGTTTTGTATATCTTTTCTTCCGGTTTTATACATTTTTCTTTGTAAGAAAAAACACCTCCGTCAAAGCTATTGATAAATCCCAGTTCCTCTTTTGTCATTTCATATAATCCTTCCGAATAATTGGAAAGATAATAGATCCGGCACCCTTTTTCACGAAAATGAGCGATGAGACGATCTGTGTAAGGGAATTTATGTATGCAGCCCGCAAGTCCTTCAAATACTTGCCGCACTTCCTTCTCATTATGCGGTGCATTTTGAAGAAAGCACTGCAGCCATTCTTCTGGTGTAACAGCACCCTGGTCCCCAAGGATCCAGGCCTCACTTAAGAAAATCGCATCTGCCAACACTTGAAAAGTCTTCTCGTCAAAACAAAACTGCTTTAGATAAGATTCCCAGTCATACTCAACAAGCACTTTCCCAAGATCAAAAATCACAGTATCTATCATCTTTTTTCTCCTCTTTTTGTATTCTTCTCATCATTTATATGAAACCATTTAAGCTCTTTCTATCTTTACACATTGAAAAAGGAGTGTTTGTAAAAACACTCCTCACTTCTGCACATATTCATTAATTATATTTACGTTTTCTAGCAGCTTCAGATTTCTTTTTACGTCTTACGCTTGGTTTTTCGTAATGTTCTCTTTTACGAATCTCCTGCTGAATACCAGCTTTTGCACAGTTTCTTTTGAATCTGCGTAAAGCGCTATCTAACGTCTCATTATCTTTTACGATTACATTTGACATAGTCTCACACCTAACCTCCCCTCCAGCCCTATATTGTGCATCATACGACTGTTCGGGTATTTTTATTGCACTACATATGATTATAGCATATTTTTTGATTTCGTCAATAGTTTCCTGCAAATTTTCGGAATGATTTTTATTACTTTTTTCTTCTTTTTTCAGACTTTTTCAAAAAAATCAACCAGTTTGCACGCATCTACTGAATCTGTTCTGCTAACACTTCTTTCGCTTTCGACAATGCTGCGTCAATTCCTTCTGGATTCTTTCCGCCGGCCTGCGCCATATTCGGACGACCTCCGCCGCCTCCACCTACAAGACCAGCAATTGCTTTGATCAGATTTCCTGCATGGGCACCTTTCTTTAACGCACCTTCTGTAGCTGTCGCCATCAGGCTAACCTTACCACCTGCTGCTGAAGCGATCACTACAACTCCTTCTCCGAGTTTTTCTTTTAACTGATCGCCAAGCTCACGAAGTCCTCCCATGTCTACATCTTCCACACGGACTGCAAGCACTTTCACTCCGCAGATCTCCTCTACCTGATTCATCACATCGCCGACAGCTTCCTGAGCCGCTTTGCTCTTTAAGCTTTCGATCTCACTGTGAAGTGACTTTGTCTCTGCGAGCAGATGACTGATTTTCTCCGCCAGATTCTCTGGTGTTGCTTTTAATAATTTTGCCGCTTCTGCAAGCTTCTGTTCCTGTGCTTTATAATAAGCAAATACACCGTCTCCAGTCAGTGCTTCAATACGGCGCACACCTGCTGCCACACCGGATTCGGACACGATCTTAAATGTTGTGATCAGACCAGTATTACTTACATGTGTTCCACCGCAAAGTTCTTTAGAGAAGTCTCCCATTGTGACAACGCGCACATCTTCTTCGTACTTTTCTCCGAAAAGTGCCATCGCACCTGTCTTTTTCGCCTCTTCCACGTTCATTACTTCTGTTACGACCGGATTGTTCTTTGCGATTTCTTCATTTACAAGCGCTTCTACTGCCTCAATCTCTTCTCTTGTCATCGCAGAAAAATGTGCGAAGTCAAAACGAAGTCTGTCTGGTGTCACAAGAGAACCTTTCTGCTCTACATGAGATCCGAGTACTGTTTTTAATGCCTTCTGGAGCAGATGTGTTGCACTGTGATTCTTACATGTATTCAAACGTTCTTTCGATTTCACCTCAAGTGTCACAGTATCTCCTGTACGGAACATTCCCTTTGTCACACGACCGATGTGTCCGAATTTTCCTCCGAGCAGCTTGATCGTCTCTTCTACTGCGAACTCTGCATCTGCAGTATGGATGATTCCAGTATCACCTTCCTGTCCACCCATTGTAGCATAAAACGGTGTCTTCTCTACGAAGATTGTAGCTCTCTGTCCATCTGCAACCGCTTCCGTGATCTCACTTTCTGTTGTAAGCACTGTGATCTTAGAATCACAGGACAGTGTGTCATATCCGACAAATTCGGTTGTGACAGACGGATCGATTTCATCATATACAGTCGCATCTGCACCCATATAGTTTGTCTCTTTGCGGGCTTCTCTTGCCTGGACTCTCTGTTTTTCCATTGCTGCCCGGAAACCTTCCTCGTCAATTCCATAACCTTTTTCTTCCAAAATCTCTTTTGTCAGATCAAGTGGAAATCCATAAGTATCATACAGTTTAAATGCATTTTCTCCAGAAAGTACCTTTTCTCCGGCCTGATTCATCTCTTCCTGCATCACCGAGAGAATATGCAATCCCTGATCGATTGTCTTGTCAAACTTATCTTCCTCCTGCGTCAGCACATTGAAGATAAAATCTTTCTTTTCATCTAATTCCGGATACCCGTCTTTGGAACCTTCGATGACTGTCTCACTTAATTTTGCAAGGAATTTTCCTTCAATTCCAAGAAGACGGCCATGTCTTGCCGCGCGGCGGATCAGACGGCGAAGCACATACCCGCGTCCTTCGTTTGTCGGCATGATTCCATCTGAAATCATAAATGTTGCAGAGCGGATATGATCGGTGATCAGACGGATCGATACGTCCTGATCCGCATCTTTCTTGTAAGTCACGTTCGCTGCTTCACACACTTTATCACGAAGTGCTTTGACAGTATCCACATCAAAAATAGAATCTACATCCTGCACAACAGAAGCAAGACGTTCCAATCCCATACCGGTATCGATATTCTTCTGCTCTAACTCAGAATAATTTCCATGTCCATCGTTGTCAAACTGAGTGAATACATTGTTCCAAATCTCCATATATCTGTCGCATTCACATCCAACTGTACAATCCGGGCTTCCGCATCCGTATTTCTCTCCGCGGTCATAGTAGATCTCAGAACATGGACCACATGGACCAGCTCCATGCTCCCAGAAATTATCTGCTTTTCCAAACTTAAAGATACGCTCTGCCGGAATTCCCATCTCCTTGTTCCAGATCTCAAATGCTTCCTCATCATCCACATACACAGATGGATATAAGCGGTCTGCATCAAGTCCTACCACTTCTGTCAAAAATTCCCATGACCACTGGATAGCTTCTCTCTTAAAGTAATCTCCGAAAGAGAAATTTCCAAGCATCTCAAAAAATGTACCGTGGCGTGCTGTCTTTCCGACATTCTCAATATCTCCGGTACGGATACACTTCTGGCAGGTTGTCACGCGCTTGCGCGGTGGAATCTCCTGTCCTGTAAAATATGGTTTCAGCGGCGCCATTCCCGAGTTGATCAGGAGCAGACTGTTGTCATTGTGCGGCACCAGTGAAAAACTCTTCATTGCAAGATGTCCTTTGCTCTCAAAAAATTCAAGGAACATCTTTCTCAATTCATTTACTCCGTATTGTTTCATACTTTTCCTCCTAAGGCAAACTATTTCATGTCTGATCGACTTATTTGCTAAATACTTCCTAATTATAAATAGGTTTGCCTGCCTTGTCAATGAACAGACAGCAGAAAACATACCGTTCTGATCCAGGCGGCAAAAGATTACACTTCTGTAATAAAAAACACTGCCTATTCAACTGAGATCGCATACGCTGTCTGTCTGCGGCATCCTCTGCCGGACAGACCTGAAAACTTACTGCAATATCTCTCTCATAGGCAGTGTTCCTTCTCCTTTTCATTTGAAAGGGGATCTTCTTATTTTTTTTCTTTTCTGACACGCAGAGCATGTCCGGCTTTGACTCCAAGAACTGCTACTGCCATCAGAAATACCATTTTCACAACTGTGATAATAAGTTCTGCAAAAAATGCCATATTCTTCCCTCCATTCGGATCTTTCTCTCCGACTTTTCTTCTGTTATCATAACACAGCACTCTGCATTTGTAAAGCCGTGCAAAGCTTCTTCCTTCTGCTTCTAATTCAACTCAATCTCTGCCAGTTCTTTTGGCGGAAGTTTTTTAGTGGAAGTTGACACAAATTTTTTCAGTTCTGCCTGTGCTTTATTCACCGGAAGATTCGTTCCCGCTCCGGCAACACATCCTCCCGGACATCCCATTCCTTCGATCAGACATCCATTCATCTTGCCTGCCTTTGCAAGTGTCAACAATTTTTTACAGTCTGCAAGTCCTTCTGCATGTTCGATCTTCACATCGATATCCGGATAATACTCATTGATACACTGCTCGATCGCATTTGCGACACCACCTGCCACTGCATATCCACGGCCAGCTCCGGTTGCATCATGGAAAGAGGATTCTCCTTCATAATTATCAAAATCAATGTCTTTCGCATCAAACATCGCCTGCAGTTCTTCAAAAGTGATCACAAAATCCACATCACTGCGCACACTTCTTCTTGATGCCTCTAGTTTCTTTGACGCACACGGACCGATAAATACCACCTTTGCATTTGGATGCTTCTGTTTGATCGTCCTTGCAGTCGCAACCATCGGTGTCAATTCCTGAGAAACTTCGTCTACAAGGTCCGGAAAAAATTTCTTTGTAAGCATAGACCACGATGGGCAGCAGGACGTCAGAAGGAATGGCAACTCTCCCGTAGCTACTTTTTCCGCATAGTGATGCGCCTCTGAAACAGCTCCAATATCCGCTCCCAGTGCGACCTCATATACTTCGCTGAATCCTAAGTCCAATAATGCAGACTTAATTTTTCTTGGTGTGACATCCGTTCCAAACTGTCCAACAAAGGCAGGTGCAATCTCTGCAATGATCTCGCCGCCTTCTCTGAGCGCTCTTCCCAACTGAAAGATCTGTGACTTATCCGAGATTGCTCCGAATGGACAGCTTACCATACACATTCCACAGGAAACACATTTCTCATTGTCAATCTTTGCTCTTCCTACTTTGTCACTGACAATCGCATTTACTCCGCATGCTCTCGCGCATGGGCGCTCTTTTTTTGCAATTGCATCGTATGGACAGGCAGACTTACATTTTCCACACTTGATACATTTTGACTGATCAATATAAGAATGTCCGTTTACCATAGAGATTGCATCTTTTGGACAGACCTCTGCACATGGATGTGCCAGACATCCTTTACACATATTGCTGACCTCATATCCACGCTCTTCGCACGCAGCACACGCGGATGGCACAACCTGCATAAGTGGCGGCTCATAATACTTCTCAGAAATATTACTTTCTTCCACTCCTGCTGTAATATGAACCGGACGGTCTTCTGGACGCAAAGACATTCCCATCGCAAGGCGTACACGCTCACTGACAACAGCTCTCGCACGATACATACTGTCCCTATATTTTTCTCCATCCTCCGTCACAAGACGATATGGGATTTCCTCAATCTCTTCAATCAGATTCTCTGATGTTGACTCAAATGCTACTTTCGATACTTCACGGAATACTTGTCTTCTGATTTTTCTGACAGGTGTTTCTAATCCTCGCATTCCCATTCTTCTTCCTCCTTTATCTTTCCAGCATATATCCATGACATTTTTACAATGTCACAAGCTGCTTTTCCATCGGACATCAGTTCCGATACATTATTACCTTTAATCATAAAAGAGTGTTAATCGTTTGTCAATGTTCTCGGATGCATTCTTTCAGATACAATGTAACTCGTTTCCACCCTCCCACTTCCATATTTGGAAGTAGATTGCTATCTTATATGAGAGGTCCTTATGCAAATACACGCTGCGCATAATAGACAGACTGCATGGCATCTTTTCCATAGAAATCAGCCCCGATCATCTCTGCATATTCTGGATTTAAAACAGCACCTCCGACCATCACTTTGCAGTCCGGACAGTGTTCCCGAAGCAATCGGATCGTCTCTTCCATGCTCACAACAGTCGTAGTCATCAGCGCGCTCAGTCCGACCAGTCTGATCCCCTCTTGTTTTGCAGTATGCACAATCACCTCCGGATCCACATCCTTTCCAAGATCGATCACATCAAAACTATAATTTTCCAACAGAACTTTCACGATATTTTTCCCGATATCATGGATATCTCCTTTGACTGTGGCAAGGATCACTTTTCCTTTCTTCTGCTCTTTTTGTCCGCTTCGTTCCAGCACTTCTTTCAGCACGGCAAATGCTTCTTTCGCTGCCTCTGCACTCATCAGAAGCTGCGGAAGAAAGATTGTTCCCTTCTCAAATCCTTTTCCAACAACATCCAGCGCCGGGATCAACTGTTCCTGGATGATCGCAAGCGGCTCTTTTTCTCTGACGAGCTCTCTCGTAAGATGTCCCGCCTCTTCCTTTAATCCACGTTCGATCGCTGTCTGCAGTGACATTTCTCCCGCCCGGGACGTCTCCTGCCCGGCCTGCGTCGGACTGCCCGCTATAGACTGTTGTTCCTCCTCGACAGTTTTGCTGTACCGCTCAATATAGGAAGCACAGTTCTCATCATAGTTCATCAGCGCACAAAACGCATAATAAGAATTCATCATCTCCTCTGAGAATGGATTGATGATTGCCGATGTAAGCCCTTGCTGCATCGCCATCGTATAAAAATGCGCATTGATCACAGGACGTTTCGGAAGTCCAAAAGATATATTGGATACGCCAAGCACCGTATTTACTTTGCATACTTCCCGCACGAGTTTCAATGCTTTCAATGTCACAAGCGCTCCTTCCGGTTCCGAACTGATCGTCATCGCAAGCACATCAACAACAATGTCTTTCCGATCGATCCCATATTTTTCCGCCTCACAGATGATTTTTTCCGCGATTGCAAGACGCCCCTCTGCCGTATCCGGGATGCCGTCTTCATCGATCGTCAGTGCAACAACGACGCCACCATACTTCTGCACCAGTGGAAACACCTGGTCCATCGACTCCTGTTTCCCATTGACAGAGTTGATCATCGGCTTTCCATTGTAAATCCTCATCGCACGTTCCATCGCTTCCGGAAGCACCGTATCAATCTGAAGTGGAAGGCTTGTGACACTCTGAAGTTCTGTCACCACTTTTTCCATCACTGCCACTTCATCGATGTCGGGAAGTCCTACATTGACATCTAGAATATGCGCGCCTTTCTCCTGCTGCATGATCCCTTCTTTCAGGATATAGTCAAAATCTCCGTCTTTCAATGCCTGTTTTAATTTCTTTTTTCCAGTTGGATTGATGCGTTCTCCAATGATGACAGGCTTTCTGCCAAAACTTATGCAGCTTCCATAAGAAGATACGAGTGTATGATGCTTCTTTACCGGCGGAACTGCTTTCATCCCCTGACATAGTGTTGTCATCTGTCGGATATGTGCCGGTGTTGTTCCGCAACACCCCCCGATAATACAGGCGCCCTTCTCTACAATCAATTTCATCGTAGACGCAAATTCTTCCGGCACTACATCGTAGTAAGTCTGCCCGTCCCTCTGTTTCGGAAGTCCTGCATTTGGCTTTACAATCACAGGCAGTGACGTGTAAGTCAAAAGTTCCTCCAAAATCGAAAGCATCTGCTCCGGTCCCATACCACAGTTGATTCCGAGGGCATCCACACGAAGTCCTTCCAGCATCGCAACCACCGAAGGAACGTCTCCCCCAGTCAAAAGCTTTCCGCGTTCATCAAAGATCATCGTTGCAAATACGGGAAGACTTGTGCGCTCTTTCGCCGCGAGAACTGCTGCCTTCACTTCATAAGTATCGCTCATCGTCTCAATATGAATGAGATCTGCTCCGGCTTTCTCACCATATTCCATTACTTCTGCAAATGCCTCATAGGCATCCTCAAAGGCAAGATCTCCCATCGGCTTTAACAACTTTCCGGTCGGTCCGATATCCAGACCCACATAGATTTCTCTGCCATCTTTGACACCACGCCGTGCCGCCTCCCGCACATTTTCCACAGCTCTGGTGACAACCTCCTGTAAAGGACAGTCTTCACTGTGAAACTTCAACGCATTCGCGCCAAAAGTATTTGTCAGTACAATATCGCTTCCCGCCTCAAAATAATTCTGGTGGATCGCAATGACTTCTTCCGGTCTTTTTAAGTTCCAGCTCTCTGGAAGTTCTCCCGGCTGTAACCCTTTCTCCTGTAACAATGTGCCCATTCCTCCATCGAGAAACAGTAATTCTTTTCCCAAACGTTCTAACAGCATCCTCTAACTACTCCTTCTGTATAAACAATCCTTCTTCTCACACGCCTCACATCCTTTGATATGGCATGGCTGTTGTTCTGTGCTGGCTCCAATCACTGCGGTGACAGATTTTGTCGGTGTCATCATCCCTCCTCCCGTGAGGGTAAGACCGATCGTCTTCGCACAGTCTAACATCCGCATCAGTGTCTCCTGACAGGAAATTGAGAAATCTCCGTATCCCGGACTAAACCGCGGGCGCAGATACCTTCCCTGTCTCTGATACTCTTCTGCGATTTTCTTTTGACAGTCATCACAATACTCTTCCAATTCCGCAGCAGCACATGCCTGACCGACAACCGCCTTCGCCATATCTGTCAGAGAGTATCTCCGGATCCATCTGTCCACCTCCGTCCCAAGCGTCGCCCCAAACAAAACAATTTGATCACATCCCGTAAGATTTTTTGAGAGGTTTTTGCTTGTGACTGTCCATCCGCCAATTTCTATCTGATCCGCTCCTTTGACCTGCAAATCAAAAATGCGATAGACTGACTTCGCACATTTTATCTGATCAAGTTCTCTAAAAACTTCTGTGATCAGTGCAAATGTTCCATCATCTACCGCATGTCTTCCATAGCCAAGATAGCGGATTGCTTCCTTTATCCGCATTTCCATCGGCATTACCTCAAAATCTCTGACAGATTTGTCATAATCGCTGCCGCCACTTCCGGCTTATTCATTGAGTAAATATGGATGTGATCAATTCCGTTGGCGATCAGATCAATGATCTGGTCTGTCGCATAAGCGATTCCCGCCTGCTTCATCGCTTCCGGCTTCTCCCCGAAACGGTCTAAGATCGCATGGAACCGCTGCGGCAGAACCGTTCCGGATAATTTGCAGATTCTCGTCATCTGTCTGCTGTTTGTGACAGGCATGATTCCCGGGAGTACCGGAACAGTGATCCCTTTTTCCCGAATACGATAGAGGAAGTTATAGAGAATCGCATTGTCAAAAAACATCTGCGTTGTAAGAAAATCCACTCCACAGTCTACCTTCTGCTTCAGATAAGCGATGTCATCTTCTTTGTGTTCATTTTCCACATGGCCCTCTGGATAACATGCCGCCCCAATGCAAAAATCGCCCTGCTTTTTAATCTCTCGGATCAGTTCATATGCGTAATGATACTGGTCTGTCTCCGGAAATTCCCGCCCTTCCGGAATATCTCCGCGCAGTGCCAGGATATTTTCAATGCCCTCCGCCCTTAATCGGTCTACCACCGACAACACTTCCTCTTTTGTCGAAGAAGCACAGGTCAGATGCGCCAGGCTGGTCACACCCATTTTCTTTTGAATATCCGAGGCAATCTGTACAGTATTCTTGCTCGTTCCGCCTCCTGCGCCGTAAGTGACGCTTATGAACGCAGGTGCAAGCTTCGCGATCTGCTCTGTGGCGCTTAAAACGGCCTCAATTCCTGCATCCGTCTTTGGTGGAAAAATCTCAAATGAAATATGTATTTTGTTCTCCTGTAATTTATCTATAATCTTCATCTTCTCGTAATCTCCTTAGCTGCAATATTCTCATGCTGTTATTTTGGGTGTGCCTTAGATCAAATCATCGTACAACTGCTCATACTGCTTTGCAGAATTATCCCAGGAAAAATCCTGCTGCATTGCATGTTCTACAATCTTATTCCAATCTCTCTTCTTATCATAATAAATATGTTCTGCATAACGTATGATGTCCATCATCTCATGTGCATTGTAGTTTGCAAAACTGAATCCGGTTCCGGTCTTGTCAAATTCATTGTACGGAACCACCGTATCTTTCAGTCCTCCCGTCTCTCGCACGATCGGAAGTGTTCCGTAGCGCAGACTCATCAGCTGACTTAATCCACATGGTTCAAATAGTGATGGCATTAAAAACGCATCGCACGATGCATAGATCTTATGTGACAGTGCTTCTGAATAATAAATGTTCGCCGAGACTTTTCCCTGATACTTCCATGCAAAATGGCGGAACATATTCTCATAGCGTTCTTCTCCGGTTCCAAGTACGACAAGCTGGATATTCTCCTGACATAACTCATCCATCATGTAGGCAATCAGATCCAATCCTTTCTGGTCTGTCAGTCTTGATACGATTCCGATCATCATGGTCTTTGCGTTTTTCTCCAGTCCAAGTTCTTCCTGAAGCGCCAGTTTATTTTTCGCTTTCTCTTTGCGGAAATTTTCCACCGAGAAGTTATTCGTAATCAATTCATCTGTCTTTGGATTATAGACATCATAATCTATTCCGTTCACGATTCCCTGCAGGCAGTTTGCCCGTGCACGCATCAGCCCATCAAGATTTTCTCCATAAAACGGCATCTTGATCTCCTCTGCATAAGAGTTACTCACCGTTGTAATGCGATCTGCATAGACAATTCCGCCTTTCAGATAGTTGGCATCCTTGTATGCTTCAAGCTTATCCGGAACAAAATAGTAATCCGGCAATCCTGTGATATCCCTCACCGTCTTTGTATCCCACGTTCCCTGGAATTTCAGATTATGTATCGTCATGATCGTCTTAATGTTCCGATAGTATTCATTGGAATACCGGAAATTATCAAGATAAATCGGGATCAACCCTGTCTGCCAATCATGGCAATGAATGATATCCGGCCGGAAATCGATCACCGGAAGCGTACTTAAAACTGCCTTGGAGAAAAAGGCAAATTTCTCAATGTCTTCATAGATATTGCCATAAGGGGCAAACCCATTAAAATAAAATTCATTGTCAATAAAATAAAATGTCACACCATCGTGCACATATTCCAACACACCGACATACTGTGTTCTCCAATTCAAGTCCATATAAAAATGAGTCCGATACTCTAATTTTTCTTTCCACTCTTCTTTCATACACATATATTTCGGAAGCATGACTCTGACATCATACTTCTCTTTATCAAAGTATTTCGGCAGCGAACCTACAACATCTGCAAGTCCCCCGGTCTTGATAAACGGCACACACTCTGACGCTGCGAACAAAATCCTTTTCATATGATTCCCTCCAAACTTTTTACTTTCTGTTATTATATCGTATTTTCAGAAAAATGAAAAGACATAAGATAGAACTGAGTCCTTTTTATTCCACAAGCTGCCTGCGTCTTCCTCTCAGACGGATAGTATCCGCAAGAAGTGCGATAAATTCCGAGTTAGTCGGTTTCCCCTTTCCGCTGCTGACCGTATATCCGAACATTTCATCGATCGTCTCCAATTTCCCCCTCGTCCATGCCACCTCAATCGCATGGCGGATCGCCCGCTCTACCCGGCTTGATGTTGTCTGATTTTTCTTCGCAACAGTCGGATAGAGGATTTTTGTAATTGCATTTAGCACATCCATATCTTCCACAGCCATTATGATCGCATCCCGCAGATAATGATATCCTTTGATATGTGCAGGAATCCCGATCTCGTGAATCATATCGGTTACTTCCTCCTCAAGATCATACTCCGGCAGATCTTTCCTGCTGCTTTCCAGTTCCCGGTCCGGGGCTGCCGGGCGGTAAACTCGATTCACATGTTTGATCTTATCTAACAGCATCCGGTTGTTAAACGGCTTCATAATATAGTAATTCGCTCCTTTTTCAAAGGCATCTTCTGTCATTTGTTCCTGTCCGACAGCTGTCACAACGATAAAACTCGGATGCTTTTTGATTTTTTTATCTGTATTGATCTGTTCCATCACACTCAATCCGTCCATTTTCGGCATAATCAGATCCAAAAGGACGACATCCGGCTGTTTTTGTTCTATAATTTTGCACATATCCTCCCCATTGTTCGCTTTTCCAACCAGTGTCAGTTCCTTGTCCCGATCGATCAGTTCCCCAAGAAGATCCAACATTCTCTCATTATCGTCAGCAATAGCTACATTCAGTTTTCCCATGGCTACATCCTCCTTCAATTTCTGCCTTCATTCCACAGCATTCATTATAGACTTGCCATAGGTGGCGAATCAAGAAAAAGGGTTCCTCATTATTCGACAGTCCTGTCAGGATTTTACATGTTCCAACATATTTTCGATAAAAATACCATAGCCTTTCTTCGCATCCTGCACAAACACATGAGTTACCGCTCCAATGATCTTGTCATTCTGGATGATTGGGCTTCCGCTCATCCCCTGGATAATCCCGCCCGTCTTCTCAAGAAGTTCTTTATCTGTCACTTCCAACACGATCCCCTTATTGACTTCCCGCTCCGAGAGATCCACTTTCAATATATTGACATCATATTCTCTGACAACACCATCTACACAGCACCTGATTTTTGCCGGTCCTCTTTGGATCTCTGTCTTTCTCCCTGCTTTCAGCGGTGTCTCATCCGCAAATAATTCATGGATCCGGTCTACTGTACCGAATATTCCCGCATCTGTATTTTCCGTGATCTCCCCGAGAATATTATATCGGTTGTACACGATCACACCTTCCATCCCGCCTGGACTTCCATCCTCCCCTTTCTGGATTGCACTGATACTTGTTTCGTAGAGACTTCCTTTGGCGATTTCCAAAAGCTCATTGGTATCTACATCGTGGATTCCATGCCCAAGTGCACCAAACTGACTATTTCCATTTAAGAAAGTCACTGTGCCAAGTCCCTGGGCATTGTCCCGCACCCAGATTCCGAGACGATATTCTTCCTCACTGCTTTCCACTGCCTTCAGCCGCACATCTACGGGCTGGTCTTTTCTGCGAAGATGAAGCACAACATTTTCATCATCAAGCTTTTTTACTGCCGCAATCAATTCTTTTTTGTTTGTGATCACCTCATCATTGATCCCTGTAATATAATCTCCCTGTCGAACGATATGATCTGCCGGTTTATATTTATCTCCGTCTGTCCCCTCGATCGCATCTGTTCCCAGCACCATCACACCGTTCGTCTCCATATATATCCCGATTGGCATTCCCCCGGGAATCAGATATTCCTCGCTGATTTCCTCCGTACTCACTTCTCTTTTCTGCGAGATTGTCTGATATTTTACGATGCAGGCGCCACCGCCTACCAGCACCGTGAACAGAAGAAGGATCATCAGACTCCTCCGATACCAGTATTTTCTCACACTTCATTCCTCCCAACATAAAAAGATTGCACGACTGTACATTCCTCACAGTATATTTTTTCTTCCGCAAGATTCCAAAACCTTCCTTTGGAGAAAAATAAGACAGACACTTTCATGTCTGCCTTAGTATATGGAATTTTATCTGATTCACTCTGATTTTCTTTTGGAAAGTTCTGCCATTTTTTTCAATTCAACAGCGCTTTGCCGGATCGACTCTGTCACTGCAGATCCTCCGAGCAATCTGGAAAGTTCTGCCACAGACTCTTCCTCCGTCAACTCATTGATCGCAGTCTTTGTCACCCCATCCTGCACCGTCTTCTCGATCACATAATGGGCATCTGCCATCGCTGCAATCTGCGCAAGGTGCGTAATACAAATGACCTGATACTCTTTTGCAAGCATTCCCATCTTCTCTGCAACTTTTCCCGCAGTAATCCCACTGATTCCAGTGTCAATCTCGTCAAAGATCAATGTAGCAATCTCTTCTCGATATGCGAGAACTGTTTTGATCACAAGCATGATCCTCGACAATTCTCCTCCGGATGCCACCATGCCCAGTGGCCGCAGCGGCTCTCCAGGATTCATCGACACAAGAAATTCTGGCTCATCGATCCCATCTTCCCTGCATTCCAAAAGTCTGGTAAACTTCATTTCAAACTGCACATCGAGGAAATTTAAATCTTTCAGGCCGAGCCGGATCCTCTCCACAAAAATCTGTGCCTGTTTTTGTCGAATCTCCGACAGTTCTTCCGCAAGAACTTCCAGTTTTCTACAGGATTCCTCATATTTTTTTTGGAGGGATGCAATATAATTTTCATAGTCATGAAGCTTTTCCAGCTTTTCCTCCACCTGACCGGCATATTTTTCGATCTCTTCCACAGAATTTCCATACTTGGATTTCAAACGATTGATCTCGTTGAGCCTGATCTCCACCTCCTGGAATTCTTCCGGGGAAAATTCTACAGAGTTTCTCGCCGCAGAAAGTTCATGGTTAAAATCATTTAACAGATTCTCTATCTCTGACAACTGCTCATACAAACTTTCTGCCAGTGGATCACAGCCGGAAATTTCCTGAAAAATACGAACTGCCCGACTAATGCAGTCTGCAGCATTTCCTCCGCCATTGTCACTTGTATAAGCATAAGCTTCCTCCATATGCTCCGCCATCCGTCTCCCGGTCAGCATCCGCTTATACTGTTCCTCCAACAAATCATCTTCACCAGGTTTTAACTCTGCCTTTGTAATCTCCTCCAGCTCAAAAGAAAGAAAATCTTCCTCTCTCCTCCTGCTGTCCTCATCTTTGATCGCAAGTGCAAGTTCTTTTTCGTTCTCCTTGCAGCTGTTCCATGCCTCTTTGACCTTATCTTTCAGATCTCCGATCTCTTCTCTTGCAAACAAGTCTAAAAAAGCAAGATGATTCTTCCGGTGGATCAATGTCTGATGCTCATGCTGTCCGTGAATGTCGATCAGAATCGTCGCCACATCTTTTAGAATCCGTGTTGTTACCGTTTCCCCATTGATCTTGCTGACACTTCGTCCATCCATCAGTTTTCTGCTTAAGATCAATTGTCCCTCTTCCGGATAAATATCAAGTGCTCTCAGCTGTGCCTCCTGGGACGGATGTTCCACAGTAAATACCAGTTCTACTAATCCGTAAGCAGCTCCTTTTCGCAGCATCTCAGCAGAATACTTCCCGCCAAGTGCCAATCCGATAGAGCCTAGAATAATTGATTTTCCGGCACCGGTCTCTCCTGTCAGAATGTTTAATCCTTTTTTAAATTCTACTTCGATCTCATCGATCAGCGCTAGGTTCTTTACATGTAAATTTTGTAACATCTGTTTCTCCTGCCGTTACAATACAATTTTTCTTATTTTTTCCATCACAATTTTCGTCTCTTCTGTGCTGCGGACTGCACACATGATCGTATCATCTCCCGCAATACAGCCGACAACTTCGTACCACTGCATCGAATCAATGGATGCGGCGACCGCCATCGCCATTCCGGATACGGTTTTGACTACCAGTATATTTTGCGCCATCTCCATCGAAACATACCCGTCTTTTAGAATCCGCATGTATTTTTCCTTCATATCCTTTTCCGGAACCTGAAGGATCACATACTTCTGTTTTCCATTTTCCCCCGCAACTTTCGTAAGCCGCAGATCACGGATATCTCTTGAAACAGTCGCCTGCGTCACTTGAAAACCTGCTTTGTTCAGCTGTTCTGCCAGCTCTTCCTGGGTCTCGATATTATACTGGTTGATTAATTCTACAATCTTTGCATGCCGACTTACTTTCATCTTATTTAATTTCCTTTCATTTTCTTGCGCAGCGTCTCCAGAAAACTCTCCTCACTCAGCTTTAAAAGTTTGGCAGTCTTTTCAGAACGGCTGATCGTAATACGGTCTCCTGTATAGACCGGAATCACATCCGCTCCGTCAAACGTCACGCTCGCCTCCTCAACCGTATCTCCTTTTCCTTTTCCGATCTCGATCACGATCTCGTCTTCCGCCGAAAGTACGATACTGCTTGTATTTAAAGCGTGTGAACAGATCGGTGTGATCACAAACATCTCTGCCGTCGGTTCCACGATCGGTCCGCCCGCTGACAGGTTGTACGCGGTAGAGCCTGTCGGCGTCGAGATGATCACTCCATCTGCCTGGTAAGAATTTAAAAGCTGTCCATTGACATAAATATTGAAATGGATCACACGGATACTTCCGGCACGCGCCACAACAATATCGTTGAGCGCGATATCTTCCTTTCTTCCTTCAAGCTTTCCCTGCAACATCATCCGGCGTTCCGGAAGAAACGCCCCGCAAAACAGCTTTTCCAGACTTTCTTCGATCTTTGGAAGTTCAATCTCTGTCAAATATCCGAGTGTCCCCATATTCACTCCGATCAACGGAAGATGCTTGTTCCTCAATTCTCTGACCGCCTGGATCAACGTTCCGTCTCCTCCCAGCGTCAGGACACAGTCTGTCTCTTTTGGAATCTGGTCTGTAAGGAGATTGCCCTCTTCATCTCGCTCACATAAGATACAAGTTCTGCCGCGCTTTTCTATATAATCTTGTATCTGCCTTGTCACCTCATAATTTTCATCTTTACTGTAATTCGTAATGATGTAAAACGTTTCCATAACGTACCTCTCTCGCTTTTATTTTGCCAGCGCCTCAAACGCTGCCTCCACTACCTGATATAGTGCACCTTCCATATCCGGCAGATTGCTTCCCACTTCGCTTTTCTTTAAATGTACCAGATATTCAATATTTCCCTCCGGTCCTTTGATCGGCGAAAATTCAATGCCGAGAATCTGAAATCCGATTGATGCCGCATAGGACGTGACCAGTTCGATCACCTCGTGGTGAGTACTTTTCTCGCGGACAACTCCCTTCTTCCCTACTTTTTCTCTTCCGGCCTCAAACTGTGGCTTGATCAGGGCAACAATCTCCCCATCCGGTTTTAAATAGTTGCGGATCGGTTCCAGCACCTTTGTCAGCGAGATAAAAGACACATCAATGGAAGAAAAATCAATTTCCTCTCCAAGATCTTCCGGTGTCACATACCGGATATTTGTCTTCTCCATACATACAACCCGGTCATCTTGTCTGAGTTTCCACGCAAGCTGTCCTCTCCCTACATCGATCGCGAACACCTTTCTCGCACCATTCTGGAGCATACAATCTGTAAATCCCCCTGTAGAAGAACCAACATCCGTGCAGACTTTTCCTTCCAGATCTACATCAAAATTGGCGATTGCTTTCTCAAGCTTTAATCCGCCGCGGCTGACATACGGCATTGTGTGCCCCTTGATCTCAATCTGAACCTCATCTGAGAAAGTGGTTCCCGCCTTGTCCTCCCGCTGTCCTTCCACAAATACATTGCCGGACATGATGATCGCCTTCGCCTTCTCTCTTGACTCTGCAAGATTCCGCTTTACAAGTAATACATCTAAACGCTCTTTCATCTATTTCTACTCCTGCTGTCTTTTCTGGTACACGGACAGGATCCGCTCTGTGATCGTATCCGCATCCAGCATTACTTCTTTTCTTAATACTTCTATATTTCCATGTTCCACATACTCATCTGGAATTCCGAAGGACTCTACCTGAACGGGAAGTCTTTTCTTCTCCACATAGGCAAGCACCTGAGCTCCATACCCTCCGGCCAGTACATTTTCCTCAATCGTCACGTAAAGTGTATGTGACTTAGAAAGTTCCTCCAAAAGTTTTTCATCCACCGGCTTGACAAATCGACTGTTGACCAGTGTGCTTTGAATTCCACTCTCTCTTAAGGAATCACTCACCTGCAAGGCCGTCTCCATCATATGTCCGACACTGAGAAGAACTATTCCTTCTCCAGCTTGGATCACTTCACTCTTTCCATATTCGATCGGCGCGCGGAACTCTTCCAGTCCTGTATACGCTGTTCCTCTTGGATAACGGACCGCGACCGGCCCCGGATACTGGATTGCAAAACGGAGCATATCCGCAAGTTCCCACTTGTTTTTCGGCGCCATCACCGTCATATTTGGGATTGTCGATAAAAATGATAAGTCAAACACACCCTGGTGCGTCTCTCCATCACTCCCCACAAGCCCTGCGCGGTCGATTGCAAATACAACCGGGAGATTCTGCAGGCAGACGTCATGGATCAGCTGGTCATACGCTCGCTGTAAAAAAGAGGAATAGATTGCAACCACCGGCTTAAGCCCTGCCGCTGCAAGTCCCGCCGCAAATGTCACTGCGTGCTCTTCTGCAATTCCCACATCAAAAAATCGATCCCGGTAGGTTTTGGAAAATGGAACCAATCCTGTCCCGCCTGCCATCGCTGCGGTAATCGCCACCAGCTTTGGCTCCTTCTTCGCCTCTCGGTAGATCACTTTGGAAAAGACATCGGTGTAAGAATCTTCCCCTGCTTTTTCCTTTGCCTGTCCGGTCTCAATATCAAACGGACCTGTACCATGAAACTGGGACGGATATTTCTCCGCCGGGAGATATCCTTTTCCTTTTGTTGTAATCACATGTACCAATACGGCATTCTGAAGTTTCTCTGCTTCTTTAAAAGCCCGGCACAATGCCTTAAGATCGTGCCCGTCCACCGGGCCAAGATAGGTGATCCCCATATCTTCAAAAAACATTCCCGGAACAAACAGCTGCTTGATTCCACTCTTTGCTTTCCGAATATGTCCTGTCACTCTCGCTCCAATATACGGCAGCTTCCCTAATGCCGCCTCCACACCCTTTTTCAATCCGGTATAGGCACTCGCTGTTCGAAGACCATCCAAATACTTCGACATGCCTCCTACATTTTCTGAGATAGACATATTGTTGTCATTGAGCACAATAATAAAATTACTCTTTAATCCTGCTGCATTGTTGAGTGCTTCATATGCCATCCCGCCGGTCATGGCGCCATCCCCGATGACAGAGATGACTTTATGATCTTGTCCTAGGATCTCCCGTGCCTCTACATACCCAAGTCCTGCCGAGATGGATGTGGAACTGTGCCCGGTATCAAACGCATCGCATTCGCTTTCTTTCCGCTTTGGGAACCCGCTCATCCCACCATACTTCCGCAGATCATCAAATCCGGCTTTTCTGCCGGTAAGCAGTTTGTGCGTATACGCCTGATGCCCCACATCCCAGATAATCTTATCCTCCGGTAGGTCAAAAATCAGGTGCATCGCCATCGTCAGTTCTACTACGCCAAGATTAGAAGCCAGATGTCCGCCGGTCACACTGATTTTCTCGATCAGAAAATCCCGGATCTCCTGGGCAAGCACTTCAAGCTCCTCCGGCTTTAATTTTTTTATATCATTTGCTTTCTGAATTTTTTCCAGTACCATAGGCACTCCCTCTATTTCTCCCGATGTATCAACTCCTGCAAGAGCTGCTCCAGATAGGCATTCTCCCTCTGCAGACTCCTTAACAGAGCAATCGCCTCCTCAGAAATCTGTTCTACATCCTTTTTTGCTTTCTCTAATCCGAAGAGCGTCACATAAGTCGTCTTCTCATTCTTCTGATCGCTGAAAACTGGTTTGCCGAGCACTTCTTCTGTACTTGTAACATCAAGAATGTCATCCTGAATCTGAAATGCGATCCCAATCTTCTTCGCGACCTGCTCGATCACTGCAACTTCCTCTTCTTCTGCTCCAGCCAGAATCGCACCGATCATCATGGCACTTTCTAAAAGCGCTCCTGTCTTCAGCTCATAAATAAAAGAAAGTATATCTTCTGTGATATTCTTTCCAGAAGCACTGACATCTACGACCTGCCCTCCGATCATCCCATAGATACCTGCTTTCTTTGCAAGCACCTGAAGTGCTTTCCCGATCCGGGTTGCCTCCTCCGGCGCTTCCTCAAATGCAGTGCATGCTGTCTCAAACGCATAATTTAACAATGCATCTCCGGCAAGGATCCCCATGTCTTCCCCGTATACGATGTGTGTCGTCTTCCTTCCTCTCCGGTAATCATCATCATCCATCGCCGGAAGGTCATCGTGTACGAGCGAATAGGTATGGATCATCTCGATTGCCGCCATGAACGGTCTGACGGTCTTTGCGGCACTTCCAAACATCTGGAAGGTCTCCCAAAGAAGCATCGGACGGAGTCTTTTCCCTCCTGCCATCAGACTGTATTCCATCGCCTCCATGATGACCTGCTGCTTTCCTTCCTGCACAGGAAGATACGCCTTTAGGATCTGTTCGATCTCCTCTGTTTTCTTTCTTTTCTCGTCTCTAAAATTCATGGTATTCTCCATTTTCTTCTAATATCTGTATCTGTTTTTCCACTGTATCGATCTTGTCATTGCATGACTTCAAGAGTTCTATTCCTCTGTGATAAAGTGAAAAAGACTGTTCCAAAGAAAGTCCCGGCTCTTCCATCTGCCGCATCATTCCATCCAGTTCCTGAAACAGTTCCTCCAGTGTTCTATTCTCTTTGACTGTGCTTTCCACCATCTTCCGCCTCCTTTTCCACTTCCGTCACCTGTGCGTGTATCGTTCCGTCTGTCACTTTAATGGAAAGGAGTTCGCCTGGGCAGACATCTTCGATTTTTCGAATATTGACTCCAATCTCATTCTGTACATAAGAAAATCCCTGTCCCAATTTTCTGACCGGAGAAAGTCCGTTGAGACGCTCTGCTCGCACAGACAGACCGTGCTTTGCTTCCTTTAACCGCTCCTGCATCTTCTGCCTGAACCGTTCTTCCAAATCCACTGCCTGTTGCCGTTTCTCATTTAGCTTCACCTGCGGATGCAGATAAGAAAGCCTCTGCGCCCGCTGCATAACCTGATTTCGCTTCTCTTCCACCACGTGCGAAAGTGCACGTTTTAGCTTCCTTTCCGTCTCATCCAAATATACGCGGACAACATCGTATTCATAAACCGCAAGCTCCGCTGCCGCAGAAGGTGTCGGCGCACGAAGATCTGCTACATAGTCAGCGATTGTTGTGTCGGTCTCATGTCCCACCGCCGAAATGACCGGGGTCTGACATGCAAAGATCGCCCGGGCAACAATCTCCTCGTTAAATGCCCAAAGATCCTCGATCGAACCGCCGCCTCTTCCTACAATGATTACATCTACGCCGAATGCATCCAGTCTTCGTATCCCGTCTGCAATGCTTTCTGCAGCATCTTCTCCCTGTACAAGTGCAGGGCACAAATACAGCTGCACATAAGGATTCCTCCTGGACGCAATATGAATGATATCCCGGATTGCCGCCCCCGTAGGCGCTGTTACAATCCCAACCGTGCTGGCAAATGGAGGAATCGGTCGCTTATATTCCTGCTCAAACATCCCCATCTCTTCCAATTCCTGCTTCAGCTTCTCAAACTTCTCATATAGCAATCCAGCCCCATCTAAGATGATCTCTTTCGCATAGAGTTGATATCTGCCGTCGCGCTCATAGACATTGACACTTCCAAGAACGATGACTTGCTGCCCTTCTCTCATCCGAAAAGCAAGACCGCCTCTCTGTCCGGCAAACATCACGCAGGCGATCGTCCCCGTCTCATCCTTGAGGGAAAAATAAATATGTCCGGAAGTGTGATATTTGCAATTTGACACTTCTCCTTTCACATAGATGCGCCCAAGCATGAAATCTTGTGTAAACATATTTTTAATGTAAGAATTGACTTGACCGACGGAATATACACTGCGCATGGCACTACCTCGAATTGACGATCTTTCCAAGAACTCCGTTGATGAAAGACGGACTCTCTTCACCACCATATCTCTTCGCCAGTTCTACTGCCTCGTTGATCGCAACCCCCTGCGGCACTTCCTCATCCCACTCAATCTCATAAACTGCAAGACGAAGAATAGTCAGGTCTACTTTTCCCATTCGGGATGTCTTCCATCCTGTCACGGAAGCATTGATCTTCTCATCGATCATCTCCACCTTCTCCGCAATTGCGGCATATTTTGTGCGAATGTATTCTTTCTCTGTGTCCTTTGCCGATTCCAGCTCTTCCAGATAAAGTGCAAGCTGCTCTTCCATCTCTCCCTTCGGTTGAAACTCGATGCGGAATAATATTCTAAAAATGTGTTCTCTAAGTTCTGATCTTCCCATTGTATACCTCACTGTCTGTTTTTTCAAAGGTTATCTCTTCGATAGGCTCTATTATACTACATAACCTTCCATATTGCAAAATAGAATTCAGCACACGAAAAGAGATTATGAAAAACCTTTCATAATCTCCCTGTGAGCCGTGATTTTTTCAAATCTATTCTTCACCCATGTCTACACCCGCAATACGGATATTGACATCCGCAACGGTAAGCCCGGTCATATTCTCCACCGCCGCTTTGACTTTCTCCTGAATCTTTGCTGACACATCCATGATGTTATAGCCATATTTCAGGACAAGTGCCAGAGATACTGTCACGATTCCTTCCAGCACATCCACCTTCACGCCTCTGGATAAATTCTTCATTCCCAGTCGTGCGATTAGGTCATTTGTGATATTTCCTGCCATGGAAGCAACCCCTTCTACCTCTGTGGCTGCCAGAGCTGCAATGATCGCAACTACTTCATCGGCGATCTTTACTTCCCCGAGATTCGGATCCTGATGTATCGTATACGTATTTCTTTCGTCTTTTACCATTTCTAAAACCTCCTGTCTGGTTTGCTGTCTGTTATGGTTATTATAACAAATTTCTCATTATTTGCAAACAAAAAACTTTAAGAACGGCCAAATTCAGACAGAACGAGTCCCTCGTTTCGATCCAGTGTCATACGGATGCTCCAGCTATTGACAAACAGAAGAAGCGGACGATCCTTTAAGTCCTTGATCTTCTTCATGTCAGAAGTTCCGATTACTTTATCAAGATCAATGTCTGTATTCTCAATCCAGCGGATGTGCTCATATGGAAGCTGATCCATGCGGATCTCCACATTGTATTCATTTTCCAGACGGTATTTTAATACGTCAAACTGAAGCACACCGACAACTCCGACGATAATTTCTTCCATCCCGGTGTTGTACTCCTGAAAAATCTGGATCGCACCTTCCTGAGCAATCTGATTAATTCCTTTGATAAACTGCTTACGCTTCATCGTATCCACCTGACGTACTCTGGCAAAATGTTCCGGTGCAAAAGTCGGAATTCCCTCATAGCAGAACCGCTCTGCTGAAGTCGTAAGAGTATCCCCGATCGAGAAGATTCCCGGATCAAACACACCGATGATATCTCCTCCGTAAGCCTTCTCTACCATCTTCCGCTCACTTGCCATCATCTGCTGCGGCTGAGAAAGACGCACCTTTCTTCCTCCCTGCATGTGATATACTTCCATGCCCGCCTCAAACTCACCGGAACAGATCCGCATGAACGCAATACGGTCACGATGCGCCTTGTTCATATTTGCCTGGATCTTGAAGACAAATGCAGAGAAATCCTTCTCAGTCATCGGGTCAATCTCTCCTTTATCTGACTTTCTCGGAAGCGGCGAAGAAGTCATAGAAAGGAAATGCTGTAAAAATGTCTCCACACCAAAGTTCGTGAGCGCAGAGCCGAAAAATACCGGAGAAAGTTCTCCCTTGCTTACCAGCTCCTGGTCAAACTCAGCACTTGCTCCGTCTAACAGTTCCACTTCTTCCTCCAAAAGAGAAAGTGCATCTTCCTCGATCAGTGTACTCAGCTCCGGATCATCCAATGAAATTTTCTTCACTTCTCCCATTTTTGTTCCTTTTTGTGTATCTGAGAACAGTTCAATTTCCCGATGTTCTCTGTCATAGACACCTTTAAATGCCTTTCCGGAACCGATTGGCCAGTTGACCGGACAGGTTGCAATCCCCAGTTCTTTCTCGATATCATCCAGCAATTCAAACGTATCTCTCGCCTCACGATCCATCTTATTGATAAAGGTAAAGATTGGGATATGACGCATTACACAGACTTTAAATAGCTTTCTCGTCTGCGCCTCCACACCTTTGGATGCATCGATCACCATCACCGCAGAATCCGCAGCCATCAGTGTACGATAAGTATCCTCCGAGAAGTCCTGATGTCCCGGTGTATCCAGAATGTTAATGCAATATCCATCGTAGTTAAACTGAAGCACGGAGGAAGTCACTGAGATTCCTCTCTCTTTCTCAATCTCCATCCAGTCTGATACTGCATGTTTTGCGGTCGCTTTCCCTTTGACAGATCCTGCCTGGTTGATCGCGCCGCCGTATAATAAAAATTTCTCGGTCAATGTCGTCTTACCGGCATCGGGATGAGAAATAATCGCAAATGTTCTTCGTTTCTTTATTTCATTCGTAATATTTGACATAATGTTCTCCTGCTTTGCTTTTTTTCAACGTTTCTATTATAGCAACTCTTTTTTTGTTTATCAACAAAAACTATTTTTCTTCTGCCTTTGCCTCTTCTTCCCCACTATGTATCGGTGTGATCACGATATTCTGCGGGGCAATCCCTGTTTTTCTTGTGACGATATCTTCAATCTGTGCACGATTAGCATCTGTCAGATCTGCGTTGCTTACAACCACATCTGCACTGTCCACCGTCAGATTGACGACCGTCTCTGAAAATCCCTTCGATGCAAGAAGTGTCTCCACTGCCACTTCCTTCTCAGACAGATCCGTCAACTGGATCATCTCATTGACTGCCTGCTGCTTCTGTTCTTCACCGATCTCCGCATTATCAATGATCGCCTGAAGCGTCTCCTTATTCTTTGCGCGCACTTGTTCTCTGGAAACTTTTGCCTCCGCTACTACTTTATTCGCCTCCCCGCTTGTAAGTACTGCCTCCCCCGGTGTTCCATCTACCGAATCCTCCAGCGCTGCCTCCTTGTCTGTACTCTCAATATCTCCTGCCGTCTCAGCCAGCTCCTGCTCAGAGATATCAAGCAATTCTTTGTTCGCCAGTTCTCCGCTCGTCTCCTTCCCTTCTGCTCCTCCAAACAGCTTTCCGGAATAGTTCAAGTATCCCGCCACCGCGATCATAACTGCCAGTGTTGCAATGATTACCTGATTCTTCTTAAATAGTTTTTTCAAAATGAACCCTCCTTCTTTGAATCACTCTGCTTCATTATTTTAATTTTATGCGTTTCGATACCAAATAATGCCTGCACTGCCTCCGTGATTTCCTTTCGCACGACGGCATCATCCCCTCCGGCTGCACTTACAAGCACTCCTTCCACCTGAGGGTGTACTTCCTTTCGCACATACGGTGTATGCGCTCCTTGCGCAGTATCTTCAAACACTGTTTCCTCTCGTCTTGCAGACTCGCTTTTCTCCAAATCTTTCTCCACGACTTTCTCTGCCGATGTGCGAAACGTAATCATCACCCGCACCTTTCCCACACCTTCGGTCCGTTTTAAAATATCTTCCAATTCTCGCTCCATCGTTTCCCGATACGTATCCAAATCCGTCGTCTTTCTATCATCTGCCTCACTCGTTCTTTCTTTTTCCAAGCTTTCACCCGGTTTCGGAGTCGGAATTGCAATGATCACAAGAAGGATCCCGACAAGAAGCACGACCAGCAGTTGATGTTTCTTCGGAAATCCTTCTGGAAATTTCCAGTCCCACCGTTCCCTATTCACTGTACTCTTCCCCTCCTTCTTTTTCTCTTTCCTCAGCGATTTCTTCTTCCTTCATTCTGTCTTGTTGTGGATTGTTGCCGCCATAGTCTTTTGGAAGATAATCTTCCGGGCAGATTTCCTTAAGGTACTTTGTCTGCTCCTCGATCTTTCGCAATTCCTCCTCATAAGTATGCTTCTGAAACACTTCTTCAAAAGTTTTTTCCATTCCGGCAACCTTTAGCAGCGGACTGATCACAAGCAAGATCAATAAAAGTCCTGTAAAAAACTTCAGATACTTCCGGTATCCATCACCGGGGATCAAATGAAGTGCCGCTGTCATAAGCACCATATAAAACGCAATATTTTCCACCCATTGATACAGTCTCTCTGTCATCTTTCTCTCCTTCAAATGCATTAAGTTGTCGATGCTGTGACGATCACGATCGTCAGTAGAAACAGTAATCCCGTCGTAAAGATTATCCTCAGCAGAAGCTGATACCCTTTGCCGATTCCAGAAATGCAGCCGACAATCCGCTGATCCGATACCGGCTGGATCACCGCCGCCACCAGTTTGTAGAGAAATGCGACCACTGCGACCTGCAAAAACGGAACCGCACAGATTCCTACGCAGATGATGGCGCCGGTAATCCCGATACTGTTCTTGATAAGAACGGTTGTCCCAAGAACAACCTCCGTCATTCCTCCAATTGCATCCCCGATCCCGGGAATTGCCTCTGCAGTCTTTGTCACCACCCCTCTCTTGACAGAATCGATCACCGGAAGCAGCATTCCCTGAACAAGATTCAGACCAACGACACATGCAAGAAGTGTCTTAATGCTCCAATCGATTCCCGTGTGGATCAGATCTGCCATTTTCGATAAATATTCTCCGGAAGAAAGATGATTCAATAACTCCAATATGGTATAGACCTGTACAAATGGAAGCAGGACATTCAAGATCAAAAGCTCCACAAGAAAGATCAAAAATAAAACCAGATTATAAAACGCTGCCGATGTCACACCCCCATTTGCAACGGCTACTGCGAGAAAGTAGACCGGTCCAAGCACCTTCATAAATGAAGTCAAAATGGTAAGTCTCTGCGCTGTAAGATCTATCATCATCCGAAAACCATTTAAGCACACGTTAAATAATAAAAGATACAAAAGATAAAAACTAATCTCTGAAATCTGGCGGTTTGGAAATATACCGGAAAAATTGGCAAATACAGCCGCAATCACTGCAAGCATCAATATATACACAAGACTCTTTTTGCTCTGCCCAAACTCATAGGCAACCTGATCTTTCACAAACTGTCCTGCCGCCTCAAACGACATCGGAAGATCTCCTTTTTCAACCTCTTTCACCATCTTGGAAAAATCCATCTTCCCTTCCGGGAACATGCTTTCGAGCGCCCCTGTCACTTCCTCAAAGCCAAACTCTCCGAAAAGAGCCTCCTCCACAGCTTCCTTTGCCTCCTTAAGCGCCTGCTCTTCTTCTATCTCCGATGCCTCTGCATGCGCTGTCGACAAAAAAAGCAACAGCAGCGCAAACAGAATTCTTGTCCACCATGCTTTTTTTCTGTCCCATACCGGTTTCTGCTCTTTCATGTGCCTCCTCCCAACTCCCATTTTCACTACGTTAAAAATGCATGGATCGTCTCCAACAACGCCAGCAGGATCGGCATGCCAAGTGCCAATATCGTCAGTTTACTGAAAATCTCAATCTGGGATGCCACCGTCTGATAGCCGGCATCTTTGCAGATTCCAGAGGAAAATTCCGCTGCATAAGTGATTCCCACCATCTTTAGCAGTGTACCGATATACGCCCGGTCAATCGTGATCATATCTCCAATTGCACGAAGCGTCTCAAGGATAATCTCCAGTCTCCCTACAATATTCAGAAAAATGAAAATGCTGACCGCCACACTTAGGTAGATGCCATACTCAGATTTTCCATTTTTAAACTGAATCGCAAGCAGCGCGCCCGCCACACCCACAAGTCCAATCTGTACTGCATTCAACTCGTATCCCCCTTCTCCATCTCTTATAAGGAAAATAGCTGCTCAATGGAATGAAACAGTTCCTGAATATAGGGAAGAATCCAAAACAGTACGAGCAGAAGCCCTGCAAGACTTGTCAGAAATGCCTGTTCCTCCCGGCCACTGTGTTTTAATACCTGACATAGTACCGAGACGAGGATCCCGACTGCCGCAATCTTAAAAATAAGCTGAACACTCATGTACTCCTCCCACTAGATCAATAAAATTGTAATAAAAATCCCACCCATCACACCGAGACAGCTGCATAGTTTCTGCTTCGCAGCCAGTCCTTCCCGCACGTCTTGTACTTCCACCTTCAGTTGTTCCAGATACAGATCGATCGCCCCTTCCTGGGCATGTCTGCCGAGATACCCGATACTATTTCCAAATTCTTTTAATTCTTCTAACTCTTCCCTCGTAAGCTTTGTTGTGCAAAGTCGCTCTTCCACCGCACAAGACCATATTTCGGCAAAGGAACTTCCCGCACGTCTTGCAAGCTGTCCGGATACCTGTGTCAAAAACAAGCAGTACGGTGCCTTTACTTTTCTTGAAATGCGGGCAAATGCTTCCTCAAGCGGTGCGTGCGTGTATGCAATTTCTTCTTTTAACAACAAAAGGATCCTCCGCAGACATTTCAGATCGTTCAGATGTCGTTTGAGATCAGCCGCCGTCAGATACCCGATTCCACTCGTCCCAAGAACGATCAAGATAATTCCGATTCCTTTCACACGCATGCCCCCTTCTCGTATTGTTCTCGGTAAAGCAGTGTTCCTCTTTCATCATAAATTCCTTCTACCTCTCCGATATGAATCCCATTTTTCAAAACAACATAACGGCCAAACCTCTTTTTCTGGATCAGCTGCTGCAGCACAGGTTTCTTTTGCACCTCTGCCATCGATGTGCCATGAACAGTTGCCAGCATACGGCATCCGCAATGCATTGCGTACTCCATGGCATAAATATCCTCCGGTGCCCCGATCTCATCGACTGCAAGTATTTTGGGAGCCATCGACCGAATCAACATGAGCATTCCCTCTGCCTTGGGACATCCATCTAAAATATCCGTGCGGATCCCAAGCTCATTCTGTGCAATCCCAAGATGACACGCCCCCAGTTCTGAGCGTTCATCGACCACGCCTACACTTTCCCCCTGAATCCATCGATTTCCGTCTGAAATCTGACGGATCAAATCCCTCAGCAATGTTGTCTTCCCACATCCCGGAGGGGAAATGATCAGCGTGTGGTACAGCTGTTGATTGTATGTAAGATACGGCAATACTTTCCCTGCACAGTCCTTTACCTCATGTGCCACCCGGATGTTGACGGATGAAATATACTGGATATTCTTTATCCTTCCCTGATCCATAATCACTTTTCCTGCCATTCCTACCCGATGTCCTCCTTCCACTGTCAGAAATCCCTGTCGCAGTTCCTCTTCAAAAGCATATAAAGAATAGCTGCTGATATAATCTACCGTCTCGCGCATTTCTGTCTTCGTGACAAGATGCGGTTTTCCATTCCGCTTTGGAATCCTCTCTTTTCCACGGATATTTAAGATTACCGGACTTCCTACACGAAGACGGATCTCCTGAAGTCCTTCCATGTCTATCTCTTCCTGGCTGATCAGTTCCTGAATCTCTCTTGCAAGAATCTGCAGCACCTGACTGTTTTTTCCGATTGCTCTGTTCATCTTTGTCCACCTCTTAAAACAGTATATGAGAAACTTGTCTGTTTAGAACCAGATTCTCACACGGAATGTATTTCGATAAGGATCCGAAGAACTTTTCTATGCAAAAAAGACTCTGCACAGATTTCTCTGTACGGAGTCTTTTTCGCATATTTATAAAATTCAACTTCTTATTCTGCTACATCTTTGATGGAGAAGCTCATTCTTCCCATCTTATCTTTTCCTAAGCAGACTACTTTGACTTTATCGCCAAGTGTCAGAACATCTTCTACATTTTTGATGCGCTCTTTGGAAATCTTGGAAATGTGTACCATTCCTTCTTTACCCGGAGCAAATTCTACAAACGCTCCAAATTCTTTGATGCTTACGACTTTTCCTTCCAGCACCTGTCCGGCTTCAAAATCTGTGACAATGATCGCAATCATCTTCATCGCTTCTTCCATCGCCTCTGCATCTACACCGCATACAGACACTGCACCGTCATCTGTAATATCAATCTTCACACCAGTCTGTTCAATGATCGCATTGATCGTCTTTCCGCGCTGTCCGACAACATCACCAATCTTTGCAGGATCAATCTGCATCTGACGGATCTTCGGAGCGTACGGTCCAACAGAAGCACGCGGCTCTGCAATTGCCTTGCTCATTACTTCATCTAAAATATAAGTTCTTGCTTTCTTTGTGCATGCAATTGCTTCCTCGATGATCGGTCTTGTCAATCCGTGAATCTTAATATCCATCTGGATTGCTGTGATACCTTTATGTGTTCCGGCAACCTTAAAGTCCATATCTCCAAAGAAGTCTTCGAGTCCCTGAATATCTGTCAGAACGATATAGTCATCGTCTGTCTCCCCTGTCACAAGGCCTGCGGAAATTCCTGCCACTGCTGATTTGATCGGAACACCTGCTGCCATCAGCGACATGCTGGATGCACATACACTTGCCTGGGAAGTAGAACCATTTGATTCAAATGTCTCTGATACCGTACGGATCGCATACGGGAACTCTGCCTCGCTTGGAAGTACCGGTACGAGAGCTCTCTCTGCAAGCGCACCATGTCCGATCTCACGACGTCCCGGTCCTCTTGACGGCTTTGTCTCACCGACAGAGTATGACGGGAAGTTATAGTGGTGCATATATCTCTTGGAAGTCTCTGCCTCATCAAGACCATCAATTCTCTGCGCCTCTGAAAGCGGTGCAAGTGTTGTAATAGTACAGATCTGTGTCTGACCTCTTGTAAACATTGCCGAACCGTGTACTCTCGGAATCAAATCAGTCTCTGCTGCAAGCGGTCTGATCTGATCGATCGCTCTTCCATCCGGACGCTTGTGATCTTTTAAGATCATCTTGCGGACAGTCTTCTTCTGATACTGATATAATGCTTCTCCTAAGAGTTCCAGCCACTCTTCGTTCTCTGCAAATGCTTCTTCTAACTTCTCACGGATCACGCGGATATTTTCTTCTCTGACTTGTTTTTCATCTGTGAATACCGCTTCTTCCATCTCTTCCGGTGTCACGATCTCTTTGATCGCCTCAAACAATTCTTCCGGCACTGCACAGCTTGTGTATGCATGCTTTTCTTTTCCACACTCTGCCACAATCGTATCGATGAACTTGATCACTTCCTGGTTCACTTCATGTGCCGCAAAGATCGCCTCGATCATCTTCGCCTCCGGCACTTCATTTGCACCTGCCTCGATCATAATGACCTTATCTCTTGTGGAAGCAACTGTCAACTGCAGATCAGAAACCGCTCTCTGTGCCGCATTCGGATTGAATACAAACTCTCCGTCGATCAGTCCTACCTGTGTAGTAGAAGTAGGCCCATCAAACGGGATGTCAGAGATTGCTGTGGCGATCGCAGAACCTAACATTGCTGTCAGTTCCGGGCTGCAGTCCGGATCCACAGACAATACGAGGTTATTTAATGTCACATCGTTTCTGTAATCCTTTGGAAACAGAGGTCTCATCGGTCTGTCAATGACACGAGATGTCAGGATCGCATTTTCAGACGCTTTCCCTTCTCTCTTGTTAAACCCTCCTGGGATCTTTCCTACCGCATATAATTTCTCTTCATATTCAACGGAGAGCGGGAAGAAATCGATGCCCTCTCTCGGTTTTTCAGATGCTGTCGCTGTCGATAATACAACAGTCTCTCCATAGTGCATCAAAGCCGCACCATTGGCCTGTGCTGCCACTCTGCCTACATCGACACGCAGAGTTCTTCCGGCTAATTCCATTTCAAATTTTTTAAACATACTGTTCTCCTTTTCTTCGCCGGCAGGCTGTACCGAAACTACTGAAAAATACATTTCTGCTTTGCACTCTGTCAACACTGCTGACAGTTCCTGCGGAAATACGCTTTTCAGTGGTCTCGGCTCATACTTTCCTGCCGTTTTTCATAAACTTCTGCACCGAATGTTTTTCATCCGGCACTTGTAACTGAAAACAAGGGATGGCACGAATAACCATCCCCTGCTAAAATCACTTTGATTATTTTCTAAGTCCTAAACGTTCAATTAAAGAACGGTATCTTTCAATATCAGTTTTCTTTAAGTAAGCAAGTAAGCCTCTTCTCTGACCTACCATTTTAAGAAGACCTCTTCTTGAATGATGATCCTTTGGATTTGCTTTAAAGTGATCTGTTAATTCATTGATTCTTGCTGTTAAGATTGCGATCTGAACTTCCGGTGAACCTGTATCTCCTTCTGTTCTTCCGTATTCTGCAATAATAGCCTGTTTCTTTTCTTTTGCGATCATGTGATGATCCTCCTTTATTCTTTCTTATTATTAATATTTGAGCGCCAGATATTAAGTAACGGTTGGAGTCTTCCAGTTACCGGATATCGGCTCGTAAATCCTTAGTTAGATTAGCATAATTGAATTTGTTTTTCAAGATTTATTTTCAATTTTCTTTTCTTTTCTCAGTTTTCGTCACTATGCACAATTCACAGTCCCCTGCGTTTAATCGCTGCAATATCTGCTTCCATCTGGCTTTTCAGCTCCTCCACAGAGGCAAACTTGCGCTCCGGCCGCACAAACGAGAGCAGTTCTACTTGAATGGTCTGTCCGTAGGTTTCTCTGTCGAACGAAAAAACATTGACTTCTAAAATCAGTTTTCCATCCGCATCCACAGTCGGCTTATTGCCAAGGTTCCCAATCCCTTGATAATAGTTCCCATCAATCCGCACACGGCACGCATAGACGCCGTTTGGCGGCGCCAGCTTTCCGATATCCGGAGTGATATTCATCGTCGGAATCCCAAGCTTTCTCCCAAGCTTTCTGCCATGCTCCACCACACCACTCATTGCATACGGATATCCAAGCAATTCTCTTGTCACTTCCATATGCCCGGCGCGGACTTCTTCTTTGATATAAGTACTGCTGATTTCCCTGCCCTGATACAGTTCTTTGTCCACGACTTCCAGTTCGTATCCATATATCCCTGCATACTGCTTCAGCATATGAATATCTCCGCGTTTCTCATGTCCAAAATGAAAGTCTGTCCCGACCGCAATATACGCTGCATGGAACTGATCCACCAGCACTTCTTTGATGAACGTCTCTGCTTCCATGCCGGATATCTCCTCCGTAAATGGACAGTCAATCAGATAATCTGTCTGTCCATCGAGATGCTCATACCGTTCTTTCCCGGTCATCAGACTTTTCTTCTGTTTGCCCAGTCGTTCATAGAGCGGAGCCATGTCAAATGCAAAGACAACACTTACCACCTCTTTGGATGCATGTTCCTTCACACGGCTGACCAGTTTCTGATGGCCTCTGTGCAGGCCGTCAAATTTCCCCAGTGTCACTGCAGCTTTTCTCTGTTCCTGATAGCATTCTAGTTCTCTTACATACTGCATGTCATTTCCTCTTCTATCCTTATCCGTATTGTGAGATTTTACTTTTCGTAGAACATCTTCTCGAGCCGGAACATCTTTTCCTCCTGACGGTAGCGATAAATTCCGACAAACACTCCCTGCGCATCGTACACCCGCACCCGTTCTTCCGGCTCATACTTCTCTCTTTTCTTTACAAAAGAAAAGGAAAATGGATTGCCGTTGTACAGATACTGATTTCCAGCCTCTTTTACATCCACACTCCTGCATTCTGGAAACATGGCATCGATGGGAATGATTGCCTCCATCAGCGTCCCGTCCTGCTTCTTCTTTTCAATCTCACCTAACGTCAGGCTATCTTCCAACTCAAAACGACTTACTTTTGTCCGAAGCAGTGATTCCATACAAGCCCCACATCCAAGTTTTTCCCCAATGTCATGACAAAGTGTGCGAATGTAAGTCCCCTTTGAGCAAGATACTTCCATCGTCACCCGAGGCAGATCGATCTCCATGATCTCAATGCTGTGGATCTGGACCGGTCTCGCCTTCCGCTCAACTGTCTTTCCTTCCCTTGCCAGTTCATAAAGCTTCTTTCCCCCGACTTTCAATGCGGAATACATCGGCGGAACCTGCTCATAATTCCCGACAAACTTCTGAATACATGCAGTTACCTCTTCGACTGTAAGCGATGCGGTATCTTTTTTCTCCAGCACTTCTCCGGAACTATCCTGTGTATCTGTGACAGTCCCAAGCAGCATCACTGCCCGGTATGTCTTATCCTTATCCGTCAACAGATCACAGAGTTTTGTCCCTTTCCCAAGGCATACCGGCAGAACTCCTGTCGCATCCGGATCGAGTGTCCCGGTATGACCGATCTTTTTCTGCCCTAAAATCCCTCTGAGCTTTGCCACGACGTCGTGAGAAGTAAACCCTTTTTCTTTATATACATTGATCACTCCGTGTATCATCTGTCTTCTGCCTTTCTTTTCTCCATTTTCTTTTGTCTGTTTCTAGAGCTGTTTTTGGATTTCTTCTACCAACCGGGAAAGAATTTCTTCTGCGCTTCCTTTCATGGTAACACCTGCCGCTTTCTTATGACCACCACCGCCAAATTGCTGTGCGATCCGGCTGACATCCACTTCACCCGTTGCCCGCAGACTGACTTTAAACTCATGATGAGATAATTCATAGAGAAAAATCGCCACTTCAACCCCTTTCGTCATGCGAAGCTGACTGACGATCCCATCCAATTCTTTTGGTTTTACTCCATAAACATCCATCTCTTCTTTTGTCAAAAAGGATGCGATACATTTCCCATCAAGAAGCAGTTTGCTGTCCAGCAGTGCCTTTCCAAGCACTTGATTCTGTACATAAGATTTCTGATAAAAAGTACGGTCAATGATTCCGGAGTAGTCAATGCCTTTCCGCATCAGTTCGGCTGCCGCCTCCATCGTCTCCGGCGCAGTGCAGGAATACTGAAATACCCCAGTGTCATGCACAATCCCAAGGTACAGACATTCTGCGATCTCCTTTGTAATCTTTTCTTTGTCTAACAGACGATACACCAACTCCGAAGTAGAACTTGCATCCGGGTCGATCTCATTTTCATCAGCGAATGCCTGATTGCTGATGTGGTGGTCGATGCACGCTGTCCGTCCTGCCTGCTCATAGAGCATTTTGGAAAATCCAAGACGATCCGAATCGCCGCAGTCCAAAAGAATGAAAAGATCATAGGTTTCTGTCTCTGTGACTTCCGAACGGATATCTGCTGCCGCACCGATAAACCGAAAAGAATCCGGCACCGGCTCCAAGTAAACATCCACCGTGATCTCCGGGTAATTTTTCTGAAGATACTGATACAATCCGAGTGTAGAACCGACACAGTCCCCATCCGGGCGGACATGTCCGCCTAGCGCCACACGGTGGGCTCCCTGCAATAATCTTTCTAATTCCATATTTTCGCTTCCCTCTATTTGATATCCTTTGTCACTTCGTCGATTTTCTTAGACATGCTCACGCCATATTCAATGGACTGATCCAGAACAAATTTGACTTCCGGCGTATTTCTCATATTGAGACGATGTGCCAACTCTCTGCGGATGTATCCTTCTGCGCTCTGAAGTCCTGCAACAGTATCCTGCTGTGCCTTCTCATCCCCAAGAACGCTGATATAAGCTTTACATGTCTTCAGATCCGGTGCTACTTCCACAGCAACAACCGATGTCATCGGTGCCACTCTAGGATCTTTGATCCCGTCACGAAGGATACTGCTTAATTCTCTCTGTACTTCCATGTTGACTCTTGTATTCTTAATACTGTTCTTTCTCATCGTTGTTCTCCTTTCCATGCTTAGATGTGCCGGAAACTGCGATTTCCAGACTATATCTCTCGGACATTGATCAACCTCCTTAGTCTGAAAATGCAGTTTCCCCAACTTCTCTATCTTATTTTTTGCCTATCTTGGCACTTCTACCATCTTGAATGCTTCAACCTGGTCTTCTTCTTTGACATCGTTAAACTTCTCAAATACAAGACCACATTCATATCCGGCTCTAACTTCCTTGACATCGTCTTTGAAACGTTTCAGCGAAGCAAGAGCACCCTCGAAGATCACAACACCATCTCTCGATACTCTGACAGAACATCCTCTCTCAAATGTACCATCAAGCACATAGGAACCTGCGATTGTTCCAACACCAGATGCCTTGAATGTCTGGCGCACTTCCGCATGTCCGAGCACTTTCTCCTCAAATACCGGATCCAGCATTCCCTTCATCGCTGCCTGCACATCTTCGATCGCATCGTAAATGACACGGTACAGACGAAGATCAACACCTTCGCGCTCAGCGATTTCTTTTGCAGTCGCATCCGGACGGACATTAAATCCGATGATGATCGCATTGGATGCGGATGCAAGATTGACATCAGATTCATTGATCGCACCGACACCGCCGTGGATGATCTTAATGACAACTTCCTCGTTAGACAGCTTCAGAAGACTCTGTTTTACCGCCTCCACAGATCCCTGTACATCGGCTTTTACAATGATTCCAAGTTCTTTTAAGTTTCCTGCCTGGATCTGGCTGAACAGATCGTCTAAGGACATTCTTGATTTTGTCTCTTCAAGCATTCTCACACGGTTCTGAGAGATAAATGTCTCTGCAAAGCTTCTTGCTTCTTTATCAGACTCACATCCAACAAAGATCTCACCAGCATTTGGAACATCATTTAATCCGAGGATCTCCACCGGCATAGACGGTCCTGCTTCTTTGACACGTCTTCCTTTGTCATCCATCATCGCTCTTACTTTCCCGTATGCAGAGCCTGCTGCGATCGGATCTCCTACATGAAGTGTTCCTTTCTGCACAAGAACTGTTGCCACAGAACCTTTTCCTTTGTCAAGCTGCGCTTCGATGACAATTCCTCTTGCACGGCGATTCGGATTAGCCTTCAGCTCAGATACTTCTGCTGTCAGAAGAATCATCTCCAGCAGTTCATCGATTCCTTCATGTGTATGTGCAGATACCGGAACAAAGATTGTGCTTCCGCCCCAGTCTTCTGCGATCAAGCCGTATTCTGTCAATTCTTGTTTGACTCTCTCTACATTTGCACTTGGCTTATCAATCTTATTTACTGCAACGATGATCTCGATTCCTGCCGCTTTCGCATGGTTGATCGCTTCTACTGTCTGCGGCATCACACCGTCATCCGCTGCAACAACAAGGATCGCGATATCTGTTGAGCTCGCTCCACGCATACGCATCGCTGTAAATGCTTCATGTCCCGGTGTATCAAGGAATGTAATGTTCTCTCCATTGATCGTTGCCACATATGCACCGATGTGCTGTGTGATTCCACCCGCTTCACGATCGATCACATTTGTGTTACGGATCGCATCGAGAAGAGAAGTCTTTCCATGGTCTACATGTCCCATGACACATACAACCGGAGGACGTTTCACCATTGTGCTTTCATCCTCTTCGTCTTCTTTTAATAATTCCTCGATCACATCGACAACTTCTTCTTTTTCCACAAGGCATTCAAATTCCATTGCGATCTCTTCGGCAGTGTCAAAGTCTACTTCCTGGTTCACTGTCACGATCTTGCCCTGCATGAATAATTTTTTGACAATTACCGATGGCTGGATCTTCATCTTATCTGCAAGTTCCTGAATAGTAAGTGTCTCTGGAATTGTGATCATTTTGATCTTTTCTTCCTCTTTTTCCACTGGCTTTGGCTGTGGTTTTACCGGCTGTGACATCGGTTTTTGTTTCTTCCCTTTTGGAAGTCTTTCTTCTCTGTCGTCATCCCGGTAATCTTTCTTTTTATAGTTCTCCTTGCCCTTCTGGCGCTGTGGTTTCTGCTCCGGAACAATTGGTGCAGGAATGGACGGAGAAGTTCCTCTTCCATTCTCCTGTCTTCTGTCATCTCTTCTTCCGTTATTTCTTCTGTTGTCCTGTCCGCGGTCATCTCTTCTTCCCTGACCGGAGAATCCGCCTTTCTGACCCTGGCGATCTCCTCTTCCATCCGGACGATTGTCTCCACGGTTATTGTAGTTTCTGTTCTCACCACGATTCTCCCCGGAGCGCTCTCCTCTGTTAAACGGACGGTTTCCGGAACGTTCTCCTCTGTTATCGCCATTTCTGGATCCTTGATTATTGTTGTTTCCACGGCTGTTTGTGCCATTTCCGGAACGGTAATTGTTGTTCTGACGATCCTTTTGTCCTGTAGCGTTTCCTCTCTGATTATTGCCGCTATTGTTCGATCTTTGTCCGCCCTGACGCTTTCCATTCTGTGTGTTCTGCGGACGGAATACCTGCACGATATTTTTCTTTTTTGGTGTCTCCTCGGACGATGCTTCCTTCTTTCCTCCAAAAGCATCTTTCACCATGTTTTCCTGTTCATCTGTAAGGGAACTCATGTGGCTTTTCACCTCTACTTTCTTCTCTTGTAAAAAATCTAAAATTTCTTTGTTTGACTTGTTTAACTCTTTTGCCAGTTCATGTACCCGGACTTTTGTCATACGCTCTACCTCCTCTATGCCATTGTCTGCCTCTCATCCTCTATCTGCTTCTTAATTCCCTTTGCAAATCCTGCATCCAGCACGGCAAGCGATGCCCGGAATTCTTTTCCCATTGCATGCCCCAACGTATCTTTATCCTTATAAAAATAAATTGGTACTTCATAGAAATCACACATGTTCTGAAACTTCTTTTTTGTATTGTCAGAAGCATCCTCTGCCACAATGACAAGTTCTGCTCTTCCTGACTTTGTCTCTTTCTCTGTTGAAAACTCTCCGCTTACTGTCTTTCCCGCCTTGGTCGCCAGACTGATCAGCGAAAGTGCTTTACTTTGTTTCAATCGCATCCATCTCCTCTTTTAAATGTTCATATACCTCTGCCGGAATGGATTGTTTGAAAGATCTCTCAAGCCCTCTGTTTTTCACTGCCTTTTCCAGACATTCCCGTGAAAAGCAAAGGTATGCCCCGCGACCGTTTTTCTTGCCGGTCGCATCCAGAATGAATTCGTTTTCTGACGTTTTCAGTACGCGCATCATCTCTTTTTTACTTTTCATTTCACCACATCCTACGCACTTCCGCATAGGAATCTTCTTTACGCTGCCCAAACAATCACTCCGTTTCTATTCTTCATCTGCCAGATAGTCCTCTGTCTGCTCTGGCTCATCCACTTCTGCTGCTTCCATCGCCATATCCATATAGTTTTCCGGAAGATCTCCTGCCTCAATGGCCTGTGTCTCGCTCTTAATGTCAATCTTATAGCCAGTCAGACGCGCTGCAAGTCTTGCGTTCTGCCCTTCTTTTCCGATTGCAAGAGAAAGCTGGTAATCTGGAACGATCACACTTGCTGTCTTCTCATCCGGATCTGCCATAACAGAAATAACTTTTGCCGGGCTTAATGCATTCTCAATTAAGATTGCCGGATTCTCACTCCAGTTGATGATATCGATCTTCTCCCCGCGCAGTTCGTTGACAATCGCATTGACTCTTGCACCGTTCATTCCGACGCATGCTCCAACTGGATCAACATCTGGATCATTGGACCATACGGCGATCTTTGTACGAGAACCTGCTTCTCTGGAAATACTCTTGATCTCTACTGTTCCGTCTTTGACTTCTGCCACTTCTGACTCAAACAGACGCTTTACAAGTTCTGGATGTGTACGAGAAACTAAGATCTTCGGTCCTTTTGTCGTATTCTTTACTTCTACCACGTACAGTTTGATACGCTCTGTCGGCTTAAATACCTCTCCTTTGACCTGTTCATTCTCTGTCAGCATCGCATCTGCCTTACCAAGGTTAATACTTACATTTTTGCCAACATATCTCTGAACGATACCTGTAACGATATCTTTTTCTTTTTCAAAATACTGGTCATAAACCACTTTTCTTTCTTCCTCGCGGATTTTCTGGAGGATCAGGTTTTTTGCATTCTGTGTGGCGATTCTTCCGAATTCCTTTGATTCTACCGGAATCTGGACAATGTCGCCAAGTTCAAATTTTGAATCGATCATCTTTGCATCTGCAAGGCTGATCTCCATCACCTCATCTTCTACTTCCTCCACAACGACTTTCTCCGCAAATACGGAATAATCGCATGTCTCCCTGTTCATGATGATCTTAATGTTATCTGCTTTTCCAAAATGGTTCTTGCAGGCATTCATCAATGAATTCTCAATTGCATCTAACATGGTCTCTTTGCTGATGTCTTTTTCCTCTTCTAAGATCGTCAGCGCTTCTAATAACTCAGTGTTCATTTCTATTTCCTCCTAACTGTTTAAAAATCAAGTGCAAGACGGATCAATGCGATCTCGCTTCTCTCAAATGTCTTCGGTTCACCATCTTCATATTCGATAGTGACAGTGTCTTTGCCATACGATTTTAAAATACCGGTAAATTCCTTCTGTCTGTCGATCGCACGGTACGTTCTGATCTCCACTTCTTCTCCCAGACTGCGTTTAAAATCTTTCTCTTTCTTTAGCGGTCTTCCAAGTCCCGGAGAGCTGACTTCAAAAATATAAGTATCCTCGATATAATCCTCCCGGTCCAGAATCTCTGAAAATGCACGGCTGACTACTTCACAGTCATCTACTGCAATTCCTCCCGGTTTATCGATATAAGCGCGCAGGTACCAGTTGCTTCCTTCCTTTACATACTCCACATCTACCAGTTCAAATCCATTGCCCTCCACGATCGGCAGAATCAGTTCTTCTGTTTTCTGTTCATATACTTCTCTTTTTGACAAATCATCTCTTCCTTTCTGTTCTTGTTCTTTCGTCTCTGACAAATCTGCATGATACAAAGAAGAGTGGACGTCTTGCCCACTCTTCTGTCAGTTACATATCAATCTATTAAAGAGCATAGCACAACTCTCTGGGAAAAGCAAGCGCTTTTTGCCGCTTTCGCTTTATAATCGTGTCTTCGTCCCTTTTCCATCCCGCTTATTTAACTTGAGCCGGTTTAAGGAAACTTCTTTTTCCTGATAACTTCCCTTTGTGTCAACCCCGTCGGTAAACAGATAAATCTGCTCAATCCGATCACTCTTTTGCAGCTTCATTCCGCGCACACCGACTGCGCCTTTTTTCTTCTCCGGCACCTCCGCAAGAAGAAACCGCAGGAAATATCCTCCTTCCGTCTGAAGCACGATATTCTGCTCTTCCAAAACCTTTATAATCGCAACGACTTCGTCCTCTTCCTGAAGCTTCGTTGCCGCAGTCGTCCGCTTTGATACAAGAAACTCTTCTCCGGCCACTTGTTTTAGCATACTTTGCCTTGTCACAAATAGCAGTTTCGCATCTTTTAATTCTTCTTCCGCACAGAGATATACGATCTCTTCCTGCGCACTGTCGTAGTTCCCCAGATTATCGATCGGAACACTCTTATCTCGAAACTTTCCATATGGAATATCCGAGACTTTTACCTGATGCATCTTTCCGGTATTCGTAAAAATACAAACTTTTCCAGTATTTTTACAAGGAACGATGTGCTTGTTCTCGCTGTCTGCGGCTTCTTTATTCCGCTCATACGTTGCTACATCCACAGTCTTTGCATATCCGAAGCGATCCAGAAGCAGGATCACATCCTGTTCTTCCACCCTGTTCTCTTCATAGATTGCCTCTTTTCCATTCTCGATCACAGTGCGGCGTTCTCTTGCATAAGCCTTTTTGTATCCTTCTAATTCGTCAATGATCACATTTGTCATCGAATCATAATTGTTCAGGATATCTTCATACTTTTCAATGTTTTTCAACGTCTCTTCATGTTCCTTCATGAGCGCTTCGATTTCCAGACCGATCAATTTATAGAGGCGCATCTCCAGAATCGCCGTTGCCTGCTTCTCGGTAAAACACAGTTTTGCTGCCTTTTTCTTGGATGCCGCTGTCTTAAACGTAATATTCTCCACAGTTCCGTGGATCAAGCATTCCTTCGCATCTTTGATCGACTTGCTGCCTCTTAAGATCTCAATGATCAAGTCAATGACGTCACACGCCTTGATCAGACCTTCCTGAATCTCTCTTTTCGCAAGTTCTTTTGCAAGCAATGTCTTATATTTTCTCGTCATCAGTTCAAACTGAAAATCTACGTGGTGTTCGATGATCTGACGGAGCCCCATCGTCTCCGGTCTTCCATCGGCAACTGCAAGCATGTTCACCCCAAACGTATCTTCCAGACGCGTCTTCTTATAGAGCATGTTTTTCAGGTTTTCAATATCCGCATCTTTTTTCAGTTCGAGAACAATACGGATCCCTTCTTTAGAAGACTGATTCGAGATGTCTACGATATCATTTGTCTTCTTTGCCTCCACCAGTGCACAGACATCGTTCAAAAACTTTCCGATCCCTGCGCCGATCATCGTATAAGGAATCTCAGAGATGACCAGACGTTTCTTTCCGCCTTTTCCATTCTCTACCTCTACTTTTCCGCGAAGTTTGATCTTTCCTGTACCGGTCTCATAGATGGATGGCAGATCATCTTTGTTGACTACGATGCCCCCGGTCGGGAAATCCGGCCCCTTCAGATATGTCAGAAGTTCTTCCGTTGTGATCTCATTGTTCCTCATGTATGCCTTTACTGCATCGATCACCTCACCCAGGTTATGTGTCGGGATACTCGTGGCCATACCGACTGCGATTCCCTCCGCACCATTGACAAGGAGGTTCGGAATTCTGACCGGAAGCACTTCCGGCTCTTTTTCTGTCTCGTCAAAATTTGGCACAAAATCTACAATGTCTTTATCAAGATCTGCCAGATACGCTTCCTGCGTGATCTTGGCCAGACGGCTCTCTGTATAACGCATCGCCGCAGCGCCATCCCCTTCTATCGACCCGAAATTCCCGTGGCCGTCTACCAGCACCATTCCCTTTTTAAAATCCTGCGCCATAACAACCAGCGCCTCATAGATGGAACTGTCACCGTGTGGGTGATATTTACCCATCGTATCTCCGACGATACGCGCACACTTTCTGTATGGTCTGTCATATCTGATTCCAAGTTCATACATATCGTAGAGCGTTCTTCTCTGTACCGGCTTTAAACCATCCCGGACATCCGGCAGTGCTCTTGCTATGATGACACTCATCGCATAATCAATGTAAGACTTCTTCATCACATCCGAATACTCGGTTCTTATCACTTGCTGCTCGTTCATATTTTACCTCACCTAACTATATATCCAGTTCTGCCTCTGCCGCATTCTCATAGATAAATGCACGTCTCGGCGGAACATCACTTCCCATCAGCATCTCTGTCACACTAGATGCCATTCTCGCATCTTCAATCTCTACCAATTTTAACATTCTTGTCTCCGGATTCAATGTGGTCTCCCAAAGCTGTTCTGCATCCATCTCCCCGAGACCTTTGTACCTCTGCAGAGTAAACGGGCCGGTCTGACGCTTCCGGTACTGTTCGAGTGCCTTATCGTCATACAGATACTCTTCCTCACCCTTCTTCGGCATCGCCTTGTAAAGCGGCGGCATCGCAATATAGACATGTCCCTCAAAGATCAACTCCGGCATAAAGCGATAGAATAAGGTCAGAAGCAATGTAGAAATATGCGCTCCGTCCACATCTGCATCTGCCATGATAATGATCTTATCATAGCGGAGCTTACTGATGTCAAAATCATTCCCATATCCTTCTGAAAACCCACACCCAAACGCATTGATCATCGTCTTGATCTCCGCATTTGCCAGCACTTTATCAATGCTTGCCTTCTCCACATTCAAAATCTTTCCACGGATCGGCAAGATCGCCTGATACATCCGGTCACGCGCCGTCTTTGCGGATCCTCCCGCCGAATCTCCCTCAACGATAAAGATCTCACACTTTGATGCATCACGGCTCTCACAGTTTGCAAGCTTTCCGTTGCTGTCAAACGAATATTTTTGCTTCGTCAGCAGATTCGTTTTTGCACGTTCTTCTGTCTTGCGGATCTTCGCCGCTTTCTCTGCACAGCCGATTACCTTCTTCAACGTCTCAAGATTTCGGTCAAAGTAGCGAACAATCTCTTCCCCGGTCACCTTTCCCGTAGCTTTGGATGCATCTGGATTGTCAAGCTTCGTCTTCGTCTGTCCTTCAAATCTAGGATCCGGATGCTTTACCGAGACGATCGCCGTCATCCCGTTTCGAATATCCGCTCCGGTAAAATTGGAATCTTTCTCTTTTAAAATCCCAAGCTCCCTCGCATATTGGTTGATAACTGTAGTAAACGTCGTCTTAAATCCAGTCAGGTGCGTACCGCCCTCCGCATTGTAAATGTTATTGCAGAAACCAAGCACATTTTCATGGAACTCATTGACATACTGAAATGCCACTTCCACCTCGATGCCTTCTGCTTCCCCTTTAAAATAGACTGGCTCATGGATGACCTCTTTCTTCTGGTTCATATCTTTAATAAAACCGATGATCCCATCCGGCTCATGAAACTCAATATGTTCTGTCTGCTCTCGTCTCCGATCCTCAAAGATAATCGTCAGTTCCGGATTCAGATACGCCGTTTCATGCAGACGACTCTTCACCTCATCTGCCTTAAACTTTGTCTTCTCAAAAATCTCTCCATCCGGCAAAAAATTCACAAGTGTACCGGTCTTTCTCGTCTTTGCGATCACCGGGAGAAGACCGTCTTCCAGCTCTACGACCGGAATCCCCCGCTCATACCGGTCATGGTGTACCCCGCCGTCCCGGCTGATCTTCACATCCATATATTCTGACAACGCATTGACTACGGAAGATCCGACACCATGGAGTCCACCGCTTGTCTTGTAAGCCGAATCATCAAACTTTCCTCCCGCATGCAAGGTCGTGTAGACAAGCCTCGCTGCAGAAATTCCCATCTGGTGCATGCCGACTGGAACTCCTCGTCCATTGTCCTCTACCGTAGCCGAACCGTCTTTTTCTAAAAAAACACTGATCTTATTACAGAATCCGGCGAGATGTTCATCCACCGCATTATCCACAATCTCATAGATCAGATGATTCAGTCCCTTTGTAGACACACTTCCTATATACATTCCCGGACGCTTCCGGACCGCCTCCAGCCCTTCGAGCACCGAAATACTATCTGCATCATATGTATTTTTCTTAGCCATTTACCCCTGTCCTTTCACGTTCTTTATCAAAGCTTCACACATTCTACCACAAATGTTCAGGATTTTCAACTTTATTTTCGAACAGCTGTTCTTTGTACTTCTAAACTCCTGTTTTTATGGATTTTCTACAATCACTTTCTGAAGTGTCACTGCAAGCAGTTCCATCGCATTTCTCATTTCCTCTACCGTGTTTGTCTGCGCCCCTGCCTCAATTAAAAGCGACTTCGGACGCATGTGCAGACTGTAGCGGTACCCACGGAGAAAGATCCTCCTTGTAAATCCAGGATACATCTGTTCTGCCGCCAGCTTCATTTGAAGTGAAAATGCCAGATTGTCCTGTATGTATGGGTTTGGAAGGTATGCGATATCTCCGTTATCCTTTGTCCGGCTCAACCCATTAAAAAACATAATCTGCGCAGTCGGTTTTCCATTTACTTCTGTCACCAGATGCGTATCCTCCCCCACGCCGTCCCGGTGAAGATCGATCACAACTTCGATACTTGGATGCTCTTCAAGGATTGGCCGCACTCCCGCCTCCGCATACTCATATGCTGCGCTCCGGTCCAACTGTCCATTGATCAGATCGTAGACACCCGGATGGTGGATCGTCGGAATCCCAAGTGCATTTAACCGCTCTGCAAGAAGCTTCCCCATCCCGACGATCGTTGTGTCTGTATCTCCCTCCACGGAATCGATGAAAGCTTCCTGCGAATGCGTATGGAAAATAAGAATTTTGGGTGCATCTCCCTGCTTTTCAATCTTCATGCTCCTTGACAGGAGGTCATCCGCATTCAACTGATCCGGTCCAATCATAGTCGCACTGTCCACCGTATAAAAATTGCTGAGCAGATAATCAAAATCCCGCAGCTTCTCTATAGACATCTCCGGGGGAACCTGAGCCATCTTGGGCGGCTCCTCCACCGTTACCGCTTTCTCTGGATTCACCAGTTTTCCATCTGCCCCCACTTCATTTTCATCCTCCGCCTGCTTTTTCAGGATCATCTCGTACGTTTCTTCATCCTCCAGCGATGCCCGATAAACTTTCTGGCGCCGCAGATATCCACCGGCAGGCAAAATCTGCATCGCCTGCTTTGCGATCCACTCCCCCGGAGCAAGAACAGGTTCCGCTTTTAAATAGGAGAGAGAAGGCAGGTATCGCTCCTCTGCCCTCTTCTGCACACTTTTTGCCACTGTCTTTTTATCAAAAACTGTCCCCATATTTTGCAAAATACATAAAAACACAAGAAAGACTGCGATCTTTCCAGTCATACTTCCTGTCTCTGTCAGCTTCCATCTCTTTTTCACGCATCCACTTCCCCACTATTTTCTGCTGCTCTTGTCCATCCTGCCACAATCGCCCTGCCTTTAAACTATATGAGCCAAACAAAAAATTTATGAGGCTGTCCCTTCCGAAAGCAAGATATTTAACGCCTCCGAGATTGTAAAACTCACCCGCTTGATAGTGTCATCAATATTTTTTGGTGTCATATACATCCCGTTCAGATGCGGAGCGATCAGCTCCCGGATCAGTTCCTGCTTCTCTGCCTCGTTGTAACTGCGCAGCGTCTCCCCTACACTTTTGAGCAGTTCAGAAGACTCCAGCGCTACGATGAAGTTTTCCATCGTATCATTGACGATCGTCACCGCATCTACCACAGTCGGAACACCGATCCCGATCACCTTGACACCCAACGTCTCACTGTTTAATGCCAGCCTGTGGTTCCCCACACCAGATCCCGGACAGATTCCGGTATCTGTAATCTGAATCGTCCGGTTTAATCTTTTGCTGTTTCTCGCCGCAAGCGCATCGATCGCCACAACAAAATCCGGCTCCGTTTCCTCCACAACCCCCTTCACAATCTCCAGCGTCTCCATTCCAGTCTGCCCCGTAACCCCGGGCACTACAGCACTGACAAGATATACTTGATCTTTTCCCATCGCATATTTCCCATATTCTTTTACGATGTGCCGTGTGACATGCAAATGGTCTGCCACATAAGGTCCGAGTGCATCCGGTGTCACCTCGCGGTTTCCAAGCCCTACCACGAGGACAGATACTTCCTCCTTTCGTTCCGGTACGAGTTCTTTGATATCCTCTGCCAGCTTTTTTGAAATTTCCCTGTGATAATCTTCATCCGGCACAGCCATATTCGGCGCCTCGATAGTCAGATATGTGCCGACTGGCTTTCCCATCATCTTCGCTCCATTCTCTGTCTCAACAACGACACGGGTCGTCCGGATCTCTCTCTCCTCGTCGTAAGTCTCTTCCACACTCACACCCGGAATCTCCACATGATCCGACACAAACCGTTCCCTTGTCTCCAGCGCCAAGTCCGTACGAATATTATAATTTTCCAACATTACATTCTTCCCCTCATTTCCACTCTGTTTTTTAATAGTTTTTACAAAAAAATGGGAAATATGTATTGACAGAACAGATTCTATCCATTAAACTAAATAAGTGTGTTCGACAGAACGTCCGTGTCCGAATCTGCCGAATTACCCTAACGAATAGAAAATAAAAAAATCACATATTTGGAGGTGTACGATTTGGCTAACATTAAATCTGCAAAAAAAAGAATTTTAGTAAACGAAACAAAAGCTGCTAGAAATAAAGCAATTAAATCAAAAGTAAAAACTTACGTGAAAAAAGTAGAGACTGCTGTTGCTCACAGCGACAAAGCTGCTGCTGAAGAAGCTTTAAAAGCTGCTATCGTTGAGATCAACAAAGCTGGTTCTAAAGGTGTTTACCACAAGAACACTTGCGCTAGAAAAGTTTCTCGTTTAACAAAAGCTGTTAACGGAATTGCTTAATTAGAAAGCTTAATCAAATAGAAATAAAAAGAAGTAATCATACCGTCATGTGATTACTTCTTTTTTTATTTCATAGGACCAACTTCTACAAAATCCTAATTTTCTCTCACAGCAGGCGCCCTATAAAAGAGCGCCTGTACATATCCTTTGATCTGGAAAAATTTTACAGAAACAGATTTTTCACATCATTGAATAAAATCAAGATCATCAATCCAAAAAGTAGCACAAATCCTGCAAAATGGACCATTCCCTCTTTCTCCGGCGCAATTCGCTTGCCACGGATCACTTCCAGGATCAAAAATACCAGTCTTCCACCATCTAACGCCGGAATTGGAAGCAGATTCATCACCCCTAAGTTTGCCGATAACAAGATTCCGATGTTCATCAGATTCAGGAATACAATTGCCATTCCCGCCGGTTTCGCAGCCTCATAAGTATCATCTACAAGGTTTACAATTCCTACCGGGCCGGCCATCTGGTCAAGACCGACTTTTCCGGTGACAAGCATCTTCAAGCCATCCAATGTCGTACAGATCCAATATTTTACTTCATAGACTCCATACTGAAGCGCCTTCAGTCCGTCCGCCTTCTCATTTTGCGCCTTTCCGGTCAGACCAAGCAGATACATCCCCGTTTCTTCATCCATCCTCGGCTTGATATCTACCTGATGTTCTTTTCCATCCCGCTCATAAGTGACCGTGACTGTCTCCCCCTGATGCATTTGATTATATACCTGTACCTCTCTCCAGAGATTGATATCCTTATGATTCATCTTCACAATGACATCGCCCTTCTGCAATCCGGCTTCTTCTGCCGCTGACCCCGGAATTACATCGTCTGCAACGGCCGGATCATAACCAACCCAGGCAACAAGGATCACTGCAAAGATGAGCGCGAGAATAAAATTAAACACCGGTCCTGCCGCTATGACAGAAATCCTTGCCCAAACCGATTTGCTGTTAAAGCTTCCTGCCGACTGATCGTCAATCTCATCTTCACCCATCATACAGGATCCTCCAAACGGCAAAAGTTTCCACGAGTATCTCGTGCCTCCCCGCTCAAAGCTTAGGATCCTCGGTCCCATTCCAAGAGAAAATTCTGATACATCGATCCCATTTTTCTTTGCTAGTAAGAAATGTCCAAGTTCATGGACAATTACAATGAAACTAAAAAGTAACAAGGCAAGAAGAATGCCCATCTGTTACCACCTGCTTTCTATATAGTCATATGTTTCTGCCTCTGTCTGCAGTATTTCATCCACAGAAGGATTGGCGATATTTTTGTGCGCCTCCATGCATGCCTGGATCATCTCCGGTATCTCCAAAAATCTGATCTCCCGGTTCAAGAACTTACTCACTGCCTTTTCATTTGCAGCATTGAACACCGTCGGAAGGCTTCCGCCTGCCTTTCCTGCCTCGTATGCCAGCCGCAGCCCATAGAAGGTCTCCAAATCCGGTTCCTCAAAGGTCAGCTGTGCAAGCCCTCTGAAATCCAGCCGGTCTCCCGGCAGATATCTGCGCTCCGGGTAGTAGAGTGCATACTGAATCGGCAACTTCATATCCGGTGTGCCAAGCTGGGCGATTACCGCGCCATCTACATATTCTACCATGGAGTGAATGATACTCTGCGGCTGCACAACAACCTCAATCTGATCTACATCCACTCCAAAGAGCCATTTTGCCTCAATCACTTCCAGCCCTTTGTTGACCATCGTAGAAGAATCGATCGTAATCTTCCTTCCCATCTCCCAGTTCGGATGCTTCAAGGCATCTTCCACCTGGACGTTCTGAAGGTCTTCCCATCTTCTTCCGCGGAATGGTCCCCCGGAAGCTGTGAGCAAGATCTTGTGGAGCGCCCGCTCCTGCCCGCCCTGCAAAGACTGAAAAATGGCGCTGTGTTCACTGTCCACCGGAAGGATCGATACTCCGTGTTCTTTTGCCAGCGGCATGATAATATGCCCCGCAGTCACAAGTGTCTCCTTATTGGCAAGCGCAATATGTTTTCCGGCCGTAATTGCCGCAATCGTCGGCCGAATCCCGATCATTCCTACAATTGCAGTCACTAAGATCTCCACTTCCGGAAGTGTGGATACTTCAATCAGCCCTTCCATCCCAGATACAATCTTCACATCAAGATCTCTGACCTTATCTGCCAGTTCCTTTGCGCGCTCTTCATTCCAGACTGCCACAACTTTCGGTGCAAATTCCCGAATCTGCGCTTCCAGTCGTTCTATATTATTCCCCGCAGCCAGTCCTGATACTTCGATATCTTTATTTTCTCTCACAACCTCCAACGTCTGTGTGCCGATGGAGCCTGTCGAACCTAAAATTGCTATCTTTTTCATCCTATTCACCTACTTCATTATCGTCACAGCGAGATAATAGATCACCGGCGCTGTAAAAATCACACTGTCAAACCGATCCAGCACACCGCCGTGCCCCGGAATCAGCTTGCCATAGTCCTTGATGTCATGGTTTCGTTTGATCGCAGATGCCGCAAGATCTCCCACCTGTGAGATCATACCGCCCACTGCACAAATAAATGCATACGCCAATGCACTTGCCTGCACATCCGGCGCGAAATAATTGATTGCCGCAGCATAGAGCGCTCCAAGAAGTGCAGCGCCTACAATCCCACCGATACCACCTTCCACAGACTTCTTCGGACTTAACTTCGGAGCCATCTTATGTTTACCGATCAGCATTCCGACACAGTACGCACACGTATCACATCCCCAGGAACAGATAAACACAAGTCCTACGAGAAATGCCCCGTGTGCAAGCAGTCTTGTCTGATAGATGTAAGAAAGCATCACTGCCACATAAAACATTCCGAAATAAGTCAGCATCACCTGCTCTGAGCGATATTTCGGAAAAGAAAACACATAAACCGCCATCAACACGATCAAAAAGAGTATTCCGATGCAGGTAATCTCATTGATCTGGCCCGCTGCAAATGCTCCCGGCGCTTTTCCCGCCGCTACTCTGTGCATCAAAATATAGTAAGCTGCTGCTGCCACATAGCCTGTCACACCAAGCAGTTTTTTATGCACATCTGCAATTTTATAAAGTTCACTCATTCCAATCAGACTGAGAACGAGAAGAATTCCAAACAGAATATCTCCTCCGCTGACGATTGCAAACAGCGCCACGATCACAAGCAGAATCCCGCTGATCAATCTTGTCTTAAACATTTGTATCTTCCTCCCCTGTCTTTCCAAAACGTCTGTCACGGCGATTATATTGTTCAATCGCCTTTCGCAATTCTTCCTTCGTAAAGTCCGGCCATAACACATCTGTAAAATAAAATTCTGTGTAGGCAAGCTGCCAGAGCAGATAGTTGGAGAGCCGCAATTCTCCGCTTGTACGGATCAAAAGATCCGGATCCGGAATCCCATGTGTGTCCAGATAAGACTCCAACACCTCTTCTGTGATCTTCTCCGCCTCTATCTTTCCCTCTTTGCAGTCCTTGGCAAGAGTTCTCACTGCACGGACGATCTCATCCCTGCTTCCATAATTGATCGCAATCTGGAAGTTCAGGCCATCGTTATTCTTCGAAGCCTCCTCAAGTTCTAAGATTCTTGTGCGGATATCCTCATCAAGTCCTGTCAAATCTCCGATCACGCGCACTTTCATCCGGTTCTTCTCGGCAGTCTTTAAACAAGTCTTCATATAATTTCTGAGAAGCTTCATCAGCGCATCGACTTCCCCTTTCGGCCGGTTCCAGTTCTCTGTAGAAAACGCATAGACCGTCAGATACTTGACACCCATCTTATATGCTTCCTCACAGATCCGCTCTACATTTTTGCTTCCCTGGGCATGCCCGTAATTTCTCGGCATTCCTTTCTTCTTCGCCCAACGCCCATTCCCATCCAGGATGATCGCAATATGCTGTGGTACGTTCATCTAATCAAATTCTCCTCTCTAATAGGATAAGCAAGGTCAGACGTCACTTCATCCCCCTTGCTTATCCTCCTTTTTTTCTTCTGTTGTCTCAGATCAGAAATAAAACACTGTGTGCCTCACACAGAATTTCTTCTTAGACAGTCATCACTTCTTTTGATTTTGCCTCAACAGCTTTTTCAATCTGTGCGATGTACTTATCTGTCAGTTTCTGTAATTCATCTTCCAGATCCTTGATCTCATCTTCAGAAACCTCTGTTCCTTTTAATTTCTTAAACGTATCATTTCCATCACGTCTGATGTTACGAACTGCAACCTTTCCTGCTTCTCCTTTTTTCTTAACATCTTTCACAAGTTCTTTTCTTCGCTCTTCTGTCAGCTCCGGAAATACAAGACGGATGACTGTACCATCATTGGTCGGATTGATTCCGATATCAGAAGTCAGGATTGCCTTCTCGATCTCTTTTACCATTGATTTTTCCCATGGCTGGATCTGGATCATGCGCGCTTCCGGCACAGATACATTCGCCACTTGCTGGATCGGAGTTGGTGATCCATAGTAGTCTACTGTCAGCTTATCCAGTACATGTGGGTTTGCACGTCCTGCACGGATCGTTGCCAGTTCACTTGTCAGGCTGTTGTAAGATTTCTCCATTTTTTCATTAAATACATTCAGTCTTTCATTCATTGCTATATTCCTCCGCTTCTTTTTATGATACAGTTACTTTCGTTCCTGTAAATGTTCCTGTCATCGTCTCTACGATACTATTCTCCTCGCTCAAACCAAACACGAGCATAGGCATCTGATTCTCCATACATAAAATAGATGCTGCCAAATCGATCACGGCCAGTCTCTTCTCGATCACTTCACTGATCGAAATCTCATCGTACTTCACAGCCTCCGGATTTACCTTCGGATCACTGTCATATACGCCATCGATCGTCTTCGCAACGAGCATTGCCTCTGCCTCGATCTCAATCGCACGCAGAACTGCACCTGTATCCGTAGAAAAATACGGATGTCCGGTACCTCCGGCAAAGAAAACCACCTTTCCTTCTTCAAGCGCTTTCACAGCTGCATCCTTGGAGAACAGAGTCGTGAATGCTCCACATACAAATGGAGTAAATACTTCTGTCTTCATTCCCACATGGCGGAAAATCTCAGATACATAAGTACAGTTCATGATTGTCGCCAGCATCCCGATCTGGTCCGCTTTCGTGCGGTCGATCGTCTCGCTCGTTCTTCCTCTCCAGAAGTTGCCTCCTCCGGTCACGATCGCAACCTGGATTCCTGCATCTACAAGCTGTTTTACCTGCTCTGCGACTCCGATACAGGTCGCCTCATCAAAACCTGTCTTTTTATCTCCTGCCAGCGCTTCTCCGCTGAGCTTCAGTAATACTCTCTTCATCTGTCTCGCTCCTTATTCTCTTTTGTCATTGATATATAGACATACCAGGACTCTTACGTTACCAGTATATCATAATTTTATCAAAAATGGAATCTCTTCCCGACGGGATTTCTCATTTTATCGATATTCTTCCAGTACGTTTCGGATTTCCTCATCCAGTTCTTTGATTCTTGCATCTTTCTGTTGGCAAAAAATCTCATACTCCAATTTCAATGCTTCTGCTTCCGCCTGGCACTGCACGCGATACTGGTAGTACTGATAATAGGTCATCACCTGCAAGGCTCCTGCCATCTCCTTTTCTTTGATCTCTGACAGAAGCTTTCGAAACGTCTCAGGTGTAATGGCTTCCCCGTCACCTTCTATCTGAGAAGTCACTTCCGGAAACAAAAATGCCACCGACTTCTTTTTACTTATCGCATTCGTGAGGGCAGACTCCATCGTCATTGCATGCTTTGACACTACCACAGTCTTCACCGGAAGTACACCATCTTCCAGATTTCCAATATAGCCTCCGGACTGCTGCGGAACCGCCCATACCGAAAATCCTCGCCCCTTCAGATCTTCCTCCTTGCTCTCGGAACTTTGCCCCTCAGAGAAAAAATATCCCCCCGGTGTCCCGATTCCCGCACCATTCCATGCTGCAATCTGGGCATCCAATTGTTGTACCCACTGCTCCTCATCTTCTCCTCCCGGAGACTCTGTCTGGAACACATATTCCCATCCGCTTCCAAGCATGCCATGAAATGCTTCCATACTCATCAGTTCCGGCGAACTTCCCGGTACTAACCCATTTTGCAGCGGAAATGTTCCTCGATATCCATATTCTGTCATGATCTGGAGTGTATCCTGTGTAAGCGTTTGATTTGCATTTGCAAAGCCAAGCAGAACACAAGTCCCTCCATTTCTTGTGTTCTCCAACCGCTGCAGCCATTCCTTATCCTGCTTCTCTAATACACGCTTCTCCTCCTCAAACGGCTTAATCCGTGCGGTAATTTCTGCATTGCTCGAAACCCACTGCTGCTCCTTTTTCTTCTCTGCCCACAGCGCCGCAGCAATGCCAATGATCCCGATGACGGTGACTACTACCGCCACAATCCTCAGCAATGCCATCCTTTGTTTTCCTGCTTTCATATTCCTTCTGCACTCTCTTTCTCTGTTTTCACTCGTATAAAACATTATACGATAAGAAAAGAAGAAAATCAATCGAAGAAAATTTTGTGAGGCGTTCTGCCTGCTGCTCACAGAAAGAGACGGCAACAGACAAAAGTCTGCCGCCGTCTCACTTTCCTTCTTATGTCATCTCTTCCTGACTAGGATTATTCTCCCCAGCCAGTTCCTCCAACATCAAGCATATTATCATTCTGTGACGAACTCTCAACTCCACTCATCGTAATAATGCTCTCTCCGTCAAACTCGATAATTTCTAATGCTGGTGCTTCATACTGTCTTTTCATTCTGCTTCATCCTTTCTACTGATTGTATTTCTTCCTACTCTGGAAGTATCTCTTCTTCTCCAAAAAGCTCCTCCTGCAGCGCTTCCTCTTCTGGCAATACCGGCTGCTCTTCCGGAAGTACAACTTCCGGCAGCTCCATTGTATGCTCTTCTCCCAGCTGCGCTTCCGTCTGATTTTCTGATGGTTCCAAATGCTCTGGTTCCTCTATAGTAATCGGCAAATTGTCATAGGTCAAAAGCCATTTTAATGTCGGATACCCTTTTGTGGATACCGAACCGAAATCCCACGCGTCTGGATCGGCTCCCCCTTCGTTACCGTTGAAAGTCAAGACATCGCGATAGAACGAGACGTCGTATTTCTGCTGTTCCTCAGCAGCCAGCAAGGTTCCTTTTGCAATCGTCGCCTCCGAAACATTACTTGTTCCTGTTGCACTGGAGAGCTCGTAACATTTTGTAAGATTTGTCGCTTCTATCGTTTCAATCTGATATTTTCCTAAAAACTTATAATTGGCTCCTGCATTTCCGATGGCAATACATCTGTCTACCCACCAATTCTTCCCGTTGCTACCAAAAGTATCTATGCTTCCTAAAAATCCACTCTTATCTCTCCATGTCGCCGGTTGGTTGGATCTCGCCTCCATGTTACTGATGACATTTCTTATCAGGGCTGCCTTAATCTCTCCCACAGCGCCGCCTTGCTGGTTATTATCCATAACAATTTCCCCCTGCACGTAGGAATCTTCAAATTTGGAACGATACCCTGACAGCTGCCCAATGGCTCCTCCGACCAGGTTAAAATTCGAAAGTTCTGCCGGAGCAATCTCCCGGTTAATGTCAATTCCCTCTAACCAGATTTTTCCGACATAGGATTCATACACAAGTCCGCTAAGTGATGCGGTGTTCGTTCCTCCATTCAGTTTTACATGATTCATATAGATCGTCTCCAGATGACCATACTCCACTGAACGTGCAAGTCCATTAGCTTCTGCTTTCCTTGTATATCCCCACTCCGTCTTCTCGCCTGCAGTTACAAAGACATTTTGTATGCGGAGATTTTTCACAGTCGCCTTGGCATTGACTGACCTTCCTCGAATGAGGTCAAATAAAGAGGCACGCAATCCGTGGATGACCTGATTGTTTCCATCCAGTTCTCCTGAGAATGCTTTCATGATGTAGGAGGTCTGATTTTCTGGCAATCTCACTTGCTCCATGGAAATATTGTTCATCAAAATATATTTTCCACCCGGATTCTCTGAAATCTTCATCAAGTCTTCCGGTGTACGAATCTGAATATATTCCGCAGATGGATGTTCGGTGCGCAGTGGATGTTCGGTCACTGCCGATCCTTCCGGCAACGGCGGAAGCGGTTCTTCTCCTGCGATCCATACAAGGGAAGGATATCCATGTTCTGCCACGGAAGAAAAGTTCCATTTAGTGCTGTCAAATTTCAAAGTATCCCGATAAAAATCTGGATTTTTATACTCGGTAGTTTCTGTCAAGTATCCCGAAACTGCGGCGCTCCTTCCGCTCACCGCTGCCTCATAGCAATTCTTCAGCCCGAATTCGATCGCGGTGTTCGAATTTCCTTTTGTTGCAAATCGGTAGGCCTCCCCAACACTTCCCTGTGCCCGGTTTTCTCCTGCTTCCCCGATTGCAATGTTATTTTCCATCCACGTTGCCATACTTCCGTCAAAACCGACCATTCCTATGAAGCCGGCTCCATCGGTCTGTGGTGACGTGGATTTTGTCCGCATATTTGAAACGACCTGTTTGACAGTGTTCTCCGTTCCGTAGTTGTTGTAGCCAAACACACCTCCCTGCGTGTTGGAGCGAACAGTGATTTCTCCTCCCGCATAGCTGTCGTTGACATGAACTCCTCCATTCAACTGAGCAATCAGGCCTCCGACCATCAAATCTGTCTTTCCAGCAAAAGCCGGTCCATAAGGGTTGATGTTCAATCCTTCTGCCCACACTTCACTGATTGTCGTGTTTTGTGCCGTTCCTGCAAGTGCACCTGTATTGTCTCCTCCTGCAAGAAGGATATTCTTTAACTGCAATCTAGAAACCTTCGCATTTTGTAAAGACTTCGCAAGCGCATTCGCCCCTTGGTCACTCTTCCACCGTTCTACTGTTACGTCTGTCACCTTTAAGTTCTTCACAGTTCCCGACAATCGGTCAAATAGCGGTGCCCCGGAAATTTCACGGATCGTCAGTCCATTTCCATCCAGCTCTCCACTGAAGTTTCCAAGGAAAGAGCCATCCACAGCCTTTTTCCCAAAAAGAGAAATCGATTGCATCAGAATATATTTTCCGGAACTGTTTTTCGCTGCCAGCAGTTCTTCGGCCGTATGGATCGGCTGATATCCAGACGGAACCGTCGTCTGTAATGGGGTTTCTTCTGCCGGTGCTCCTTCTGTCCCCGGAGGTCTGATTCCCTCTGCATCCATCTCATGGAGCCTCGGCCAACCCGTCTTTGCTGCATCAGCCCAGTTCCAGATGTTCGGATCCAGTTTCAGATCAGACTGATAGAATGCTTCACTTTGCAGACTGTCCTGAGTCACTCCCTGCGGATCTGTACCTACAATCTGGTATCCCGGTGTGTCCGTATTGACAAAACAGTTTTTAAATGCCTTCAATTCATTAATATCATCCGGATTGTTCATATACATCAATTTGTAACGAGTGCTTCCCGGATCTTGTGGGTACACACCGCCAGCCACCACACATTCTGAAATTGCACTTTCTCCTGTCACGCTTCCGACAAATGCCGCTGTATTTTGCGGAGCCGCCTGATATGGCATGTGCAATTCTGCATCTGCAAATACTTTTTGAATCGTCACCGCATCTGCGCTTCCGACAAGTCCACCTACCTCATTTGCGGATGTATGTATCTTTGTCTCTACTACAAGCAGATTGGACATTCTGGATGCAGCTGCTTGGGCTGTGATCACCCCTGCATAAGCCGCGTTTGCCGTCAGATCCACACCTTGTACACTGATCTGTTCAAAGGTGGAACCCTGATCTTTTCCAACCAGTCCTGTGTAACTCTGACCGTTTAAAGTGATTCCGTTGAAATGTACATTTTTTACCGTGGCATTCTTCGTCTCCGCAGCCAGCACATTTGCGCCTGCGTCTTCGCTTTTCACAAAAATATTTCTGAAACGAAGGTTTTCTACAGTTCCTGACAGTACCGTAAACAGCGGACCTCTGATTCCACTCACGCCATGTGCTTGCCCGTCCAGGCTTCCTGTAAAGGTTTCTGTCACATAAGCAGTTTCTACATCTGCAAAGTTCAGGTCAGCTGTCAGAACAAATTGACTTCTCCGTCAATCAACTGGTAAATTCCAGGGAGAATCTTCAGCTCACATTTTGTCTCTTTACAGATCTCCACCAATTCCTTGATCTGCTGGCTTGTCGCCGAAGGAATTGCGATGACGATCTTCTGGATCTTATACTTTTCTACAGATTCCATAATCTTGTCCGCCCCACCGACAACCGGACATCCGAGAATATATCTTCCCCATTTCTTCGGATCTTTGTCAATCAGACAACAGACCTTTCTCGTAGCTGCTTTGCTCAGGCGATTCTCCTTGATGATCGCAGCCCCCGCATCACCGGCTCCGATGATCATAACATTCTCCCGCTTCTCCGCCATTCCACGGTTACACTTATTTCTTACAAACCGGAAAAACCGGTAAGAGAACCGCAATCCCACGACCATGAATAAGAAAAGCAAAAAGTATAGCAACAGGTAACTTTTAAACATCTTAAGTCCCATCACTGCCATTCCCAGAACGTGCAGCAGACTGGAAATTGCCACAGCAGCAACGATACAGGATAATTCCGTGATGCTCGCATATTTCCAAAGGCTGGTGTATAGATGAAACATGGAGAATACAGCCAGTGTCACCAAAATATTCAGCGGCATATATCTCCACACAGTATGGATAAACGTCTCTTCTACAGCCTGAAAGTCAAACTCATGCCGAATCCACAGACTGGCAAAAGATGCCACCTGCATAAATAAAATGTCTAACATCACAAGCAGAGCTATCCGGACTGTCAATGCATGTTTTTCTGTTTTTTTCATGTTCCCACTCTTTTCTCATTTGTAATTTCCTATTATAATATATAACATTATATATAGCACATTATTTCACGAAATTCAAGTACCCCTACCCGGTTTTGTTTTGACATGAAAAAGTTTGTTTTAAATGATTATAATTTAAAAGTATTTTCCTGCTTTTATGGTAAATATTTCTATTCGCATAAACGGTGATTTATCCCCCAATCAAAAAAAGAGATGCCGGTCTTGTTTTTGTCCACCGGCATCTCTTTCTGATTTCGCAAATGCATTTCACGAATTCTGATCTATTTTTTGATTTTATTTAACTGAAGATTTAAGACTTTTACGCCCTGCTCCGGAATTTCCTGTCCCATCTGGCCTACCATCTGGATCATTTCTTCTAATGTCTTTCCTCCGAGCATCTTTAACATTCCTTTGTTTAATTTCATGCCAGACATTGCAGATAAAGCTCCGCTGAGAATTGCAGCCGCCTCATCGTTTTCAATGATATCTGTGATCTTGTCGCGGATAGAGAAATATCCTTCCGGGAATACCATCTCGCCTGCGTTTGCTGCTTCTGCTGCCGCCTGATCAAACCAGTTGGCTGCTCCTTCCATTCCTTCCTCATCTTCATTCTTCGGAAGTGTGTAGATTTCCGGTTTTTCTGCTACTTTTTCAAGTGCGAGAGAATCTGTGCAGTCGTTGTATCTTGCAGTGATCTGTGTAAATCCTTCGTGAAGCGGAACTCCTTCAAATACAAAAATCTTCTCTCCGCTCTGCTCTGCAAATAATTCTCCGTCTACATAAAGCTGTACTGACGGCTGGTTCGAGTATACTTTTACCGTTGTAGTCTCCCCGGCTCTCTGAGCGTATCTGCGACCGCAAACGTATACAAATGGTTCGCTGCTCCAGTATGCTTTGTATAAGTAGAATGCTTCCTTTTTGATCTTTCTGTCGATAGTAACAAGACCTTTGTTATTTCTTCCTGCCACTCCACCTTCATCTCTGGCTGCACAACCGAAGTCGAACATGTTCCATACATGGCTGCTCCAGATATAGTCGCGCTCCATCAACATTTTCACCATGAACTCATGGTACTCTGCCTGATATGCCTCAGAGTAATCTCTGCACTTCGGCTCATCCGGCTGATAAGTAATGATTCCTTCTGCACCATACTCAGAAAGTCCGATGCAGCGATCCGGATATTTCTTATGATAATCGTCAAACCATACAGAGTTCTGCTCATATTTTCCGCCGTACCATCCGAAATAGTGATTATAGCTTTCTACATCTGTCACACTGTGAAGATCGCTGTCCTGGGAGAGCAATGTCACATGTGCCATCGTTGTCAGTCTGGTTGGATCCAGCTCTTTGACAAGGGCATTGAGATCTCTGTGGTTGTCCACAAGCCCTGGTTTCTCACCGTGGATCGTAATCTCATTTGAGATTCCCCAGAAGCAGATACATGCATGATTGTAGTTCTGATAGATCAGATCTTTCATCTGCTGACGACAGTTTTCATGTGCCGCCGGATCATCACTCTGGCTGCTGATGTACGGGATCTCTGCCCATACGACAAATCCATACTCATCACATACATCATAGAAATCCTGACTGTGCTGATAGTGTGCAAGACGGATCGTATTTGCTCCAACTTCCCGGATCAGATCCGCATCAAGGCGGTGATCTTCTTTTGTCAGTGCATTTCCCTGATACAGCTTATCCTGATGTCTGGAAACTCCACGCAGTTTCATCGGTTTTCCATTTAAGAAAAATCCTTTTTCTTTGTCGACATAAAATTCACGGATACCAAAACGTACAGTAACCTCATCGACCGTTTCATTGCGGCGTACCAGTTCTGCTATACATGTGTAAAGATATGGATCTTCCACACCCTGCCACAGATGTGCATCCGGAAGGAACTGAACGACTGATGGCTGCTCTGCCGGTCTCCAGCTTTCTGCTACAACGTTTCCGTCTGCATCTTTGATCTGGTATCTGACAGTATAATTTTCGTCTGCATTTTTCACCCAGGATTCCAACTTGATCTCTGCATCTTTTCCTTTGACAACCGGAGTTACTTTCAGTCCCGGAGCTCCATAAAAATCCAGATCAAAATGAACTTCTGGCACAAGGATCAGATTGACACCGCGGTACAATCCGCCATAGAATGTAAAATCTGCAACCTGTGGATAGATGTGGCTCTTCTCGCCATTGTCCACTTCGATCACAAGAAGATTTTCTCCCTGCGCGTGCAATGCTTCTGTCACATCCGCACGGAAGGTAGAAAAGCCGCCTTCGTGATATGCCACTTCCTGTCCATTTACATACACGCGTCCGGACAATGCTGCTGCCAACACTTCTACATAGACACGGTATCCATCCATACACTCCGGTGTCTCAAAGCTTTTTGCATACCAGCACGCTCCGCGGTAGTATTCTCCTCTTCCGTCCTGGCCATCCACAGCGTTCCATGTGTGAGGCAGATCTACTTTTGCCCAGTCACAAGGAAGTTCCTGCGGAAGTCCGACATTTTCTTTTTGAAAATACCAGTTTTTATTTAATTCTATTACAGTTCTCATGATATCTTCTCCTTTTCCTATCAATTTGTTTTATCATAGCATATCTGATTTTTCCGTTCAATCAACAATCATGGACATTCCGTTTTGAAACCGACACTTTCCCTATATCTGTTGTTTTTCTTCTATTTTTTTTTGTCGTTTTCCTTTCTTTGTGTTATGATTTACAAATAAACCATTTTTGAATGTTTAGAAAGGTGTTTTTATGCAACAGGAAAAATTACATCGGAAGAGAGCTTACTCCCAAAAAGTACTAAAGGAAGCTCTGCTCAAATTACTGGTCGACCAGCCGCTCTCCAAGATTACCGTACAGAAGCTCTGTGAGACTGCCGACGTCAACCGCACTACATTTTATTCGAACTTTGAAGATATCTTTGCATTGTACCGGCAGGTCCAGGACGATTTTCTCGAACAGATGGCACTGTTTACCCAACAGCAGAAGCCTTATGCGGACAACCGTGCACTGATCTGCGATATCTTTCGTTTTCTCTATGAAAACATGGACTCCTGCCGTGTACTGATCCTTCATTCGGAAGATGCATTTCTCGAGCGTCTGTTCGCACTGCAATACGATGTCAGTCGCACTTTGATGCAAGAAAGCTGCGATGCATTTGATCCGGACTCTTTTGATTATCTCTATACGTTCCGTGTCTGCGGAATCATTGGAATCATCCGGAAATGGTTCCACGATGGGCTAAAGATTCCTTATGAACAGATTGCTGACTATGCGATCCAATCTTCGGATGCACTCCTCTACTCATGGAAGGAGGCTCATAGAAGCAATGACTAACTTTCACAGACGAATACTCCAGACAGGATTTGTGCTTCTTGTCTTCCTGCTGCTCCTGTTTTTCTCTTTTGAGCAGCAGAAAAAGCAATCTTCGGGAACGGATGAAACTGCAAAAGCTCCTATTTCTGACACTGCTTTTAAACTGAATACCGTTGTTACTGTAACGCTCTATGACTCTACAGATGAGAACCTGCTTGCAGAAGCGATCGATCTCTGCGACAAATACGAAAATCTGTTCAGCCGAACACTCCCGACAAGCGAGCTCTACCAGCTCAATCATGGTCTTCTTCCACAAGAAGACAGTTTTTTCTGTATCTCACCGGAGATGACGGAACTGCTCACTGCCGCTCTCTCCTACTGTGAGAAATCTGGCGGAGCCTTCGACATCACCATTGGTCCGGTCTCTGCTCTGTGGGATTTTACTTCTGAAGAAAAGGTGGTGCCGTCGGATGCCGAGATCTCTGCTGCACTTCCGCTGGTAGATTATCGAAAGGTCATTGTAAAAGAAAACCGTGTCCGGTTTTTGCAGGAGGGAATGCAGCTTGACCTGGGAGCGATTGCCAAAGGCTACATCGCTGACAAAATAAAAGAATTTCTGTTAGAGCATGGGGTAACAAGCGCCGTAATCAACCTTGGTGGAAACGTCCTCTGTGTCGGAGAAAAGCCGGATGGCGATGCTTTCGGAATCGGAATCCAGAAGCCTTTTGCAAAACGAAGCGAGACCGTGTCGACAATCCAGGTGCGGGACAAATCCATTGTCTCCTCCGGGATCTACGAGCGTTCTTTTGAAAAAGGCGGCAAGTTCTACCATCACTTGTTAAATCCAAAAACGGGATACCCTTATGACAACTCACTTGTGTCCGTCACAATCCTGTCCGAAAAATCCGTAGATGGAGATGGACTCAGCACTGCCTGCTTTTCCCTTGGTCTCGAAGAAGGTATGAGATTCATCGAAGATCTTCCGGATACGGAGGCCGTATTTATTACAGAAGATTACAAACTCCATTACAGCAGCGGTTTTCCACGATCGTAAAATCATAACAAAAGAGAATCTCCCATAGAAGATCCGTACATGATTGATCTTCTATGGGAGATTCTCTTATTCTTTTTACATCTGTTCCAGCAAATTACAAATACGCTCCGCAGCATCTGCCGGTACAGTATTCCGTTGATTTTCGATCATCCTTCCTGCCGGTCTTGTATTTTTCATCAGTTTCCGCCCCGCAAGCAACTGATCTTCGATCATACGGGGAGCAAGACACATGCCATGTTTCCGGAAAAATATGCGGTTTCTTGTCTCACACCCCGGAATCGGTGTCAGATGGATCAACGGTATTCCGATCACAGCCGCTTCGGTGGAGGAAAGTCCTCCCGGCTTCGAATAGAGAACGTCACATGCCCGCATATAGGTTGCCATCTGGTCAGTACTTCCTATAATAGAAATATTTTTATAACCGGCATAGCGCTTGCGAAGCTTCTTCTCCAGCTTCTTGTTCCTTCCACAGATCACCACCGCCTGCTCCACCTCTTCCAGCGCTTCTCGCATCAAATCCAGCAACTGTTGGATTTTCCCGGCACCGATGCTTCCTCCTGCTACGAGATAGTAGATGCCGTCCTCGCTCATCCCAAGCTTCTCTCGCGCCTGCTGCTTCGTTTCCTTGGAACAAAATGTCTCATCTACCGGAATGCCAAATGCGCGAAGCTTCTGTTTCTTTATCCCTTTTCGGACAAATTCTAGTTCTAACTCCTCATGGGGGATCACATAATAATCACACTCTGTCTCCCCGGTAAAAGGAATACAGGTGTAGTCCGTCGCCACATAGACCGACTTCGGACAGTTCCATTCTTTTCTTTTTAAGTAGGAGATCATCTCCGCAGGGTACAGATGTGGCATCACAATGGCATCGTAAGACTTCTGTTCCAGATACTTTGCCAGATGCCTTGCCACAAGGCTGTTTGCATAATAAACCGGAGATCTGCCGGGCAGTCTGCTTACAAATGCCCCGAGCTTATACAGCATCCCAAATGCCCGCGGATGCTTCTGGACCAATTTTACATAAGCTCCACCTACCGCTCCTGCAACGCGCTTTCCGGACAGTTCAAATGGATTTAAAAAGACCGCCTGATGTCCTCTCCGGATCAGTTCTTTCTGGATGGATCTGGCAGCAGAATTATGTCCTCCACCGGTATCACAAGATAAAATCAGTACATTCATAATAGTTTCACCTTAATTTCCTCTCTTTCTTCCCGGCAAAGCATCAGCTTGCCAAGTACCAGCGCAGAGATCAGAATCATTCCCAGGCTGACGTAAGAATTTTTTCCAAAAAACAATACGAGAATCGTCGCAAAAAGATACGTCGCAAATGTCTTATGATAATTCGGCGTGATCACAATCACAAAGGAGAATAAGAGAAAACAGCTTGCCAGCAGCAGCACTGGTTTCATATATGGATAGAGTCCAAGCAGCACCCCGAAAGAAACTGCAATCCCTTTTCCTCCACGAAAACGATGAAATACCGGGAAGATATGTCCGGCAACCGGTGCTGCCAGCACAAACGTAATCCAGATATCTGCCCCCGGCAGTCCATGCATGTAAGCATACACCGGCAAAATTCCTTTTAAAAGATCGCACAACAACGTGCAGATGCCACACCATATTCCTCCATTTAGAAATGCATTTGTCGTTCCGGGATTCCCGTCAATCGTATCTTCCGTCACATCTTTCTGGCAGAATAGCTTCCCAAACACCTTTGCATATAACACACTTCCGGAAACATACCCGATCATCGTATAAAATATTCCCCGTCCCATTGTCCACCTCGTTGTATAAATCTTTCCATTTACTCCTTTGCATCTGTTTCCACATTCTTTTTACAGATCTGTATCTACGCCTCTTCGTCCAGTATCTTCTGAATCGTATTTTTCACCAGTTCAAAGGCGATCGGATTCATACCGCTGTTGATCACGATATCTGCAGTACTCCTTGTCGGTTCTACATAGAGATAATGCATCGGTTTGACAGTTGTAAGATACTGCTCCACAACGCCTTCCATATCGCGCCCACGCTCTTTGACATCACGAATAATCCTGCGGAGAATTCTCTCATCTGCATCGGCCTCTACATACACCTTGATATCCATCAGATCTCTCAGCCGTTCGTCTGCCAGGACAAGGATTCCTTCTAATAAAATTACTTTCTTTGGCTCTACAGTCACAACTTCGCTTGACCTTGTATGAAGTGTGTAGTCATAGGTCGGACACTGTATCGTCTTTCCTTCTTTTAACTCCTGCAGATGTCTGACAAGCAGCTCTGTCTCCATCGCATCCGGATGGTCATAATTCGTCTTACGGCGCTCTTCCAGCGGAATATCACTTTGATCCCGGTAATAGTTATCATGGTAGAGCACTGCCACATCGTCTTTAAATTCTTTTTTTAACTTTCTTGTGAAGGTGGACTTTCCAGATCCGGTCCCACCTGCAATTCCAATAATGATCGTCTTCATCTCTTTTACCTATATCCTATTTTTCTTATTTGCAACCTTGGCGCTTTTATTATACAATTCACAGGAAATACCGTCAATCCTTTCCCCTCTGCTTTTTATTCCCGCTTCTCTGCAATCTCAGAATCAAACACTCCTCCAAGAAGCTCTGCAACCTCCTGCATCCGTTCTTCTTCCATGCCAGAATAGTTGAGTACCAGCACATGTTCGTACCGCTTCTGCTCTTCGATACAAAACTCCGACAGACAGCAAAGATGAATTCCCCTTTCTTGTGCCCGCCGCTTCACTTCCGCATCGGGAAGCTCTGTATGAAGTTTTACGAGCAGATGCGTGCCCGTCTCCATTCCGACAATTTCTTCCACCGGAATGGTCGGTGTGCATTCAATTGCATGCTTCAACTTTTCTCCCTGACTTAGATAATACTTACGCAGCCGGTTCAGATGGCGGTCAAAATACCCATCACGCAAAAATCTTGCCAGTGTATGCTGTTCCAGATTCGACGAAGTATTCGAAAAAAAGTTTGCCGAGTTCACATAACGTTCCAGAAGCTTTGGCGGCAGCACCATATAGCTGATCCGGATCCCGGGACTTAATGTCTTACTGAACGTATTCATATAAATAACACGCCCGCTTGTATCCAGACCAAAAAGCGCCGGAATCGAATGCCCGTTATAGCGGAACTCGCAGTCGTAATCATCTTCTATAATATAATGTTCTTCCGATTCCTCCAGCCACTTCAGCAATTCCTGCCTGCGTCTTGCAGACATCACCGTCCCAAGCGGATAATGGTGTTCGGGCGAGGTATGGACAACTGTTGCCTGGCTACTTCGTAGACTTCCCATATGAATTCCGTTTTCCGCCATAGCCGTCCAAGTCCACTTTACTCCGAGTTCTTCATAGATCAGCCGGATTTTTCTGTATCCGGGATTTTCCACCGCATACACTGCATGTTCCGGAAGCAGCCCGATCAATTTTGAATACAAATACTCAATCCCGGTTCCGATCACAATACAGTCCGGGGATACTACCATGCTTCGGTTGTGATACAAATATTTTGCAATCTCATACCGAAGTTCCGGGCTTCCGAGAAATTCTCCACGCATGATCAGATGCAGATTGTAGTCCCCAAGCACCTGTCGCATGACTTTCGTCCACATCGAAAATGGAAATTTCTCGTATACTGTTGTATTTGAGGCAAAGTCTGCCACCCATTTTTCTTCTTTTTCCGGAGTCGGATCGGGGATTGTAATCTTCTGGTACCTTAAAGGTGAATCAAAATCAGATACCACATAATATCCACTCCGCTCCCTCGACTGCAGGTATCCTTCCATCTGCAGCTGTTCATACGCATTGATCACGGTCCGCACACTGATTCCATTTTCCTTTGCAAGTTGTCTTTTTGACGGCATTTTTTCACCCTCTGCAAGTTTTCCGTTCAAAATATCTTCCTTCAGACATTGATACAAATATTCATATTTCGACTTTCCGTCTCTCTGTTCCAAATCATAAATAAGCAAAATCTGGTCTCCTATAAAAACATTTTTTTGGTTATTTCAAGGTATCAGTTTCTATTGTAGACTAAGGGCAGACAAAAGTAAAGCGCTGGTGACAGCAATTGATTTTGAATTGAATTTTGGAGGTAATTTTTATGAACAATCAAAAACATACATTAAAAGAACACTATGGATTATTTATCGGAGGACAATGGAGAGACGCTTCAGACAAAGCAGTCTATACGAGTACCAATCCGGCAAACGGAGAAATTCTTGCACAGTGTGCACAGGCAACAAAAGAAGATGTGGATGCTGCTGTGGCGGCAGCATGGAAAGCTTTCCCAGAGTGGAAGACACAGACAAAAGAGGCTCGCGCACTTATCTTAGAAAAAATCGCAGACCGCATTGAAGAAAATAAAGAATGGCTGGCACAGGTGGAAACGATGGACAACGGAAAACCGATCCGCGAAACTTCCACGATCGATATTCCTTATTCCATCCGCCATTTCCGCTACTACGCAAGTTTGATCCGCACAGATGAAGGAACCGCCTCTGTTTTAGACGGCAATATGATGAGCCTTGTGCTCCGCGAGCCAATCGGCGTCGTCGGACAGATCGTGCCATGGAATTTCCCGTTCCTGATGGCAGCATGGAAGCTCGCTCCTGCAATCGCAGCCGGCGACTGTATCGTATTTAAACCTTCTTCTGAGACATCGTTAAGTATGCTTGTATTTACAGAATTGATCCAGGATCTGCTCCCGGCAGGTGTACTAAACCTTATCACTGGTTCTGGTTCAAAATCAGGTCAGTACCTTCTTGAGCATCCGGGACTTAGCAAGCTTGCTTTCACCGGATCCACAGAGATTGGAAGGGACATTGCTGTTGCCGCTGCCGAAAGACTCATCCCGGCTACACTGGAACTGGGCGGAAAAAGTGCTAACATCATCTTTGACGACTGTAACTGGGATGCAGCTATCGATGGCGTACAGCTTGGTATTCTCTTTAATCAGGGACAGGTATGCTGTGCCGGATCCCGCGTTTTCGTACACGAATCGATTTACGACCGGTTTGTCTCAGAACTTGTGACTGCATTCCAGAAAGTAACTATCGGCGATCCGCTGGATCCCGAGACACAGATGGGATCTCAGATCAGTAAGCGACAGGCGGAGAAAATCTTATCCTGCATCGAATCTGCGAAACAGGAAGGGGCAACCATCGCATGCGGCGGTCACTCTTATACTGAACATGGATGTGAGAAAGGAAACTTCATCCAGCCGACATTGATCACAGACGTTACCAATGATATGCGTGTTGCACAGGAAGAAATCTTCGGACCAGTAGCTGTCGTGATTAAATTTCAGACAGAAGAAGAAGTCATTGCCCTTGCAAATGATTCTGACTATGGTCTTGGCGGAGCTGTCTGGACAAAAGATATCCACCGTGCCCTGCGCGTCGCAAGAAGTATTGAGACTGGCCGTATGTGGATCAACACATACAATCAGATTCCGGAAGGCGCTCCATTTGGAGGCTACAAACAATCCGGCATCGGTCGCGAAAATGACAAGGCAATTCTCGATGCTTACAGCCAGCAAAAGAATATTATGATCAATCTAAACGACAGCCCAAGCGGATTTTATCCGGCATAATATGGGGATGATAGTTCCCTCCTGAAAATAATTGATAAAACTTCTCATTCCCAAAAAGCGACAGAAGGATACACCTGACCTGTGTATCCCCCTGCCGCTTTTTACTTTTTCTATGATGAGACTAATAGCTCAAACCAAATCCTGACCGATAGTAATTGCCATCTTCATCGCAGTATGCGTAACTTCCGCCCTTCACGTTCGCCAAGATCTCCGGATCGATATATGCATCTTTGTCATATCCCGGAACATCATTTGGAGAAACACATACTTCCCGCATAACGCCATCCAGTTCCTTTTCTTCGATGCGAATCACCTCTGGAGAAGATACCATTGTCAGGCTCATCTTTCCAGTTGGATTGTACGCTCCGGAGAGAACATCCATCTGTGCTCCCAGCGCATTCTCCATCGCCACCGGACTGACCGTATACTGGAACGTGAGTCCGTCAACATATGGTTCTAACTTATCAAGGATCCACGGATTACATACTACGCAGGTCGCAATCACTTTTCCTCCATTTTGATGAACCATTTCTGCAAGCTTCGGAATCTCTGATACCCCTTTCAATGTCGTGATCGGAACCATCTTTCCAGTTTTCTTCTGGCTTTGGTTGACTTCTCTTTCCTCAAACAATTCTTCATCTACCATTTCGATCACCGGCATTGCATACTGGCGAAAGACCATTCCGTTGCTGATCGGCCACACGTGCAGATATGCATAATCAGCTTCTTTTGGATCGTCTACCACACAGAATCCTCTCTCTGTGAACAACTCCTTCAGTCGCGCTGCAAATGCTTCTTCATCTCCCTTTCCTCCTACGGCAGCGCCCATGGCCTGCGCAAGAGCTGCTCCCGGATCCACTCCTTTGAAGCATGCAATGTAAACTTTTTTGCCCTGTTCCATCGGAAGTACGTTTGCATGATTTTTTGCCAGAACGACTGCCTTCTGATTCGCTTTATATGCCGCCTGTTTCGCATCGTGCAGATTCTCCTCCCGAACCTTGTCTGCATAATCCGGGTCCAGATATGGATTGTCCACCCGTCCTACGCGGAACAGACTAAGTAATCTGTGATAATTAGCGCGATCCAACTCTTCTTTTGCAAGATAGCCTTCTTCCACTGCCTTTACGATATTTTCGGAGTCTGAATTTCCTCCGATTACATCTGTTCCGGCAGAAATCGCCTTCGCATACCGCTGCGGTACTGTAAGTTCTTCCACCCCGTATGTCTGTACCGTCGTAATTCCTGAATCTGAGTTTACATATCCTTCAAATCCCATTGTCTCGCGGGCAAGATCTGTGATCAGTTCTTTGCTGTAAGTAGAACCAACCGTCTCACGCGAAGTCACTCTTCCGCGATAATACTGCTCTTTGCTGCGGCTATCTGCACAGATTCTGGAATAATCCGGCATGATTGCCGATGCTTTCAGATCAAAAGCAGCCTGAAATGGCGGCAGGTGATATTTTTCCATCGATCCCTCCGTCGGATAAAGTCTCCACTGCCCGATCGGCATATGTGGCTCAAATCCATTCTCTGCCGGTCCATCTCCCGGGAAATGCTTCACCGTGATCACGACAGATCCTTCGTTGAGGCCATCTTCTCCGTTCTGATATCCACGAACCAATTCTTTGATGATTCCGCAAGTGATATCCGTACGTTCCCCGTATGTCCCACTATTGCGAGGCCATCTTGGATCTGTCGCCACATCTACCTGAGGACCATACATAATGTTTTGCCCTGCTGCCTTCATCATCTTGCGATCCGTATCCGCCATCTCATATACAAGATCAAAATTACCATCTCCCATCACGGCTGCACCGATTCCGAGGAAATCCGGATAACCGATATTGATTGGATTCGTATGCAGAGAATACGGAATCGCCACGCCATCCTGACATGCCTCATACTCCAGCATCTGTGTCCCTAAATTGTGGTAAAGTGCACTCATACCCGCTTCTGCACGCATATCGCCCCTGTACACTCCGCCCGTCAGTTTCCGTTCCAGTACGTCCGCATCACTGACATTCATCGTGACACCAGGAAGAAACGAAGGTCCCTCTTTCTCTTCTGGATTAAACCGCTTGAAAATCTTCGATGGAATGATCTCTCCCTTCTCATCTTTTGCCTCCTCGCGCGTCATCACCATCGGGGAATTCCACAATGTATTCAGCACCAGACCTGCCTGCTGATCTAACCGCAAGTGCGCAACCATATCTTTGGCGCGTGTCTCATGATCCAGTCTCCAATCCTTGTACGGTGACAGTTCTCCAGAATTGTCCATATCTTTAAAAAACAATCCATCCTTCACAATCACCCCACATGTCGTCACACCGATTGTCGGTCCATTTTCGTTTTCAAAAAATACTGGTTCCAGGTAAACATCATTGATCTGTTCTCCCTCTTCCAGCTGGTATGGTGCAGGAATATACCCGTCTTTCATTTTCTGTATTTCCTCTGCCGCTAATTTTCTTTTTATCATCCACATGTTCTCCTTATCTATTTCTGCTAATTATTGATACAGAACTCTTTCATGATTATACCATAGCCTTTGCACAAAAATCTAGGGATCTTTTCGCCTCGGCGAAGGCTCATATCCCGCCTGACGCAAAGCTGCCGCATTCAATCGCGCTTCCACCTGTTTCTGCTCTTCTTTACTTAACTGTTCCAAGTCGATCTCTTTATCATCCATCACAAGGATCTGTCTTACTTTCACTTTTCTTTTCTCTCCCCGCGTTTCTTTCCAAAAGATATGCAGCGCAGCCTGTCCCGCATGCGAGGTTGTCTGTTATTTTTCTCTCTTTTTGCATATATAATCAAGAGAAGGAGTGATCGCACATGAAAATCGGCGCATTATACGTCCGTGTCAGCACACATAATCAGGATGAATTATCTCCCGATGCACAAATCCGGCTCGGGAAAGAATTTGCCGAAAAAAATAATATCACCATCCCGGAAGAATACATCTTTATGGAAAGCGTCTCCGGAAGAAAAGCAGAAAAGCGCCATGATTTCCAGCGGATGATTGGTCTTGCCAAGACAAAGCCTCGTCCCTTTTCTGTCATCATCGTCTGGAAATATAGTCGTTTTGCCCGCAATCAGGAAGAATCCATCGTCTATAAATCATTGCTTCGCAGACAGTGCGGGATTGATGTCCTAAGTGTCTCTGAACCACTGGTAGACGGTCCTTTCGGCTCTCTGATCGAACGGATCATCGAATGGATGGATGAATACTATTCCATCCGTCTCTCGGATGAAGTAAAGCGAGGAATGACCGAAAAAGCACTGCGCGGCGGATATCAGGCGCGACCGCCACTCGGATATAAGATTACCGAGCGCGGAAAACCTCCGGTGATCGTCCCAGAGGAAGCTGCCATCATCCGGATCATCTTTCAGAAGTATGTGGAAGAATGTTGTGGATGCTTTGAAATTGCAAGATTTTTGAATCAACTCGGGTATAGAACTTCCCGGAAGGAACCTTTTGAGCGGAGATCGATCGAGTATATCCTGCAAAACCCAACTTACTGCGGCATGATCCGCTGGAATCGGACGACAAGCGAGACAAATGAAATCAAAGAGGAGAAAGACTGGATCATTGCCAATGGGCTGCACGAAGCGATCATCAGCAAAGAATTGTTTGACCGCGCCCAGCAGCGATTGCATTCTGCCCACATGCCAAAAGGAGCCCGCCCTTCCTCTACTTACCACCACTGGCTTGGCGGGCTCTTAAAATGTCCGGTATGCGGCCGCACTATGATCGCCAAAACGATGTATCGGAAATCCAATGGAAAAGCCTATTCCTATTTTGTTTGTTATGGTGTCATCAAGGGCAAATGTACTGCCAAAAACAGTGTCAGTTCTCTTCTATTGGAGCCCGTTGTCCTTCAAGCATTGCAGGATGTTTTCCACACAAAGGAAATCACTTATATGAAAAGGGAACCGACACGAAAACAAGAAATGGTTGATGAGCGAAAACTCTTATCCGAACAGTTAAAGCAATTGGAACAAAAAGAAAAGCGAATCAAGGCAGCCTATCAAAACGGCATTGATACTTTGGAAGAATACAAAGAAAACAAAGAGCTCCTTAGAAATGAGCAGAAACAGCTGGAACTACGTCTCAGCGATTACCAGCCTTCTTCGCCGGCAAATTTTCCCAAAAAAGAGCAAGCCTGCCAGAAGCTTCACACCATCTGCGATGTGCTTTTTTCTGAGACCTTTTCAGATTCACAGAAGAACGAGGTGCTCAGAAGTATCATCCAGAAAATGGTTTATGACAAACCGCAGGATGTCCTTACGATTTACTACCATCTCCCAGATTCGTAAAATACTGTGGCTGCCGGCTTTTCAAGTCGTTTGCATGTCGCTTCCATAAGGATGACCCAATGGGGATCGAAAGCGCTTGGAGACCAAGGCTATTCCCCAATCGAAATTCTCCGTTATTATTACGGTGACAATATGTATATCAATACCGCACAGGAGATTTCCGGCATCCCTTCTTCCTGGCCGGGATATGTGTTAGAAAACGGCTCTTCCGGCAATAAAGTGCGACAGATGCAGGAGGAATTAAATGTCATTGCAGGTGCTTATCCGGCCATTCCGAAGATCACCGTAGATGGCATCTATGGACCAGCCACCGCTGCATCTGTAAAAAAATTCCAATCGGTCTTCGGTCTTCCGGCAACAGGAACCGTAGATTATCGGACATGGTATAAAATCTCCGAGATTTATGTTGGTGTTTCCCGTATCGCAGAACTGGTGTAGCAATAGCAGAACTGGTCACGGAATTGTTCTGACTCCGTGATCAGTTTCGCTTCTCTGCGCGAAGGCGCACCCCTTGTCCCATTCCCGGTTCCTTTCCATTCAGAACGTATTTTTTTAATGCTCTCTGCAAAGAAGTATGTTCTGGATATTCCTCTTTTTGTTCGCAAATTACCCCAAACACCCGCTGTTCCGCCTGACGGAACGGATAGACAATCCCATAATTTTCAAATAGTCCCATAAATTTTATAATATTGGAATCTTCTCCTAACAGCTCCTTTAATTTCGGGGAAACCAACCAGGACTCACAGACAAATGCCTCAAATGTTTCCTGGAAAAAATTTTCTGCCCGCTCGAAGGCGTCCATGCATGTCTCTATATCTAACCTTCCATCTTCCGGTATATGTACATTTAAAACTTTTGTTCCTTCCGGTAAGGTATACTTCTCCGTCTCAATCGCTTTCTCCAGACGGATTGGTTCAAACTGAAGTCTGCCAAGCCGGAAGATCTTTAATTCCAGCGGAAGGCTCAGCCACTCACACTCCGTCAGTCCACAAATACCATACTTTTTTTTGCATTCCTCATTCCAAATCCGGAAATCAGAAAACGTATCAAAATAAACCTGGTCAGCAATTCCTTTCTCCTGAAAGGTTTCATATACTTCCACTGCCATGCGGATGTAAAGGACAAGTGCAAACACACGCCAGTTTTCTTCCTCTTTTAAGCGGGCAAAAAACCTCTTTTTGTCTTCTTGAAACTCTCTTTTGTAACTGGTATACACCGTATCCTCTATGGAAAACTGTTCTACCTGCTGTATGGATGCTTCATCCATTCCGATCTTTTCACAAAATTCTCGCATTGTCATCTATCTTTCCCTCTCTTTTCCGTATCTATTTTTTGATTGCCCCCTCTTCATCCAAATGCTACAATAAATCTGAACTTACAATTTTTATGCGAAAGGGGTGTTTCTTCTATGGAACATGCAATCCATAACATTTCACCGATTTATAACAGTGACTCACAAATATTAATCTTAGGGAGTTTCCCTTCTGTCAAATCCCGGGAAGCACAGTTCTTCTATCATCATCCACAGAATCGCTTCTGGAAGCTGTTGGCAGCGCTTTCTCATGAGGATGTTCCGGTTACGATTGCAGACAAGAAAGCATTTCTTTTCAGGAACCATATTGCAGTATGGGATGTCATCGCCTCCTGCGAGATTGAAGGTTCCAGTGACAGCAGTATCCGTAATGTGATCCCAAATGACATCTCCAGGATTCTGCGGGATGCTCCGATTCGGCAGATCTACACAAACGGCGGTACTGCCTTTAAGCTTTATGAAAAATACTGTCTGCCTCTCACCAGACAAAAAGCGATCCGGCTCCCTTCTACCAGTCCTGCCAATGCGGCATATTCTCTGGAACGACTGATCTTAGAATGGTCTGTATATCTAAAAGAGACATTGGAATAATTAGTTCCAGTGTCTCTTTTTTCCTCCCAATATTCCTCAGCAGATCATCAATCTACCTTAGAGTACCCGTAGCTGTTTACAATTGCTTCCACCGGTCTTCCCTCTTTGCACAGCGGACAATCATGAGGAGCATATGCCCGGTAATCCGGAACATCGCTGCTCGTAAAAATTGTATTGATCTTCATTCCCGCAATTTTTGTCACAGCGCTGAAAATAGAGCAGATTCCACAGACACTGCCTCCATAGTACAGCACGGACTCAATCGCTTTGGAAACGGTCTTACCTGATGTCACTGAGGCAGCCAGTATCAATACCTGCTGATTTTTGATCATCCGCTGCTTGTTATCCCGGAACACGATCTGTCCTGCCTGATGAAATTCCGGCGTGATTACAGAAATATTGTTTTTGCTGCTCATGGACATCGTGGTACTGTCCGACAAAATCTCTGCCAGAAATGTTCCAATTACTTCCGTCTCATCCAGACAGACGATCGTATCGACCATAGTTGTCGTCAAATATTCCTTTGCAAGTTCTTTCGCCGCTTCGCGGGCATTGTTGTGCCGTGTCTTCACTGTAGACATATCAATATAGGTATTGATGTGTGAATTTCCCGTCGCAAAATGTCCTTGCAGGATTTTGATTCGCGCCTTTGGATTCTTAGATGAACGTAAATCTTTCAACTTTAATTCCATTGTGCTTCCCTCCCAAACACTATTTTGTCAGATTTCTTTTGTCAATACTCTTATATTAGCACAATTTTTATATTCTTGCACCTAGAACTTTTTTACATTTTACTAAACTGCCGGATTTCTACACGATTCCCTGTGCATTCATTGCATCTACTACTTTCTCAAAGCCTGCAATATTGGCACCTGCCACATAATTTCCTTCCACACCGTATTTTTTCGCTGCGTCTGTCATATTGTGGCAAATGTTGATCATGATTCCTTTCAGCTTGCTGTCCACCTCTTCAAAGGTCCAGCTTAACCGCTCGCTATTCTGGGACATCTCAAGCGCAGATGTGGCAACTCCGCCTGCATTGGCTGCTTTTCCCGGTGCAAAAAGCACACCATTCTTCTGAAGATATTCGGTAGCTTCCATTGTCGTCGGCATGTTTGCTCCTTCCGCCACCGCGATACAGCCATTTGCTACAAGCATCTTTGCATCTTCCAGATGCAGTTCATTCTGTGTTGCACATGGAAGAGCGATATCAACCTTCACTGACCATACTCCGGTTCCTTCCTGATACTTCGCATTTGGGCGATATTTTGGATATTCCGTCAGACGCTCCCGCTTCACTTCTTTGATCTCTTTTAATGCTGCTACGTCAATTCCGTCCGGATCATACACCCATCCGGTAGAATCGCTGACCGTCACAACTTTTGCCCCGAGTTCCTGTGCTTTTTCTGTCGCATAGATCGCCACATTTCCCGCACCTGACACTGCTACAGTTTTCCCTGCAAGTTCGATTCCGTTGAGTTTTAACATTTCCTCTGTCAAATATAACAGACCATATCCGGTTGCCTCTTTTCTTGCAAGAGATCCCCCGTAACTTAATCCTTTTCCAGTCAGCACGCCTTCATATACACCACGGATTCTCTTGTATTGTCCAAACAGATACCCGATCTCTCTTGCTCCTGTTCCGATATCTCCGGCAGGTACATCGGTATCGGCTCCAATATATTTACATAATTCTGTCATAAAACTCTGGCAGAATGCCATCACTTCTCTATCTGATTTCCCTTTTGGGTCAAAATCAGATCCGCCTTTTCCTCCGCCGATCGGAAGTCCGGTCAGAGAGTTTTTAAATACCTGCTCGAATCCTAAAAATTTGATGATCCCAAGGTTGACAGATGGATGCAGACGAAGTCCTCCCTTATACGGTCCGATCGCGCTGTTGAACTGCACGCGGTACCCAGTGTTCACCTGTACCTGTCCTTTGTCATCTACCCACGGCACCCGGAATTTAAACTGTCTTTCCGGCTCTACCAATCTCTCGAGAAGGGCTTCTCTTCGGAACTTCTCTTCATTTGCTTCTACTACAATTCTGAGAGATTCCAGCACTTCCTTTACCGCCTGATGAAATTCCGGCTCCGCCGGGTTCTTTCTCACTACTAACTCAATGACTTCATCTACATATGACATCTTCATTACCTCCTCAGATATAAAATCAGCCGCACAGAAAAACTCCTGCGCGGCCTCATTGCCTTGTTTACTTTAACATTATAATGTTATGCTCTGTGAAAGTCAAGCAATTTTTCACTTTGACTTTCCTCTTCGTTATTTATTTGAAGTATGCAACACCAGATTCGAAGATCTTCAGATCTTGCTCTCCGTAAATATTGACTGCAACCGATTTTCCTCTTCGTTCTGAGTGAGCCATCTTACCAAGCACACGTCCATCCGGACTTGTGATTCCTTCGATCGCACAGTAAGAACCATTTGGATTCCATTCCTCATCCATTGTCACTGTGCCATCAAGATCACAGTACTGTGTTGCCACCTGACCGTTTGCGAAAAGCTGTTTTAATACCTCTTCGGAAGCTACAAAGCGGCCTTCTCCATGAGATGCCGGATTTGTGTAAACTCCGCCAAGTTCTGCCTGCTGCAGCCATGGTGATTTATTTGTTACGACTTTGGTGTATACCATCTTGGAAATATGGCGTCCGATCGTATTGTATGTCAATGTCGGAGAATTCTCTGTCTGTCCACAGATTGTTCCGTATGGTACCAGACCAAGTTTGATCAATGCCTGGAATCCGTTACAGATACCAAGTGCAAGTCCGTCACGCTCATGCAATAATTTTTCCACTGCTTCTTTTAACTTCGCATTCTGGAATGCTGTTGCGAAGAATTTTGCAGAACCATCCGGCTCATCTCCGGCGCTGAATCCACCTGGGAACATGATCATCTGTGACTGTGCGATCGCCTTCTCAAACTCTGCTACAGAGTCACGGATATCTTCTGCATTTAAGTTCTTGAATACTTTTGTGATCACCTTTGCCCCTGCACGCTCAAATGCCTTCTTACTGTCGTACTCACAGTTTGTACCTGGGAATACTGGAATGAAGACTGTAGGCTGTCCAATCTTATGTGTGCAGATATGGATATCACTTGTACGATACAGTCCGTTTTCGATCACTGCTTTTTCAGATGCCGGCTGCACATCGATGTTCTGCATCTTTTGTTTTTCTTCTGAAACAGTCGGGAATACGCTTTCCAAAGTTCCTTTCCATGCAGTCACTGCTTCATTCAAACTAAGCTGCATCTCTCCATAGGAGATTGTTTCGTCTGCTGTCACTTCTCCAAGGATTGTATAAGAAATAGAAAGTTCTTCAAGTCTTTCTGCCGGTACTTCTGCGATCAGATCCCCGAATGCCGGTGCAAACAGTTCACGCTTATCAATTGTTTCTTCCAGTTTTACACCCATGCCATTTCCAAATGCCATCTTACTTACCGCTGCTGCAATTCCGTGTCTGTCCAGCGCATAGGCAGAAACAATCTTGCCACTGTGGATATCTTCTGCAAATTTTGCATACTGATCTTTTAAGCTTGCATATACTGGAAGTTCATAGTGATCTTGTTCCATCCGAAGCCATACTAACTTATTTCCTGCTTTCTTAAGCTCTGGTGTAATGATCTCATGGTCGTGTGCCACATCCACTGCAAAAGAAACTAATGTTGGCGGAACATCAATATCCTGGAACGTTCCGGACATACTGTCCTTTCCACCGATCGACGGCAGTCCCAGACCAAGCTGTACATCATATGCACCGAGCAACGCTGCAAACGGCTGGCTCCATCTCTTTGGATCTTCTGTCATTCTGCGGAAGTATTCCTGGAACGTAAGACGGATCTTACTGTAATCTCCACCATTTGCCACGATTTTTGCAACGGATTCTACCACTGCATAGACTGCTCCGTGATATGGGCTCCAAGTAGATAAATATGGATCAAATCCATAGCTCATCATTGTCACAGTATCACAAGTTCCTTCCTGCACCGGAAGTTTTGCAACCATACTCTGTGTCTCTGTCATCTGATATTTTCCACCGTGTGGCATAAAGACAGAGCCTGCTCCGATGGAACCGTCAAACCGTTCTACAAGACCTTTCTGCGAGCATACATTTAAATCTTTTAACGTTGCGATCCATTTTTCTTTGACATCTTTTACTTCTTCTCTTACGAAAAGGCTTCCCGCTCTGTCCGGAATTTCCACAGTAACTGCTGTTTCCTGGTGTGCTCCGTTTGTATCTAAGAACGCACGGGAAATATTGACAATCTCTTTTCCTCTCCAAGAAAGTACCAGACGTGGTTCCTCTGTCACAACTGCCACTTCCACGGCTTCCAGATTCTCTTCTTTCGCATATGCAAGGAACTGTGCCACATCTTTCGGATCTACGACAACTGCCATACGCTCCTGAGATTCTGAGATGGCAATCTCTGTTCCATCTAACCCTGCATATTTTTTCGGTACTTTATCTAAATCTACCCGCAGACCATCTGCAAGTTCTCCAATCGCAACAGACACTCCGCCTGCTCCGAAGTCATTACACTTTTTGATCAGGCGGCTGACTTCCTCTCTGCGGAACAGTCTTTGAATCTTCCGTTCTGTCGGTGGATTTCCCTTCTGTACTTCTGCTCCACATGTCTCAATAGATTCTTCTGTATGTACTTTAGAAGAACCAGTCGCACCGCCGCATCCATCACGTCCGGTACGTCCACCGAGCAGTACAATGATATCTCCCGGATCAGATGTCTCACGGATCACCGCTCTTCTAGGTGCAGCTCCTAATACTGCTCCGATCTCCATACGCTTTGCAACATAGTTCGGATGGTAAATCTCTTTGACTGCTCCTGTGGCAAGTCCGATCTGATTTCCATAAGAGCTATATCCATGGGCAGCCTCTGTCACCAGTTTTTTCTGTGGAAGCTTTCCTTTCATCGTATCTTTCACAGATACGGTCGGATCTGCCGCACCTGTTACGCGCATTGCCTGATAAACGTAAGTACGTCCTGAAAGCGGGTCACGGATTGCTCCGCCAAGACAAGTTGCAGCTCCTCCAAATGGTTCGATCTCTGTCGGATGATTGTGTGTCTCATTCTTGAAGTTGACAAGCCACTCCTCTTCCTTTCCATCTACGACCACCGGAACAACGATACTGCACGCATTGATCTCATCGCTCTCTTCCTGATCATTTAATTTTCCTTCTTTTTTGAGTTTTCTCATTGCCATCAGGGCAAGATCCATCAGACATACGAATTTGTCCTCACGCCCTTTAAAAATCTCTGAGCGGTCTTCCAGATATCTCTCATAAGTCTTTACGAGAGGTTCTTTGTAATCTCCATCTTCAAATGTAACTTCTTTTAATTCTGTGGAGAATGTTGTATGGCGGCAGTGATCTGACCAGTATGTGTCTAACACACGAATTTCTGTCATCGTTGGATCTCTGTCTTCGTCCCCTTTAAAATATCCCTGAATATGAAGGAAATCTTTGAACGTCATTGCAAGCCCAAGAGAATCATATAACTCCTTTAATTCTGTCTCCGGCATCTCTTTGAACCCGTCAAAAATCTTCACATCTTCCGGTTCCTCAAACACTGTGACAAGTGTCTCCGGCTTGTCCATCCCTGTCTCTCTGGAATCGACTGGATTGATGCAGTGACTCTTGATCGCTTCAAATTCAGCATCTGTAATCTCTCCTTCGATCACATATGTTGTTGCAGTCTTGATCACTGGTGTCTCATCTTCTTTGATAAACTGTACACACTGTACTGCTGAATCGGCTCTCTGATCAAATTGTCCCGGAAGAAACTCTACGGAAAAAACTCTGCTTCCTTCCTTCATTGGGAATTCTTCTCTGTATAAAATATCTACCGGCGGCTCTGAGAAAATACCATTGCAGGCTGTCTCAAAAGTCTCGTCAGAAAGATTCTCAATATCATAGCGGTTCAGCACACGGATTCCTGTAATTGTCTGAATGCCAAGATAACTTTTTGCTTCGTGCTGTAATTCCTTTGCCTGCACAGCAAATTCCGGTCTCTTTTCTACATATACACGTTTTACACTACTCATAATATCCTCCATTTCGTCTGATACTTTCTTCTATTTGTATCCTACCACAATTCAAATCATTAGTATAATTAATATAACTTAATTTACTTATAAGAAATATTAATGCTATGATTTTTTCTTTGCTCTGCCCCGTCTCCAGAGTGCCCCGGCACCCCACAGAATTAACAGACTCCCTATGAAAATCACTCCGATCCGAATCACCATATCAAAGAAAAACCCTTCCGGCAGCATCCGGATCAGCAAATCCGTAGCCGGATCCAGCAGCCACAGATCATTGTTAAAAAAAATCTCGTGGAACAACACGAAATACTTATTGAAATCAATCGCGACCAACCCTCCAAACACTGCTGCCACCCCAAGGAACAGACCGACTGCCCATCCATACATCTGAGGTAAAATCTCTCTTAAATTTCCTTTCTGAAAAAGAATCAGCAAAACTGCTGCTGCGAAAATCACAAAGGCGACTCTGCGGATCTGTATCCCTCCGAGAAACAGTCCTTGTACATCTTTCATATGAAGCTTTTCCCGTTCATTAAAGAACATCCCTTCCTCTCCGGCGATCACAGTCTTTACTTCCAGATTTTTCCTGTCTCCTCTCAGATATGCCATCATCTCTTCAGTCACATCCATCACATCCTGCATCTCCATCTCCAGATCATCCAGTACTTGATACTTCTCATATTCCTTCTGGTACCATCCATAATCGCTATAAATTGCGATTTCAAAACTTGTGATCAACATGGCCACGATCATCGCCATTGCCGCCACCAGACCAAAAATTTTTTGCATTCTTCACCTCATCTCTCTGCCAGACATTATATCCTTCTCAAATATAGTTCCATGCTTTCTTCTTAAGTATACCAGTTTTTGGCATCGAATTCCAGAAAAATGGACTATGCTGTGTTTACTTTCTCGAAAACTTCTGTTGACATTTTCCTAAAATCCTCTTATTCTTATAAATATAAAATACTTATAAGGAGAACTAATGATGGACATCAATTACGAATTATATAAAGTCTTCTACTATGTAGCAACGACTCTCAGCTTCTCAGAAGCTTCCAAGCAGCTCTTTATCTCCCAGTCGGCAGTGAGCCAGTCGATCAAAGCTTTGGAAAAAAAGCTGGATCAGACCCTTTTCATCCGGAGTACCAAACGAGTCCAGCTCACCCCGGAAGGTGAGATCCTGCTGCGCCATGTAGAACCAGCAATGAATTTGATCAAGCGCGGAGAATCCCAGCTGATGGATTCTGCCACAACCGGAGGACAGATCCGCATCGGCGCCAGTGATACGATCTGCCGCTATTTTCTTGTCCCTTATTTGAAGCGCTTCCACAAGGAATTTCCAAACGCACATATCAAGGTGACCAACCAGACTTCCATCAAATGTGTGGAACTGCTTGAGACCGGACAAGTCGATCTGATCGTGACCAACTATCCGAACAGCTATCTCAGCAGTCTGACTACAGTCAAAAAAATCAAAAACTTTAAAGATGTTTTTATTGCCAATGAATCTTTCAGTGAACTGAAAGGGCGGAAACTCTCCCTGAAAGAACTCCTCCAATACCCGATTCTAATGCTGGACCGCAAAAGTACGACAAGTGAGTTCCTGCACAGCCTGTTCCAGCAACACCAGCTGGATCTTGTACCGGAGATCGAGCTGAGCAGTAATGATCTGTTGATCGACCTTGCAAGCATCGGGCTTGGCATCGCTTTCATCCCGGACTACTGTATTCCGCACAAATCCGACAATCTTTTTATTGTAGAAACTGATGAAGAACTTCCGACAAGACAGCTTGTCATCGCGCACAATCATCACGTGCCTTCTTCCAAGGCAGCGCTGGAATTTCTCAATTACTTTACACCACTGGAAGAAGTCTAAGGCACTGGTCTCTTCCTAAAACCTAAAAGAGCTATTGGTATCGTCTTATATATTTCTGCTCCTCATTTGGATTCCCAATCTACCATCCAAGTGAGGAGTATTTTTTCTTCTTCCCATGCTCTCTTTACATTTCCTGATCCCAAAACTTCATCATACTTTTCTCTGCAGTCTTAAGTGTCCCAATTTCATAATCATCCCACTCTCTTGGGAACACCTCCTGATACTGCCTTTCTAAAAAGCGCTCATCCAACAGCAAAATAACACCTCTGTCCTCTGCCGTCCGTATGACACGCCCGGCTGCCTGCAACACTTTATTCATTCCCGGATAGAGATAGGCGTAAGAAAACCCATTCTCCCCGTTCCGATCAAAATATTGCTTTAAAATTTCACGTTCATTGCACACTTGCGGAAGCCCTGTTCCAACTAGGAAAGCCCCGATCAGCCGTTCTTCTGTCAGATCAATTCCTTCAGAAAAGATTCCTCCCATCACGCAAAATCCAATCAGGCTTTCGCTCCGATCTTGATCAAATGCCTGGAGAAATGCCTCTCGCTTCTCTTCATCCATCGACTGTTCCTGGACAATGCAGATGACATCCTCCGTCTGATAACGCTGAAACTTCTCATATACCTCTTCCAGAAAACGATACGACGGAAAAAATGCAATGTAATTTCCTTTCTTCACCTGAAGCGCAGCTGCAATATAGGACGCAAACCGCTCATACATCTGCCCTGTTCGTCTCGTATACTTTGTACTGACATCTGTCCCAACAAACAACTTCCGCCGTTCTTTTTGAAATGGCGATGGTGCATAGACCGCATAGTCTTCCTTTTCCACACTCAAAAGCTTCTTATAGTAGCGGATTGGAAGCATCGTTGCAGAAAAAAAGATAGTACTGTTTCCTCTGGATAAATACTCCTGGAGATTCACTGCCGGATTGACACAAAATAATTTTAGAAGAAAACTGTCGTCTGTTTCCAACTCTGTATAAATGACATAGTGCTCATCCAAAATATCATAAATATTTAAGAATGCCCTCACATGAAAATACAACTCCAGTAACTGCTCCCTCACTTCCTCTGCCTCTGTTTCTTCCAAAAAACGCTCCAGTTCCGACATCAAGTTCATGAGGCTGACTGCGATATGGCCCACCGAAGTGTATTCTCGATATGACTCGCATTCTCTCTTCAGTACAAGAAACTGTTGATTACATATTTCCAGTTTTCTCGTCAATTTCCGGTCCATTCCCTTCACCAGCTTTTTCGCTGTAAGAAACTCTTCTTTATAAAGGGCGGCGCTGTACATCTCTCTGGCACGTTCCACGAGATTATGCGCCTCGTCAATCAAAAATAAGTAGTCTTCTTTTCCTCCCTCTGAAAAGAATCTTCTTAGATGGGCATTCGGATCAAACACATAATTGTAATCACAGATAACGGCATCTACCCACAGCGCCACATCCAAAGACATCTCAAAGGGGCACACTTCATGTTTTCTCGCATATTCCTCTATATTTGATCTGCTCATATCGTCTGTCGCTGTCAGCAGATCAAAAACTGCATCATTTACTCTGTCGTAATGCCCTTTGGCATATGGACACGCTTCCGGATTGCACACCGCCTCTTCGCAGAAACAGATTTTCTCTTTCGCCGTCAACGTGATCACTTTATAGCGCAGCTTCTGCTTTTTCAATGTCTGAAAGGCCTGCTCCGCTACTGTCCTTGTGATCGTCTTCGCTGTCAGATAAAAAAGCTTATCTCCCAACCCTTCTCCGACTGCTTTTACCGCCGGAAACACCGTCGCCATCGTCTTTCCGATCCCGGTAGGAGCCTGTATGAAAAGTTTCTTTTTCCTTAAAATAGTCCGATACACAGACATCGCAAGTTCCTTCTGCCCTTCCCGGTATGCATATGGAAACTGAATCTGTCGGATGGACTCTCTGGAAACTTTTCTCCACTCCATCTGAAATTTTGCCCACTTTTCATATCTTTTGATCACATCTTCCATCCAGGTTTTCAATTCTTCTATGGAAAACGTCTGCAAAAATCTCTTGATCTCTTCTGTCTCCATCTGACAATATGTCATTTGGATCCGGATCTCTTCCAGATGATTCTGTGATGCATACATATATGCATAACACTTAGCCTGCGCCAGATGCACTGCGACTGGTTCCTCGATATACTTTAACTCTCTGAGAACCCCTTTGATCTCATCAATAACAATCTCATCTTCCCGCTTAATAATTCCATCTGCCCTTCCTTCGAGACAAAGTGTGAATCCTTCGCACAAAACTTCCATTTTCAAAGGAACTTCTGCATGGTAATCCGATCCCATCTGTCTTTGGATCTTTCTGTGGATTCTTGCCCCAAGCTGCATCTGCTCTTTATCCGCTCCTGCCGTCCGCCGCTGATCAATATCTCCCTCTCTTAAAATAAACTCCACAAGATTCCGGATAGAAATCTTTACTGTTTCACTCATCCCTCTCTACCGCCTCTTTCTTATCCATGGACATTTCTATACAGGAATGGCGGCATACTCCTATCGGAATATCCCGCCACCTGTGAACTTTGATGTGATGTATTATGCAACACAAAATCTCTGAAGAACATCTTCAAATGCTGTATCTTTTCCGTAAAAGCGAACCGTCAATACTTGCGTCAAATCAAGGCTTAACACACCGAGAATCGACTTCGCATCTATAATTCTTCTATTATGAAATATATCGATATCAAAATCACATTTTTCTGCTGTTCTTACAAAGTCTCTCACATCTTCATTTGCTGATAATCTAATCTTCCATTTCTGTTCCATTACCAACACCCCTTTCCAATGGATTGTTTGTATAGCACGGAACCCATTATGTCACCATTTTCTCAGAAAGTCAACTAGAAAACTCTCCAAAATTTGGGGAATCCGACCGTTCTTCTTTACTAAACTCCACCAAATTTGTTCGAAAACGAAGCGGAAGATTTTGATTCTGTAATGCGCGGTTCTCCCTCTCTGCAACACTGATGCTCTGGACAAATTCTTTCCACAATGCCTCATAGTCCATCTCTTCTTCTGAAAATCCACCGGTAATATTCTGAGCACTCCCAGAATCTCCCTTCATGCACATATACTGTTGCAAAAAGTAATATCTTTTCCCCTTCCCGTGAATCAGAAACACTTCATGGGTCTTGTCATAAATGACCCAGTTTTCCTGTGGAAAGCGATCTGCAAAGTGTTCTGCAATACACGGAAGTACTGCATGCTTTGGCTCAATTTTTGCAAACAGTGTCTTATTCTTTAATTCCCGAAATCTCACAAAACCTTTGTAATGATGTGCTTCGTTTGCCACCTGCCGGTACATTCCAAAAACAGCTCTGACTGCCTCATTTCCCAAATGTTCCATCAACCGATCTTTCCTAGATAATTTCTTCGCCTCGAGCATTGCACGAAATACCATCTCCGCCTTTCTTCTGTCCGCCGATAACAATGCATAAGAGATTTTCTCATAGACGTCCGCCCCAAGATTTTTTTGAATCATGCGGATAACAGCAAGTGCCTTTCTTTCCTCCGCCTTACAGAAAATATATTCGCAGAACAATCGTCTTTCAAAACTATCTCCCACTTCCAGACCCGCCTCTTCCGCTGTCATTTTTCTCTTCCACACCTCATAGATGCCTGAAAAGATCCCAGTCAGGCTATCTTCACAAACGTAAATAATTCTCATCCTGCCACCTTTTCCTTTAATTCACTCTCATCCAAAACAGCTAAACATCCAAGACTTCCGTCCATCCGATTGATTTCCCGAAAATTTACATCATCAAACAATGATAACTGACGATAATTCATATTTCTGACAGAATCCGGCAAGCTCTCTTTTGTCTGAAGGAGATTTCTTGTAATATAATCCTCTTCTATCCGTACCTGACCAAACATTTTGCCATTACAAGTCAGAAAATATAGCGCTCTTTTTAATACGACTCCCATTTTCTTCAAATCTTCAAAGGAAAGGCTGCCCATTCTCCTTGCTTTTACAATACGCTCCGCTGACTTGTAACCAATCCCCGGCACTCTAAGCAATGTAAAATAATCTGCTTGGTTTACCTCTACCGGAAAATACTCTAAATGCTTCAGTGCCCAGTTACACTTCGGATCCAGTAAAACATTGAAATTCGGTTGTTGTTCATCTAACAGTTCTTCCGCCCGAAATCCATAATACCGCAAAAGCCAATCCGCCTGATAAAGACGGTGTTCCCGCAAAAGAGGAGGCCCCTGCTCCCCTGCTGCCGGAAGCGCCTTATCTTCATTGACGTGTACAAATGCAGAATAAAATACTCGCTTTAGATCAAACTTCTGGTACAGTGACTCTGCTACACGCATAATCTGAAAATCAGTCTCTGGTGTCGCACCAACGATCATCTGGGTGCTCTGTCCTGCCGGCACAAACTTTGGCGCACTGCGGTATAGCCGAATCTCCTGCCGATTCTCTGACATCCCATTCTGTACTAACCGCATCGGTGTAAGTATATTTTTTCTAGATTTGTGTGGGGCAAGTTGCCTGAGCCCCTCTGCTGTCGGAAGCTCCAAATTGACACTCATACGATCTGCGAGGAATCCCGCACGGGCAATCAAGCGCTCATCTGCTCCAGGAATTGCCTTCACATGAATATATCCTTGAAAGTGGAATTCATTTCGCAATTTCCAAAGTGTGGTCACAATCTGCTCCATCGTCTCGTTGGGACTTTTCCAAATTCCCGAACTCAAAAACAATCCTTCAATATAATTTCTCCGGTAAAACTCCATCGTCAGCCGGCATACCTCCTCCGGGGTAAAGGAAGTCCTTTCTACATCATTGGATGCACGATTGATACAGTATTTGCAGTCATAGATACACTCATTCGTAAAAAGAATCTTCAGAAGTGAGATACATCTCCCATCCGCAGAAAAACTGTGACAGATCCCTGCTTCCTCGCAGCTCCCGAGTCCGTTTCCATCACCCCTCCGACTCGTTCCGCTAGATGTGCATGCCACATCATACTTCGCCGCATCTGACAGAATCCTCAGCTTCTCATATAGCGACTTCTGCCCACCAAAGAGTGCCGGAGCTGTCCCGAAAGTTCTTCCTATCGGCTGTGTGGTCATACTCCTTTGTATCTCTGATTTTCCTAGTATCTGTCCCTGCATCTGACTCTTCCTCTCCCTTCTTTTTCAAACATCTGTTCGGAACATTTGTTTGTTTTATCTTATCATAAAGAACATATGTTTGCAATAGTTGTTTTGTTTTTTGCACAAAGAAACTGCGCAGCCTTTCTTTGTCGAAAAGCGGCGCAGCTTCCTATGTAACTCTTCCTTATGAAATTAATACTTCTGCTGCATCTTTCAGATAATCATTTGTCACTTCATAGAACTTTTCTTCTTCTACGACAGATGCCAGCTTCGGATCTAATGGCATTTTTCCTAATACCTTTACTCCAAGTTCTTCTGCGGTCTCTTCCACATGGCTTTCTCCAAAAACCGGAATTTTCTTCCCGCAATCCGGACATTCCAGATAACTATAATTCTCTACGATTCCAAGTACCGGCACATCCATCTGCTTCGCCATGTAGTAGGCTTTCTTTACGATCATCTGCACAAGATCCTGCGGAGATGTAACAATGATAACTCCATCTACCGGAAGGGACTGGAATACAGTCAGCGGCACGTCACCTGTTCCCGGAGGCATATCTACAAAGAGATAATCCAAATCTCCCCATAATACTTCATTCCAGAACTGTGTCACAACACCTGCGATGATCGGACCTCTCCAGATCACCGGTGTATCCTCACTGTCTAACAAAAGATTGACTGACATGATTCTCGTCTCATCTTTCGCAATACACGGAAACATTCCCAGTTCATTTCCCACCGCATGCTCATGGATTCCATACATCTTTGGAATCGACGGTCCTGTAATATCTGCATCAAGAATTCCGACAGAGTATCCCTGTTCGCGCATCATACGGGCAAGCGAAGCTGTCACCATCGACTTTCCGACACCGCCTTTTCCACTTACGACACCGATTACTTTTTTTACATGGGTATACTCATTTGGAGCTACCTTCATGCTCTCCTTCTGTTTGCTTGGACAGCTGTCTGCATGTGCACAGCTGGAACAGCTTTCCGGAGAACATGAACCATTATTTTGTTCTTCTGCCATCTCTACTTCTCTCCTTACTCTATCTCCGCAAAGTCCGCCACAAAAATGGCTTCCCATTGCTTCGCTATTACTCTTTTTATTGTAGCACTTTCTCCTCGCATTTATCAACAGGTTTTTCCTATAACGCATGAAACAGCATGTTTTTTCGCTTATAATTGCTACTTTTTGTTTTATTTTCATATTTTTATTGATACTTTGTCATTCTGATGGTATATTTTGTATAATTTTATTTGTAATATTTTTGTAATATTTTTGTCACATTTTATTTTTCTATTCTGCGGCTTTGCCTTGTGTCCGGAGACGAAATCGCTTTTGATACAATTACAGGAGGAATAGTTATGATTCATATTTCCCATCTCACAAAAACATTTTGCTCGGCATCTGCTCTGTCCAACGTCAATCTGGAAATTCCTGACAATACTATTTTCGGGCTTCTTGGCACAAATGGTGCAGGGAAAAGTACGTTGCTCCGTATTCTTGCCGGAATTTTGAACGCGGATTCTGGGGAAATTTTCATAGACGGAGAAAAACTTACTGATACTTCCAAAGTGCGGCAGATGATTTTTTATCTGTCCGATGACCAATACTATTTCCCTGGCGCCACCCCACAGATGATGCTCTTTTTTTACGAAAAGATGTATCCCGGTTTTGACAGGGAACGATTTCTGAAACTGTTATCCGATTTTCAGCTGGATTCCACAAAAAACTCCACACCTTCTCCAAGGGACAGAAGAAAAGGAAGAGCTCCTTTCCATCTATTCTGAGGAAATGACATCGCTCTTCCTTTCACCGGACGATCAACTACCTGAAGGCCCACCAGATCCCTGTCCAAAATACAATTGAAAACTATATGCTGGTCAGCGCAGAACGTTTCCGCATTTTAGAAAATGGCTACCGCGCAAGCGAAGCTCTCTACGAGTCTGAGGAAGACCTTACAAAACTGGCTTCACAGCTTGTCGTCCGTGATTTTGCCGTCAACCCTCTCCTCTATCCGGTAAATCCGTCCTGCGAAATTCTTCTGAAGACGAAGGATCCCTCCTCCGGTTCCATTCTGGAAGCAGACTGTGCACTGAGAAAATAATTGCTACGCTTCTTGTTTTTCTTCTCCTTGTCTCTTTCTGCGGCAGAACACAAACATAAAGATTCCTGCGGCCAGCGTAAAGATAGAAATAAACTGTGATGTAGACATTACGCTGATCGTTCCTCTCGGGTCATTTCGCAACATCTCGATCAGGAATCTTCCGACACTGTAAAAGATCAGATACATCGCTGTGACAACTCCTTTGTGTTTCACACGCTTTGCCAAAAAGATCAAGATAAAAAAGTGTGCAAAATCAGCTACACTGGAAATCAACTGTGTCGGAATCAGTGCAACTTCATTTGGTGCAAACGGAGAATTGTGGAACGTAATTCCGTACCATGCATTTGTCTCACGCCCATAACAGCATCCTGCAAGGAAGCATCCGATTCTTCCAAATCCCTGTGCAAATGCGATGGATGGAACTGCAAGATCAAAGTAAGCCAAAATATCTATCTTCTTTATCTTTGCATAAATGTATGCTCCCAAAATTCCTCCGATGATCCCGCCATATACAACAAATCCTTCGGATACATTCAGCAGCAGCGATGGATCTTTGATGATCTCCTTGATCTCTGTCAGATAAAACAACAGCTTTGCCCCGAGAATTCCCGCCAGCAATCCCCAGGCTCCCATATAGAAAATCGCATCCGGGTCTAATCCGTAATTTTTCGCTCTCTTCTGTGCCACAACAAAGGTCAGGATCACACCGAGGGCAATCATCAGCCCATAGCTGTACACTGTGACCGGACCTGCTTCAAATAAAATGTATTTCATTTTCTTTCCCTTTCTGATCATTCTTTTTGTATTTTGCGCCCGCGCGCCTCTGACTGCTATTATATAGCTTCTTTCTATTTACCGCAATACAAAATTCGTGATCTGTGCAAACAGCGCGCAGCAGAGTATCCCTGCAAAGGTAGGAATCAGTATGGCCGCCAACGTCCACTTTTTGCTTTTCGTTTCTTTGTAAATAGTAAGGCAGGTGGTAGCACACGGCCAGTGCATCAGAGAGAACAAAATCACGCTGCATGCCGTCAGCTGTGTCCATCCATTTCTATATAAAACCTGTGAAATTGCATGGAGATCTGTAAATTCCGTCAGATTTCCAAGAGACAGATACCCCATAAAGATTAACGGCAGTACAATCTCATTTGCTGGAAATCCCAACAAAAACGCAAGCAGGATTACGCCATCCATCCCCATGAAACGTCCAAGTGGATCAAGGAAACCGGCACAATGCATCAGAATGGTCTGCTCACCAACTGCAATATTTGCCGCACACCAGATCAAAAGTCCAGCCGGAGCAGCAGCGATGATTGCCCTTCCTAAAACAAACAAAGTCCGGTCCAGTACGGAACGGATGATCACTTTTCCGATCTGTGGTCTGCGATACGGAGGAAGCTCCAATAGAAACGTCGAAGGTTCCCCTTTTAGGATCGTCCCCGATAAGATTTTCGATACAAGAAATGTCATCCCGATACCAAGAGTGATCACGCCTGTCAGAAGCAATGCCAGCTTCCAATCGGAAACTGCCTGATTTCCCGCAAAGAAAATCGTAAGTATCACAAGAATGGTTGGAAACTTCCCATTACAAGGAACAAAACAGTTGGTCAGCATCGCAATCAACCTCTCTCTTCTGGAAGAAATAATCTTACATCCAGAAACTCCTACTGCGTTGCATCCAAATCCCATGCACATCGTCAACGCCTGTTTGCCACAGGCATGACAGCAATGAAAACATTTGTCAAGGTTAAATGCCACTCTCGGCAGATATCCCAGATCTTCCAAAATCGTAAACATCGGAAAGAAAAGCGCCATCGGAGGCAGCATGACAGAAACAACCCATGCGGTCACGCGGTATACCCCGAAAAGCAGTGGCTCATAGATAGCCGCCGGCAGCTTTCCTCTCTGACACCATTCCAGCAAATGTCCCTCAATCGTACCAAAGAAATTGCTCAGCACTTCCGATGGGTAATTAGCCCCTTTGATCGTCAGCCAAAAGATCACTAAAAGCAGTAAAATCATAACTGGAAATCCCATCAGCTTACTTGTTAAGATCTGATCTGCCATTCGTCCCTTTTTCTTTCCAGTGTCCTCCTTAGTGCTCACCACTTTTTCTGCAATCTCCTCTGCGCTTCTGACAAACGCTTCTGCCATCTGTTCTCTTGTATCCTCCAGACGCTGCCCTGTTTCTTTCACCCGATTTTCTGCCTGCATTCCTGCTTTTTTCAGTTGCATTGCTTCTGAAAATTCTAGATTCAGACAATCCATAATTGCCTGACATAGTCCTGGATCCTGATCCATGAGCCGCGCTGCTACCCATCGTTCCTTTAAGCACCCTTTTGTCACTTCTCTTACAACCGGAAGCAGATGGGAGATTTCCTTTTCAATCACTTCCGGATATTCAATCTGCCCAAACGCTTGTTTTCTCGACACGATCGCTTCTTTTATGTCTTTTTCCCCTGTTCCTTCCGCAAATTTCCCCAGTACCTCAAAAAGTTGTTCCATCCCTCTTCCACTTCTCGCCGTCATCCCGATCACAGGAATCTGCAGCATGCTTTCCAATGCCTCAAAGTCAATGGAAATTCCTTTTTTCTCCGCCTCATCCATCAAATTGATACATAAAATCACACAATCTGCTGCTTCCATTACCTGCAGCACAAAATTGAGATTCCGTTCCAGACATGTTCCATCGCAGACAACAATCACAGCATCCGGAAACTGAAAACAAATATAATCTCTTGCCGCCTCTTCCTCCGGGGAACGTGCCATCAAAGAATAGCATCCCGGAACATCTACAAATGTATACAGCACTCCGTCCCGCTCGCAATAGCCTTTGGCATTGCTTACCGTCTTTCCGGTCCAGTTCCCTGTGTGCTGATGCATCCCCGTCAGTGCATTAAACAATGTACTTTTTCCCACATTCGGATTCCCTGCCAGTGCGATTGTCATTTCTCTTCGCTTTGCCATCTGCCTTACACACCCTTCTCTGAAATTCTTTCTGGACATATTTCGATCTGCTCCGCATCGCTGTTTCGGATCGCAACGACTGCGCCTCGGATTTCATAAGCCTTCGGATCACCAAAAGGTCCTTTTCCCACACAGGTCACCTTCGTTCCGCAGATCAGACCAATGTCCTGGAAACGCCTCTTCATCTCCGGCTCGGATAAAATTTTACGGACTTCCCCTGTCTGATTTTGTTCTAGTTCATTTAACAAAAATCTTTCACACATTTTTCTGCCCCTTTCCCGGAATTTTTCTGCCTTTTCCAGCGCATGGGAAAACTTTTCACCACTCAATGATGCAGATACCTTCCGCTATGCTTACTATATGAAAAGGGACAATTTCTATATTCCTCCCATTCGGATCCCGACTGTCTCTTACAGAAAATCATGACTGGCACAAAACACTTTCCCAGACAGACAAATAGGACAGTCCAAAGAGTTTCATCTCTCTGTCTGTCCTATTTTTGTTACTTTTTCTGAAGCCAGATACTTATTTATCCGACTGTTCTTCAAAAGATTCTTTCAACTTATCCATAAATCCTTTTTTCTTCGGTTTTGCCTTTTTCTCAGATTTTTCCATAGTTCCATCTTCCTGATGTAAGGAATTTCCAGTCAGTTCGTCAAATCTTCTAAGCGCTTCTTTTGCCTCTGCACTTAATTTCTCCGGTGTCTGGATCACAAGTGTGACATAATGGTCTCCTCGAACTTGTTTGTTGCGGAGAGACGGAACACCTTTCCCTCTTAAACGCACTTTTGTATCTGTCTTTGTTCCCGGTTTTACATTGTAGATCACATCGCCATCCACAGTGCCGATGCGCACATCTCCACCGAGCGCAGCCTGTGCAAATGTAATCGGAGCTGTTGAGAAAATATTCATATCCTGACGTGTAAAAATTGGATGTCTGGATACTGTTACCTCTACGAGCAGATCTCCTCTCGGACCGCCATTCGTTCCCGGTTCTCCTTTATCACGGATGCGGATACTCTGTCCGTTGTCAATTCCTGCCGGAATCGATACTTGAATTTTCTTCCGGTTTGATACGTATCCAGTTCCCGCACAGTCCGGACATTTCTCTCTTATGATCTTACCGGTTCCGCCACAGTCCGGACAAGTCTGGACGTTCTGAACTGTACCGAAAAATGACTGGGAAGTATATACTACCTGACCTTTTCCGCCACATTTGGAACAAGTCTCCGGACTGGTTCCCGGCTTTGCACCGGTTCCATTACACTTCGGACACGGATCTTTGATCACAAGATCTAACTCTTTTTCACATCCTCTGATTGCCTCTTCAAATGTGATCCGAACTCCTTTGCGGATATTCATACCTTTCATCGGTCCATTGCCTGCACGTCCGCCTCTGCGGCCGCCGCCAAACAGATCTCCAAAAATATCTCCAAAAATATCCCCGAAATCCGCACCATTAAAATCAAAGCCGCCAAATCCGCCGGCTCCTCCACCGCCATTTTCAAATGCCGCGTGTCCAAACTGGTCATATTTGCGCCGTTTCTCAGCATCACTAAGTACTGCATATGCCTCAGAAGCCTCTTTGAATTTTTTCTCGGCCTCCGCATCTCCCGGGTTCATATCCGGATGATATTTTTTTGCAAGTGCACGGTAAGCTTTCTTTAATGCCGCATCATCTGCATTTTTATCTACTCCGAGCACCTCATAATAATCTCTTTTTGTTTCAGCCATTGTTCTTCTACCTTTCATTTCATAAGGAAATTCTGCGAAACCTGATTTCCCACTGTCTGTGAGTCTTCAGATCCCGCAGAATCCGTGCAGGTAATGCACTTATCTGGTCTTATTATACTTCTTTGTAGTCTCCGTCTACCACATCGTCACCGTTAAATCCTTCTGGTGCCGGTCCTGCTTCCGGTGCCGGTCCTGCTTCCGGTGC